>Ga0182735_1000043_pt1 | contig 193835 bp, 186 predicted proteins | sample eDN5th30CKraftMG_FD_128524 | JGI IMG/M metagenome (GOLD analysis project Ga0182735, IMG submission 128524) | Enriched Miracle-Growth compost microbial communities from Emeryville, California, USA - eDNA 5th pass 30_C Kraft MG (version 2) (version 2) ... | reverse complement strand
GGTGAAGGCGATGACCAAGCGCCGCATCCATGTGCAGGGCGCGCGCGTGCTGGTGATGGGCCTGACGTTCAAGGAGAACTGCCCGGACCTGCGCAACACCCGCATCGTGGACATCGTGAAGGAGCTGGGCGACTACAACGTGGACGTGGACGTCTACGACCCGTGGGTCGACCCCGCGGAGGCCGTGCACGAGTACGGCCTGACGCCGGTGGACAAGCCCGAGGAAGGCAAGTACGACGCCGTGATCCTGGCGGTGGCGCACAACCAGTTCAAAACGATGGGCGCGGCAGGTATCCGCAAATTGGGCAAGCCGGAACACATACTTTATGACCTGAAGTACGTGTTGTCGCCTGCCGAGTCCGATCTGCGCCTGTAAGGAAGACCATGACTACACGCTTTGAAAACGTCAAGAATGAACTGTCGGCGGCTCCCCGCAAGTGGCTGGTGACCGGCTGCGCGGGCTTCATCGGCTCGAACCTGCTGGAGACCCTGCTGAAGCTGGGCCAGACCGTTACCGGCCTGGACAATTTCGCCACCGGCCACCAGCGCAACCTGGATGAAGTCCAGGGCTCGGTGACGCCCGAGCAATGGGCGCGCTTCTCTTTCATCGAAGGCGACATCCGCGATCTGGAAGCCTGCCGCCGTGCCGTGCAGGGCGTCGATTTCGTGCTGCACCAGGCGGCGCTGGGCTCCGTGCCGCGCTCGCTGAAGGATCCGATCACCACCAACGAGGTGAATATCGGCGGGTTCCTGAACATGCTGGTGGCGGCGCGCGACGCCGAGGTGAAGTCCTTCGTGTACGCGGCCTCCAGCTCCACCTACGGCGACCATCCCGCGCTGCCCAAGGTCGAAGAGAACATCGGCAATCCCTTGTCGCCGTACGCGGTGACCAAGTACGTCAACGAGCTGTACGCGGACGTGTTCGCGCGCGCCTACGGCTTCGAGACCGTGGGCCTGCGTTACTTCAACGTGTTCGGCAAGCGGCAGGATCCCAACGGCGCCTATGCGGCCGTGATCCCCAAGTGGACCGCCGCGATGATCCAGGGCGAAGACGTCACCATCAACGGCGACGGCGAGACCAGCCGCGATTTCTGCTTCGTCGAAAACGCCGTGCAGGCCAACATCCTGGCGGCCATGGCGCCGGCGGAAGGCCGCAACCAGGTCTACAACGTGGCCGTCAGCGGCCGCAGCACGCTGAACCAGCTGTTCGACTTCCTGGCGCAGGCCCTGGGCAAGCAGGGCGTGCCCTACGCCAAGAAGCCGGTCTACGCCGATTTCCGCCCGGGCGACGTGCGCCATTCGCAGGCGGACGTCAGCAAGGCGGGCCGGCTGCTGGGCTACGCCCCGACGCACACCGTGCTGGAAGGCCTGGAAGTCGCCATGCCCTGGTACACGCAATTCCTGCGTTGATTTGAAAGCACTCGTCAGAAAACTCGGCAGCATCCACCCGGACCACCAGCGCATTTTCAAGGGCGCGTTCCGGGTGGCGGTGTTCCTGCTGCTGGGCAAGGCCGCCGGCGCCATCAAGGAGATGGCGGTGGCGTACCGCTACGGCGTCAGCGACGCCGTGGACGCCTATCAATTCACGATGACGATGGCTACCTGGCTGCCCGTGACGATCGTGGGCGTGCTGTCGGTGGTCCTGATTCCGGTGCTGGTGCGATTGCGCCGCGCGGAAGCATCCGAAAGAAATCTGTTTATCGGCGAGTTGCAGGGCTGGGTCGCGGCGGCGGGAGTCGCCCTGGCCCTGCTGACGTGGCTCGCCTGGCCGCAGGTGCTCGGCATGCTGGGGAAAGGGCTGTCCGCCCGCGTGGGCGACATGACCGGCCAGCTGCTCGTCGCGTTCGCGCCCGTATCCGCCCTGCTGCTTGTCGCCGGCATCAGCGCCGCCCGCCTGCGCGCGCAGGAAAGGCATGTCAACACCTTGCTGGACAGCGTGCCCGCCGTGGCGACGCTGGCCTGGGTCATGCTGGCGGTCAGCGCCGACGGGGTGGGACCCCTGTTGTGGGGCACGCTGGTGGGCTATGTCATCCAGACCGTCTGGCTCGCCTGGCTGGCGGCGCGCGCCGACGGCGGATTCTGGGGGGCGCCGCGCCTGTCGCTGCGCTCGCCGCACTGGCCTGAACTGATGAGCGCCGCCGGCGTGATGCTGATCGGCCAGGTGGCAATGAGCTTCGTCGGGCCCTTGGACCAGTACGCCGCCGCCAACCTCGGCGCGAACGCCAACGCCACCCTGGGTTACGCCAGCCGGCTGCTGTCCCTGCTGCTGGGCATCGGGGCGGTGTCGGTGGGCCGCGCGGCGCTGCCCGTGCTGGCCGACGTGCAGGCGCGGGGCGACACCGCGCGCGCCCGCGCCATGGCCTTGAAGTGGTCCGTGCTGATGCTGGCCGCGGGCGGCGCGGTGGTGCTGGCCGGCTGGGTGCTGGCGCCGTGGGGCGTGTCGCTGCTGTTCCAGCGCGGCGCCTTCACGGCGGAGAATACCCAGGCCGTCGCGCACGTGCTGCGCTGGGGGCTGCTGCAGCTGCCGTTCTATTTCGGCGTGCTGATCCTGGTGCAGTTGCTGGCCAGCCAGAACCGCTATCGCATCATGGCCGCCATCGCCGTGGGCAACTTCGCGCTGAAGGCGGTGCTGAATACGGTGCTGGCGCCCCGGATGGGGGCAGCGGGCATCATGCTGGCGACCAGTTGCATGTATGTGCTGTCCTTCGCCTGCTACCTGGCGGTGGCGATGCGCAGGGCCGAACCCAAGGAGACAGATTGAATGGCCCCGACCGACTCTGGCCGGCCCCTGCGCGTATTGCTGTTCATCCATTCGCTGCATGGCGGCGGCGCTGAACGGGTGGCCGCCGATCTGAGCGCGCACTGGGCCGCAATGGGCCGCGACGTCATGGTCGTCACGCAGGCGAGCGCCGAGGGCGACGTCTACGCGCTGCATCCCGGAGTCCGGCGTGAAGTGCTGCACACGGCGGGCGAGGGCGGCGGCCTGCGGGGCGTCTGGGGCAACGTGCAGCGCGTGCGCGCGTTGCGGCGCGTGGTCCGCGCGTTTCGCCCGGATATCGTGCTGGGCATGATGACGACGGCGTCCGTGCTGTCCGTGCTGGCCTGCGCGGGGCTGTCCTGCCGGGTGATCGCCACCGAGCACACGCATCCTCCTTCGCAGACCCTGTCGGGCTTCTGGCAGCGCCTGCGGCGCCTGACCTACCCGCGCGCCGCGAGCGTGGTCGCCCTGACCCGCGGCACCGCGGACTGGCTGGACCGGCACGTGCCGGGCTGCCGCCTGGCCGTCATCCCCAATCCGGTGCATTTCCCGCTGCCGCGCGCCGAACCCAGCCTGACCCCGATGACGGACGACGGCCGCAAGCGTTTGCTGGCGGTGGGCCGGCTGCATGCGGACAAGGGGTTCGACCTCCTGATCCAGGCCTACGCGCAACTCGCGGCATCGCATCCCGACTGGGACTTGGTTATCCTGGGCGAGGGCGACGAGCGGCGCGCGCTCGAGGCGCAGGTGCGCGAGGCCGGCCTGGAGCGGCGCGTCTTCATGCCGGGGCGCGCGGGAAACGTCGGCGACTGGTATGAAAGCGCCGATCTCTATGTATTGACCTCGCGCTTCGAAGGCCTGTCGAATACCCTGCTCGAATCCATGGCCAGCGGCCTGGCCGCGGTTTCGTTCGATTGCGACACCGGCCCGCGCGAAATCGTGCGGGAAGGAGTGGACGGCGTGCTGGTCCGGCCCAATGGCGACGTGCCCGCGCTTTGCAAGGCGTTGGACGCCGTCATGAGCGACGCCGAGGAGCGCCGCCGCATGGCGCAGGCGGCAATCGAAGTGCGCGACCGCTTTTCGGCCGCGCGCGTGTTGCAGAAATGGCAAGAACTTTTTGACGGCGTGCGCGCACAAGGCCGCTAGGGCCTGTTTGCGCGGCGCGCCGTCGCTACGGTGACAACGAGAACATCATCATGTGCGGAATAGTCGGTATCTGGGGCCCCATCGGGAACAAGGCGCAAGTGCTGGCGGAAAGCTGCCGCCGCATCCGCCATCGCGGGCCCGACAGCAATGGTTTCTGGGAAGACCCCGAGGCCGAGCTGGCGCTGGCGCACGTGCGCCTGGCGATCCTGGACCTGACCGAAGCGGGCCACCAGCCCATGACCTCCGCCTGCGGCCGTTACGTCATGGTGTTCAACGGCGAAATCTACAACCACCTCGACATCCGCAAGCAGCTCGAGCAATCGGCGCTGGCGCCGTCCTGGCGCGGCCATTCCGACACCGAGACCCTGCTGGCGGGCTTTACCGCCCTGGGCATCGAGGCCACGCTGCAGGCCGCGGTGGGCATGTTCGCCATTGCGCTGTGGGACCGCGCTTCGCGCAAGCTGGTCCTGGCGCGCGACCGCATGGGCGAGAAGCCGCTGTATTACGGCTATTCGGGCGCAGAGCTCGTGTTCGCCTCCGAGCTCAAGGGCCTGATGCCCATTCCCGGCTTCGGCCGCGAGCTGAACCGCAACGCCCTGGCGTCGTTCATGCGGCACAACTATATTCCGGCGCCGCAATCGATCTACCAAGGCATCGCCAAGCTGCCGCCGGGCACCTGGATCGAGTTCACCGCCGACGATACGCGCAGCCGCCGCATGCCGGAGCCGCGGGTGTATTGGTCGGCCCGCGAGGCCGCCGACACCGCCGCGCGATCGCCGCTGTCGTTCGAGACGGACACGCAGGCGTCGGACGCGCTGGAAGGCGTGCTGTCCAAGGCGGTGGGCGGCCAGATGCTGGCCGACGTCAGCCTGGGCGCCTTCCTTTCCGGCGGCATCGATTCGTCGACCATCGTCGCCCTGATGCAGGCCCAGAGCTCGCAGCCCGTGCGCACCTTCGCCATCGGCTTCCACGAGAAAGGCTACGACGAGGCGCAGCATGCCAAGGCGGTGGCCGCGCACCTGGGCACCGACCATACCGAACTGTACGTGACGGCGGAAGACGCGCTGGCCGTGGTGCCCAAGTTGGCCGACATGTATGACGAACCGTTCGCGGATTCGTCGCAGATCCCGACCTCGCTGGTCACGCACATGGCGCGCCAGCACGTCACGGTGGCGCTTTCCGGAGACGGCGGCGACGAACTCTTCGGCGGCTATTCGCGCTATTTCCGCGTGAACAAATGGTGGCACCAGTGCGAGCGGATTCCCGCCGTGGTGCGCAAACCGGCCGGGGCCCTGCTCAGCGCATCGGCCCTGCTGCCCGGACGCGGCGCCTGGCGCGGCAAGGTCGGCAAGCTGGGGGAACTCCTGCGCGCCGATACGCGCGGCGAGTTCTACCGCCATTTCGTATCGTATTGGGCCGATCCGTCGAGCGTGGTGAAGGGCGGCGTGGAGCCCGAGTCCGAGTTCGCGCGGGCCATGCAGGGAACCACGTTCGAGTCCATGATGAAGCTCGACACGGTGACCTACCTGCCGGACGACATCCTGGTCAAGGTGGACCGCGCCGCCATGGCGGTCAGCCTGGAGACGCGGGTGCCGCTGATCGACCATCGCGTGTACGAGTTCGCCTGGAGCCTGCCGCACCGCTACAAGGTGCGCGGCAATACGGGCAAGTGGCTGCTGCGCCAGGTGCTGTACCGACACGTGCCGCAGTCGCTGGTGGACCGGCCCAAGCGGGGGTTCGCCGTGCCGCTGGCCGCCTGGTTGCGCGGCCCGCTGCGCGAATGGGCCGACACGCTGCTCGATCCGGCGCGGCTGCGCCAGGAAGGCTGGTTCGAACCCGAACCCATCCTGCGCAAATGGCGGGAGCATTCGTCCGGGCACCGCAACTGGGACAGCCATCTTTGGGGCGTGCTGATGATGCAGGCCTGGCTGGACCGCTATCGCAACGGCGCGGACCAGGGAGGAACGGTTGGGAGTCTTTGACGAATGAAAATACTGATGCTGGTCAGTTCCATGCATGCGGGCGGCGCCGAGCGCGTCGCGGCGACGCTGGTCAACGCCTGGGCCGAGCGCGGAAACTCCGTCACCCTGACGCCTACCTATTCCTCCAAGGGAACCTGCTTCTATCCGCTGTCGGACAAGGTGGAACTGGCGTGGCTGGCCGATCTGGCGGGCACGCGCGCCTCGGGCGCCATGGCCGCGTTCAAGCGCCTTCTGGCGCTGCGCAGGCATATCCGCGACACCCGGCCGGACGTCGTGGTGTCGTTCCTGACCAACGTCAACGTGGCCGCCATTCTGGCCACGCGGGGCCTGGGCGTCCCGCTCATCGTCTGCGAGCGCACGAATCCGGTGGCCGAGACCACCACGGGCTCCGTGTGGCGCAGGCTGCGCCGCCTGCTCTATCCGCGCGCCGACATGGTGACGGTGCAGGCGGAGGACACCGCGGGCCCGTTCTCGCGTCAGGTGCCCGGCATCAAGCGGCTGGCGGTCATTCCCAATCCCTTGCCCGCGCCCTTGCTGGACGCGCCGCGCGTGCGGCAACACGAGGACGGCCCCCGCGAACTGCTTGCGATGGGGCGGCTCGTCACGGACAAGCAATTCGACCTGCTGATCGATGTGTTCGCCCAGCTGGCGCCCGATTTCCCGGACTGGAACCTGCGTATCTGGGGCGAAGGCCCCGAGCGCGGCGCGCTGGAACAGCAGATCGCGCGCCTGGGACTGCAATCCCGTGTCAGCCTGCCCGGCCGCACCGAAGCGCCCTGGGATGAGCTGGCGCGCGGCCAGGCCTTCGTGTTGAGCTCGCTGGTGGAAGGGTTTCCCAACGTGCTGCTGGAAGCCATGTCGCTGGGCCTGCCGTGCGTGGCGTTCGACTGCCCCAGCGGCCCCCGTGAAATGACCCGGGACGGCGAGGATGCGCTACTGGTGCAAGCCGGCAATCGCCAGGCGCTGCGCGACGCCTTGCACCGTCTCATGAGCGACATCGCCCTGCGCGAACAGCTGGGAATGCGCGGCTCGACGGCCGTCCGGCAACGCTATGCGCTGGCCAGCGTGCTGGCGGAATGGGACGAGCTCTTCGAAGCGGTGAGGGAGGGGCGATGAGCGCCGCAGCGCTGCGGGTCCTGCATGTCATTACCGGCCTGGGGCAGGGCGGCGCGGAATCCGTGCTGTTCCGGCTGGCCACCTATCCGGACGCGGGCGTGGAGCACATCGTCGTTTCGCTGACCGACGAAGGCATCTACGGCGAGCGCTTGCGCGCCGCCGGCGTGGCCGTGCACGCGCTGGGCATGAAGCGCGGGCGGGTCAGCCTTGGCGGCTTCATGGCCTTGCGCCGGCTCATCGCCTCGGCGCGCCCGGACGCGGTGCAGACCTGGATGTACCACGCCGACCTGATCGGCGGCCTGGCCGCCCGCCTGGCGGGCGTGCGCGCCATCGCCTGGGGCATCCGCAATTCCGGCGAACATCTCGAGCGCAGCAGCCGGTCGGCCCGCCTGGTGCTGCGCGCGTGCGCGCTGCTGTCAGGCAGCGTGCCCAGGGCCATCGTGTGCGCCGCGCAGAAGGCCGCGGAACGCCATGCCGACAAAGGCTACCGGCGCGAGCGGCTGGTGGTGATATCCAATGGCTACGACCTGTCGCGCTACTCGCCCGACAGCGGATCCGGCATGCGCATGCGCGCGCAATGGGGCCTGACGGGCGACGCGCCGGTGATCGGCTGCGTGGCGCGCTGGGACCCGCTCAAGGACCACGCCAACCTGCTGCGGGCCGTCGCCGCCCTGGTTCGCGACGGCCGTGACGCGGGCCTGCGCTGCGTGCTGATCGGCCGGGGCATGACGGCCGAAAATCCCGAGCTGGAAGCCCTCATCGACCGGCTGGGCCTGCGCGACCGGCTGGTGCTGGCCGGCCCCAGCGACGACGTGCCCGCCGCGATGAACGGCCTGGACCTGCACGTCTTGTCCAGCTGCGCCGAGGGGTTTCCCAATGTAGTCGCAGAGGCCATGGCCTGCGGCGTTTATTGCGTCGTGACGGACGTCGGAGACGCGGCCTATATCGTGGGCGAGACCGGCGTGGTGGTGCCGCCCGAGCAGGCCGAGGCGCTGGCGCGCGGCATCGAGACCGGCCTGCGCGAGGTGGCCGCCCGCGGCCGGGAACGCGCCGGCGGGCCTGGGCGGGCCCGGGTGCTGGAGCATTTCGACCTTGCGCGCATGGTGCAGGGCTATATCGCCGTTTGGCGCCGGATTTCAGGAGCGCAGGCATGAGCGCCGGACGCCGTTTGCTGTTCGTCGTCAACAACCCGGCGTTCTTCATGTCGCATCGCGTCCCCGTGGCGCTGGCGGCGCAGCGGGCCGGCTACGAGGTTCATGTCGCCACCATGGAAGGGCCGGCGGTTGCCGACATCCAGGCGCTGGGCATGACGCATCACGCCATCCCCATGACGCGCAGCGGCAAGCATCCCCTGCAGGAGCTGGGCACGCTGCTGGCCCTGATACGCCTGTTCCGCCGCGTGCGCCCCGGGATCGTGCATCTGGTCACGATCAAGCCCGTGCTCTACGGCGGGATTGCCGCGCGCCTGACCCGCGTGCCGGGCATGGTCGCGGCGATCTCGGGCCTGGGCTTCGTATTCCTGTCGAATTCGCTCAAGATGAAGCTGGTGCGCGCCGTGGTGGCGCGCCTGTACCGCCTGGCGCTGGGGCATCCCAATAGCCGCGTGATCTTCCAGAACGCCAGCGACCGCGACCTGCTCAAATCGCTGGGCGCGGTGCGCGACGCCCAGATCGTGATGATCCGGGGCGCCGGCGTGGACCTGGAAGCGTACCGGGCGTTGCCCGAGCCGCCCGCGCCGCCGGTCGTCGCCACCATGGTGGCGCGCCTGCTGCGAGACAAGGGCGTGCAGGAGTTCGTGCAGGCGGCCCGGCTGCTGCGCGAGCGCGGAGTGCCGGTGACGATGCAGCTGGTGGGCGGCGTGGACGCCGGCAATCCCGCATCGGCGACGCAGGAGGACGTGGATGCCTGGCAGCGCGAAGGCTGCGTCCGCGCGCTGGGCGAACGCTCGGACGTGGCCGAGCTGTACGCGGCCTCGCACATCGCCGTGCTGCCGTCCTACCGCGAGGGTCTGCCCAAATCCCTGATAGAAGCCGCGGCCTGCGCGCGCGCGGTCGTGACCACTGACGTGCCGGGTTGCCGCGATGCCATCGAGCCCGGCGAGACCGGCCTGCTGGTGCCGGTGCGCGACGCGCAGGCGCTGGCGGAGGCCATCGCCCGCCTGGCGGGCGATGCTTTCTTGCGGCAGTCCATGGGCGCGGCGGGCAGGGCGCTTGCCGAGCGCGAGTTCGATATCGAACGCGTCGCGCGCATTCATGTCGAGATCTACGACCGGCTCGACCCTCCGGGCGCCTGACCTCCTCGTGGGGGCCACCGAATGGCGGACAGCCTTGCGGGAGGCGGACGCCAGGAGAATCAGCGGCGGCGCGCGATGGCGTCGATCCAGTAGCGCGTGGACGGGTCCTGTTCGATCGTCTGCGGCGTATCCAGTTCGTGCATGATGCCCTTGGCCAGGGCCTTGCCGAACTCGACTCCCCATTGATCGAAGGGGTTGATGCCCCAGATCACGCCTTGTGTGAATACCTTGTGCTCGTACAGCGCCAGCAGCGCGCCCAGCGTATAGGCTTCCAGGCGGGGAAGCACGATGAGCGAGGACGGGCGGCCGCCCGGGTGGACGCGGTGCCGCGCCAGCAGCCGCGCGCGTTCAGGATCGCTTTCGGTGGCCGAGGTTTCGGCCAGCGCCTGTTCGTAGGTCTTGCCCCGCAGCAGCGCCGAGCGTTGCGCCAGGCAGTTCGCGATCAGCAGTTCGTGATGCCGCGTGTAGGCATGGGCGGGCTGCTCGCACAGGATGAAATCGACGGGCGCGCCCGCGGTGTCCTGGTGCAGCCATTGGAAGAACGTGTGTTGGCAGTCGGTGCCGGACATGCCCCACACGGCCGGGCCGGTGGGCACCCCCGCGGGGCTGCCGTCCGCCGTCGCGACCTTGCCCAGCGACTCCATTTCCAGCTGCTGGGCCCAGGGAACGATGTGATAGAGCCGCGAGTCGTAGGGCGCGATCACCAGCGAGTCATAGCCCAGGACGTTGCGGTTGACCACGCCGGCCAGCGCCTGCTGGACGGGCGCGTTCTCCTCGAAGGGCGCGGTGCGGAAATGCTCGTCCATGGCGGCTGCGCCCGCCAGCAACTGGTCGAAAGCGTCATTGCCCAGCGCCAGCGCGATAGGAAGGCCGATCGCCGACCACAATGAATAGCGGCCGCCCACCCAATCCCATATCTGGAAGATGTGATCAGGCAGTATCCCCAGGTTGAGCGCGGCCTCGACGTTGGCGGTAACGGCCACGACCTGCTTGATCGGGTCGGCCACGCCCGCGTCGCGCAGCCAGTTCATGGCCACTTCGGCGTTGGCCAGCGGTTCGGTGGTCGTGAACGATTTGGAGGCGACGATGACCAGGGTATCGTGCGGATCCAGACTGCTCATCGCGTCGGCGACGGAATGCGAGTCCACGTTGGAGGCGAAGCGCACCTCGCGGCGGACGCCGCCATAGCGCAATGCCCGTGTGACCAGCCTCGGCCCCCAATCGCTGCCGCCGATGCCCAGATGCAGCACGCAGCCATAGCGGCCGGCCGCATCGGCCTCGCGGACGAATTCCCGCAGGCGCTCGCGCTCGGCCAGCACGGCCTTGGCCACCATCGCCGGCGGTTCGGGCGCGCGCAGCGCGGTATGCCAGGCGGCGCGCTGTTCCGTCCAGTTCGCGTTGCCCCCGTCGAACAGGCGGGCGCGGGCGGCATCGAATCCCTGCTGCGCCAGCAACGCCTCTTCGGCCTTCTGCAGCTCAGGTGAATACGCCTGGGCGCTCAGGTCCAGGCGCAGCCCCGGAGCGTTGATGAGGCGTAAGTGCTCGCCCCGCCGGGAGGCGGAGCGCGCCGCGGCGATGAACTGTTGCCACGCTGGGCTGGTGGATAAGGACATGGGCAGTCTAGAAAGGCAGATTGGCTTGCGGAGCGAGTTTGCTCAGTTCGCGGCGGAAGTCGGCCTGGATGCGCGCCAGCGCTTCGGCCGTTTGCGCTTCGAACCGCAGCACGACGACGGGCGTGGTGTTCGAGGGACGCGCCAGGCCGAAGCCGTCCGGGTACTCCGCGCGCACCCCGTCGATGGTGATGACGCGCTTTGCGCCAGGGAATTGTCCCTGTTCCTGCAGGGCCTGGACCATGGTGAAAGGCTGGCCCTCTTCCATTTCGAGCTTGAGTTCCGGCGTCGAGACGTCCTGCGGCAGGGCTTCCAGCATGGCGCAGGGATCGGCCGCGCGCGACACGATCTCCAGCAGGCGGGCGCCCGTGTAGAGCCCGTCGTCGAAGCCGTACCAGCGCTCCTTGAAGAAGATATGGCCGCTCATCTCGCCGGCCAGCGGGGCGCCGGTCTCGGCCAGCTTGGCCTTCACGAGCGAATGACCGGTTTTCCACATGAGCGGGACGCCGCCGGCCGCTTCGACCGAGAGGCCGACGTGGCGGCTGCACTTCACGTCGTAGATGATGGTGGCGCCGGGATTGCGCTCCAGCACGTCGCGGGCGAACAGCACCAGTTGGCGGTCGGGCCAGACGATCTGGCCGGACTTCGTGACCACGCCCAGGCGGTCGCCGTCGCCGTCGAACGCCAGGCCCAGCTCGCAGTCGGTCTCGGCCACGCACTTGATCAGGTCTTGCAGGTTCTTGGGTTCGGCGGGATCGGGATGGTGGTTGGGGAAGTTGCCGTCCACCTCGCAGAAAAGTTCGGTGACCTCGCAGCCCAGCGCGCGAAAGAGCGCGGGCGCGACGGCGCCGGCCACGCCGTTGCCGCAGTCGATGGCGATCTTCATGGGCCGCGCCAGCTTGACCCCCGAGGCCACGCGGGCGACGTAGGCCGCCACCAGGTCCAGCTGGCGGCGCGTGCCGGGGGCCGCCGCCGCGGCCGGCGCGGGGCCGTTCATGGCGGCGGCCAGAGCCTGCACGTCGTCGCCATAGAGGGCGCGCCCGCCCATCATCATCTTGAACCCGTTGTATTTGGGCGGGTTGTGGCTGCCCGTGATCGCCACGCCCGAGCCGGTCTGCATGACGTTGGCGGCGAAATAGACCAGGGGCGTGGGCACCATGCCGATGTCCAGGGTGTCCACCCCGCCTTCCAGCATGCCCTCCTGCAGCGCCACCGACAGCATTTCGCTGCTCAGGCGGCCGTCGCGGCCGACGACCAGCGTCTGCACGCCCTGTTCGCGCGCGCGGGCGGCCAGCGCCGCGCCCAACGCGCGGGCGAAGCGCGCGTCGATCAGGTCCGGCACCGTGCCGCGGATGTCATAGGCCTTGAAGACGGCGGCGGGAAATTGCGTGTTATTGCCCACGGCGATTCCATTTGGTAAGGGGTTACAGCGCGGGTTCTCGCTGGGTTTGGTTAATGGTAAACCCGCGTGCCGATGCGCGCTTGGCAAAGGACCAAGGCGGAATTATCCCCCATCGGAGGTCGTCCTTCATCCGGCGGATGGCGTAGGGCATTTGCCGCCGGGGCCGCATCGGGGCGGCGCGGCCCCCGCTTGGTGCGCGAGACGGGGCGATTCCGCCTTGTTCCGGTGCGTCCGCCGCCCCGGCGGACGGCTTTCCCACGGGGGGCGGCGCATGGCATGGAACTTGCTCGGCTCTCGAAGGTGATACGCTTGCTATGCAAGCAGAAAGACCGGGAGGGGCCATGGGAGCCAAAGTTTCTACTGTCATGTCATCGGGAGGCGCCACCAGCCGGCGGGGCCCCCCTACGGACTATGCCGGGCCTGCCGCGGGCCGCGAGCGCCGGCTCGACATCCATGTGTTCGTCTCCGAATCGGGACGCCTGGTCACGGGCCGAGCCTGGGAGCGCTGCGTCTGGCGCGAGGCCCGGGTCCTGGTTGCCGAATGTCCGGCGCCGCACCTGCCGATCTCCCTCGAGAACGCCCTGCGCGCCGTCGCCGCCGATGTGGCGCGCGATCATGGCTGGCAGGGCATGGGCACGGTCGCTTTCGCGCTGGACGACCGCAGCGGCGTGTTCCGCGTGATCAGCGCCGAGGCGCAGGCGCATTCGGGCGAGGCCGTCGCCGACTGCGAGCCCGCGGCCGGCCATGCGCTGGAAGTCCGCATCGACGGCTGCGTGGATCGCCGCCTGCCGTGCACGCGGCTGCTGGTGTGCGGCGCGACCCGGGGCGAAGCCCTGCGCCGAGCCTACCGGGCGCTGTCCGAAATGCCCGGCCCCGCCGGCATCGACCGGGCTTTCCTGATGAACCGCATCGCCTCGCGGGCATTCTGCTCCGGCCTGACGGGCGCGCGCCTGGACCAGGCTGTCGGCTAGGGCCTTTCAGCCCCTACAATAGGCCGCACATTCCCCGATCCGGCGCCTGGGCGCGACCAGGCCTTACTTGTGCGGCGCATATGACCTTGCTGAGCGAACTGCAGGCCCTCCTGGGCCCATCCCACGTGCTGACCGGCGCCGACGCCGAATCCTACGCGCTGGACTGGCGCCGCCGCTATCGAGGCGCGGCGCGGGCGGCCATACGCCCAGGCTCCACGGAAGAAGTGGCGGCGGCGGTAAGGCTCTGCGCCAGGCATGGCGTGCCGCTGGTGCCGCAGGGCGGCAATACCGGGCTGTGCGGCGGCGCGACGCCCGACGATTCCGGCACGGCAATCGTCCTGTCCACGGCCCGCCTGACCGCCGTGCGCGACCTGGATACGGCCAACGACACCATTACCGTGGAAGCGGGCTGCCTCCTGCAGGCCGTGCAGGAGGCAGCGGCCCAGGCGGACCGGCTGTTCCCCCTGAGCCTGGCGGCGGAGGGCAGCTGCACCATCGGCGGCAATCTCGCGACCAACGCCGGCGGCACGCAGGTGCTGCGTTACGGCAATACGCGCGACCTGACGCTGGGGCTGGAAGTCGTGACCGCGGAAGGCGAAATCTGGCACGGCCTGCGCGGCCTGCGCAAGGACAATACCGGCTACGACCTGCGCGATCTGTACATCGGCAGCGAGGGAACGCTGGGCATCATCACGGCGGCCACGCTGAAGCTGTTTCCGAGGCCGGTGGCCTCTTGCACCGCCTTGCTGACGCTGGACGGCATAGACCAGGCCGTGGAGCTGCTGTCGCGCGCCCGCTCGGGCTTCGGCGCCGCGCTGACCGGCTTCGAACTCATGAGCGGGGCCTGCCTGCAGGCGGTCGTGCGGCTGTTTCCGCAGCAGCGCCTTCCGTTCGAAGGCGAGTCCGCGGCCTCGCCCTGGTTCGCCCTGCTCGAACTGTCCGACAGCGAAAGCGAGGCCCATGCGCGCGAACGCTTCGAGGCCGTGCTGGGCGCCGCCATCGAAGACGGGCTGGTGCATGACGCGGCCATTGCCGCCAACGTGGCGCAGAGCAAGGCGCTGTGGCATTTGCGCGAAAGCATCCCGCTGGCCGAGGCCGAGCTGGGCAAGTCCGTAAAGCACGACGTGTCCATTCCCATCTCTTCCATCGCGGGCTTCGTGCACAAGACCAATGCCTTGCTGCAGGCGCGTTTTCCGGGCGTGCGCCACGTGATCTTCGGCCACCTGGGCGACGGCAACCTGCACTACAACGTCGCCAACGCGCCGGGCCAGACCGAGGCCGAACTGCTTGCGCTGCAGGGCGAAATCTATGGGGTGGTGCACGACAGCGTGCACGCCCACGCCGGTTCCATCAGCGCCGAACACGGCGTGGGCCAGCTCAAGCGCGACGAGCTGCCGCGCTATAAGAGTCCGGTGGAACTGGCCCTGATGCGCAGGATCAAGCTCGCCCTCGACCCGCAGGGGCTCATGAACCCCGGCAAGGTCCTGCAGGGATAGGGAACCAGACCATGGCAGCCAGTCCCGGGGCGGGCGCGAATTGCAGGGTCCTGATCGTCGAGGATGACCCCGTCATCGCAGGCAACCTGTACACCTTTCTGGAGGCCCGCGGCTTTTTGCCCGATGCGGCCTATTCCGGGCCCGCCGCGCTGCAGCGGCTGGTGGAACAGCGCTTCGACGCGCTGATCCTGGATATCGGCCTGCCGGGCATGGACGGCAACGCCGTGCTGCACACGCTGCGCAATGAAAGGCGGCTGGACGTGCCGGTGCTGATGCTTACCGCGCGCGACAGCCTGGAGGACAAGCTGGCCGGTTTTTCGCACGGCGCCGACGATTACCTGACCAAGCCCTTCGCGCTGCTCGAGGTCGAAGCGCGCCTGCTTGCGTTGATCCAGCGGGCCAAGGGGGCTACCGTGGATTCCGTGCGCACCTTCGGCCCGCTGTGCTACGACACGCGCAGCCGCGCCGTGTCCGTGAACGGCCATCCCGTGCACCTGACCCGCAAGGCCTGTCTCATCATCGAAACCCTGTTGCGGGATCCGGGCAGGGTGGTGCCGCGCGAAGAGCTGGAATCGGTGCTCTGGGGCAATGAGCCGCCGTCCTCGGACGCGCTGCGCAGCCAGGTGCATCTGTTGCGCCGCGCGCTTGCCGACGCCGGCTTCGATGGCATCGAGACCATACACGGGACCGGCTGGCGCCTGTCCCTGGATGGCGGGGCGGCGCCATGACGGTCGCTTCGGGCGGCACCCTGACTCAGCGCGTGGTGTGGGCGCTGACGGGAACGGTGGCGTTGTTCGTGACGGCGCTCGCCCTGCTGGCCTACCTGACCTTCGACCAGATGGAAGACGATCTGGTCAACGACATTCTGAACACCGAGATGGACCGGCTCGTGCAGCATGCGCGCGTCAGCGATGGCTTCCTGCCCCGCGAGGGCGTGCGCGAACTGGGCGGCTCCATGCGCGCCTGGGTCAGCTCGGACGGCAACCGGCCCGCGGGCATCCCGGACGAAATCCTGTCGCTGGACAGCGGGCTGCACCTGATCGAGCCGGGCGCCTACACCTGGCACGTCATGGTGGCCGATACGGGCCGCAGCAAGGTGTACCTGCTGTATGACGCCACCGACAACGAAGAGCGGGTCCATGACTTCGGCCTGATCGTGCTGGGCGTGGGCGCCATCTGCGTGGTGGGGGCCTATGCGCTATCGCGGCGCGTCGCCGCCGTGGCGGTCGGTCCGCTGCTGGACCTGACGGACCGGCTGGCGACCTGGGCGCCCGGCTCGCCCGACATGGCCGTGACCCGCGACGACGAGGCCGGCCGGCTGATCGAGGCGTTCAATCGGGTGCAGAACCAGGTGGACAGGTCGATCGCCCGCGAGCGCGAGTTCGCGGGCAATCTCAGCCATGAAGTGCGCACGCCGCTGGCCGCGATTCGTTCGGACAGCGAGCTGATGCTGCTGACCCAGGCGCTGACCCCAGACCAGCGCGAGCGCCTCGCCCGCGTGGTGGACAACGTGGACGACGTCATCGTCAGTCTGGAGAGCGCCCGCGCCATGGCGCGCGACCAACTGCGTCCGCCGGAGCCCGTGGATCTTTCCGCCTGCATGGAAGATGCCTGGCGGGGCTACGAAGCCAAGGCGGCGCTGGCGAAGTTGCGGTTCGACAACCAGATCCAGGCCGGCCATGTCCGCAGCCTGGACCGCTATGCCCTGCTGACGGTGCTGCGCAACCTGGTCCGCAACGCGGTGGAACACGCCGCGCCGGCTACGCTGACGGCCCGTTTGGCCGACGATGGCGGGCTCGAACTGGGCGACGACGGCAAGGGCATCGCGGCCGAAGACCTCCCGTTCCTGTTTCGCCGCTACTACAGCGGCCGCATGCGGGATTCCGGCCCTGGGGCGGCCGACGAGGCGGCGCGGGGGCTGGGCCTGGCCATCGCCAAGCGCGTCTGCGACATGCAGGGCTGGTCGCTGACCGTGGTTTCCTCCCGGGAAGGCGAGGCAAGGGGGACCCGTTTCACGCTGCGCTTCGAGGCCGGGGCTGCGCCGGCAGCGGCGGCGATGGACGCGCAAGCGCGAATTTGACGAAATTTCGACTGTCCGCGGCTTACGCTCTGCGTTTGCCCGACGCCCCCCTGTCCATCGACCATGCCGCCCCTATTGCCGCCCGAGCCTCGGAAGCCGACGGCCGCCTCGTACCTGTGCAGCCATGTCATCGCGGTGACGCTCGTCCTGGCCGGTCTGGCGTGGTGGGCCAACGCCTCCGGGCTGGATCTGCGCATCGCGCAAGCGCTGTTCGATACCGTCCTGGACGATTTCCCCCTGCGGGCCAACCGCTGGCTCGACCTGATCGGCCACCGCATGGTGCTGGCCCTGCCGATCGGCATTGCGCTGGCCTCCGTCGGCGTGGTGGCGGCCAGCTACCGCATACCGGCCTGGCGCCGCTGGCGCGGGCCGGCCCTGGCCGTCGCGGCGACCTGCCTGGCGGGTCAGGTGCTGGTGACGCAGCTGAAGCACCACACGACGCTGCCCCGGCCCTACGACCTGGACACGCTGGGCGGCTATACCCCCTATCCGCTGCACTGGTGGACCTGGGCGCGCGCCAGGGCGGGGGGCGCCTTGCCCAGCGGCCACGCTGGCGCGGGCTATTCCATGCTGACCCTTTATTTCGCGGGCTGGGCGCTGGGGCGGCCCGCCTGGCGTTGGGGCGGGCTGGCCGTCGGCATCGCCGCCGGCGCGGGCTTCTCGGCCGTGCGCATCCTGCAGGGCGCCCATTTCCTGAGCCAGACGCTCTGGTCGGCGGCCTTGCTGTGGTTCCTGGCGGCATTGTGCTTCTATCCGCTCATCGTGGGCCATCCGGGCGGCACGCGGGCCGGGCGGCGCCGCAGAGATGGCGGTGTCCAGGCCGCCGGCACCGGAAAAGGGGCCTGAGTGGTGTGTCGTCGTACAACTGACCGCACGTATAATCGTCGGGCGCGAGTTTTCAGCGTCTCGCCTTGTGCAACCGCTTTCGGATCCTCTGATGAACGCTCCCGCCGAATCCCCCGTCTTGCCGCGGCGTCGTCCCCGGAATCTGGCCCAGGGCTTGGTCGAGAGCATTTCGGAACGCATCCGCGGCGGCGAGATCCGGCCGGGGGACAAGCTTCCGACCGAGTCCGAAATCATGCGGCAGTTCGGCGTGAGCCGCACCGTCGTGCGCGAGGCCCTGTCCCGGCTGCAGGCTTCGGGCCTGGTCGAAACCCATCACGGCGTGGGCACGTATGCGCTGGAGCCCAGCGGCGGCGGCGACTTCCGGGTGGATCCGGCCGACATCGCCACGGTGCGCGACGTGCTGGTCCTGCTGGAGCTGCGCATCTGCCTGGAAAGCGAGGCCGCGAGCCTGGCCGCCGGCAGGCGCACCGAAACGCAGCTGCAGGAAATGCGCAGGGCGCTGGACGCGTTCAAGCACGCCCTGGACGGCGGCGGCGACACGGTCACGCCGGACTTCCAGTTCCACCTGCTGATCGCGCAATCCACCGACAACCGCTATTTCGCGGACCTCATGTCGCACCTGGGGGCGGCCATCATCCCGCGCACCCGCATCAATTCCGCGAAGTTCGCCCATGAAGACCGGGCGGCCTACCTGGCGCGCGTGAACCTCGAGCACGAGGACATCTACGGCGCCATCCTGCGCCAGGACGCGGAGGGCGCGCGCGCGGCCATGCGCACGCACCTGAGCAACAGCCGCGAACGCCTGCGGCGCGCGCAATAGCAAGAAGGCAACATGCGGGTAGGCAGCGCCAAACCGCGTTACTCTTGCCCGTTTTCTTTTTTTCGACGACGAGGCGGCATGGTTCTGCTCGGCATACAAAGCAGCGTTTTTTTCACTGAGCAGGCTACCCGCGGCCGGGGGAGGGCGGATTCATGCGCCGGCTGACGCTACGCTTCATCATTGCCATCCTGGCGCTGCTGACGCTGTCGCGCCTGGGCCTTGCCTTCTGGATGTGGGACCGCGTGCAGGCCGCCGGCGGGCTCGCGCCGTTGCTGTTGGGCGGCCTGCGCATCGACGTATGCCTGCTGTCGATGGTGATCGCGCTGCCGGCCGTGCTCTCGCCCTGGTTCGGGCACCGGCCGCTGGCCGCTCGCATCACCGCGTGGTGGTTCCGCGTCTGGTGGACGCTCTACGTGCTGCTGGAAGTCTCAACGCCCCAGTTCATCGCCGAATACGATACGCGGCCGAACCGCCTGTATTTCATCTACCTGCTCAATCCGAAGGAAGTCGGCTCCATGCTGTGGCAGGGCTACAAGGGCGTGCTGCTGGCGGCCTTCGTGGTGCTGGCGATTGCCGCTTGGATGGCGGTCAGGCTGTTCCCGACCCGGGCGCGCGACCCCGTCATGGGGTGGTGGAAGCGGCCGGTGGCCTCGTTCGTGATCCTGGCGCTGGTGTTCCTGGGCGCGCGCGGCACGCTGGAGCACCGGCCGATCAATCCCGCCAAGGTTGCGTTCAGTTCCGACGCGATGGTCAACGCCCTGGCGCTCAATTCCCTGTACAGCGTGTTCGACGCGGCCTATCGCATGCGCGACGAGCGTTCCTCCGCCGCGATGTATCCGAAGATGGCGGTGGACGAGATGAATGCCATCGTGCGCGAAAAGGCCGGCATCGCGGGCGCGCCGCTGGATCCGCGCTATCCCAGCCTGCATGCGCAGAAGGCCACGGTGCGCCGGGACAAGCCGCTGAACGTCGTGATCATCCTGCAGGAAAGCCTGGGGGCACAGTACGTGGGCAGCCTGGGCGGGCGCGACCTGACGCCCAACATCGACCGGCTGGGCAAGGAAGGCTGGATGTTCCATCGCGCTTACGCGACGGGCACGCGCTCCGTGCGGGGCATCGAGGCCGTCACGGCGGGCTTCCTGCCCAGCGTGGCCGACGCCGTCGTGAAGCTGCCGCGCTCGCAGACCGGCTTCTTCACGCTGGCGCAGCTGCTGGGCAAGCACGGCTACCATTCGCGCTTCGTGTACGGCGGAGAGTCGCACTTCGACAACATGCGCGCGTTCTTCCTGGGCAACGGCTTCGACGAGATCGTGGACCGTCCCAAGTTCGTGGACCCGGTGTTCGAAGGATCGTGGGGCGCATCGGACGAGGACATGTTCAATCAGGTGGACCGACTGCTGCGCGCCGATGGCGACAAGCCGGTATTCACGCTGGCGTTCTCGGTCACCAACCATTCGCCCTGGGAGTATCCGGCCGGCCGTATTACGCCCGTGGGAGACCCGGCATCGGTGGACAACACCGTGCGCTATGCGGATTGGGCGCTAGGCCAATTCTTCGATAAGGCGAGGAAGGCGCCCTATTGGAACAACACGGTGTTCCTGGTGATCGCCGACCACGATTCGCGGGTGTATGGCTCGATCCCGGTGCCGGTGCGGCATTTCCAGATCCCGGCGCTGATCCTGGGAGCGGGAATCGCGCCCCGCCAGGACGACCGCCTGGTCAGCCAGATCGACATGGCTCCCACCCTGTTGTCCTTGATCGGCCTGGACAATGTGAATCCGATGCTGGGCGTGGACCTGACGCGGCGCGACCCGAACCGGGCGATGATGCAGTACGCGGACAATTTCGGCTACCTGCAGGGCGACAAGCTGCTGGTGCTGGAGCCGTCCAAGCCGCCCCGGGAATTCCGGTACGAGGCGGCGCCGGTGGGCCGCGATGAAGTGTACGAGCCGGTGGAGCCCGCGGATCCCAAGCTCACGGAAGAGGCCCTGGCGCACGCGCTCTGGGCGAGCTGGGCGTACCGCGAAGAGAAATACCGGCTGCCCTGACGCGCCGTCAAGGCGGTTCCGGCCCCATGCCGCCGCCTTGATCCTGCGCAAGCCGTTTTCCGCCCGGGAGCCGCAAACTGGCGGCCATGACTTTTCCAGATCAATCCCAGAACGCTGGCCCCGCCGCCGTGCAGCCCGGCGCGGCCGAATCCGGCACGCTCAGGCCGCAACGCCGCGCCTGGCCGGTGCCGCGCGGACGGTTCGCCTGGATGACCGGCGCATTCAGCGTGGTTCTGCTGTCCGCCAGCACCGTGTTCTGGTGCCTGTTGCTGTTCCCGGTGGCGCTGCTCAAGCTGCTGCTGCCTTTGCCCGCGGTCCGGCGGCGCGTCGACCCGGCGCTCAACGCCATCGCGACGGCCTGGGTGTCCGGCAACGCCGGCTGGTTCGCGCGAATCCAGCGGGCGCCCTGGGACGTCCAGGGCCATGCCGGACTGCGCTACGCGGACTGGTACCTGGTCAACTGCAACCACCAGTCGTGGGTGGACATCTTCGTGCTGCAGCGTTCGCTGAACCGGCGCATTCCGCTGCTGAAGTTCTTCCTGAAGCGCCAGCTGATCTACGTGCCGGTCATCGGCCTGGCGTGGTGGGCGCTGGATTTTCCGTTCATGAAGCGTCATGGCAAGGCCGAGCTGCGGCGCAACCCCGCCCTGGGGCGCGAGGATCAGGAGGCCGCCCGGCGCGCATGCGAGAAGTTTTCGCTGGTGCCGACCAGCGTGATGGTGTTCGCCGAAGGCACGCGGTTCACCGAGGCCAAGCGGGCCGCCCAGGCCTCGCCGTACCGCCATCTGCTCAAGCCCAAGGCGGGCGGGCTGGCGGTGGCGCTGAACGCGATGGGGTCGCGCTTCCGTTCGATGATCGATGCCACCATCGCCTATCCGGAAGGCATACCCAGCTTCTGGGACCTGGCCTGCGGCCGCGCGGGCCAGGTGGTGGTGCGCATGCGGCAACTGCCGGTGCCGCCGGCCTTCTGCGACGCCGACTACACCCGGGACAAGGCGTTCCGGTCGGAATTCCACCACTGGCTGGGGCAGCAATGGCAGGCCAAGGACGACGAGATCGAACGGCTGATGGCGCGCCACGCCCGTTGAGCGCGGCGCGCCGGCAATTCCGCTGGGTCAGATGCGCGCGGGCAGCACCGTGCCCGAGCTTTCGCCGAATCCGATCCGCGGGTAGCCCGCCTTCACGCATTCGGCCCGCATGATGATCTGGTCGCCATCCTGCAGGAAGGTGCGCTTTTCGCCCCAGGGCAGCTCGATCGGCGCCTTGCCGCCGTTGCTCAGTTCAAGCAGCGAACCGGCTTCGGAGGCCTGCGGACCGGACAGCGTGCCGGTGCCCAGCATATCGCCCGGCTGCAGGTTGCAGCCGTTGACCGTGTGGTGCGCGATCAACTGCGCCACGTTCCAGTAGGCGTCGCGGAAGTTGCTGCGCGACAGATGGGCGGGCGGCTGTTTTTCGGCGCGCGATTTCTCGGTCGTCAGCAGCACGTCCATCTGCACGTCGAAGGCGCCCTTGGCGCGGTTGGCGTCGGACGCCAGGTAGGGCATGGGCTGCGGCTCGGACGGGCCGCGATTCCACTGCGTGCGGAACGGTTCCAGCGCTTCCATGGTGACGACCCACGGCGAAATCGTGGAGGCGAAGTTCTTGGACAGGAAGGGGCCCAGCGGCTGGTATTCCCACGCCTGGATGTCGCGCGCCGACCAGTCGTTCAGGATGCACAGGCCGAATACGTGCGATTCGGCGTCCGCCAGCGGGATCCGTTCGCCCTGGGCGTTGCCCGTGCCGACGAAGATGCCCAGCTCCAGTTCGTAGTCCAGGCGGGCGCAGGGGCCGAATTGCGGTGTTTCGCCTTCATTGGCGGGGCGCGTCTGGCCGACGGGCCGGGGGAACTTCTGGTCCACGCCGATGCTGGAGGCGCGGCCATGGTAGCCGATGGGCACCCATTTGTAGTTCGGCAGCAGGGGATTGTCGGGGCGGAACTGCTTGCCCACCGAGGTGGCGTGGTGCACCGAGATGTAGAAGTCGGTGTAGTCGCCGATGCGCGCCGGCGTGGCGTATTCCGCGTCGGCCTGGGGAACCAGCAGCGGCTCGATCGCATCGCGCAGGGCGGCGCCTTCGCGCAACGCGCGGGACAGCGCCAGGCGCAGCGCGCTCCAGCGGGCCTGGCCCAGCGCCATCAATCCGTTCAGGCTGTCGGCGGCGCAGGCCGCCAGGGCTTCGGCGGCCGGACCTTCGAAAGGCTGCTTCGCGGCCAGCGCGGCCAGGTCCAGGATCTGGTCGCCGATGGCGACGCCCACGCGGAACGGTTCGGACGTGCCCTTGCGGCGGAACGAGGCGTACGGCAGGTTCTGCACCGGGAAATCCGACGCGTTCGAGTTGGCGCTGGCGACCCAGCTCTTCAGGGACGGGTCGTGGGTTTCATTGATGGTGGTGGTCATGGCTGCGTGTCTCTTTCAGTGTTGTGATAAATCCAAATGCCAAACGGCGATGAGCTTGCGCTCATCGCCGCGGGCGTGGAAAGCCGGGGCTTTCGCGTCACGCCTTGTTCGGGTCGAAATGCTTGGCCAGGCCCTGCCAGCACCGGTAATAGTCGCCCTGCAATTCTACCGAGGCCAGCGCCTGTTCCGTCGGCCGGATGACGCGCCGGGTCTCGAACATGAACGCCATCGTGTCGCGGATGTAATGGGCCGTGCCGGTGTCGGCATGGGAAGCCTTTTCGAAGGTTTCCGCGTCAGGGCCGTGGCCGCTCATGCAGTTGTGCAGGCTGGCGCCGCCGGGGGCGAAACCGTCGGCCTTGGCGTCGTACACGCCCTGGATCAGCCCCATGAATTCGCTGGCGACGTTGCGGTGGAACCAGGGCGGGCGGAAAGTGTTTTCCATGGCCAGGATGCGCGGCGGGAAGATCGCGAAATCCATGTTGGCCGTTCCCGGGGTATCGGACGGGGCGGTCAGCACCGTGAAGATAGAGGGATCCGGGTGGTCGTAGCTGATCGAGCCGATGGTGTTGAAGTTGCGCAGATCGTACTTGTACGGCGCGTGCGTGCCGTGCCAGGCGACGACGTTCAACGGGGAATGGCCGATGGAGGCGCGCCAGAAGCCGCCCGTGAACTTGGCGATCAGCTCGAAATCGCCTTCCAGGTCCTCGTACCAGGCCACGGGCGTCTTGAAGTCGCGCGCATTGGCCAGGCAGTTCGAGCCGATCGGGCCCAGCTCGGGCAGGCGCAGCGCCGCCCCGAAGTTCTCCAGCATGTAGCCGCGGGCGGAGCCGTCCAGCAGTTCCACGCGGAAGCGCACGCCGCGCGGGATGACGGCGATTTCCAGGGGCTCCAGGTCGATCAGGCCGAGTTCCGTGGCCAGGCGCAGGCGGCCTTCCTGCGGCACCAGCAGCAGTTCGCCGTCGGCGTTGTAGAAATAGCGGCCCTCCATCGAGCGGTTGGCCGCATACAGGTGGATGCCCACGCCGCTCTGTTCGTCGGGGCCGCCGTTGCCGCCCCAGGTCTTCACGCCTTCCAGGAAATCGGTGGGGGCGGTCGGGATGGGCATCGGGCTCCAGCGCAGCTGGTTGGGCGTCACCGGCGCATGGCCGAACGAACTGAGCCAGCCCGAGGCGCCTTCAAAGGCCTCGAAGGGCTTGTGCTGCGCGCCGGGGCGGATGCGATAGAGCCACGAGCGGCGGTTTTCGCTGCGGGGCGCCGTGAAGGCGGTGCCGGATAGTTGCTCGGCATACAGGCCGTAGGGGCATTGCTGGGGCGAATTGCGGCCCACCGGCAGCGCGCCGGGCAGCGCCTCGGTGGCGCAATCGTTGCCGAATCCGGTTTGGTATTGCAGTTCCATGGAATCCTCCTGGACGGCTGCGCGGTGCTTGGCCGCGCGGCCTTGGTTCAGATCGCCCGTCCGGACGGAGTCCCCCGGGCCATACGCCATTGTCGGAAAAATCCACCTCCGCGGCTACGGGAATGTAAAAATAGAGACTATAAAATTTGTGAATAATGGAGAAAGCCGTGGCCGAGCTGCGCGATGTCGACCTGAACCTGTTGCTGCTGTTCCAGCACCTGCTGGAGGACCGCAACCTGTCGGCCGTAGCGCGCCGGATGGACCTGTCGCAGCCCGCCGTCAGCAATGCGCTGCGCCGCCTGCGGGAAGCGTTCGGCGACGACCTCTTCGTGCGCACCGGCCAGGGCATGCTGCCCACGCCGCGCGCGCAGCGCCTGGCGGGGCCCGTCAGCGAAGCGCTGACCGTGCTGTCGCAGGCGCTGAAGGACCAGGACGTATTCGACGCCGCCACCAGCACCCGGCGGTTCCGGGTGGCGATGACGGACGTGGGCGAGATCCATTTCATGCCCCGGCTGATGGAGGTGTGCGTGCAGGTCGCGCCGCAGGTGCGCATCGACTCCGTGCGCATCCAGGGGCCGGACCTGGCGCGGGAAATGGAGGCGGGGCGCGTGGACCTGGCGATCGGCGCGTTCGATGACATGGGGGCGGGCACCCTGCAACGCATGTTGTTCCGCCAAGGGTACGCAACCCTGTTCCGGCAGGCGCACCCGACGGCCCATGCAGGCATGGGCCTCAAGGCCTTTCGGGCCGAGCGCCACTTGATCGTCTCGCGGGCCGCGCCCTACGGGCAGGTGAACCAGTCCATGGAGCGAGCGGGCGTGGAGCTGGCGCAGCACTTCAGCGTGCCGCATTTCTCGGCGGTGCCGTACATCGTGAGCGCCACGGACCTGCTGGCCACGGTGCCCGAAAAGCTGGCCGCCAGCGCCGCGCCGCCCTTCGGCCTGCGCTTCATGACGCCGCCGGTGAGGGTCCCCGCGCTGCAGACGAACCTGTACTGGCAGCGCAGGGTGGACCGCGATAGCGGCAACCAGTGGCTGCGCGCGCTGATCGTCAATGCGTTTGCGGTAGGAGGGGCGTAGGATGGGTGCAGCGCGAGAGTTTCAGCATAAGAACGCAACCGCCCAGCGCGCGAAACCCATGCGGCCGTGGGCAGACTGGGCCTGGCATCGGCCGAAAAACAATCGATTGCGGCCGCATGGGTTTCGCGCGCCGGAGAGCCGTGTTCTTGCTCAAGGGCCCTCGCGCTGCACCCATCCTACGGCGCCACCGAGGCGCGCGCGTGGCGCAGGGCTTCGCGCAGCACGTCCATGTCGCCCAGGTGGTTGGCCAGCAGCAGGATCAGCGCGGCGTTGAGTTCCTGGCTTTGCTCGTTGCTCAGGTCGCGGTGGGTCTCGATCAGCGCCTCGTAGAAGTCGTCCGGCGAGCTCAGGTTGGTTTCGGTAATCAGCATGATGGAGTGATCTCGAAGTTCAGGCGCGGCCGATGGCGCGGCTGACGGCCGCGGCGACGGCGCCGGCGTCGAAGGCGCGCCAGCGCGCGGCGATGTGCTGGTCGGGGCGGATCAGGTAGGCCGTGCCGGGCTGCGCGTCATAGCGCTTGCCCAGACAGCCTTCGCCGTCCGTCACCACGGCCAGTTCCGCGGGCAGCGATGACGGATCGCATTGCGGGCTGGCCACCAGCACGGCCTTGACCGGAACGGGCGCCATGCGCAGGGCCTGCAGGGCGAGCAGCGTGTCGCGGCCGGGCAGGGCATCGCCGCAGAACAGCGCCAGCACGAATTCGCCGTCCAGCTGCGACAGCCACCATTCCGGTTCGCCGCGCGTCTGCACCGGCGCATCCAGCGCTACGGCTCCGGGCACCATGCGGCCGGCGAAGGCGTCGGCGTCCGGCGTGTTCAGCGGCGAAGCCGCGTAGGTGGCGGGCAGCGACAGGCGGCCGCTGTTGACCAGCGAACGCGCGAAGGGGTGGGTCTTCGCCAGATTCAGGACCGCGTTGCGGAAGCTGCGGCTGATGTCGCTCTTGGGCGTGATGAAGTCGGTGGCGCGCGAGGAATTCAGGATATTTTCGTCGGCGGCGTACTCGCGCTCGGCGCCATAGCTGTCGATCAGCGTTTCGGGCGCCTGGCCGGCCAGCACCAGCTTCAGCTTCCACGCCAGGTTTTCCGCGTCCTGCACGCCGCTGTTGGCGCCGCGCGCGCCGAACGGCGAAACGCGGTGCGCGGAGTCGCCGGCGAAGACGATGCGGCCGTGGCGGAACTTGTCCATCCGCTCGCACGCGAAGGTATAGACGCTGACCCATTCCAGTTCGAAGCGCGCGTCGGGGCCGAGCAGGGCGCGGATGCGCGGCAGCACGTTTTCCGGCTTGACGGCCTCGACGGGGTCGGCGTTCCAGCCCAGCTGGAAGTCGATGCGCCAGACGTTGTCGGGCTGCCGATGCAGCAGCACGGACTGGTTGGGATGGAAGGGCGGATCGAACCAGAACCAGCGCTCGGTCGGAAAATCGGCCTGCATCTTCACGTCGGCGATCAGGAAGCGGTCGCGGAAGATGCGGCCATGGCTTTCCTGACCGATGAGCTTGCGCACCGGCGAACGCGCGCCGTCGCAGGCGATCAGCCAATCCGCGTGCAGCGGATACGAGCCGTCGGGGGTTTCCACGCCCAGGATCACGCCGTCGTCCGCCTGGGTAACGGCGACGACCTTGTTTTTCCAGCGCAGGTCGATGTTGGGTTCTTGGCTCGCCCGCTCGTACAGATAGCCTTCGGCGTAGTACTGCTGCAGGTTGATGAACGCCGGGCGGCGGTGGCCGGGCTCTGGCAGCAGGTCGAAGCGCCATACTTCCTGTTCACGGAAGAAGACCTTGCCCACATTCCACGACACGCCCTTGTCGATCATGCGCTGGCCGACGCCCAGGCGGTCCCAGATCTCCAGCGTGCGCTTGGAGAAACAGATGGCGCGCGAGCCGGTCGACAGGCGGAAATCGTCGTCCAGCACGACCACGCGCACGCCCTGCCGGGCCAGATCCAGCGCGGTGGTCAGCCCGACCGGCCCGGCTCCCACGATTACGACCTGATGCCGCGCGAGCGCGCTGGCGGCCTGGTCCGCGTGCTTTTCATAGGCGAATTCCATCGCCTGAAAATCGATGTCTCCCACGGTTGTCTCCTGTGTGGGTCATTTTGCTTTTATGCGCCGACGCCGCGCGCTGCCTGGCGGCGCGCGATTCCGGTTCCTGCGTGGCGGGGGCGGGGCCGCCAGCGGCGGCCCCTGCGGATCAGCCTTCCAGCTGAGCCCACATCTCCAGGTCGCGCTTGTCGGTCCAGATGCGCGGATCGTTGTAGCCGGTGGCCTCGTCATAGGCGCGCGACACGTCGAACGGCATGCAGTGATCGAAGATCACCCAGTCGCTGTAGCGCGGCTTCATGAAATCGTAGACCTCGCGGTAGATGGTCTTCAGGTCCTTGCCTTCGGCCACGCCGCGGTTCACGGCGCCATACAGGTCGGTCAGGAAGGCGCGGGTGCCGGCCAGGCCCTGGCGGACCTCGGCGGCGTTCTTCAGCGCCGGGCCGCGGCCGGGAACCATTTTCTCGGCGTCGAAGCCCGACAGCGCGTCCAGCGTCGTGGGCCAGTCGCGGAAATAGGCGTCGCCGCAGTAGGGGGTGGACTGGTACTCGACCAGGTCGCCTGCGAACAGGATCTTCTGCTCGGGCAGCCAGGCGATGGTGTCGCCCTTGGTATGGCCGCGGCCCACCTGCAGCAGCTTGACTTCCAGGTTGCCCAGGTTGACGGTCATCTCGCCCTTGAACGTCATCGTCGGCCAGACCAGGCCGGGCGGAATCGATTCGGCGTTGCGGAACAGGCGGGGGAAGCGGCCGATTTCGCTGGCCTTGTCCTGCTCGCCGCGCTCGGCGATCAGGTCATAGGTGTCGCGGCTGGCCAGGATTTCCTGCGCGTTGTAGGCCGACGCGCCGAACACGCGCACCGCGTGGTAGTGCGACAGCAGGATGTACTTGATGGGCTTGTCGGTGACTTCGCGGATGCGGCGGATCACGTCTTGCGCCATGACGGGAGTGGCCTGGGTGTCGATCACCATGACGGCCTCGTCGCCAATGATCACGCCCGTGTTGGGGTCGCCTTCGGCCGTGTAGGCATAGGCATTGTCGGACAGTTTTTCGAACGAGACGACCTTGTCGTCCAGGTCGGCGTGCGAGGCGAATTGCTTGCTCATGGGGGCTCCTTCCACTTTTATAGGAATAAGGGGTGTGGAAGGAATATAGCCCGCCGTTAGTGTTTGTGCAATACGTTTGCTATAAACGAACGTCCTTGTTTTTACAGGGATTTCCCGGGGATTTTCGGGCGGCGCAGGCCTAGTTCCTTTGGCATTTAGGGCAGTAATAGGTGGCGCGCTGGCCCTGCACGAAGCGCCGGATCGGGGTGGCGCAGACCCGACAAGGCTGGCCCTCCCGCTCGTAGACCGCCGCATGGATCTCGAAATAGGCCCCCGGCTCGCCCGTGGCCCCGACGTAGTCGCGCAGGGTGCTGCCGCCTGAAGTCAGGGCATCGGCCAGCGTGGCGCGCACCATGTCCGCCAGGCGGTCGCAGCGGGCCGGCGACAGCTTGTTTGCCGGGGTCTTGGGGTTGATCCGCGCCCGGAACAGGCTTTCCGACGCATAGATATTGCCCACGCCCACCACCGCCATGCCCGCCAGCAGCACCTGCTTGACGGCGGCGCCGTGGTTCTTGAAATGGCGGTGCAGCCAGGCGCCGTCGAAGCGCGGGTCGAAGGGTTCGATGCCCAGCTTGGCCAGCAGGGGATGGGCCTCGATGGGGCCGTCGGATCCGGGGTGCCACAGCACCGCGCCGAAGCGGCGGGGGTCATGCAGGCGCAGGACCGTCTGCTCGAAGATCCATTCGACGTGGTCGTGCTTGCGCAGGAATTCGCCCGGGGCGACGCTGCGCAGGGATCCCGACATGCCCAGGTGGACGATCTGGGTGCCGTGCTCGAAGCGCAGCAGCAGGTACTTGCCTCGGCGCGCGCATTCCAGCACGGCCCGGCCGCCGACCAGCGCCGGCAGATCCGGCGGTATGGGCCAGCGCATGCGGGATTCGTGGACGACCAGCCGCGTGAGCGTCCGGCCGGTGATGACGGCGTCTATTCCCCGACGCGTGGTTTCGACTTCAGGCAGTTCCGGCATGAGCCAGTGTAAGATCATCAATTGCGTGTACGAAGATTGTGCCATCAACCGGACGGGCCGCGTGAAGTCGTCTTTCAAACCAATGAACATCGGGATTGCCGCGCTGGCGCTTGCGCTGGCAGCAATACTGACCCCGCCGGCGCAGGCCGCCGACAGCCGGACCCGCGATGCGACCGGGCCTCGCATGGCGCCCCAGAGCCGTCAGCCTGAAACCGAGGTGATCCGCCTGCGTCCCGGCCAGTTGCCCTACGTGTCGCTGACCGCCGACATCTTTTACCGCGTGCTGGCGTCCGAGATCGCCGCGCAGCGGGGCATGTTCGGATCGGCCGCCACCACGATGCTCGGCCTGGCCCGGGACACCAGCGATCCGCGCCTGGCCCGCCGCGCCCTGGAATTCCAGCTCGCCGGAGGCAACCTGCCGGGCGCGCTGGAGGCTGCCCGCGTCTGGGCGCGCCTGTCCCCCAACGACGTGGAAGCCAGTTCCACCGAATTGGCGCTGGCCGCGGCCAATGGCCAGACCAAGGGCCTGGCGCAGGCGCTGCGCAACCGCATCGACGCCTCCCGCGACAAGCCGGCGGCCATCGGCCAGGCCTTGGCCGTGCTGAGCCGGCTCAACGATCGCCGCCTGGCCCTGCGCATCCTGGACGAATCCCTGAGCGACAGCGCGCGCAAGCTGCCCGCCGCGCACCTGGCGCTGGCGGACGTGGCCTCCGCTGCGGGCGACTACGAACGCGCCGCCCAGGAGTCCCGCGCGGCGCTGGCCGCCGATCCCAAGTCCGAGGCCGCCGCCCAGCGCGTGCTGGAATACGGCGCCAAGGTGGATCCGCAGCGTGCGCAGGCCGAGGCCCGCGCCTATATCGCCCGCCATCCCAATGCGCGCAAGGTGCGCCTGATGCTGGCCGGCCAGTTGGCCGACAGCGGCGACTACAACGGCGCCCTGGCGGAGTTGCAGGCCATGTCGCGCCGTTCGCCGGAAGATTTCGACCTGCTGTTCATGCAGGCGCAACTCGCCTACAAGGCCGGGCAGCTGCCGCAGGCCAAGACGCTGCTTCAGCAATACCTGGACGTGCAGAACCAGCGCCAGCGCGCCACCGTGCCGGGCGCGACCGACGCCGGCGCCGCGGCCGCCGATGCCCATGTGCTGCTCGCCCGGATCGCTGAAGATCAGGGGCACTACGACGATGCCATCGCCGAGCTGGGCCGCATCGACGACCCGACCCTGCGCTACTCCGTGCGCATGCGCCAGGCCGCGCTGCGCGCCAAGGGCGGCAAGATCGACAGCGCGCTCTCCATGATCGACGCCGCCGGTCCCCAGGACGACGAGGAGCGCACGCTGGGCGTGCTGACCAAGGCCCAGATCCTGCGCGACGCCGACCGCGTGCCGCAGGCGATATCGGTGCTCGAGGCGGCCGACCAGGCGATGCCCGACACGGTCGAAATCAAGTACGAGCTGGCCATGCTCTACGAGCGCCAGAACCGTCTCGATGACCTGGAGCGCATGCTGCGCCAGGTCATCGCGCTGGATCCGGATCATGCCCATGCCTACAACGCGCTGGGCTATACGCTGGCCGACCACAACCAGCGCCTGCCCGAGGCCCTGGACCTGATCACCCAGGCGCTCGAGCTGTCCCCCAACGACCCCTTCATCCTGGACAGCATGGGCTGGGTCAAGTACCGGATGGGCGATTCCACCGCGGCCGCCGACTACCTGCGCCGCGCCTACAGCGTGCGTCCGGAAGCCGATATCGCCGCGCACCTGGCGGAAGTCCTCTGGAGCCAGGGCAAGCGCGACCAGGCCGTCGACCTGCTGCGCGCCGCGCTGCGGAAGGATCCGAAGAACAAGACCGTCCAGGACGTCATCAAGCGCCTGGGGGTTGGCCTGTGACGCCGGCGGTGCCGCGCCCGCGCAATGCCGCGATGTTGTTGCGCTGGGCGTTGATGGCGATGCTGGCCGCATTCCTGGCGGCCTGCACCACGCCCAAGCCGATCGAAGGCGCCGGCGCCGACGCGTTTTCCCGCATCGGGCGTTTCGCGCTCACGGTCAACGAGGAAAGCGGCAAGCAGAATGCCGTGCAGGGCGGCTTTTCCTGGGCCGACGACGGACGCCGCTATGTGCTCGACCTGACCAACCCGCTGGGCTCGACCGAAGCCCGCGTGGAAGGACGGCCGGGCGCGGCCAGCCTCACCAAATCGGACGGCACGCGCCTGGTCGCCGACAATCCCGACGCCCTCGCGGGCGAGGCGCTGGGCAGCAGCGTGCCCGTATCCGGCTTGCGCGATTGGCTGCGCGGCAAGCTGGCTCCGCAGCCGGAAGCCACCGAGGTGTCCCGCGATGAGCTGGGCCGTCCCGTGGCGTTCGAGCAGGGCGGCTGGCGCGCGCGCCTGTCGCGCTACGACGCGCTGGGCCCGCAACTGCTGGTCCTGGAGCGCCTGGAGCCGGGCCGCCGCATCCTGCTGCGGCTGGTCGTCAACCAACCCTAGTGCCGCCGTGACTCTCTACGACGTACCCGCGCCCGCCAAGCTGAACCTGTTCCTGCACGTGGTGGGCCGGCGCGCCGACGGCTACCATCTGCTGCAGACCGCGTTCCGGTTCATCGACCTTTGCGACACGCTGCATTTCGATGCGCGGGCCGACGGCGTCATCAGTCGCGCCACGGACCTGCCGGGCGTGCCGCCCGAGCAGGACCTGACCTTGCGCGCCGCGCATGCCTTGCAGCGCGCCACGGGCACGAAGCAAGGGGTGCAGATCGGGCTTGAAAAGCGCATTCCGCAGGGCGGCGGCCTGGGGGGCGGATCCAGCGACGCGGCCACGGTGCTGATCGCATTGAACCGGCTTTGGGGAACGGGGCTGTCGCGGCGCGAGCTGATGGCCCTGGCCTTGCCGCTGGGCGCCGACGTGCCGGTCTTCGTATTCGGGCAATCGGCCTTCGCGCAAGGCGTGGGCGAAGAGCTGGCGGCGGTCGCGCTGCCGGAACGCGCCTATCTGGTGGCGCAGCCGGATGCCAGCGTGCCGACCGCTGAAATATTTTCGGCACCCGATTTGACAAGAGATTCTTCTTACATCACAATAGCGGACTTTCTTGCTTCGCCAACTTTCTGCTTCGGCAGGAACGATTTGGAGCCGGTGGTCTACCGCCTTTACCCAGAAGTGCTTGGGGCATCGCGGTGGCTTGCCGAACAGCTGAAGCCTCAGGGCATCGCGGTTCGCATGTCGGGATCTGGCGCGTGTTTATACGCCGAGTTTTCCGAACTTTCCGAAGCCGTTTTGGCGAAAACAGAAATTACCGCTATAATGCGCGGCGCTGATAAAAAAATCAGCCAAACGCATCCACGGTTTCGGTTAGTGCAGGCTTGTACTGGATTGGCTGAGCATCCGTTGCGGAATTGGATTGCAAGATAGTTGGGGAGTCGCCAAGCTGGTTAAGGCACCGGATTTTGATTCCGGCATGCGAAGGTTCGAATCCTTCCTCCCCAGCCAACCGGATACATAACAAAGCTGTTGAACACGCCTGTAAGACACTGGCCCGGGTTCAGCAGCTTTTTTATTTTCCGGATCGGCTGGTGTTTTGTTTCACCCCGCATCACCTCGTCAGTGTCTTAAACGACCATCGCATCATCCATCATGGCAAACGATAGCTTCATGATTTTCACGGGCACCGCCAACACTCGGCTGGCCGTGGACGTAGTCAACCACCTCGATATGTCCCTGGGCAAGATGACCGTCGGTCGCTTCTCGGACGGTGAGGTGATGGTCGAGATCAACGAGAATGTGCGCGGCAAGGACGTCTTCGTCCTGCAACCCACCTGTGCCCCCACCAACGACAACCTGATGGAAATCATGGTGATGGTCGATGCGCTGCGCCGCGCTTCCGCTGGCCGCATCACCGCCGCGATTCCCTATTTCGGCTATGCCCGCCAGGACCGCCGCCCGCGTTCGGCGCGCGTGGCCATCTCGGCGAAGGTCGTGGCCAACATGCTGCAAGTGGCCGGCGTCGACCGCGTCCTGACGATGGACCTGCACGCCGACCAGATCCAGGGTTTCTTCGACATCCCCGTGGACAACATCTACGCGGGCCCGATCCTGCTGGGCGACATCTGGCGCCGCAACTTCTCGAACCTGGTCGTCGTGTCCCCGGACATCGGCGGCGTGGTGCGGGCCCGCGCGCTGGCCAAGCAGCTGGAGGCCGACCTGGCCATCATCGACAAGCGCCGTCCGCGCGCCAACGTGTCGGAAGTGATGAACATCATCGGTGAAGTCGACGGCCGCACCTGCATCATCATGGACGACATGGTCGACACCGCCGGCACGCTGTGCAAGGCGGCCCAGGCCCTGAAGGACCGCGGCGCCGGCGCCGTCTACGCCTATTGCACGCACCCCGTGCTGTCGGGCGGCGCCATCGACCGCATCGAAGCGTCGGAACTGGACGAACTCGTCGTCACCGACACCATTCCGCTCTCCGAGCAAGGCCAGGCCAGCGGCAAGATCCGCCAGCTGTCGTGCGCCGCGCTGCTGGGTGAGACCATCCTGCGCATTTCGAACGCGGAATCGGTCAGCTCGCTGTTCGTCGATTAAGACGCGGCGTCCCTCGGACGGGCAGTCCGGATACTGAGTTTTGCGCCTTGCTGGTCGCGGCAAGGCGCAACAAACACGGCGCGCATTTCGCGTGCCGTGCACCAACCGGCGGAGTCTCTTCGCCATTTATCGTTTTTGGAGTTATCCATGAAATTCAATGCCACTGCGCGTAGCGTCCAGGGTTCGAGTGCGAGCCGCCGCCTGCGCCGCGCGGGCCGCGTTCCCGCCATCGTTTATGGCGGTACGGCTGCCCCCCTGAACATCGAACTCGACCACAACGAGATCTACCACGCCCTGCGCAAGGAAGAGTTCCACGCTTCCATCCTGCAAATGGCGCTGGAAGGCGCGGCCAAGGACGAACAAGTCCTGCTGCGTTCGGTTCAATGGCACGCCTACAAGCCGCAAGTCCTGCACGTGGACTTCCAGCGCGTGGACGCCAACCAGGCCCTGCACACCAAGGTCCCGTTCCACTTCATCAACGCTGAAGTCTCGCCGGCCGTGAAGCTGGGCGGCGCCATCATCAGCCACGTCCTGACCGAACTGGAAGTGACCTGCCTGCCGGCCGCTCTGCCCCAGTTCATCGAAGTCGACCTGAAGGACCTGCTGCCCGGCGCTTCGATCCACCTGGCCGACATCAAGCTGCCCAAGGGCGTGACGTACGTCCCCCACGGTGGCGATGCCAACCCGCTGGTGGCTGCTGCCGTCGTCAAGGGCGGCGCTGCTGCCGCCGAGGAAGGCGAAGCCGAAGCCCCGGCCGCCTAAGCTCGCCCCGCCGGGCCCATGGGCCCGCAGGCGGCCTGAGCCCGAAACCCTGCGTGTGCATTTGCATGCGCAGGGTTTTTTGGTTTAAACACCCCCATCATGTCTACTCCCATACGCCTCATCGTGGGATTGGGTAATCCCGGTCCCGACTACGAAACCACCCGGCACAATGCCGGCTTCTGGCTCGCCGACCATCTGGCGGACGATCTGCGCGCGTCTTTCGCGCTGGAGAAGTCCTTTTTCGGCTTGGTGGCCAAGGCTCGCCTGGGCGCGGACAACGTGCTGCTGCTCAAGCCCGCCACCTATATGAACCGGTCCGGCCAGGCGGTCGGCGCGCTGGCCCGCTTCTACAAGCTGACGCCGGAGCAGGTGCTGGTGCTGCACGACGAACTCGACCTGATGCCCGGCCAGGTGAAGCTCAAGCAGGGCGGAGGCCATGCCGGCCACAATGGCCTGAAGGACATCCAGGCGGCGCTGGGCAGCCCCAATTTCTGGCGCCTGCGCATCGGCATCGGCCATCCGCGCACGCTCGGCCTGGCGCAGCAGGTGGCGGACTTCGTCCTGCATCCGCCGCGCCGCGAAGAACAGAAGCAGATCGAAGCCGTCATCGACCGCTGCCGCGCCGTCGTCCCCGCCATGCTGGCCGGAGACTTTCCGCTGGCCACCCGCCAGCTCCACAGCGGCAACGACGCCTGATGGCGGACGCTGGCGACCGGCCCGCCATGCCGCGCGGCAAGCTGCGCTTGCGCAGCGAAGTCGTGGATTTCTGGCGCTTCATCCGCCGGCCTCATCCGGTCGCGCGCCTGCCCGGACGGGCGGCCGCCACCGGGCTGGCAGCCGACTGGTGGCCGGGCATCTCGCCGGGGCGCCTGCTGGCCTGGGCCGCGCTGCTGTGGGCCGTGAACCTTTTCGCGCTGGGGCCGCTGGCGGTGGCCGCGGCCGGGCTGGGAGGCGTCACTCACCGGCTCGACCCCACGAACATTCCCTGGCTGACCGCCGTGCTGTGGGCGCCGCTGGTCGAGGAGATGCTGTTCCGCTATGGCCTGCGCCGCCCGAAGCAGGCCTTGTGGCTGATCCCCGCGATGCTGCCCGTGGTGCTGTGGGGGCCCAAGGCCTGGACGGGTCTGCTGCTGGCCGCATTCGTGATCCTGGCCTGTTGGGGCGTGCGCCGGCGCGCCGAACCCCTGAAAGCCTGGGACACGACCTGGCGCCGCTATTACCTGAGGCACTTCGGCCTGGTGTTCCACCTGGTCGCGCTGACCTTCGCCGCCGTGCACCTGACCAATTTCGTCTACGCCAAGACGCCATACTGGCTCCTGCCCCTGCTGGTCCTGCCGCAATGGCTGACCGGGCTGGTGCTGGGCTGGATCCGAGTGCGGCGCGGGATCGGCGCGGCCATGCTGCTGCACGCGATCTTCAATGCCGGCCCCATTTTGATGATCTGGCTGATCATGCGCTGGGCCCCGACCGCCGCCGGTTAGCGGGGCCGCATGCCCGCCGCTTCGGCGAAAACCCATTCCGCCCGGCGGGGTAAACTAGAACGTTAACGATCAATACCGTACTTACACAGGATTCCCATGGCTCTGCAATGCGGCATCGTCGGCCTGCCCAACGTCGGCAAATCGACGCTTTTCAATGCTCTGACCCGCGCCGGCATCGCCGCCGAGAACTACCCCTTCTGCACGATCGAGCCCAACGTCGGCGTGGTGGAAGTGCCGGATCCGCGCCTGCAGAAGCTGGCTGAAATCGTCAAGCCCGAGCGCATCCTGTCCGCCACCGTCGAATTCGTCGACATCGCGGGCCTGGTCGCCGGCGCGAGCAAGGGCGAAGGCCTGGGCAACCAGTTCCTCTCGCACATCCGCGAAACCGACGCCATCGTGAACGTGGTGCGCTGCTTCGAGGATCCCAACGTGATCCACGTCGCGGGCAAGGTCGATCCCATCGCCGACATCGAAGTCATCGAGACCGAACTGGCCCTGGCCGACCTGCAGACCGCCGAGAAGGCCCTGCTGCGCCACCAGAAGACCGCGCGTTCCGGCGACAAGGAATCGCAGCGCATCGTCGCCGTGCTGGAAAAATGCGTGGCCCAGCTCAACCAGGCCCAGCCCATCCGCGCGCTGGACCTGAGCACCGAAGAAAAGGCCGACATCGCCCAGCTCTGCTTCATCACCGCCAAGCGCGCCATGTACGTGGGCAACGTGGCCGACGACGGCTTCACCGACAACCCGCTGCTCGACCGCCTGACCGAATTCGCCGCCAAGCGCAACGCGCCCGTGGTCGCCATCTGCGCCGCCATCGAATCCGAGATCGTCGACCTGGACGACGCCGACCGCCAGGCCTTCCTGTCCGACATGGGCATGGAAGAACCGGGCCTGAACCGCCTGATCCGCGCCGCCTTCAAGCTGCTGGGCCTGCAAACCTACTTCACCGCCGGCGTGAAGGAAGTGCGCGCCTGGACCGTGCCGATCGGCGCCACCGCGCCGCAAGCCGCGGGCGTCATCCACACCGACTTCGAACGCGGCTTCATCCGCGCGCAAACCATCGCCTACGAAGACTTCATCACCTACAAGGGCGAACAGGGCGCCAAGGAAGCGGGCAAGATGCGCGCGGAAGGCAAGGAATACATCGTGCAGGATGGCGATGTGATGAATTTCCTGTTCAACGTCTGATCCATCCACCGCATTTTCGGGACATGCCGTAGCGTCCCGCGAAAAATCCACGCAAGCCGCCGCTGCTCGCGTGGATTTTTTTTGGCGGCCTTGTCGAGCAACGAAGGCTCGTCCATGCGAGACATTCGTCCTGCCAGACCATGACCGCGGCTATTGTGGCGAGATGCCCGCGGCCGTCACGATCTCCCGCCACTTCTTGCCTTCCGTTTCGTTGAACCGCGCGAAGTCGGCGGGCGTGGATCCAACGGGCTTGGCGCCCATGGATGCATACTGGCTGATCACGTTGGGCTGGCGCAGGGCCATGGCCGCGTGCTCGGCGAGCTTGGAGACGATGGCGGGCGGCGTGCCTTTTGGGGCCCAGAGGCCGTACCAGGTGCTGATGTCGAAGCCGGGGAAGCCGGACTCGGCCATGGTGGGCACGTCGGGGAATTCCGCGACGCGCTGCGACACGGTGACGGCCACGGCGCGCAGCTTGCCCGATTTGATGAACGGAGTGGCGGACGGCATGGAGTCGAACATGAACTGGATCTGTCCGCCGACGAGGTCGGTGAGCGCGGGCGCGCTGCCCTTGTAGGGCACGTGCTGCATCGGCAGGCCGGTGCGCGCCTTGAAGGATTCGCCCGCAAGCTGCTGGGCCGAGGCGCTGCCGGCCGAGCCGAAATTCAGTTGCTGGGACTTCGCCTGCGCCACCAGGTCCTGCGGGGTTTTGACGGCGCTGGTCTGGGGCACCACCAGCACCAGCGGTACGTCGGCCAGTTGCGTGATCGGCGCGAAGTCCTTGAATGCGTCATAGCGCATGGAGCGGTAGATGTACGGGTTGATGACGTGCAGCGAGGCGTTGGCCAGGAAGGTGTAGCCGTCCGGGGCGGCGCGGGCCACCAGGTCGGCGCCTATCATGCCGCTGGCGCCGGGTTTGTTGTCGACGACGATGTTCTGGCCGATGGTCTTGGACATCTCGGCCGCAACCAGCCGGGAGACGATGTCGGTGGGGCCGCCCGGGGGGTAGGGCACCACCATCGTGATCGGGCGGTTGGGATAGTCGTCCGCGGCGCGGGCGGGGGCGGCGGCCAGCGCGCTTGCGCATGCAAGGGCCAGCGCAAGCGCCGCGCGCAGGTTCAGGATGTTGTGTCCGGTGCTGCTGCCGCGATGGGCGATGAGGGATTGCATGGGCGAGTCTCCGATATTATTTTGAGCGCCACTTTGCCCACGACCTGACGGCTTTCCAACGCCTGGAGCGCGGCGGCGAGTTCGGCGATCGGATAGACCGCCGTTACTGCAGGATGGATGCGCTGGCTGCGCGTCCAGTCGAACAGGGTGGCCATGGCCCGCTGCATGGCGGGGGCGTGGACCACGCGCTCGTCGGCTGGCGTCCAGCCGAGGTAGCGCCCGAAGAAGAAGCCGTGCAATGCGATGTTCTTGACCAGCAGCAGGTTCAAGGGGACCGGCGGCACGTCGCCGCTGGCGAACCCCACCGACAGCATGCGCGCGTTGGCGGCCGCGGCCCGCACGGCGTGGCCGAATGCCGCGCCGCCCACCGGGTCGAACACGATGTCTGCGCCGCGACCTGTGGTCAGCGCCTTGACGGCGGCCGCCATGCCGTCGTCGGCTGGCATCGCGTGGAGGGCGCCGGCGTCCCGCGCGGCCTGGCGCTTGGCCTCGGTGCTGGCGCAGGCGATGACCCGCGCGCCCAGCAGGGCGGCCAGTTCCACTGCGGCAAGGCCGACGCCGGAACCCGCGCCCAGCACCAGCACGTTTTCGCCGGGCTGCATGGCCGCGCGCCACAGCAGGCCGCCGTACGCGGTGCCGTAGGAGATGGGCACGGGCAGGGCCTGCAGCGGGTCGAGGCCATCCGGCACGGCATAGACGGTGTATTCGGGCAGCGTGAGCCGTTCGGCGTAGCAGCCCCAGCGCGCCAGCGCCACGACCCGGTCGCCGGGGCGCAGCCGCGTTACCGCGCCGCCGCAGGCGAGCACGACGCCGACCGCCTCGGTGCCGGGCACGAAAGGCATGGGCGGACGGGTCTGGTAGCGGCCTTCGATCAGGAGTTTGGTGGCATGGCTGACGCTTGCGTACTGCACCGCGATGGTGACCTCGGTAGGGCCGGGAGGCGGCGCATCGGGCGCATCGACCAAGGCCACGTCGCTCACGGGGCCGAATCGTTCGCAGAGCAAGGCGCGCATTAGGGGGACTCCTTGTGGGCGCCGTCCTGCACCAGTGTGCCGGCCGCCAGCAGTGCCTGGATTTCGGATGCGTTCCAGCCCCAATCGCGCAGCACCTCGCAGGAGTGCTGGCCGATAGCGGGCGAGGCGGTGGCGGGGCGGCGTTGCGCCAGGCCAGGCAGCGGCGCATAAGGCAGGCTGCCGACGCCGGGCTGGACCAGCGTTTGCAGCAGGTCCACGTGCCCGGCCTGCGCGTGAGCGGCCAGACCGTCGTAGTCGCGCACGCGGGCATGCAGCACGTCCTCTCGTGTCAGCCGTTCGATCCAGTGGGAAGACGGCCGGGTGGCGAGTTGCGCGGCCAGCTCGCGGTGCAATTCATCGCGCCGAGCCATGCGGCCGGCGTTGTCGGCATAAGCGGGTTCTCGCAGCCACGCCGGGCGATCCAGGGCGCGGCAGAGGCGGGCGAACTGATCGTTGTTCAGCGCCAGCACCGACAGGCGCCCATCGGCGGTGTCGAATACGCCGTTGGGCGCGCTGACCGGCCCCGCGCGGCGCGCGCCCGCCATGCCGTGGGCCAGGATGTCGTTGACCTGCAGCGCGGCGCAAGCCTGGAACAGGCTCAGCCGGACGTGTTCGCCCTGGCCCGTCCGCGCCTGCCTGTACAGCGCGGCCATGGCCGCTTGCGCCGCGTAGAGCGCGGTGGCGATGTCGGCCATTAGCACGCCGATGCGGCGAGGCACGCCGGCCTCGTCCTGGTTGGCGTACATCAGGCCGCTGTCGGCCTGCATCACGGAGTCCGAGGCGGGGGCGCTGGCATAGGGGCCGTCCTCGCCGTAGCCGCTGATCGATACGTAGACCAGCCCGGGCTTGGCGGACGCCAGGTCCTGGTAGCCCACGCCCATGCGCGCGGCCACGCCGGGGCGGAAGTTCTGGATCAGCACGTCGGCGCCGTTCGCCAGGCGGCGCAGCGTCTCGCGCCCCGCCGGATGGCGGGCGTCCAGGCAGACGCCGCGCTTGCCCGCGTTGTAGGCTACGGACAGCGCGCTGTGCGCGCCGGCCACGGTGCCCACGTGACGGCCCCAGTCGCCCGCGGGAGGTTCCACCTTGACGACCTCGGCGCCCTGTTGCCAGAACATCTGCGCGCAATACGGGCCGGCGATGCCCTGGCTGATATCGAGCACGCGCAGGCCGGAAAAGGGACCACAGTTCACATCGGCGGCAACGGCGGCGTCCATGGCATCCAAGGGAAGGAAGTCGATGAGCCGATGGTAGACTCGGCCCATCAGCTGGACAATCTGCGTAGTTGTGCCTTGAATGGTGAACAATGATTGACAAAGAGCTGGATCTGAACCTCGTCAGGCTGTTCGTCGCGATGGTCGAATCGCGCAATCTCAGCGCCGCCGCCGAGCGTTGCGGCATGACCCGTTCGAACATGTCGCACCGGTTGAAACGGCTGGAGCTGGCGATGGGCTCGCAGCTGCTGCGGCGCACGACCCGGCATGTCGAACTGACGCAGGCCGGCCAGCTGCTCTACCAGCACGGCGTGCGCCTGCTGGATGAAATGCGCGCGGCGCAGGCTTCCATCCACAGCCTGGACGGCAGCGTGCGCGGCGATGTCCGCATCCGTCTGCCGACGGGCCTGGGGCATCTGTACCTGGCGCCCGTGCTGCTCGATTTCACGCGCCGCTACCCGGATATTTCATTGCGCGTGCATATCAACGACGCCATCGGCGATCTGGTGTCGGCCGAGGTCGACATGGCGCTGAAGATCACGTCCGCGCCGCCGGAGGACCACGTCGCGCGCCGTATCTGCGACGTGCAATGGTGCTTGTGCGCCACTCCCGCTTTCTTGGAAGGACACGGGGCGATCTCGCAGCTGGAGCAATTGGGCGGCTGCACGCTGATCGCGCCGCAATCGCTGGGACGGCGGTTCGATCTGCGCTGCAAGCGCGACCATGGCGACCCGCTGCTGCTGCGCGTGGCGCCGCGGCTGCAATCCGGAGACTATCCGTTCCTGCGCGATGCCGTGCTTGCGGGCCTGGGGGTGGCGTTGCTGCCGCGCTATGCCGTGTGGAGCCAGCTGCGCGAGGGGACGCTGGTTGAGGTGCTGCCCGAACTCGAGCCCGAAGGCGTGGGCGATGCGATCTATCTGCTGACCGCGCCCAATCGCTTTCCGTCCGTGGCGACGCGCACGCTAGTGGATCATCTGCGCGAGCATATCGAACGGCATCGCGGCGACTGGCAGCGCGCGCAGGCGGCCTAGGCCAGGCCGCCGGGCTTGCGGTATCCGCCCGGCTTGAGGTCATAGGTGATCCATTCCGTTGCCTGCGAAACGCCGTCGTAAAGCCGGCGCGCAGGGCGGTTGTCATGAGCGGTGATCCAGCGCACCAGGGGCCAGCCGCGGGCGTGCGCGATGGACGCTACCGCGGCGATCAGGCCGCGGCCGAGTCCTTGCCCGCGGTGCTTGTCCGCGACGTAGAGGTCGTCGAGAAACCCTGCGTCCCGTCCGAGCAGCGGCTTGGGAAAGGAGCGGTAGTGCGCCAGTCCCACCAGTTCGCCGCTTTCCGTTTGGGCGACGATGCCCTCCTCGGGATGCTCGGGCCGCATCAGCCACGACCAGGTGCGTCTCAGGATCTCGTCATCCATGGCGGCGCGGTAGAAGGCGGCGTATTGCCGGTACAGCGCCGCCCACTGATCCTGGTCGGCCGGATCGACGTTCCTGATCGTGAAGGCGTCCGCGCTTCGCGGGGTCTCGGGATTCATGTCGCTTTCCTCTTGCAATAGGGGTGGATGGGCGGGCGTCCCGGGGGCACCATGAAACGGGCGCCGCGGCCGGCCCCGGGTGCGATGGAAAGTGCGGCAGCACGTCTTCGGCCAGCTCCTGGATGAGTTCGGCCGCGGGCCGCCGCGCGAACTGGATGCCCAGCGCGGCATGGTTGACGCCCGCCGCCTGCCAGGCGTGCAGCAGGTCGATGAGGCCCTTGCGTCCGGTGCGCAGCACGAACCCGCCCTGCAGCGGCGTGGGCGGATGCCCGGGGTCGTCCGTCAGGTCCAGCCACTCATTGGTCATGTGCGGCCGGAAGCCGCCATCGGGAATCCGGTGGCGCCAGGCGCGGATCTTGTCGGCCAGGCGCCGCGGTCCTTCAGCCGTGTGGGTCGCGTCGGGATAGGTCAACCAGCCGTCCGCGTGCTCGGCGATCCAGGCCAGCGATTGGCCGGACGCGCCCGTGACGATCAACGGGACGGAAGCGGCTGCCGGCTGTGGCAGGAAGCTGGCGCGCTCGAAGCGTCCCAGCGGAGAATCCACGGCAAGAGGACCCGGCCGCATGAGCTGGCGGAAGTACGCCACCGCCTGCGCGAAGCGCTCGCCGCGTTCTCCGTGCGCCAGGCCATACGCGGGAAATTCGATGGGGCGGTCGCCGGAGGCGATGCCCAGCACCAGGCGGCCGCCCGACAACTGGTCGATGGTGGCCGCGGCCTTCGCGAGGTCGATGGGATGGCGCAGCGAAAAAATGGCGCTGCCCGTCGCCAGCGCGGCCGTTTTGGTCCGGGCGGCGAGAAAGGCCAGATAGGTGAAGGGATCGAAGACCTGCCCGGCATCGCCGAACGAGGGGTCGAATAGCGGCACGTCGCGCACCCAGACGGCGGCGAAGCCGCGCCGGTCGATCTCGCCGACCAGGTCCGCCTGCCCAGCCAGCACGCGCATGTCGCCGGCATAGAAGCGCAGCGGCAGGAATATGCCCAAGGTCAGCCGGTCCGGGGCGAACATGCGCCGGTAGCCGGGATGCGCCTGGAACGCGGTGTGCGAGGCGCCCGTCGGGTGCGAGAGGGAATGCATGTTGTCCATGGCGTGTCCGTCCCGGTGCTTCATGCGTCCGTGGCGGGCGCAGGCAGCGTGACGCCCTTGCGCACGGCGGGCCGCGCCGCCACGCGTTCATGCCAGGCGCTCAAGTGGCGGTGCCTGCTGAAGTCGAAGTCGATGATGCGCGCGATGTGGGTCCAGCCGAAGTGCGCGATGTCGGCGATGGAATACTCGTCTCCGGCCAGATATTCGTGTCCGGACAGGCGTTGGTCGAGCACGGCGAAGACGTCCTCCGTCAGCCGCTGGTAGCGCTCGACGGCGGCGGGGATGCGCGTGTCGGCGAAGCGCTCGAAATGCACGCGCTGCCCGATGATGGGTCCCACGCTGGAGGCGTGGAATTGCAGCCACTTGATCGCTTCCCAGCGCGCGGCGGCCGGGGCGGGCAGGAGCCGGCCGGTTTTTTCGGCCAGGTAAAGCAGGATGGCGGCCGACTCGAACAGCGTGATGCCGGTCTCGTCGTCGGTGATGACCGGGATGCGGCCATGCGGGTTCAACGCCAGGAAGTCCGGGCGCCGGTGCTCGCCCGCTCCGATGCGCACGTGGTGCAGGCGGTAGGGCAGCGCCAATTCTTCCAGGGCGATCGTGGCCTTGAAGCCATTGGGCGAACTTTCGGTATAGAGGTCGATCATCGCAGCTTCCATTCGGCAGTGCCGGCATGCGTTGGCGTGGCAGCACGGCTAAACTTGGAGAGTGTCCTGCTGGAAATTCTGCACGTTGCGCGGCGGGAAAAGAAACGATTTGATCTATCGGCTATGTTTAGCTGGGCTAAACCATGAATCCTGTTTTTCCCCTGCTGGCCCTGCGTGCGTTCGCGGAGGTCGGCCGCCATGGCAGCATCAAGCGCGCGGCCGCCGCGCTGGGGGTGACCTCGGGCGCCGTCAGCCAGCAGGTCCGGTTGCTGGAAGAGCGGGCAGGCCTGCCTTTGTTCGTGCGCGGATCCCGCAGCATGACGCTGACCGAGGCCGGCGCCAGCGTGCATCCAAGCCTGCTGCTGGCGTTCGACCAGATCGAAGGCGCGATGCGGACCCTGGAAGCCGCCCGCGCGCGCAAGGCGCTCACCATCAGCACCGTCGCTTCCTTCGCGGCGACGTGGCTGGTGCCCAGGCTGGGGCGCTTCACCCGTCTGCATCCGGACATCGAAATCCGTGTCGAGGCGGCGGCAAGCCTGGCGGACCTGCGCCGCGACCGGGTCGATATCGCCATACGCCACGGGCTGGGCAGCTATCCCGGCCTGTTGTCGGAACCGCTGATGGCCCCGGTGCTGCTGCCCGTCGCCAGTCCGGCGCTGCTTGCGTCGGGTCCGCCCATCCGGGGGCCGGCCGACTGCCTGGACTATCCGCTGCTGCAGGACGGCGGTCGCGCGGACTGGGGGCTGTGGCTATCCGCGCATGGCGTGGCGGAGGATCCGCGCGCCGGGCGCGGCACCGCGTTCGAGGACGACTACCTGCTGATACGCGCGGCCGAGGCCGGCCAGGGATTGGCCCTAGTGCCGGAGATGTATGCGCGGGAGGAGATCGCCGCGGGGCGCCTGGCGCTGGCGCTGGACAGGCCCTGGCCCACGCGGTTCGCCTACTACGTGGTCATGCTGCCGGACACCGGGCGGCGCCCGGAAGTCGCGGCCTTCGTGGAGTGGCTCAACGAGGAGGCGCGTCAGCCCGCCTGAACGTAGCCGGTGGCGCGGATCATTTCCTTGTGCTTCGCGATTTCGGCCGCATAGGCCGCCGCCGCCTCGTCCAGGGTCATGCGGCGCGAGACGTTGCGGCCGTCCGCCTCCAGTTTGGCGACCACGCCGCGGTCTTCCAGGGCGTCGCCGATCGCCTTGTTCAGCGCTTGCTTGATCGGAGCCGGGGTTCCCTTCTTCACGAAGTAGCCGGCGTAGCTGGCGTATTCAAAGTTGGCCAGGGCCGGCGTTTCGGTGATGCTGGCGACCTTGGCCAGCACCGCCGGCTTGTTCCGCGACAGCACCGCAAGCGCCTTGAAACGGCCGCCCTGGATCATTTCCAGCATCGAGGCCTGGAAGGGCATGATGCTGAAATCGATCTGGCCGCCGGCCAGGTCCTGGATGACCGGCGCCGTGCCGCTGTAGGGCACGTGCGTGAAGGGCACCTTCACGGTCTTGCCCAGGTATTCGGTGATCAGGTGGTAGAGCGAGCCGACGCCCACCGTTCCGTAGGTCAGCGAATTCGACGCGTCGCGTTCGCCGGCCAGCTTCAGGAATTCATCCACGTTGCCGGCGGGCAGGCCGGAGCGCACCAGCAGCACCAGGTGCGTCACGGTGATGGGCTGGATGCTTTCGAAGGCATCCGGCTGGTAGCGCACGGCGCGGTTGGTCAGGGGCGGAAGAATCAGTTCGTTCTGCGTGCCCTGGAAGAACACACTGCCGTCGGCCTTGCCGTTCAGCACTTTGGACGCGGCGATCGTGCCGGTTGCCCCGCCCAGGTTTTCGACCACGACACGCGCGCCCAGGCTGTCGCCGATCGGGCCGCTCAGGATGCGGGCGCTGACGTCGCTGGGGCCGCCGGCGGGGTAGGGGACCATCATGCTGACCGGTCCTGACGGATAGGCCTGCGCGTACGCGGTCTTCATCCATGCGGCGGGGGCCAACGCCAGCGCCGTGCCGGCCTTGAGGAGGGCGCGGCGTGTCTGCAATGCGTGTGTAGTCATGAAAAGCACCTGATGAGAATGCCGGGCGGAAGGGCCGCGACGTTTGCGCCGCTTACCACAGGGTGTGGGCAAGCCGCAGTATCGTGTTGAGCACGGCCTGTCCGCGGGGAACGATGGTGCCGATCTCGCAATATTCATCCTGCGTATGGAATTTGCCGCCGACCGGACCGGTGCCGCACAGCGTGATGGCGCCCAGGCTGGAGGTCACGCCGGAGTCCGCGCAGCCGCCGCTGAATTCGGCTTCCGCCTTGTGGCCGATCGCGCTCAGTTCGGCCTGGTACAGCTCGAACAGCTTGCGGGATTGCGCGGTGGGCACGAAGGGCTTGAATTCGCCGGTGATGTCCAGTTTCGACAAGGTGCCGGTAATGAAGGACTTGTCGCAGATGCAGCGGATCTTGCCGACCAGGGATTCGCGCTGCTCCAGGTCGAAGATGCGCAGGTCGATCGCGGCGCTGGCGGAGGGCGCGGAGGTATTGACGGACAGGCCGCCGTTTACCAGGCCGACGTTGACGGTGACGCCCGCGTCGAGGTCGGTCAGGGCGTCCAGCGCCACCACCTTGTGGGCCAGTTCCGAGATCGCGCTGATGCCTTCGGCGAAGTTCGCGCCCGAGTGCGCGGCCTTGCCTTCGATCTCCATGTTGAAGAACACGCCGCCCTTGCGTCCGGTCACGACGTTGCCCGACGGACGGCCCGGCTCGGCATTGAACACGAAGCCCGCCTGCTTGCCGAAATGCGCGATGACGTCCTTGCTGAGCGGCGATCCGATTTCCTCGTCGCAGGTGAACAGGCCGGTGACTTCCGGCGCCGCTTCGCCGGTGCGGGCAAAGGCGGCCAGCAGGAAGGCGTTCATCACGATGCCCGATTTCATGTCGGCCACGCCCGGGCCATAGGCGCGGGGGCCATCGATGCGGAAGGGCCGGCGGGCGGCTTCGCCCGCCGGGAAGACCGTATCGCAATGCCCCATCAACAGCACGGGCTTGCCCACGGCGCTGCCGCGGTTCACGGTGACCGAGATCGCGGCCTCGACCTCGCCGGCGTAGTGCGAGGTGATTTCCAGCCCATGCGACGCGAAGAACGACTCCAGCCGCCGGAACACGCGCGCCACGCCGGGTTTGTCGAAACTGCCGGAGTCGATATTGACGATATCCTCCAGTAGCGCAAGCATTTCCGGCTGTTGGCTTTCGAGCCATTGCGCAGCGGTGAGTCCGGCCTCGAGATTCATTGTTCGTTCCTCAGGTATTGTTATTTAATACTTGGTATTATTATGTGCTACTTGAGCAAACCCGTACATTAGGTAAAACGATGACGACCAACGCGCTGTACGTCGGGTCCGTGGGCAAGGCCTTCCGGGTCCTGGACTGTTTCAAGAACGCATCGGGCGACCTCGGCCTGATGGAGATCATGGCCATGAGCGGCCTGGACAAGAGCGCCGCCCAGCGTTACGCCTACACCTTGTGCGCCGAGGGTTACCTCGAGCAGAACGCGCAGACGCGGCGCTACCGGCTGGGCACGGGCATGCTCAACCTGACCTTCCATTTCCTGCGCATGCATGCGCTGGTCGAGGCGCTCAACCCCATCATGCTGGAGCTGTCGAAGTCCACGGGCGAGAAGATCAGCCTGTCATTGCTCGATGGCAACGAACTGGTCCACGTCATGCGGCACCAGACCCAGACCGAGCACTATCACGCATCGCTGGTCGGGCGCCGCGTGCCGCTCTATTGCACGGCGGGCGGGCGGGCCGTGCTGTCCCGCCTCGATGAGGCCGATGCGTCGTCCCGCTTGGCGTCCACCGAACTGGCGGCCTATACGCCCAAGACCCAGACCACGGTGAAGGCGGTCAAGAGCGAAGTGAAAAAGGCCCGCGAGCAGGGCTATGCCCTGATCGTCGACGAGTTCATCGTGGGGGAGGTCAGCCTGGCCGCGGCCGTGACGAACGCGCAGGGCGCGCCCTACGGGGCCCTGCACCTGTCGGGTTCATCCAATGCCTGGACGGGGGAGGCATACGCGGCGAAGTTCGCGCCCTTCCTCTTGCATGCCATCGCGCAGTTCGAGCGCCGCAATCCGCCCGAGTGAGCCGGGCCGCGTCAGGTCTGCGCGGGTCTGTCCCCGGCGGCATGCAGGAAATTCTGTTCCAGCACGCTGAGGACGCGGTTGAGGGTGTCGATGTCGGCCGCCGTCAGGCCCTTGAGCGATTCTTCGAAGAAGGCGGCCCGCCTGGGCAGGGCGTCGTTCACGACCGCCTGCCCGGCCGGCGTCAGGCTGGCGTTGGTCAGCCTGTTGTCCTGAGGGTCCACGGCGCGGGAAATCCAGCCCAGCTTCTGCATCGCCTGCAGTTGGCGCGTGAGCGAGGCCGGGTCCAGCCGGCAGCGCTCCGCCAGGTGCTTCTGCGAGCACTGGCCGCATTCATGCAGAGCCAGGAGGATGCGCCAGCGAGGCAGGGCGTGGCCGACCCTGCTGCTGAATGCGCTTTGCATGACACGATAGGTCAGCCCCATGTGCTGGATGACCTGCAAGCCTTGTTGCTGTTTGGGCAAAAGCTATTCTCCGACGCTGGCCGGCTCCGGCTTGGAGGGGCGGACCAATTGAACCGGGGGCACGCGCCGCACGCACCACAGTGCGAAGACGGCGACGGCCAGGGCGATGAGCTGCCCTTCGTGGATGGCGCTGACGAGCGCAACGCGCGCAATCTCGATCAACGATGTCCCATCCTGGCCCTGGTGCGCCAATTGTGCCAGGAACTGGGTCTGCGCCTCGGGATTGACCAGCATCTGCGGATCGTTCAGTTCCGGCAGCCAGCGGGCCGAGGCCCCGCGCAGCGTGGATTCGACACCGCTGAAATAGCTGTGGCTGACCATGGTGCCGACAATGGCCGTGCCCACCATGCCGCCGATCATGCGCAGGGATTGCAGCAGCGCGGTGGCGATGCCCAGGTGGCTGCGGCCCGCGGTCTGCTGGGCGAAGACGGTCAGGTTGGGCATGATGAAGCCCATGCCCAGGCCGGCCATCAGCATGTAAACGGCGATGATGGCGTGCGAGGTGTCGCTGTGGGTGGTGACGATGCCCAGGCACGACAGGGCCATCAGGATGAAGCCCGCGTACAGCATGCGGTTGGGGTGGCGGATGCGGGTGATGATGCGGCCGTTCACGATGCTGCCCACGGTAATGAAGACGACCATCGGCGTGATCAGCATGCCCGCGTCCTGGGGCGACAGGCCGAAGCCGCCTTGCAATAGCAGCGGCGCGTAGAACAGCAGCGAATACATGGTGACGCCGACCAGCAGCGCCAGCGTGAACAACATGGCCAGGCCGCGATTGCGGAACATGTCCAGGGGCAGCAGCGGGTGCGGGCAGCGCCTTTCCCACCAGTACAGCAAGGCGAAGGCCGCCGCGCTGCCCGCGCCGAGCAGCAGGATGGGCGCGTTGAGCCCTTCCTTGGGCAGCAGTTCGACGAGCAGCTGCAGCGAGCCCAGGCCCAGCGCGATCAGCAGCGCGCCCTGCCAGTCCAGCCGCACGGGGCCGGACGTGTGGTTGCGCAGGTGCGGCAGGTAGCGCGCGACGAACCAGAGGCCGAGGGCGCCGATGGGCAGGTTCACGTAGAAGACCGAGCGCCAGCCGTAGTGTTCGGTCAGCGCGCCGCCCAGGGTGGGGCCCACGGCGTTGGCGATGCCGAAGGCCGAACTGAGCATCACCTGCCAGCGCAGCCGCACGTGCGGATCGGGGAACAGATCGGGAATGGTGGCGAACGCGGTGCCTACCAGCATGCCGCCGCCGATCCCCTGCAGCGCCCGCGCCAGCACCAGGCCGAGCATGCTGTCGGCCGCGCCGCACAGCGCCGAGGCCAGGGTGAACAGCACGATCGCCGTCACCACGAACGGCTTGCGCCCGTAGTAGTCGCCCAGCCGCCCGAAGATGGGAACCGTGATGACGGAGGTCAGCAGGTAAGACGTCGCTACCCATGCATACAGTTCGAAGCCCTTCAGTTCCGCCACAATGGTTGGCAGCGCGGTCCCCACCACGGTCTGGTCGATCGCGACCATCATCATGACGAAGCACATGCCGAGCATGGCGAGCAGGGTTTGTCGAAAGGGAAGCACCTGGCCGGGGGAATGCGGGGTGCCGGAAGCGGGGGCGGACATTGTTGGATAGATCAATGATTGATGTATCAATTATTCTAGCCCTACAATCCGCCAGACAGAAAACCGTCAGGATTTCGCGGCCGGTTCGGGGGCTGTCCGCCCGCGGTTCGGCGGCCTGCCAGGGGCGAATCGTCCGGCGGCGGCGCGAAGCCGGCCTGATTTGTTACGATAGCGGTATCTGTACGCTGGCCCGGCCAGCGTCTTCACCTCTCAAAAGGCCAACGGCGCGACTTGCCGGGCGGTCTTTTCCACCGGTAAAGCACCATCCCCGCGTTGCGGCGCGGAGGGCGGCATTCGAGGATTTCCAGTCGAGGTACCGACGGGGCAGCAATGAAAACGTGGTTCAAGCGCATTTTGATAGGCCTGGTGGTGTTGGTTGTCGTGGCCGTCGTTGGCCTGGCCATCTTCTTGCTGACATTCGACCCGAACGCGTACAAGTACAAGCTGGAAGAGCTTGTCCAGCAACGCTACCACCGCACGCTGACGATCGACGGCGAGATCGAGCTGTCGCTGTTTCCGCGCATCGGGCTGTCGGTGCAGGGCGTGTCGCTGTCCGAGCCGAATAGCTCCGAAACCTTCGCTTCCATCGACAGCACCCGTCTTGCGGTCGCCGTCTGGCCCTTGCTGTCCAACAGCTTCGTGGTGGACCACGTGGCCATCAGCGGTTTCAAGGCCCGCGTGATCCGGGACAAGCAGGGCCAGTTCAATTTCAGCAATCTCGTGGGCGGGACGTCGCCGGTCACGGCCGTGCCGTCCAATCCGGCGGAAGCGCTGGTGGGCGCGGCGCAGACCGCGGCGCAGGCAATCACCAACGGCAGCCTGCCGCAGCCCCGCAACAACATGCAGATCGACATCGCCGGCCTGGACCTGAAGGACGGCGAGGTGCAATTGCAGGACGCGATCAGCGGCATGGCGGTCGCCGTCACCAAGATCAACGCCAACACCGGCCGGGTTACCTTCAACCAGCCGTTCGACGTGCGCCTGACGGCCCGCGTCGAGGGCGGCAATCCGCGCGTGGACGCCAACCTGACCGGCCAGGCCCTGCTGACGCTGGATCCGTCCGTCAAGCGCTATGCGGCGCAAAAGCTCGACCTGCGCATGGACGGCAAGCTGCCTGGCGCCGAGGCCAAGAGCCTGGCCATGCGGGGCAACCTGGCGTTCGACGGCCAGAAATCGGCGCTGGACGTGGCCGGCCTTGAAGTCGTGTTCCAGGGCGACATCACCGACCCCGCCGCGCGCGCCACCAATGTGGACGCCAGCGTGGCGATGCCCAAGCTGTCGATCGATCCGCACAAGAGCCAGCTCCAGATCGAGAAGCTGGCCATCCGCGCCAAGGGCGGCGTGGCCGACGGCCCGTTCGAATTCGCCGTGGACGCGCCCGCGCTCAATATCTCTCCCGCCTCGGCCACCGGCGAGGCCTTGACCGGCCGCGTGCGCATCAGCGGCCTGGACGCCAGCTTCGGCCTGAATGGCATCAGCGGCAACGCCGGCGAGCTCGACATCAAGGAAGCCAAGCTCGACAGCACGTCCAAGAACGGCGAGCGGGTGGTGAAGCTGAACTTCGCCTCGCCGCTGTCGCTGAACCTCCTGCAGCGCAGCGGCGGCCTGTCCGGCCTGCGTGGCGACGTGAACATCACCGATCCGGGGCTGCCCAAGGGCAGCCTGCAGATCCCCGTGATCGGCAGCGTGACGGCCGACCTGCTGAAGGACCAGGCCACCAGCAAGATCAACGCGGTGCTCGAGGGCGGCAAATTCGACCTGAGCGCCGACATCACCCGGCTGAGCGACGCGCCTCGCGTGAATTTCGCGCTGGCCGTGGATACGCTGGACCTGGACAAGCTCGTGCCGCCCGCGGCGCCGCCTGCCGCCAAGCCGCCCGCCGAAGGCAAGAAGGACGAAAACAAGCCCGCCCAACCCGCGCCGGCGCCGGCGCCTCCCGATGATTCGATCAATCTCTCGGCGCTGATCGGCCCGAGCGTCAACGGCACGCTGAAGGTCGGCAAGCTGGTGGTGCGCGGCCTGAAGGCCGACGATGTTGGCGCGTCGGTGAAGCTGGACAAGGGCAAGCTGGAAGTCACCAGCCTGACGGCCGGCCTCTACGGCGGCAAGCTGGCGGGCGCCCTGACGATCGATGCCGCGCAGGGCAACCAGCTGGCTACCAAGATGTCGCTGGCGGGCATCGCGATCGAGCCGTTCCTGATGGATCTGGCGAACCAGAACGTGCTGAGCGGCACGGGCAGCCTGGCGCTGGACCTGAAGACGGCGGGCGCCAACGCCTATGCCATGAAGAGCGGCCTGGGCGGCACCATGCAGCTGCGCCTGCGCGATGGCGCCGTCAAGGGCATCAACCTTACCCAGACGCTGCGCGAACTGAAGGCCGCGTTCAAGCCGGAGTCGCAGGACGAGACCGTTCCCGCCGACACCAGCAAGCAGACGGCGTTCTCCGAAATGGACGCGGACCTGGCGTTCACCAAGGGCGTCGCCGCCGTGAAGCGCCTGAACGTCGTGTCCCCGCTGCTGCGCGTGACGCAGGGCGAGCCGGCCACGATCGATTTCGTGAAGAGCGAGCTGGACCTGGTGGCGCGCGCGCGCGTCGTGAATCCGGCCGCCGATCCCGAAGGCAAGGAACTGATCGACCTGAAGGACGTGACCATTCCCGTGCACGTCAAGGGGCCGTTCCAGAAGCCGACCTACACCCTGCTCTGGAAGAATGCCGTTGGCGACATCCTGAAGCGCAGCCTGGAAAACAAGCTGCGCGAAGCCGTTACCGGCAAGGGCAAGAACGGCGCCGCCGTGGACAAGGCGCTCAAGGGGCTGCTGGGCAGATGAACGCCGGACACTTCCAACCCATCGCCGAATGCGGCCTCACGCCGCAGCCCGAGGCCGCCGGCTACCATCGCCAATGGCTGGTCGCCAACGATTCGGGGCAGTGGCTGAACCGAGAGTTGTGCCCCCGGCTGGCCGAGGTGTCGGTCGAGTTGCGGCTGGGCTACCTGGTGCTGAAGGCGCCCGGCATGCTGCGCATGGACATCCCCCTGGACGTCATCGAAGACGACGACAGCGTGCGCTACAGCATGAAGGTCGGCGAACAGGCCATCGACGTGATCGACGAAGGGGAATTGGCCGCGGCCTGGATCTCCAACTTCATCCAGGTGCCGTGCCGCATCATGAAGGTGCATCCGGACACGCCCGTGGCCGCCTGGCCCGCCTAGCGGGCAATGGGCTGGGGCGCCGTCAGACTTGAGCGCCGGCGCGCCGGTATTCGAACGCCGCGTGGGCAAGCAGGCCCGCCACCAGGCCCCAGAAGGCCGACCCGATCCCCCAGAAACTGAAGCCCGAAGCCGTGGCCAGCAGCGTGATGAGCGCGGCCTCGCGGCGTTGGGGATTCGCCATGGCCGCGGCCATGCCGCCCATGATGGTGCCCAGCAGGGCCAGGCCGGCCAGGGCCGCCAGCAGGGCGGGCGGCAGGGCCTGGAAGAACACCGCGACGGCGCCCGCCACGACGCTCAGCGCGACGTAGCCCAGGCCGTAGGTGGCGGCGGCGATATAACGCTTGCTGGGGTCCGGATGGGCCTCGGGACCCGTGCAGATGGCCGCGCTGATCGCGCCCATCGTGACGCTGTGCGCGCCGAAGGGCGCGGCCAGCAGGCCCAGCAGCCCGGTGGCCGCCACTAGGCGGGACGCGGGCGGCCGGTAGCCGGCGGCCTGCAGAATGGCCAGCCCAGGCAGGTTCTGGGAGGCCATGGCGACGACGAACAGCGGAATGCCCAGGCTGACCGCCGCCTGGGTGCTGAAGGCCGGCGTGGTCCAGACGAATTCGGTGAAGCGCCAGTCCAGCAGGTCCAGCCGTATCAGGCCGAGCGCGAATGCGATGGCGATCGCCACCAGCATGACCACCAGCACCGCATAGCGCGGCGCCAGGCGCCGGCAGACGAGGTACGAGGCGCACATCGCCAGCACCAGCGCCGGCTGCTGGTTGATGCTGCCGAAGATGCCCATGCCGAAATTGAGCAGCACCCCGGCCAGCATGGCTGCGGCGATTTCGCCGGGAATCCGTCGCAGGATGGGATCGATCCAGCCGAACAGGCCGCAGGCCAGCGTAAGCGCCGCCGCCAGCACGAAGGCGCCGATGGCTTCGTTGAAGGGGACACCGGCCAGCGCGGTGACGAGCAGCGCGGCGCCGGGGGTGGACCACGCCATCACGATGGGCAGGCCGGTGCGCAGGCTGTACAGGGCGCCGCCGAAACCGAACGCCAGGCTAAGGGAGCCGATCCAGGAGCCGATCCGGGCCGAATCCAGGCCCGCGGTGTGGCCCGCCTGCACCATCAGCACGGCGGTCCCGCCGAAGCTGACCAGGACAGCGACCAGGCCGGCCGCGACGGCCGAGGCGGAAATATCGCGGCGGGCGTGGTGGCGGGCGGGAGGGAGTTCGATGCTGGATTGCGCCGCGTCGCTCATGCGGCACCGGTGAGGCGGCGGTACTTGGCCATGAGCTGCTCCTGGCCTTCATGCCATTGCGGGTGCAGCTCGATGCATTCCACGGGGCAAACCACCTTGCACTGCGGCTCGTCGTGGTGGCCCACGCATTCAGTGCAGCGGTCAGGGTCGATCACGTAATAGTCTTCGCCCATGGAAATCGCTTCGTTCGGGCACTGGGGCTCGCAAACGTCGCAATTGATGCATTCTTCGGTGATGGTCAGGGCCATGGCAGGGCTGCGGTAGGGCGATGGGGCGGTCTTCATTGTACCGCCGCCGCCCGCCCGGCCCATGCCGCGCGCAAAGGGCGCGTCAAGCGCCCCGGGAAGAACGGGCGCCGGCCCTCAGCCCGGCCAGGATTGCTCGCGGCGTTCCTTGGCCTTTTCCTGCAACCAGCGTTCGACGGACGGGAAGACGAACTTGCTCACGTCGCCGCCCAGCTGGGCGATTTCGCGCACGATGGTGCCCGAAATGAACTGGTACTGGTCCGAGGGCGTCATGAACAGCGTTTCGACGTCGGGCAACAGGTGGCGGTTCATGCCGGCCATCTGGAATTCGTATTCGAAGTCGGACACGGCGCGCAGGCCGCGCACGATGACGCGGCCGCCCTGGTCGCGCACGAAGTCCTTGAGCAGGCCGCCGAAGCTTTGCACTTCCACGTTGGGATAGTGGCCGAGCACCTCGCGCGCGATCTCGACGCGCTCCTCGATGCTGAAGAAAGGCTTCTTGTTGCGGCTAATGGCGATCCCTACCACGACTTTGTCGAAAAGCGTGGCCGCACGGCGGACCAGGTCTTCGTGGCCTCGGGTCAGCGGGTCGAAAGTGCCGGGATATACAGCGGTGATCATGCGAGCTCCGTACCGTTATAAGTGGTGTACACCATCCTCCGAAGCTCGGATTATTGATCTATTTGCGCAATGCAGCAAATTCGAGAAGATGGTAGTGGACCGCGCCGGCCTTGTCCTGCCGCAAAATCGTGAATCCTTCGGGGGCCTCGATGGGGGATTCCGCTTCGACGTAGACCAGTCCGTGCTCGGTCAGGATACCCGGAAGCAGGGGCCACAGGCGAGGCAGCCAGCCCTGGCCGAAAGGAGGGTCCAATAGGATGAGGTCGAATCGGGACGCATCCATGCGCTCGGTGACCTGCATGGCGTCGCCCACATGGATGCGTATCATGTCGGCTTTGAGCTTGTCGCGCAGTGTCCGTAGCGCGGACGCCGCGGTTCTGTCGCGCTCGACCATCTGCACATGCGCCACCCCGCGCGAGGCTGCCTCGAAGCCCAGGGCGCCGCTGCCGGCGAACAGGTCCAGCACCTGCTTGTCGGCGAATTCGCCGCCCCACAGATGAGTCAGCCAATTGAACAGCGTTTCGCGGACCCGGTCGGGCGTGGGGCGCAACGATTCCACGTCGGGCACGGCAATGGGGGTGCGCCTGTATTGGCCCCCTACGATACGAATATACTTGTTACCCATGTTCAGCCGCTTCTTCAAGAAAAAATCCCCTCCGCCCGCCGCGCCGGCCCAGCCCGCGCCGCCGCCGGAGGCAGTAGACCCCATTCCCGCGCCGGCGGAGCCCGCCGCCGCGGAGCCCATTCCGGCTCCGCCTGCGCCGCAACCCCAACCCGAGGCGCCCGCGCCGGCCCCCGTCGAACGCGTCGCCGAGCCTGCCGCGGCGCCCGCGCCGGCCATCGATACCGCGCGCGAGCCCGAACCCGCCCCGCCTGCCGAGCCCGAACCGGCGGCCGCGGCCCAGGTTCAGGAGCCCGCTCCCGCGCCTGCGCAGGAACCGGAGCCCATGCCGGCGCCGGCCGCCGAGGCGCCCAAAAAGGCGTCGTGGCTGGCGCGGCTGAAGCAGGGCCTGTCGCGCACGGGGCAAAGCATTGGCGGCATCTTCGTCGGCGTCAAGGTCGACGAGAACCTGTTCGAGGAACTGGAATCGGCGCTCATTATGGCCGATGCCGGCCTGGAGGCCACCGAGAAGCTGCTGACCGCGCTGCGCGCCAGGGTCAAGAAGGAACGCATCGAGGACCCGGCCAAGGTGAAGGCCGCCCTGCGCCAATTGCTCGCCGACCACCTGCGCCCGCTGGAACGGTCATTCGATCTCAAGCGCACGCAGCCGCTGGTCGTCATGATCGCCGGCGTCAACGGCGCGGGCAAGACCACCTCCATCGGCAAGCTGGCGCATACGTTCCAGCGCCAGGGCGCCAGCGTGCTGCTGGCCGCGGGCGACACGTTCCGCGCCGCGGCCCGCGAGCAGCTCATCGAATGGGGCAGCCGCAACAACGTTACGGTGATCTCCCAGGATGGCGGCGATCCGGCGGCGGTGGCGTTCGACGCCGTCAATGCGGGGCGCGCGCGCGGCATGGGCGTGGTGATGGTGGATACCGCCGGCCGCCTGCCCACGCAGCTGCACCTGATGGAAGAACTGAAGAAAATCCGCCGCGTGATCGGCAAGGCGGACGCTGCGGCGCCTCACGAGGTGCTGCTGGTGGTCGACGGCAATACGGGGCAGAACGTGTTGACGCAGATCCGCGCCTTCGACGCGGCCATCAACCTGACGGGGCTGGTCGTGACCAAGCTGGACGGCACCGCCAAGGGCGGCACGCTGGCCGCGGTGGCGGCGGGCAGCCAGGGTGTGCGCCCGATCCCCGTGTACTGGATCGGCGTGGGCGAGAGCCTGGAGGACCTGCAGCCCTTCGTCGCGGACGAGTTCGCCGGGGCGTTGCTGGCGGAATGATCTACGCCCGGCGCCAGGCGCCGGGCGTAGCGGTTCACTTCCAGAAAGGCTTGCTTGCGGCCAGGTCGTCGAACGCCTGCTGCGCCTCTTCCGCCAGTTCCTGCAGGCGGGCGCTGATCCAGCCCAGCGCGAACCACGCCTGCGGGTGGGTGGCGGTACACGACTCGTAGTAGTCTTTGGCGACCGCGAGGTCGTTGATCTCGCCCAGTATGTCCTGCACGCGCGACAGCAGCTTGCGGTAGCCGCGCAATTTGTTGGCGGGCAGGAGGGATTCCGCGAAGGCCAGGCCGTAGCGCAGCCGCTTGCCGCGCTTGCGCAATTCATGTCTTGCGGGAATGTCCAGCGCCGCGAACTGCGTGCCCTGGTCGGCGACCTTGCTGTGCCAGCGATGGAGCCGCCGGGCCAGTTGCCTGCGCAGGCGTTCGGGATCGGGCTCGGGCGCGAGCATGGGAATGATCGTGGGGCGGACGCTGGGGCCCGCCACGCCGCCTTCCAGCCGGATCGCGGGTTCGGGCGCCGCGTCGCTGGGCGTGCCGTTCGCGATGGGCTGGCCATCGGCCGAGGGCAGGGCCGGCGGCACGTCCAGGCTCCATTCCAGCAGGTCCAGCAACCAGGCCTGGAAGGCCTTGCCGCCCGCGATGGAGCGGGCGTCCTGTTCGGGAGGCGCGGCCTCCATGGGGATCACCGGCATGCCGGCGCGCATCAGCGCGGGCGCCACGGTTTCATTCAATACGTCCTGGTCCCGATTGGCGCCGAATGCCGCGAAATGCGTGCGCACTCCTTGCAGCAATGCGTCGGAAACCGGCGCGATCCAGCCGTCGAAGAGCTTCCAGGCCGAACGCAGCCGGCGCACGCCCACGCGCAATTGGTGCACGTGCTCGGAGTTGCCGGCCCGGTAGGCGTCTTCGGTGTCCACTTCGGCCAGCACCGCGGCGTTGCGGGCGATCTGGTCCAGGCACTCCGCGGCGATGCGCGCCATGGCCTGCGAGGGCGTCATGTCTTCGCGCAGCTTGACCGAGGCGGCGCCGCGCGGCGCCCAGAATTGCGCGATGGCCTGCGCGCGGCGCGTTTCCAGGTCTTCGCCCGGAATCGCGTCCGCATCGGCCAGCCGCTGCGCCAGCTGGGCCAGCGCGTCGCCGCGTTCGGACTTGCTGCGCGGATCCAGCACCAGGGCATGGCGTTGCTGCCAGCCGCGAGCGGCCGCGAAGATGGCCGCGGGGCGGCCCGACACCAGTTCGAATTCCAGTTCGGAGATGGGCAGTTCCAGCGCGCCGGCGCGCAGAATGCCGGTGTCGTAGGCCAGCTCCACCGTGCCGTAGCGGGTGCGGACCTTGCGCAGCAGCCGCTGCACGTCGGTTTCATAGCGCAGCCCGAGTTCGCCCTTGATGGCCGAAAGCGCGGCCTCGACCTCCGTGCCGGCATACACCGACAGGTCCAGCACGGGGCCGGGGCGCGGGTGGTTGAGTTCGATGCGCGTGATGGCGTTGATGCCGGGCATCTTCAGGGTCTGCACCCAATCGCGCCCTTCCTGGCGCAGCCGGATGGCGATGCGCGCCCGCGCGAGTTCGCGCTCGGGCGTATCGAAATACATGGCGTGCAGGCGAATGCGCGTGGCTTCGCGTTGCTTGATCTCACGCAGCACGGCCTGGCGGGAAGCCGCGGGCACGTGCAGTTTCAATTCCTGTTCCGACATGGCGGCAAGTGTCCAACGGCAAAAGCCGAGATCTTAATCAAACGGGAGAGGTTGTTTGATGACTGGTCATATTTATTTCACAGACGCTTGCATGGAGCATAGACGCGGTTGCGGTGCATCCACAATCGCTCGCCGCCGGGTCGGCGGACATTTTCCGCTTTGATTGCGTCCGCTCAATTACCCACTTTCAGTGATATGCAGCGGCGCGCCGAACTTTTCTAATTGTAATTGGCGGGCCGGACGCATTGCGCGGGGCCTCGATACCCATTCGCGCCCGCCCCGGCATCGCCGGCGCCGGGCCACGACAAGAGAAAAGAGAGGCCCCATGAATCGCACGTATCGCATCGTCCTGAACCGAGGCACGGGCCAGTGGCAGGTCGCCAGCGAGCATGCCCGCGGCCGGGGCAGGAGCCGGTCGCGGACCGTGGCGCTGGCGGCCGTGCTGGCGGCGGCCTGCGGGGGGGCTGCCACGCCGGCGCTGGCCGGCGTGGCGGTGGACGGCGATGTGACGCCCGCCGTGAACTGGGGCGATGCCAATGATCTGGTCGTCGGCGATATCGCGGCCGGTTCGCTGCTGATCGAGCTGTCCGGGGCGACCGTGCGCAGCGCCAGCGGCTGGCTGGGGCTGACGACGAGTGGGGCGGGCACGGCGACGGTCACGGGCCGGGGCGCATCCTGGGTCCTGAACGGCAGCCTGGTGATCGGCGCCAGCGGCAGCGGCAGCCTGACGCTGGCCAACTCAGGCGTGGTCTCGGTGGGCCCGAATGGCCTGGGACTGGTCGAGCTGGGCCGCAATCCGGGGGCGGTCGGCGTCATCAACATCGGCACCGCGCCCGGCAGCGCGGCCACCGATGCCGCCGGCTTCGTGGATGCATCGGAGATCCGTTTTGGCGCCGGCGCCGGCACGCTCAACTTCAATTCGGTCGGGCCGGTGATGTTCACCCCCGCCCTGAGCAGCGGCGGGGGCGGCCAGCACCAGCTCAATCATTATGCTGGCGCCACGCAATTGCAGGGCGACAGCTCGCTGTTCCACGGCAACACCCGCGTTTCGGGGGGATCCCTGCAGATCCTCAACATACTGGGCACGGCCGAAGGCCGGATCGATGCCGGCATGGCCCCCGGCGCTACGGCGCGGGTCAGCGTCTTCAATCCCGGTTCGACCTGGGCCCTGACGGACAACCTGTTCGTCGGCGGCGGCGGGCCGGGCGAGCTGAGCATCTTCAACAGCGGCACGGTCTCGAACCAGTTCGCCACGGTCGACGCCCAGCGGAACGACACGGCGAGCGTGGCGATTTCCGACGCCGGGTCGCGCTGGGTCAATCGCGCGGCGCTGCTGGTGGGGTCGGAAGGCGGGCGCGGCGCGGTATCGATCCTGGCGGGGGGCTACGTGAGCAGCGTTGATGGGGTCATCGGTCGGACCCCGAACGGCAACGGCAGCGTCCTGGTGACGGGGCACGGCTCGACCTGGGCCAACGCCCGCGAGCTCAGGGTGGGCGATGTCGAGGGCCAGGGCACGCTGATGGTCGAGGGGGCAGGTTCCGTCTCGAACGCCGACAGCGTTGTGGGCAGCATGAACGGCAGCGGCAATGTCATCGTCCGCGGCGCCGGCTCCACCTGGAACAACCGCGGCGCAATGACACTGGGGTTCGGCGTCGGGACGGGCGCGGGCAGCCTGACGATCGCGCAAGGCGGGGTTGTCAACGTCGGCGCCAACAACACAGGGAGCGTCTCGCTGGCGAAGGACTCGCTCCTGTTCTACCGGACCGCCGGCACGATCAACATTGGCGCGCCGGCGGGACAAGCGGCCGTGGGCGCGGGCACGCTCAACGCCGGCACGATCCAGTTCGGCGCCGGCAACGCCACCGTGAACTTCAACCATAGCGACACGGCCTACGCATTCGCGACGCGGCTCGCCAGCGCGGGCAACGGTTCCCATCGCCTGAACCAGATCGCCGGCACCACGCTGCTGACGGGCGACAATGGCGCGTTCCTGGGCAAGACCACGGTGTCGGGCGGCAGGCTCGTGGTGCTGGACCAGCTGGGGGGCGCGGCCGAAGTGACGGGCGGGGCGCTGCAGTATGGCGATGCGACGGCCGGCGCCGCCAATCGCCTGGCCGGCGATCTGCAGGTGTCGGGCACGGGCAGCGTCCTGGCGCTGCAGGGGGCCGCAACCCTGGGGGTGGCGGGCAACGTCGGCATGGCCGACCACACTATCCTGGATCTCACGGCCGGTATGCGCGGCGCGGCGCTGCGCGCCGACACGGTGACGCTCGGGGCCGATGTGACCTTCCGGCTGGGCGGCATCTACAGCGCCAGTCCGGCCGAGGTGGTGCTGATCGACACCGCGAACGGCATCAGCGGCGACTTCGCCCGCATCAGCACTGGCGGCGCCGGCGGCACGGTGGACTACCTGAGCGTCAACACGCGCAAGTCGGCGGACAACCGCCAGTACCTGGCCGGCTATGGCCTGGCCTGGACCGCCGGCAACAGCCTGGCGCATGGCACGTTCACGCTGGCCAATGCCTCGGATCGGTTCACGGTGGGCGCGGCGCTGGCGGACCAGGCCGCCAATGCCGCGACGGGCTGGAGCGGCGCGACGCTGACCAAGGCCGGCGCGGGGACGCTGGTGCTGAGCGGCGACAACGCCTATACCGGCGGCACCACGATCGCGGGCGGCACGCTGCAGATCGGCCGCGACGCGAACCTGGGCAATGCCGCCGGCGGGCTGACGCTCAGCGGCGGCACGCTGGCGACCACGGCCTCGTTCTCCACGTCGCGCGCCGTCTCGGTGGCGCAAGCCAGCGGCCTCGACGTGGCCGCCGGCACCACCCTGGATATGGCCGGCCTCCTGTCGGGCCATGGCGACCTGGTCAAGCAGGGCGACGGCGTGCTGAACTTCAGCGGCGACGGTTCGGGCTTTACCGGTGGCATGATCGTCGACGGCGGCAGGCTGGCCGTCAACGGCAGGCTGGGCGGTACGCTCGGCATCGGCGCGGGCGGCACGCTCGGCGGCGCCGGAACAGCCGGCGCAGGCGCCGGCTCGACCATAACGGTGGGCTCCGGCGGCACGCTATCGCCCGGCAACTCCATCGGCACCCTGACCATCGATGGCAATCTGGTCATGGATAAGGGCTCGCGCTTCGTCGTCGAAACCAACCCCGACGGCACCGGCGCCGACCTGGTGCGGGTAACGGGCGATGCCGCCCTCAACGGCGGTTCCGTCATGCACGTCGGCGCCGATGGCGGCTATGGGCCGCGCAGCAGCTACAAGATCATGGAAGTGGGCGGCCTCCTGTCGGGCCGTTTCGATGCCGTCTCCTCCGATTTCGCTTTTCTCGCGCCCTCGCTGGACTACGACTATGGCGCGGGCAGCGTTTCCCTGAGCCTGGAGCGCAATGAGTCGGCGATGGCCCTGACGGGCCGCACGCGCAACCAGCGCGCGGCCGCGGGCGCCGTCGACGGCATGGGCATGGCCAGCGGGCACGCGGTGTACGACACGGTGGTGAGCCTGCCCGACGACCCGGCCCTTCTGCACGCCAGCTTCGATCAGTTGTCCGGCGAGGTCCACGCCTCGGTCAAGAGCGTGTTGCTGCAGGACGGCCGCTATGTGCGCGATGCCGTGGGCGAACGCCTGCGTTCGGCCGCGGGCGGCGTCGGCGCCGTCTCCGCGCCCGTGCTCGTCTCCGCCGGCGAGGGCGCCCGGCTTGCGCCGGCCAACGCCAACGGGCCGGCCACCTGGATCCAGGGCATGGGCTCATGGAGCCATATCGACAGCGACGGCAACGCGGCCCGGGTCAAGAGTTCGACCGGCGGCTTCCTGATGGGCGCGGACGCGCCGGTGTCCGACGCATGGCGGCTCGGCGTGATGGCGGGCTACAGCCGCTCGGACTTCGACGTGCAGGACCGCTCGTCCTCGGGCGACAGCGACAACTACCATCTGGGCGCCTACGCCGGCGGGCAGTGGGGCGCGCTGGGGCTGCGCGGCGGCCTGGCCTACAGCTGGCACGACGTCACCACCCGGCGCTCGGTCGCCATGCGCGGGTTTTCCGATCGCCTCAAGGCCAATTACGACGGCCGCACCGCCCAGGCCTTCGCCGACCTGAGCTACCGCATCGATACGCCGGCCGTGTCGTTCGAGCCCTTCGCCAATATCGCCTACGTCAATCTGGAGACGGACGGCTATCGCGAAAACGGCGGCCCCGCCGCGCTGCGCGGGAAGAGCCAGACGACCGAGACCACCTTCACGACCCTGGGCGCGCGGGCCATGTCGCGCTTCGGGCTGGGCGGCGCGCAAGCCGAGGGCCGCGGATCGCTGGGCTGGCGCCACGCATTTGGCGACGTCATGCCGCTGGCGACCCAGGCCTTCTCGGCGGGCGAGGCGTTCACCGTGGCGGGCGCGCCCATCGCGAAAGACAGCGCGGTGATCGAGGCGGGGCTGGACGTGCAGATCACCCGCCAGGCGGCGTTCGGCCTGTCCTACCAGGGCCAGCTCGCCAGCTCGGCCCAGGACCACGGCGTCAGGGCCAGTCTGAATATCCGGTTCTGACGACACGGAAAAGCCGCCCGTTGGGCAGGTCTCTCGCTTGCTGCCCCCCGGTGGGAGCTCTTAGTCTCGCGGCGGCCCTTCGACAAAAAAAAACCGCCCGTTTCCGGGCGGAGCAAAGGAACGCGGTAGCGCGGCGCGAGCGCGTCAGAGGATGCGTTTGCGCGCCTGGGTGATGAGGATTTCGGCCAGCACGACGACGCCGAAGATGGCGGCGAGGACCAGGGCCACGCGGTCCCACTGGAACAGGTTCAGCGCCGTGTCCAGGGCCATGCCGATGCCCCCGGCGCCCACCAGGCCCAGCACGGCCGACTCGCGCACGTTGATGTCCCAGCGCAGCAGCACGATGGACCAGAAGGCGGGACGGATCTGCGGCCAGTAGGCGTACCAGATCACCGATGCCTTGCTGGCGCCGGTCGCGGTGACGGCTTCGATCGGGCCGCGCTGCGCTTCCTCGATGGCTTCGCCCACCAGCTTGCCGACGAAGCCGATGGAGCGAAAGGCAATGGCCAGCGTGCCGGCCAGGGCGCCCGGCCCGAAGATGGCGATGAACAGCAGCGCCCACACCAGCGAGTTGACCGAGCGGCTGGACACCAGGATCAGCCGGGCCAGCATGTTGACGGTCTTGCTGGGCGTGAGGTTGTTGGCCGCCAGCAGGCCGACCGGCACGGCCATCACCACGGACAGGATGGTGCCCAGCGTGGCGATGTGCAGCGTCTCGATCAGCGCGCCGTGCACGCCTTCCGGGTAATAGGCCCAGTCGATCGGCCACATGCGCTGGAACAGGTCCGCCATCTGCTCGGGCGCGTCATACAGGAACTCCGGGATGATCTCCACGCCGCGGATCGCCTGCACGATGGCCGCGACGACGAGGAGATACAGCGCGAAGCGCAGCAGGCGCTGGCCCATGCTGTAGCGCTGCCACACGCGGGGCGAGCCGGCGGGGTTCAGGGTGGAGGCGGGAGCGTTCATTCTTCCACCTCCGCCTTGCGAGCCACGGAAGCCCTGCTGGCGCCCACGCCGCGCGCCCCGGTGAAGCGGCTTTGCAGGATGCGCTCGAAGCCGAGGTTGTCCAGGAAGACCGCGCGCACGAAGCCCGCCAGGATTTCGCCCAGCATGATGATGGCGATCAGGGTCAGCAGGATGGCGCTGACGAAGTCGTAGTCGAAGCGCTGGAACGCCGAGAACAGCGTGCCGCCCACGCCGCCCGCGCCCACGATCCCCACCATGGTGGAATTGCGCAGGTTGGAGTCGAACTGGTAGGTGGCGAAGCCGATGAAGCGGGCGAACACCTGCGGCAGCACGCCGAAGATGATCACGTTGGCAAACGAGGCGCCGGTGGCGCGCACCGCTTCCACCTGCTTGAGCGAAATCTCTTCGATGGCTTCGGTGAAGAGCTTGCCGATGAAACCGATCGAGGCGACCGTCAGCGCCAGGATGCCCGCCAGCGCGCCGAAGCCCACGGCCTTGACGAACAGGATGGCGACGATGACGGGGTGCAAGGCGCGGCACAGCGCGACGATGGCGCGCGCCGGCCACGATACCCACGCGGGCATCATGTTGCGGGCGCCGAGCAGGCCGATGGGCAGGGCGATCAGCACGCCCAGCACCGAGGCCAGCACCGCGATCTCCAGGCTTTCCGCGATGCCCTTCCACAAGGTGGCCGGCTTTTCGAAATTGGGGGGAAACATGCGCGAAAGAAACGTGGACGCATGGCCCATGCCGCTTTCGAAGCGCGCCCAGCTGAAGTCCAGTTGCGCGCCGGCATACACGGTATAGGCCAGCAGCAACAGCAGGCCCGCCTTGGCGCGCCCGGACATGGCGAAGGGGCGGGGGGTCATTCCAGCCAAGACTCGCCTCCGTAGATCGTCTTGAGCATCGCGGCGTCCAGGCCCTGGCCGTCGCCGTCGTAGACCACATGCCCGCCGGACATACCGACGATGCGGGTGGCGTAGCGTCGGGCCAGTTCGACGTCGTGGATGTTCACGATGACCGGGATGCCCGTGGCGTTGCCCTGCTCGGACAGCAGTTCCATGATCTCGACGGAGGTCTTGGGATCCAGCGACGAGGTCGGCTCGTCGGCCAGCAGCAGTTGGGGGCGCTGCATCAGCGCGCGGGCGATGCCCACGCGCTGGCGCTGGCCGCCCGACAGCGCGTCCGCGCGCTGGTCGGCGAAGCCCGCCAGGCCCACGGTATCGAGCAGCTTGTAGGCATGCTCGATATCCTGGGCCTCGAAGCGCCGCATCCAGGCCTTGACGGCCGAGGTGTAGCCCAGCCGGCCGGTCAGCAGGTTTTCCATGACCGTCAGGCGCTCGACCAGGTTGTACTCCTGGAACACCATGCCGATGCGCCGGCGCGCGCGGCGCAGCGACGCGCCGCGCACGCGGGCCAGGTCCACCGCGCCATCGCGGGACTGGAGCACGATCTCGCCCCGGGTGGGCTCGATCAGCCGGTTGATGCAGCGCAAGAGCGTGCTCTTGCCGGTGCCCGAGGGGCCGATGATGGCGGTCAGCCCCTGCCCGGCGATCTGCAGGTCGATGCCGTTCAGTACCGGCTGACCGGCCCGGTATTCCTTCACCAGGCCGGAAATGCGTAGCGACGTCGTCATACTGGACTTACTTCTTGCTCTTGGCGGTTTCGCGGTCGTAGGCGGCGCGGTTGAAGCTCTCGCCGCCCGATTCGGCTACCTGGCGGACGATGGCCCAATCCTTCTGGTAGGTCACGGGGTAGAAGCGGTCGGCGCCGTCGAATGCCTTGGACATTTCCGCGGGGAAGCGGTAGTCGTAGAAGCACTTGAGCATCTGGTCGCGGAACTTCGGCTCCAGGTCATGCGCGTAGGCGAACGAGGACGTCGGGAACTTCTCGCTGCGGTAGATCACGCGGAAGTCGGCTACCTTGACCTGGCCGCGCTCGACCATGCGCTTGAAGACGTCCGAGGCCACGGCCGCGGCGTCGTAGTCGCCGGAGTTCACGCCCATCACGGACTGGTCGTGCTTGCCCGAGAAGATCACCTTGTAGTCCTTGTCCGGCGTCAGGCCCTCCTTCGGGAACAGCGCCACCGGCGCCATGTGGCCGGAGTTGGACGACGGCGCGGTGTGCGCCAGCTTCTTGCCCTTCAGGTCGGTCAGCTTCTGGTACGGGCTGTCCTTCTTGACGATGACGATCAGGTTGTAGCCCTGGAAGCCGTCGGCGTAGCCCTTGACCGCGAACGGCACGGCGCCGGCGATGTTCACGGCGAAGGCGGTGGGGCCGGTCGAGAAACCGCCCACGTGCAGGCGTCCCGAGCGCATCGCCTCGATTTCAGCCGCGTTGCTCTGCACCTGGTAGAACACGACGCGCTTGCCCGTGCATTCGGACAGGTGCTTGGTGAAGGGCTTGAAGATGTCTTCGTAGACCGCCGGATCTTCCACCGGGGTGTAGGTGAACACCAGCGTGGACGGCGTCTTGAGCTTGGACGCGTCGGTGGGCGTGTCCGCCACCAGGTCCTTGTCGGCGTCGCAGTACATCTGGTCCAGGTCGCCGCGGTTGGAGCAGGTGTCGGCGGCCTGGGCGGCGGGCGCCCCGAACGCGAACGCCGCAACGGCGGCCGCTTGCAATAGACGCAAGGCGTGCATGGTGTGTCTCCTCTTGTAGATGAATGTTTCCTGAATTCAATCACATAAGAGGGGACGGCACACCTGGGAAAGTCCCTGTCTTTCTTTTCGCCTTTTGTTCGAAATGTTCGTTTTGTGTTCGTTTTTGCGCGAAGTGCGCTCAGGCGCGGTAACCCAGCTTGCGCGAGATCTCCTGCGCGCAGTCCAACAGCGGGCGGGCGATCGCGCCGTCCCAGGAAACGTCGAACAGGCCGGTGGGCCCCAGGCTGGTCAGGGCCAGGACGATGTTGCCCGTGTTGTCGAACACCGGCACCGACAGCGCGTCGACTCCGGGCAGCGGATTGCCCAGCGCCCGGGCCATGCCATGCACGCGGATGTCCGCCAGTTGGGCCTCGATGTTGGCCCGGGACTCCTTGCGCGGAGGCGGCATGCTGGCGATGACGGCCGTGTCGCCTTCTTCGCGCGCGATGTAGTGCTCGCTGACCTTGGGCGGCAGCCAGGCGGCGAACACCAGGCCGGTGGCCGTGTGCAGCATCGACATCACCGTGCCCTTGCGCATGTTCACGTGGACCGGGTAGCTGGCTTCGGTCATGTGGATCATCGTGGGCCCGTGGGACCCGAGCACGGCGATGCCCAGCGTGTGGCCGATTTCGGACTGCAGCCGGGCGATCTCGGGCATGGCGATGCGCACCGGATCCAGGCGCTGCAGACTGACCAGCCCCATTTGCAGGGCGAAGGGGCCGAGTTCGTATTGGCCGGTAATGGCGTCCTGCTGCACCAGGCCGACGCGGATGAAGCTGACCAGGTAGGGGTGCGCCTTGGCGGACGTCATGCCGGCGCCCGCGGCCAGGTCGCGCAGGGTCAGGGGCTTGCCGGCGTCGACCAGGGCGGCGAGCAGCGGCACGCCCACCTCGATGGACTGGATGCTGCGGCGGCCGTCGTTCGCGGCGGCGGAAGAAGGAGTCTTGGATGTCGCCACGTCTTGCGGACCTCAGGCCGGCTGTGCTTGGGAGGCGCGCGCGGCCAGCAGCCGGTCGGCCATTTCCACGAACCCCGCGCCGCCGTGGAAGGCGGCGACGTAGGCCGGGCGATGCGTCAGGCGATGCAGCTGGGCCTGGATATTGGCCACGCCGACCGAGACCGGGAAGTAGGCGAACATCGGTTCATCGTTGGGGGAATCGCCGATGAACAGCGTGCTGTCCAGCGCATCGGCCACGTCCGCGCCGAATTCGCGCTGGAACATGGTGCGCGTCATGGTGAGTTTGTCGTAGTCGCCGAACCAGCCGTTGACATGGATGGAGCTGACTTTGGCCTGGGCCCCGGCCTCCTGGAAGATTTCGACGATACGGCTGATGGCCGCGTCGGGCAGGGCGGGCACGTCCTCGCAGAAGTCGATGGCCAGGTCGGCCACGCGGTAGTCCTGGTCGCTCGCCACGGCCGTGCCGGGGACCTCGGCCAGCACGCGGTCGCGGATCGCGTCCAGCTTGCGGCGGCTGGCCTGGCGCGAGGCGGCGTCCGTCCAGTAGTGCGTCGTCATGCGGCGGGCCTGGCGGTCATAGGCGTAGTAGAACGCGCCGTTTTCGCCGACCACGGCGCGCACGGGCCACATGCGGGCGATGTGATCGCACCAGCCGGCCGGGCGGCCGGTGATGGGAACCACCTGGATGCCGGCCTGTTCCAGGCGTTCCAGCGCCGCGTAGGCGTCCGCCGGCAGGCGGCCCTCCGTCGTCAGCGTGTCGTCGATATCGGTCAGCACGACGCGGACGGCCGCCGCGACGGTCAGGGGCATGGCCGCAAGGGCTTGCATGGGTTTTTTTCCTCGTGGGAGCGTAATTTTCAGGGAGGGTCTCCGGCCGGAAGTTTAACCGGATGCCTCTCTTTGGACGGGGTCGGCGGGGCCGGATAGGGGTTCTGCCTCCAGGGGCGGTAAAATCCGGGCTTTCCCGCCTGGTTTGCGTGCCCGCCATGTCCGTCCAGTTGTCCCCCTTGCCCGGCTCCGAGCCGGAATCCTTCGGTATCGCTTCGGTCGCCGAAATCATCGCCGAGCTGCGCGCCGGCCGTATCGTCATCCTGGTTGACGAGGAAGACCGCGAAAATGAAGGCGACCTCGTCATGGCCGCCGAATTCGTCACGCCCGAAGCCATCAACTTCATGGTGACGCACGGCCGCGGCCTGGTGTGCCTGACCCTGACCGAAGACCGCTGCCGCCAGCTGGACCTGCCCCTGATGGCGGCCCGCAACGGCACGCGCTACGGCACCAACTTCACGCAGTCCATCGAGGCCGCCGAAGGCGTCGAAACGGGTATTTCGGCCGCGGACCGCGCCCGCACCATCCAGGTGGCGGTGGCGCGCGACGCCAAGCCTTCCGATCTGGTCCAGCCCGGCCACATCTTTCCGGTCCGGGCGGTTCCCGGCGGCGTGCTGGTGCGCGCGGGCCACACCGAGGCCGGCTGCGACCTGACCGCCATGGCCGGCCTGACGCCCGCCGCGGTGATCTGCGAAATCCTGAAACCGGACGGCACCATGGCGCGCCTGCCCGACCTGGTGGAGTTCGCCCGCCAGCACGGCCTGAAGATCGGCACCATCGCGGACCTGATCCAATACCGCAGCGAGCACGAATCCATCGTGAAGCGCGTCGGCAAGCGGCCCATGCAGACCGCCTGGGGCACCTTCGAAGCCGTCGCCTACGAAGACGCCGCCACCGGTTCCGCCCATTTGGCGCTGGTGCATGGTAACGTGACTCCCGACGTCGAGACGCTGGTGCGCGTGCATGAGCCGGCGTCCGTGCTGGACGTGCTCGATACCGGCGCCAGCCCGCACAGTTGGGGCGTGGCGCAGGCCTTGCAGGCCATCGCGGCCGCGCCGGCGGGCGTGCTGGTGCTGATGAACTGCCAGTCCTCCACCGAGCACCTGTTTGGCCAGATCGCCGGCTGGAGCGATCCGAAATCCTCCGCGAATCCCGCCAACGCCGATCGCTTCGGCCTGCGTACCTACGGGATTGGCGCCCAGATTCTGCGCGACCTGAACGTGGGCCAGATGAAGCTGCTGGCCCGCCCGCGCAAGATGCCCAGCATGGCGGGCTTCTCGCTCACCATTACGGGTTACGATTGCGACCCTCCGAACACTCCCGCAACACTCTGAAGGCCGACATATGAACCCTTACATCCTTACCCCCGACCTGAATGGCGAAGGGCTGCACATCGGCATCGTACGCGCCCGCTTCAATGAAGAAATCGGCCAGGCCGAGCTCGAAGCGTGCCTGAAGGAACTGGCCGAGCTGGGCGTGGACGAGCGCGACGTGATGGTCGCCACCGTGCCCGGCGCCCTGGAACTGGGCGTGGCCCTGTCCCACATGGCCGAAACGTTCGAATTCGACGCCCTGATCGCGCTGGGCGCGGTCATCCGCGGCGAAACCTATCACTTTGAAGTGGTCAGCAATGAAATGGCCACGGCAATCACCCGTATCTCCCTCGAAACCGGCATCCCCGTCGCCAATGGCGTGCTGACCGTCGACACCGACGAGCAGGCGCAGGCGCGCGCCGCCGGCAAGGGCCGCGATTGCGCCCAGGTGGCCGTTGAAATGGCCAACCTGGTTGCGGCCCTGGAGCCCGAGGAAGACGACGAAGACGACGAAGACGAGGACGAAGATTTTGACGACGAAGAAGACGACGACCAGCGCTGATAGCGCGGCGCAAGCCCGCGCCAACGCGCGCAGCGCCCGGCGCCGTGCACGCGAATTCGCGTTGCAGGGCGTGTACGCGTGGCTGCTGCGCGGCGGCGAAGGCACGCAGGACGCCGGCGAGATCGACGCCCATCTGCGCGACACCGAGGATTTCTCCGAGGCCGACGCCCAGTGGTTCAAGACTCTGCTGCATGGCGTCCTGCGCGAAGCGCCCACGCTGCGCGAGCGTTTCACGCCCTACGTCGACCGCCCGCTGGCCGAGTTGTCGCCTGTCGAGCATGGGATCCTGCTGATCGGCAGCTTCGAACTGATCCATCATGTCGAAGTGCCGTACAAGGTCGCCATCAATGAAGCCGTCGAGCTGGCCAAGTCCTTCGGCGGCACCGACGGTTTCAAGTTCGTCAACGGCGTGCTCGACAAGCTGGCCGCCGACGTGCGTTCGCACGAGGTCCAGAACAAGAAGTAACCCCCCCGAAGCGCTGCGCGCTTCCCCCCCAGGGGGGGCGCCGCAGCGGACCGGCGGAGCCGGCTCCGCGCGGCCCGGATGGGGGGGGGCACCCGTTTCTTGCGATGAGCGGCTTGGGTGGGCCTCCTTCCCGCTTGTGCGGGAGGCGATGCATTATTTTTATTTGTTTGGGCTGTCGTCCCGAGTGGGATTCAATGCCGGCCAGCCGCGCCGGACTGCGGAGTTGCCTTGGCGTCCGAATTTGATTTGATCGCGCGCTATTTCACCCGCGCGGCCCCTGCCGGGCTGCTGGGCGTGGGCGATGATTGCGCCCTGTTCCCGGTTCCGCCCGGCGAGCAGGTGGCCACCAGCACGGACCTGCTGCTGGAAGGCCGCCATTTCTTTCCCGACGTCGATCCAAAGGCGCTGGGGCACAAGGCCCTGGCGGTCAACCTGTCGGACCTGGCCGCCATGGGCGCGCGCCCGCTCGGCTGCGTGCTGGGTCTGGCCCTGCCGCGCCTGGACGAACCCTGGCTGGCGGCGTTCGCCGACGGTTTCCATGCCCTGGGTGAGGCTCACGGCTGTCCCCTGATCGGCGGCGATACCACCCGCAGCGCCCACGACCTGGCCATCAGCGTCACGGTGTTCGGCGCGGTCCCGGCCGGCCTGGCCCTGCGCCGCGACGGCGCCCGCCCGGGCGACGATATCTGGGTGTCCGGCGAGTTGGGCGCGGCCGACGTTGCCTATCGCCTGCTGGACGGCCAGTATCCCGCCGATTCCGCCTTGCTGGCGGCCTGCCGCGGCGCGCTGGAACGCCCAGCGCCGCAGGTCGCGCTGGGGCTGGCGCTGCGGGGCATCGCCCATGCGGCGATCGATATTTCGGACGGGCTGCTGCAAGACCTGGGCCACGTGCTGAAGGCAAGCGCGGCGGGCGCCACGCTGCACTATGCCGAAATGCCCGTCGCGGCGGCGCTGGCCAGCCTGGCGGACGCGCCGCTGCGCCGCGCCGTGCTGGGCGGCGGCGACGTCTACCAGCTGTGTTTCACGGCGCCGGCCGGCCGCCGCGAGGCGGTCCTGGCCGCGGGCCGGGAGGCCGGCGCGCGCGTGACGCGGGTGGGCGAGATCCATGCCGAACCCGGGCTTGCGGTGCTGGATGCCGGCGGGCAGCCGATGACCGGCCTGCCGGGCGGCTACGATCATTTTCCCGCGGACTGATCCCCGCTCGCAGACTCTTTCCAACCTCCAGACATGCCGTCCTCCGATACCCCGTCCTCCTCGATGCGCGACCGCGCCCGCGCCGCCTACCCGCCGTTGTCCTGGATCTGCCGCGACCCAGGCCGGCTGATTGCGTTCGGCCTGGGCAGCGGCCTGATCCGGCCGGCGTCGGGCACGTGGGGCACGCTGCTGGCCTGGGTCATCTGGATCGCCGCCGCGCCGGCCGCGTCGGACCTGGCGATCGGCGTGTTCCTCGCCGTGGCGTTCCTGTACGGATGCTGGGCCTGCCATCGCGTGGGCCGCGAACTCCAGCAGCCGGATCATGTCGGAATGGTCTGGGACGAGATGGTGGCGTTCTGGCTGGTGCTCTGGCTGACGCCGGGCGGCTGGCTGGCGCAGGCCTTGGCGTTCGTGCTGTTCCGCACGTTCGACATCGTCAAGCCGCCTCCCATCAAGTTCTTCGACGCCCACATCAAGGGCGGTTTCGGCGTCATGTGGGATGACATCGTGGCGGCGGGGTACGCGTTGCTGGTCATGGCGCTGGTCGTGCGCACAGGAGTCTTGGGATGAGCGAACAACAGAATCTCCGGCCGGGCCGGTCGGCGCCGGAGCTGGCCCAGGGGACCTCGCTGGGCCTGGCCGAACTGCTGGGCGAGGCCTTGCGGCGCAAGGGCTGGATGCTGGGCACGGCCGAATCCTGCACCGGCGGCCTGCTGGCGGGCGCCATCACGGCGGTGGCGGGGTCCAGCGAGTGGTTCGAGCGGGGCTTCGTCACGTACAGCAACGATGCCAAGGTCTCCGAGCTGGACGTTTCGCCCGATGCCCTGCATCACTTCGGGGCGGTCAGCGAGCCCGTCGCCCTGGAAATGGCCAACGGCGTGCTGCTGGCGTCTCCCGCCGCGCATGTTGCGGTGTCCACGACCGGCATCGCGGGGCCGGGCGGCGCCACGCCCGGCAAGCCGGTGGGGATGGTGTGCTTCGGTTTCGCCGTGCGCGCCGGCGACGGCATCAGCAGCCGCGCCGTCACCCACGTGTTCCCGGGCGACCGCGGGCAAGTGCGCCAGGCCGCGGTGGACTATGCCTTGCGCGGCGCGCTGGAGCTGCTGGGCGCGCCGGTCAACCGGCGCTGAGCCCGGCGGGCGCGGTCAGCGGACCGCGTTGATTGCGTCGCGCAGGCCCTGGGCCGCCGTGCCGGCGGCCTCACGCCAGTCGTCGCCGCCGCTTGCGTAGATGATGGCGCGCGACGAATTGATCATCATGCCGTTGCGGGCCGCGTTGGCGCCGGCGTTCACGGTCGCGGTGATGTCGCCGCCCTGGGCGCCGATGCCCGGGACCAGCAGGGGCAGGGCGTCGCCGATGCGCTGGCGCACGGCGGCCAGTTCGTTGGGGAACGTGGCGCCCACCACCAGGCCGCACTGGCCATTGGCGTTCCATTTGTCGGCCACCAGGCCCGCCACGTGCAGGTACAGCGGCTGGCCGTCATCCATCTTCAGGAATTGCAGGTCGGAACCGCCGGGATTGGACGTGCGGCACAGCACGATCACCCCGCGGTCGCGCCACGCCAGGTAGGGCTCCACCGAGTCCAGGCCCATATAGGGGCTGACGGTGAGCGCATGCGCCTGATAGCGCTCGTAGGCTTCGCGCGCATAGTTCTCGGCGGTGGAGCCGATGTCGCCGCGTTTGGCGTCGAGCACGATGGGCAGGTCGGGGTGCTTGTCCCGGATGTGCTGGCACAGCGCTTCCAGCTGGTCTTCGGCGCGGTGGGCGGCGAAGTAGGCGATCTGCGGCTTGAAGCTGCAGGCATACGGCGCGGTGGCGTCGACGATGTCGCGGCAGAACTGGAAGATGGCGTCCGGCTTGCCCTGCAGTTCGCGCGGGAAGCGTTGCGGGTCGGGATCGAGCCCGACTTGCAGGAGCGAGTTGCTGGTGGTCCAGGCGTGTTCGAGTTTTTGGATGAAGTTCATGGGGATTCAGTGCAGTTTGACCCGGGGACGCGTGCGCCGCATGAGCAGGCGGGCGAGGGCCAGGGAGGCGGTGCGCGAGATGCCCAGCACGGCTTTGTGGTGCATCAGGTGCAGGCTCATGTACATCAGGCGCGCCAGTGTACCGCTTACGAACAGGCCCCGTCCGGCCAGCTTGCCCATCAGGCTGCCCACGCCCGCGTCCTGACCCAGCGAAACCAGCGAGCCGTGGTCCTGGTAGACATAGGGTTCGGCGGGCTCGGCGGCATGGCGCAAGCGCGCGGTGAGCTTCTTCGCCAGGTAATCGGCCTCCTGGTGCGCCGCCTGCGCGCGGGCGGGCACGGTGCGGCCGTCGCGCCACGGCGCGGCGCAGCAGTCGCCCAGCGCTACGACGTGCGGATCCGGCGTTTCCAGCCGCTCGTTGACCTCCAGCTGGCCCAGCCTGTTCAGCGGCAGCCCGAGCTCGGCGAGCAGGGCCGGGCCCTGGATCCCCGCCGCCCACATGCAGAGCTGGGCGGGAATCTCGCGGCCATCCGCCGTCCGCACGGTGTCGGCAGTGACTTCCGACACCCGGCAGGAGGTTTCCACGCGGATGCCCAATTCGGTGAGGCGGTTGGTGGCCGCCACCGAGATCTTTTCCGGCAGCGCCGACAGGATGCGCGGCGCGCCCTCGACCAGCGTGATGGCCAGGTCGCGTTCGGCGCGGAAATTGGGCAGGCCGTAGGCGCTGACCACGTGGCTGGCTTCCACCAGTTCCACGGCGAGCTCGACGCCGGTTGCGCCGCCGCCCACGATCACCAGGTCCAGCCGGGCCGACGGGTTGCTTACCTTCGCCAGGTCCACCTGCGCCATCGCCTTGAGCATGGTCAGGCGGAACTGCTCGGCGTTCTCCGTGGTGTCCAGCGTGACGGCGTGCTCGGCGGCGCCGGGGGTATTGAAGAAATTGGAGGTGCTGCCCAGGGCCAGGACCAGCGTGTCGTACGCCAGCTCGCGGCGGGGCAGGACTTCATGGCCCTGCGCGTCGCTCACCGAGTCCAGCACGATCCGGCGGCGGTCGCGGTCCACGCTGTCGAGGCGGCCCTGCGCGAACGAAAAGCCGTTCATGTGGGCCAGCATCAGGTATGACAGGCCTTCCTGGTGGATGTCCAGCGTGCCGGCCGCCGCTTCATGCAGCGAAGGCTTCCAGATGTGAAACGGCCGGCTGTCGACCAGGGTGATGTGCTGCCGCCCGTGGACGCGGCCCAGCTTGGAAGCCAGTTCCAGGCCGCCGGCGCCGCCGCCGACGATGACAATGCGTTCCGTGGTGTCCGACGTCGATCTAGGCATCATGGCTCCCAGTATAAATAGCGGCGCATCTCCCGGGAGATGCCAAGCCGTGTCAATGCATGACGAAACGGCTGATGGCGACGCCTATCCAGACCGTTCCGGCGAAGATCAGCAGCAGCATGACGGCGGCGCTGCCCAGATCCTTGGCCCGCCCCAGGAGCGGGTGCGATTCGACGGAGAGCGCGTCGGCCAGCGCTTCGATGGCGGAATTCAGCAGCTCGGCCGCCAGCACCATGATCACCGTGCCCACCAGGAAAAACACTTCGACCGTGGTGCGGCCCAGGAAGAACGCGGCCGGGATCATCAGGACGGCCAGGGCCAGCTCCTGGCGGAACGCCGCTTCGTACTTGATCGCGGCCTTCAGGCCCTGCAGGGAGTAGCGCAGCGCGTTCAGGATGCGACGCAGGCCGCCTGTGCTCTTGTAGGGCGAGTGATGCGGGTTCTGTGACATGGTGCGGAAAGTGGGCTGGGTGTGGCGGCTTTTTAACAGATATGCATTGCCCGCGCGGCCGTGACATCTTTGGGCAAACCCTAATTGTGACGCATCCGGGACTGGCGCAAGATTTTGGTCAATTGGTAAGGCCACTTTACCTTTTTGCCTGAATGCGCCATTTGCTTCGCAGTCCATGCCCATCCAGACCATCGAACCCCGCCGCCTGTACCGCCAGATCGCCGACCAGCTCCGGCTGCTGATCGAGGCGGGCGAGTTCCCTGTCGGCGCTCGCCTGCCGCCCGAGCGCGATCTTGCGCTCAAGCTGGGTGTGTCCCGCCCTTCGGTGCGCGAGGCGCTGATCGCGTTGGAGGTCGAAGGCTGGGTGGAAGTCCGCATGGGGTCGGGCGTTTATGTGCAGAGCCTGGCGGGGGCCCCGCGCACCAGCCTGACGGCCGAGAGCCCGCTGGAAACCATACGCGCCCGCCAGGTGATCGAGGGCGAGCTGGCCGCGCAGGCCGCGTTGCGCAACGCTCCCGCGCTGGTGGACGGGCTGGCCGAAGCCGTGGGGACCATGGAAGACGAAGCGCTTGCCGGCAACGTGCCCATCCGCGGCGACCGGCTATTCCACCTGCGCGTCGCCGAGATGGCGAACAACGCCGTGCTGGTGCGCGTGGTGAGCGAACTGTTCGACGAGCGCCACAACCCGCTATCCGTGAAACTGGGCGACTACTTCGAGAACCCCGCCAGCTGGGCCGCCGCCATCGCCGAGCACCGCAAGGTGATCGACGCCATCCGCGCCGGAGACGACCGCGGGGCGCGCGCCGCCATGCACCATCACCTGGCCTGCTCGCACGACCGCCTCACCGCAAGCTGGCCCGGCGCCGACGCGCCCGGCCAGCAAGTCGACAGCCGGGAGCAGATGGAACCATGAACATCGCGCGCAGGGCCTTCCCGCTGCGGACGCCAAGGAGCGCGCCGCCATGACGCTGGCCTGTCGCATCCACGGGGCGCGCGACCTGCGCCTGGAACCGGACGACGTCGCGCCGCTGGCGCCGCACGAGGTGGAGCTCAGGCTGGGAGCCGCTGGCATTTGCGGATCCGACCTGCACTACTTCCTGCATGGCCGCGTGGGCGCCTTCGTCATCCGCGAGCCCCTCATCCCCGGCCATGAGGCGTCGGGCGTGGTACTGCGCGTCGGCGAGGCCGTGCGTTCGGTGGCGCCGGGGATGAAAGTCGCCATCAACCCCTCGCATCCTTGCGGCGGGTGCGATTACTGCCGCGCCGGCCGCGACAATCTTTGCCGCAACATGCGGTTCCTCGGCAGCGCCAGCGTCTATCCGCACGTGCAGGGCATGTTCCGCGAACGCTTCGTGATGGGCGAGCGGCAGCTTACGCCAGTGCCGGAAGAGGATGTTTCGCTGGGCGAAATCGCCTGCGCCGAACCGCTGTCCATCGGCCTGCACGGGATCAACCGGGCCGGGCCGCTGATGGGCAAGACCGTGCTGGTGACGGGCGGCGGCACGATAGGTTGCATGACCGTGCTGGCCGCGAGGCTGGCGGGCGCGGCGCGCGTGATCGTCGCGGACATTGCCGACCGGCCCCTGGACATGGCGCGCGTGGTTGGCGCCGACGAGGCCGTGCGCAGCGACCGGCTAGCGCCCGGCGAGCTGGCCGACATCGCCGAGGTCAGCGTCGAGGCCGCCGGCAGCCCGGCCGCGCTGGCGACCTGCCTGGCGGCGACGCGGCGCGGCGGCCGCATCGTGCAGGTGGGAACGCTGCCCGCCGAGGGCATCGCGTTCCCGGCCAACAACATCATGGCGCGGGAGCTCGACTACGTCGGCGCGTTCCGCGCGGGCGTGGAGTTCGATTGGGCGGTCTCCTACCTGCGTTCGCGCAAGGTGGACGTGCGGCCCCTGATGAGCGCGCAGTTGCCGTTGTCGCGGGCGTTCGAGGCCTTCGAGCTGGCGGCGGATCGCAGTCGCAGTACCAAGGTGCAACTTGTAGTTGAAGCATGATCCGCCGGCGGCTCGCTACGGGCCGCCGGGACGGGCATCCGAAAAACAACGAGGAGACGACATGAACCTAGGCAACGCCGTCAAGGCGCTGGTTGCCGCCCTGGCGCTCGCCGCCAGCGGCAGCGTGCTGGCGCAGACCAAGCTCAAGTGGGCCCACGTGTACGAGACATCCGAACCTTTCCATACCGCCTCCGTCTGGGCGGCGCAGGAAATCGGCAAGCGCACCAATGGCCGCTACCAGATCGACGTATACCCCGCCTCGCAGCTGGGCAAGGAAAACGACATCAACCAGGGCCTGACCCTGGGCACGGTCGACATCATCATCTCGGGCTCCAGCTTCGCGGCCAAGAGCTTCCCGCGCATCGGCGTCACCTACTATCCCTACACCTTCCGCAATCCCGAGCACCTGATCGCCTACACCAAGAGCGACATCTACAAGGAGCTCACGCGAGGCTACGACGAGAAGAGCGGCAACCACATCGTCGCCACCACCTACTACGGCACGCGCCAGACCACGTCCAACCGTCCCTTCACCAAGTGTTCCGAGATGAAGGGCCTGAAGATCCGCGTGCCCGACGTGGCCGCCTACCTGGCCATGCCGCGCGCCTGCGGCGCCAACACCGCGCCGATCGCCTTCGCGGAGGTCTACCTGGCCTTGCAGAACGGCACCGTGGAGGCGCAGGAGAACCCGCTCACCACCATCGAGGCCAAGAAGTTCTACGAGGTGCAGAAGAACATCATCCTGACGGGCCACATCGTCGATCACCTGAATACCGTCATCTCGGGCAAGCTGTGGAAGAACCTGTCCGACGAAGACAAGAAGATCTTCTCCGAGGTCGCGCAGCAGGCGGCGGAGAAGGCGTCCGCCGAGGTGGCCGAAAGCGAGAAGAAGATGGTCGAGGTCTTCCGCAAGCGCGGCCTGAACGTGGCGGAGGTGAACGTCCAGGACTTCCGCGACACCGTGCTGGAGAAAGTGCCGTTCAAGCAGTACGGCTACGAAAAATCGGATTGGGAACGGATCCAGGCCGTGAAGTGAGCGCGCCCGGGGCCGCCCGCGCGGCCCCGCAGCGATCCATCCGATTCCGCACAAGGGGAACGCCATGCATTCCGATGCCAAGGCCGCCGTCATGGCGGCCGCCAGCCACAACCCCGTCCGGTCCGCCGGGCAGCCGCCGCCGCCGGCCACGGCGGAGGAGATCGTCCACAGTTTCGAGGAGGCCGATCATCACGAGGTCAGCCTGGCGGGCTATCAGCCCGAGGACTGGATCTGCCTGGCCGTCTTCTGGACCATGGCGCTGCTGGTCTTCCTGCAGTTCTTTTCGCGCTATGTGCTGAATGACTCCTACGCCTGGACCGAAGAACTGGCCGTCTATTGCCTCATCGGCGTAGTGTTCCTGGGCTCGGCCATGTGCGTGCGCGCCTGCCGGCACATCCAGGTCGACTTCCTGTACCGCTACCTGCCGCGCCCCGTGGGGCGCGTCCTGGCAACCGCGATCGACTTGCTGCGCACGGCGTTCTTCGGCTATGCGGTGTGGCTCACCTACCGCTACATCGCGCTGGTGGGCGACGAGCCCATGACCACGCTGTTCTGGAACAAAGCCTATGTCTACTGGGTGGCGCTGGCGGGATTCGCCTTGATGTTCCTGCGCTCCGTGCAGGTGTCGATGTGCAATTGGCGCCAGGGCTACTCCATCCTCGAAAACCCCGCCGCCTACGACGCGCAGGACTAGGGCAGGCGATCCGGGGCGGCTCCCGGAATCCGACAACGACAACCGGAAGCGAGACATGGGCATACTGATCGGAACCTTTCTGCTGTTGATGATCTTCGGCCTGCCGGTGGCGGTAGCCATGGCGGGCGCATCGCTGCTGTTCGTGCTGGTCTCGGGCAGCGTGCCCGACGTGGTGGTCGCGCAGCGCATGATCGCGGGCGTCGAGTCCTTCCCGCTGCTGGCCGTGCCGTTCTTCATCCTGGCCGGCAACCTCATGAACATTGCCGGCATCACCGGCCGCATCTACAACTTCGCGGTGGCGCTGGTGGGCTGGATGCGCGGCGGCCTGGGGCAGGTGAACATCATCGGCTCGGTGGTATTCGCCGGCATGTCGGGCACCGCCATCGCCGATGCCGCGGGCCTGGGCACCATCGAGATCAAGGCCATGAAGGACCACGGCTACGAGACCGAGTTCGCCGTGGGCGTGACGGCCGCCTCGGCCACGCTGGGGCCCATCATTCCGCCTTCGCTGCCTTTCGTCATCTACGGCATGATGGCCAACGTGTCGATCGGCTCGCTGTTCCTGGCCGGCCTTATCCCCGGCGCCGTGCTGACCGTGTTGATGATGCTGACCGTGGCCTACTACGCGCGCCGCAACAACTGGGGCGGCGACGTGTCGTTCGACTGGAAACGGCTGGGCGGCGCCACGCTGGAAGTGTGCATCGTGCTGGCGTTTCCGATGGCGATCTGGCTCATGACCGAGTTCGGCATGTCGGCCAACCTGGCCGCGGGCATCGCCTTCGCCCTGTTGCTGGCGCTGGACTGGCGCTACAACTTCTCGGCCGTGATGGCGCTGATGGCGCCCGTGATCCTGATCGGCGGCATGACGCTGGGCTGGTTCACGCCCACGGAGGCGGCCGTGGCCGCCGTGATATGGGCGCTGTTCCTGGGGCTGGTGCGCTACCGCTCCATGACCTTGCGCACCCTGGCCAAGGCCTCGTTCGACACGATCGAGACCACCGCGTCCGTGCTTTTCATCGTCACCGCCGCCTCGGTGTTCGCGTGGCTGCTTACCACCACCCAGGCGGCCCAGGCGCTGACCGACGGCATCCTCAGCGTGACGCAGAACAAATGGGTGTTCCTGCTGATGGCCAACGTGCTGATCCTGATCGTCGGCTGCTTCATCGACACCATCGCCGCCATCACCATCCTGGTGCCGATCTTGTTGCCCATTGTGCTCAAGCTCGGCATCGACCCGATCCACTTCGGCCTGATCATGACGCTGAATCTGATGATCGGCCTGCTGCACCCACCCATGGGCATGGTGCTGTTCGTGCTGGCGCGCGTGTCCAGGCTGTCGGTGGAACGGACCACGGTCGCCATCCTGCCGTGGCTCATGCCGTTGTTCCTGGCTCTGATCGCCATCACCTACATCCCGCAGATCACGCTGTGGCTGCCCACCGCCATGGGCATGGCCAAGTGAAAAGGAAATCGCCATGACTGGAAGATTGCAAGGCAAGACCGCCATCGTTACCGCCGCCGGACAGGGCATAGGCCGCGCCGTGGCCGAGGCCTACGCGCGCGAAGGGGCCGACGTGCTGGCGGTGGACATCAACGGCGGGGCGCTGGAGACGCTGGCGGGATGCCGGCGGCGGACGCTGGACGTAACCGGCGCGGACGCCGCCGCCGCATTGGCCGCCGAAGCGGGGCCGGTGGACGTGCTATTTAACGGCGCCGGCTTCGTGCATGCCGGGACCATCCTGGACTGCGATGAGCAGGCCTGGGATTTTTCGTTCGAACTGAACGTGAAATCCATGTACCGCATGATCCGCGCCTGCCTGCCGGGCATGCTGGCGCGCGGCGGGGGCTCCATCGTCAACATGGCCTCGGTGGCCTCCAGCATCAAGGGCGCGCCCAACCGCTGCGTCTATGGCGCGACCAAGGCGGCGGTGATCGGGCTGACCAAGTCCGTTGCGGCGGATTACGTGGGCCAGGGCATACGTTGCAATGCCATCTGTCCGGGCACGGTGGAGTCGCCCTCGCTGCGCCAGCGCATCGAGGCGCAGGCGAGCGCGGGCGGGCAGACCCTGGCCGCGGTGGAGGCCGCCTTCGTTGCCCGCCAGCCCATGGGCCGCATCGGCAGCGCCGCGGAGATCGCGTTGCTGGCGGTGTATCTTGCCAGTGACGAGTCGGCCTTCACCACGGGCACGGCCCAGGTCATCGACGGCGGCTGGTCGAACTGAATATTCAACGCTTACACAAAAGGAACATGCGATGAAATTGTTGCGCTATGGCGCGAAAGGCGCGGAGAAACCCGGGATGCTGGACGCCAGCGGGCAGGTGCGGGATCTGTCGGCCGTCGTGCCGGACATCGCCGCCGCCATGCTAACGCCTGCCGGCCTGGCGCCGCTGCGCGGGCTGGACCCGGCCAGCCTGCCGCTGGTGGAGCGTCCGGGCCGATTGGCCCCGCCCTGGAGCGGCTTGGGCAAATTCGTCTGCATCGGCCTGAACTACGCCGACCACGCGGCCGAGTCCGGCCTGCCGGTGCCTGCCGAGCCGGTGATCTTCATGAAGCCCACCTCGGCCGTGATCGGCTGCAACGATCCGGTGGTGCTGCCGCAAGGCTCCGTCAAAACCGACTGGGAGGTCGAACTGGGCGTGGTGATCGGCGAGCGGGCCCGTTACGTCAGCGAAGCCGACGCCATGAAACACGTGGCGGGCTATTGCGTGGTCAATGACGTGTCCGAGCGCGAATACCAGATCGAGCGCGGCGGCACCTGGGACAAAGGCAAGGGCTGCGACACCTTCGGCCCGGTCGGCCCGTGGCTGGTCTCCGCCGACGAGATCGCCGATCCCCAGGCGCTGGATATGTGGCTGGACGTCAACGGCAAGCGCTATCAGAACGGCAGCACACGGACCATGGTGTTCGGCGTGGCGCAGCTGGTGTCGTACGTCAGCCGCTTCATGACCCTGTACCCCGGCGACCTGATCAGCACCGGCACGCCGCCGGGCGTGGGCATGGGCCAAAAGCCGGCGCCCGTCTACCTGAAGGCGGGGGACGAGATGCGGCTGGGCATCGCGGGCCTGGGCGAGCAACAGCAGCGCGTCCACGCCTGGGATCCCTCGCTGATCGACGGTTAGCGGCGCGCGCGCCAGGAGTCATCCATGCCTGATATCGATACCGCCGTCATACGCATCCATCCGGCGGATAACGTGGTGATCGCCAGGCGCCAACTGGCCGGCGGCACGCGCCTGGCGGGCGAAAACGTCACCGTGCGCGGGCTGGTGCCGCCGGGGCACAAGGTGGCGACGCGGGCGATCGCCGCCGGCGAGCCGGTGCGGCGCTACAACCAGATCATCGGCGTGGCGCGGTGCGACATCGCCGCCGGTTCGCATGTCCACACCCAGAACCTGGAATTCTCCGACTTCGAGCGCGACTACGCGGTGGGCGCCGACGCGCGCGCCACCGAATACGTCGATGCGCCCGCGCGGTTCGAGGGCATCGTCAGGGCCGATGGCCGCGTCGCCACCCGCAACTACATCGGCATACTCACCAGCGTGAACTGTTCCGCCACGGCCGCCCGCGCCATCGCGGACCATTTCCGCCGCGACATCCATCCGGAGGCTCTCGTCGGCCATCCCAACGTGGACGGCGTCGTGGCGCTGACGCATGCCGCGGGCTGCGCCACGGGCAGCGAAGGCGAGCCGCTGCGCCTGCTGCGCCGCACGCTCGGCGGCTACGCCAGGCATCCCAATTTCGCGGGCCTGCTGGTGCTGGGCCTGGGTTGCGAGACCAATCAGATCGGCGGGCTGATGGAGCAGGAAGGACTGCGCGAGAGCGGACTGCTGCATACCTTCAACATCCAGGAGACCGGCGGCACGCGCAGGACGGTCGAGCACGGCATCGAGCTGGTGCGGGCGATGCTGGGGCAGGCCGACCGCGTCCGCCGCCAGCCCGTGCCGGCGGGCAAGCTGACCGTGGGCCTGCAATGCGGCGGCTCCGATGGCTATTCGGGCATCAGCGCCAACCCCGCGCTGGGCGCCGCGGTGGACCTGCTGGTGCGCCACGGCGGCACGGCGATCCTGTCGGAGACGCCGGAGATCTACGGCGGCGAGCATCTGCTCACGCGGCGGGCGGCCTCGCCCGAGGTCGCGGCCAAGCTGCTGGCCCGGCTGCGCTGGTGGGAGGACTACTGCGCGCGCAACGACGCCGAGATGGACAACAACCCATCGGCCGGCAACAAGGCGGGCGGGCTGACCACCATCCTGGAAAAGTCCCTGGGCGCCATCGCCAAGAGCGGCACGACCCGGCTGGCGGACGTGTACGAATACGCCGAGACGGTCCGCGAGCGCGGGCTGGTATTCATGGACACGCCGGGCTATGACCCGGTCTCCGCCACGGGCCAGGTCGCCGGCGGCGCCAACCTGATCTGTTTCACCACGGGCCGCGGCTCGGCCTACGGCTGCGCGCCCGCGCCGTCGCTGAAACTGTCGACCAACACGGCCCTGTGGCGGCGCCAATCCGACGACATCGACATCAATTGCGGCGAGGTGGTTGACGGCGCGCAAAGCGTGGCGGAGATGGGCGAGCGCATATTCCGCCTGATGCTGGAGACGGCCTCCGGCCGGCGCACGCGCAGCGAAGAGCACGGCTACGGCCAGAACGAATTCGTGCCTTGGCAGCTGGGCGCGGTGATGTAGGCGTCCGGCTTCGGCCAGGGGTTTCCAGCATTCCACAGGACCACTCATGAAGATCACCCAAGCGCGCGTTATCGTCTGCAGCCCCGGCCGCAACTTCGTCACCTTGAAGATCGAAACCGACGAAGGCCTGCACGGCATCGGCGACGCCACGCTCAACGGCCGCGAACTGGCCGTGGCGGCCTACCTGACCGAGCATGTGATTCCCTGCCTGATCGGCCGCGATCCGCAGCAGATCGAGGACATCTGGCAATACCTGTACCGCGGCGCGTACTGGCGGCGCGGGCCGGTCACCATGTCGGCCATCGCCGCCGTGGACACGGCGTTGTGGGACATCAAGGCCAAGGCGGCCGGCATGCCGCTGTACCAGCTGCTGGGCGGCAAGAGCCGCACCGGCGTCATGGTGTACGGCCACGCCAACGGCCGCGACATCGACGAAACCGTGGACGAGGTGCTGCGCTACCGTGAAATGGGCTACATGGCCATCCGCGCGCAGAGCGGGGTTCCTGGGCTGAACGCTGTGTATGGCGTGGGCCGCGGCCGCATGTTCTACGAGCCGGCCGATGGTTCGCTGCCTTCCGAGCACGACTGGTCCACGGAAAAATACCTGGACCACGCGCCGCGCCTGTTTCAGCGGTTGCGCGACGCCGTCGGCTGGGAAACGCACCTGCTGCATGACGTGCACCACAGGCTGACGCCCATCGAGGCCGGCCGGCTGGGCAAGGCGCTGGAGCCGTACCGCCTGTTCTGGATGGAGGACGCCACGCCGGCCGAGAATCAGGAAGCCTTCCGGCTGATCCGCCAGCATACGGTCACGCCGCTGGCCGTGGGCGAAGTCTTCAACACCATCTGGGATTGCAAGGACCTGATCGAACACCAGCTGATCGACTATATCCGCGCCACGGTGGTCCATGCGGGCGGCATCACGCACTTGCGCCGTATCGCCGACCTGGCGGCGCTCTACCAGGTGCGGACCGGCTGCCACGGCGCGACCGACCTGTCGCCGGCCTGCATGGGCGCGGCCCTGCATTTCGACCTGTGGGTGCCGAATTTCGGCATCCAGGAATACATGCGGCACACCGACGAGACCGACGCGGTGTTTCCCCATGCTTACGCCTTCAGCCAGGGCATGCTATACCCTGGCGACGCGCCGGGCCATGGCGTCGACATCGACGAAAAGCTCGCCGCCAGATATCCCTACCAACGCGCCTACCTGCCGGTCAACCGGCAGGCGCATGACGGCGCACTATGGCACTGGTAACCCATGCTCGAACGCTTGAATTCGGAGTCCCTGCCGCATCTCCCCAAGGACGTGGAGCTGCCCGCCTATGACCGGAGCCGGCTGACCCCGGGCATCGTGCATCTGGGTATCGGCGCCTTCCATCGCGCCCACCAGGCGGCCGTGACGGACCTGGCCATGGCCGCCAGCGGGGACCTGAGCTGGGGCATCGTGGGCATTTCGCTGCGCAGCTCCGCCACGCGCGACGCGCTGGCGCCCCAGGACGGCCTCTACGCCCTGGCGCTGCGCGATGCCGGCCCGGACGGGCAGGCCCGCGAACAGCTGCGGGTGATCGGGTCGGTGCTGCGGGTCGTGGTGGCCGAGGAAGATCCCAACGCGGCGCTGGAACGCATCGCCTATCCGCAGACCCGCATCGTCAGCCTGACCGTGACCGAAAAGGGCTACAGCCACGAACCGTCCACCGGCTACCTGCGCTGGGACGACCCGGACATTGCGCACGATCTCGAGCACCCGGACAGGCCGCGCAGCGCCATCGGCATGCTGGTGTACGGCCTGGCGCTGCGGCGCGAACGCAGCCTGCCTCCGGTCACGCTGCTGTCCTGCGACAACCTGCATGCCAACGGCGACACGCTGCGCAGCCTGGTGCTGGCCTTCGCCCTGCGGGTAGACGTCGGCCTGACCGCCTGGATCGACAAGAACTGCACCTTCCCGAATTCCATGGTGGACCGCATCGTGCCGGGCACCCGGGAAGAGGACCGCTCGCGCGTGGCCCGGCGGCTGGGCGTGGAGGACGCCTGGCCCGTGGTGGGAGAGCCCTATCTGAACTGGGTCATCGAGGACAAGTTCGCCGCCGGCAGGCCGGCCTGGGATGTCGCGGGCGGCGCGACCTTCGTGCGCAACGCCGCGCCATACGAACGCCTCAAGCTGCGCATGGTCAACGGGCCGCATTCCGCGTTCGCCTACCTGGGCGCGATGCTGGGGCTGCGCACCAACAGCGAGGCCGCCGCCACGCCGGCGCTGCGCCGCTACGTCGATGACATGATGCGGCTGGAAATCGCGCCCACGTTGCGCGGCGTTCCCGAGTCGGGGCTGGACGAGTACCGCCAGCGGTTCCTGATGCGCGTGGCCAATCCGGCGCTGCCGCACCTGACGCGGCAGATCGCCATGGACGGTTCGCAGAAGGTGCCGCAGCGCCTGCTGGCCGCCATCCGCGACCGCCTGCGCCGCGGAGACGATTTCAGCCGGCTGGCCCTGGCCGTGGCGGCATGGCTGCACTACCTGCGCGGTTGCGACGAACTGGGCAACGCCTATTCCATCCAGGATCCACTGGCCGGGGCGCTGGCCAAGCTGCTGGCGCGCGCCGACGTGGCCGCCACGGCCTCGGCCCCGTCGCAGGCGGCGCATCGGCGCGCCATGGTGCTGGCCGGTTTCCGGCCCGTGTTCGGAGACCTGGGCAGGAAGCCGGCGTTCGTCGAGGCGCTGGCCCTGCAGCTGGAACGCCTGCGCGCGCTAGGCGTGCTGGGCGCGCTGGAGGCTTTGGAGCGGGACGCGGTCCAGCCCGAGCCGGTCGCATGACCGCGGGCGGCATGCCGCCCGCATCTACGAGGAGTGCCGAATGGCTGGACTGGAGCGCGTGGACGCGGGGCGGTGGCGGTTATGGGGCGAGGCGTGCCTGCGGGTCCTGGACTTCAGCGAAGCCGACGCTGGCTGCCTGGCGTCCAGCCTGGCGCAGACCAGCCTGTGGGGCATCGACTCCCATGGCATTGCCCGGTTGCCGCATTACCTGAACCGGGTCGCGCATGGCTCGATCCTGGCGAAGCCGGAAATCCGCATCGAACAAAGCGGCCCGGCGACCGCGCAGGTGCATGGCGGCAGGGGCCACGGCATCGTGGTGGCGCATCGCGCCAACGCGGCCGCGTTGGCGCTGGCGCGAGAGGCGGGCGTGGGCGCCGTGGGCGTCAGCGATTCGTCCCACTGCGGCGCCATGGGGCTGTACACGCGCGCAGCCGCCGGCGAAGGGCTGATCGGCATCGCCTTCACCCATTCCGACGCCATCGCCGCGCCCTTCGGCGGCCGGCTGCCGTTCTTCGGCACGAATCCCGTCTCCTTCGCATTCCCCCGGCAGGGCGGCGAACCGCTGTGCCTGGACATGGCGACAACGTCCATCCCGTGGAACCGCGTGATGAACGCGCGCCGCGACGGCACGGAACTCCCGGCGGGCGTAGCGCTGGATGCCGAGGGGCAGGGCGTGACGGATGCCGCGCATGCCCGGGCCCTGACGCCGCTGGGCGGCGAGTACGGCCACAAGGGCTACGGCCTGGCGATGATGATCGACCTGCTGTGCGGGCCGCTCAACGGCAACCCCTACGGGCCGCGCATCGGCCCCATGTACGAACAGCTGGAGCGCCCGCGCGAACTGGGGGCGTTCTTCATTGTCATCGATCCTGCCCGGTTCGCCGGCGGCGCGGCGCTGGCCGCGGTGGTGGCGGGCATGGCGGCCGAGCTTGCGGCGCAGCCGGGCGCGCCGCGCATGCCGGGCGATCCCGAGCTGGCCGCGCGGGCACAGCGCCAGGCCTGCGGGATTCCGGTGCCGCCGGCGCTGAAGGCCGAGATGGCCGAATGGAGCCGCCGGCTGGGCCTGCCCCTGCCGCGATTCACGGCGCCGCGCGCCGAGGGCTGACCGCGGCCGGTCCGATTTATCGCGGAGGCTGCGCGGCGCGCCGGTCCAGGCCGAAGAACGCCATCGTGTTGCCGCACAGGATCTTCCGCTGCACCTCGGGGAGCAGGCCGGCGTGCGTCACCAGTCTGCCCACTTCCTGTTCGCCCAGCGGATAGGGATAGTCGGAGCCCAGCAGGACGCGGTCTTCGCCCATGACATCGATCAGCAGCCGGAGCGAGCGCGGGTCGAAGACCGCGCTGTCGGTATAGAAGCGGTCGGTATAGGACGAAGGCAACTGCGGGCAATCCTGGCGGATGATGTCGCGGTGCCGCCAGGCGTTGTCCACGCGCCCGAGCAGGAAGGCGAAGCTGCCGCCGCCATGCGCGAAGCACAGCTTCAGGCTGCGCGGTATGCGTTCGAAGGCGCCGGACAGGATCAGCGACAGGATGCCCAGCTGGGTTTCCGCCGGCATGGCGACGAGCCACGGCAGCATCCACTTCTTCATGCGGCCGTCGGTCATCATGTCCCAGGGATGCACCAGCACGGGGATGTCGTTGCCGGCGCAATGGATCAGGAACTGCACCAGGGTTTCGTCATCCAGGTCGCGCGGGCCGACGTGGTTGCCGATCTGCACGCCCAGGTGGCCGGCGGCGCGCGCCCGGGACGCTTCGCGGCAGGCCAGGTCCAGGTCCTGCAACGGCACCTGCGCCAGCGCCTTCAGGCGCGATGGCGCATGGGCGCAGTGCTCGAGCGCCAGATCGTTCATGCGCGCCGCCCAGTCGGCGGCGGCTCGCGCGGGATAGGCGTAGCCGAACATGATGGGCGTGGCGCACAGGATCTGCACGTCCACACCCTGGCGGTCCATCTGCCGGATCCGCAGGGCGGGGTCCCAGAGGGTGGCGTCCACGGGGCGGAAGGGCCGGTCGCCGGCCATGATCTGGCCCGTGGATCCATCGCCCTCCGGCCGTAGCCAGGGAGCGTTGACGGGGTCGAGCGCGGCCGCTTCCTCCCGCGTGATCGGCGGAAAGAAGTGGGCATGCATGTCGATTTTCTGAATGGTTCGCGATGGGGCCTGCGTCGCTTGCGGAGTACTCATGCCGGCATGTCCCCCTTGCCCGGGTGGATGGCGCCGCAGCCGCGGCAGGTGCGTTTTTCCACGCTGGAATAGAAGGACTGGAACAAGGGCGGCAGGTCGGTCACGATGCTCTGGAGCTGCACCTCGGCGCGATGCACCAGTTGATGGCATTCGGGGCAATACCATTCGAAGCCATCCAGCAGGCCCTCGGGGCGCTGGCGCTCGATGACCAGGCAGACGCTGCCGGCTTCGGGCCGCTGCGGCGAATGGCGCACGTGCGGCGGCAAGAGGAAGACGTCGCCCTCCTTGAGGTCCACGCGTTCCGGCCTGCCGTCTATCCAGAGCGAAAGCCAGGCGTTGCCGCGCAACTGGTGGAAGAATTCTTCCAGGGGATCGTCGTGGTAATCGGTGCGCAGATTCGGGCCGCCGACCACGGTAACGATGAAATCCGCGTCCTGCCAGATCTGCTTGTTGCCGACCGGCGGCTTGAGCAGATGCGCGTTGTCGTCGATCCAGCGCTGGAAATTGAACGGGGCGCCATAAGCGAGCATGTGGAACTCCAGGAATGGGGAAACTGCGCTCTTCCTCGGAGTCTAAGCGGCATGGCGAACGGCTGCACAATAGAAATTGTGTGGGCGGCCATGCCGCCTTTCTATCGCGGGATAACCCGGGTGCGTCATCCGCCGCCGCTTCCGCGCTGCGCGGCGGTCTGCTTCAAATAGTCCACGAGCCGCAGGCAGGCCGGCGTCAGGGGACGGTCCGCCCGGACCGAATAGCCCACGTCGCCGAAGGCGCCGAAGACGTCCGTGGGCAATCGGGCCAGCACGCCCATGGACAGGAATTGCGCCGCCGCGTCGTAGGGAATGAGCGCGAGCGCGTCGCTGTGCATGAGCACGCCGATATTGGTCAGCAGCGACAGCGATTCGAGTTGGCGGGCGGGCAGCCGCAAGCCGGCGTCGAAGAAGGTGCGCTCGATCGAGGCGCGCAGCGGCGAGGTGGGCGAGGGCAGGATCCAGAGGCAATCGGCCAGGTCGGACAGCGCCACTTCTTCCGCGCCGGCCAGGGGATGGCGGGCGCCGGCCACGAGGCACAGGTCTTCCCGGTACAGCCTGTGGTGGTCCACCGCCACGCCGGAGATCGACGCCATGTCGGCGCCGGGCAGGCGGCCGACGACGATGTCCAGATCGCCCGTGGCCAGCGCCGGCAGCAACTGGGCGGTCGGCCCTTCGCGAACGGTGACCTGGATGCCCGGATGGTCGGTCATCAGGCGCGCGATGGCCTCGGGCAGCAGTTTCGCGGACGCCGCGATGAGCGTGCCCACCGCCACGTGGCCGCTGGCGCCGCCCAGCACCGCGTCGATATCGTCGGCCAGGTACCGGATCTCGGCCATCATGGCGTGGACGCGGCGTCCCAGCACCACGGCCAGTTCCGTCGGCGTGACGCCGCGGTTGGAGCGTTCGAACAGGGGGGCGCCGAAGAACGCTTCCAGGTCGTGGACGGCCTTGGTGACGGTGGGCTGGGTCAGGTGCAGCTCGCTGGCGGCCCGCGACAGCGAACGGCGCGCCAGCACGCGTTCGAAGATCTGCAACTGGTGCAGCTTCAGCTTGCGGCCGAGCGCGTTGGGCGTAATGCGGAAAGTCGGCATGCGCGCCGCCGCTAGCGTGCAAGCGGCTTGTAGGCGACCGCCTTGATTTCGATCAGCAGCTGCGGGTGCGGCAATTGATGCACCGCGACGGTGGTGCGCGCGGGGCCGTCCGCATCGAAGTACTCGCCATACACCTGGTTGTATCCGCCGAAATCGTTCATGTTGACGAGGTACGTGCTGATTTCCACCACGTCGGCCAGCGTGGCGCCGGCGGTGCCCAGGATGTCCCGGATGTTCTCGATGACGGCCCGGGTCTGCACCCGGATGTCCAGGGTGGCGGTGCCCATCGCATCCACCTCGGCGCCCGCGATGCGGTTGTCGGGCAGGCGCGAACTGGTGCCGGAGACGAACAGAAAATCCCCCGCGCGCTTGATGTGCGGGTACTTGCCGCGGGGCGTGGCCTTGCCGGCCACGACGGTGGCGCCGATCTCGGCCCGGTTCGTTTCCGTCCGGTCTGTCTTGGGCTGGTTCATCGCGATTTCCTTTTGGGTGGAACAGATCAGAGTTTGACGCATACGTTGGTGGGTTCAGTATAGAAATGCAGCGAATGGCGTCCACCTTCGCGGCCGATTCCCGACAGGCCGCTGCCGCCGAATGGGGTGCGCAGGTCGCGCAGGAACCAGCAGTTGACCCAGGCCAGACCCACCCGCATGGCCTGGGCGACGCGGTGCCCGCGGGCGAGATTCTGCGTCCATACGGCCGCGGCCAGGCCGTATCGTGTGTCGTTCGCCAGGCGGATGGCCTCTTCCTCGGTGTCGAAGGGCGCCACGTGGCAGACCGGGCCGAAGACCTCCTCCTTGATGCAGCGGGCCTCCTCGGACAGGCCGGTCCAGACCGTGGGCTGCACGTAGGCGCCGTCGTCGCGGGCGTCTCCGAATTCGGGGATGCCGCCGCCGGCCGCCACCGTCGCGCCTTCCTGGCGGGCCAGCGCGAAGTACGACAGCACTTTCTCGCGGTGCTCGCGCGACGCCAGCGGGCCCATTTCCGTATCGGGCTCCATCGGCCAGCCGATGCGCATCGACCTGGCCCGCGCCGCCAGCGCCTCCACGAAACGCGCATAGATCGGACGTTCGACGTACACGCGTTCCGTGCACAGGCACACTTGCCCGCAGTTGGCGAACGCCGAGCGCGTCACGCCGTCGACCGCCGCGTCGAAGTCCGCGTCCGCGAACACCAGCGCCGCGTTCTTGCCGCCGAGTTCGAACGACACCGGCTTCACGCCCGGCGCCACGGCCCGCATGATGGCGGCGCCCGTGGCGGATTCGCCCGTGAAGGTAATGCCGTCGATGTCCGGGTGCGTGGTGATGAATTCGCCCGCGGACCCGGGGCCGAATCCATGCGTCAGGTTCAGCACGCCGGCCGGCAGGCCCGCCTGGCCGGCGACCTCGGCGAGCAGGGTGGCCGTCGAAGGCGTGACCTCGGACGGCTTCATGATCACGGTGTTGCCGAAAGCCAGGGCGGGCGCCACCTTCCAGGTCAGCAGGAGAAGAGGCAGGTTCCAGGGCGAGATCACGCCTACCACGCCCAGCGGCTTGCGGTAGGCGTAGTTCAGCGCCTGCCTGCCGTCCGGCGTGTCGGTCATGTAGCTTTCCATGTCCAGCGTGCGGGCCAATTCGGCAAAGGCCTGGAAGTTGGCGGCCCCGCGCGGGATGTCTACCTTGCCGGCCCAGCCGACGGGCTTGCCGGTATCGCCGATCTCGGCCTGCAGGAAGTCGTCGAAGCGCCGGTGGATGCCGTCGGCCAGCGCCAGCAGGTGGTCGGTGCGCGCGGCGACCGGCAACGCGGCCCAGGCGGGCAGGGCGCGCCGCGCCGCCGCCACGGCGCGGTCCACCTGGTCCCGGCCGGCTTCGTGGACCTGGGCGATCAGCCGGCCGTCCACCGGGCTGTGTTTGTCGAAGGTGGACGCGCCCTCTTCAAAGCGGCCATCGATGTAGTTGCGCAATTGGCGGATCGTCATGCCGGGCCTCTGTTACGATGCAAATAAATACGTATACGTACTATATTTCGAGAATCATAGGCACGCCCCAGCCGCAAGTCAATGCGCGTATTCCGGAACGCCAGCGCCTACAATCCCCAGGCGTACCACCATGGAAGTCCGATGACCGCCACAGCCAGACCCGCCCGCGCCGGCCAGGCCAAGCTCCGCGCCCTGGATGAATTCGACCTGACCCACGTGGCGTCCCACCTGTTGCGCCGCGCCCATTTTCGGGCGGAGGGCCTGTTCACCCAGGCCTTCCCCGGCGAGGACCTGACGCCGCGTCAGAAGGCCTTGCTGATCACGGTCTACCAGAACCCGGGCGCCACGCAGAACCGCATCGCCGAACTGATCGCGCTGGATCGCAATTCCTTTGCCGAAATGATCGCGCGCATGACGAAGAAGGGATACGTGCGCCGCACGCGCTCCGCCGAGGACGGCCGCGCCTATGCGCTGGAAATCACGGACGAAGGTATCGACCTGCTCGCGCGCATCCTGCCCGACGATGCCGCGGTCGAGGCGCAGGTGCTGGCGCCTGTGCCCGAGGAATTGCGCCCCGTATTCCTGAAATGCCTGCGCCTGATGGCGGGGCTGGAAACCCGCGACGAGCCCTGAGCCGCAAGGATCAGGCGCCGGGATTGCCGTCGGAGCTTGCCGGCTGCGCCGCCGTCGGCTGCTCGCGGCCGAAGCGCAGCGCGAATTGCCGCGTGAATACGGCGCCGAAGAAAAAGATCTGCGCCGAATAGTAGATCCAGAGCAGCAGGGCGATCAGCGAGCCCGCCGCGCCATACGCCGACACGGCGGCGCCGCGGCTCAGGTACACGCCGATCCCCCATTTGCCGACGAGGAACAGGGCCGCCGTCACGATGGCGCCGGGGATCACGTCCGGCCATGAGATCTTCGCGCTGGGCAGCAGCTTGAAGATCACCGCGAACAGGGCCGCGACCACCGAGAAGGAAAACAGATTGGAGATCCATTCCGCCACCAGCGCGAAGGACGAGGCCGTCCACAAGTCGCCGTAGTAGCTGCGCGCGGCTCCCAGCGCCGCATTGACGGTCAGGGAAATCAGCAGGAACAGCGCCAGGACCAGCACCAGGCCGAACGACAGCATGCGGCTGCGCACCATGCCGTGCAAGCCGCCCTTCTGATTGGCGGATACCTCCCAGAGATCGTCCAGGCTGGCCTTCAGTTCAGCGAAGGCCGTCGTGGCGCTGAAGATCAGCACGAAAATCGAGATCAGCGCCGCGATCCACCCGCCGCCGGACTCGTGAGCGCTGGCCAGCACCGTCTGGATGACTTCGGCGCCGCGTTCGCCCGTAAGGTCGCGCAGCTGCGAGAACAGCTCCGAGCGCACGGCGTCCTCGCCGAAGAAGGCGCCCGCCACCGCGATCACCAGGATCAGCATGGGGGCCAGGGAGAACACCATGTACAGGGCCAGTGCGGCGCCCTTGCTCGACGCCCGGTGGGTGGACCACTGCTTGGCGGAATCCATCAATAGCCCGCCGATCTCGGACGGACGCAGGGCACGCAGCAGGGTCTTGGATATGCGCATGGGGTAAGGCTCGCTCGGGGGAACCCCTATTGTAGGGACGCATGCGCCGCGGGGAAACCGCAAGACTGTGCGCAAACGTGTCCACCGCATGCGGAGGGCGGAAAAAGAAAAACCCCCGGGGCGAAGGACCGGGGGTTTTTCGGGGAACGGCATTCCCCGGCCGAAGCCGGGGAGGCCGGGAAGCGGGACTTAGAAGTCCATGCCGCCCATGCCGCCCATGCCGCCGGGCATCGCCGGAGCAGCGGGCTTGTCTTCGGCCAGTTCGACCACGGCGGCTTCAGCCGTCAGCAGCAGGCTGGCGACGGAGGCAGCGTTCTGCAGGGCGGTGCGGGTCACCTTGGTGGGATCCAGCACGCCTTGCTCGACCAGGTCGGTGTACTCGCCCGAAGCGGCGTTGTAGCCGTAGTTGCCCTTGCCGTTCAGCACATTGTTCACAACCACGCTGGCTTCTTCGCCGGCGTTGGTGACGATCGTGCGCAGCGGCTCTTCGACAGCGCGCAGGATCAGCTTGATGCCGGCGTTCTGGTCAGCGGTGTCGCCCTTCAGGTCGGAGATGGCTTGCTTGGCGCGCAGCAGAGCAACGCCGCCGCCAGCCACGACGCCTTCTTCCACTGCAGCGCGGGTAGCGTGCAGGGCGTCTTCGACGCGAGCCTTCTTTTCCTTCATTTCGACTTCGGTGGCAGCGCCAACGCGAATCACGGCAACGCCGCCGGCCAGCTTGGCCACGCGTTCTTGCAGCTTTTCACGGTCGTAGTCGGACGTGGCTTCTTCGATCTGGACGCGGATTTGCTTCACGCGGGCTTCGATCGACTTGCTGTCGCCAGCGCCGTCGATGATCGTCGTGTTTTCCTTGCCCACTTCGATGCGCTTGGCTTGGCCCAGTTCGGCCAGGGTGGCCTTTTCCAGGGACATGCCGGTTTCTTCGGAGATCACCGTGCCGCCCGTCAGGATGGCGATGTCTTCCAGCATGGCCTTGCGGCGGTCGCCGAAGCCAGGAGCCTTGACGGCGGTGGTCTTCAGGATGCCACGGATGTTGTTCACAACCAGGGTGGCCAGCGCTTCGCCTTCGACGTCTTCGGCGATGATCAGCAGCGGACGGCTCGACTTGGCGACTTGTTCCAGCACGGGCAGCAGGTCACGGATGTTGCTGATCTTCTTGTCGAAAATCAGGACAAACGGATCTTCCAGGGCAGCGACTTGCTTGTCCGGGTTGTTGATGAAGTAGGGCGACAGGTAGCCGCGGTCGAATTGCATGCCTTCGACGACGTCCAGCTCGTTTTCCAGCGACTTGCCGTCTTCGACGGTAATGACGCCTTCCTTGCCGACCTTGTCCATCGCGTCAGCGATGATCTGGCCGATGGAGGTGTCGCTGTTGGCGGAGATCGAGCCGACCTGCGCGATTTCCTTGCTGGTCGTGACCGGCTTGGATTGCTTCTTCAGTTCGGCGACGGCGGCGGCGACGGCCTTGTCGATGCCGCGCTTCAGGTCGATCGGGTTGAAACCGGCGGCAACGTACTTCAGGCCTTCCTGGACGATGGCCTGGGCCAGCACGGTGGCGGTGGTGGTGCCGTCACCGGCGTTGTCGGAGGTCTTCGAGGCGACGTCCTTGACCAGCTGGGCGCCGATGTTCTCGAACTTGTCCTTCAGTTCGATTTCCTTGGCGACGGACACGCCGTCCTTGGTCACCGTCGGGGCGCCGAACGAGCGCTCCAGCACGACGTTGCGACCCTTGGGGCCGAGGGTGGTCTTGACAGCGTTGGCGAGGACATTCACGCCGCGGACGATGCGCACGCGGGCGTCGTCACCGAACAATACTTGCTTGGCAGCCATTTCTTAGCTTCCTTCGAAAATTCGTTTGAGGCAGGGATTACTGGACCACGGCGAGGATTTCGTCCTCGCGGATGACGAGCAGCTCTTCGCCGTCAACCTTCACGGACTGGCCGGCGTACTTGCCGAACAGAACCTTGTCGCCAGCCTTCAGGTCGACCGGCAGGATCTTGCCGTCTTCGGTCTTCTTGCCGGGGCCGACGGCCACGACTTCACCTTGATCAGGCTTTTCGGCGGCGCTGTCGGGGATGACGATACCCGACGCAGTCTTGCGCTCGTTTTCGAGGCGTTTGACGATCACGCGATCGCCCAGGGGACGCAAGGCCATGAGGAACTCCTGTTACAAAAAGAAGAGGAAAAGAATGATCAGTTGAGCCCGGGAACGTTGTTAGCACTCACCGGTGTCGAGTGCTAATTATAGGGATGATGTTCTAGGCTTCAAGGGGGGAACGACGGCTGTTACATATTGGGAGAATGGAATTAATTGGGGACGCATAATGGGTTTCCCGCTGCCGAATTTCATTGCGCCCGCGATCCGGTTCACTGAAGATGTGGGCAGGCGCTTTCGACCCGCCGCAGCCGCCGACCGTCCGGCGTTCTGCGTCAGATTCCTCTCGCCCCAGGAGAATAGTCATGCCGGCATTCCAGATTCAGCACCTGGACCACATCGTCCTGAGGGTTCGGGACCTGGCGCGTAGTGTGGACTTCTATACGAAGGTACTGGGCTGTTGCGTCAGGAAGAAGAACGATAAATACGCCATGATCCACCTGGGCGCCGGTGGATCCATGATCGATCTGGTCGATGTGCAAGGCCCCTTGGGCGCCGCTGGCGGTGAAGCTCCCGGGAAGGATCGGCACAATCTCGACCACTTTTGCCTGCGGGTCGATCCGTTCGATGAAGCCGCCATCCTCGAGCATCTGCAAGCTTTCGGAATTGCCGCGGACAAGGCCGTGATGCGATACGGAGCGGAAGGAGAAGGACTTTCGATCTATTGCTTCGATCCCGACGGCAATCAAATCGAGTTGAAGGGGCCAGCGATCCAGGGCGGGTAGCAAAAAAAGGAGTCGGACTACGATTCCCTCGTCTCGCAACCGCGAGGGAAGGCACGCTATCAATATTGTTGATATCGACCGCCGCACGAGTGAAACCCGGGCGCGGGAATATATCCCTCAGCCGCAGGTCCGCGAGCGGGGAGCCGGCAGTACACCGTCGGCCTGGCTCAGGCCTGCGCGCGGCGCGGCAGCCAGCGCCAGAAGACGCCGGCCGCTACCAGGCCCAGCGTTCCGACGCCAAACGATGCGCCGCCGAGCGATAGCAGGGCGGTCAGCATCGACAGCGCCACCGGTCCGCCGCTCGAGCCCAGATCGGCCATGAAACGCCAGATACCGAGAAACTGCGTGCGCGCGCCCGCCGGCGCCGCGTCGGCGCCCAGCGTCATCACGATGCCGGATCCGATGCCGTTGCCGAAACCCAGCAGCACCGACACCAGGATGAAGCTCGTCACGCCGCCGGTCAGCGGGATCGCCATCAGGCTCAGCCCCATCAGCAGCGTGCACGGCAGCGCCACCCACAGGCGGCCGCGCTGGTCCATCACCTTGCCCGCCGGATAGAACACCGACATGTCCACCGCGGCGACCAGCCCATAGACGAGCGAGGTGGTGGTGGCGTCCAGGCCGATATGGTCCGCCCACAGCGGAATCACCACCTGGCGCGACGCGCGCAGCGCGCTGATCAGCATTACGCCCACGCCGAGCGTGGCGTACACGCCGCGATGGTCGCGCGCGACCTCGCCCATGCGCGCGCGCGGCGCGCCGGAGCCCTTGCCGCCCGAGGGTTCGATGTCGGGCGCCTTGATGGCGATGAACCCCGCGCCAAGCATGGCGCAGACGGCAATCCAATAGGCGCCGTCGAGCCCCAGGAAATGGATCAGCGCCGCGCCCGCGAACGGGCCGATGAAGGTGCCGATCCGCGTCGTGCCTCCGAGCGTGGACAGGGCGCGCGCACGGTACGTCAGCGGCACGACTTCGATCATGTAGCTCTGGCGCGCCAGCTGGAACACCGACTGCGCGCACCCCTGCATCAGCATGGCCAGCGCCAGCACCCAGAGTTTGGGCACGCCGATCACGAGCAGCAGGCCGACCACGCTCAGCAGGGCCGCGCCGGCCATGGCGCGCTTCTCGCCGAAGCGCTCGGTGATCAGCGCGGAAGGAATGTTGGAGAGCAGCGAGCCGACCCCGATGAGGGCGGCGATCAGACCCGCCGTGGCTACCGACGCCCCATGGTCGCGCGCGGTGAGCGCGATCACGGGAAGAATGGCGCCGTTGCTGATGCCGTAAAGCAACGACGGGCCGAACGCCGGCACGGCGATCTTCTTCAGATTGAACGAATCGGATTGGGACATGACAGGAGATTGAGAACTCGGCCGCCCGCCGGCCGCCGCGCCTCTGCGCGCGGGACCGGCGCGGGATCCCGAGAGTGTAGCTGGAGGCCCTCGCTCCTGGCTGTCTGTAGGCTGACAGCGGGCGGCTATCGCCGGCCCCGTCCTGCTCCGTGGCGGCGTTCGGGCACGCCGCTTGCTAGCTGCCAGCCATGGCATCATCTTTATCCTACTCCCGCGCGGAGGGCATCGTGGCGGCCTTCCCCCGGCGCGCGCAGGCGTCCGAGCATGAACTGGCCTCGCAGGAGGCTCTGGCCTCCCGCCTGGCCGCATTGCTGGGCAGGCGCTACGTGCCCGATTACCGGCCCAGCCGCTACCGTGGCGGACCCGCGCCTTACTACGTGCCCGATCGCAGCATCGTCGGCGCCGCGCGCGCCGCCGTGCTCGGTATCGAGGGCATGGGGGATATCTACGGCGGCGTGGTGCCGCACGCCTTCGTGGCCACGAAGGCCATCAGCCACGGGCTGGTCGGACCGGACGCCCGTCGCCCTGCCGGCTGGGTGCCAGCGCTTGCCTCTGCGTTGCGTGACGCGGTGCTGGAAGGCTATACCGCCTTCTGCCCCGAAGACGCTTTTGCCGCGGGCCTGCGGTTGCTCGCGCGCGGCGCGGTCCGTGTAAAGCCCCCGGACGGGACCGGCGGGCGCGGGCAGGTCGTGGCGAGAGACCAGGAGGCGTTGCGGGCGGCCGTGGCGGCGCAATGCGGCCAGGTGATGGCGCGCCAGGGCCTGGTGCTCGAGGAGGACCTCGACGAGGTCGAAACCTACAGCATAGGCTGGTCGAGGGTGGGCGAGATGGATATTTCCTACGTCGGCACGCAATCGTTGACCGACGATAACCAGGGCCGCCGGGTGTACGGGGGATCCGAACTGCGCGTGGCGCGCGGCGGGGTCGATGCCCTGCGCGCCCTGGATCTCGGCGAGGAGGAGCGGCACGCCCTGGATCTGGCGTGCCGCTATGACGCGGCGGTCTCGGCCGCCTACCCGCAATTGATCGCGTCCCGGCGCAACTACGACGTCGCGATCGGTCGGTCGGTGGAGGGAGGCGCCCGCGCCGGCGTGCTGGAACAATCCTGGCGCGCAGGCGGCGCAAGCATCGCCGAACTGGCCGCCATGCAGGCGTTTGCGCTGTCGCCCTCGCTGAACGAGGTGCGCGCCGAAACCCGCGAACGCTACGGCGCGGACGAACCCCCGCCGATTGCGCAGCGGCTGGTGTTCCACGGGATCGACCGCGCCGTCGGACCGATCAGCAAATCGGGAGGGATCGTGGAGGCAGAAGATGGCGGCGCATAGCACTCCGACCGCGCTTGAAGTCGATGACGTTTCACTGGAGGCAACCTTTCTCACTCCGGAAGACAAGGTGCCGGGGGTGTTGTTCGTGCATGGCTGGGGCGGCAGCCAGGCATTCGATTTGTCCCGCGCCAAGGGCATCGCGGCATTGGGCTGCGTCTGCCTGACCTTTGATCTGCGCGGGCACGCCGGCACGCGGGCCCAGCAACTGCAGGTGACCCGCGAAGACAATTTCCGCGACGTGGTGGCGGCCTACGACAGGCTGTCCCTTCATCCGTCGCTGGATTCCGGCTCGATCGCGGTGGTGGGCAGCAGCTATGGCGGCTACCTGGCGGCCCTGCTCTCCACCATGCGTCCGGTGCGCTGGCTGGCGCTGCACGTCCCGGCGCTGTACCGCGACGATGAATGGCTGCTTCCCAAGAATCAGCTCAACCGCGAAACGCTGCGCGCCTACCGCAGCGCCTATGTCCCGCCCGAGGAAAACCGCGCGTTGAAAGCGTGCACCGAATTCTCTGGCGATGTGCTGCTGGTGGAAGCGGAGAACGATATCTACATACCGCACTCCACCATCATGAGCTACCGTTCCGCCTTCCGTCGGTCGCACTCCCTGACCCACCGGATAATCGACGGCGCCGACCATGCGCTGACGGAAAAGGCGGCGCAGCGCGCATACACCTCGATTCTCGTCAACTGGGTGACGGAGATGGTGACGGGCGCGCGCGTGGGCGAGCGCCAGCGGGAATTCTAGAGAGGCGCCGCCAGCTCCGGCCCCGATCGCATGGAGGCAGCCAGCGGCGTCCCAGGGGCGCGCCATCGCGCCGCGACCGTGTCGGTTCGTAGCGGCTACCCGCCATGCGCCTGGTCATCGTTCTCGTCGTCCTGCCATCCCTGCGCGCCGATCAGGGGTACGAATGCGACCATGCCGAGATCCAGCTGCTCATATTCCGCGATTCCGCGGCGCGTGATCCGGACCAGGCGCTGCACCGCAGGCCTGTCGCCCAACGGCATCACGAGCCGGCCTCCCACGGCCAGTTGCTCGCGCCAGGACGGCGGCACGATCGGGCCTGCCGCCGCGGCGACGATGACGTCGAACGGAGCCTTTTCCGGCAAGCCCAGTGTGCCGTCGCCCACATGTATGGCGACGTTGCCGCAACCGATGCTGCGCAGGGTCTCCCGCGCCCGGATCGCGAGGCGCTCGTGGCGCTCGATCGCGTCGACCTTGCCGGCGATCTGCGCCATGACTGCCGCAGCGTAGCCCGACCCGGCGCCGATCTCCAGGACTCTGTCCCCCGGTCGCATGGAGGCCGCCTGCGCCATCAGCGCGACAATGTACGGCTGCGATATGGTCTGGCCGCAGCCGATCGGCAACGCGCGGTCGTCGTAGGCCAGCGCCCGGCTCTCATCCGGCACGAACGCCGAACGCGGCACCCGTCGCATCGCCCCGAGCACGGCGGGGTCGCGCACGCCGCGCGCCACGAGCTGGCGCTGCACCATGTTTTCGCGGAGTTCCTGTTCCTCGTCCATGTCGGCTGCCGGAAAGGGCGGACCCTGGGCCACGTTCATTCCGCGCCAGCATGGCCCGTGCCCGCAAGGGGCGGCCCGGGGCGTGCGAATGACTCAGCGCTCCTCGAAATCGCCCGCACCCAATTCGATCCGTTGTTCAAAGGGCACCCATTGCGCGCGATGCGCAACTTCCCGCAGCGCCTGTGCGGCGCCCTCGAATGCCTGCAAGAGCTCAGGCGCGCTTTCGTCCCTTGCGCCGAAACGACGCCGGAGGACGTCGCCGGATATCTCGAACTGCCTTGTGACGCCCGCCGTTTCCAGCTCGAAAATTATGGCGTCGCCTTGCACGTGCGCCTTTGTTTCCTTGGTGAATTTCATTGTATGTCTCCTATGAAGCAGCCACTGCCGGCCTCGTGTGTCCCCTTTTTATGGCGGCATGACGGCGGTCAACGCGGGTCCGCGGTGCCGCCCGACCCGGAAGATGCCCCCGAACCCGGCGACCCGCCCTGGCCCGTCGAGCCGGTGGTGGCGCCTGTCGGGCCTTGGCTGCCCCGCGCATCGGTGCCTCCCTGCTCCGCGTGGTCCAGGCCATTCGAACGTCCGGGCGGCTTGGGCGCAGGTAATTTTTTCCGCTCCTGCCCGGTTTTTCCCTCGGCATCCTGCCTGCCGGCCGCGGCGCCATCGGCAGGCAGGCGCTCGCGCGGGCTGGGAGGCTTGTCCCGAGGGGAGGGGTCCGGAGGCGCCGCCATGGACAGCGATCCTCCTAGCAAAACAAGGGCGATAGCGCGTAAAGTGACGGACATGGCTGACATGGGAGCTCCTTCCCGAGAATCGAGTGTTGCCCATGCAAATGCCGTGCCGGGCCCGAGGCTTGCTGTCGCCGCCGCGTGTCCAACCAGGAGAACGGTATGAACGATCAGCGGCCCGTCGTTCCCCCCGCCGGCTTGGCTGCCGACGAAAGTCCGCCCGTGCCAGGGCGCCGCAGCGTCCTCAAGGCGCTGACGCTCGGCGTGCCGGGCGCCCTGGCGGTTTCCGGGGTGCCCGCCATGGCGCAGGCTCCCGCCTCGCACCCGCAAGCGGACTCCGCGGCGCCAGTGCCTTTGCGTTTTTTCAATGCGCAGGAAGCCGCGCTCATGGACGCCATCGCGGCCCGCCTGATTCCGGCCGATGAGCTAGGGCCCGGCGCCAAAGAGGCGGGCGTCACGCATTTTCTGGACGGCCAGCTGGCGGGCGCATGGGGCGCGGGTGATCATTTGTATCGGCAGGGCCCTTTTATGCCGGGTACGCCGGAGCAGGGCTACCAACTGTCATTCACGCCGGCCGAGATGTACCGCCGAGGCCTGGCCGCGTTCGACGCGGCCGTGCGCAAGAAGGAGGGCAAGGCCTACGAGCAGCTCGCCGAGCAAGACCAGGACGCCTGGCTTGTCGCCATGCAGAAAGGCGAACTCGATTTCGACCCGTTGCCGGCGGAAGTATTTTTCCAGGCCTTGCTCGAGGGAACCCTGGAAGGCTTCTTCAGCGATCCGCTGTACGGAGGAAACAGGAATATGGTCGGCTGGCAGTTGGTAGGCTTCCCCGGGGCCTATGCCAGTTTCTCCAACGACATCGAGCGGCATGGCGTGGCTTGGCAGGGCAAGCCTGTGTCCATCGCTCAGGCGCGCGGACACCAGCCCGCAGGAGGGGGCGCGCCCTCCCGCAATGAAGGAGGCGGCCATGGCTAAAACGATGCCCGCGGTGGACGTAGCCATCATCGGCGCTGGCTGGACCGGTTCCATCATCGGCAAGGAACTGGCCGCCGCCGGCCAGCGGGTGGTGGTGCTGGAGCGTGGGGAGCCGCGTTGGCCGTCGCCGGACTTCCAGGGACCCACTGTCCACGACGAACTCAAGTACACGCGCAGGCACGCCCTGCATCAGAATACGGCCAGCGAAACGTTCACCTTCCGCAATCACGACGGGCAAACCGCATTGCCGATGCGGCGCTGGCAATTTGCCTATCCAGGGACGCATCTGGGCGGCGCGGGCAATCATTGGTCGGGCGCGTACTACCGATTCGATCCCACCGACTTCAATATGCGCAGCCACTACACCGAGCGCTACGGCGCCCGGATTTTCGACGAAGACCTTACCTGCCAGGACTGGCCGCTGAGCTACGACGAGCTTGAACCGTATTTCGATCGCTTCGACTACCTGATCGGCGCCTCGGGTCAGGCGGGCAATATCAAAGGCCAGAAGCAGGAAGGCGGCAATCCATTCGAACCGTGGAGGTCGCGCCCCTATCCCAACCCGCCCATGAAGGTTCCATATGCGCCGGCATTGTTCGGCGAGGCGGCGCGCAGCCTGGGATACCACCCCTACGTGCAGCCATCCGCGCTCTGTACCCGGCCCTACGTGAACAGCGAGGGCCTGCAGATGAGCGCCTGCGTCTATTGCGGCTTCTGCTCGAACTTCGGATGCGAGCACTACGCCAAGGCATCGCCCCAGGTCTGCGTGCTGCCGGTGGCGCTCAAGTTGTCGAACTTCGAATTGCGCACCGGCGCCCACGTGCTGCGGGTGGAACTGACGCAAGACAGGAAGCGGGCGCGCGGCGTGACCTACGTGGACGGCGCGGGCACGGAGATTTTCCAGCCCGCCGAGGTCGTGGTGCTGTGCGCCTTCGGCATCAACAATGTGCGCCTGTTGCTGCTGTCAGGCATAGGCGAAGCGTATGACCCGCAACGCAACACCGGCGTGGTGGGGCGCAACTATACGCACCAGACAACATCCGGCGTCAATCTGTTCTTCGACGAATCATTCAACATCAATCCATTCATGGGCGCCGGGGCGGTGGCGGTCACCATGGACGACTTCAGCGCGGACAATTTCGATCATGGGCCGCTTGGATTCGTGGGCGGGGGCTACCTTCAGATCCAGGTGGTCAGCGGCGCTCCCATCGGCTACCACCCGGTGCCCAAGGGCACCGCCGCCTGGGGCAGCGCCTGGAAGCAGGCGGTCAAGCGCTATTACAACCACTCGGCCTCCATCACCATCACGGGGTCGGCGCAACCCACCCGCGGCAGCTACCTGAGTCTGGACCCTACCTACAAGGACGCGTGGGGCCTGCCGTTGCTGCGCGTCACCTACGACCTTCCGGACAACGACATTCGCATGTCGGCCTTTCTGACCGAACGCGGCGACCAGATCGGCCGCGCCATGAAGGGCGTGCAACGCACGGAGCCCGGGCCTCGCAAGCGGCCTTTCACTGCCGCGGCGTACCAATCAACGCATCTCACGGGCGGGGCCGCCATGGGGGCTGACCCGCGTACCAGTGTGGTGAACCGTTACGGTCAGGTGTGGGAAGTGCCCAACGTGTTCGTGACTGGCGCGGCGCTGTTTCCGCAGAATTCCGGCTACAACCCGACGGGCACGGTCGGCGCCACGACCTATTGGATCGTGGAAAAGATCAAGTCCGATTATCTGAAGTCGCCGGGCCCCCTTGTGACCTGAGCGATGCAGCCGGGGTGACACCATGGGCATGCCTCTACGCAGCTATGTAACTCTGGGCCTGATCGCGGGCGCGCCGCTGATCACAATCGTCGCCACCCTTTTTCAGATTTACGGGCAGGGCGGCGATGGCCTGATCGCGCCATCCCGGGTGGAGCAGCCGCCCGCGCCTCCTGTCGCGCAAAAGCCGGCGCCCGCGCCCGCGGCGGCGCCGGCGGCGGTCCTGCCCGCAGTGGCGGCCCCCAAGCCCGGCAGCCCGGTCGCGGGCCGCAGCGCCTTGGACTTTGCCGCGTACCGTCCCGCCTGGGAGCCCGCATTGCAGCACGCCAACGTCGACGCCGGAAAACAACTTGCCCAGACGGGCAAGGCGGGCGTACAGGCTTGCGTCGCCTGTCACGGGCCGGCCGGCATGACGCCCTTGGGCGGCGCCTTTCCCAATCTGGCCGGGCTGACTTCCGACTACCTGGCAAAGCAATTGTGGGACTTTCGCGATGGCAGCCGCCAGCATCCGCTCATGAGCGGAATCGCCAAGGGCCTGTCCGATGAGGAAATCGCGCACCTGGCGCGCTACTACGGCGGCCTGCCGCCCGGCGGGAAATCCGCCGCCAAGGCGGACGCGGGGCAGCACGAGGCGGCTCTCCGGCTGGACACGCTGGGCGATGGCCCGCGCGCGCTGCCCGCTTGCGCCAATTGTCACGGCCTTCAGGGGCGCGGCGAAGGTCCGCTGCTGCCTCGGCTGGCAGGCCAGCCGGCTCCTTACTTCGTGGACCAGATGAACGCTTTCCGCTCCGGTCTGCGGCAAAACGATGACGTGGGGGCCATGCGAGCCTTTGCCCAGCGCCTGACTCCCGACGAAATCGGCCAATTGTCCCGCTATTACGAAAGCCGGTCGCCCGAGAGCGAATGAGTTCAAGCCTGTTTGGCCATGCCGATGGCGCCATCGCCGCGCCCGGCGTCCTAAGCGTCCGTCGCAGGCGCCGCGGCCGGATCAAGGTGCCCCGGGAACTACCTGCCTCTTCGCTGCGGCTGCATCAGCGCCGCCCGCGCAGCAACCATAGCGCCGCACCTCCCACCAGCGCGACCGTCGTGACTACCGTGGCGCGCTGGTGCATGGCCATATGGGTGTAGACGCTGTGCCGGCGCCCGGAACGCTGCACGGCCGGATGCTCTCCACCCGCTTCATAAAGGGAATCCGTGCCCTGGCCCGATCGCGCCGGCCCGCGCTGGCGCCGGAACAGCCAGGCCGCCATGCGGTCCGCGATGCCCGGCATGTTCTGGCCCAGCGCCGCGATCGCGCGAGACGCCCCGCCCACGTAAAGATCCCGCACCGGATGCCGCGCCGCGTGCAGAATCGCTTCGGCCACCATCTCGGCGGCGTAGATCGGCGGCGGCAGGTCCGGCTGCGCGTCCATGTAGTTGCGGGCGTGCACGGTGAAACCGGTGGCGATGGACGCGGGCTTGATCAGCGTTACGGATATCGGCGCGTCCTGCTCCTGCAACTCCATGCGCAGGGCGTCGGTGTAGCCCTTGACCGCATGCTTGGCCGCCGAATAGGCCCCCTGTAGCGGAACGGCGCGATCCGACACTTCGCTGCCCACGTTGATGATTGCGCCGCCGGAAGATTTCATGTGCCGCACAGCGGTCATGCAGCCGTAGACCACGCCCCAATAATCGGTCTCGAACAGCTTGCGCTGGTCTGCGATCGGCACCTGTTCCAACGTGCCGTAGATCGAAATCCCGGCATTGTTCACCCATGTGTCGACGCGGCCGTAGCGTTCGATGGCCTCGGCGAGAATGCGTTCGTGGTCCTCCTGGATTCCGACGTCGGCGACTACGCTGACCGCCGTTCCGCCCTCTCGGAGGATGTCCTCGACAACCTTCGACAAAGTCTCCTGTTGCCGTCCCGCCAGTACCACCTTGGCGCCACGGCCTGCGGCCATCCGCGCCGTAGCGGCGCCGATGCCGCTACCTGCGCCCGTGATCACGATGACCTGGTCGCGCAGTGGTTTCAGATTCGGTTTCATTGAAGCCTCCTGGTTGCGGCGGCCCGATAGCGCGCCGTCAGCGGCGCAGCAAGAAGCGTACCTGCCTGAGCGCGATGTCTTGCTCGCGCCGCGTGCTGCCGACGCCCTTATGCGCCGTCGGCGGATTGCACCGTATGCTCCGTCCATCCTCCCCCCAGCGCCTTGTACAGATCGATGAGATTGTTCAACCGCGTCAGGCGCGTCCGCACGAGAATCTGCTGCGTGCCGTACAAGGTACGATGGGCTTCGAGCAAAGCGAGGTAGTCGTCCATGCCTTCTTTGAAGCGTTGCTCGGCAAGGGCATAGGCATCGAGGCTGGCGGCTACCGATAGCCGCTCCGAACGGATCTGCTCGTCGAGCGTGCGCTTGCCCGCCAGGCCATCGGCCACCTCGCGGAAGGCGCTCTGGATCGCCTTTTCGTAGTTGGCGATTTCGATGCGCTTTTGCACATGCGCCACGTCCAGGTTCGCGAGAAGCGAGCCGCCGCGGAAGATCGGCAGCGTGATCCGGGGCAGGAAGCTCCAGGCCCGGGTGCCGGAATCGAACAGGCCGTCGAGGGAAGCGCTGGCGGTGCCCGCCGAACCGGTCAGGCTGATCGCGGGCAGGAAGGCGGCGCGCGCGGCGCCGATGCTGGCGTTTGCGCCGCGCAGCCTCTGCTCGGCCGCTCGGATGTCCGGACGGCGGGTGAGCAGCTCCGATGGCAAGCCCCCGGGCAGGTCGGGGGGCACGATGCCGTCCGGAAGCGTCGTCGCTGCGTCCAGTTGCCGCGACAGTTCCGGCGTCAGGGGCTGGCCTAGCAACAGCACCAGGGCATTGCGGTCTTTGGCCGCCTGCCGGGTATAGGCTGCGTGGTTGGCCTCCGCATTACGCAGCGTGATTTCCGCCAGGCGCAGATCCAGTTGGGTGGAATTGCCCGCCGCGGCCAGCTGGGCGGTCAGATCGTACGAATGTTTCTGCGCGGCGAGCGTGTCGTTCGTCAGGCGCAGCAATTCCTGATCGGCGCGCAGCGTGAGATAGGCGTTGGCGACTTCGGATACAAGGCTCAGTTGCGTGGCGATACGGGTTTCGTCCAGGGCGAGGTACGAAGCCAGGGCCTGGTCGCTCAGGCTGCGGATACGGCCCCAGAGGTCCAGCTCCCAGGCGGCCGCCACGCCGGCAACATCGTATCGCCGGCCGACGTAGGCGGCCTCCGTGGCGCTGAGTTCGGCCGGAACGCGCTCGGAGGCGCCGCTCGCGGCAAGGCTCAGATTCGGCAGCATTTCGGCGCGCTGAATGCGGTACAGCGCTTGCGCCGCTTCGACGTTGAGCGCGGCCCTGCGCAGGTCCCGGTTGTTGTCCAGCGAGATTGCGATCAGTTGCTGCAACAGCGGATCGCGGAAGAAATCCCTCCAGCCGATGTTTGCGGCGGCGGGCTCGTCCGGCTTTTCAGGCGCGTCCCGGGCGTATGCGGCATCCGAAGGGTAGGCCGCGTCGATGGGCGCCGCGGGGCGCTCGTACCTGGGAGCCAGGGAGCAGCCGGCCAGTGCGGCCGCGAGGGCCAACGGCGCCAGCGGTCGGGCCAGTCTGGAACGGGTGAAAGCGGTCTTCATGGTGAATGTCCTCCTGGCCGTCAGGCGTGCTGGTTGCCCGAACGGGCGCGGGTGCGACGGGCCTCGCGGCGCAGGGCCAGCCGGCGAACGACGACATAGAACACGGGCGTCAACAGCAAACCGAAGAGCGTTACGCCCAGCATGCCGGCGAATACCGCGATGCCCATGGCATGGCGCATCTCTGCGCCGGCGCCGGTAGCGAGCACCAGGGGAACCACGCCGGCGATGAAGGCGAACGAGGTCATCAGGATGGGCCGCAGGCGCAGCCGGGCGGCTTCCAGGACCGCCGCCAGCGGGTCGGCGCCTGCTTCCTCCTTGCTGCGGGCGAACTCCACGATCAGGATGGCGTTCTTGGCTGCGAGGCCGACCAGCACCACGAATCCGATCTGCGTGAAAATGTTGTTGTCCCCGCCGGAGATCCAGACCCCCGCGATTGCCGATAGCAGCGCCATGGGAGCGATAAGCAGCACCGCGAACGGCAGCGACCAGCTGTTGTATTGGGCAGCCAGGATGAGGAAGGCAAGCAATACAGCCAGCGGGAAGATGTATAGCGCCGAATTGCCGGCCTGTTTTTCCTGGTAGACCAGGTCCGTCCATTCGTAGACCATTCCTTCCGGCAGAGTCTCGCGGACGATTCTCTCCATGGCGTCGGTGGCCTCGCCGGACGAGTAGCCCGGCGCGGGGCCGCCACTGATGTCCGCCGAGGGAAAGCCGTTGTAGCGGATGACCCGGTCCGGACCGGAGCTTCGGGTCAAGGTCACGAACGCGCTCAGTGGAATCATGTCTCCGTTGGCGTTGCGTACCTTGAGCAGTCCGATGTCGTCGGCCTGCATGCGGAACGGCGCATCGGCCTGGGCCATCACCCGGTAGGTGCGGCCGAAACGGTTGAAGTCGTTGACATAAAGCGACCCTAGGTTGATTTGCAGGGTTTCGAAGACATCGGTCAGCGAGACGCCCAGGGACTTGGCCTTTACCCGATCGACGTCCACCTGCAACTGTGGCGCGTTGGTCTGAAAACTGGCCAGCATGTTTGCCAGTTCGGGCGTCTGCATCGCCTTGGCCATGATCTGGCCCTGCGTCTGTACCAGCGCCTCGAACCCAAGTCCGGCGCGGTCTTCGATCTGCAGCTTGAACCCGCCCATGGCGCCCAGGCCGGGCACTGGCGGCGGAGGGAAGATGCCCAGGAATCCATCGGGGATCTGGCTGAATTTGCCCATTAGCTTCCCGGCAATGGCGTTGGCCGAAAGCGAAGGATCCTTGCGCTCGTCGAAGGGTTTGAGCATGGCGAACATCAGCGCGGAGTTCGGCACGTTCACGGGTCCGTTGACCGACAGGCCGGGGAAAGCGACCACGCTTTCTACTCCGGGTTCGGCCAGCGCGATCTGGGACATCTGCCTGACCGCGGCTTCGGTGCGGTCGAGCGAAGCGCCGCTGGGCAGTTGGGCGATGCCGACCAGGAAGTACTTGTCCTGGGCCGGCACGAAGCCGTTCGGCACCTGGTGGAAACCCAGCCAGGTCAGGCCGACGAGACCGGCATACAGCATCAGTACGATCACGCTGCCGCGAACCGCCCGGCGCACCATCCCCACGTAGGCGTCCGACGCGCTGTCGAAGAAGCGGTTGAAGCGCCGGAAAAAGCCGCCGAGCGCGCGGCCCATGACGCGGGTGAGCCAATCGGATCCCGCCGCTTCGTGATGCGGTTTAAGCAGGATGGCAGCTAGCGCGGGCGAGAGCGTGAGCGAATTGATGGCCGAGAGTATGGTCGAGATGGCGATGGTCAGGGCGAACTGGCGATAGAACTCGCCCTGCAGTCCGGAGAGGAACGCCGAGGGGATGAAGACCGCCGCCAGTACCGAGGTGATGGCGATGATCGGCCCCGTGACTTCGTCCATGGCCTTGATCGCGGCCTGCCTGGGGGGTTCGCCGAGCGCCATGTGACGCTCCACGTTCTCGACCACCACGATGGCGTCGTCCACCACGATGCCGATAGAGAGCACCAGCCCGAACAGCGACAGCGTGTTCAGCGAAAAGCCGAAAACGTGCATGAGCGCGAAAGTGCCCACCAGCGATACCGGCACGGCCACGAGTGGAATGATGGAGGCGCGCCAGGTTTGCAGGAACACCACCACCACGATGACGACCAGCGCGATGGCCTCCAGCAGGGTAATGGCCACGGACTGCAGCGACGCGCGCACGAAGACCGTGGGGTCATAGGCGATCCGGTATTCGATGTCCTGCGGAAAGCCCTGTTGGAGCGCCCGCATCTTGGCCCGGACCGCGTTCGAGACGTCGATGGCATTGGCGCCCGGGCTCTGGATGATCTGCAGGGCCGGCGCCGACTCGCCGTCGAGCAGGCTGCGCAGGGTATAGGCGTCGGCGCCCAGGGACACCCGCGCGACATCGCGCAGCCGCGTGACCTGGCCATCGGCGCCGGTCTTCACGATGATGTCGCCGAACTGCTCCGTGCTGACCAGGCGCCCCAGCGTGTTGACCGTCACCTGGAAGGCGGCGGAGGTATCAGGCTGTTGGCCCACGGACCCCGCGGCCACCTGCACGTTCTGTTCCCGCAGGGCGGCGACCACGTCGCTGGCGGTCAGCCCGCGCGTGGCAACGCTGGAGGGATCCAGCCAGACACGCATGGAGTATTCTCCCGCGCCCCAGACCAGGACATCGCCGACACCGGGCAGGCGCGCGAGTTCGTCACGCACCTGTCGGATCGCGAAGTTGGACAGGTAAAGCGGGTCGTAGCGTTTTTCGGGCGAAACCAGGTGCACCACCATCAACACGTCAGGCGACGTCTTCTGCGTGACGACCCCGATGCGCTGCACCTCTTGCGGCAGCCGAGGCAAGGCGCGGGAGACTCGGTTCTGCACCTGGATTTGCGCCATGTCCGGGTCGGTTCCCTGCTTGAACGCAATGGTGAGCACCATTTGGCCGTCGATGGCCATCTGGGAGTTCATGTAGAGCATGCCCTCGACGCCGTTGATCACCTGTTCCAGGGGCGCGGCGACGGTGTCGGCGATCACTTCAGGGTTGGCCCCCGGGTAGCTCGCCGTCACCTGCACCGTGGGTGGTGTGACGGCGGGGTATTCGCTCAACGGCAGTTGCCAGAAGGCGATCGCGCCGGCCAGCAGCATGATCAAGGACAGGACGATGGCGAAGATCGGCCGGGCGATGAAAAAGTGGGGGAACTTCATTGGCGCGCCTCCACCAGGTCCGTGTTGGCCTCGGCGGCCGCCGCGCTGTCCGCCCCGGCCGTCGCGACGGCGGCAGGCTGCATCGGCACCAGGTCAGGCGTGACCCTCATGCCTGGCCGCACCAGGCCTTTGATCACGATCTTGTCGCCGGCTTGCAGGCCGGCATCGATGATGCGCAGTCCGTCTGCCATCCGGCCCAGTTCCACCGCGCGGTACTGGGCCAGGTTGTCCTTGTCCACGAGCAGGACATAGTTTTTTCCCTGGTCGGTGCCTACTGCCTGGTCGTCGACCAGGATGGCCAGGCGCTCGGCGCCGGTGGCCAGCCTGGCGCGGGCGAACAGGCCAGGCGCCAGCTGGCCGTCGGGGTTCGGCACCACGGCGCGGGCGCGGATGGTGCCCGTGCTCCGGTCGATCCGGTTGCCTACGAAGTCGAGCACGCCTCGGTAGGGAAAGCCCTTGTCCGTGGTGAGTCCCAGGTCGACCGGCAGCGACGACTCGCCGCCGCCGGCGTCGGGCCGGGCCTGCCTCACCGCATTGAGGTATGTCGCCTCGTCAATGTCGAAGTACGCGTGTATGGGGTCGATCGACACAATCGTGGTCAGCAGAGTGGCCGCGCCGGCCGCGCCGCCGCTGACCAGGTTGCCTTCGGTCACGAGCACGCGGTCGACTCGTCCGGAGATCGGGGCGGTGATGTGCGCGTAGGACAGATCGAGCCGCGCCGCGGCCACCGCGGCCTTGGCCACCTGTACTTGCGCTTGCCGCGCGCTGCGCGCAGAGACGGCGTCATCGTAAGTCTTGCGCGACACCGCGCCGGTGGATACCAGGCGCCGGGCGCGGTCGAAATCGGCCTGGGCCTGGGTGGCCAGCACCTCGGCCTGGCGCAGTTGCGCTGCGGCGGTATCGAGCGCCACCTGGAAGGGGCGCGGATCGATCTGGAACAGCCGTTGTCCCTTGCGTACCAGGCCGCCCTCGGGGACGCTGACCGCATGGATGGCCCCGCCGACGCGCGAGCGCAGCTCGACAGTCTCGGGCGCGGCGAGGAAACCCGTGAAGTCGCTCGACGGCGTAATCGCGCGTTCGATGACCTCCGCCACGGGGACCCGCGGCGCCATGGACGCGTCCGTGGCTTCTTTCCGCGACGCTGCCGCCTTGCCTTCGTCTTCGGCGACGCCATAGGCGGAGAACGCGATGGCTCCAGCTGCCGTGATGACGCCTGCCAACACCGCAATCTTGAATTTTCGACGCATGGACATGTCCTTTCTTCGCAGCAGGGCCCCGGCCCTCCGAAGCCTCTCTGCAGAAATTTCCGGCAAGGCTAGGCATTACAACGACAGGAAGGTCAAGCCTTGTGCATGCGTGCTTTTTTCCCGCCCTTGACCTTGCAATCGTGGGAAGGAATAGATTGAACCGGCCGCTTGAAAGGCGAGGCATAGATAGCCGTTCAACACCAACATGAGGAATCCGGAGCAGCCATGCAGAACAGCACCGACGGAAGCCATTGCGCTCGAGGCAGGCGTATCAGAACGGTCGATATCCGGCAGGTGCGAACCCGAGTGCCGGTTCTGGAAGGCCAGACCATTCTGGAGGCGGCGCTGCAGAATGGCGTCTCCTTTCCGCACGGTTGCCGCTCCGGTCGTTGCGGAAGCTGCAAGTCCCGCCTGGTCGACGGCCAGGTCGAGATGCTCTCGCATTCTCGCTTCGCGTTGACGGACGAGGAGAAGGCCGCAGGCCTGATCCTGGCGTGCCGCGCGGTCCCGAAAACCGATACCGCGGTGGCCTGGCTTGGCGCCGGCGACGAAGCGGCCGCGGCGCGAGTCCGGACGCGGCAGGGCACCGTCGTCTCCATCGACGACGTGACTCACGACATCAGACGTGTCCGGATTCGTCCCGATGGCACGGATGCGCTGGCATTTTTCGCCGGGCAGTATGCCGACATCAGGTTCGGGCCCTCTCCCGTACGCAGCTACTCGATGGCCAACCGGTCAGGCGACCCTGAACTGGAGTTCCACATACGCCGGGTTCCGGGCGGCGCGGCGTCGGGCTATGTCCATACTGTCCTGAAACCGGGGGACCGCATCGTGCTGGAAGCGCCGCGAGGTTCCGCGCATTTGCGCGAAGGCCATTGCGGACCGATCCTGTGCATCGCGGGTGGATCGGGATTGGCCCCCATCAAATCGATCGTCGAAACCGCCCTCGCACACGGGATGAGGCAGGCGATCCACGTCTACTTCGGCGCGCGGACGGAACGGGATCTCTACTTGGTCGACCATTTCGAAGCGTTGACACGCCGACACGCCAACCTGGCCTTTACGACCGTGCTGTCCGAGGCGCAGGCCACGGCGCGGCGGATAGGCGTAGTCACGCAAGCCGTTGCAGACGACTTCCCGGACCTGGCCAACTTCAAGGTTTACGTCGCGGGCCCGCCGCCAATGGTGGACGCGGCGATGGAGACTGCTTTCGGTCGCGGGCTGAATGCGGGGGATATGCACGCCGATGTTTTCTTCACCCCGCAGGGGCAGCCGCCCTCCGGCGCCGCCGGATGAAGGCAGGGCGCTTGACCTTCCCACAATGGCAAGCCTCAGGCTTTCTTTCATTGAACAAGGAGACTGCCATGAACATCGGTGAAGCATCCAAGGCATCCAGGGTATCGGCCAAGATGATCCGCTACTACGAGCAGATCGGGCTGATCCCCGCGGCGCAGCGGACCGCGTCGGGCTACCGCGCCTACGGCCGGGCCGACGTCCACCGCCTGCACTTCATCCGCCGGGCTCGCGACCTCGGGTTTTCGGTGGCCGAGACCAGCGACCTGTTGAGCTTGTGGAACGATCAATCTCGCCAGAGCGCCGACGTCAAGCGCCTGGCCCAGGCGCACCTTGCCGAACTGGACCGGCGTATCGGCAGCATGCGGCAGATGGCGGAGACGCTCAAGGCTTTGATCCGGTGCTGCGCGGGCGACGAGCGGCCCAACTGCCCCATCCTGCACATCCTCGAACAACCCGACAATGGCGGCCCGGAGTCCGAAGCTCGCACAGGGGCCGTGGCGCGTCGCCCTCGCGGAAACCGGTTGGCCAAGCGCGCGCCGTCCTACTGAGCCCTGGAGCACGATATGCCAATCATCACCGTTCTTCCGCATGCCGATCTGGCGCCCGAAGGCGCCGTGCTGGAAGCGCCAGCGGGCTCTTCGATCTCCGAGGCCTTGCTCGCAAATGGCATTGAAATCGAGCATGCGTGCGACATGAGCGGCGCATGCACGACCTGCCATTGCATCGTGCGGCAGGGCTTCGACTCCCTGAATGAGATCGAGGATGGCGAGGACGACCTGCTCGACCGCGCCTGGGGGCTGGAGGCGCAGTCGCGCCTGAGCTGCCAAGCGATCGTGGGCCCGGAAGATCTGACTATCGAGCTCCCCAGGTACACCGTCAACCATGCCAAGGAGAGCCGTTAGGGTCGACCCCGGCGCTTGACCTTCCAACCGTGGCAACGGCCAGACTGCCTGGCATCCCAACCCGAAAGGAGCATTCCATGCAATTCCATCTCGACGACATGACCTGCGGGGGGTGCGCCCGCACCGTAAAGGCGGCGATCCAGTCGGTCGATCCCGACGCCGGTATCGTTACGGATCCGCAGACCCGCCTGGTCCAGGTGCAGACCTCGGCATCCGAGAAGCAGATAACCGAAGCCTTGCGCGAAGCCGGTTATCCGCCGCGCGCGTAGCCATTAGGAGACTGCCGGCCTGGGCGTCGTCGCCAGCAGGATCTGGTGCGCGGCGTCCTGGCCGTGGCGCGCCTCGAGTGCCGCCTGGTAATCCGGCAGCGGCGCATGGCGCTTCGAATCGGGCGATGCGGGCCCGCCGACGCTTGCGGTGCGAAACAGCCCCTTCGCGATGGCGGCCTCCACTCACGACAAGCCGGTGTGCCACGCGATAACGGGTATGCTCGAAGCCGTAGCGCCCTGGTGACGGCAGAACCCAGGACGTTTCGCGAGACCAGGTGCGCTAGCACGGGCGCGCCCTGTTGCGTATTCCAGGCGCAGAACGAATGAGGCCAGGCCGGTGGAGACGAAGGTAAAACGCAGGAAAACGAGCGGCGCGGCGCGTAAGCCCAATCTGCGCGAACGCGTGTATGGCATCGTCCGCCAACGCATCCAGAGGGGTTTGATCCGCCTGGAAGACCGTCGGGTGGATCACGATATCGCGCATGAACTGCATGTCGAGATCCGCACCTTGCTCGAGCCCCCCCGCCGCCGCTTCCGCGTCGCTGCACGCGGACCCCACGGGCCTGGCCGGAATGAAGGCCGCCCTGGAGCAGGCCGAAAGCGCGCACCTCCGGACCGACCTCGACGATTTCATGCGCAGCAATGCGCGCTTGCGGCTGGTCTGGCTCGCCATGGCGCGCAATCGCGAATTGGCCGGCGCGATCTCGCGCTATATCGATCACGTGCAAGTGGTGTGCCTGGTGACGATGGACGACCGGCAGGTCCGCAGCATCATCCTGGACGGAATGCGGGGCCTGTGCGAAGCCTTGCTGTCCGGCGACGCCGAACTCGTCCGTATCCGCATGCTTGGCCACGCGCGCGCGGCGGCCGCCTGCTACTACAGCGCGTACCAGAAGATTTTCGAGTCGGGGAAGGGGAACTGATGGCCAGCTTTCGGGCCTACCGTCTTTTCGCTCCGCCCCATGTATCCGCATGGCTGTCAGAGCGCCGGTAAGGAGCGTCCGCCTTGTTTCTGTATTACCGAATCAGTTTCGTCTTGAGCGTGCTGGCGCTCGCGGTCTGGATGATCGGCGTTGGCACGTATGAGGCTCCGCGCTATGGCGACGGCTATGGCCCCGACGCCTTCGGCGTCCTGCTTTACCTGTCGTTGTGGCCGGTAGGCCTCCTGCTGGCGCATTCGAGCCTGCTCGCCTGCTTCGCGCGCGCCAAACGGCCCGCGACGATCCTGCAAGGCCGTCGGGGGATCTCCATCCATCTTGCGCTGTGGGCGGGTTTTCTCGCTTACGCGCTGTATGCGTTCTATCCGGGCTGAGTTCCGGGCTCGCCTAGGCAAGGGCCGGCGGGTCGGGGAGACTCCCGCAAGTGCCGCCGCTTTCACTGGCGCCGGCCATTGCGGAACCTTCAAGCGGCGCCGCGTTGCCGTCCCACCAGTCGCCCAATGCCTCCAGCAGCGGCACGAGCGCCCTGCCCGAGGCCGTAAGGCCGTACTCGACGCGCCTGGGATATCCGTCGAAGTCGGTCCGACGGACGATGCCCGCCAATTTCAGCTTGCGCAATTCCAGGGTCAGCATGCGGTGGGAGATCGTCGGATTGTCGCGGCGCAGGTTGCTGAAGCGCTTGGTGCCCTCTTTGAGGTAGTAGATCAGCAGCGTCGGCCATCTGCCGCTCCGGACCTGCATGATCTCTTCGATGGGGCGGCGCGATCGGCGTTGTGTTCTCGGAGACCATGGCGATTGCGAGGTGGATCGAGAACCGGGACATCGAGCGGCGCGTCAGTTTCGATCCTCTCTCACCGGAGTCGGATCAATGCACCAGTTCATCGCGTTTCTGAATACCGGCTTTACCGCAGGTCCGACGCTGGCGGACGCCGTTCTGGTCGGCGTGGCGCGTTGGCGCGATTTCCATGGCGTTGCCGATCCGTCCCGTTGGCCCCGGCTGGCCGCATTGCGACAACGCCTGGAAAACGACCCGGCCGTGAAGTACGCCACCGCGCTGGAGGCGGGCGCAAGCCCGCCCGGCTCGGGCCTCTGCAAAGGCCACGTGCCCCTGCTGACACTGATATCGACGTACGGGAAATAGGCCGAGCGCTTGCGCAAGCGCCTTACGGGCTGCCGTGGCGGAACGCCCGTTGCAGGCGATCGGCGGCAGCGCTCAGCAGCGGCAGGACATCCTTCACCAGCTTTTCCCGGGAGTAGTCTTTCGTGTTCACGGAAACGGCCAGTCCATATCGCTGGGCTCCGGCCTCCACCAGGGTGCCGATGGCGGAATAGCCGATACCCAGGTCTTCCTCGACGAGCGACCAGCCGCGCTTCCTGGTCTCTTTCATCTCCTTGGCCAGCTTGCCGCGATGGACGAGCGTCTTGGACGTCATCTGCGAAATCTTCATGCTGGCCACGTATGCGTCGATATCGTCGGATTGCGAGATCAGCATGCGGCCCATGGCGCTGCAGTGGGCGGGCAGGCGGCTTCCGACATGGATGTTCATGGTGACGAGCTTGCGCGTTTCGAGCGACGCGATGGAGCGGGCCACGACGACGACTTCGTCTCCTTCCAGCAAGCCCAGGTGCACCGAGCCGCCAACCGCGTCGGCCAGCACCTCCATTTCGCTTTCCGCCATAAGGGGCAGCGACAGACTGGACAGCGCGGCGTATCCGAGTTCCAGCACCAGCGGCCGCAACTGGTAGCGCTTGGTTTCTTCGTCGTGGCCTACATAGCCTTCGTCCTGCAGGGTCCGCAGGAATCGCAGGCAGGTCGCCTTGGTCAGATTGACGCGAGTGGAAATCTCCGTGAGGGATGGCGAGGGAATGTCATTGAAGACTCGAACAATGGCGAGACCTCGCGAAAGCGAGCGGTTTGAAACGGTCACGGTATCTCCGATTTTTGCGGACTTATCGTTGCCACAAAGACTAGCGCGGAAGCACTCATTTTTCGATGTCTTCCGTGCGATGGCACCTAGTGTAAATGGGCGGCGGCCTGTCGTTCCTCGTCCCTGAAAGATCAAAAAACCTGAATGTATTCAAGGGCATCCGCCGCAATTGCTTGCTGCGGTGCAGAACAACTTGTTCTTGCATGTTCAAATTTTGCCGCCTAGTATTGGTTTAAAGAGCGACACAGTGGTTCATTAAGTGAACCATGAGATGATAACTAAAGGAGACATGCATGCATACCCTATTTGGTTCCATCAGGCGCGTGTTGACGACGGTGCTGCTGGCATCGTCACTCGTTTCCCTCGCAGCCCATGCGCAGGAGCCCGTGAAGCTGACGCTTTGGTTCACCGATTCGCGGGCGCAGTACAAGACCTGGCTGGAGAAGTCGGCCGCCGAATTCCGCAAGGCCAACCCCAACGTCAGTTTCGAGATCGTGCAGATGTCTCCGAACGACGCCTACATCAAATGGCCCGCCTCGATCGCGGCAGGCAACCAGCCGGACATCACCTGGATGTTCTTCGCGTTCTCGGCCTGGGTGAACGACATTCCGGGCGGCACGCTGGCGCCGATGGACGACGTCATCAACGCGCTCGGCAAGGACAAGTTCCACCCCGACGGCCTGTCCGCGTGGCGCTACAAGGACAAATACCTCGGCATTCCGTACACGCGCCAGCCGTTCTATCTTTTCTGGCGCAAGGACAAATTCGCCGAGGCTGGGTTGCCGGCGCCGAAGACCTGGGACGACATCATCAACGCCGCCAAGGTGCTGCACAAGCCGGAGAAGGGCCAATACGGCATCGCCATCGCGGGCAAGAACGATTGGACCGTGCGCCAGAATTTCGAGCTCGTGCTGTATTCCAACGGCGGCCACCTGCTGACCAAGGACGGCAAGGCCGCGTTCGATAACGACGTGGGGCGCAAGGCGATCGATATCTACACGGCGCTTTTCAAATACACGCCGCCAGGCTCGTTGAACGCTGCCTATGCGGAGGTGAACCGGAGCTTTGCCACGGGCACCGCAGCGATGGCCATCTCGCTTCCTGTGGCGCTTAGCCAGTTCCACGACGCGAATCCGGGCAAGGCCGGACAGGTCGGGGCGCTGATTCCTTCCGACGCCGGGCTGGCCATGACCATGCAGAACAACAAGGGATGGTCGATCTTCGAGAAGTCCAAGCACCAGGCCGAGGCGAAGAAGTTCGTGCAGTTCCTGTATGAAACCGACCAGTACGCAAGAGGCCTGGAGGCCAGCGCGCTGGGCGGCCTTGCGCTGTACGACGATAAGCAGGCCGTCGACATGTACTTCGACCGCGTGGGCTCGGTGAAGGCCTACCCCGACGTGGTGAAGACCTTGCTTTCGAACCATTCGGGCTACTACTCGGGCATCGACTGGTACGGGCAGAACCCCAAGGGCGGCCTGGTGGGATCCAAGGGGATCGTTGAGCGCAACCTGAACATGCATCTGGCCAAGAAGCAGGACACGGCCCAGACCGCCCAGGCCATTCAGCGCGAGCTGAAGGAAATTTTCGACTGACGTTCCGGAGAGGGGCTCCTCTCCGCTTTCCAATCCATCGGAGAAACAGCATGCAGGATGACACCATCCTTGGCACTGGGTTGCGCACGCTTGCGCAACGCTGGGAGCGCAATGGATACCAGTTGATGAGCCGCCGCCTGGAAGGCGCGCTGGGGCGGGAGTTCCGGTTCGAATGCGCCGGCGAACCCGCCATGAGCCTGATGTTGACGGCCAAGACCGCCGCCATCGGGCCCGCCGACCCCGCGCAGCCCGCGTACGCGACCATCGCCATGGGGCCCGGCGACTGGAAACAGGTCTTTTCGGGGAAATGGTCCGTGATGACGGTCATCCTGGGGGGCCGCAGCAATTTTCCCAAGCATGAACGCCGCTACATCATGCAGCTGTCCATGCTCATGCAGGCACTTTTGCTTCTGGAGGCATAAATGGGCGCGTCGGATATTCAGCAAGCGCAGGGGCTGGCGCGCGAACCGGTCACCATGGAATACGCCAGGTTCGCCGCCGGGCTGGGCTATGACGCGCTGCCGGAGGCAGTCGCGGCGGTAGCGAAAGACCAGATCCTGGCCACGATCGGATCCTGCCTGGCAGGCTCGCGCATGCCGGGCGCGGAGTCGTTGCGCAGGGGGAGCCGGATTCTGGGCAGCGGAGAGGCGGCCACGCTGTTCGGCCTGCCGGAAAAGGTGCCGGCGCCGGCCGCCGCCCTGTACAACGCGGGCACCGGCCAGATCATCGAATGGGATGACTGGGTGCTCATAAGCCATACTGGCGCCTGTGTCGTGCCCACGGCTTTTGCCACCGGCGAAGCGTGCCGCAGTTCGGGGCGCGACGTGGTGACGGCCGTCGTCATCGGCAACGAGGTGGCGGGGCGGACTTCGCGCGCCATCCAGCGAGGCGCCTATCTCGGCAACGGCATGCCCAACCATCAGGCCGAAGCGTCCCTGGTGGCCGGCCACCTGATGAGGCTCGACCCCATCGCATTGGCGCGGTCGGTCAGCCATTCGGCCTACCTCGCGATGGAAAACTGCTTCCTGGGCTGGGCGAGCGATTCCAAGGTGCTGGTCAATGGCTTGCCGGCGATGTGGGGGATCGTTTCCGCCAATCTCGCCAAGGAGGGCCTGATCGGCAACCTGGACATGATCGAGCATCCCGCGGGGTACCTGGCTACGGTCTCCGAAGAGGTGGATCACAGCGAGCTGCTCAAGGGGCTGGGCCAGGACTGGTACACCTTGACCCTGAACACCAAGCGCTATCCGTCCTGTGCGTACAACCTGGCGGCGATCGAATCGGCCATCACGCTGAACGAACGCCTTGGATCCGAAGCCACTCGCAGGATCCGCAAGATAGTCATCCAATGTCCCGGCGTGACGATCTACGTCAGCGGACGCTATCACGGCTTCGAGCCGGACATCCGCGAACTGATACGGGACGACAAGCTGAGCCACATGGGCCTGTGCTTCGACGCGGGCTATGCGGTGGCCGCCGCGCTCGTCGACGGGAAGCTCACCTACAAGCAGTTCCTCAAGGAACGGATCTTCGACCCCGAAGTCGCCCGCCTGCACGGCATCGTCGAGTACCGCACCGATCCCGACATGCAGAAGGCCTACTACAAGGACTACCAATACGGCTCCCGCGTGGAGCTGCACATGGAGGACGGCTCAGTCCTGCACGAGGAGCGCAAGCAGTTGCTGGGCGCGCGCGATCGAACCTTCGACCACGTCGAGAAGTTCATGGAAGGCGCGGAGGACGTGCTGCCCCACGCCCAGGCGTGCGAGGCCGCGGAAGCGCTGCGCTCGTTGGAAAAGGTCCAGGACATCAACGAAGTCGGCGCCCTGCTGCGCCCCAGAAATCGCTGAACACCGAGAGGAAAAACGACATGAAGAACTTCTCCACCGTATGGCCGCGCGACATGGTTTTCGGGCGCGGAGCGCTGAGCCAGCTGGGCGCCCGCGCGAAGGCGTTGAACGTGCGGCGCATGCTGATCGTCACCGACGCCGGGCTGGTCAAATGCGGCCTGGCCGAGAACGTCGCGCGGACGCTCGCCAAGGATGGAATCGAATCCCGCATCTTCGGCGAAGTGCAGCCCAACCCCACGATGACCGAGGTGCGGCGAGGCGTTGCGCTGTGGCGCTCGGAATCCTTCGAAGGCCTTCTCGCGCTGGGCGGCGGCAGCTCCATGGACGCGGCCAAGGCCATCGCGACGACGCTGCTTTCAGGCAAGGAGATCGTGGACCAGGTCACCAACGGCGTGGACCACCTGCCCGGGGATCCCGTTCCATTCTTTGCCGTTCCGACAACCTCCGGCACGGGCAGCGAGGCGACCTCCGCGGCGATGGTGAAGGACGACGATGGCCGGAAGTACCTGATCCGCAGCCTGCGCTGCAGGCCCGTCCTGTCGGTGCTGGATCCCGAGATCACGGCAAGCGTTCCGGCGCGCATGACGGCGGCGACCGGCATGGACGCGCTGATCCATGCCATGGGCGCCTACACGAACAGCAGCCAGCATCCCATCGCCGACGTCCTCGCGCTGGAGGCGATCCGCCTGGTGATGGAGAACCTGCCCCGCGCCGTGCAGCGTGGCGACGATCTCGACGCCCGGGAGAACATGATGCTGGCCAGCCATCTGGCGGGCATCGCCATTTCCTGCAAGGGCAACGACGCCGTGCACGGCCTGTCCACCCCGGTCGAATCCCTGCTGGACGTGACGCACGGGGAAAGCCTGTCGGCCATACTGCCGCACGTGGTGGCCTTCAACATCGAAGCCCGGCCGGACCTCTACGCGACGATCGGGCGCGCGATAGGCGCGGCGGACAGGAACGCAAGCGATCAGGCCGCCGCCCGCGCCCTGCTCGAGCGGGTGACGGCATTGCGCGACGAGATCGGCGTTTCGCGCGCGCTGGCTCCGCTGGGCGTGAAGCCCGACATGATCGAGCGCTTGTCGGAGCTCGCGGAGAATAGCCGCTCCACGCTGATCAACTGCCGCAAGATGTCGCGTAGCGACATCCAGGCGATGTACCAGCGGATGCTCTGATGGACGCGCCCGCCATTTCCATGTGGCGGCCGGGCCCCAGGCTGGCCCGGCACAGCCTGCCTTACTTGTTGATGGCCCCAGCGCTCGTCCTGCTGACGGCCTTGACGCTGGTGCCGCTGCTGTACTCCATCTTCCTCAGCTTCTACGAGGCGCAGCTGGGGTTGGGGCTGGGGCGTTTCGTCGGCCTGGACAACTATGCAGCGGTCCTCCAGGAAGCCCGGTTCTGGACCTCGGCGTGGAACACCGTGATCTGGGTGGCGGGCTCGGTTTCATCGCAGATCATCGTGGGAGTCGTGCTGGCCGTAATCCTGGACCGGCTGGTCATCGGGCGCAACGTCTTCCGCGCGGCCCTGTTCCTTCCATGGGTGATGCCGGTGGCCGTGATCGCCTATCTGTGGCGATGGATCCTCAATCCGCAATCCGGCATCGTGAACGTCACGCTCAGGAATCTGGGATTCGATTGGGGGGCGACTCTGCCCTGGCTCTCGGAGCCGGACACCGCCATGGCCAGCGCGTTGTTGATCAATCTCTGGCGGGGCGTTCCGTTCGTGCTGATCATGGTGGTGGCGGCCCTGCAAGGCATTCCCAAGGACGAGTACGAGGCGGCGCGCATTTCGGGCGCGGGCGCGCTCCGCGAGTTCTGGTACGTCACGCTGCCCAACCTGAAGCTGATCATCGCGACCCTGGTGCTGTTGCGCACCATGCAGATCGCTAACAACTTCTCGCTGATGTGGCTGCTGACCGGAGGCGGGCCGGCGGACTCGACGGAAATACTGCCGATCCTGGTCTATTTGAAGGCCTTCGGCGCACACCAGTTCGGGCAGGCGTCCGCGCTTGCGGTCCTGCTGTTGATCGTCCTGATGGCAGTCGCGGTGCTGTATGCGCGGGCGTTGAGGGAGCGCAACCATGCTTAGGAAACCGACTCCCGGCGTGCTGTTCGCCTACGCCACCGTGATCGCGACCACGTTCGCGGTGCTGTTTCCTATCGTGTGGATGGTGCTGACAGCGATCAAGCCCACCGCCGAGATCTACTCTCCGGAAGCATCGTGGATCCCCGCCACGATAGACTGGTCGCATCTGCGTTCCGCGTGGCTGGAGAAGAACTTCAGCGTCTATTTCCTCAATAGCCTCATCGTGTCCACGGCCACGGCGGTCTTCAGCACGGCCGTGGCCATACTGGGGGGCTACGCGCTGTCGCGCTTCGAGTTCAGGGGAAAGCGGGTGCTGGGCGCGTTCGTGCTGGTGATCTATCTGGTGCCAGTCATTCTTCTTGCCTTGCCGTTCTACCTGCTGCTTAGCGAGCTCAATCTGCTGGACACACGCAGCGGGCTGATGCTGGCCGTGTCCACCTACGCGGTGCCGTTCTCGGTATGGGTGCTCAAGGGGTATTTCGCCCAGGTTCCCCCCGAGATCGAAGAGGCCGCCATCGTGGACGGCGCCAGCCGGATCGGCGCCTTGTGGCGAGTGGTCTTGCCGGTTGCGCTGCCAGGCATCGTGGCGACCTTTCTCTTCTGTTTCATCTTGGCCTGGGACGACTACCTGTTCGGCTTGATCATCATCAACTCCGACAGCATGCGCACGCTGCCCCTGGCGGTTGGATTGCTGGCGGCGGATTACTCGGTCACCGACGGCCAGATGATGGCCATGGGCACCATCACGACGGTTCCCATCATTTTCCTGTACCTGTTCTTTCAACGCTATTTCATCAGCGGCCTGACCTCTGGATCGGTCAAGGGCTAGCCCATAGGAGACAAAAATGGATCAGGCATTGCCGAAAACCCTGCGCGACGCGCCGTATCCCCTGCTGATCGGCGGAGAAGAGGTGCCCGCGGCATCGGGAGCAACCTTCGCCAGCATCAACCCGGACAACGGGGAAATCCTGGCGCATGTGGCGCAGGCGGGGGCCGCGGATGTCGATCGGGCGGTGCTGGCCGCGCGCAAGGCCTTCGAGGGGCCCTGGGGAAAAATGACGCCCAAGGAACGTAGCAAGGCGCTTCTGAGGCTGGCGGCCGTGCTGAACGACAAGGCCGAAATGCTTGCGCAGATCGAAATGCTGGACGTGGGCAAACCCATCAAGCAATCGCGCGCGTCCATGATCGGCCTGGCTCCCACGCTGGAGTACTACGCGGGCGTGCTGCTCGGAATGGGCGGGGAAACGATCAATGTCTCCGACCCGGCCATCATGGATTTCACGCTGCGCGAGCCGCTGGGCGTATGCGGGCTGATCGTGCCTTGGAACTATCCGGTCAGCCTGGCGGTGCTGAAGCTGGCGCCCGCGCTGGCGGCGGGCAATACCGTGGTCATCAAGCCTTCCGAGGTGACGCCGCTGTCCACGACGGAGCTTGGCCTGGCGGTCGTGGAGGCGGGCATTCCTCCGGGCGTCGTCAACATCGTCCATGGAACCGGCGAAGAAGCGGGCGACGCATTGGCGCGCCACCCCGGCGTCGCCAAGATCTCGTTTACCGGCGGCACGGTGACCGGCCGGAAGATCTTCCGGGCGGCGGCCGATTCCATCAAGCGCTTGACGCTGGAACTGGGGGGCAAGTCGCCGCTGATCGTCTTCGCCGACAGCGATATCGATGCCGCCGTGACGACGGCCTACAACGACATGACCCGGAATACCGGTCAGGTGTGCGCCGCCTGCACGCGCCTGGTGGTCGAGCGGTCCGTCCACGATGAATTCATCGAGAAACTGGCGCAGCGGGTGGCCAAGGTGAGGATAGGCAGGCCCGATGACGAGACCACGGAAATGGGGCCTATCGTCAACGCTACCCAGATCAAGCGTATCCAGGCCTATCTGCAGGTGGCGGGCGAGGAGGGCGTCCGGACCGTGCGCAGCGTCGACCTGGCAGGCCGGCCTGAACTGGGCAAGGGCTACTACATGGATCCCGTCCTGTTCCTCGACGCTAGCAACGAAATGCGCGTGGCCCGCGAGGAAATCTTCGGCCCGGTGCAGACCGTGATCGCCTTCGATACGGAGGACGACGCGGTGCGCATTGCCAACGATTCCCCGTTCGGCCTGGCCGCCGCCGTCTTTACGCGCGATGCGGCCCGTTCCATGCGCATGGTGCGCAAGATCCAGGCGGGCACGGTGTGCGTCAACCATGGCGCCAAGGCCGCCGTCGATGCGCCTTTTGGCGGCTACAAGGAAAGCGGCATCGGAAAGGAACGTGGAATGTTGGCAATGTTGGACGACACGCAGGTGAAAAATGTCCGTTATGCACTTGTCTAAGCCCTCCTCGCGGATCGAACTGGACGGGATCGCGAAGCGCTTTGGCGACAACTCCGTCCTGCACGACCTGAATCTGTCCATCGAGCCCGGCGAGTTCGTCGTGCTGCTGGGGCCTTCGGGTTGCGGAAAGAGCACCCTGTTGCGCCTGATCGCGGGCCTGGAGGAGCCCAGCGCCGGGCGCATACGCATCGGCCCCCGCGACGTGACGGATTTTCCGCCGCGCCGCCGGGACGTCGCCATGGTGTTCCAGAGCTACGCGCTCTACGCGCACCTGAGCGTCGCCGACAACATCAGTTTTCCGCTCAGGATGCGGGACCTGCCCTGGTACTACGAAATACCGGTGCTGGGCAGGTTGATGCCCGCCGCGAGGGAGAGGAAGCGGGCGCACCGGGAGCAGGCGGGTAAGGCCGCGGAGGCCGTGGGCATGCAGCACCTGCTGCATCGCAAGCCGCGCGAACTGTCGGGCGGGCAGCGGCAACGCGTGGCGCTGGCGCGCGCCATGATCCACGATCCGTCCGTATTCCTGATGGACGAGCCGCTGTCGAACCTGGATGCGCAGCTGCGCTCTCATACCCGGGCCGAGATCATCCGCCTGCATCAGCGCCTGAAGCGCACCTTCGTCTACGTGACGCATGACCAGGTCGAAGCCATGACGATGGGGACTCGGGTGATCGTCATGAACCAGGGGCGGATCCAGCAGGATGGCACGCCTGACGACCTCTACGACGCGCCCGCCAACGCATTCGTCGCGGGCTTCGTGGGCAGTCCCGCCATCAATCTCATTCCGGCGCAGCCCGCCGCGGAAGGGTTTGCCGTCAATGGCTACGTGCTCCCGGGATCGGTCCAGTACCGCGCCGCCATGGGCGCAACCCAGCTGCCGCGCAGTCTCACGCTCGGTATTCGGCCCGAGTATCTCCGGATCGGCGAGCAAGGGATGCCCGCGCAGATCGAACTGGTGGAGCGCCTCGGAACCGAGCAAGTGGTGACGTTGCAGGCTCACGGCGCGTCGTTGCGCGTCAAGCTCGACAGCGAGGTGCGTTACCGGGCGGGGGACCGCGTGAACGTGAGCCTGGATTGGAGCCGCGCGCATCTTTTCGACGCCGAGGGCGGCGGCCGCATCGAAACCTGTCGCGGCCAGACGCGACCATTGAAGGAGAAATTCGCATGAGCGCAAAGACTGTCAGGGAGCCGGCCCGCGATATTCCCGTGCTGGCCGAACCCGATGTACTGGTGGCGGGCGGCGGCGTGGCGGGCATTGCGGCGGCGGCCGCGGCCGCGCGCTCGGGGGCGAAGGTGCTGCTGCTCGAACGTTGGGGGTTCCTGGGCGGAACGGTGTCGGCGGTCACGCTGGGAGGCTTCTGCGGCATCTGGGCGGTGACGCCGGATGATCTCATTCCGGTCGTCGACGGCTTATTCGGCCAAATGGTGGACCGGCTGCGCAAGCGCGACGCGGTGACCGGGGCGCGCCGCTGGTCCCTGGCTGCGTCGCTGCCATACGACCCGACCAGCGTGCGGCTGGTGGCGGACGAAATGATGGCGGCTTACGGAGTGGAGGTGCTGTTCCATACCTGGGTGGCCGACGTCGCCGTGGAGGACGGCAGGGTGGGCACCGTGTTCGTGGAAAACAAGGGCGGCCGGTTCGCCGTGCGCCCGCGCATGGTGATCGACTGCACGGGAGACGGCGACATCGCGGCCCGCGCGGGGGCCCCGTTCGAATTGGGTTCCGGGGGGATCACGCAGTTCGGATCCAGCATGTTCCGCATGGCGCCCGTCGACGTGGAGACTTTCTGCAAGCTGAGCCGGGACGACGTCAGCGCCCGCATGGCCGAGATCGTCGCGGGCGGGACGCCATTGCCCCGGACCATGGTCGCGCTCTACCCGAATCCGATAGAGGGCGTCGTCCACCTGAACGCGACGCGTGTCGCGCGCGAGGATGGAGAGCCATTCGACCTGACCGATCCGATGCAGCTTTCCGAGGCCGAAAGGGAAGGACGCCGCCAGGCCTACCTATACGAATCCGTGCTGCGCGAGCACATGCCGGGATTTTCCCGCGCGCGCATCGTCGATATCGGCGCGCAGATCGGCATCCGGGAAACGCGGCTGGTCAAGGGGGACCACGTCCTGACGGCGGAGGAAGTTCTGGGAGGCGCGAAGCCCGACGACGGCATCGCCTGCAATGCCTGGCCGGTCGAAGTCCACGCGCAGGGGCTGAAGACGGTATGGAAATTCCTGGAGCCGGGCGAATACTGTCGGATACCTTATCGTTGCCTGACGCCGCGCGCATTGCACAATGTCCTGGTGGCGGGGCGCTGCGTGTCCTCCACGCACGAGGCGCAGGCATCGATCCGTGTGTCCGCGCCCTCCATGGCCATGGGCGAGGCGGCTGGAATGGCCGCCGCCATGGCGTTGGAAGCGAAATGCGATAGCCGGGCGATCCACGTCGGGGTGCTGCAAGAGGCGTTGCGGCGGGAGGGCGCGATCCTGGAACCGGGAGGCTGAGCGGCGGCGCGCCGGCCCCATGGGAGGGTCAGTCGCGGACGGTCCGGGCCGTCAGCACATAGCCCAGCAGGCCGATGACGGGGCCGGGCACCAGGACCCAGGCGGCGTCCAGGCCGATCCTCTCCAGCACGGACGTGGTCAGCGCGATTGAAACCACGGTTATCGCGAAGCCGATCGAGTTCTGGATGGCCAGGGCGGATCCGACGATTTCGGGCGGGCAGCTGCGGGCGGACAGGGCCGAGAATTGCGGCGAGTCCGCAACGACGGAGGCTCCCCAGAGGAGCAGGAGCGCCATCATGGCCGCGGCGGGCAGCGCATGCCAGGACAGCGCGAATATGGCGCCGCAAAGGCCCGAGAGGCAGAGCGCCCCGAGGGCGACCGGCGCGCTTCCATGGCGGCGCGAGACCAGCCCGCCCACGATGCAGCCGAGCGCGCCGACCGCAATGACGGCGAACGAAATCCCCGGAATGCCCGTGAACGGCAGGAAAGAGGCGAGATCCGTGCGGGCCACCAGGACGGGAACCACGGTCCAGAATGCGTACAGCTCCCACATATGGCCAAAGTATCCCCAGGCCGAGGCGCGGAACTTCCGGACCTTGAAGGCGGACAGCACATTCGGCCTGGCGGGCGCCGCGGCGTTTGCCCGCGCGTCGCGCGGGCGTCGGGCGGGCAGGAATGGGCCATCCCCCAGCTTGAGTATCATCAGGCCGCCCGCCACCGCGAGCGCCGAGGACGCCAGGACGACGGACTGCCAAGGAAGGCCGGCGCCCAACTCGCGCAGAAGATGGGGCAGGGCGGTGCCAAGGGTGAGCATAGCGACGAGCTGGGCGAGCGCCATGCCCGTGCGGGCCGGCTCCCAGCTTACGATCAGCTTCATGCCGAGCGGATAGATCCCGGCGAGCGACAGGCCCACAAGGAATCGATAGACGATCGCGTCGCCGAGGCCGTGGGCGGCGAGCGCGAAGAGTCCGTTGAAGGCCGCGCCAAGCACCGTGCTCAAGGCAAACACCCGGCTCGCGGGATAACGGTCGGCGAGGCCGAAGAGGGCCAGGACCAGCGTTCCGGCGATGAATCCCGCCTGCACGGCGCTGGTCAGCCAGCCGATGTCCGATGCGGTGATGTTCCACGAGACGGCCAGGTCGGGCGCGGCGCTGTTTGCGCTGAACCAAAGCGACGTGCCCAGCAGCTGCGCGACGGCGATCACGGCCGAAGGGCACAGCCAGCGGTTCGTTTCCATGCCGGGGGAAGTGGCTTTCATGCGCGTTTCCATGCGGATTCATCCGATGGCCCGATGGCCCCGCGCCTGCCGGAAGTAGGCATGCGCGAGATCGACCCAGTACCGGACGCCATGGGGAATGGCCGAATCGTTGAAGTCATAATTGGGATGGTGAAGATTATGCGATTTCCGGTCCGGCGATCCATTTCCGATAAGAATATACGCGCCGGGCTTCTCTTGAAGCATGAAGCCGAAGTCCTCCGACGTCATGTTCGGCGGCGTGTCCACGTCCACCTTGTCGACCCCGAAGGCATCCTGCAGGACCTGCGCGCAAAGCCGTGTCTCGGCGGGGGAGTTCACGGTCGCCGGATAGAACTGGAAGAATTCCAGTGAGATGCTGGCGTCCTGGACCAGCGCCAGGCCGTTGCAGATGTTGTCCATTGCGCGCTGCAGCATCTCCAGGACGCCGGTGGAGAGGGCGCGAGCCGTGCCGCGGATTTCCACGCTCTCGGGTATGACGTTGTCGGTATGCCCGGCGTTGAGCATGCATACGGAGATCACGGCCGGGTCGATGGGGTTCTTGTGCCGCGCCGCCAGGGTCTGAAGTTCCAGGACGAGCGTGCAGGCCAGGGGGATGGGATCGCGGCCCAGATGCGGCTGCGCCGCATGCGCTCCCTTGCCCTGGACCACGATCCGGAAGCGCGCGCCGGCGGCCATGATAGGCCCCGGGCGGATCCCCGCGCTTCCGACAGGCAGCGCGGGCCAGTTGTGCATGCCGAAAACCGCATCGGCGGGAAAGCGGGTGAATAGCCCTTCGTCGATCATGCGCTTGGCGCCCGCGCCGCCTTCTTCGCCGGGCTGGAACACGAAATGCACGGTTCCCGGCAGCTGGGGCCGCAGCTTGAGCGCCCTGGCTGCGCCCAGCAGCATGACGATGTGGCCGTCGTGGCCGCAGGCGTGCATGCGGCCCGGGTGCCGCGAGGCATGCTCGAAATCGTTGGCTTCCTGGATCGGCAGCGCGTCCATGTCCGCCCGCAGCATGATGGCCCGGGTCGGGTCCTTGCCGGGCAGCGTGGCCACCAGGCCGGTCTCGGCGATGCCACGCTCGACGGGATAGCCATAGCTTTCCAACGCCCGGGCGATGGCGTCCGAAGTGAGGTGCTCTTCGAAGCGCAGCTCCGGCCTGGCATGAAGCTGCTTGCGCAACGCGGAGAGGGGCTCGATCGGGTCTTGGAAAACGCCGGCGGCGCGGGTGTCTATGTCCATGGCGGGCCTCACGCGGCTTGATCGACGTCTTCCGGGGGGAGGTCGAGTTCGAACCTGTGCAGCGCGTCGAGCATGCCTTCGCAGGCATCGGCGACTTCCCTGCCCTTGTGCTTCAGATGATCGGAGAAGAACTTTCCGTGGTCGTCATGCGAGTGGAAGTGATGGGGAGTCAGCGACATCGAGAACACCGGAACGTTTGTTTCCAGCTGCACGCGCATCAGGCCGTCGATGACGGCTTGCGCGACGAACTCGTGTCGGTAGATGCCCCCGTCGACGACCAGCGCGGCGCCCACGATCGCGTCGTATCGCCCGGACAGCGCGGCGCGCTTGGCCAAGAGGGGGATTTCGAAGGCGCCGGGAACGTCATAGGTATCGATGCGATTCAACGCCCAGCCGTAATGGGCCATCCTGTCGTAGAAGGCCAGCCTGGAGTGGGCCAGCAGGCCGGAGTGCCAGCTGGACTGGATGTAGGCGATGCGCCTGGTCTGTGTCTTGTTCCGCATAAACGTACATTCGCGGCGCCGTTCACGATGAACGGCGCCGCAGGCTCGGGTCAGGGGTTAGGAAGCGTTGGGCGAAAGCCGGCCCGGGGCGGAGAGGCCGCGCGTCGCGATCGAGACGACGGTCAGGACGACCAGGTTGAAGAACAGCGCGATCATGCCGACGTTCAAGTCCTTCAAGGCGGTCGGCAGGAACGGGAACATGCCGGCGACGGTCTGCTTGGTCAGGGAAACATAGGCCACCGTGGAGACGCCCACGATGATGCCGGCGAAGGCGGCGGGCTTGGAGACCGGGTTCGACTTGAACAGGCTGGCCAGGAACACGGGGAACAGCTGCGTCACGAAAGCGTATGCCATGAGCAGAAGCGCCACGATCGTGTCTCCTCCGCCCAGGGTGAACCAGACGGCCACCGCCATGATGGCGGGCGCCAGCCATTTGGCGACGCGGGCGATGTGCGCGTCTTCCACGCCTGGCCGCAGGGGGCGGTAGACGTTGTTCGCGAGCAGCGTAGCGGAGGTCATCAGGATCATGGAGCCGGGAACCAGCGCGGTGAGAATGCCTGCCGCGCCGATGACTCCGACGAACCAGGGGTCGAACGTCTGCAAGGAGATCTTGAAGAGCGCCAGGTCGATGTCGCCGCCCTTCAGGCCGGGGACCTGCAGAATCGCGGAGAAGCCGACGAACAGGATGAACAGTAGCATGAGCTGGTAGATCGGCAGGATGAACGCGTTCTTGCGCAGGACGCCGTCTCCCTTCGCCGTGTACACCGCCATGAACATATGGGGCCACATGTAGAAGCCGAGGGTGGACAGCACCACGGTCGACACCATCCACGTCGGGCTCTGGCCCACGTCACGCAGCGCGAGAAAGCCGGGTTTGGCCGCCTCGATTGCGGTGAACATGTTCTCGATGCCGCCGTAGTAGTGGTACGGCAGATACAGGCCGAGGAAAACCGCCACGAACATCACCAGGGCGTCCTTGATCACGGAAGTCCAGGCCGATCCGTGGACGCCCGACAGCGCGACGTACGCGGCGACGACGATCGCGCCGATGATGACGCCCTGGTTCGAGGAGATGGCGGAGTAGGAGGAGATGCTGACGATGATGCCCAGGCCCTTGAGCTGCAGAACCAGGTAGGGGATCAGCGCGATGAAGCCGACGATCGCCACCAGCACGCCGAGCGCGCTGCTCTTGTACTTTGAAGCGAAGAAGTCGGGTTGCGACAGCAGCCGGCGTTCTTTCGCGTACCTCCACACCGGGGGCAGGATGAAGTAGGAAAGAATGAAAGGCAGGCTGCCATACCCGAGGAGGTAGTAGGCACCGGCGCCGTTGCCGTAGGCGAAGCCGCTGCCGCCCAGGAAGACGAAGGTTGTGTAGATTTCTCCTGCCATCAGCAGGAAGACGATCGCCGCGCCGAAGCCGCGGCCCCCGACCGTCCATTGTTCCAGGCTCATGTCCTTGCCGCGCCTTGCCCGGATCCCGAGAAAGAGCGCGACTCCGACCGCCAAGGCAATAAAGATCAATGCGCTGTTCATTTTGCGTGGCCGTCCCGTTGAGTGGATTCTGCCTTTTGGTCAGAGAAATAGATGATCGCCATCACAATGGATGTAAGGACGAGGGACAGCGCCAGCCAGGACAGCAGAAACGGCATCCCGAGCAGGAAAGGGGTGACGCGATTCAGAAAGAACGGCCCTACAAGGACCATCAGGACTGGCGCTAACGCCAGGGTGTGAACGGCTCGCATGGATGAATCTCCGGTTTTTCCCTTGTGATTGGACGTGAGTCGACCTCAAGGCGATGGTCCATCGCCTCGATGATCTCTGCACGCGGTTGTTACGGTGAGCGTGGCCGACGCTCGCCGCTTATCGTCGATGGAGGCCCTATGCCCAATCCATCAAATGGGAGATGCTCTTGACGTGCGTGTAGCACTCAAGGCCTTCGGTGCCGCCTTCGCGGCCGTAACCGCTTTCCTTGACGCCGCCGAACGGCGTCTCGGACACGGCCGACACCAGGTGATTGATCGCCAGGTTGCCTACCTCGAGCTCGTCGCCCAGCTTGTACGCATTGGCCGCGGACGTGGTGAAGGCGTAGCCGGCCAGTCCGTACGGCAGGGCATTCGCCCGAGCGATGGCCTCGTCGATGTCGGCCACGCGCACGACGAGAACCAGCGGGCCGAACGGCTCTTCGTTCATGGCCCGGGCGTCGCCGGGAACGTCGGCAAGCACGGTAAAGGGGTAGACGTATCCCGCGCCCGAGGGCGGATTCCCGCCGCAGACCAGGCGCGCGCCGCGTTCGAGCGCATCTTTCGTCAGGGCGTCGATCGCGTCGAAGCGGCGGCGGTTGACCACCGGGCCGATGTCGTTGCCGGCGTCCATCGCGTTGCCTGCCTTGACCTGGCTGCCGTGGCGCTGCATGGCGTCGACGAAGGCGTCGTAGATCCTGGCGTGGACGAAGAAGCGGGTGGGCGAGACGCACACCTGGCCCGCGTTGTTCAGCTTGCCCTTGATGCATGCGATCGCCGCCTTTTCCGGGTCTGCGTCCTCGCAGATCACGACGGGAGCGTGGCCGCCCAGTTCCAGGATCGCCGGCTTCATGTGCTGCGCGGCCAGCCCTGCCAGGTGTTTGCCTACGGGAGTCGATCCCGTGAACGTGATGCCGCGCACCGTGGGGCTCGCAATCAGATGCGCCGAGATCATCGCCGGGTCGCCGAACACGACGTTCAGCACGCCGTCGGGCAGCCCCGCGTCCTTGAACGCCTTTGCGAGCAGCACCGCGCCGGCCGGCGTTTCCTCGGCCGCCTTGAGAATGATCGAGCAACCCGCGGCCAATGCGCCGCCCACCTTCCGGGCGGGGGAGCTCATCGGGAAGTTCCAGGGCGTGAAGGCCGCGATGACGCCTATGGGTTCGCGGATCACCGTGTGGCGCATGCCGGGCTCGGCCGGCACGACGCGGCCGTAGAGCCGCTTTCCTTCGTTTGCGTCCCACGTCATCAGGTCGCAGCCGCGGAGCACTTCGGCGCGGGCCTGGGCCAGGGTCTTGCCCTGCTCGAGCGAAATGGCGTGGGCGATTTCCTCCACGCGTTCGCGGATCAGCGCGATGGCCCGCAACATGATTTCCGCGCGCAGGGCGGGCGCGGTCTTTCTCCAGGCGCGGAACCCCTGGGCGGCCGCCTGGATGGCATCGTCGAGATCCTGCGCGCCGGCCCTGGGGACCGAGCCGATGACCGTGCCGTCGGAGGGGTTGATGACCGGATCGCCGGCGACTCGGCGCCACTGGCCGCCGATGAGCATCTGGATTTCTGGGTAAGCGTGCATTCTGATATCCAAAATTCTTGGTTCGTGCTTCGGCCTGGCCGGCGCGGCAAGGCAAGCCCCGGCCATCGTCAGCCTCCGGACGAAGGAATGAAGGGCTCGCCGCGCGCCCCTAGGCGTGGGCGGGTTGCGGCGCCTGCGGCAGGCGGTGGAAGTCGCGGCCGAAGTACATCAGGCCTTCGCGGCCGGCGGTGCTGCGGATCGCCTTGATTTCGCAATAGAAGACGGTGTGCGTCCCGACTTCGTTCATGGACATCACTTCGCAGTCCAGGGCGGCGACGGCGTCCACGAGCGCCGGCGCGCCGGTCTCCAGGCGATCCCAGGTCGCCGCCGCGAAACGCGATTCCATGGGCACGTTCCTGGAGGCGAATCGCATGGCGATGTGGCGTTGATCGCCGGCCAGGACATTCACGCACAGATTGCCGTTTTCGCGGATAACGGCGTTGTTCTTGCTTGCCCTGTTGATGCACACGAGCAGGGTGGGCGGGTCGTCCGTCACGGAGCAGACCGCGGAAACCGTGCAGCCGGCAAGCCCCGCCTTGCCTTCGCTGGTAATGACGTTGACCGCCGCGCCCAGGCCGGACATGGCCTCTCGATAGGTCAATTTATCAATCATGATGGCACCTTCCTGTTTTCCGGCCGGGCATGCAGGCGGATTCGGCGCTGCGTGCCCGGGCACGGCCACGGCTTATTTCCCGTTGCTGCGATAGCTGGCTGCGGGGTGCGACGCCGGCAGGCGGGCCTGGCCGAACAGCTTTTCGCGATAGCAACCGTCGTTGTAGGAGGTCTTGTAGACGCCGCGTTCCTGCAGTTGCGGAATCAGGAGCTCGATGACGTCGTCGAAGCATTCGGGGACCACGGTGCGAGACAGGTTGAAGCCATCTACGTCGGCCTCCTCGCTCCAGCCGATAAGTTGCGACGCGATCTGATCGACGGAGCCGACCCAGGGCGTTTGCCGGCTGCCCAGGACCATCTGTTCCAGCAGCTTGCGGCGGGTCCACTGCGGGCCGCTGGCGCGCGTCATGGCTTCCACGTTCGAGACGATCGCCTGGCTTTTGCCGGTATCGATGGGCTCGTCGATGTCGTATTTCGAGAAGTCGATGCCCAGCGACGCCGCGGCGTGGGCGAGGGCGCCTTCGGTGCTGACGTACTTGCGGTATTCGGCGAACTTCTCCTGGGCCTCGGCCTCGGTGCGGCCGAGGATCAGCGTGGCGCCCAGGAAGACCTTTACGTCGTCGGCCTTGCGGCCGAGCTGCACGGCCTGGGCGCGGATGTCGCTGACGATGTCCTTGACCCCTTCCTTTTTCTGGCCGTTCACGAAGACGCATTCCGCGTGCGTGGCCGCGAACCTGCGGCCGCGGGTGGAGGAGCCCGCCTGATACAGCACCGGCGTGCGCTGCGGAGAGGGCGCGCAAAGGTGCATGGCGTCCACCTTGTATTGGGGCCCGGCGTGATGGATCGTCCGCACCTTGGCGGGATCGGCATAGATGCCGCGTTCGCGGTCGGCGAGCACGGCGCCGTCGTCCCAGCTGCCTTCCCACAGCTTGTAGACCAGCGACATGTATTCGTCCGCCAGGTCGTAGCGGTCGTCGTGGGCGATCTGGCCTTCGATGCCGATCGCGCGGGCGGCGCTGTCGAGGTAGCCGGTGACGATGTTCCAGCCGACGCGGCCCCCCGTCAGGTGATCCAGGGTCGACATGCGCCGGGCGAACAGGAACGGCTGTTCGTAGGTGAGATTCGAGGTAACGCCGAAACCCAGATGCTTCGTCACGGCCGCCATGGCGGGGATGAGCAGGGTAGGGTCGTTCACGGGCACTTGCGCCGCGCTGCGCACGGCCGCGTCGGCGTTGCCGCCGAGCACGTCGTAGACGCCGACCACGTCGGCGAAAAAGATGCCGTCAAACAGGCCGGCTTCGAGCCGTTTGGCGTAATCTACCCAGTATTGCAGCTCTCCGTGCCGTGTCGATTGATCCCGAGGATGCGTCCACAGGCCTTGCTGGATGTGGCCGACGCAATTCATGTCGAAGGCGTTGAAGCGAATTTCACGTGACATATCAGTTTCCGAAGCGGTACTTGGTGAGTTCCGGGGTGGGGCCCGAATCGCCGGTCTGGCTGTGTTGTCAAGTATAGTGAACGATTGATCACTATCAAAGACTTCTCATCTAGGTACAAACCCGGGAGTCCGATATGTGCTATGAGATCGGTACGGCCGGCCGGCGCGCTGCGGGCCGATACAATGACGAACAGAACCCGCCGCTCTCACTGCCAACATGAACAACCCGCTTCCTGATCCTTCCATCGCCATCGCCACGCGGCTTCGCATAGAGCGCGAAGCCCGCGGCTGGTCTTTGGGCGACCTTGCAGACAAGTCCGGCGTGTCCAAGGCGATGATCAGCAAGATCGAGCGCTGCGAAGCCAGCCCCACCGCGACCATCCTGGGCAAACTGTCCGGCGCGTTCGGGCTTCAGCTGTCCATGCTCCTGGCCCTGGCCGAGCGGACTGGCGAACGCCTGAGCAAGGCGGATTCGCAGTCGGTGTGGGTGGATCCGGAAACCGGCTACGAGCGCCGGGTGGTGTCGCCTCGCAACGGGACGATGCTTGAGATGGTGCAAGTGACCTTGCCCGCCGGCGTGCGGGTCGAATACCCGGCCAGCGCCTTTGTCTTCCAGCACCAGCAGATCTGGGTTCTCGAGGGAACGCTGACGTTCCAGGAAGGGGACATCACGCACGTGCTGGAGCGGGGCGACTGCCTGCAGCTCGGCCTGCCGACCGCGTGCGCATTCCAAAACGCGACGGACGCGCCCTGTGTCTACGTGGTGGCGCTGATCCGACGCTAGGGCCTGTGGCGTCGGCCTCAGCCATCCACGGGCTGGGCAGGGCCTTCGAGGCGGAGCTGATAGAAGCTTGCGTCGAGCCACCGGCCGAACTTGAATCCCACCTCCGGCAGGGTCCCCATGTGTTGGAAGCCGAGGTTCTCATGTAGCGCGATGCTGCCCGCATTCGTCGCGTCGATGCAGCCGATGAGCGTGTGCACGTTCGACTCGCGCGCCCGCGCGATGAGCGCGGACATGAGCGACTTGCCCAGCCCGCAGCCGCGATAGTCCTTGTGGACATAAACGCTGTGCTCCACGGTGTACTTGAACGCGGGGAAGGCGCGGAACGTGCCCCAACTGGCAAAACCGGCAAGCGTGCCGTCGTCCGTGAAGGCCCCGATCACCGGGAAGCCGCCCGCGGCTTTTGCCTGGAACCAGGCCGCCATCGCGGCCGGCTCGCGTTGCCGGTAGTCATAGAGCGCCGTCGAGTTCAGGATGGCTTCGTTCAAGATATCGAGGATCGCGGTCGAATGCTGTTCCTCGCGGCAATCGGCAAATTTGAACGTGGGTTGGGGCATTTTTGCTTGTCTACTATAGAAAACAACCGAATCCTATAGGGGATGGAGAGGGCGCACCATCTTTGAAACGTATGGAAACATAACCTTGTTATTGACCTTCGCCCCATGGTATCAATCCCCGATGTCGGACCGCGCCCGCGGTTGCTTACCAGCGTTGCCATGAAATTCCTGCACGTCCTGCTTACCGCGTTCCCCCTGCTCGGGACCAGTCTCGGTCCAAGCGCCATGGCCGGGGAAGTGCGCGTTGCCGTCGCGACCCTGCTTGCCGAACCGCTGCGCGCCATCGCCCAGAGCTTCGAAAAGGACACTGGCAATAAGGTGATCCTTACCGTAGGAAACACCAGCGACCTGCTGCGGCAAATCCTCGGCGGGGCCCGGTACGATCTGTTGCTGCCCAATAACACGGCGGCCTTGAAGGAACTGGAAGCACGCAATCTGGTTGTGGCGGGCACGCGTTATACCTACGCGACGAATTCGCTGGTGCTGTGGTCTCCGCAGGAAGGGTATGTCGACTCGCAGGGCCATATCCTGACTCGCAACAAGTTCGACCGGCTTTCGGTCGTGAGCCCGGATCTCGTGTATGGCCAGCCGGCGAAGCAGGTGCTGGACAACCTGGGCATAGCCAGCAAGATCTCGGCCAAGCTGGTCGAACGCCACGATATCGCCGAGTCCCGGCGGTTCGTCGCCTCGGGCGCTCCCGCCCTGGGCATCGTGACCCTGTCGCAGGTGTACGCCAACGGCAAGCTCTCCCGAGGATCGGCCTGGCTGATCCCGCAGTCGCTCTACGATCCGATCAGGCAGCAGGCCGTCATCCTCGATGAAGGGCGGAACAATCCGACGGCGCGGTCGTTCCAGTTCTATCTCAAGGGTTCCAAGGCCGGTTCCATCCTGCTCGGCTATGGCTACAGGCACGAAGTAATCGCCGGGGCGCTCTGACATCCCCGCGATGCCCAACGCACCGGCAAGCGCAATCCGCCCATGAAAGTCCAAGGCCCCGCCCGGCCGGCCGCAGCCTGATTCCCGGCCGGCCCGTTTTTTTTCGGCCGCCTGCAAGACGTCCCGTCTCCCCCGCCTCGCATCCTGGTCGCCAGCGCCAGCCTCGCCCATTTCTAAGCCGAAATAGATGTGCTTCGGGTTATTGGTGAACCGTTTCATTGTGTGCTAGAGTTGGCGAAAATTACGGAGACAGCCGTTAATTACCAGAGAATTCAACGGCCATCTGAGGAGGCATGGTGCTTTTTTGTAGAATTAATGAATCGGTTCAAACAAAGGGGCGCATGCCTGGCCAAGCCTGGGCGGGGCGGCGCGGCTTCCTCACCGCCATGGCGGGCATGGCCGCCATGGGCCTGCCCGGCGCCGGCCGCGCCGCGGCCTATCCTTCGCGGGCGCTGACGCTGTATGTGCCCTTTGCCGCCGGCGGCATCGCCGACAGCAATGCGCGCCTGGTGGCCGAAAAACTCGCGGCCCAGCTTGGACAGCCTTTTGTCGTGGACAACCGGCCTGGCGCGGGCGGCAACATCGCGCTCGGCGTGGCCACGCGGGCAGCGCCCGATGGATATAGCCTGATGTTCGGCACCAATGGCACGCATGCGGCGAACCGCTATCTGTACAAGGATTTTCCCTACGATCCGCTGCGGGACTTCGTGCCCGTGCACGGGCTGTTCGCCGATTTCAACGTGCTGGTCACCGGCGCGACGACGCCGTTCGCCACGTTCGGCGAATTCCTGGCCCTGGCCCGCAAGCGGCCGGGTCAGATGACGTATGCCTCGGCCGGCGTGGGCACGGCGCAGCATCTGGTGGCGGAGCTGCTGCAGCAGGTAGCGGGCCTCCGGTTGCTGCACGTGCCCTACAAAGGCGCCGGCCTGGCGATGAACGACCTGATGGCCGGCACGGTGGACGTGATGTTCGATTACCCCATCACCAGTCTGCCGCTGATCCGTGCCGGAAAGCTCCGCGCGCTCGTGACGACGGGGCCGGGGCCCCTGCCCAGCCTGCCGGGCGTTCCCACCATCGCCGAGGCCGGATTTGCGGGGGCGCAGTCATCGGTGTGGTCGGGGTTGTTCGCGCCGCGCGGCACCCCGGCCGATGCTGTCGAGATATTGTCCGGCGCCTGCGGCCGCATCTTGGCGGACCCGGCCGTGCAGGCGCGTGCCGCCCAGAACGGCACCGAATTGCTGCGCAAGCTCGATGCGCGGGCGTTCCCCGCATTCGTCGCGGCCGAGGCCGGGCGCTGGCGGGGCATCGTGCGGTCCGCGCGCGTGCAATTGTGATGTGATGGCAAGGAACGACAGAAAAATGAATCCACGCTGGAAAGTACGGCCCTCGGCATCGAACTGGGGCGACTTCGGGCCGGACGATGAGCTGGGCCGGCTCAACTTGATCACGCCCGAGGCGGTTCTGCGGGGAGTGCGCGAGGTGCGGGAAGGGCGCAGCATCTGCCTGAGCCTGCCGCTGAATCTGCCGGGCGGCAATGTGCTGAATCCGCGCCGCCATCCGCCGGTGTTGGCGCCGACGCGGCGGGACGGGCGTCCCGTCTACAACCTGCCCGTGGACCCGGACGGCCACGCGCACACCGACGTGGTCTGCGACGACGCGGTAACCCTGCATACGCAGTACTCCACCCAATGGGACAGCTTCGCCCACGTGGGGCACCGGTTCGACGTGGAGGGCAATGGCGAACCCGTGGCGGTGTATTACAACGGTTTCCGCGCCGGCGTCGACGTGGTCGGCCCCGAAGACGGGGCGCCGCCGGGCGCGCACCGCCTGGGCATCCAGACCATGGCGGAAAAAGCCATCCAGTCGCGCGGCATGCTGTTGGACCTGCACGCGCTGTGCGGCGATGCGCGCCAGTATGTGGGTTATGACCTGCTGATGCGCGCCGTGGATGCCGCCGGCGGCGATATCCAGTCCGGCGACATGCTATGCCTGTACACGGGGTTCGCCGACAAGATCATTGCCATGGGCGGCGCGCCCGACGCCGCGGTGCTCGATAACAGCTGCGCCGTGCTGGACGGCCGCGACGAGCGCCTGCGACGCTGGATCGTGGATAGCGGGATCGCCGCGCTCTGCGCCGACAACTACGCCGTCGAGGGCATACCGGGCCGGCCCGCGGCGGAACCCTGCGCGCGGCTGCCCCTGCATCAGTTATGCCTGTTCCAGTACGGGATCCCCCTGGGCGAGCTTTGGCACCTGTCCGAGCTGGCGCGCGCCCTCGCCGCGCAGGGGCGCTCGAAATTCCTGCTGACCGCGCCGCCGCTGCGCCTGCCTGGCGCGGTGGGATCTCCCGTCACGCCGGTCGCCACGCTTTGAGCCGCTGCGCTCCTCCTATCAAGAGTCCATCATGAGCCAAGTACAGAAATCCGAAGCCGCGGCTTTCCACCTGGAGGGCCGCCGTATCCTGGTGGTGGGGGCTGGGCGCTCGTCCGGCGCGCGCCAGCCTGCGGCCAACGGCAATGCGGCGTGCCTGGCGCTGGCCCGCGCCGGCGCGCGCGTGGCCTGCGCCGACCGCGATCTCGACGCCGCCGAGCGCACGGTGGGCGATATCGCCGAGGTTGGCGGGCAGGCGATTGCCCTGCAGGCCGACGTGTCGGACGTGGGGCAGATCGAGGGCATGATCGACCGGGCGGTCGCGGCCCTCGGCGGGCTCGACGGCCTGGTGCTGAACGTGGGCGTCAGCCACCGCACGCCGCTGTCGGGACTGACGCCGGACAACTGGGACGCGGTGCTGAACGTCAATACCCGGGCGCATGTGTTCTGCGCCAAACACGCCTTGCCCCGGATGGCGCCGGGAGGCTCCATCGTTTTCGTATCGTCCACGGCATCGCGCCGCCCTGGCGGGCGCAACCCCGCCTACGAAACGTCGAAGGCAGCGCTGTCGGCCGTATGCCGGGCGGTGGCGCTGGAAGGCCAGCCGGCGGGAATTCGGGCCAATACCGTGGTGCTGGGCCTGATCGACACGCCGATGGGCCGGGCTGCAAGCCAAGCCAGGCCGGACCGGCTGGCACAGCCCATGCCTTTCGGGCGGCAGGGAACCGCGGAAGAAGTGGCGGCCGCGATCCGGTTCCTGCTGTCCGACGAGGCCAGCTATATCAACGCTGTTGAATTGCCGGTGGACGGGGGCATGTCGGCCGGCATCGTCTTGCGCAAATAGGGCGGCGCGCGCCGCACCGCACATAACAACACCAGGAGACAACGATGAACCCTCGCATTTTCTTGCGCCTGGCCGTGCCGGGCATGAGGCGCATGCTGGCGCTGGCCATGGCCGCAACCGCCGTGGCCGCGGTGCCCGGCGTGGCGGCCGCCGCCTATCCGGAGCGGCCCATCCGCTACGTGATTCCCTTCCCGCCGGGCGGTTCCACGGATACCACGGGCCGGATCCTGGCGGAAGCGATGTCGAAGATCCTCGGCCAGCCCGTCGTCGTGGAAAATCGCGGCGGAGCCGGCGGCAACATCGGCGCCGCGCACGTCGCGGGTTCGCCCCCCGACGGCTATACCCTGTTGCAGGGAACGATCGGAACGCACGGAATCAATCCGACGCTGTACGAGAATCCGGCTTTCGACGCGCGCAAGGATTTCGAGCCCGTTGCGCGCATGACGGCAGGCACGAACGTGCTGGTGGTGAACCCCTCGGTTCCCGCGAAAAACGTGCAGGAACTGATCGCGTGGACGAAGGCGAATCCGGGCAAGCTGATGATGGGCTCATCCGGCGCCGGCAGCAGCATCCACATGTCGGGCGAGCTTTTCCAGGTGCTGACGGGCACCCGCTACACCCACGTGCCGTATCGAGGAGGAGGCCCGGCCATGAACGATCTGCTGGCCGGACACATCCAGCTCATGTTCGACAACCTGAACGTTTCGCTGCCGCACATCCAGGCCGGCAAGCTGCGCGCCCTGGGCGTGACCAGCCGCAACCGCGCCAGCGTGCTGCCGGACGTGCCCACGCTGATGGAGGCCGGCGTTCCCGGCTATGAGGTCACCAGCTGGAGCGGCATCTTCGCGCCCGCCGGCACGCCCCGGCCTATCGTGGAAAAGCTCAATACCGTCATCAATCAGGCGCTGGCAAGCGATTCGGTGCGTGAGCGCTTCGACGAGGCCGGCATCCAGATCGATCTGATGGGCGTCGACCAGTTCAAGGCATTCGTCGACAGCGAGATCGACCGCTGGGGCGACATCGTCAAGAAATCGGGCGCGAAGGCGCAATAATGGCCCCGACGATGCGCGCGCTTGTCCTGGGGGCGGACGGACCCGTGCTGGCCCGGGCGCCGGTGCCCAGCCCGGGGCCGTCGGAAGTCCGGCTGCGGGTGCTGGCCTGCGCCCTGAACCGCGCCGATCTCTACATGGCCGAAGGCCGCCGCCATGGCGACGCCGGCGGGCCGGGCGCCATCCTCGGCCTGGAGTGGGCGGGAACCGTGGATGCCGTGGGGGCCGAGGTGCCGAGCCATGTCCGTATCGGACAGCGCGTCATGGGGTCGGGGCGAGGCGCCTTCGCCGACTATGCGGTCGCGGACTGGGGGCGGGTGCTGCCCATGCCGGACGGCCTGGAGCCCGCTCAGGCCGCCTCCCTGCCCATTGCGCTGCAGACCATGCACGACGCCCTGGTGACCCATGGTGGGCTGAGGGCCGGCATGTCCCTGCTGATCCATGGCGCCTCGACCGCCGTGGGCCTGATGGCGCTGCGGATCGCGCGCTGTCTCGGGGCCGGTTGGGTGGGAGGCAGTTCCACCAGCGAGGCCAAGCGCCAGCGCCTGCTCGGCCTGGGCATGGATCTGGTGGTGGATCCTTCCGTCTCCGGCTGGTCCGGCCTGGTGCTGGACGCCACGGCCGGCAGGGGAGCGGACCTGGTGGTGGACATGCTGTCGGGGCCTGCCATCAACGACACCCTGGCTGCCACTGCCATCGAAGGGCGCATCGTGAACGTGGGCCGGCTGGCGGGCCGCACGGGCAGTTTCGACTTCGATCTGCATGCCTTGCGGCGCGTGCGCTACTGCGGCGTCACGTTTCGCACCCGCTCACGCGAGGAGGTCCGGCGGATTACCGCGGACATGCTGCGCGACCTGGGCGGCCCGTTGGGCGACGGGACATTGCGCCTGCCGGTGGACCGCGAGTTTGCGCTGGAGCAGGGCGCGCAGGCCCTGGCCTATATGCGGGCCAACGGCCACTTCGGCAAGATCATTTTGCGCGTCGCTTGACCGGGCCGCAGGATTGGCGCTCGATCAGCGCATAAGGGAAAACGTTGGTGCGCGGTTCAGGCTGCGCTTCGCCGCTGCGGGCCTGGATGCGTTCCAGCAGCATCGCCGAGGCGCAGTCGGCCACGGATTCCACCGGGGTGCGCAGCACGGTCAGCGCAGGGGCGTAATCCTCGGCGAAGTCGGAATCCCCGATGCCGACCACGGAGATGTCTTCGGGCACCCGCTTGCCCATTGCCGCGATGGCGCGCAGCGTGCTGCTCAGGGTTTGCGTGCCCTGCGCAATGATGGCCGTGGGCGCGTCGGGCCGGCCCAGCAAGTCGGTGATGGCGTCATAGGCCGAACTGGTGGGAGAAGGGCCCTGGATCAGCAGGTCGGGAACGGGCAGGTGCGCCGCCTTGAAGGCCGCTTTGTAGCCTTCGATGCGCCTGCGCACGGGGCGGCTGCGCGCCTGCCACAGCACAAGGGCGATTCGGACATGGCCCAGGGAAATCAGATGGCGGACCGTGTCGGCAATGCCTTTGGCATGGTCATACAGGACCGCGTCCGCCTTGACGTCCATGTCGCGATCGTAGATCACCGCGGGCATGGTCAGGTTCTGCACCGCATTCAGCACGTCGGGATCGCGCTCGTTGCCAGGCGCGATGATCACGCCGTCCATGCCGCGCAGCTGGAACGTGTTGAGGATGCTGACTTCGCGCTTCGGGTCGTTGAGGCCGTTCGCCAGCAGCAGCATGTAGCCGGCGTTGAAGAAGCGGGCCTCGAGCGCCCGGAACGCCCGCGCGTAGAGAGGGTTGGTGACGTCGGAGAACATGCAGCCGATGGTCTTGCTGCTGCGGGAACGCAATGCCTGCGCCGCATGATTGGGGCGATAACGCAGCGCGGCGATGGCGCGTTCGACTTTGGCGCGGACTTCGGGCGTGACGTTGGCAGCGCCGTTGATCACGCGCGACGCGCTGCCCACCGAGGTGCCAGCCAGGGCCGCAACGTCCCGGATGCTGATTTTTTTTTGCCGCATGTAGATCCCTTTTGCAGCGCCAAAGTATACCCCAGGCCCATCCGCGAGCACGCATGGCGAACGCCCGCCGCGCCGGTTTTTGTCGGTCTATTGATGAAACGATTCATTTAAGAATATACTGCGCATTCGTTGAGCATATGAAAATGTTGGTGAAACGATGCAAATGCCCTTGGGCGCAGCCGTTGCACCGCCCTCACACAAGGACAGCAATGCGTACACACCGTGCCCATGTCGGCGGCACCATCGGCGACTTGATCATCCAGGCGATCGCGCGTTATCCGGACCGCGTGGCGTTCATCGACGAGCAGTCCCGGCTCAGTTATCGCCAGCTTGGACGGCGTATCGGCCAGGCCATGGCGGCGTTTTCGGCCCTGGGGCTCAAGCGCGGCGACGGCGTCGCCCAGCTGTCGGGAAATCGCAGCGACGTATTCGTGGTGATGGCGGCCGCCTATCTGATGGGGCTGCGCTCCATCACGCTGCATGGCATGGGTGGCCTGGAGGACCATGCGTACATCGTCCGCGACGCCGAGGCATGTTTCTTCATTGCGGACGGGGGCTACCGCGAGCGCCTGGATGCGCTGCGCGGGCGCTGCCCCGCCGTGCGCCATTGGTATTCGCATGACAGCGGCGTGGCGGGCCAGGCGTCGTTCTGGGAGTACGCGCAGGAGCAGGAGCCCGCGCCCTTGCGCGTGACGGCGGAGGCGGATGACGTCATCCGCCTCGCCTATACCGGCGGCACGACGGGCAAGCCTAAGGGCGTCATGCTGACCAACCGGTCGATGTGGATGCAGGCGGTGCTTCTGCTGGCCGCGCGCCAGCTGCCGGCGGAACTGCGTCTGCTGTGTCCCACGCCCATCTCGCACGGCGCCGGCGCGATGCTGGTGCCCACGCTGTGGCGCGGCGGAACCGTCATCCTGCAGCGAGGGTTCGAGCCCGAAAAGTACATCGCGGCGCTGCAGGCGCACCGGGCCTCCTTCAGCTTCCTGGTGCCCACGATGGTGTACGCCATCCTGGACCATCCGCTTTGCAAGACCGCCGACTTTTCGTCGCTGCGCCTGCTGTCGTATGGCGCGTCGCCCATGGCGCCCGCGCGCATCGAGGAAGCGCTGCGCGTATTCGGGCCGGTGCTGGTGCAGAGCTACGGCCAGACCGAAAGTCCCAGCAACATCCTGTTCCTGTCCCAGGAAGACCATGCGCGCACCGACGTCAATACGCTGGGCTCGGCGGGCATGCCGTACCCGGGCGTGACGGTGGAGCTGCTGGACGATCAGGACCAGCCGGTCGAGCCGGGCGAGATAGGCGAGCTGTGCGTGCGCAGCCCCTTGGTGATGGAGGGTTATTGGAAGCAGCCGGAACTGACGGCGCAGGCGCTGCGCAACGGCTGGCTGCACACCGGCGACATGGCCTATCGCGATCCCCACGGCTATTACTTCCTTGTCGACCGCAAGAAGGACATGATTATTTCGGGCGGCTTCAACGTCTATCCGAAGGAAATCGAGAACGTATTGGCGGCGCATTCCGCGGTGGCCGCGGCGGCCGTGATCGGCGTGCCCGACGAGAAATGGGGAGAAGCGGTCAAGGCCGTCGTGGTGCTGCGCCCCGGAAGCGCCGCCACCGAAGACGACCTGAAGGCGGCGGTGCGCAGCGCAAAAGGTCCCGTCAACACGCCGAAGTCGATCGATTTCGTGGACGCGCTGCCTCTGACCACGCTGGGCAAGCCCGACAAGAACCAGTTGCGCGCTCGCTATTGGGGCGACCGCAAGCGCAAGATCAATTAATGGAACTACACATCAGGGGAAGACGATGAGCATGGAAATCCAGGCAGCGGCGCGGTCGCTGGAGGGCCGAGTGGCCATCGTGACGGGCGCGGGCTCGCGCGCCGATGGCATAGGCAATGGCCGGGCAGCCGCTGTCCTGCTGGCGCGCGACGGCGCGCGTGTGGCGTTGATCGACGCCGTCGAGGAATGGGCCGACGTGACGCGGCGCATGATCGAGGACGAGGGCGGCGAGGCGCTGGTCCTGCCCTGCGACGTGAGCGCCGATGCGCAATGCGCCCAGGCCGTGCGCGAGGCCCGGCAGCGTTGGGGCCGGGTGGACATCCTGGTCAATAACGTGGGCGTGGGCGGCCCGGCCGGCAACGCCGTCGATCTGGACCTGGAGGAATGGGACCGGGCGCTGCGCACCAACATCACCTCGATGATGCTCATGGCGCGCCATTGCATTCCGGCCATGCGCGAGCAGGGGCGCGGCGCCATTGTGAACGTGGCGTCGGTGGCGGGTCTGATGGGCGGCCATCCCAGCCTGCTGTACCCCACGTCAAAGGGAGCGGTGGTCAACATGACCCGGGCCATGGCCGCGCATCACGGCGAAGAGGGAATTCGCGTCAACTGCGTGGCGCCGGGCATGGTCCACACGCCCATGGTGTATGCGCGCGGCATGTCGGACGAAAAACGGGAGATCCGCCGCAAGCGCTCCCTGCTGCGCACCGAGGGCAATGGCTGGGATGTCGGCCACGCCATCCGCTATCTCGCCAGCGACGAGGCGCGCTGGGTCACGGGCGTGGTCCTGCCGGTGGATGCGGGCACCACCGCCGGACGGCATTCCTACCAATAGGCCCGCGCAATCGCACCGGAGGAAAACATGAAGAACTGGAACAAGAAACTTGTGGCGGCGGCCGCGGCGGCATGCGCTTTTCTAATCGGGCCGCAAGCCCGCGCGCAAGACTTCCCCAGCCACAGTCTCACGCTGGTCGTGCCGTTCGCGGCGGCGGGCATATCCGACAACCAGTCGCGCCTGCTGGCGCGCAAGCTGGCCGACGTCCTGGGGCAGCCGGTCGTGGTCGAGAACCGGCCCGGCGCCAGCGGCATGATCGGCGCCGAGGCCGTGGCGCACGCCAAGCCCGACGGCTATACGCTGCTGTACGGCACCCACGGCACGCAGGCCGCCAATCTGGCGCTGTTCGACAACGCGCGCATCGATCCGCCCAAGGATCTGCGCGCGGTGCACTCGTTGTTTCGCCAGTCGACCGTGCTGGTGGTCAATGCCGCCACGCCCTATCACAGCCTGAGCGACCTGGTGCGGGCGGCCAAGCAGCGGCCAGGAGCGGTGAACTACGCTTCGGCGGGTTCGGGCACGCAGACTCATCTGGCGGCGGCCAAGCTGCAATCGGCGGCGGGCATATCCATGACGCACGTGCCCTACAAGGGGGCGGGGCCGGCGCTGTCCGACGTGTTGGCGGGCAATGTGGAGATCATGTTCAGCTACCCCGAATCCGTAAGCCAGCACATCCAGGCGGGCAAGCTGCGCGCGCTGGCGGTGGCGGGATCGAGCCGGCTGGACGCCATGCCGACGGTGCCCACCATGGCCGAGGCAGGCTATCCGGATGCGGCGCTGGAGGGCTGGTCGGGGGTGTTCGTGCCCGCGGGCACGCCGGACGCCGTGGTCGCCAAGCTGGCTCGCGCGATCGGGCAGATCACTCAGGCGCCGGACGTCGTGGCCGCGATGGCGGCCATCAGCAGTTTCCCCATGGGCCTGTCCGACCGGAAGTTCCAGAGCTTTGTGGAACAAGAAGTGCCGCGTTGGAAAGCCGTGGTGCGCCAATCGGGCGCGCGCCTGGAATAAGCGGCCGATCCGAATCCGAAAAGGAAAACACATGTTCAAGAGCGATATCGGCGGCGGCGACGCCGACCACATCAGTATCAGAGGCCATGACCTGGTCGAGGATCTGATCGACAAGCGCGACTTTGTGGATGTGCTGTGCCTGACCGTGCTGGGAAGTTTCCCGGACGCCAATCAGCGCCGCATGATCAATATGTTCCTGGTGACCGCTGCGGACCACGGACTGACGCCCAGCGCGCTGGCGACCCGCCTGACCCTGCACGGGGCGCCGGAGTCCATGCAGGGCGCCGTCGCCGCCGGCCTGCTGGGCGCGGGTAGCCGCTATCTGGGCGTCGTGGAGTACGCCGCGCGCTTTCTCCAGCAGGCCGCGGCGGACTTCGACGGCTCGGACGCGGATGCGGATGCACTGGCCACGCACGCCGAGGGCGTCGTGGTGCGCGAGCGCGCGGCGCGGCGGCGTATTCCCGGAATCGGGCATCCCATCCACGTCGAGGCCGACCCGCGCTCGAACAAGATACTGGCGGTGGCTACCGATTGCGGGTACTACGGCAGGCATTGCCGCTATGTGCTGGCCCTGGCGGCGGCCGCAAGCCGAGTATTCGGCAAGCCCGTGCCGTTGAACGCGACGGGCGCGAAGGCGGCAGTGTTGCTCGACATGGGACTAAGCCCTGAATTCGGCAAGGGCATGACGCTCATCGGCCGGGTGGCGGGGCTGATCGCCCACGTCATCGAAGAGCGCGAGCAGCCGATTTCCCAGGCGCTATGGGACGTCGCAAGCGGGAAGTCGAACGGGAATTAGTGCGATACGGGCCGGTTCTGGCATCATGGCGGGTTCTGAAAACCTGGAGCGCCCGATGACTGAGCTTCACCGTGCCCGCATGGTGCCGGAACTGCTGGTAAGCGACCTGTCGCGCAGCCTGGCTTTCTGGATGGATTTGTGCGGCTTCGAGATCGCCTATCGGCGAGAGGACGAGGGTTTCGTCTACCTGGATCTGGACGGCGCGCAATTCATGCTGGAAGAGGTGCGCGGCGGCGAGAACTGGATCACGGCGCCGCTCGATGCGCCGCGGGGCCGGGGCATCAACTTCGAGATCAAAGTGCAGGCGATCGCGCCGTTGGTGGAGCGCCTGGCGGCCGCCGGATGGCCGTTGTACCGCGAACCCCAAGAGCGCTGGTATCGCAGCGATGCGGTCGAAGTCGGCGTGCGGCAATTCCTGGTGCAGGACCCGGACGGATATCTGCTGCGCTTCTCGGCCTGGATCGGCGACCGGCCGGCCTGATGGCCGGCGGCGCGCCGGCTCAGGCCGGCTCGCCTATCGTGCCGAATTCCACGCGGCTCTTCGCATAGAAGAGGCGCAGGCCGGGCTCGCTGCGCAGGCGATCCATCAACGCCTCGCATTCCTCCGCGGACACGATCATGGTCACTTCCACGGGCTGGTCGGCCAGGTCGAAGAAATGCGCGGAATGGAGGCGATGATGGCTGCCCAGGCCTTCCTGGGCGCTGACCAGCGTGGCGCCGCGGATCTGCATCGATTGGGCCAGCGTCAACAGCCATTGGCATAGCTGCTGATGGCCGTGCCGGCGTTCTTGCTGGGTGAAGAAGGTGAGCTGATATCCGTCCATGGATGACTCCCGCGGAGCACGGCGTTCGCGCCGCACAGCGGCAGGCCGGCACGAACCGGCGCGGCACAAGCGATACACTGGCGGCCAGTGGAGGAATGCCATCCCCATGCAAATCCAGTGTACGCCCCGCAAATTGGCCGCGCAATCGGCCCGAACCGCCTGGATAATCGACGAGGCCCTTGAAATTGAAGACCGGAAATTATCTGTTCGGCATCATCGTTTCCTTCGTGCTGGCGGGCCTGGTGGCGGCTCTCGGCGTGTATGCCGTGTCCAGCGGCAGTCTGGGCTGGGGGGCGGCGGCCCTGCTGAGCTACGGGCTGCTGTTCGGCGGGCCGCTGGCCGTTGTGCTGCTGCTGACCTGGATCGTGTACATGGTGCGCGACCGCGGAAGCATGCCCGGGCGGGCCCATGCCTTGCTGCTCCTGCCCACGCTGCTGGCGGCGATGATCGTGCCGATCAGCGAGTCGGTCCAGCAGAGCCGGCGCGATCGTTTCCGCGAGGCGCACCCGGCGATCAGCGAGACGCACGTCAATCTGAGCGGCGGCATGATCGGGTTCGATACACGCGGCGGCTATAGATCGTCGGACGCAGCGAGCTATCTGGAGCCCGGCTCGGCCGAAAACCGCCGCTTCGCCAGGTTTTCCCGCTATCAGCATGTGATCCCGCAGGGAGGGGGAAAATTCCCTTATGCGGGTGCGCGTCTGAAGGACGACGTCCGGCTTTACGAGTATCCCGGCCAGGATGGGGCGTCAGGCGCGTCCCTGCCGCTGCGGCGCCTGCCCCAACCGGAGGTGGGCAAGCTGGCGGCGGCGCATGCGTACGGGGAGGCCTCGCTGCTGGTGTTCCAGTATTTCCACTATGCCGACCACGTCGACGTGGCGCCGAGCATCGCGCGGTTTGCCGCAAGCACCGAGGACGCGATGACGCGGGCCCGCATCCCGGGGCTGACGATCTTCGGCCTGGAGAACTACACGCCCCAGACGATCTTCAGGGTAGAGATCAACGGCCAGACGCTGGACCTGGGTGAATACGCCGCGCGCAGCCTGGCATTGCAACCATGCGACCCGTCCGTGGGCGGCAGCCCTGTCCTGGCCGATCTGGAACAGCCCGTGCGTGTGCGCTGGCAGGCCTTGGAAGATCCCCAGGCCTGGCACGAGGCGACGGTGGCCGTGCCCGCGTTCAGCCAGGCCAGCAAGGCCGACCCCGATACGGGCCTGGCGCGCGTGCGCCTGTACCTGCTGCCCGATGGCGAGGTGGCCGCCGAGCGCTACAAGGAAATTCGTTCTCGAGACGGGAAGCTCGCCATCCGCGCCACCGGGCTGCCCGCGCGGGCGCGGCCCTACGCGGGGTGCGGCAGCGGCGCCTACGCCAAGTACAACCCGCAGACGGTAACGCTGCTGCCCAACTGAGGCTAGTCCGTAAGCGCGTACTTCTGGTCCTGCAAGGGCACGGTGGCATGCCAGCCGAGTTCGCGCTGGATGCGTTCGCGCAAGGCTTCGGCGGCCTCCGGCTCGCCATGGACGATGAAGACCCGGCGGGGCGCCTCGAGAAAGCCGGACAGCCAGCGCATGAGCTCATCGCTGTCGGCGTGCGCCGATAGCATGGGCAATTCGGTGACTTCCGCGTTGATGCTTATCCATTGGCCGTAGATCCGGGTCTCGGCGGCGCCGTTCAGCAGTTTGCGCCCGCGCGTGCCGGCGGCCTGGAAGCCGGAGAAGAGCAGGGTGTTGCGGTGGTCGCCGCCGAAGGCCGCGATGTGATGCAGCACCCGGCCGCCGGTCGCCATGCCGCTGGCGGAGATGATCACCTTGGGATAGCGGTTCGCCGACAGCGCCTTGGATTCCTCGACGTCGCGCACATAGGCGACGGCCGCGCAGGCCGCCTCGTATTCGCCCGAGGGCATCTTGTGTTCGGCGGCGTGGCGGTACAGCAGTTCGGTGGCGCTCGCCGCCATCGGGCTGTCGAGATACACGGGGATATTCCGCAGCCGGCCCGCCTGGCGCAGCTTCCACAGCGCGTAGATCAAGGTTTGCGCGCGTCCCACGGCGAAGGCGGGGATCACGACGGTGCCGCCTCGCTGCACGGTGCGTTCGATGATCGCGCCCAGGGCTTCGATGGGATCGGCCGTGTCGTGGCGCCGGTTGCCGTAGGTGGATTCAATGACGATGTAATCGGCCCGTGGAACCGGTTCGGGGTCGTGCATGACCGGATCGCCGTAGCGTCCGAGGTCGCCGGAGAAGACCACGCGCATTCCGCCGATGTCGATCTGCGCGGTGGCCGCGCCAAGGATGTGTCCGGCGCGGCGCAGGGTGAGTCGCGCGCCGCCGGGCAAGGCGGTCGGCTGGCGCAGCGCAACTTCCGAAAAGCGTCTCATCGCCCGTTCCGCATCGACGACGCGGTAGAGCGGCAGCGCCGGCGCATGCTTGGAGAAGCCCTTGCGGTTGGCGAATTCAGCGTCCTTCTCCTGGAGATTGGCGCTGTCCAGCAGGATCAGTTCCGCGACGTCGCGGGTGGCGGAGGTGGCGTGGATGCCGCCCTTGAATCCATCGATCACCAGCCGCGGCAGGTAGCCGCAGTGATCCAGATGGGCATGGGTCAGCACGACCGCGTCGATGTCGGCGGGCGCGAGGGGCAGGGGCTGCCAGTTGAGCTCCCGCAGGTTCTTCAGGCCCTGGAACAGTCCGCAGTCGATCAGCAAGCGGGTGTTTCCATGGCTCAGCAGGTGCTTGGATCCGGTGACGGTGCCGGCGCCGCCCAGGCAGGTCAATGAGAGCATGGTTTCCTCGTGAGTGTCAGGACCGGGGATCGAGCAGGTCGGCGGAATTGCCGCGGCCGTCGATGGCGCGAAGCCGGGGCGGGTCCAGCACGTCCTCGCGGCGCCAGCCCGCCACGGCGGCCGCGGCGGCGACCGCGTGCGCCCAGGTGCAGCGGTTGGCGAAGAGCATGCCCGGCACGTCCAGCGTTCCGCCCCGGCTGATGTAGCCCAGCGCCCGGGTGCGGGCCGGGCCGTCGTCCAGCCGGCGCAGGACGCCCAGCATGGGTTCGGGGCGGGTATGGCACAGCAGCACGCGCGGCAGCCCTTGCGGGAAGAGCGCATGCACGGCGGCATCCGGAAGGACGAAACCGGATTCGAGTTCGTCGCGCGGCATGCGCAGGCGGCCGGGCTCGAGCACCACGGAAACGCAGCATGCGTGCCCGCGAGCGGCCAGATGGTCGCGCGCCTTCAGGGCTTCTTCGAGCTGGTAGGCGCCAAGCGCGACGAATTGCAGCTCGCTGGCCGACGGGTCTCCCGCGACATGCGCCGCGCCGTGTTCGACGAGGGATTCGGCGGCCCGCGCGTCGAAGCGTTGCGGGCCATCGCGCTTGGACACGACGATGCAGGCCACCTGGGCGCGGCGCGCGTAGACGGCCCGCAATGCCGCCGCGGCGCTATTGCCGTCCACGGGGAAGAGCACGCGGGAGGTGTCGGACATCTCGCCCAGCAGGGCTTCGCCTATGGTGGGATCCTGATGCGATTGCTCGTTCTTGGCGTTCTCCCAGGTATGAGAGGTCACCACCAGGGGCACCGATAGCCATCCGGGCGATTGTCCGAGCTCTTTCTGGCGGCGGGCGAAGAGGATTTCCTGGCGCAGCAGGCCCAGCATTTTCACTGCGAAGGCTTCGTAGCTGACGATGAGGTTCAGGCCGGCCTTGTTCGCAAGCGCGGCGGCCGCCACCGCCTCTTCGTTCAATGCGGTGATGACGGCGCCGTGCAGGTCCTCCGGCACTTCGGCTTCCGGACGATTGACGCGATGCTTGAGCAGGGCCAGCGTGCCGCCCATCTTGTTGCTGGCCAGTTCGTCCGGGTTGCCGACGCGCACGCGCAGCGACGGATTGGCCCGCGCCAATTCCACGAACCAGCGGTCCAGCGTGGCCATGGCGCTGCCCTGGCTGCCGAGCGTTTCCCAGGCCGGCGCGGGCAGCACGGGGGCGTCGGGGTGGCGATGCGCCATGGGATGCCGGCTTTCGCGCGGGCGCCCCTGCGCGCCGTGGTTGACGAGCGTGTCGACCGCGGCATCCAGCTCCGGTCCGGGAACATATAGACGGCGCGCCCCGTCATTGAAGGCGTCCCGGGCCGCGCGATCGATGCGGGGATTGCCGTCCAGCGGCAGGTTGTGCGCGGCGTTGGTTCCCGCGCCCGGGAAGCCGTAGCCTTTTTCGGTCTCGGCGATGACGTAGGGCAGCCGGGCGGGGTACTGGAAGTCCGCGGCCGCAAGGCGGGACGCCAGCCGCGATTCGGCTTCGAGAATGGCCCAGGCGATGGCCGAGGGGTCGCGTCCGTCGACGATGAGAGGGTCGAACCCGTTGTGCCGCAGGTCTTCGGCCAGCCAATCCGCGCCGCCTTCCTGCACGATCTGCGTGCGCTGCTCGATGCGCCGGCCATTGAGGACCATGACGGGAACGGCCCGGCCGCAATCCTCCGCCCGCCACCAGCGCGTGGCCCAGTCCGACCCGCGCTGCTCTTCGAAGGCGCCGTCGCTCAGGAAGGCCACCAGGCCCTCGCCGGGCAAGGGCATGTGCACGTATTGCAGGCCGGCAAAACCCAGATAGCCGCCCTCGGAGACGGCGCCCGCCGTATTGGGGCCGGCGTGGCTGCCCAGCGGAACGGCGGGCAGCCCCCGGGCGTCGATGGCGTAGGAATAGAAATCGGTGACGAGGCGGGCCAGGCCGGCTTCGCTGCGATCGTAGCGTCCGCGCTGCGCCGGCGAGACGTCGCCGGTCAGGGCATTGACGGCTTCGATGGCGGCCACGCAATGGCCTTGGCCCATCAGCCAGCCGCGGGTCATCCCGCTTAGCGCATTGGCCAGCAGATAGCCCACGAAGGCGGGCACCATGTTGAGCGAGCCGCCCGTATGGCCTTCCGGATTGGGTTTGAAGTCCTCGGCGGCCAGCGGCGCGCCGGTGGGATCGATGCGCCGGGCGTAGGTCATGTGCGCCACCACGTTCATGGCGGCGCAGCACAGCCGGTCCGCCGCAGCCAGCATGGCGTAGGCCTGGTCCGGGTCGGGGACGCGGCCGGCGGCCGCCAGGCCGCCCACCAGCGCGTCCATGCGGGTGACCGTGCCGGCACGGTGCTGAATGGGGCCATGGCCCGATAGCCAACGATCGCGGAGTGTCATCGCGGTGTTCCCGGAAAGAGCGATGCGGATGAGGGGCGGCGATGGCCTGATTATGGCGCAACGGGGCGGACCTGGCGGAGTCAGGCTCCGCCGGAACCTTGATGCAACTCAAAGGTTTGGGTGCCTAGCATGCGTCCCGGCGGGGCTTGCGGGCGTATCTGCGGGGCTGCACGCTAGCCCAGGTGCTCCACGTTGCCGCAGACGGAGATGCTCTGGCCGCTGATCATCGCGCCGGCGTCCGAGCACAGGAACGCTACCTGGCTGGCCACGTCTTCCGGACTCGTCATGCGGCGCAGCGACACGCGGGACACCAGTTGCGCGCGCATCTCATCGTTGCCGACGCCGGCCGCGGCGGCGCGGGCGGCGATGATGCGCTCGACCCGTTCGCCCGCCACCACGCCCGGCAGCACGGAGTTGACGCGGATGTTGGACGGACCCAGTTCCATGGCCCAGGTCTGCGTCAGGCCGGCCAGCCCGAACTTGCTGGCGCTATAGGGGGTGCGCAGCGAAAATCCCAGGCGGCCCGCCACCGAGGAGATGTTGACGATGGCGCCGCCGCCGGCCGCCCGCAGCAGGGGCACGGCGCTCCGGGCGCACAGGAAGGTGCCCGTCAGGTTGACGTCCAGCGTATGGCGCCACGCGTCGAGCGTGGTGTCTTCCAGCCGGCTGGTAGGACCGGATACGCCGGCATTGTTGATCAGCGCGTCGAGCCCGCCCCATTTTTCGGACAGCTGGGCGAACAGGGCCAGCACCTGTTCCTCGGACGACACGTCGGCGACGCTTACGCTCAGGCGGGGATGGATGCCTTCGGCGGCGCGGCAGGCATCCGCGTCCACATCGCAGGCGTGCACCTCGGCGCCGGACTCCAGGAACCTGCGCGCGATCGCCAACCCGATGCCGTTCGCGCCCGCGGTGACGAGGACGCGCTTGCCTTTCAGCGATTCGTTCATATTGGTCCCCATCATGCGGCGAATTCGGGCCGGGGGCCGTCGGTCCGCGGCAGGCCCATGATTTCCCTGGCTTCCGCAGGGGTGGCGGGTTCCATGTCCAGTTCGCGGATAATGCGCACGATGCGTTCGGTCAGCTGCACATTGGTGGCCAGCTCGCCGTGGCGGTAGTACAGGTTGTCTTCCAGGCCCACGCGGGCGTGGCCTCCCAGCAGCAGGGCGCTGATGTTCGCTTCCAGCTGCGAAGGGCCGATGCCGCTCACGCAGAACACGGCGTTCCGGGGCAGCAGGTCCACCATCATCTGCAAATGGCGGGGCGAGAACGGCATGGCGTTCTGGAAGTTCCGGTGCACGTTCATGACCAGATTGATGAAGGGCGGCCCGTCGTCCAGGCCTTCGTCGATGAGCGTGGCGGCATCCTGGATGATGTGCGTGGGGCTGAACACCTCCCACTCGGGCTTGATGCCGCGCGCCTTCATGCCGGCGGCCAGCTCGCGCGCCTTGCTGAGCGGCGTATTCATCAGATATTCGCGCTCGCCGAAGGCCAGATTCAGCGTGGTCGCATCCAGCGTGCACATCTCGGCGCCCGCGTCCATGCCCTTCAGCCGCTCTTCCCACAGGATTTCCCAGGTGCCGGGCGAAGTTTCCTTGACCATGTCTCCATGCACGCCGCCGCCGGTGGAATTGTTCAGGACGATGCCGCAGCGGTCCCGGATGAGGCGGTTCATCTCACGGTAGATCGTCGCGTCGCAGGTGGCCTGGTCATCGGGCCGGCGCGCATGCAGCGCCGCCACGCTGGCGCCGGCGTTGTAGCAGCGGTAGACGTCCTCGGCGATTTCGGCGGGCTGGGTGGGAAGGTTGGGGTTCTGGCTCTTGAACGCCATGCCCCCGGTCGGGGCGATGGTCACGATCACTTTGCGTTTTGCCATGGGATTCTCTCCGGGGATCGCGCGGACGCGGCTTATTTCCACAGCGCGCAACGGCTTTCCGATTGCTTGGTGAAGGCGTCGTTGCCGTCGATGGTCTGCACGACGTTGAAGTAGTCCCAGGGCTCCTTGGACTGTTCGGGCGTCTTGACCTGCAGCAGATACATGTTGTGCACGACGCGCCCGTCGGGCCGCACGACGCCGTCCTTGATGTACATGTCGTTGAGCTTGCCGTCGCGCATGTGGGCCAGGACCCGGTCGGCGTCGTCCGTGCCCGTGGCCTTGACCGCGCGCAGGTATTGCAGCGCGGCGGAGTAGTCGGCCGCCTGCAGGGACGAGGGCATGGCCTGCCGCCGCTTGTAGAACTCCCGGCTCCAGGCGCGGGCGTCGTCCGAACCGTTCCAGTACCAGCTGTCGGTCAGGTACATGCCCTGCGCCGCCGGCAGCCCCATGGCGTGGATGTCGTTGATGAACATGATCATGCCGGCGAGCTTCATCGTCTGGGTCACGCCGAACTCATTGGCCGCCTTGATCGCGTTGGTGGCATCGGCGCCCGCGTTCGCCAGGGCCAGTATCTCCGCCTTGCTGGCCTGGGCCTGCAGCAGGAACGAGGAGAAGTCGCTGGAGGACAAGGGATGCTTGACCGCTCCGAGGACCTTGCCCCCGGCCGCCTCCACCACGGTGGTGGTGTCGGCCTGCAGCGCCGTTCCGAAGGCGTAGTCGGCCGTCAGGAAGTACCAGGTCTTGCCCCCGGTCTTGACCACCGCCCCGCCGGTGCCGCGCGCCTGCGCGACGGTGTCGTAGGCATAGTTCAGGGTATAGGGGGTGCACTGCTCGTTCGTCAGCGCAGGCGCCCCGGCGCCGACCACGATAATGGGTTTCTTCTTGTCCGAGGCAATCTTGGACATGGCGAGCGCCGTGCTGGAATTGGTTCCGCCGATGAGCATGTCCAGGCCCTTCTGGTCGAACCATTCCCTGGCCTTGGCCGAGGCGATGTCGGCCTTGTTCTGGTGGTCCGCCACCAGCAACTCGATCTTCTTGCCGTCGATCGCGCCGCCCATTTCCTCTATCGCCATCTTGATGGCTTCCGCGCCGCCGGGGCCATCGGGGCCCGAGTACACGCCCGACAGGTCGGTGATAAAGCCGATCCGGATGACGTCGTCCGAGATCTGCGCATGGGCCGCGCCCGGCCCCGCGAACATGATGGCGCCGCAGGCTGCGGCGGCGGACATCGCGCGCGACATTGACAACATTCCTGTCTCCTCTTATGTTTTTTGGCCCGACGGGCTTCCTTATTCTGTGGCCGGGCCCGTCGCGCGGACAGTCACCATGGTGACAAAGAACCTAAGGGTTTACCTGGGCGTGGCCACACAGCCGGCGATGAGGAAGCGATGCGCACAGCGTCAGGGAACACTGGGGATGGCCCATTGAGCGCGCGGCGAAGGCAGGCGCAAGGCGCGGTGGACCGGATGCTGGGCGTCGTGCCCTGGTACAACGGCCTGCCGGAGGCCGAACGCGAGGAAATCCGGGGCAGGCTGCGCATGGTTTCCCTGGGAACGGGCGAGTACCTGTTCCGCGCCGGGGAGCGCTCGCCCGGCTGGTACGGCGTGGTCGACGGGCTGGTGAAATGGTCGTCGCGCGGGGCCGACGGCAAGACGCTGTCGCTGGCGGGCTTCAGCACGGGAAGCTGGTTCGGCGAAGCCACCATGATCCGCGGCGCGCGCTTCGAGTACGAGGTGGTCGCGCTGCGGCCGAGCCGGGTGGTGATTCTGCCGCGCGATACCTGCGAACAGCTCTGGAACAACAATATCGAGTTCACCAAGGCCTTGATGGAACATCTGGCGCAGCGGGTGGACTGGCTGATGGCGAGTTACACGGGCAATGTGCTGCTCGACGTGGACACGATGGTGGCGCGCGCCGTCGCGGCGCAGCTCGCGGCGGAATCGCATTCGGGCACCGACGGGCGCCTCAAGATATCGCAGGAGGAAATCGCCAGCCTGTGCGGAGTGTCCCGCCAGCGCTGCAATGCGGCATTGACGCGGCTGGCCCGCGCCGGCGTCCTGCAGACCCGCTACGGGGGGATGACCATCCTGGACCGCGACGCGCTGCACCGGCACGCGAAGATGAACCGCAACGCCGGGAATTGAGGCGCTGCCGCGCATGCGCGCGGCGGACGCATCGCAACCGAGAAGCGAAGCCCTCCCATGGGCGGATAATGCCGATACCGGCAGAATGGGGCGAATGAGCGATGAACAGCGAATTGACGGTGCGCACGGCGCGGCAGGGCGACCATGAATGGATCGTTGCCGCGCACGGGGACGTCTATGCCCGGGAATTCGGCTTCGACGCGCGATTCCACGACGGCATCGCCGGGAAAATGCATGCCTTTCGCCAGTTGCCCGGCACATTCGGGCGCGTTTGGGTCGGCCTGGTGGCGGGGCGGCGCGCGGCGTCGATCGCCGTTTCCGAGCGGCCCGGCGAGGTGGCGTTCCTGAATTTCGTCCTGGTGCTGCCGCAATACCGCGGCAGGGGCGTGGGGCGGGCCATGATGGATACGGCCCTGGATCACGCGCGCGCGCATGGCCTGAAGGAAGCGCAGCTCGAAACATATAGCTGCCTGGTGGACGCAAGAGCGCTTTATGGGCGCCTGGGCTTTCGCATGACGGAGGCGATCCCCGGGAAACAGGCGTTCGGGCAGACGTTCGATCAGGAATTCTGGGCCTTGCGTCTCTAGCCCCGAGGCTCCACGGCCAGCGGGAAGACGGTGTACGTCGTTTTGCCGCGGGCATCCACGGCGACCGTGACAGGCATGTCGCGCACTTCGAATTCGTAGATGGCCTCCATGCCCAGGTCGGCAAAGGCCACCACGCGGGCGGATCGGACCGTCTGCGCCACGAGGTATGCCGCGCCGCCCACGGCGCTGAGATAGGCGGCGCCATGCGTCTTGATGGCCTTGATGGCCGCCGAGCCGCGCTCCGCCTTTCCTATGGTGACCAGCAGGCCGGTTTCCGCCAGCAGCCGAGGCATGAACTTGTCCATGCGGGTGGCGGTGGTGGGCCCCGCGGGGCCCACCGCTTCGCCGGGCACGGGATCCACCGGCCCCACGTAGTAGAGCGCTCGGCCTCGCAGGGGAACGGGCAGGGGTTTGCCCTGGGCGAGCAGGTCCGCCATGCGTTTGTGCGCCGCATCGCGCCCCGTCAGGAGCTTGCCCGACAGCAGCAGCGTATCCCCCGCCGCCCATTCGGCCACCTCGGCCCGCGTGAGCGTGTCCAGGTCCACGCGCCTGCCCTCCTTGGCGGGCAACGCATCGGGTATCCCTTCCCATATGGCAGGGTCGGGTGGCGGAAACCGGGCGGGTCCAGCCGCCGGCATATCGAAAGACACGAAGCGCGTGGCGGCGCAATTGGGGACCAGCGCCACCGGCAGGAGCGCGGCATGCGAGGGCGCGGTCGCCACCTTCACGTCCAGCACTGTCGTGGCCCCGCCCAGTCCTTGCGGTCCGATGCCCAGTGCATTGACGCGCTGGAACACCTCGGTCCGCAGCCGTTCTTCCGGCGTGCCGGCGCCCCGGCGCAGCAGGTCGGGCATGTCGATTTCGCAAAATAGGGCGCGCTTGGCCATGGCCACGGCCTGCTCGGGCGTGCCGCCGATGCCCAGGCCGAGCACGCCGGGAGGACACCAGCCGGCGCCCATGCCCGGCAATTGCGACACCACCCAGTCGGCCACGGAATCGCTGGGGTTGAGCATGGCGTAGCGTGTCTTGACGTCGCCGCCGCCGCCCTTGGCGACGACGGTCAAGGCCAGCGCCTCGCCTTCGACCAGGTCCACCTGCAGGATGGCGGGCGTATTGTCGCGGGTGTTGCGGCGCGAGCCCAGGGGATCCAGGACCATCGACGCCCGCAGCGGGTTCGAGGCGCAGCCATAGGCGCGGGCGACGGCGCGGTTGGCCAGCGTCTGCAGGCTGGGCGTGGGACCGGCGCCCTGATGGCGGATGCGCACGTCCATGCCCATCGTGACGTAGATGTGCGCCACGCCCGTATCCTGGCAGACGGGGCGGCGGGCCCGCGCGCTGAGCTTGCTGTTGATCAGCAGCTGCAGCAGCGCGTTGCGGGCGGGCGTCCGGGTTTCCACGTCATGGGCCGCTTTCAGCGCCCGCACGAAGTCGGCCGGATGCGTGTGGCTGACCGCCTGCAATGCGTCGGCAATACTGGTTTCGATGTCCGAGGCTTCGACGACGCGCATGATCGGGGCTCCTTATTGCAGCGTGATGCCCGCTTGCTTGATCACCTGGGCCCAGCGTTTGCCTTCGTCGGCGGTGAACTGCTGGAAGGCGGCGGGCGCGTATTGGGCAGGCGGCAGCAGCTGGATACCCTGTTCGGCCATCTTGCCGGTGAACGCGCTGTCCTCCAGCGCTTTCTGCCATGCCTGGTACATGGTCTGCACGACCTTGTCCGGCGTGCCCTTGGGGGCGTACAAACCGTACCACGTGGATACCTGGAAGCCGGGGATCGCTTTTTCCGCCATGGTGGGCACGTCCGGATACTGCGCCATGCGTTCGGGCGAGGTCAGCCCCAGCGCGCGGACCTTGCCGCCCTTGGTTTGCGGCAAGGCGGTATTGGTCTGGTCGAACATGGCGTCCACCTGGTTGCCCATCAGGTCATTCAGCGCGGGACCCGCGCCCTTGTAGGCGATGGGCGTGATGGTGATGCCGGCCTGGCTGGCGAACATGGCGGCCACCAGGTGGGAGGTCGATCCCACGCCGGCGTTGCTGAAATTCAACTTGCCGGGATGCTGCTTGCCATACGCGATCAGCTCGGGGAGCGACTTGTGGGGCGAGGATTCTCCCACCAGCAGCACCAGGGGCGTGTCGGGGAAGCGGAATACGGCCTGGAAATCCTTGACCGGATCGTACGGCAGGCGGGCATAGAGCGATGGCGCCGCCGCCATGTAGCCGATGTGCCCCACCAGGAAGGTATAGCCGTCGGGCGCGGACTTGGCCGCCTTGGCCGCGCCGATGGTGCCGCCCGCGCCGCCTACGTTCTCGACCAGGATCGTCTGGCCGAGTTCCTGCGCGACGCGGTTCGCCACATTGCGCGCCATCGCGTCCGTGGGCCCGCCGGCCGAGAAGGGGACGATCCAGGTGATCGCCCGGCTGGGGTAGTTGTCTTGCGCCTGCGCGCCCATCGGCAAGGCGAACGCGCCCGCCGCGGCCAATGCCGCTATCCGGTTCTTCATGAGTTGACTCCGTCCTGTTGTTTTTATGGATCAGGGAAGGGCTGCCGTTCAGGCCAGCCCGGTATAGGGGCGGGCCCGCATGCGGTCCACCATGTCGGGGGCTGCCCCCAGGTAATTGGCGGGCGCGCAGAGGCGCTCGATGGCCTCCGAATCCAGCCGCTCGACAACCCGCGCATCGTCTTTCAGCACGTCGGCCAGCCGCCGCCGGGACGTGGCGGCCTTGCGGCATGCGTCGTACACCACGTCGTGCGCGGTCTGGCGGCCGATATGCGGGGCCAGCCCCATCATGACCGCCTCGGCCACGATGAGCCCGCCGGAAAGGTCCAGGTTGCTGGCCATGCGCGCGGTGTCGACTTCCAGCCCGCCCAGCATGAACCTCGCCTGGTGCAGCGCGCCCGCGGTCAACACGAAGGCTTCGGGCACGGCCGTCCATTCGACGTGCCATGGCCCGGTGGCGCGTTCGAAATCCTGCAACATCGCGTCCAGCGCCAGACCCGCGTGCTGGCGGACGGTCTTGGACGCGCTCCACATCAGCTCGCACGAGATCGGGTTGCGCTTTTGCGGCATGGTGCTGGACGCGCCGCGGCCCTTCACGAACGGCTCGTAGGCTTCACCCAGTTCGTTGGTCATCATCAGCATGATGTCCACGGCGATCTTGCCCAGCGATCCTGCCACCAGCGCCAGGAATTGCACGGTTTCCGCCAGGCCGTCGCGGGCCACGTGCCAGGTGACCGGCGTGGCCCCCAGGCCCAGTTCCTGCATCAGGGCGGCATGCACCGCCAGGCCCTCGTCGCCGAGGGAGGCGAGCGTGCCGGCGGCGCCGCCGAACTGGCCGGCCAGGACGCGCGGACGCAACTGCGCCAGCCGTTCGCGATGGCGGCGCACCATCAGCAGCCAGACGGCGGCCTTGTAGCCGAAGGTGATGGGCAGGGCGTGTTGCAGATGGGTGCGCCCGGCCATGGGCGTGTCGCGGTACCGCAGCGCCAGCGCATCCAGGATGCCGTCCAGGGCGGCCAGGTCTTCATCGATGATCGCCAGGGCATCGCGCACCTGCAGCACCGTCGCGGTATCCATGATGTCCTGCGTGGTGGCGCCCCAGTGCAGGTACTCGCCTTCGGCGCCGCACATCCGCGACAGCTGGTGCACCAGCGGGAGGATGGGATAGCCGACGATCTCGGTTTCCCTGCGCAATTCATCCATGTCGATGGCGGCGGCATCGGAGCGGGCCTCGATCGCGCGGGCGGCCTCGGGCGGGATGATGCCGAGCCGGCCCTGCACGCGGGCCAGCGCCACTTCGGTTTCCACATAGCGCCGCACGGTGGCGGCATCGTCGAACACCGCGCGCATCGCGGCGGTGCCGAACATGTCTTTGAACAGGGTGGATTCGAGAACCGAGACTGCCATAATATGTACGCTCATAAAAAGTTGTACGTACATTTAAGCAGGCGCAAAAGGGGACGTCAACGCCGGGGATTACCCGTAGAAGAGGCGGGCCGGGCGGCAGCAGATAGAATGCGGGGTGTCGCCAACCAGCCCCCTGCCATGTCCATTACGCTGTACACCCGCATCTCGGAAGAATTGGCGCGGCGCATCGCCAGCGAGGAATATCCCGTGGGCACGGTATTGCCCGCCGAGAACGCGCTGGCCGAGGAATTCGACGCCAGCCGCCACACCGTCCGCGCGGCCTTGCGCCAACTGCAGGACCTGGGCCTGATCGCGCGCCGCCGGGGTAGCGGCACGGTGGTGACCGCCGCCCGCCCCAAGGCGGGCTTCAGCCAGTCCCTGCGTTCCCTCGAAGACCTGGTCCAGCTCGCCGCGCGCACGCCGCGCAGCATCAGGCAGATCCAGGAGGTGGTGGTGGACGTGGACCTGGCCGTCCGGCTGGGAGTGGGGCCCGGCACCCGATGGCTGAAGTTCTCGTCCACGCGCGGGGCCGACGGCCAGCCGCCGGTCGTATGGACGGAGCTGTACGTCGACGCGCATTACAAGGGCGTGCGCGCGCTGGTGCGCAAGCATCCCGACCGGCTGGTATCGGAACTGATCGAAGAACACTATGGCCGGCGCATTGCGTCGGTCGAGCAGACGATTTCCGCCTGCGCCTTGCCAGCGGCGGCCGCGCGCGCGCTGGAAGTGGCGCCGGAATCGCCAGGCCTGTATATCCTGCGGCATTACAAGGATCAGGCGGGCCACATCGTCGAGGTGTCGTGCTCGCATCATCCCGCCGGGCGCTACGAGTTTTCGACGACGCTGATCCGGGAGCATTAGCCGTCGCCATTCGTGCCGCTCTCCGCGCGCCGCGAGGCCGGAGGCGCCGCGGTAAGATGCTGCATGCCCGCCAAGGCCGGCCTGAAATGACCGCTTCCTGCCTGCGCGCGTTGGCGGGCCGGCCCAATTTTCTGGAACGCGTCTCCATGACTGATTCAGATGCCTCTCCCGCAGCGCCGCCGTCCAATCGCTACGACAGGATGGAATGGGCTGGCGCCTTCGGCGACCTGGGAACATTGATTCCGTTCATCGCCGCCTATATCGGCGTGCTGGGCATGGATCCCTTCGGCATTCTGTTCGCATTCGGCCTGTCCATGCTCGTGTGCGGGCTGTATTACCGGACTCCCATTCCGGTGCAGCCCATGAAGGCCATTGGCGCCGCCGCTTCCATCCAGGCCGTGCAGACGGCCGTGGTCACGCCCGGAGCCGTCCATGCCGCCGCGCTGGCCACGGGGCTGGTGTGGCTGTTGCTGGCGCTCAGCGGTTTCATGCGCCATGTCGCGCGCTGGGTGCCGGCGACCGTGGTCTACGCGATCCTGCTGGGGCTGGGCGTGGGGTTCATGCTGCAGGGCGTGAAGATGATGCATGGCGACCTGCTGGTCGCCCTCGCCGCCGGGGCAATGGCGCTGGCGTTGCTGCGCAGCAGGCGGCTTCCCGCCATGTTCTTCCTCCTGTTGTTCGGCGCGGCCCTGGGAATCTGGCGCCAGCCTGCGCTTCTGAGCGAGCTGGTGTCGGCGCCGCCGTCCCTGCGCCTGCCGAGCTGGGAATTGGGCGAGCTGGACTGGAACCAGGTCTTCGTCGCCATCGTCTTGCTGGTCCTGCCCCAGATCCCGCTGACGCTGGGCAACGCCATCCTCGCCATCAGCCGGGAAAACAACCGGCTCTTTCCCGAGCGTCCCGTTTCCGAAAGCGGGATTGCCTTCTCCACGGGGCTGATGAACCTGTTCGCGGGCGTGAGCGGAGGGGTGCCGATGTGCCATGGCGCGGGCGGCATGGCCGGCCACGTGGCGTTCGGCGCGCGCACTGGCGGTTCGGTGGTGATCCTGGGCGGCCTGCTGCTCGTTCTGGCGCTGTTCTTCAGCGGCACGGTGGTGACGCTGTTCCAGCTGTTTCCGCCCGCCGTGCTGGGCGTGCTGCTATTCATTACCGGCCTGCAGCTGGCGGTGGGCAACGGCCAGCTGCCCGAGGCACGGACGGAGCGCGCGGTGGTGCTGGCCAGCGCGGCCGTCTGCATCTGGAACGTGGCCGCGGGTTTTCTCCTGGGCTGTGCGCTGCACTACGCCGCGAGACGCGGCTGGCTTCGCCTGTAGGGGCGATAGACGGGACGCCAGCCGCTATACTGGCTGCTATGACCGCAGGGCCGCATGCGCGGCCGGAACTCGTGAGCGTGATGATAAATAAAAGCCAAATCACCGGGTTGATCCTGGCCGGCGGGCGAGGTAGCCGCATGGGGGGCGTGGACAAGGGGTTGCAGAATTTCCAGGGCATTCCCCTGGCGATGCATGCCTTGCTGCGCCTGGGGCCGCAGGTCGGCGAGATCATGATCAACGCGAACCGCAACCTGTCCGCGTACGAATCCCTCGGCGCGCCCGTATGGCCTGACGCCTCGGCCGATTTCGCCGGGCCGCTGGCGGGTTTCGCCGCGGGGCTGGAGCGCTGCGAAACCGAATACCTGGTCACCGTGCCCTGCGATTCGCCGCTGTTCCCGCCGGACATGGTGGAGCGCCTGGCGGCGGCCCTCCAAGAGGCCGGGGCCGACATCGCCATGGTCGCCACGCGCGAGGACGGCGTAACGCGAACCCAACCGGTGTTTTGCCTGCTCAAGACCGCATTGCTGGGCAGCCTGCTGGCGTTCCTGGACAGCGGTCAGAGAAAGATCGACATCTGGACCGCCAGCCACGCCTGCGTGGAGGTCGTGTTCGAGGATGCGCATGCCTTTGCCGGCGCCAACACCCTAACCGAATTGCAGCAGCTTCAATCATGATTACCGACCGTCCTGCGACCCTCGCGGCCATTGCCTCCTGCGTCGACGGCTACGACCCGAACGCGCTGCCCATCGACCGGGCGCGGGAGTTCATCGACCGCCTGGTCCCGCGCCTGAACGCCATCGAGGTGTTGCCCCTGCGCGCGGCGCTGGGCCGCACGCTGGCCCGCGACATCATTTCCGACATCGACGTCCCCGCCCACGACAATTCGGCCATGGACGGCTATGCCCTGAGGGGCGCGGACTTGCGTGCCGACGGCGATACCGTCCTGCATGTCGCGGGCAGCGGATTGGCGGGCGAGAAATTCGAGGGCGTGGCGGGCCCCGGGCAGTGCGTGCGCATCATGACCGGCGCAGTCATGCCGGCCGGCCTGGATACCGTGGTGCCCCAGGAATTCGTGCGGCAGGAGAACGGGGCCGTCGTCATCCCGGCGGGCATACTGCGCCAGGGAGACAATCGCCGCCTGGCGGGCGAAGACCTGGCGCGCGGCGAGCCTGCCCTCTCGGCGGGCCGCGTGCTGCGTCCGGCCGATATCGGCATGCTGGCCTCGCTGGGGCGGGGCGAGGTTCCCGTGCGGCGCCGCGTGCGAGTGGCGTTCTTTTCCACCGGCAATGAGCTGCGCTCCATCGGAGAGCCTTTGGACGAAGGCTGCGTATACGACAGCAATCGCTACACACTGTGGTGCATGTTGCAGCGCCTGGGCGTGGAAATACTCGACATGGGCGTGGTGCGCGACGACGAGGCCACACTGGAAGAGGCCTTTGCGGCAGCGGCCGCCAACGCCGATGTCGTCATCACGTCCGGCGGCGTCAGCGTGGGCGAAGCCGATTACACCAAGAAAGTCATGGCGCGCCTGGGCGATGTGCTGTTCTGGAAGATCGCCATGCGGCCGGGGCGGCCCCTGGCCATCGGGCGCATCGGGCAAGCCATTCTTTTCGGCCTGCCGGGCAATCCGGTGGCCGTCATGGTGACTTTCTACGCGCTGGTGCGCGACGCGCTCCTGGCCATGGGGGGCGCGGAGCCGCAAGCGCTGCCCCTTCTGCGCTGCGTGACGCCCAAGCCCATACGCAAGAAGCCCGGCCGCACGGAGTACCAGCGCGCCATCGTTACGCGCGCGGAAGATGGCGGCTGGCAGGCGGCCATCACGGGCTCGCAGGGCTCGGGCATCCTGCGCAGCATGAGCCAGGCCAACGGTCTGCTGGTATTGGGGCATGAACAAGGCAATATCGCCGCGGGCGAATATGTCGACGTACTGCCGTTCGATGGCTTGATCTGAGGCGCCGGATGACCCGAGTGATAGGTTTTGCCGGATGGAGCGGCGCGGGCAAGACGCAGTTGCTGACGCGCCTGATTCCCGTGCTGAAATCCCGTGGCCTGAGCGTATCGACGCTCAAGCATGCCCATCATGCTTTCGACATCGACCATCCGGGCAAGGACTCCTACCTGCACCGCGAGGCCGGCGCGAGCGAGGTGCTGGTGGCCTCTTCGGCTCGCTGGGCGATCATGCATGAATTGCGCGGCGAGCCCGAGCCGGGGCTGGGCGAACTGCTGGGCCGCATGAGCGTCGTCGACCTGGTGCTCATCGAGGGCTTCAAGCGCAATCCGCACATCAAGATCGAAGTGCACCGCCAAGCCAACGCGAAGCCCTGGCTCTATCCGGAGGACGCGAGCATCGGCGCCATCGCCAGCGATGTGCCGCCGCCTTCGGGCGGCGGCCTGCCCTGGGTCGGCCTGAACGATTACGAAGCCGTGGCGGACCTGGTCCAGGCGCATGCCTGGCCCCTGGAACGGGTGCTGGCGTCCGTGGCCTGACGCGCGCCCACTGCCGCTATTGGTCGGCGTTCGGAAAGAACAGCTGCTGGCCGTTGATCTTGTAGCTGGCGATCGTGTCCTGCCCGGCCTTGGAGGTCACCCAGTCGGCGAACTTCTGGGCGGCTGCCGATTTCACATGCGCGTGCTTGGCCGGATTGACCACCATCACGCCATACTGGTTGAACAGTTTCTTGTCGCCCTCGACCAGCACTTTCAGGTCGCCCGGATTCTTGAAGCTGAGCCAGGTGCCCCGGTCCGACAGGACATAGGCGTTCATCGACGACGCCATGTTCAACGCCGGACCCATGCCGCAGCCGCACTCCTTGTAGCCCGTTCCCTTGTTGTCCAGGCCCGCCTGCTTCCAGTAGCGCAGTTCGGCCGCGTGCGTGCCGCTCTTGTCTCCGCGGGAGATGAAGGAAGCGTTGGCGGCGGCCAGCTTGTTCAGGGCCGCGACGATGTCGTTGCCCTTCGCGCCCGCCGGGTCCGCCGAAGGGCCGATGAGGACGAAGTCGTTGTACATGACGGGATACCGCTTGACCGAGAAGCCTTCGGATACGAACTTCTCTTCAGCGGCCTGATCGTGCACGAAGACCACGTCGGCGTCGCCGCGGCGGGCGGTGTCCAGGGCCTGGCCGGTGCCCTGGGCGACGACCTTGACGTCGATGCCGCTGGCGGTCTTGAAGGCGGGCAGCAGATGAGCGAACAGGCCAGACTGTTCGGTAGAGGTGGTAGAGGCCATCGTGATGGTCTCGGCCTTGACGGGAGCCATGGCGAATGCCGCGGACAGCCCGGTGAACGCGGCGCCGTATTTAAGGGGGGTGAGCAGATTCATAGGATGCGTTCTCCTTTGAGGAACAGACTCGCGGTTTCGGGCAGCGGGCCATTGAAGAAATCGTGCACGGGCAGGTCGGCCAGGATCCGGCCGTGGTCCAGATAGACGACGCGGTCGGCCAGTCGTTGGACCTGGCCGAGGTTGTGGCTGGCGAAAACCATGGTGGCAGACTGGCCGGCGCTGAAGCGTTGCATCAGGTTCTCGACTTCGCGCTTGGAGTGCGGATCCAGGCTGGCGGTCGGCTCGTCCAGCAGCAAGGCTTCCGGCGATTGCGCCCACGCGCGCGCCAGCGCCAGGCGCTGCTTCTGGCCGCCGGACAGGCTGCGCGCATTGCGTCCGGCCAATTCACCCATCTCGACCTGATCCAGCGCCTGGGCGGCGCGCTTGCGCGCCTGGCGCCAGGCCGTGCCGCGCAGCCACAGGCCCAGCGCGACGTTGTTCAGGGCCGAGGTACGCAACATATAAGGATGCTGGAACAGCATCGCCTGGCGGTTCGTGGGCAGGCAGCGCGCCCGGCCGGAACTGGGGCGGGCCAGTCCATGGAGGACGCGCAGCAACGTGCTCTTGCCGCTGCCGTTGGCGCCCACCAGCGCCACGCGCTCGCCGGCGCCGATGGTGAGCCGCAGGTCGCGCAGGGCGTGGACGGCGCCATAGCGCACGTGGACCCCGTCCAGTTCGAACAGCGCGCTCATAGCGCTTCCCGCGCGAGGATCGACGCGCCGCCCGCGTCGCGCTGCTCGCGCCAGCGCCGCACCATGGCGCCGAGGATATTGAGCGCCAGCACGACGGTCAGCAGCACCAGGCCCAGCGCCATCGCCATGGGCAGGTCGCCCTTGCTGGTTTCCAGGGCGATCGCGGTGGTCATTACGCGGGTGTAGCCGTCGATATTGCCGCCGACCACCATGACCGCCCCGACTTCGGAGATGGCGCGCCCGAAAGCCGCGATCACGATGGTGACGAGGGCGAAGCGCTCGTCCCACAGCAACAACAGGCCTCGCATCGAGGCCGGAGCGCCCAGGGAGCGCAATTGCTCGCCATGGTCGGCCTCGGCGTCGCCCACTGCCTGGCGGACCAGGGCGGTGACGAAGGGCAGTACGAGAATCGTCTGCGCCAGCACCATGGCCTTGAAGGAGAAAAGCCAGCCCAGGAATCCCAAGGGGCCGGAATGCGACAGCAGCAGATAGACAATCAGGCCGACCACCACCGAGGGCAGGGCCAGCGAGGTATTGAGCAGGGTCAGGACGGCCGCCTTTCCGCGAAAGGCGGCGACGCTCAGCCAGGCGCCGGCGGCCATGCCCAACGTACAGGCCAGGATGCAGGCAGTGACGCTGACTGCCAGCGAACGTCCGACGATGGCCAGCAGGACCGGATCGAGCGAGACGATGAGCCGCAGCGCAGTCTGCACGCTCTCCAGAAGTGTGTTCATGCCTGTTTTCCCCTGTATCCCCGGGGCAGGGTATCGTATGCGTTGCCGGCGGGCCATATGAAGCGGATTGCATAGCGATGCGCCCGGCTTTGCGCTACGCTGCTGCGATGTAATCCGCGGTTTTTGTCACCGGGCCGTCCCGAGACAAAAACGCCTCTTGGGAGGCAGGAAACCCGCAAGGCGGGTACAGCGCGGGGGGGCTTTTTGAGGCATACTCGCCGCCGTGCATAGCATTGAACTTACCTATCTGCTGGGCGCCAGCGGCGCGCAACCAGCCCTGATCCGCAACGCCCTGATGGACTTGCTGTTCGCGGTGCGCGAGTACGGATCGATCTCGGCCGCGGCCAAGGCGCTGGGCCTGTCGTACCGGCACGTATGGGGCGAACTGAAGCGCTGGGAGCAGACGTTGGGGCGCACCCTGATCGTCTGGGACAAGGGCCAGCCCGCCCGCCTGAACGAGTTCGGCGAAAAACTGCTGTGGGCCGAGCGCCAGGCCCAGGCCCGGCTGGCTCCCCAGATCAGCGCGCTGCGCGCCGAATTGGAGCGCACCTTCGCGGTGGCCTTCGACAATGCCGCGCATGTGGTGCCGCTCTACGCGAGTCACGACGACGCCCTGGCCGCCCTGCAGGAGCATGCCGTTGCTTCGGCCAAGCTGCATCTGGACGTGCGTTACGCGGGCAGCCTGGACGCCATCAGCGCGCTCAACGAAGGCCGCTGCGTCATGGCGGGGTTCCACACCCGCCAGCAGCCGAAGCCGGGGTCGCGCAGCGAAAGGGCCTACAAACCTCTGCTGCAGCCAGGGCTGCACAAGATCATTGGTTTCGCCCAGCGCGAACAAGGGCTGATCGTGCCTCGCGGCAACCCCAGGGGCCTGGGCGGCATCCAGGACCTGCTCCAACCGGGCCTGCGCTACGTGAACCGCGCGCTGGGCACGGGCACGCGGGTGCTGTTTGACGAGTTGCTCGAAGAGGCCGGCATCGATCCCCAGGCCATCGATGGCTATCAGCGCACCGAACCTTCGCACAAGGCCGTGGCGCATGCGGTGGCCTCGGGCGGCGCGGACGCAGGCCTGGGAATCGCCTCGGCGGCGCTGCGCGAGCGCCTGGATTTCGTGCCGCTCGTCAGGGAGAACTATTTCCTGGTGTGCCTGAAATCGACGCTGGACCAGCCGTCGACCCAGGCGTTGATGGAAATCCTGCGCAGCGAAACATGGCAGGCGTTGCTCGCCCGGATGCCAGGGTATACCCCGACGAACAGCGGCGAGGTGCTGTCGCTGCGGCGCATGCTGCCGTGGTGGGATTTCGGTGGCAAGCCCAAGCGGCGCTCCGCCGGCGCGAGGCCGGGCAAGGCCGCTGGCCGCTGAGGCGCGGGGAGATCAGCCGGCGGCCGGCGGGAAGCGTTCCGCGGCCAGCTCGGGTTGCAGCAGCAGGCGCTCGGGGGCGGTGTAGCAAATGAAGCGCTTGTTGATGGCGCGCCCGATGGCGCACAGGCCCAGCTGCTCCGCGATTTCATAGCCCATCTGCGTGATGCCGCTGCGTGAAACCACGATGGGCACCCCCATCTGCGCCGACTTCATGACCATTTCGCTCGTCAGGCGGCCGGTGGTGTAGAACACCTTGTCGGCGCCGTCCTGGCCCTGCGCGCCTTGCAGCCACATCCAGCCGGCGATCGTATCGATGGCGTTGTGGCGGCCGACATCCTCGACGAACATGAGCATTTCCGAGCCCCGGAACAGTGCGCAGCCATGCACCGATCCGGCCGATTTGTAGGTGGTTTCCTGCACGCGTATGGCGTTGAGCAGGCCGTACAGTTCGTCCTGGCCCAGGCGCGCCTGCGGCGCCAGGCGGATGCCGTCGATTTCGTCCATCAGGTCGCCGAATACGCTGCCCTGGCCGCAGCCGGTCGTGACGACGCGCTTTTTCGTGCGGGCTTCGATGTCGGCGATGCCGTGGCGGGTTTCCACCGCGGCCGCATTGACTTCCCAATCCACGGTCACGGTGAGGACTTCGTCCAGTTCCCGCACGAGGCGCTGGTTGCGCAGGTATCCCAGCACCAGAAGCTCGGGCATGGCGCCCAGGGTCATCAGAGTGACGATTTCACGGCGATCCACGTAGATGGTGAGCGGACGCTCGGCCGGAATGAACAGGGATTCGCGCTGGCCGTGTTCGTTGACGACGCCGACTTCGCGGGTCAGCGGGGCGCGGGCGGCGGTCATGCGAGGAAGCGGGTGTGTCATGGGGCGGACGCAAGTCGGCGGCTCGGAGCCGGGGGCAACCGGCCAAGTCTAAAACAAAAGGCCCGGCGCGCAAGGGCCGGGCCCGATGTTCGCAACGGGATTCAGGGCTTGGGCTTGCCGTCGGCGGCCGGCGTGCCGGTGCTGGGCGGCTGCGTGGCCGTGCCCGCGGGGGAGTGGGCGCCGGAGGCTTCGCGCGGCTTTTCCTCGGGCCGGGTATAGGCGAAGGGCCCGGGGTCTTGGCAGCCGGCCGTGGCCATGGGCGGACGGGTGGTTTTGCCGGCGGCCTTGGTTTTTTCATAGTACAGGGCGGCGACCCGATCCTGCGCCTGGCAGAGCTTGTAAGCGTCCACCTTGGCCGACCAGGCGGCCTTGGCCGCGGTCTCGGCCGCGCGCGCCTGGGCTTCGGCGCTGGGAGGGGGAAGCTTGGCATGGGCCACCGGCGCGGCGCCCAGCACGAGGAGTATTGCGGCGATCTTTTTCATGCGGACTCCTTGCGCCGGGCCGTCAGGCGCCGGCTGGGCGGGTGGGGCGCGATTTGGCGCCTTTGTCTGGCGTGCGCTGGGCGGGGATTTTGCCGGCCTGGATGTCGTCGTACCAGAGCTCATGGTGTTCGCGCGCCCAGGCCTCGTCGACATAGCCGGTCTTCATGGCCTTGAACGCGCCCTGCATGCCGATGGTGCCCAGATAGATATGGCCCATGATCATGCAGGTCATGAGGATGACCGACACGGCGTGGACCATGTGGGCGATCTGCATATTGCCGCGCGAGTAATCCAGGCCGGGCGCGACCTTGTCCAGGAACAGGCCCGACAGGACCGCGATCAGGCCCAGGAACATCATCCCGCCCCAGAACATGATTTTTTCGCCGGCGTTGAAGCGGTGCGACGGCACGTGCGCCGTTCTCAGGAGGCCTCCGCCCTTCTTGAGCCAGATCAGATCGTAGCGGCGGGGGATGTTGTCCTTGATGAAGGTCAGCAGCACCACGACGAGAGACACGGCGAACACCGGCCCGACGAAGTTGTGCGTGGTTTTCAGGACCCAGGTCATCCAGCCGTACAGGGCGCTGCCCATGATGGGCAGCAGGAAGAACTTGCCGAAGGCCATCACGATCCCCGAGATCGCCAGGATCACGAAGGCCGTTGCGTTGACCCAGTGCGCGGCGCGCTCGAAGTAGGTGAAGCGCTCGATGCGGCGGCCGGTCGGCGCCTCGCGCAGCTTGATCGAGCCCTTGCCCAGGAAGAACAGCAATATGGCGACCAGGACGATGAGCAGCAGGCCGCCGCCGTAGGGAATGATCCAGTGGTTGCGGACCTGGCGCCATGCTTCGCCGGCGGTCGTGAACGTCGAGCCGGGATACTGCACGAATCGCTGGATCAGGACGCCGGCCTCGGGCGCCTGGCTGTGCGGCAGGCTGGAATAGCCGGGCTCCCCGGAATTGACCTTGCGCCACATGGGCGCATTGTTGCCCGGCTGGACCTTGGCGCGCTCTGCATTGGTCTGCTCGGCATAGCCCGGCAACTCGTTGGCGTCGGGCTTGACCTCGAAGATGTTGGCGCTCTGGATGCCGCCCAGCGCGCCGGCGGGCGGCTGCGAGGGGGCGTTCTGGGCAACAGCCGGCGCCAGGGCCGACGTGCTGATCACCAGTGCCGCGATTAGTGACCGTATCATGGCAAGCTCCCGATCAATACACTCGCGTGTATTCGTTCTGGCCCCGCTGAGTGCGGGTCTTCATCTCTTGCTGCCAACTGTTCTTGTCGCCTGGCTTCCAGCCCGCGGCCATGAAATTGCTGCCCGTTCCGTCGTAGTAAGGCTTGCCGACATTGCCGGAGTGCAATTCCTGGGAGGGTTCGCTGCAGGCCGACAGCAGAAGCAGGGCGGTGGCCATGAGGGCGAGGCGGGCGTTCATGGCTTGGCCTTCGCGGGTTGGGATTGCGGTTGACCGGCGGGCGGCTGGCCCGCCTGCTGCGAGCCGTAGGCGGTGCCCCAGCCCCAGACTTCGGCGCCCTTGCCGCGATGCACGACGCGGGTGCGGAAGATGTCGGCCACCACGTCGCCGTCGCCAGCCAGCAGGGCCTTGGTCGAGCACATCTCGGCACAGGCCGGCAGCTTCCCTTCGGCCAGGCGGTTGCGCCCGTACTTCTCGAATTCGGCCGCGCTGCCGTGTTCCTCGGGTCCGCCCGCGCAGAACGTGCACTTGTCCATCTTGCCGCGCACGCCGAAATTGCCCTCGGAGGGGAATTGCGGGGCGCCGAAAGGACAGGCGTAGGAGCAGTAGCCGCAGCCGATACAGGTGTCCTTGTTATGCAGGACCACGCCTTCGTCGGTGCGATAGAAGCAGTTCACGGGACAGACCGCCATGCAGGGCGCATCGCTGCAATGCATGCAGGCCACCGAGATGGACTTCTCGCCCGGCACGCCATCATTGAGCGTGACCACGCGGCGGCGGTTGACCCCCCAGGGGACTTCATGCTCGTTCTTGCAGGCGGTGACGCAGCTGTTGCATTCGATACACCGTTCCGCATCACAGACAAATTTCATGCGAGCCATTGCGCTCTCCTTAAGCTCTTTCTATGTTGCAGATGGTGGTCTTGGTTTCCTGCATCATCGTCACGGAGTCGTAGCCGTACGTGGTGCCGGTGTTCACGGCCTCGCCGCGCACGATGGGCGCGGCGCCTTCCGGATAGTGCGCGAGCATATCCTGGCCTTGCCAGCGGCCTGAGAAGTGGAAGGGCATGAAGGCGGTGTCGGCGCCCACGCGCTCCGTGACCAGGGCCTGCACGTTCAGGCGCGCGCCCGTGGGCGTCACGACCCAGCAGCGATCGCCGTTGCGGATGCCGCGATCGGCGGCCGCCTTGGGATTGAGCTCGACGAACATTTCCTGTTGCAGTTCGGCCAGCCACGGGTTGGAGCGCGTTTCCTCGCCGCCGCCTTCGTATTCGACCAGGCGGCCCGAGGTGAGGATGAGCGGGAATTTTTCGTACAGCTTTTCCGCGACGTTCTTCTTCTGCAGCGAGGTGTACAGCGTGGGCAGGCGCCAGAAGGTCTTGAGGTCGGCCTGGGCCGGGTACTTCTCGACCAGATCCGGGCGTGTGCCGTAGATCGGCTCGCGGTGCTGCGGAATCGCGTCGGGGAAGTTCCAGACCACGGCGCGCGCCTTGGCGTTGCCGAAGGGGTAGCAGCCGTGTACTTTCATGACCACGCGGATGATGCCGCCGGAGGGGTCGGTCTTCCAGTTCTTGCCTTCCGCCGCGGCCTTCTCCTCGGCGGTGAGATCGTCCCACCAGCCCAGCTTCTTCAGCAGCACGTGGTCGAATTCCGGATACCCGGTGGTGAGGTCTGCGCCCTTGGAGTGCGAGCCGTCCTCGGCCAGCAGGTTCACGCCGTTGCGTTCAACGCCGAAGTTGGCGCGGAAATTGCCGCCGCCGTCCATGACGTTCAGGCTGGTGTCGTACAGATTGGCCGTGCCGGGGTGTTTCAGGCCTGGCGTGCCCCAACAGGGCCAGGGCAGGCCAAAATAGTCGCCCGTCAGGTCGTATCCGGTTTCGGCGTCCTTGCCGCCCTTGGCGCGCAAGGTCTTCACGTCGAACATCTGCATGTTGCGCATGTGCGCCTTCAGGCGTTCAGGGCTCTGGCCGGTGTAGCCGATGGTCCAGCACGTGGCGTTGATCTCGCGCAGGATGTCCTCGACGACCGGCTCGTCCATGTCCTTGACCTTCTGCATCTTGTAGTTCTTGCAGAGTTCCTTGCCGAAGCCCAGTTTCTCGGCAAGCTGGTACATGATCATGTGGTCGCTGCGGCTTTCCCATAGCGGTTCGATGACCTTTTCGCGCCATTGCAGCGAACGGTTCGACGCGGTGCAGCTGCCGTTGGTCTCGAACTGCGTCGCGGCGGGCAGCAGATAGACCGCCCGGTTGGGGTTGAGGTCTTCCGCCTTGCCGGGCATGGCGGCCATCGCCGCGGTTGCCGACGGATAGGGATCGACCACCACCAGGAGATCCAGCTTGTCCATGGCGCGCTTCATTTCCAGCCCGCGCGTCTGCGAGTTGGGCGCGTGCCCCCAATAGAACACGGCGCGCAGATTGGTTTCCTGGTCGATGAGGTCGGGGTTTTCGAGCACGCCGTCGATCCAGCGCGACACGGTGATGCCCGGCTTGGTCATCATGGCCGGCGACGCGTAGCGGCCCTTGATCCATTCGTAGTCGACGCCCCAGGTGTGGGCGAAGTGCTTCCAGGAACCTTCGGCCAGGCCGTAGTACCCTGGCAGCGAGTCCGGGTTGGGGCCGACGTCGGTGGCGCCTTGCACGTTGTCGTGGCCGCGGAAGATGTTGGCGCCGCCGCCGGACTTGCCGACGTTGCCCAGCGCCAGCTGCACGATACAGGACGCGCGCACCATGGCGTTGCCGATCGAGTGCTGGGTCTGGCCCATGCACCACACCAGGGTGCCAGGCCGGTTTTCGTGCATGGTCTTGGCCACCTTGAACATGGTCGCCTCATCGACGCCACAGGCGTCCTGGACCTTGTCCGGCGTCCATTTGGCCAGGATGTCGGCCTTGACCTGGTCCATGCCGTAGACGCGCGCGTCGATGTACGCCTTGTCTTCCCAGCCGTTCTTGAAGACGTGGTACAGCAGGCCGAACAGGAAGGGAATGTCGGTACCCGAGCGGATGCGCACGTATTGGTCGGCCTTGGCCGCCGTGCGGGTGAAGCGCGGGTCGACCACGATCATCTTGCAGCCGGTTTCCTTGGCGTGCAGCATGTGCAGCATCGATACCGGGTGCGCTTCGGCGGCGTTCGAGCCGATGTACAGCGCCACCTTGGAGTTCTGCATGTCGTTGTACGAATTGGTCATGGCGCCGTAGCCCCACGTATTCGCAACGCCGGCCACCGTGGTCGAGTGGCAGATGCGGGCCTGGTGATCGCAGTTGTTGCTGCCCCAGAAGCTGACGAATTTGCGCAGCAGATACGATTGCTCGTTGTTGTGCTTGGAAGAGCCGATCCAGTAGACCGAGTCGGGGCCGCTTTCCTTGCGCAATTGCATCAGCTTGGCGGTGATCTCGGCGTAGGCGGTGTCCCAGCTGATGCGCTGGTATTTGCCGTTGACCAGCTTCATGGGATAGCGCAGGCGGTGCTCGCCGTGCCCGTGCTCGCGCACGGAAGCGCCCTTGGCGCAGTGCGCGCCCAGGTTGATGGGCGAGTCGAACACCGGTTCCTGGCGCACCCAGACGCCGTTCTCGACGACGGCGTCCACCGCGCAGCCCACGGAACAGTGCGTACAGACGGTGCGGCGCACTTCGATCTTGGTATTGCCGGTAGCCACCCCGTTCTTGCCTTCGGCCGCCTCCGCGCGCTTGAGCAGCGACAGCTGGGTGGCGGCAAGGCCCGCGCCCACGCCCAGCCCCGAGCGGCGCAGGAAGGCACGGCGGTCCATGGTGGGCAGCGCTTGCGCCATGCCGCGGCGCAGGCTTTGAACGAATCGCGACTCGGAGGCGCCCGCAGCGGCTCCGCTGGTTTTCTTGGTCAGCAACATGCCGGGCTCCGTATCAAACGAGGGTGGTCTTGTAGTAACGCTTGACGTGTTCGCTCAGTCGGTAGCCGCCGCCCTGTTCGGGCGCGGGCGGCGCATCCGTGGCAGCCGGCCTGGCCTGTACACCGGGGAGGACGACGGCCCCGACAGCGGCGGCGCCTACCGTGGCCGTACCCGCGAAGAATTTGCGGCGCGAACGATTGGTCGGGCTTTGCGACATGGTCGTCTCCTGGTATTTAGCTATGAAATTCTTTGCATAATGTACCCCGTGCCCCAGGGCAGGACAACCGCCTGACGGGCGAACCGCAAGTTGCACCGCACAATAGTGAATGCCGAATTGCAGACGGGAATCAATTCATGTCGGGCCGGCTATCCCAGCATGTCGAATCCTTGGGCCTCGACATTCGCGAATGCCTGGAGGAAGGCCGCCGACCGCGCATAGAAGCGCGCGGCGGGGTGGGCGCCAATGGCGGCGACCATGTCGTGCACCCAGGGCTGGATGTGCGTGCCGAAGAACTCGCGCTGGCGGGCCAGGTTGGACACGCCGGCATCCTCGCCGGCGATCAGGTAGCGCATGACCTCGCACAGAAAGGCGATGTGATCCTCGGTTTCGGACACGGAGGCGTCGCGCGCCAGGCCCAGCGCCTGCAGGTCGTTGCGCAGGCCGACCAGGGGCTTTTCGTTCAGGAAGCCGGTCAGGTAGTGCGAACCGAATAGATAAACCTCCGGTTTTCCCATGCCGCCGAACAGCGTGTCGTACTCGGCCGCAACGGCCGCGTCGTCCATGGCCTGGGCCTCGCGCACCAGGTCCTGCCACGGGGCTTCGAGGAAACTGCCCGAGTCCGGGGCATGCGGTTCGGCCTTGCGCAGGGCTTCCAGCAGGTCGGGCGGCGGGGGAGCATAGAACAGTTGCGCCAGCAGGCCGTATATGTCGGCGCGGGCGACTTCCTCGTCGAAATCCGACGGGGGGGAGATGGCGGCGGAGACGGAAACGGTCATAGTTGCGTGATCTTGGTTTCGTTTTCGGACGAGTACAGTTCGATGACGCGGCAGTCGCCGCACATCTTCAGGCGTTCGAGCGCCGCCCCTTGGAACATGGCGTGCCCCGCCAGCCGGCCGAGCATGGCTTCGACCCCCTTGACCGTGCCAAAGGGCTTGTTGCAGCGCACGCAGTGAAAGGGCTGAGTCTCGTTGACGACGACGGCTTCCTTGCGCTGCGGCGTCAGCAACAGGCGGGGCGTCAGCGTGATCGCCTGTTCGGGACAGGTGGTGACGCACAGGCCGCACTGCACGCAGTTCTTCTCCAGGAAACGCAGCTGCGGCGCCTGGGGGTTGTCCAGGAGAGCGCTGGACGGGCAGGCGCCCACGCAACTCATGCAAAGCGTGCAGCGTTCGCTATCGACTTCCAGCCCGCCCAGCGCGGCGCCCGCGCCGGGGGCGCCGGCCGGCAGCGCGATGGCCTGCGGCAGCGGCGCCGGAGCATGGGCGATCAGGTGGTCCAGCGCCAGTTCCAGCGTGGTGCGTTTCTCCGGCGCCACGGCGTGGCGGGCGTGTTCGCCGGGCGCCTGCGGACTGTTGCCGGCCAGGGCAAGCAGGGCCCGGTCCAGCCCCGCCGCGTCGGATTCGCGGAGCAGGTGCAGATGCCTCCCGGCGTAGCCCAGGCCGCTGAGCACGGCTTGCGCCACGTCCATCTGCGCGGCCAGGCCGTCCAGGTATTGAGGCGCCTCTTCCCCGGTGGTCAGCACGGCGATCTGGCTGGCGCCATAGGCCACGGCCGACAGCCAAAGATCGGCGCCCAGGCTCGCGGTGTGCCAGAGCGATACCGGGATGACGTTGGCCGGAACGCCATGGGCCACGCCCAGCGCGGCGGCGCGGCCGAGTTGGCCGATGAGGTCCTGGCCGCGGTCCTGACTGTGCAAGAGCACGATGGCGTCCCGGCCTCCCGCCCGGGCATAGGTCGACAGCAGCGTGCGCAGGCGCGCGCCCTGGTCGGTCGAGCGGGGGTAGCTGTAGCTGATCGCCCCGGTCGGGCAGACGGTGGTGCAGGCGCCACAGCCGACGCACAGATTGGGGTTCACCTTTATCTGCTGATTGCGGACATCGCTGGAGATGGCTTCGGCGGAGCAGATCTGCACGCAGGCGTCGCAGCCCACGGTGCCGTTGCGGCTGTGGGCGCAGAGCTTCTGCTTGTAGTCGAAGAATTTGGGCTTCTCGAACTCGCCGACCATGTCGCGCAGCCGCAATAACACGCGCGGATCGGCGCCGTCCCAGGTGAAATAGCCTTGCGGCGGCGCATGGCGGGTGAAAACGGGATGCGTGCCGACGTTCAGCACCAGATCGAAGGTTTCCGCGTAGGTTTCCGGCGGGCGGCTGAAATCGATCGCGCCCGCCACCTGACAGGAGGCGACGCAGTCGCGGTGTGACTGGCATCGCCCGACGTCGACCTGGTAGTCCAGCCCGATGGCGCCTTCGGGACAGGCTGCCAGACAAGCGTTGCAGCGCGTGCAGAGATCCAGGTCGATGGGATTGTCCTGGGTCCATTGCGCTTCGAAGGCGCCCAGCCAGCCGGTAACGGCGTCCAGGCGGCCGGACAGGACGGGAAACCGCCGGTCCTGGGCGCCGCCGAGTTCGCCGAAGCCTTGGGCAAATATCGTCACGTTCAGCACGTCGTCGAGCAAGGCGGCGGCCTGTTCTGCCCGATCCAGCGGGCCGATGATCAACAGGCGGCCCGCGCTCTTGTACGTGACGGTCGCAACGGGGTCCGGGTCGGGCAGGTGGGCGGCCGCAAGCAGCGCCGCGAGCTTCGGCATGGCCTGGCTGGCGTCCCGGCTCCAGCCGCCGGTCTCGCGGATATTGATGAATTTCACGGGGGCGGCCGCGCCTTCGGTGGCGGCGCCGAGCTCCGCGAACAGGCGCTTTTCCTGCGTACAGGCCACCACCACATCGCTTTCGCCGCGTATGGCTTGCTGGAAGGCGCCAGCGTCGCGGCGGCATAGCGTGGAATGCAGGGTGAGGGTTTCGCCCAGCGCCTTGCCCAGCGCGTCGGGCGCCAGAGGCATGGTGCGGTTGCAGTCGCAGATGAGTGTCGTCATGGCTTGGTTCTGGCTGTCGGCTCCGGCACGGTGGCGGACGGGAGGCCGGCGGGGGAATCGGCGGGCGGGGACAAGGCGGAGACGGCGTCGCCGCCCGCTTCCGCCGTGCCGGGCTCATGCGTTTCCGGCTCGTTTCCGCAGGCGGGCGCCGGGTTCGCTTGTTTTGCGGCGGTCAGGTCGGCGGCGCAGCGCGCCTCTTCCTCGAAAAAGCCGAGGACCTTGGATACGGCCATCTTGCGCAGGGCGGATTCCGGCAGCGGCGCCAGCTGCGAATAGTCGTCTATATAGGTATCCAGCCCGTCCATCACGTTGTAATGCGGGTCTGAAAACAGCTTCTTGAGCGCCGCGTTCTTGACCTCGGGCGTCACGCCGCGGATCACGAAGCGGCTGAAATCTGAGTCGGGCGTGAGCGCGCGGACGTCGTCCATCGTGGGGAGCTCGGGCTCGGCCTGGGGCAGCGGGGGCTGCTCGGGCTGGACAAGCGGCATTGCGTCGGCCGCGGGCGTCTCCTCGGCTTCGCCTGCGGGCGCCGGCGCTTCTTCCAGGCTTGCGCCTGCCCGCGCCTCGATTTTCCTGCGCGACCAGCGATGCAGGAAGCCTGAACGGCGTTCTTCGTTCATGGTTGCTCGCCGCCGAATTTCTTGTGGGTGGTGACGGAGGCCGGGTTGCCGAAGCGGTCCTGCAGCGATTGGAAGCTGGCCGGGCGGCGGCGCCGCTTGGGCTCGGGCACGTAGTAGGTGGCCACGAATGCCTTGATCCACGCCACGATATCGGGCGGCGCGGGTATCTGCTCCACGGTTTCCTGGGCGTCCAGCCAACGCCCGGCATCGTGATAGCTCAAGGTGACGATTTCCGGGCGCGCCAGGCATTCCTCGGCCACGGAAGGGCTTTCCTCCATGCGCCACAGCACGAACCAACAGGGCGCCGGGGCGGAGGCGTTGAGCAGATAGCCTTCCGCGTCGTCCTTGAAGAGGCGCACGGTGAAGCCCGGATGCAGCCAGCGCTCCTGGGCGTCATCCCGGTAGAGCAGGCGCGGCGCTTCGCCGAACCCCGGTTCGTTGACCACTACGTCTTCGAGCACCCACCGCCAATCCTGCCAGCGGCTCATGGGGCCGGTGATGCGTTCTTTGCGCATCAGCACGGCGACTTCCAGCGTGAGGGGGAGGGGCGGCAAGGTTTCCATGAGCGTCTTCCGTCACGCCCGCTTGATGGCGATGGCCGAGAATTTTGCGGAGTAGTCCTTGTCCATGTCCGCCACGGCCACGGCCACCTGGCGCGCCAGGGATTTGTACAGGCCCGCGACTTCGCCGTCGGGGTCGAAGACCACGGAAGGCCGCCCGCTGTCGGCCTGGAGGCGGATATCGATGTCCAGCGGCAGCGCGCCCAGATAGGCCAAGCCATAGTCCGCCGCCATTTTCTGGCCGCCGCCCGAGCCGAAAATGTGTTCGACGTGCCCGCACTGGCTACAGACGTGCACCGCCATGTTCTCGACCACGCCCAGGATCGGGACACCGACCTTCTCGAACATCTTCACGCCCTTGCGCGCGTCCAGCAGGGCGATATCCTGCGGCGTGGTGACGACCACCGCGCCGGTGACCGGCACTTTCTGGCTGAGCGTGAGGTGAATGTCGCCCGTGCCCGGCGGCATGTCGATGACCAGGTAATCGAGATTCTTCCAGTTGGTTTTGCGCAAGAGCTGTTCAAGCGCCTGCACGGCCATGGGGCCGCGCCAGATCATGGCTTCATCGGCGTCCACCAGGAACCCGATGGACATGACCTGCACGCCGTAGTTTTCCAGCGGTTCCATGGTGTCGCCGTCTTCGCTCTGGGGGCGGCCTTCGATGCCCATCATCAGGGCCTGGCTGGGGCCATAGATATCCGCGTCGAGCAGGCCCACCCTGGCGCCTTCGGCGGCGAGGGCGAGCGCCAGGTTGACGGCCGTGGTGCTTTTGCCGACCCCGCCCTTGCCGGAGGCGACGGCGATCACGTTCTTCACGTTGGGCAGGAGCGCGACGCCCCGCTGCACGGCATGGGCCGTGATGACGCTTTGAAGATTGACGGATACGTTCTGGACGCCGGGGACCGCCTTCGCCGCCGCAATCAGCGCGCGGCGCAGGGCAGGGATCTGGCTTTTGGCTGGATAGCCCAGTTCGACATCGAAGGAAACGTCGCCGTCGGGGCTGATTTCCAGGTTCTTGACCGCACGCGCCGAAACGAAATCCTTGCGGGTGTTGGGATCCAGGCAGGTTTGCAGCGCTTTGAGCAGGGTATCGGAGGCAACCATCGGGCTTCTTATGAAGGGTGACGACAACAAATAGGTGCACCTTCAGGAGCGTCTTGCCCCTGGATGACCTGGGCAATCCATCTTAGCAGAGGCGGCAGTGCGCAGCGATGAGTCTTTCAGCCGCCGGATTCCCTTGCGGGCCGCGCCGCGCGAGCGGAGCGGACATTGCGGACCGCGTGGCATTGTCCTAGGGTTTTCCCTCGAAAAATCGAGCCCGCGGCGCCGCCGGAAATGCCTATCGACGGGCGGTGCGGGGAACTTCCCGGCCGTCCCGGTTACTCAGGCAGCATCCGACCATGCTTGCGCTTCGATAAACGCAATCTCCAAGACTGAGGAACTCCCGATGTCCAGGCAAAACCTGCAAACGCTTCTGCAACGCTTCGGCCAGACGGTCGGCATTTCCGGCATGGCGCTGGACGACGACGGCTATTGCCTGCTTCGGCTGGACGGCAAGCTGGATATCTCCGTGGAGTTCATCGAGGACGGCGAGCAGGCGGTCTTCACGGCGCGCTGCGGCGTCTTCGGAGACCATAACCGCGCCCGCGTGCTGCAGCAGATCGCGGACGCCAATTTCTATTGGGTCGGCGCAGGCGGCGGCACGCTGTCGACCAATTCGCGCGAGGGCATGGTGTACCTGCAGTTCCGCGAGCCTACCGCGCAGATGGACCAGGCCCGGCTGGAGAAACTGCTGCAGGCGCTCGTCATGAACGCCGAACGCTGGGCCGGCCGCCTGGCCGATCCCCCGCCGGAATCCTCGTCCGCGGCGGCGCCCGACGCCGCGGCGCCGGGCGGCATGCTTGCCGGCTGGGCTTGAGGAGCGCATCGTGCCCGGCATCCAACTGAACACTTTCGCCAACCATGCGCAGGCCGGCGTCGACTCGCGCTTCGCGCTTGACGGCAAAGGCGGCCTGCAAGCCACTGGCAAGCGCAACGTCGCCAACATCTTCACCCGGGCGTGGGACTGCATCACACGCAGCGACGAGCAAATCGCGGCCAACAAGGCGGCCGCCAGCAGCTTCATCGGCGCGCTGCGCGAAGAGTACGGGGACGAGATCGCCAACGTCATGTCGCGCGATCTGCAGGCGCATCTGTCCAAGGGCAGGCCCCTGACCGGCTACCGCATCGAGCAGGTGCTGGCGAAAGCCGAGCGGATGAGCAACGGCATCCAGGCCCAGAACCGCCAGCTGCTCGACGAGTGCCTGCCCGAACTGACCGACTGGGCCCTGCGCGCAATGGGCAACGATACCCATCCCGGGGTATTGAACCGCGGCCAGGCCGAGCAGGCGCTGCGCCAGGCCATCGAAGGTTCCCCCGCATTCCTGCAGCAGCCGTTCCTGAATGCGGTGCATTTCCTGATGGACATGTTCGGCGAGGACGGCGTGGGCCAGGCCACGCAGGAATTCCTTTCCCATTTCAAGGGCGCCGCCAAACAGGCGCTTGAGCGCGAGGTGTCGGCCCGCCTGATGCCGGGCAGCACCGCGCTGCGCGGCGCGAGCGGCGACGGGGCCATCGATCGTTGCTTCGACACGCTGCCCGACGAGCCGCGCGGCAGGCTCAAGGAGATCGAGGCCTATCTTGGCGGCATCATCAAAGCGTCGCTGCGCATCGACGAGGACATGTCGCCGTCGAAGGTCGGCAGCTACGTCGGCATGCACGAATACCTGGAAGGCGGCGTCGAGTATTTGCAGGGCCTCGACACGAGCGGCATGAGCGATATCGAAAAGGCCTATGTCGAGGCCATGCGCGACGACGCCGTTCATATGCAGGGGCTGATCACGGAGCGGCTGGGCCTGCAGGGCTTGACGTCCGATCAGATACGCGCCCTGACCGACGTGAACCGCGAGGCCGGCATGCTGGAGCAGGATATCGGCGAAAGCCGGCTGCGGGAGGTCGAGCCGATGTGCCGCGAAACCGCGCGCAAGATCGGCGTCTCGATGGAGACATTGCGTGGCGTGCAACCCGGCAACGAGGAAGCGCGCATGACGCTGCAATCGGTCATGGATCGGGGCGAGAACGCCATGTCGATCGCGCGCGGCCTGCCCGGCGCCATGGTGAATGGCCTGCGAGGCGAAGACCTGGTCTCTCCCCGGCACGAAGCGCACGACATCCTGGCGCGGTTGGACGAGGGCGGCTTCGACGGACCGGACATCGCGTGGATGCACGCCCAGGGCCTGAACGTCGGCGATACCGTCATGCGTTTCTCGCTTGAGCAGGTGCGGCTGCTGAAGACCCAAGGCCTGGGCATCGAACTGGGCCTGCAGTACCTGGACAAGGGCGTGCCCATCCATCCGCGCACGTTGGTGGACGACTATCGCGATGAGCTGATCGTCGGCGAACCCAAGGCCCTGGGCGGCGGGCAGGTGAGCAAGCCTTATGACGTCACCTATGGCCGCGATCGCATGGTCTACAAGGAGCCGCGGATCAATCCTGAAACGGGCGAGGAAAGCGGTTACGGCCCGTCTTCCAAGGTATTGGGCATCAATCCCGAGCATCCGCAGATGACGGTCCGCAACGTGGCCACCCGCGTCGTCGACGAACTGCTCGGCTTCGGGCTCGTGCCCGACACGCGGATCGGCGTGCTGGGCGGCAAGCTGGGGCTGGTAATGGGCTATGCCGAAGGCATCGCGCCCCGCTACACGGTCGACGTGGACGACACGCCCCGGCAATGGGGGAAGATGATGGCGGTGCTCGGCGAGGAAGACGCCGACGTGCTGCAATCCGTCAAGGACGGCGATCCGGAAACGGTCGGCATCCTCAAAGACCTGGTGTCGGCCACCGAAAGCCGCTATGAGCTGGGCGCTTTCGACGTGACGGACAGCGAACAGGCACGGCGCATCCTGCTGCTTGCCGACGGTTCGCCGCAGGAAAAGGAAGAGGCCAGGGCGCTGCTGCGCGGGCTGCCCGGAAAAATCGAGGAAGGCCGCGTCATCCAGGAGCTGCGCATCATCGCCATGCGGCAGCGGGGCGACCGGGACCTGGACTTCGACGATCCGGTGGTGCGGCAGGGGTTGGTGCAGCTGCAGCTGCTGGACGCGCTTACCGCGCAAGGCGATCGGCACCAGGCCAACTACATCGTCACCCAGGACGGCAGCGGCAACTACACCGGTGTCATCGCGATCGACAACGACCAGGCCTTCGGCACGAAAATCTCCAACCCCAACGACCTCCTGCGGCGGGTTCCCGGCAAGATGGTCATGGGGCCCGACGGCGAGAGGCGCGGCGGCATGCAGAACCTGAACGGCGTGATGCTGCCCGGCGTGGTCGACCGCGAAATGAAAGCCGCGTTCGACAAGATCACTTCCGAGGCGCTGAGGGCCGAATTGGCGGGCCTCTTGCCGGATCCGGAAATCGAGGTGGCCGTCTTGCGGCTGAACGTCATCAAGGGCCACCTGGATCAGCTAGAGGGCAAGGGCATGGTCATCGGCACGGACGAATGGGGCGGCGACAAGGCAAGTTCGGCTTTGCAGGACGTGCACAGCAGCTATGTGGCGCGCGACCGGAAGTACATCAATCAGCTGCGGCAGGAAGAAGACCTGGAACGGGAGATCCCCGAATCCCAGGGCTCGGTTTGACCCGCAGGACGCCAAGGACACTCATGGACGCTACCAATACGCCATACGGCGCCGCGGCGCTCGACGCCGCCAGGACTTTGTACCGAGGCGAGGGGCTGGCGCTGCCGCCCGTGCCGGCCTCGCTGGTTCCGGGCCTGCGCCAGGTCGGCGCCAATGCCTATGCCAGCCGCGATCTCGGCTGGACGCTATACGACTTCGGGAATTTCGTGGACGAGCTGCGGGCGGGCGAGGCGGTCGAGCCCTACGTGGCCTTCGGCCTGTCCGGGCATGGCGTGGCCTTGCAGGCCGCCCATTACTACGCCGTCACCGCGCGCTGCGCGCTGCTGTTCCAGATGCGCTGGGGCACGCCGATGAACCGGCCAGAGCAGGACCGCCAACGCCACGACGCAGTGCTATCGCTCGGACAGAGACTGCTGGCCGCCGCCGAGGCGCAGGCGAAGGCCGGCCGGCTTCCCGCCGGTCAGCGCATCGTGGCGGCGGAAAGCAGCTTCCACGGGGCGCGCTGGGCCTGGTTGCCGGCAGATGAGGCCATTTGGCACCCCAGCCGCAGCGGCGCGGTCATGGATGCCTTGATCGCTGTGAAACAGCCGGGCTGACCCGGCCGCGGCGTCGGGGGAGGTTCAAGCCTGGCATTGCCTGACGCGGGCCTGGCGGCGCGGCAAGGCCCGCAACGCCAGGGCGCCGGCGGCCGTTGCGGTGGCCAGCGCCGTCACGCCGCTCCAGCCCCAATGGGCCAGCGCCATACTGCCGAGTGCGCCGCCCGCCGCCATGCCGACGAACACGCCCGTCATGAGCACCGCGTTCAGGCGGCTGCGCGCAGCCGGATCGATGCCGTACACGATGCTCTGATGGGCGATCAGCGACATCTGGATGCCCAGGTCGAAACCGACGGCGCTGGCTGCGATCAGCCACAGCGCGGCGGATGGCGGCAACACGGGCAGAAGCGCCATCGCGGCGAAGGAGACGGCCGTCAGGGCGGCGCCCAGGCGGCCGAGCAGAGCGGGGCCGTGGCGGTCGGCCTTGCGGCCGACCAGCGGCGCGGCCAGCGCGCCTGCCGCGCCCGCCAGGCCGAAGGCCCCGGCGGCGTCGGCGCCCAGATGAAACGGCGCCGCGTGCAGCATGACGGCAAGGGTGGACCAGAAGGCGCTGAATCCCATGTACAGCAATCCTTGCGCAATGGCGCTGCGGCGCAGTTCGGGGTGCTGGCGCCACAGGGTGCCCAGCGAGCCGAGCAGGGCTCGGTAGGGCAGCCGGCTGGATGGCGCGAAGCGGGGCAGATGGCGCCCCAGCGCCAGGGTCAGTGCAAGAATCGCCAGCGCCGCCAGCCAGAACATGTAGCGCCAGCCGATGTTTTCCGCGACGAAGCCGCCAATGACGCGCGACAGCAGGATGCCCAGCAACAGGCCGGTCATCACGGTGCCCACGACCGCGCCGCGGCGCTCGGCCGGCGCCAGCGTGGCGGCCGCGGGCACGATGTCTTGCGCCATGGTCGCCGCAACGCCGACTATGAAACTGGCCGCCAGCATCACGGCCATGTTCGAGGCGAAGCCGGCCAGCAGCAGGCCGGCGACAAGCGCGATGGACTTGGCCAGGATGATGCGTTTGCGATCGTATCGGTCGCCCAGAGGCGCCAGCAGCAATATGCCGAACGCATAGCCAAGCTGCGTCAACGTGGGAATCCAGCCCAGGGCGCCGGGCGCGGCGTTCAGCTCGGCGCCCAGCACGCCCAGCATCGGCTGGCTGTAGTAGAGCGAGGCCACGGCCAGGCCGGCGCCCACGGCCAGAAGCACAATAAGGCCGCGCATGAGCGGAGTTTCGGTAGCGTTCGGGGTAGACATGATGGAAGTCCGAAAAAGGAGTGTGGCGCAGATTGTGGGCGTCGATGCCGGCCGCTGGTAGCCCTGCCAGGGGTAGATCCGTTATACGATAGGCGTATGACCAAGCCTCAACTTCCGGCGTTCGGCACCGACCGCATGCTGCTCATCGAGACCTTCGTGCGCATCGTGGAGGCCGGCAGTTTGTCGGCGGCCGCCGTGCAATTGGGCGGCACCCAGCCCACGGTCAGCCGGCGCCTCCAACTGCTGGAGCGCGCCCTGGGCGTGCGCCTGCTGCAAAGGTCCACCCATGCGATCCGCCTGACCGAGGACGGCCAGCGCTGCTACGAGCGCGCGAAGGACCTCATTGCCGGCTGGCAATCCTTTGAAAGCGAGGTGCGCGGCGCGGTCGAAGAACCCGCGGGCATGCTGCGCGTGGTCGCTCCGCACGCCTTCGGCCAGCATCAATTCGTGGAGCCGCTTGCGCACTACTTGCGGTTGTATCCCAACATGCGCGTCGAATGGCTGTTGCATGACCGCATGCCGGATTTCATCGCCGAAAACGTGGACTGCGCCTTGCGCGTGGGCCCCGTCACGGATCCTTCTGTGGTGGCGCTGAAACTGGGCGAGGTGCCGCGCATCGTGGTGGCGGCGCCCGGCCTGCTGCCGTCCGGGGAAGTGCCGCAGCATCCCAGGCAACTTGCCGGGTTGCCATGGCTGGCGTTGCGCACGTTCTACCGCAACGAGGTCGTCCTCACCAACCTGGACACGGGAGAGGTGGCGCGTTTTGGCATCGAGCCCCGCCTGTCCACCGATGGCCTGCATGCGCTGCGCCGTGCCGCGGCGCTGGGGCTGGGCGTGGGCCTGGGTTCGGCCTGGGCCATGGCCGAGGACATCGCCCAGGGGCGTCTCGTGCACGCGGCGCCGCGCTGGCACGCCGAGCCGCTGCCGGTGTACCTGGTGTATGCGCCTTCGCGCTATCAGCCGGCGCGGTTGCGGCGCTTCATCGAAGTCATGCGCGAGCACCTGCCGGCCGAACTGCGCAACGTCGAGGCCTGAGGCGGCAGGGCTGCGCAAAAAGGGGGGGCGGAGCCTTGTGTTCTTGCATCCGCCTTCGTAAGCTAGCCGCTTCAGTCAGTACTGCATTTCAAGCTGCCTCTTGGGCATTGGAATCATGTCTCTGAGTAGCGGGTTGCCCGCGCGGCCGCGGCGTACCGCCTGGCGTCGGACCAGGAAGGCCCTGCGTGTTCCTGGCCTGGTCGTCGCCGTCTTCCTGGCCACGGCGATCGGAATGCGCCTGTACGACATCCGGCATGGCCCGCCGCTGGCCGTCTGGCATACCTGCGTGCCGGAGGAACTGAGCCGCGACGCGGTGGTCTATCTCGAGCGTTTCGCCCATGACTGGAACCTTTCGTCTGTGCTCGAGCCGGATGCGGAGCCTGCGGGGGTGGCGGTCCTGCTGCATGGCCTGACCGATTCCCCCTACAGCCTGAGGCATATCGCGGCGCATTACCGCGACGCGGGCGATACGGTGGTGGCGATCCGCCTGCCGGGACATGGCACGGCAGGCGGCTTGACCGATGCAACCTGGGAAGACTGGTCCGCGGCGACGCGGCTGGCGGTGCGGGAAGCAAGGCGGCGCGTGCCCGCGCCCCGGCCCTTGCATATCGTGGGTTTCTCCAATGGCGGGGCGCTCGCCCTGATGTACGCCATGGACGCCATCGATGGCTCCGGGCCGGCCCGCCCGGACCGACTGGTCCTGATCTCGCCCATGATCGGCATTACGCAGTTCGCGCGGGTCGCGGGCCTGGCGGGCCTGCCGGCAATATTGCCGGCCTTTGCCAAGGCGGCGTGGCTCAGCATCGTGCCGGAATTCAATCCGTTCAAATACAACTCCTTCCCGGTCAACGCGGCGCCAATCGTATGAGCCGACCCGCGTGCTGCAGGGGAACATCGCCACGCGGCAGCGCGAGGGTACGCTCGACCGGTTGCCGCGCATCCTGACGTTCCACTCGGAGTACGGCATCAGCCTCGGCGCGATCTCGATCAGGGGAGAAGTGGGCGCGCTGGTGAGCGGGATGGACTCCCTGGCAAGGCTGACGTCCAATCCGTGGGTTTTCGCCGAAGTGTGTGGGTAAGCCAGTCATAGGGAAGACGGAAGACGCGCGTACTTGCGTTTAAATATGCGTATGAACGATACAAATCTCTACGCAAAGGTTCTCGGGCTGCGAAAGCCCTGGCTGGTGTTGAACGTGACGGTGAGCGAGCCGTTGAAGACCATAACGGTGTTCGTCGGCCCCGATGAAGTTGCGTTCGCCTAGGGGCGGGACTACGTGACGATCGTCTCATCGGCTCGGCGCGTGCGGGCGGTCGAAGATGGGCGGGCCGCCGAGAGCTTACGCCGTTACTTCAAAGCGCTGGGGCACCGGCGTTCCGAGAAGCTCAAATCCGTCTCCATGGACATGAGCGGAGCGTATATCAAGGCCGCGCTCGACACCTTGCCCGACGCGATAGGGAAGGCTGTGTTCGATCACTTCCATGTTGCCAAAGCGCTGGGAGAAGCGGTGGACAACACGCGCAAGAGCGAGTCGCACCGAGTTGACTATAGCCTGCGTCGGGATATCCATCGAAGCCGCTACGATTGATTGCGGCGCGGCGCAGCTCTGTCGGACTTTTTCCGTGATCGCATGCAAGCGTTGTCAGCCTGCTTGCTGGACACAGCCATGGTCTGGATGCTCAAGGAAAAGGCGCGGGAGATCTGGCATACGGGCTATCATCCGAGCCAGTCGGCCAAGACATGGCAAGTGTGGATCCAAGCGGCGCGGCAAACAGGCATTACCTCCTTGCGCGGCGCAGCCAACCAGATCGAGGCGCGCCTGTGGGGTATTCTCAATGCCATGCGTTTGAAGGTATCCAATACGGGAGCCGAAGCCCTGAATAGCCAGATCCGAGTTATGCGACTGAAGGCTCGTGGCTACCGAAACAAGAACCGGTTCGTGCAGGGCATCCTATTCCACTACGGCAAATTGGATGTCTCCCATTGACGGTGAGATTCCGCTTCGTCACAACCCTGCTCCCGGCAGCACAGCTGCGCCTGGCGTCATAGGTCTACGTAGCACGGCAACAGATCCTGGTCTACCAGACGCATCTCGATATGATTCGCCAACTCGACGTGGCTGGGATTGTCGAGCGAAAACACCTCATCGGCGACACTGACGATGATGGTGCCCGTCTGCTTCTT
>Ga0182735_1000042_pt1 | contig 196979 bp, 171 predicted proteins | sample eDN5th30CKraftMG_FD_128524 | JGI IMG/M metagenome (GOLD analysis project Ga0182735, IMG submission 128524) | Enriched Miracle-Growth compost microbial communities from Emeryville, California, USA - eDNA 5th pass 30_C Kraft MG (version 2) (version 2) ... | reverse complement strand
GGGTTAACGGGAGTTTTGGTACACCAACTCATCCCCATCCATGGTGTCATCCCGGCCTTGAGCCGGTATCCAGTTTCATGGAGGTGTTGTAAAACTGGATTCCTGCTTTCGCCGGAATGACATCGGGGGGTTGGGAGGTGTGGTGGGCCCGACCTCGTGGTTCGAGGCGCCAAGAGGCGCACCTCACCATGAGGTCTCAGGGGGATGGGGCCGGGAGGGATGGAGACTTTGTGGATGGGACAGCGTGGAGCGTATCTCCATCACTGCTCGTCACCCTCGGGCTTGACCCGAGGGTGTTGCACTTGCCGAGGTATGGTGAAGCGAAGAGCCCTCGGGTCAAGCCCGAGGGTGACGAGCGGTGGGGAGGTAGCGACGTGCCAACCTCACACTGCGGTGACATTGAGGATGGGCTCGCGGGCCCGATCTCGTGGTTCGAGGCGCCAAGAGGCGCACCACACCATGAGGTCTCATGGGGTGTGGGGGATGCCAAGCATCGAACTCTCCCATGGAGAGTATCAGGGCTTCAGCTCACACCGGGCGGTTCCCCTCCCCCTTGAGGGGAGGGGGGTAGGGGTGGGGGTGCTGCGACATCCATGACCACCGAGTTTAAGGGGACCGCAGCACCCCCACCCTCGGTCCCTCCCCTCAAGGGGGAGGGAGGCGATGGGGCGGGCGTTGGTGCATGAATACTACCGGCGGTTACCGCGGACTTGATCCGCGGGTCGCTTTCCGCACGCACTAAAGCTGGTGCGTATACGGAAGGCCCGCGGGTCGAGCCCGCGGGAAGCGATTGTGGGGTGTGAGGCTCGGGGTATCCATAGCCACCGCCCGGCCGAGGGCTGGTTTCTTGGAAGCTTGTCAAGCTGCATTCCGGCCTGCGCCGCAATGACATCGGGGGTGTGGGAGGTGTGGTGTGCCCAACCTCGTGGTTCGAGGCGCCAAGGGGCGCACCTCCACCATGAGGTCTCGGGGGGTGTGGGGCTCCGGGTGTTTATTCGGGGCAGCGCTAACCCTCCCATGATCCAACTCCCCAGTAGCCCTCATGGTGAGGTGCGAGCCCTTCGCGAGCCTCGAACCACGAGGGCGTGGCACTGTCCTACCGCCCGCTGCGGTAGTTCGGCGACTCGCGGGTAATGGTCACGTCGTGGACGTGGCTTTCGTTGAGGGCGGCGCCGGAGATTTTGACGAAGACGGCGTTTTCGCGGAAATCCTTGAGATTGTGGGCGCCGGTATAGCCCATGGAGGCGCGCAGGCCGCCCGCGAGCTGGTGGAGGACGGCGCCGACGGAGCCCTTATAGGGGACCTGGCCTTCGATGCCTTCGGGCACCAGCTTCATCTGGTCGCGGACATCCTGCTGGAAATAGCGATCGGCGGAGCCGGAGCCCATGGCGCCGACGGAGCCCATGCCGCGATAGGATTTATAGGAGCGGCCCTGGTAGAGATAGACTTCGCCGGGGCTTTCATCGGTGCCGGCGAGAAGCGAGCCGACCATGACGCAGGAAGCGCCGCCGGCAAGGGCCTTGGCCATGTCGCCGGAGAATTTGATGCCGCCATCGGCGATGACGGGAATGCCCTGTCTGGCGCCTTCCTCGGCGCAGGCCATGACGGCGGCGAGCTGGGGCACGCCGACGCCGGCGACGATGCGGGTGGTGCAGATGGAGCCGGGGCCGATGCCGACCTTGATGCTGTCGGCGCCGGCATCGATCAGCGCTTTGGTGGCTTCGGCGGTGGCGACATTGCCGGCGACGATGCGGGTGGAATTGCTCTCGCGCTTGACGCGCTCGACCGCTTCGGCGACGCGCACCGAATGGCCATGGGCGGTATCGATGACGAGAAGATCGACCCCGGCCTCGATGAGGGCCAGCGAGCGCTCGAAGCCCTGGTCACCCACGGTCGAGGCGGCGGCGACGCGCAGGCGCCCCTGGGCGTCCTTGACGGCATTGGGATTGAGCTGGGCCTTCTCGATGTCCTTGACGGTGATGAGGCCGGTGCAGCGGCCGTCTTCGTCGACGACGAGGAGCTTCTCGATGCGGTGCTTGTGGAGCAGCACCTTGGCCTCTTCCTTGGAGACGCCATCGCGCACGGTAACGAGGTTCTCATAGGTCATCAGCTCGCGGATGGGCTGGGCCGGGTGGGAGGCGAAGCGCACGTCGCGATTGGTGAGGATGCCGACCAGCTTGCCGATGGCGCGGCCGCCGGCGCCGCCGTTCTCGACCACGGGAATGCCGGAAATGCGGTTGGCCTGCATGAGGGCGAGGGCATCGGCGAGAGTCGCATCGGGGCCGATGGTGATGGGATTGACCACCATGCCGCTTTCGAAGCTCTTGACGATGCGGACCTGCTCGGCCTGCTCGGCGGCGGTGAGGTTCTTGTGGATGACGCCCAGGCCGCCGGCCTGGGCCATGGCGATGGCCATGGCGCTTTCGGTGACCGTATCCATGGCCGAGGACAGGATCGGCAAGTTGAGCGCTATGTCCTTGGTGACATAGGTGGAAATATCGGTCTCGGTGGGCAGGATATCCGAGCGCGCGGGCTGCAGCAGCACGTCGTCGAAAGTGAGGGCCGCATCGCCGGTGATGGTGGTGATAATCTTCGCCAAGGCCAGACCTTTCCGCCTTCTGAAAGTTCAGAGAACATTGGATTGGGGAATCCGGCGGAACCGATCGCCGGGTTCAGGTTGGCGAGGGTCAATAGCACCGGAAGGGCCTGTTTGCAAAGGGTTGCGTAGCGGACGGCCTGCTCGGCAGCAATGCGCCCGAGGGCCTACCCAAGCCGTTTTCGAGGTGGTATCGAGATAGGGTTTGGGCGCAGAAGCCCCCTCCCCGCTGCCGGATAGACTTGGCAGGCGGGGTAGAGCGGTCCATAGTGGAATCGGCCATCTCCCCGGCCCGTCTCAAATTCCGCCCCCGGTCCTGCCTTGATCCCCGTTACACCTCTGATCCTGGCGGTCGCCCTGTTCATGGAACAGATGGACTCGACCGTCATCGCCACCTCGCTGCCCGCGATCGCCGCCGATATCGGCAGCGAGCCGATCGCGCTGAAGCTGGCGCTGACCGCCTATTTCGTGGCGCTCGCCATCTTCATTCCGATCAGCGGGTGGGTCGCGGACCGCTATGGCGCCAAGAGCATCTTCCGGCTGGCGATCTTCGTGTTCATGCTCGGCTCGCTCGCCTGTTCGTTTTCCTATTCGCTCGAAACCTTCGTGATTTCACGCTTTTTCCAGGGGCTCGGCGCCTCGATGATGACGCCGGTGGGCCGGCTTCTGCTGGTACGCTCGACGCCGCGCAACGAGCTGGTGGGCGCCATGGCCTGGCTGACTATTCCGGCGCTGCTGGGGCCGATCACCGGGCCGCTGATCGGCGGCTTCCTGACCACCTATCTCAGCTGGCACTGGATCTTCTGGCTCAATATCCCCATCGGCATTATCGGCATCCTGCTGGTTGGGCGCTTCCTCAAGGTGCCGGATGCGCGCAATCCGCGGCCGGTCGACGTGATCGGCTTCATTCTCGCCGGCATCTGCTTTTCCGGCACGGTGTTCGGGCTATCCGTGGTGAGCCTGCCGGCGCTGCCGATCATCTATGGTTACCTGACGCTGGCCGTGGGAGTGACGGCGGGGATCATCTATCTGCTGCATGCGCGGCGGACCAAGCATCCCCTGCTCGATCCTGCATTGTTCCGGCATCGCATGTTCCGCAGCGCCATTGTCGGCGGCTCGCTATTCCGTATCGGCGTCGGCGCGGTGCCGTTCCTGCTGCCGCTGATGCTGCAGCTCGGATTCGGGATGAGCCCGTTCCAGTCGGGGGCCATCACCTTCGTTTCGGCCATCGGGGCGATCATCAGTAAGTTCCTGGCCCAGAAAGCCTATGCGATGTTCGGCTTCCCGCGCGTCTTGACCGCCAGCGCCTTTCTCGGCGGCGGGCTGATCGCGGCGCAGGGCTCGTTCACCACCGAAACCTCGACCGTGCTGATGATGGCGATTCTCCTGATCGGCGGGGTCGGCCGCTCGGTGTTCTTCACCGGCTCCAATGCGCTCGGCTATGCCGATGTCAGCGACGAGGAAGCGAGCCAGGCGACGGCCATCGTGGCGGTGGCGCAACAGCTCAGCATCGCCTTCGGCGTGGCGCTGGCGGGTGGCATTCTCGAACTCAGCAGCATCTTCCATGGCGGCGAATTGAGCCTTGTCGACTTCCACATCGCCTTTTACGTGGTGGGCGGGCTCAGCGCCGTTGCCGGCGTGATCTATCTGCTGCTGCCGGCGGATGCGGCGAGCGATGTTTCCGGCCACAAGCCCATGGTGCTGGCCAAGGAATAGGCGATCACGCCAGCGCGCGGGCGGCGACGCGGCTTGTGGCGCTCGCCTGCCGCCAATCGGGCCAGGGCATCGATGCGGTTCACCCTGGCGCTGGGAATGGGGAAACGCCGGTGGGCAGCGGCGCGCTCAAGGGGCATGTGCCGCTGGACGAGGTGATCGAGCGCTTCGGCGGATGAGAGCCGATTAGCGTTCAGCGTTTGCGGCAGATGAGGGGTCGCGATCTCGCAAGGATCACGAAACGCCGACTACGCTTCGTCGTCCTCGTCCCTCTCCTCTTCCAGCTTGCCCTTGAACCCCTTGGCGATGAGATAGGCTTCGGCCGAATCGGCGCGGCTGGAGGGGGGCTTGGCGTGGAAGGTCGATTTGAAATGGCGCTTGAGCATGTGCAGCAGCTCATGCTCGGTGCCGCCCTGGAACACCTTGGCGACGAAAGCGCCACCGGGGGCCAGCACGTCGATGGCGAAATCGGCGGCGATTTCGATGAGATGGACGATGCGCAAATGGTCGGTGGCGCGGTGGCCGGTGGTCGGCCAGGCCATGTCGGACATGACGAGATCGGCCTTCTTGCCGCCCATGGCCTCGATCAGCATAGAAGGCGCGTCATCCTCGGTGAAATCCTTCTTCAGGAGGATGACGCCCGGTATCGGGTCCATATCGAGATAATCGATGCCAACGATCAGCGGATTGGCCTCGGTGGAGCCGGTGGCCTTGGCAGCGACCTGCGACCAGCCGCCGGGGGCGGCGCCGAGATCGACAACGCGCATGCCCTTACGGAACAGCTTATGCTTTTCGTCCATCTCCTTGATCTTGAAGGCGGCGCGCGAGCGATAGCCTTCGGCGCGAGCGCGCGCCACATAGGGATCGTTGAGCTGGCGCTCCAGCCACATGGTGGAGGAGACCTTGCGGCCCTTGGCGGTCTTGACGCGGATCTTGAGGTCGCGATCGGATTTGCGGCCGCCGGTGCCGAGGGATTTGTCAGCCATGAGCCGGCCTCCGCGGATAACGGTTGGATCGGGCATGGACGCGGTCGGCATCCATCAGCGAGATGAGAATGCCTTCGCGCAGGCCCCGATCGGCGACGCGCACGCGCTCGACCGGCCATTCGCGACGGATCGCCTCGAAAATGGCACAGCCGGGCAGCACCAGATCGGCGCGATCACGGCCGATACAGGGATGGGCGACGCGCCGGTCGAACGGCATGCCGAGCAAAATGTTCATGGTCTCGTCGACCGCCTTCTTGTCCATCCACAGGCCATCGACCTTCTGCCGCTCATAGCGTTCGAGCCCGAGATGGAGCCCCGCCAGCGTGGTGACCGTGCCGGACGTGCCAATGAGATGGACCGGATGGGTGCCGATCATCTGCCGCAGCTTTTCGCGGCCGCGAAACTGGCGCAGATGCTCGGAAACGAAGCCGACCATGGCCTCGAACACTTCGGGGGTGACGTCGACGCCGCCGAATTTTTCGGCGATGGAGACGACGCCGACCGGCAGCGACTGCCAGGAGCGGATGGAGGCGGCCATGCGCCCCTGCGATTTGGGCCGCCCGCCCCGGAAATCGAGCCAGGCCAGCTCCGACGAGCCGCCGCCGATATCGAACATCAGGGCGCCCTGCGCCGCCCCTTCGATGAGATCGGCGCAGCCGGTGACGGCCAGTTCGGCCTCGGTGCGGCGATCGACGATTTCGAGCTCGAGCCCGAGTTCGTCGCGGACACGATCGAGAAAGAGAGCACCATTTTCGGCGGCGCGGCAGGCTTCGGTGGCGATGAGGCGCATGCGCGCCGGCTGATGCTCGCGCAGCTTGTTGCGGCATTGCCGCAGGGCTTCGATGGTGCGCTCCATCGCCGCTTCGCCGAGACGGCCGGTGGTGGAAACCCCCTCCCCCAGCCGCACGATGCGGGTGAAGCCATCGAGAACGCGAAAGCCCTGCTCATGCGGGCGGGCAATGAGCAGGCGGCAATTATTGGTTCCGAGATCGAGGGCGGCATAGACGGGCCCGCGATGCTTGCGGTGCCCATTTACGGCGATGGCCGTCCGCTGCTCCGGCATGGGCGGGATGGACCTGACGCCCCGCCCCCTGCCCGCCTGGCCGCGGCCTTCGGGAGGACGGAGTGCCACATCACCCGCAAGCGGCGGCGCAGCAACGGACCGATCTTCGTCGGTCACTTGTAACTCCTGACGTGCGCGGTCGCCGAACCGAGAGAGCGGTGGCGCCCGGACGCACTTATGATTGCGTGTCAGGATCGACGGTAGCGCAAGGGGCCACGCAGCGCAATGCACAGCATTGAAAGGCAGAACCGTGTGAGACGCCCTTGCAATGTCATCAAGCATTGTTTATGCAGTCCCCGCGCTGGCCGAGATGCTCTCCTTCCCGGCACCAGCAAGGCCGCCCAAAGGCCTCTGCTGGGGAATAGTTCAATGGTAGAACAGCGGACTCTGACTCCGTCAATCTTGGTTCGAATCCAGGTTCCCCAGCCATCAATTTTCTGAGCATTTTCAGCACGTTAGGGGGCGATGTCAGAGCACCGTGTCCCCGAGCGTGTTGCGTGTGTCACGTACAGCTAAGTCTTTGTAAGTACAGGGAAGTACAAAGTCGCACCGCTGCGCCACGCGACAAGCACGCAACAAATTTCTCCTGACGCTGAACGTGGATAGCCCCGTACTGGTAAGCCGCGTCTGGCTCCTCACGAGCCAGCCTGGCTACCTTCTCAGGTGACTTTCAATAGGCAGCGGCATCGGCGACGACTTCCAGTAGACAATATCCACTAGTGTCGGGTCTTAGAGCTCGGAGCGATGCGTCGTTGCTTTTCTGCCTTAGAACGATTTTGCCGCTGCAGTTCCTCGAAGTCCGGGCGTGAGTAATCCAAAGCACATGTTTTCAGGTCGAGTCCAAGAACACGTAGGATACGAAGAAGGACATTCACTTGAATGTCGACCACCACCTGCCGTTCAAGCTTAAGCAAGGTTGTCCGTGAGACGCGTGCACGCGCAGACACCTGCTCCTGTGTCAGTCCCAAAGACAGCCGCGCAGAGCGCAATTCTTCGCCGAGATCGTTTATGTCGAAGTACACGGTTCACCTGCAGCTACTTAGGGAAAAGAATATTAGCCGGAAAGTGGTTTACTGCCTAGGCGCTAATTGCTTGCCACGCCTGCACTGCCTTATCTCTGCAGTTAGGAAGGGTGTCGTCCCTTATGGCCTGGAGAGCAGGGTACGGAGCGCAAGCCACCACGTCTACGGACCCTGAATCATTAGCTTTTACAGTCCATCTGAATTACCATCACGGAGCTGTTGATCGCCCGTGCAATCTCAAGCAGCGAGTCTTCAACGTCGCGTCTGAGAAAGGAGCGAGCATGTCTACCAAGCAAATTCTCGCGCTCCTCAACTCGCATATCGACGGAGATGAAGATCAGCTTCTGTCGATCGCCTTGCAGATTGCCGCACAGGAGGCCCGTCAAGGTCGGGCAGATGATGCCGAAAAGCTGAAGCGCCTCGTCCAGAAGGCTAGAGACCAGCGCCATGTCGTAAAGCCCGCTGGCGGGCAGACGCCGATTCCGCTGGCTCGGCCACGGGGCGAATTGCAGGGTCTCGTCGAGAGTGCCTATCCCAAGGTCACACTGTCGAGCATGGTGCTCTCGGACGACATCGCTGCACGGCTTGGGCGAATCGTTCGCCAGCAACAGGAGCGCGCAACCTTGCGCGAACACGGCCAAACGCCAGCGACACACATGCTGCTCGTTGGTCTGCCCGGCACAGGTAAGACCATGACCGCCTCGGCGCTCGCCGGGGAATTGCGGCTACCGCTCTTCACTGTGCGTCTCGAAGCCTTGTTCAGCCGCTTTTTCGGCGAGACAGCCGGCAAGATGCGACTGCTGTTTGATCAGGTCGCGCAAACACGCGGTGTATATTTGCTCGACGAGTTCGATGCGATCGGCGCTCGCCGGGGCGATCAGAACGATGTGGGCGAGATCCGCCGGGTGTTGAACTCGGTCCTGGCATTTATGGAAGAGCCAAACTCGACCGACAGCCTCGTGCTGGCGGCGACGAACCACGTCGAGATCCTGGATGAAGCGCTAGCGCGGCGCTTCGATGAGTTGATTGAATACACCCTGCCGGACGTTGCGGCAGCCCGCGCCATCGTCGAGCGCCGCCTTGGCAAGTTCAAATTCGCCGCAAAGGCGTGGCCTGCGCTCGAAACTGCAATGGATGGGCTCAGCCAGGGCGAATTGGTTCGTGCCGCAGATGCCGTGGTGAAGGACGCCATCCTTGAAGGGGCCTCGAAGGCCTCGCCTGAAGCGCTAAGACGTGCTTTGGAGAACCGACAAACATTGAAGGGTAAGTTCCGTCGTAAATCCAGCCGTTAGGCAGGCTCCGCCAACGGATAGACTGGAACTCGAAAAGACGAGCAGGGACTTATGGCGGAGCCAGATAATTTCGACACGAGAGACCGTCAGCACATATCTATCGACGTTTTCCGTGAGACAGCAGCTTACACTTTCCCATCACGCAATCAGGAACGCAAACCGCTTCGCGGCGACTATGCTGCGCACGCGGTACATCTGCTGGATCAACTCGCCACTGCGCTCGGCGACGTTCCACCGCCGGCCGACGATCCGCGTCTCGCCGTTCAAGGCCTGAAATCCGGCACGGTCGTCGAGATAAAGACACTGGCGCCAGCCGAGGACTCCCGGACCAAAGCGGTCAAGGTTCCAACAGCGCTTGAGTTTCCTACGCAGGACGTGGTGGTGCTTCGTTCTGAACGGAACGATGACCGCACGGAGAGCGCGTTGCTGTTTGTGCCGGATGACGCGCGCGCCTTTCTGCAAGTCCGTATCAGTGAATATGGCCGCGATCCGGGCAATCAACGACGTCCTGATGTCGAGCGCTTCGAGGTTGTCGAGGAGGTCCGGGCGATCGATGCCGTATCATTTTTCACCGGCGCGGTAGACCTGTCCGCGCCGGACGCCGTTTGGTGGGAGCTGTGGGTTCGCCAACCTGTCGCCTTGGCGGATCGCCTTTCCAACGCGGCGCGCAATGCGAATATCGATGTTCATGACGAACGCTTGATCTTCCCCGACACGACCGTCCTATTTCTGCACTGCGCTGCCGCAACGGTTGCGCTCTTCGCAACGCGCGTACCGGGCGCAATCACCGAAATCAGGCGCGCAACAGGGACCATAGAGCCGTTTCTTGATCGTGGAGAGACAGGGCTGGGTCAGCACGATTGGGTCGCCGAATTGTCTCAGAGGGTCTCGGCGCCTGCGCACGATTCCCCGGTGGTTTGCACGCTTGATACAGGCGTTGCCGCCGCCCATCCTTTGATCGCTCCTGGTCTGCGTGGCGCGTGGGCCTATGATGCTGCCTGGGGCTGCGACGATCATGAGCCGAACGGCGGTCACGGGACGCCACTGGCGGGCCTTGTCCTTTACGGCGATCTCGAACCCTTGATGAACGACGCGCGTCCGGTCACGCTGACGCACGGCACGGAATCCATGAAACTTTTGCCACCGCACGGGTTCCCGCCGACTAAGCCGCCCAGCTATGGGGTCGTCACGCAAGGCGCTGTCAGTGCGGTCGAGATCGAGCGACCGGACGCACTGCGTAGTTTCTGCATCGCGACCTCTGCAACTGACTTCCCACCCAGCCGACCATCGACCTGGAGCGGCGCGCTGGATCAGATCATCGCCGGAGCGATGCCTGGTGAGGTTGATGACAAGGTTGCGGCTGCCGAGCGCCCCAAGCGCCTAATGGTCGTCGCCACAGGAAACGTCTCCGGCGGGATGGCCGTGGACGTTCTGCCCTCTCAGCCACTGGAAGATCCGTCGCAAAGCTGGAACGCGCTCACCATTGGCGGCTTCACGCGCAAGGAGCAGCCACCGGCACCGCCTCCCGTGTTGCAGGCGGCGGTCCCTGCTAATCATCGCAGCCCGTTTAGCCGCGGCTCTCAGTCGTTTCCCGATGACCTGACCCCGATCAAGCCCGAGGTACTGTTCGAGGCAGGCAACATGATGTCCGACGCCACCGGCTTCTGCGGCTGGGACCGGTCCGTTTCCCTTCTATCAGCGGGATCAGATGTGGTGGGGGAGCCTTTGGTCCCGTTCTGGGCGACCAGCGCCGCTGTGGGCATGGCGGGTAACTTCGTCGGTCGGCTGCAGGCGGCTAGGCCCGACCTCTGGCCGGAAACACATCGCGCGCTCATCGTCGACTCCGCTCGCTGGCCCGAGCCGATCCGAAAGAAGTTCATCGGCACTGGCGCGCACTGGAAAACGGGCAAGGCCGCCACTAAAGCGAAGAAGCAGGCAATGCTTCGCGAGTTCGGATACGGCGTGCCGGACATCGATCGTGCGATCCTCTCGGCGCGAAATGAGGCTACGCTTGTTGCACAAGCAGAAATTCAGCCCTTCGCAATAGGCGCGGACGGCCGAACCGGCGTGTTTAACGAGATGCATTTCTATGATCTCCCTTGGCCCAAGACGGCGCTGGAGCAGCTCGAGAACGAAATCGTGACGATGAAGGTGTCATTGTCCTACTTCATCGAGCCCAACCTGACCGGAAAAGCTGCCACCCGTCCGGACACCTATCGCTCCTTCGGTCTGCGCTTCGATGTGAAGAAACGCACCGAGACAAGCGCCCGGTTCCGCAGCCGAATATCCGCGAGCCAAGCGAAGGATGGCACGGAGGTCGATGGCGAAACGAGCTGCTGGCTGCTCGGTCCAAAGGCGATACAGGCGGGCTCCCTCCATTGCGATCTCTGGCGCGGACGAGCGATCGACCTGGCCGGGCACGATGCTATTGCCGTTTATCCCGTGGGAGGCTGGTGGAAGTCGCACGTTGGGCAGAAGCGCGTGGCGGACAAGGCGCGCTACGCGATGGTCATTTCGATTTCCGCACCTGGCCAGCAGGTCGATCTCTATTCTGAAATCACCACGTTGGTTGATGCGAAGGAAGTTGAAGTGTTGCTTGGTTGAGCAACGCACCCAACCGATTTGGCCTAATAATGGTCGACCTAAGATACGAGTCACGATCCAGACCAAGAGTAGAAAATTTAATGCAAGCCTGGATTATGTCTGACCTACACATAGATTCGGGCGAAGCTGTAGTTTTCTCCTCTCATCCCGAGTGTGACGTGATCATCATGGCTGGTGATCTTTGCGATGGAGTTCACGATCCCCTCCCATGGCTCTGTTCGACGTTCTCCGACTCTGAGCGGGAGCGTATGATCTTTGTCCCTGGCAACCACGAAGCATACGGCTTGGGAATGCAGTCCCTTCCTAAGTTTCTGTGCCGCCTAAGAGATGAAGCTGGCATCATAACCCTATTTCGACAGACGGCCGAGATAGGAGGGACGCGCTTTGTGGGTTGCACCCAGTGGACCGATCTCGCACCGTTCGCGGAGGCCAGTGTGGGCGACTTGTTCCACATCCCAGGCTTCTCGGGAGCAGCTTTCCGCTCGGCTCACGCAGAGGATAGAGAGTGGTTAGAGCAAACCATAGGTGAGGGTGACGTTGTGGTCACTCATCACGCGCCATCTTACGATGGATTAGCTGTTGAGATGCAGCACGAGCTTCGGTTGATGGCTTTGTCTTCAGCCTACTTCGCGGATCTTCACCAGCTCATCGCCCGCGCTAGGCCGGCTCTTTGGGTGCATGGGCATACGCATGTAACTCGCAGATACAACTTAGCGGGTGTTCCGATTGCCACAAATGCGCGCGGCCGCGGATCGTCGCTCAGCTTCAACAAAGACTTTCTCGTGAATATATAGCTGACTTCAGGGATGTGGAGCTCACGACCCTTCCAAGTCGAAGTCAAACTTAGGGGTCAACGCTGCCGCTGTTTATCGAGGTGTTGATGACTACCGCAAGGTTCGGTGCCACGGATGATCGCCCGGTCGCCGCGGCTCATCGGAATGACTGCGCTAGAAAAGCATCTGCCTTTCGTCGAATGCAGCGTCCATTTTGCGGTCGATGGTGCTTAGGAAGGCGCTAATCAGATAGCTTTTCTTCTCTTCCGTCCACCTCGCCACGACGCTCGGACGAAGGAAAAAGTTCTCTGCGTTGTTCACTATCAGATGCGAGAGCTGCAGGAGTTTGGCGGTTTCGTCCTGCTGGAGCATCACGGGGGCGATGAAACGCCGGACCTTGCCGGAATCTTCGGAGGCATAGCTGAAGATAACGGCAGTCTCGTCCTCGCCGATGGGCACGATGTTCAGGCATACAGCTGGGAACAGTTTTCCTGGGCGCCTAAACTCTACGCCGAAAAAGGCGGAGCATGCGATCTTCGGCTCTCCTTTGATGATGAAAACTGAATGCTTGATGTCAGTATACCGTCCCCGGACCAAGGCCATATCGAAAAATTTGGCTCGGTACCTGTAGACTACCCAGCTCTTCATTAGCTCCATGGTTGCAGCCACCATGGTAGGCGAGACTTCGTTTTCGCTGACCTGGCCCCTCTTCACCGCTCCCACCAGCGCAGTCTGGGCCTGTAGGCCGCCCTGCATTGTCGCGTGCAGCTCGCGTGTGACGGAACGGTATGCCAGAAGGAACAGCTGTTCGGGGTCTGTGAAGGACAGGGGCTTGGTGTCAATGGGAACGAAAATCTGGGTATCATGCTGGTTGCAAAAGCCCAGGAAGGTTGAAGCTTCGTTGCGACCAACGTCGGTGAACTCCACCTTGAGCTCGCCTTTTCGTATCGTCGTGCGCAGTTCCATGACATGGCCATTCTCGACGATGAAGCCGAGCGCGGTAGAGTTCTGAACCGAATGAGCCTTGATCGGCTGGTTGGTGCAAGACATCGTTGGCTCGAGGCAGCGGGCGAACTTAGTCTTCATCACCTTCAGGAAGTCGCCGACATTGGGATCCGCCATAAAACCTCCTGAAGAGCGTCTTCTGTCGAAGACTAATAAGTGCCGATGATGACAATGCCTGTCGCACGCCGCCTTTTAGCGATTTGCCCTCTGTGCCGAAAGCTCGGATCCGGCACAGCCGGCCAAGAGCGGGCGGCTCTTCGCAAGGTTCAGGCCGAGACCATCGCGAAGGCCAGCACCGCAAGAGCGGCGAAGTGCCGACTGGCAGCGTCGCCCCGCACTGACAGCGCGAACGTCGAGCCCGGCGCATCGACAGGAACATGCTCGCGGGTTGACCCTGACCAAATGACCAGACACTCACCCCAAACCAGCAGCCATGGCTGCGGGGGTGAGGCCGAAGGCCAAGGGCATTTGGGCGGGCTCAAGCTGAGCTCAAGGTTCCAAGAGATCGCCGCGTGATCTTTTGGAAGCTCAGCGACCCCGGGCATGTTCGTCCGCATAGTCGCCGAAGGACGGGGATGTCGATATCGCGTAGGCCCACCGCCTGCGGTGGAATTCTGATACGAGCCGCAGGCTTTACCGCCCTGCCCTCCGGGCGAGGGGCGGTCGTATCATCCCGCTTCTTGGGAGAGGAGCGAAGCGAGTTTAGCGCCCTGCCGAAGGCGAGGGGCGCTCTCCCGAAACAGCGGTTCGAATGGAGAGGTCCAGGAGAGGCGGAGCCTGCCTGGTCAGGTTTCGAAAGGAGGTGAAACCTCCTTCGCCGGAGAGCCCCAACATGGTTGGGGCTAGTAGGTTATGCCCTGCGGGCAGCTGTTTCTGATTTTCATCCACCTGACGGATGATCAATCTATGAAAAACACATCCAGAAAATCTCGCACCGACGAAGATAAGAAGAAGGGGAACAAGAAGGCCATTCTTGGTCGGCTTAGGCACCGTGGTGACGTTCAGGCTAATGCACAGAACCGCCATGACCTTCGTTCCGGGCACCAGCCAAAATATGTCGATCGCACTCGTGCTCCCCTGAACGACGTTCTGATAGCGCCACTCGGCGGTGCAGAATTGAAGAAGATTTGCACAGCTCGTCGTGATAAACGCGGGCTAACCAAGCGTGCCAAAAAGGACGGCAAAGTGGCCACCACAGGCCTTCTTGCGTTTGGAGTGGAAGCACAAGTCTGGTTTGGGGAGCTCGACAGAGCAACCCAGAATCGAGCCTTTCTTACAATCGCAGAAGCCATTTGCAGCCGCTGCAACACAACGCTAACGGGCTTGGTCGTTCACAGGGATGAAAGTGCGGTCCACGCGCACTTCCAGATGCCTTCGTATGACCTTGATGGCGACCCACTAACAAAAACCATGACGTGGTCGGATTACACCCGCCTCCAGGACCTGGTGGCCGAAGTCATCAAACAATTCGAGCCCCGCATCGAGCGGGGCTACCGTAAGTTGGATCGGATCGCGGCCGGCGCAGATTACTCCGATACGATAAATCGTATGGTGAAAAAGCTACACGTCGACCTCCCTCTTGAGATTGAAGATGGTGAACTGCAACTGGAGGATGTGCACGCAGAGCGCGACGAGGTGCAAGCCGAGCTGGAAGAGCTACGGGCTTCGGTCGCAGCGCTTTATGCCCAGCGCGAGAAGGTGCAGCAGCGCATCCTTCGGCTTCAGGAGCAAGAGACGCTTACTGAGCAGAAGGCGAAAAACCTACGGCTATATGAAGGACGCCTCGCAAGGCACGCGGCAGACTATGAGGCTGCCGTGGCGGCACTACGATTGCGTGAAAGTGCACTAGACGCTGAAAGAGAGGAAAATGCCCGCCTCCGCGATGAAGCCCAAGAGCAGGCAGCTAGCACGATGGCTCGCGCGATCGAGCAACAAGAGACGCTACTCGAGGGTGTCCAACTCATTTCGAACGGTGAGCTGTGCATTGAAAACGGTCACTGGACAGCGCCAACGGTCGGGCGTGAAGTCCGCGCTCGACTTAGCCCGCTGCTCCGATACCTCCGGCCGCTCTACGAAAAATTGGCGGAGTTGTTCAATAATCTCACGCGTGAACGCGAGGCGTTGGCTGAAGAGCGACGCGTTGTTGCTCAAGAACGCGCGCGGGCAGGGGAGATGCTCAATGACCTTGAGACCATTCGATCGCAGCTCAGTAAGGACCAGGCTGCGAAGATCGAGCAAGTGCGAGATGAGCTCGACCTTACGCCCTAAGTCCCCAGCGAGGGAATTGCACAGCGTCATCACCGGCAACAACCGAGGGCGAGAGAGAGAATGTTCTCTCTCTCTTGGTCAGCAAAAGATAGCTAGCTAGCTTTCGCTATTATCAAGCATCTCCTGCTGGTGGATCGGATGAACATGTTGCCTTAGCTCTTGCAGAAGCTCGTCCAAATAGCGGAGGCGGGTCTCAAGCTCCTCTGCTGGTGAGCCATGGATCGGCTCCAGCCATTCAAAAGATCCGTTAAGCAAGCCGCTGATCGCGGGGATCTTGTACCTGGCTTTTTCATCAGGTGTGTCATCGGCAATCTCGTGAAGCACACGAGCAAGCAGCTTGTGATAGCGGGGCTCATTCTCGAGGTGCGCTTCGTGCAACAGCTGTGTAATGCCATGGCTCAATCCTGTCTTTTTCGGCTTCATCATTTGCTCCTTTGCAGCCAGGCAAGAGGGTGACCGAGCCGGCTTCAAATGCAAAGAAGGGACCGATCTTTGCCGTTTTTGCGAAAAAAGAAGTCGTAGATTGAGAGACGGCAGCGAGGCACCCTTTGTCGGACAAGCTCCATGGTTGCGAATTTCGACGGTGTTCAAACACTATCCACAGAAATATTGCTTTTGAGGTAAATGGGAGCCCGGGTGGGTAACCTCGCCAACAACAAGCGGTACACCTGACCGGATGACTCTTGGTACCATCCCGCGATGTCACTGGCTCCATGCCTCGACTGTGGCATCCAGCCCTGTAAGCGTCGATATGCGCCGGCTTTTCATTGCCTGACATGGGGTGGCTAGCAGAAGGGCCGGTTTTGGGGCGACCTGGTTAGAAGGCGGACAGTTCTCCTTCTAGAAAGGTTAAGTCCAAAAATTTGAGGCGTTTTCAGTTGGCGCACGGTGGCGGCGTGGTCTGGGCACATTGTCGCTGACTTGATACCTGCGGCCCTTTGGTAGTAGACGAAACCTTTGCCCCCTTGGGCATTGCGATCTTGGTGGCGTCATGAAACTGCGGCTCGCTGGCTTGAAAATAGCAGCTTTTCTCCCGTTTCTTGCGGCGTGTTCACCGGCGGGCGGCGCACCTTCCGTGCCTCTCTTTGGCTCGTTCTTCCCGGCATGGATCATTTGTGCCGTCGGCGGTCTGCTCATCGCTGTCGTTCTGCGCACTATTCTCATCGCCGTGCGGCTCGATGAGCATCTGCCGGCCCCGCCATTAGTCTATCTGTGTCTGGCGGTGAGCTGTGGCATTCTTTTCTGGCTGATCTGGGCGGGAGCGCTGTGATGCGGGCGATAGTGGGCAAAGCCATCGGCTACGCGGTTTTCGCTCTGACGGCCGTTCTGATCTATTTCGCATGGAGCGCCGGAGCCTCCAGCCCCCGTTCTGATGTCGCCGAGATCGAGGCACCCGTCGTTCAGATTTCTCCAACTGTGCCGGGCCGCGTGATTTCCATTTCGGTCGAGAATAATCAGGCCGTCAACGCAGGCGATGTCCTGTTTCAGGTTGACCCTGAACCCTACCAACTTCGTCTCGACCAGGCCCAGGCCGAATTACGCGCTGCCGAGTCGGAACTGGCACAGGGCGGGCGCAATATCGCCACAGCCCAATCCAATGCAGATGTCGCACAAAAGCAGATCGAGCGCGCCCAGTTCAACTCCGACCTCGCCAAGCAGACGCTGGATCGGCTCGAACCGCTGCTGGAGCGCGGTTTCGTGACGGCGCAGCAGGTGGATCAGGCGCGTACGGCCTATAACGACGCCTTGGTCAGCCTCGATCAGGCATTGCAGTCGTCACAGGGGGCGACCCAGGTTATCGGCACGCTCGACACGCGGCAGGCGCAAGTCGATACGGCCAAAGCAACGGTTGCCCTGATGCAGCGCGATCTCGACAACACGATTGTGCGCGCGCCATTCGACGGTCTGGTCACGGGCCTGCTCATGCCGCCGGGTGAATATGTGGTCACCGGGCAGACCCTTTTTTCCCTGATCGACACATCTGGCTGGGAAGCGGTGGCGTTTTTCCGCGAAACCGAATTGCTCAATATCGCCGTCGGGGACACTGCCGAGGTGTTCGTCATGACCGATTCCCGTCAACCGGTGTCCGGAACGGTGGCGGCCATTGGTTGGGGTGTGCGCTCGGCCGATGCCGCCAATCTCCTGGGCCTGCCGATTGTCTCCAATTCGCTCAACTGGGTGAAGGTGGCCAAGCGCTTCCCGGTCTATGTGCATCTGCATGAGCCGCCGGCCGACCTGATGCGTGTCGGCGCATCTGCATTGGTAGTAATCAAGGGCGGGGTGGCCGAAGCGAACCATGCCGGCGACACGCACTAATCCAGGTTTCTTCGGCATCGTGCTGGAAGAACTGCGTCCATTCGACGGGCGGCTGGGAGCCGCCCTGCGCATGGCGCTCTGCTGCATTCTGGTCGTGGCTTTCGCAATGAGCCAGCATGTGCCGGAAGCGGCTGTGTCCTGTTATCTCATTTTCTTTGCCAGCCGGGACAATGCCGCCAGCGGCATCCTGATTGCCATCGCGCTGATCATAGGTGTGTCCATTGGCGTCCTGCTCGGATTGGTATTCCTGCAACTGGCAGCCGATGAACCTGCGCTCCGCCTTGCCCTTATGGGGCTCTTCACCTTTGGCGGCATGTATTTTTCAGTCGCGACCAGGGCCGGACCGATCGCTGCCACAGTGGGCTTTGTCTTCGCCTTCGTGATGACGCTGAATGATTTCGTGCCCATCCCCGAGCTCTTGTCGCGTGGCATCAGCTGGATGTGGGTCGTGGTATTCGTTCCCATGGCGGTTCTCATCCTGGTCAATGCTTTGATAGGGCCCAATCCGGCCCGGCTGGTCCGCAATCGGCTGGCGCTGCGATTGCGCGCCGCTGCTGCTCTTTTTCGAGGGGAGGCAGATGCTCGAGCAGAAGCGCAACACCTGCTTGGAGAGGACGCCAAGGCGCTCGCGGCCCCAGCAGGTCTTGCGGCTATCTTTGGCTATCACTCGAAGGATGATGCCAAACGGCTGACGACACTAATGCCCATGGCGCAGGACCTGCTCGTGCAAGCGCTTGTGGCGCCACAGGACCAGCTGTTGTCACAGGCTCTTGGCGATTTAGCTGATCGTGTGGAATCCGGCGTACACGATGGAACTCGCCAGCGTGTTGCAGCACTTTCAAATATGACAAGACCGATGGCGGAGCAGGTCGAGCGCATGGCGGACATATGGGCTGGACGAAAGCCCGTGCCGGAGCCCGAAAAGGCCGAACAGCCGCCCCGCGACACCTTTTCCAATCCCGCTTATGGCCAGTTTGCTCTCAAATCGCTGCTGGCCGTGCTGATTACCTATACGATCTACACCGCTGGCGGCTGGTACGAAATCCATACGGCAATGATCACCTGCTTCTATGTGGCGCTGGGCACGACCGGGGAGACGTTGCACAAGGCGGGCCTGCGCATTCTCGGCTGCCTGATCGGCGCGGCTATGGGGATTGGCAGCATTGCGTTTCTCATGCCGCATATGACCGATATCGGCCAGTTGCTGGTTCTGGTGGGCATCGGCAGTTTCATCGCCGCCTGGGTGGCGCAAGGGTCGAGCCTCATTCAATATATGGGCTGGCAGATGGCGCTGGCCTTCTTCCTGTGCGTGCTGCAAGGCTTCGGACCATCATTCGACATCGATGTCGCCACCAATCGCATCGTGGGCATTCTTATCGGCAATGTGGTGGTGACGATCGTCTTCCTCTGGCTTTGGCCAAACAGCGTGGCAGTGCTCACTGCGGGTCATCTGGCAAAAGCGGTTGAAGGGCTAGGCAATGCTATACGCTCCAGGGCCAACGGCCTTGCGCCCGTTGGGGCCGAACTGAAGGAAGCCCGCAGGCTTTTGCGCGTTTCCGCCTTCGAGCCGGGCCGGCTGCGGGCAACATCCCCGCTCTTGCCGCATGCCGAAGCGATCATGACCACCATTGGCGCGGTGGAACACAGCATTGCGCGGCTTCGCCTGTTGCAACAGAGGCCGCGTTATCTTTTCGGAGCGCCCATCTGTGTGAAAGCAGCAACGCTTGCCCAGCAAGCGTCGGCGGGCAGGTTTCTAGATGTGGCAGGCTGGTCTATTCTGGCGCCTGACAAAGAGGCGAAAGCCATGCTTCTAGACGCTTTCACACAATCGAAGGAAACGCTGGCACGGCTTCAGACCGTCCTGGCGAAAAGTCCAAAACGAGCTGCCTGGCGGCGTGATCTTGAACAGACTGCGGACGCTCACCGCGAATTAATCGACGAGTTTTCCCGGGCACTGGAGAGATTGTGATGGACCAGAAGTGTATTTTCAGCGCCTTGGGTATGACGGTGCTGGCTCTGGCGCTGGCCGCATGTTCCACCTCTGCCATGAAGCTGGCTCCAGCGAACGCAAACACGCCCTATCGCGGCGAGGCAGGTGGAGCCGCCGCAACGCCCGGCAATGCCGACTTCGGCGTGACGCCAGACCCAAGCATGCCGATCACCATCGCCGCGCCACGGCTGGATGCCAACCGCACCTATGACCTGCCGGAACTGATCAACATCGCCCAGCTTTCCAATCCGGCCACGCAGGCCGCCTGGCAGAGGGCGCGGGAAGCGGCAGCGGCCGCAGGCATTGCCGAGGCCGCCTATCTTCCCATCATCAGCGCCGATGTGCTGGCCGGGTATGCTGTCACCTCAAACACGGTTCCCGGGATCAACACAGCGCTCGTCTCGGTGCCCGATGGCACAATTACGGCCTCGGGGATGCAGGCCGTGCCAGCGGTAGCCGTCAAATGGCTGCTCTTTGATTTCGGCGCGCGAGATGCCGCGCTGGCGACGGCACAGCAATTGTCGTTTGCCGCCAATGTGGGCTTCAACGGCACCCATCAGAAGCTGATCTACGACGTCAGCAACGCCTATTTTCAGTACAGCGCGGCACGGGCTCAGTCGCGCATCGATCGCGCGGCGCTCGACAACGCTCGCGTCGTTTTGGAGGCTGCCGAGGCTAGGCTGACACAGGGTATCGCCACCACGATGGAGGTGGCGCAGGCCAAGCAGCAGGTAGCACAGGCCGAGTTCGACCTGACCGGGGCCACCGGCCGCGAGCGCAGCAATTATTCCGTATTGCTCGGCACCATGGGCATTGCCCCCACAATCACCATCAAGGTGCAGGACATTGCTGGCAAACCCTTACCCCGTCAGCTCCCTGCCAATCTGGACCAGATGATCGTTACTTCGCTGCAGCGACGCCCTGACGTCCAGGCCGCCTTTGCGCAAGTCAAAGCTGCCGAGCAGGGGATCGTGGCAGCGCGCGCCGAATTCCTGCCAAAAATTGCCTTGACCGGCACTGCCAACGGCACGTTCGGATCCTATTCGCTCAGCGATACACGCTTCGGCACAACCACCACGCTGGATGTGAGCCAGCCCAATGCGGCTGTGCTCGTTGGCGTCACAATGCCGATTTTCGACGGCGGCATGCGCGATGCAAGGATGGAGGCTGCAACCGCTGTCGCCAACGCCTCCCAACAGGATTTTGCACGGCTGCAAAGCACCGCAGCTCAGGAAATCGTGGTGGCCTACGATGTGCTGCGCACCAGTCTCTCCGCGAACCAGGCTGCGTCGGAACTCGTCAACGCGGCGCGCACCAATTACGAAGCGGCACTCGACTATTACAAGAATGGCCTTGGCACGCTTTCCGATATCAGCGTGACCCAGAACGGGCTTCTCAAGGCGCAGTACGCCCAGGCTCAAGCGCGGAGCGATGCTTTCGTCGCCGCTGCGACCTTGGCCTTTGCCACGGGCACACTCACGAACGCCCGAGGCCAGTAATAATCAATGGACTGTCGGGGCCGCAAAAGCCAACGTGTGCTAACAAGGTCCTATTTTCTCGATGTCTGCTTATGAGAGAACTTGCGCCGCCTCCATATGTCCTAGTTGGGGTCGGAAGTTGACTGCCGCCCGAGTTGGTCTCGACCCGCCAAGACTGCGTCGCAACATCTGACTACGCTTTTGCGGCACCCCAGCAGCATGCTGCCGGCCATGAAGGTGTAGTCTACGGGATGTCAGGTGAGCTTTTTGGGATGCTGAGCAGCTTCTGACATCCGAAAGCTTTTGTAATGCAAGAGCTACAATATACTAAGTGGAGTGGTGTTAGCGCGCCTGCGCCTCTCTGAGAGCGCGGTTGAAATAATGCCGCGTCGCCGTGGCACGGATCTCGGGATCCGAAAGCACAACGTTTCGCATCTCATTGTCCCGCTGAAACATACGGATCGCGCCTTGGAAGAAGGCTTGCGAAAAAGCAGAATACACCACGTCCGGCGGGTTGTTGCGCAGCATTTCGGTGAGGTCATCGTCCAAGATTTCGCGATTGACCTGCTCGAAGCGAAGCATGTCCGCCTCAGAAAAGTTGGTGCCATGCCGGTCGTTAAAGCTCTTCACGAGCTCGGACAGCTCCTTGCGCTCGTCCTCCGTGTAGGGCTTCGCGCCAAACTCGCTGATGGCGCCCAGAACCTCGCTGTCGGCGGATGAGAGGGAGGCGGCGCCGTCTTCCTTCTGCTCGACGCGGAAGGCGTGGAGGCGCAGCATGTCCTCGGTGATGCCGATCTCTGGTGGGATCTCGCGGTTGGGGAGGAGGCGGGAAAGCCACTCGCCATAGGTGGCGAGCTTTTCGAGGTCGGTGTCCTCCAGGCGCATGACCTGGGCGATGAAGGCATAGAAGCGGTTGAAGCTCTTGAGGAGCTGGCGGAACTCCTCCTGACGGCCTTCATCGTCGTCGGCCTCGAAGCGGGCGACAGCCTGGCGCACCAGACCTTCGAGACGTGGCCGGTCTGAGCCATCGAGCTCGCGCTTGAAATAGGTTTCGGCGAACCGCTCGATCTCAGCCTTGTCGAGATAGCCGAAACGATAGAGGCGGCCTTCGAGGTCATAGACCTGGTTGGGATCCGACATGGCCTCAAGGGCAGCGCCCTGGAAGTAGGGCCGGAAGGCATCCTGGATGTCCTCGATCGTGTTCTGGAAATCAAGGACGTGCGTCGTGTCCTTACCCGCCATGGTGCGGTTGAGGCGCGACAGCGTCTGCACGGCCTGAAGGCCGGCCAGCTTGCGATCGACATACATGGCGCAGAGCTTGGGCTGGTCGAAGCCGGTCTGGTATTTCTCGGCGACGATCAGGATCTGATAGGTCTCGGCATAGGGCGTGCCGTCTGGCTTGGCGCCGTCAAAGCGTCCCGGCAGCTCGGTTTCGGCAAAGCCGTTGAGCTCGGACTCGGTCCACTTCTGGCCGTCGACTTCGAGCTCGCCCGAGAAAGCCACCAGGGCCTTGAGGTCGTCGTACCCCTCGGCTTCGATGTACTTCTTGACCCCAAAATAGTAGCGCAGGGCGTGCTCGCGGCTCTGGGTGACGATCATGGCCTTGGCCTGGCCGTCCAGCGCGTGCATGACGTGCCGGCGGAAGTGCTCGACGATGATCTCGACCTTCTGACCAATGGCCGTAGGGTGGAGGCTCGCATAGCGCGCGATCTTGCGCTGCCCCTGGCGGCCGCTGAGCTCGGGATCGTCCTCGATGGCCTTTTCGAGCTGATAGTAGGCCTTGTAGGTCATGTAATTCTGGAGCACGTCCAGAATGAAGCCCTCTTCGATGGCCTGGCGCATCGAATAGAGATGGAAGGGCTGCGGCAGGCCATCGGCGCCCTTGGTGCCGAAGCGCTCCATGGTGACGTTGCGCGGTGTGGCGGTGAAGGCAAAGAAGCTGATATTGGGCTGGGGGCCGCGGGCGCGCTGATATTCGGCGATCACGTCCTCGATGTTGTCGCTGGTGCCCTCTTCGCGGGTCAGCGCATCGCTCATGGCCTGCGCGCTCTTGCCCGACTGGCTTGAGTGGGCCTCATCGATGATCACAGCGAACGTTCTTCCGGCCTGCCCGGAAAGTTCCTTGAGGTGATCGGTCGAGAACTTCTGGATCGTGGTGATGATGATCCTGGCGCCCTTGGCAATGGCGTCCTTAAGCTGGCGGGACGTGCCGTCGATCTTCTTGACCACACCGCTGGTCTGCTCGAACTGGGCGACGGTACCCTGCAGCTGGCGGTCGAGCACCACGCGATCGGTGACGATGATGGCGGTGTGAAAGACCTGGGCATCAAAGGCGTCATGCAGGTTGATCGCATGATGGGCAAGCCAGCCGATGGTGTTGGACTTGCCCGACCCCGCCGAGTGCTGGATCAGGTAATTGTTGCCCGGGCCATTGGCCTTGGCATGCGCCATCAGCTTGCGGACGGCGTCCAGCTGCTGAAAGCGCGGGAATATCATCGTCTCATTGTCACCGGTGACATCGAGATGCATGAACTGGCCGATGACGTCGAGCAGCACGGCGCGTGAGAAGGTCGCATCGCCCCATGGGCCCGCCTGATAGAGATAAGCAATGCGGTGCTCGTTCTCGATGTCCGGATTGCCGGCGCCGCCGTCGCGGCCGCGGTTGAAGGGGAGGAAACGCGTCTTGCCGTTCTGGAGGCGCGTCGCCATCGAGGCATTGTCTTCGTCAACTGCAAAGTGGACCAGGGCGCCGCGCTTGAACGTCAGGAGCGGCTCGCCAGCCGGCATGCGGTCCTTGCGGTATTGCTGCTCAGCATTGCGGAAGGTGGAGCCAGTCAGGAGGTTCTTGGCCTCCATGGTCACAAGTGGCAGGCCGTTGACGAAAAGGACGACGTCGAGGCGGTTGCCGTTCTTTTCGCTGTATTCGACCTCATCCATGACCGAGAGGATGTTGGCCTGGTATTCGGCGACACGGCGCGGCTCGAGCTCGCTGGCCGGGCGGAAATAGCAGAGCGTGAACTGGATGCCGGGCACGATCTTGATGCCCTTGCGCAGCACGTCCAGCAGCCCGCGGGATTTGAGGCTCCGCTCAAGCTGCTTGAAGAAGGTGGCGTCGGCTGAAGTCGCGTAATGCTGCACCAGGCGATCCCAGGAGTCTGCCTGGGTGTCCTTGATGAAGCGCAGCACCAGATCCTTGTCCATGGCGAGGCCACGGTCATAGTGGGTGCTGGCCACGCGCCGCAGATAGCCCTCGCCGGTGACGAGATTGGTGATCAGGTGCTCCTGGAGCGCCTTTTCCTTGTGGATGCTTTGGGCGTTGAGAGAGGTCATGCGCCCATCTCCTCCTGGATATTGTCGAGGCGGCGATCGGTCTGGCCCTGCTTGCCCCAAGTGGTGACGTCGATCTGGCCGGTGACGGCGGCGGTGATGAGGGCGGAGCGGAATTCGCGCAACAGATCAATGCTCCCGTCAGTTTTCGTCACTAATGCGTCTATCCGGATGATGTTGGCATCGATGTGATCAGCAATTGCTCTTTGTTCCTCCAAGTCCAGACTGGGAAGCCGAACCTTACGGAAGTGGCCGAAATTCATGTCTTGCCCCTCGCGAATGAAATTCGCTGTTTGGCGTAGCGCTTGAATATAGAGGCTCGACTTCATCAGGTACGCGTAGAAGCGCCCTTCGACGGTCGGTTCCGCCTTAAGCACCGAGTATGATGAGCGGACGCAGCCCGACGCATGTGCGCGTTCAAGTCCGCCGTCCATACTGCGCATACTGATCACGAAGTCCCCAATTTCGACATGCTTGCGCATTTCAAGATTTGTGACGGCGAGGGTAACTTGTCGTTTCTCCAGATCCTCGAATTCAGCGAGCGGTATCACCCCGTATTTCTGTGTGGAGGACAACAGCTGGTCGCCATCGCGAGCCCGTTCTTTGCTTTCCGTAAATAGTGCGGTTGGGGGTACGACCTGCCAATGAGAGGGAATCTCGCCAAGCCAATCGACTCCAGAAATCTTATAGTCGACGTTAGGGTTGATACCTCGGGTCACTGCACGTGACACCACCGCAATCCTCATCTCTCGTAGCGACGCAACAAACCTTAAGCGCTTCGCAATCAAGCGATCGATCAGGGCGGTCTCGCGGTCGAGGAAATCAGCGATGGTCTGCTGCGTTTTGAACTCGGGTACCGGGAACCGCAGATTCCCGATGAACTGCCACGAAGCACGAGGCATTTTTGCGCCGAATGTGGACGCGTTCACACTATCTATTATGCCAGCTTCAGCCAGCCGGTAACGCATAAACCTAGCATGCACCCCCGACTTGGGACGGAGCACCAACGCTTCGCCGGTACATTGGCCATAAAAGTCCGGCGCTGCGACCTTCGCCAGATATGGCCGGAGCTTCCCAAACAGCACGTCACCAGGAAGGAATCGATTTCCGACCGACGTATTCTCTTCAGCCTCCTTGACCCCTAAACTGATCTTGCCAGTCCATGGCTCGATAGCCTCAAGACCAACGTAAGGAAGCTCGTCCTCTGCGGCAGCAGGCTCTACGATGAGCGAAACCAGGTTCTTCAGGCGAAGCGCTTTCCATGTCATTAGGAAGCGACCTCGCTGAGTAGACCGGCGATCTCTGCCTCAAGCTGCTTCAGCTCCGCACTGATCTCCTCCAGCGGCCGCGGCGGCACATAGCGATAAAAGTACCTGTTGAAGTTGATCTCGTAGCCGACGCGACCGATCTCGCCGTCACGGTCCCGATAGCCCTCGTCCACCCAAGCGCCGGCCGCAAAGGGCATCACCTCACGCTGGAAATAGTCCTGCCAGTCCTCGTTCAGCGGCACCAGTTCGTGATCGCGCAGCTCTGGGTCGACCTCCAGATTGCCATCACCATCGCGACAGACTTCTGCTTCCTCATCACGCTCTGACAACGCCGCAAGGATTGCCTTCTTGATCGGCGCGCCGACCTTCAGACCAGCTTCTTTCAGCGCCTTGGCAAGCGTCTTCTCGAAGGTGCCGCGGTCCCGGATCATCACATCGTCCATGCCGCCCAGGGCGGTCTTGAGCTCGTCGCGCTCTTCCTCAGTAAGCTTGAGGATTGCCTTTTCGGCGTCGAGACGGGAAATTCGCTCGGCACTCGCCTGAAAACTGAGCCGCAGCGGCCGCTCGACCCGGATCTCGCGATAGCCGAAGTCCGTGGTGAGGAAGATCTTGGAGACGTCGCCTTCACCGCTCTCGCCGTTGAGAAACTCGGCATAGAGCCGCACGATCTCGGCGCGGGCTTCGTCGGTGATCTCGCGGCGCTTGGAGCCCAGCGACTTACGCATGGACTTCCAGAAGCGCTCGCCCGAGGCGTCGATCAGCTGCACCTTGCCGACGCGGTTGGGCAGCTTGCGGTTTGTCAGCAGCCAGACATAGGTTTGGATGCCGGTGTTGTAGAAGATGTCGGTTGGCAGCGCGATGATCGCGTCGACCCAGTCGTTCTCCAGCATCCAGCGACGGATCTCGCTTTCGCCCGAACCAGCGCCGCCGGTGAAGAGCGGCGAGCCATTCATGACTATGCCGATGCGCGAGCCGGCCTCGTCATCGCGCATCTTGCTGATCATGTGCTGCAGGAACAGCAGCTGGCCATCCGAAATGCGAGGCGTGCCGGCGCCAAAGCGGCCATCGTGACCCATGTTCTCGGCCTCAGCCTTGATCACGTCCTGGTATTTCTTCCAGTCCACGCCATAGGGCGGATTGGAAAGCATGTAGTGGAAGTGCTTGCCCTTGTGGGCGTCCTGGGTGAGCGTGTTGCCAAAGGCGATTTGCTCGGGATCATGGCCGGTCACCAGCATGTCGGACTTGCAGATGCCGAAGGACTCGGGGTTTAGTTCCTGGCCGAACAGCTCAACGCGGATCGAACGGTTGAACTCTTTCAGAGCCTCTTCACCAATCGCGAGCATGCCGCCGGTGCCGCAGGCTGGGTCATAGATCTGGCGGATGATGCCCTTGCCGGAGAGCTTGGCGTCGTCATTGGCGATCAGGAGGTCAACGATCAGGCGCACAACCTCGCGGGGGGTGAAGTGCTCGCCGGCGGTCTCGTTAGAGATTTCCGAGAACCGGCGGATCAGGTCCTCGAACAGGTAGCCCATCTCGATGTTGCTGACCTTATCGGGATGCAGGTCGATCTCGCACATACGCTCGAAAACGTTCCAGAGGATGCCGCCGTCCTTGAGGCGCTTGAGCTGGTCGGTAAAGAGGAACTTGTCGAGGAAGATGTCCCGGACATTGCCAGAGAACTGCGTGATGTAATCGACGAGGTTGGCGTGCAGCTGGCCGGGATCCTGGCCGCGCAGCGTGTCGAAGGTGAAGCGCGAGAGGTTGTAGACCTTCAGTTTGCCGCCTGCAGCGCCGAAGAGGATCATGTCGCGGGTGGCGTCTTGCCCGAGTCCTGCCAGTGCGATCCGAAAAACTCCCGTGTCCACTTGAGGAATTCGACGAAATTGTGCGGGTCATAACTCGCTGGCACGTAGAGGAGGTTGGCGTGGAAGTGATAGAAGTTACCCTCTTCCTCCATCCCCCGTTCTGAGCCTAGCTTACGTGTCGCCTCGGTAGCGCGGAGCAGCACTTGAACTCCAAACCTACTATTGGCATTAGAACTCCAGCGGCTGATGAGCCGATGAAACTCTGAGAGTTTGGAACGCAGGTCCTTCGAAAATGCCTCGATCGGCATGGGCATAGTGACAACGCCGTACCGTGCATATTTGCCCGTTGTTGGATCGGCGAGGAACATCTCCAACGGGGTGAGGATATCTGCGCGGTCCCGCTGAGCTACCGTTGGCAGGAACCGGCAAGCGCGGTACCCGTTCATTTTCTTCAGATCTAAAGTGATTAGATCAACCGCGACCGAGTTGCTTTCTCGCCGTAGGTCGACACCAGCACCGAGCATCTTGTCGACCATCACCCGTTCTTGCTCAGCGAGGTTTGCCTTACGCTCTTCCCGTTCGATAAACCTCTCTGGGTTCGTACGTGTACCTACAGACTCTTGGAGCAGCCGCTCTTCTGACAAGGTTCGAGTGGCGCGTTTGGCTTCACCGCCGCTCCGGCTTTTCAAGCTTGAGACACCAGGTGCGTCTGAGATCCAGACGGCACCAGGTTGAGGGTGTTCCTCTGAACCCAATGCTTTACCTTCTTGGCATCGGCGAATGGCATCCTCAACAAAGTCGAGAAACTCGTCCGATGCGGAATCAAACTGCCAATCTTCGCTAGCACTTCCGGCTATTACAGCTGTGATCGAAGGGCGCAGCATTAGACCAGATCGCCCTCGAAGTGCTCGCGCAGCTTCCTTCTGCTAACGACCCAACGCCCGCCAATCTTGCGACCGGGTATCTCGCCCAAAGACAAGATGTGCTTGGTTTGGCGCTCAGTTAAGCCAACGGCCTTCCCGATGGCTTCCGCACCCCAAATTAAGTCAAGGGTGTCCTCACCTTGAAATTCTAGCCCACTATCACCTTGACTTGACATGGTCGCGCCTGCAAATTGCTACATGATGTAGAAACAATTGCACAGGCCAGCGAGAATGGTCAACCGAAAAGTTTCTACATTGTGATGCAACTTCCATGTGAGAGATGATGGCCCGCAAGAACATTCAGATGTCCGCGATAGCCCCTTTTGGCATTCGCATTCCGCCTGACCTCAAGGACAAACTCGAGGTAGCAGCACGCACGAACAACCGTTCGATGAACTCTGAGATCAATCACCTTATTGAGGAAGGCTTGGCTCGGCGCAATGACGCCAGAAGCAAGCTCCCGCCCGGCCTCTTCAAGCCTCGGCCTGAGGGAACGGAATTCGATGGGCCCTTCAATCCTGAGCATGACGAGATAGATGTTGGCTCGAAGACGGTCATCGACAAAGAGCTTCTTCAAGGACTTGCTGCAGATCTGCTGAAATTAGCAAGCTGTCTTCCCGATTTAGGAAGTGTGCTTCAGCCGGCGGAGTTCTACCGGTTCGCCGTCGATGAGTTGAAGGAGATTGAGTCCACTGATAACGCAGAAGCATGTCGTGTCTTCGAGGAACTGATGAAAAGGGCCGCACATAGGTTTGGGTGGGCCGATTTTGCTACCAAAAAGATCGATAGGCCTGAGGTGCTGCCTTAATGTCTGTACGTAAGCGTACCTGGGTCAGCGCAGGCGTCCAAAAAACATCGTGGGTGGTTGACTACACCGATAACGGCGGCAAGCGGCGTCTCAAGACCTTTAAGCTCAAGAAGGAGGCAGATGAGTTTGCCAAGCGGTCGGGCGTGGAGGTACTCAACGGCCTTCATGTCCCAGACAGCGCTACGTCAACGGTCGAGCAAGCTGGTCGGTTGTGGATACAAGCAGGCGCTAACGCGAAGTTGGAGCAAACAACACTAGATCAGCGGCGCCAGCATCTGAATTTGCATATCTTGCCATTCATCGGACGCGAGAAGCTCAATAAGATCACCGTGCCCTTTGTGCAGAAGTTTCAGACTCAGCTCTTGGGCAGTGGCCGCTCTACAGCAATGGTCAAAAGGGTGACTGTAAGCCTAGGGTCCATTCTCGCCGACGCCCAGTACCGCGGGGGTGCCGTACGAAATGCGGTCCACGAGCTCAATAGAGCTAAATCTAATCATGCTCGTATCGAGAAGCGGCATCAAAGCAAATTGGAGATCGGCGTCGATATTCCAACCAACGACGAGGTGCTGGCAATCATCGCGGCCGCAGAAGGGCGTTGGCGTCCGTTCCTGATCGTTGCTGCGTTCACCGGTTTGCGAGCAAGTGAACTGCGTGGCTTGAGCTGGCGGTATGTCGACCTAGACAATGGCTTGCTACACGTTCGTCAACGCGCCGATCGGTATTCGAACATTGGTCCGCCAAAAACCGCCGCGTCAGTACGTACAATTCCCCTCATTCCAATGGCGGTAGACGCTCTTGAGGAATGGCGCGGCGCATGCCCTGAGGGTGAGCTGTCTCTTGTTTTCCCAACAGGCAATGGCAGGGTGGAGGGCCACAGCAACATCATCAACCGTGGATTCTTGCCCACGCAGATAGCGTGCGGAATCACTGAGGCCACAGGGGCACTGGATACCGAGGGCGAGCCAATTGTCACCGGAAAGTACACGGGGCTCCATGCCCTACGACACTGGTACGCGAGTTGGTGCATCAACCGGCGCGCGGACGGTGGGTTGGAAATGCTGCCCAAGCAACTTCAGGAGCGCTTGGGGCACTCAAATATCGCGGTGACACTCGACACCTACTCTCACCTTTTCCCTGCCAAGAACGAGAAGGAGCAGCTTATCCTAGCGCAACAGGCGCTCTTCGGCGCGACATGAATGCGACAAGACGCGGAAAAACCCCGGCTTCGCGGGGGAAAGTACGGACTCTGACTCCGTCGATCTTGGTTCGAATCCAGGTTCCCCAGCCAATCTTATCTGATCGTTCAGCAAACGTTCTGGGTAGCTCGCCAGCTCTCCCTAATTTTGCGGTCGTTCATATGAACCTTGAAAATTCAAGGCTGACTGCGCCGCCCTGCATCGAACTGCCGAATCTCTGCCAGATGAGCCTTTTCCCATGGACCGCAGCTTCGGCTTGAAAACCGCCAGCATTACCCCTCCTGCGCTTCTCACCCTTCCCGCCTCTTTCCGGCGCGGGGCATTTGTGATTTTGTCTGAGTCTCAGACGGCGCAGGATATCCGGATCGCAAAATGAATAGTGACGAAGGCGATCCGCCGCGGGAATTCGATCAACTCCTGGATAATTCCGATCTGGCCGAGGCGCTGGAGAATGAGCGGTTCAAGCAGTTTCTCGATCATCTGCCGATCGCCATAGCGGTATCGAAACTGCAGCCGCAGGAGCGTATCGTCTATGCCAATCCCGAGTTTTTGAAACTCACGGATACGATGGGACCGGAGTCCGCGGGGCGGAGCTGGCAGGCATTGCCGGGGGTTTCATCCGATGCCGAGGCCAAGCCTCTCGGCCAAGCCATCGTCGAGGGCAGCGACTTTATCGGCGCATTCGTCATGACGCTGAAGGATGGCGCGTCGCATACGGTCAATGCCTGGTCGAGCCTTATCGAGGATGACGAAGGCGTCGCGGTCTTCCGGCTTGTCGCTCTTATAGATCCTCAATCCGGCAGCGAAACGGAGCGCGGGGATATCGAGCAGCAGCTTCGCGAGAAGGACATGCTGCTGCGCGAGCTGCAGCATCGCGTAAAGAACAATCTGCAGATGATCACTGCGTTGATCCGCCTGGAATCCCGCCAGGTCTCCGACAGGAAGGATGTCGAGCGGTTTCAGCGTCTGGCGGGGCGGGTGGAATCGCTGGCGCTGCTCTATCAGGCCATGACCAGCAATGAGCAATCCGACGCGATCGACCTCGGGACCTATCTCAGCCACATCGCTTCCGCCGCCATGCAGGCGCAGGCCGTCGAGGGCATCAGGCTCGTGCTCACGGTGGATTCGTGGCCGGTTTCGCTGAACATCGCCATGCCGGCGGGGCTGGTGGTGAACGAACTCATGACCAATGCGCTCAAATATGCGTTTCGGGACCGCGACAGCGGCACGATAACGGTGAAGTGCATCGTCGATGACATGGGCTGCAAGGTCGTCGTCGCCGATGACGGTGTCGGCCTGCCGCCCGAAAGGGAATGGCCGGAACCGGGCAAGCTGAGCGCGCTGATCGTCAGATCGCTGCGGGAGAACGCCCATGCCCAACTCAAGGTCGAATCGGCGCCGGGCGAAGGAACGACGGTGACCATCCGGTTCACGAAAGCCGCGGCGGAAGTCGCCTAGCCTTTCCCATCGCGCAGGCGGCTATGCGGCCGCCTGCTGCATCGGCACGGGTTCCGCCGTATCGGCGAGACCATGACGGCGCAGAATGGCCGCCACGGCTGCATCGCCCTTTTCCAGACGCGCCTCGATTTCTCGATGCGCCCAGGCATGGGCGGCGTTGAAGACGTCCATGTGCCGGTCGAAATTCATCACGCTGGCGCCGGGAAAGGTCGGCGGCGTCAGGACGAGATCCTGCGAGGTGACCGGCAATTCGTAGCGCTGATGCGCCAGCATGGTGCGGAAGAGGACGGTGAGCAGGCGCGGGGCGCGCGGCAGCCGGCGGCGTGGATTGAGAAGCGATGCGAGGAGTTTGCCGCGCCCCGGCAGGTTCGCATAGGAGACATTGAAGCGCTGGCCACCGGGGCGGCCGAAATGCACGACGAGATTGGGGCCGGACTTGATCTGCTGCATGGGGCCGAGCGGCGCATCGTCCATCACCCCGCCATCGACCAGCATCTTGCCATCCGCCGTATAAAAGGGCGGCAGGACGCAGGGAATGGCGCTCGAGGCGCGGACGGCCTGCCACAACAGGCCGGACCGGATGATCTCGATGCGATTATCGGACAGATTGGTGGCGATGGCGAAAAACGGCTTCCAGCAATCCTCCACCCGCGTATCCGGTCCATAGGCGCGCGCCAGCGCATCGTCAAAGGCCTTGTGGTCCAAGAGCGCATAGCGCGGCCAGGTGGGCCGCTTGAAGCTGCGGCTCCTGACGAAGATGTCGTGAGTGCCGGCGGTCAGGGTGTCGTGCTCGCCGAGAAAGGCGAAGCCGGCAAGCATGGCGGCGCCGACGCTGGTGCCCATGAACATATCGAAGGTGCCGCCATGCTCGCGAAAGGCACGATAGATGCCGACATGGGCGGGGCCATATCCGCCGCCTCCGCCGGCGACGAAGCCCACGGCCCGTCCGGTCAGAAAACGGATCAGCGCATCGATATCGGCATTGTCTTCCAGCGAGACATGATGATGGAGAAAAACCGGGGTGCGCGCAAGCCAGGAGGCGGTGCCGTCGACGACCCCTGCCCTGCGCCCATGCAGGCGCACGAGCCGGCAGGCGGATTGCGGATGCAGCTTTTCCACCCGCCGTTCGACAGCCGACAATTCGGCCTTGGGGGCATCGCCGCTGGTGACGAGAACCACTTCATCGGCCTGGCGGATGCATAGATCGGTCCAGTCGGTCAGCGTGTCGTCGGCGAAATAGAAGATGGGAGCGCTGTCATCCTCGATGCGGTCGAGCCATTCCGCCACCGCCGGATCGTTCAGGGGCCGCCCGCCGAAACGGTCCGAAATCGTCGCCTGGTCGAGCGTGACGAATCCTTCGCGTTGCAAGCGGCTGCGCAGCCGCTCGAAAAAGGCGGGCGGCACAGGCTCGTGGCCGCCCCGGACGAACGCGATGGCGCGCCGCGGGCCGCCCGGACGGCGCTCATGGCGGCCGTCGCCCCTATGCAGTCTTTCGGCCACCATGCCGAGAAAGGCGCCGGTTATGCCGGGATCGGCCGCAAGGGCGCGGGCATAGACGGCATGGGAGATTTCCAGCAATTCGCAATCGCGTAGAGCCGTGACCGTTTCCCTGTGAGCGCCACCACAGAAAAACGCGAGCTCGCCGACCAATTGCCCCGTCCTGACTTCCCGATAGACCGTGAGATCACTGTCGGCCGAGCAAGCCAGGACGCCGCGTGCGACGATGAAGAAAGCTTCGCTCGGCTCTCCGGCGCGAAAGAGCGCCTCACCGCGCCGGATCGAGCGCCAATGCGACTGCGCGATGAGTGTTTCCCTTTGTGCCGCAGTCAATTTCTGCAGCGCGCCCATGCGGGACAATCCCGCATCCATGCCGTCCATAGTCCGCCCCCTATGCTCGTCGCCGCCGACATTGGCGTCGGCCCCGTGGCGGGCGGACCCTATGCGCATAAGGATCGGCTGCTGAATACCATGTTCATGGTATGGCTGGCGAAATGGCCTTGGCGATGTTTAGTTGGGGCAAGCGCGCCGACCATCCGAAGCTGCGCCGGGGAGATCTTTGAAGGTGACGCGTCCGCTCAAACTCGTGCTGACCGAGGACGACGGCCCGATCCGCGAGCGGCTGGCGCGGATCGTCGGCGAATGGGACGGAGCGGAGCTGCGTGCCGTCTGCGCCAATCTCGAGCAGACCCTCGCCGCGATCGGGGCAAACGAAATCGACCTGCTGATCACCGATATCCGGCTGCCGGACGGCAGCGGCATCGACGCCATCCGTTTTCTCGCCCAGAAGCAGCCGAAGGCCGAGGCAATGGTCATTTCCGTCCTGGCGGATGAGCGCTCGGTGCTGGCGGCGATCGAGGCGGGCGCTTCCGGCTATCTTCTCAAGGATGCCGATTCCCTCGACCTGATCGAGGCGATCAAGGATGTCATGGCGGGCCGGTCGCCGATCTCCTCCCGCATCGCGCGCGTTCTGGTGCGCCGCCTCGCCGAACAGGGCAATGGTCCGGGCGGCGAGGAGGAGGACAAGCCCTCTCTCACCGAGCGCGAGATGGATATTCTGTGGGGAATAGCCAAGGGCTTCACCTATGGCGAACTGGCGGACAAGCTTGCGATTTCGCGGCAGACAGTGCCCGTCCATATCCGCAATATCTATCGCAAGCTGCAGGCCTCCAACCGGTCGGAGGCGGTTTTCGAGGCGGCGCGGCTCGGGCTGATCAAGCTGTGACGGAAACGGAAAAACGCCAACCGCACCGATATGGCTGGCTGGGCGCCTGGGCCTGTCTGATCGCGGCGGTCGTCGCTCTCGGCATGGTGCCGCATTTCGTGAATATTTCGCCGCCGGCCGGGGCCCTGACCATCGCGGAAGCTCGTTTCAGCCTCGAAGGGAGCGGCGCCGAGGAAACCGTCACGCTGCCGCATAGCTGGACGGGAACAGCGCCTTTCGCGCTCACGACGGGGAGCTATCGTCTCGCCTTCAACCTCCCCCGGCTTTCGGACGAGCCGCTGTTTCTGCTCATTCCCGCGGCCCGGCACAATATCGAGGTCTGGGTGAACGGGCAGAGGGCGATGTCGGCCCTCGATACGGCGTGGTCGATCCCCACAAGCGGCTATTCCTTTCTGGCGCGGATTCCGGATGGCGCGGTTCGCGCGGGCGATAATGAAATCCTGTTGCGGCAAACCCGCGAGATCGGCTGGCTACCGGCCCGGATTTCGGAGGTCAGCGTGGGCACGGCCGATGCCGTCATGCCGAGTTACAGGCTCTCGAACCTGCTGATCGAACAGGTGCGCGCCATGACATTCGCGCTGCATATCGTTCTGACCATCGGCATCGCCACGATCTGGACCGCCCGCCGGCACGATCCGGTTTTCCGGTGGCTGGCCTTGATCGCGATCACCAGCCTTGCGGTGGTCATCGCGCAGTCGCCGCAGTGGCAACTGAGCACAACGGAGCAATTTCAATCCACCGTGGTCATGCCCTCGGTCGGTCTGATGGCGCTCGGCCTGGCCCTGGCCATTGCGGGATGGCGGCGGCCCCGCTTGCTGTTGCCGGCCATCATAATCGTTCCGCCGGTGCTGCTGGCGATCGGACAGACGAATCTGGTGCAGTTTCCGGTGGTGGGGCTGGCCAGTGCCTGTATCGGCCTTGCCGCCTATCTCGCTGCGGCCTTCATTCTCGCCCATCAATTTGCGCGGCAGAGAAATTTCGATGCCGCAATTCTGGCGGTGCCCTGCGCATTGACCGTCTGGTTCGGGCTGCACGACATCTTGGTGGTGAGCGGGCAATATGACGATCCGTTCCTGTTCGCCTCCTATATCCGCACCATGATGCTTCTCGCCATCATGGTCATCCTGATGGGCCGCCTGGCCCGCAGCCTCAACAGCCTCGACACGGCCAACGACACGCTCCAGCTGCGCTTGGCGGTGCAGGAGGCGGAACTGGGGCTGCTGCACGAAAAGGAAAGGACCCATGCCAACCAGATGGTTCGCGAGCATGAACGCCAGCGCCTGATGCAGGATTTGCACGATGGCATGAGCGGGCATCTGGTCACGATCATCGCACTGGCCGAGCGGGACAAGGACGCGGGCGAAGCCATCGAGCGCGCGGCGCGGGCGGCGCTCGACGATCTGCGGCTGGTGGTGCATTCCCTCGATCTTGGCGACGGCGACCTGCGTGTGGCGCTCGCAGCCTTCCGCGAGCGGATCGAGCCGCAAATGCGGCGGCTGAGTATCGAGTTTCACTGGTCCACCGAGAAACTGCCGGAGGTAACCGGCGTCACGCCCCAAAACGCCCTCTCGGTGCTGCGCATTCTCCAGGAAGCCGTGACAAACGCCATCAAGCATGCGCCGGCCCGCCGCATTACCATCGAAGGCAAGATCGCCGGCGACCGGATGGCGGCATTGCAGGTGTGCAATGACGGCACCGGACCGTTCCAGACCGGCACGGGCAACGGTCTCGGCAATATGCAGCGCCGTGCCCGCGACCTCGGCGGACATATCGACTTCACTGCGTCGGACGATGGCGCGCGGCTCTCAGTGGTGTTGCCAACCCATTTGCCGGGGTGACCGATGCCGCGGCCGTCAGCGGGTTATGGCGCCCGCGCTTCGCTCAGGACCTTGATGAGGATGCCGGAAAAGCCGAGTTGGTCGCTGGTGATTTTGCGGCGCATATCCTCGGTGATCGGCGTGGTGACGGAGACGGAAATCACGTCTTCGCCGTTCTGGGCCGCGCAGATCCGGTCGAGCAGGAAAATCTGTTCCTTGCCTTCCTCGACGCTATCCTCTGCCTGGCTGCGTTCGACAAGAGCGCAGAGCGCTTTTCTGCCGTCGACATCGAGACTGTTCACCTGAACCGGCGCCGTTGCGTATCCCGGCCCGAGCGCTCCGGTGCCGGCGGCGAGATTGCTTTCGACAAGCTGCATGAGCACACGCTGTGCCGAAGGGGTGTCGCCCTCCATGGCTTCGGCGCCGTCGGGGTCCGCCTCGGGCGCGGGCGAGACGGTCAATGTGGCCCGTCCCACGCTCTCGCCGTAAAAGACGACCAAGCGGCCGCCCTCTTCCCTGACCTGCTTGGGCGTCATGCCCAGCACGTCGGCGGGAAGCACATCCTTGTAGTCCGCAGGGACGGCCCAGGCCGGAATGGCGGAAAGCAGAGCGATCGTCGTGGCGATGAGGGCAACGCGCATTGGGAATCCCGTCTCGGTTCGCAACAGTTTCAAGCGAGGGCAATGCGGACGGCCTTGGAAGCGCGTCCGCATCGCCGAAAAGGGGGCGGACTAGGCCTTGAACGCCTTGCCGAGCCAGTTGGCGATCTGATCGGTATCGGGAAGCTTGCCATCGGGCGTCAGCTGATCCACGAGGCCGGGCAGGATGTTGGAAAGCTGCTCCAATAGGTCGTTTTCGGAAACGCCGGCCTGACGGGCAAGATTGCCGACCGTTTCGCTGCCGACGGCCTTGCCCAGCTCATCGGGCGCAATCGCGGCATTCTCGCCGGACGAAAGCCAGGAATTGACGGTATCGGCGAGGCCGGCATTTTCGAGCTTGCCCATGAGGTCGCCCAGGCCGCCAAGCATGCCGCCCTGCTGCGAGAGACCGCCCGCAAGGCTTTCCAGGAGACCACCCACGCCCGGCTGGCCCTCGGTGTTCACCGAAGCGGTGCTGCCGCTCAACAGAGTGCCCAGTGCCTCCATGATCGGCTTGGCGATGGCGTTCTCCGGAACCGCATCATCATTGTTACCCATCTGTCTCTCCTTGCTACGCAGCCAATCTGCCAAGGCAGCTCTATGGCCGGAACATGACGAGATTGTGAGGCAAGGCCTCGGCGGCGCGCCGGTCAGGCCGATGCCGCCCGTCCGTTCCGCAGGGCGCGCCAGGCCAGCATCAGCGCCAGTGCCGCCATGCCGGTGAACAAGACGCCGAAGCTCGGCGGCGTGCCGAATTCGAAGGTCAGGTTGAGCGCCAGGGTTTCGGCAAGCGACACGCCTTTGAGAAGCAGCATCATGCCGGCTTCGAAACCCGCGGTCAGCAGTGCCGTCACCAGCGTCAACAGGGCGATGGCGCGCGGATCGGCGCCGAGCCGGCGCCTATTGAGGAGCCGCCAGCCCATCAGCCAGAAATAAAGCCCGGCCATCAGATAGGCCTCGCCGCCCACGGTGAGGGGCGCCATGATGTAATGGAGGATGGCGAGGCCGGTCGCGGCATAAGCGAGCTTGTGGATGCGGTTCCACCAGGGCCCGAGCCGCCTGATGGCCTTGTCGGTGGAGGTCGCGGCCAGAAGCGCGAGGCATAAGGATGCCAGGAGAGCCACGACGATGGTGAGGCGGGTCATGAGTTCGTTGAGGACGTAGCTCAAGCTGCCGCTGCGCAGCACCAGATAGAAGACGATATGCAGCAGAGTATAGGCGAAGGCAGCAAGGCCCAGCATGCGCCTTATGCCGATCAGCCGGTTCCAGCCGAGCATACGCCGCAGGGGCGTAACGGAAAGGGCCGCGAGCAGCAGCCAGATGGCCGAGGTGCCAGCATAAAACAGGATCGTCGCCGAGGTAAAGGAATCGAGCGTGCGGGTATATTTGGCGGACTGCCAAGCCTGCATGCCGACATAGAAGACCGGCAGGATGACGAGAACCAGAGCCGCGAGCCGCAGCCAGGATAAAGCGCCGGTGCGGTCGCGCCAGGGTGGGCGTCCCGCCCGCGTCCTTGCGAGATCTGCCATGTGATCCTCCCCGCTCCGGTCTAGCGGCGGCAGAGGCAGGACGCAATCCGGCCCGAGGGTCGGCCGGGTCGGGCGGCGAGACGTCATCCTCGGTCATGCCCAAGAGGTTAGCCCATCCGGCGACATACCTTAATAGCCAAAACTTATGCCCTGCGCGCGACATGTAATTGTTCGTTCCAGGCCGGTTTCACTAGGCACTATGGCCGCAGGAGCCAGTCAGGGAGGATATGGCGTGTTGAACTGGAAGCATGCTCTGCTTATCGCGAGCGCAGTGAGTGTTGCGCTGCCAATGGCCGAAGCCGTAGCGCAGCAGGGGCTCGATCTGCTGACCGAGCCCATGGAACTCGAGATCGGCAAGGAACATACCACCATCCTGCTGTCGTGGAACCATTCCGGGTTCTCGACCAGCACTGCGGTGATCCGTGATTTCGAGGGCATGGTGCATCTCGACCCGGCGAATATCGAGAATTCCTCGGTCCATGTGACCATGGATATCGGCTCGCTCGACACCTTCTTCCAGGGCCGCACCGATAGCCTTCAGAGCGAACGCTTCTTCAATGTGGCGCAGTTCCCCGAGGCGACCTTCGAGAGCACCGAAGTCGTCAAGACCGGCGATACCACCGCCGATGTGAAGGGCAATCTGACCCTGCTCGGCATGAGCTATCCGCTGACCCTCGCCACCACCTTCAACAAGGCCGGCGACAATATGGGCGCGTTTATTGTCGGGTTCGATGCGACCGCCACGATCGCCCGCGCCGATTACGGCCTGACCGATCTGGCGACGGCCGTGGGCACAGATGTGACCATCCATGTCAGCACCGAGCTGATCCGCCCGGCGGCCGAGGCCCCCGCCGCCAATTAAGCCGCTTATCGGCTCTGACGATTTATGGCGCCGGCGAGAGCAGTTTCGCCGGCGCCAATCATTTTGTTGCCGCTTTCGATCCAACTCTCGCCATGAACCTGCGGAAAGGTTCTCGCCACGCCTTCTCCCGCAGGGTTCCCGCCCGCCTCCGATCCGGCCAGAATTTCAGCGAGTGTCTTATGGACTTGTCCCTGATCAAGCGACCGATCCGCTATGCCCTGCGCAGAATCCGGGACGGGCAGATGCGGTTCGACCGGCGCTTGCTCGACGAGGACGCGGTGATGCAGATCTGCTTCGTCACCGATGACCTGGTGAAAACGGCGCAATGGTTCTCGACGCTGACCGGCAAGCCCATGCCCGAAGAGGGGCGCTCGGCCGATCCTGACAAGGCCATGGCGACCTATCGGGGCGAACCGGCTTCGATCAGTTGCCGGTTCATGATTTTCGAGTTCGGCAATATCGACGTGGAAATCCTCGAGCCCGGTCCCGAAAAAAGCGCCTGGCGGGACCTGCTGGAAGAGCGCGGGCCCGGCTGCCACCATATCGCGCTCAAGACGCGGAAGCTCGGCGAGCGCCATGCCTATCTCGAAAGCCTCGGGCACAGGCTGGTGCAGCGGGGCGAGTTCAATGGCGGGGGCGGGCGCTATGCCTATTACGATGCGCTGCCGCAGATCGGGGTGCTGATCGAATTGCTGGAGTCGGATAAGGATCGGGTGTAGTTGGAAATGCGGCGTGCCCGACCTCGTAGTTCGAGGCTCGCGAAGGGCTCGCCCCTCACCATGAGGTCTCAGGGGGTAAGATTCCCCAAAGCAAGCACTATTCCAACTAGCCCTCATGAGCCTCGAACCACGAGGTCGTGGCAAAGAATCCTGCGGCATCAGTGGACTGGCGGGCGGAGGCGGGCGGCGCTAGTATCTCTCGAACAACCATGAGGGCGATCGATGAGCTACCGGACAATTCTGGCTGCGACTGATGGAACCGAACTGGCCAACCGTGCCGTCAAGCAGGCGGCCGAGCTGGCCAAGGTTTTTGGCGCGAGCCTTTCCCTTGTCACCGTGTCGGAGCCGCCGCCGGTTTTCGCCGCCGCCGAAATCGGCTGGTCGCTGCCGGCAACGGTTTATGACGAGATCGATGCAGCCAATGCGGCGGCGGCCAAGAAGACCTTCGCCGATGCCACCGCGCTGATCGACGTGCCGCTGAAGGAAACGCTGCATATCGAAAACGCCGGCGCCGCCGACGGGATCATCGATGCGGCCACCAAGATCGGCGCCGATTTGATCGTGATGGGCTCGCACGGCCATCGCGGCATCAACCGGCTCATCCTCGGCAGCCAGGCCGCAAGGGTGCTGTCGAACGCGACCATTCCGGTGCTGATCGTCAAATAGGCTGCTAGACCGTCGGCAGGACGGTGAAGCCGGGTTCGACCGGCTTTGCCCAATTCTCTTCGTCGATGCCTTCGACCCTTGCCATAGGCGGGCCAGAGCGGCAAAGGGCAAGCATGGCGGCGATCCTGGCATCGTCGCCGGCAAAGAGCGCTTCGACAGTGCCGACGCGGCGATTGCGGACCCAGCCATCAAGCCCGAGCGCGGTCGCCTCGGCTTCGATCCAGGCGCGATAGCCGACACCCTGCACGCGACCATGGATGATGACGTGAACGGCTTTCATCGCGGCTCTCCATAGGGTGATCGCAGGTTGCGGCAGATGCGCGGCAAGGGCAAGAGCGGTGCCGAATCCGCTGACCGTCCGGGCCGCCGCCGGTTTTGTGCATAAAAAACTGCTTTAAGATGCAGGATTTCGGCCGGCCCGCGTTTCAGTCTCGAAAATCGATCCGATGAGGAAGGAAATCGGCGCCATCGGAGGAGTGGTGCGCCGACATTCGCATTATAACCTGCGAAAATGTGCAGGATTTAACCATGGCACGGGCGTAGGTTTTCGAGGTCTAGGGCGCGCTCCGGAAGATTCCGGCGCCGCCATGTTCGGTTGGAATGGGCACGAAGCAAATATCCATCCGGCCGGTAGCAAGCATGATCGGGCCTTGCCCGGATGATGCAGAGGAGGATTAAGAAGTGGCAATTTCCAATCAGACCATGACTGCGGCTGCAGCCATTCCGGCAACGGAAACCCAGACCATCGCGATCGGCCAGATCGTCCCATGGGCGCTGCTGGCGGCAGTGGTGGCGGCGCTGTCCTATTATTTCATCGGCACGGAACAGGGCGCTATGGCGCTGTTTGCCGGCGCGGACATCCATGAATTCGTCCACGACGCGCGCCATCTGCTGGGGTTCCCCTGCCACTGAGGCAGGTCACAATCATAACGGGGAGGATAAATTGGTAGGCAAGCTTTTGCTGCGCGGCCTTCTGGTCGGGCTATTGGCCGGGCTCATCGCATTCGGCTTCGCGCGGGTTTTCGGGGAACCCTCCGTCGACAGCGCCATCGCTTTCGAGGAACTGATGGCGGCGGCCGAACCGGCCGATCCCAATGCCGTCGAGGAACCGCCGCTGGTCAGCCGCGAAGTACAGGCTTCGGGTGGGCTGATGACCGGCATCGTCGTCTTGTCGATGGGACTCGGCGGCCTGTTCTCCATCCTCTTCGCGCTCGCCAATGGCCGCATGGGCCGGATGACGCCGCAGCAGACTTCGGTGGTGCTGGCAGCTTTGTGCTTCCTCACCGTTTCGCTGGTGCCCTGGCTCAAATATCCGGCGAGCCCGCCGGCTTCGACCTTTGACGACACCATCGCCTTCCGCTCCTCGGTCTATTTCCTGATGCTGGCGCTGTCGGTGGCGGTGACGGTGGGGGCCTGGATGCTGCGGCAGAACCTGCTCGCCCGCTATGGCAACTGGAATGCCTCGGTGATCGCGGCCATCGCCTATGTGCTGGTGCATTTCGTGTTCTATCTCATCATGCCCACCATCAACGAGACGCCGGAGGGCTTCCCCGCCAGCACCATGTGGGACTTCCGCATGGCCTCGATCGGCATCCATGCCGTGATGTGGGGCGTGATCGGCGTGGTCTTCGGCGTGGTGGTGGAACGCACGATGACCATCGCCAGCCCCGCCCCCCGCCGGGTCGCTGCGTGAGGCCGCGCATAACCCTCGTCGCCCAAGGCACCACCAAGGCGCTGCGGGCGGCGACTTTCGGCGCTGATGACGGGCTCGATGCGGTGGGGCGACGCCATGCCGAACGGCTCGCAGGCACGCTCGGCAAGGTCGACCGCGTCTTCGTCAGCCCGGCGCTCGCGGCCCGGGAGACGGCGGAGGCCCTGGGGCTTGCCGAAGCCAGCGTCGAGCCGCTGCTGGCCGATTGCGACTATGGGCGCTGGAAAGGGCTCAAATTCAACCAGGTGATCCTGCGCGAGCCGCGCAAGCTCATGTCCTGGATCAAGAAGCCGGAAACGGCGCCGCATGGCGGCGAGACCATCCCCGAGGTGCGCTCGCGGGTCGAAGACTGGATGCGGGCGCATTCGCGCGAGGATGGGCACACCGTGGCAGTGACCCATTCGGCGGTGATCCGCGCCGCCATCGTCCATGTCATCCAGGCCGAACCCGCTTCGTTCTGGCGCATCGACGTGGTGCCGCTGGCGCAGGCCGATTTCCGCACCAATGGGCGGCGCTGGGTGTTCCGCTCGCTGGCCGTTCCGGATGTGGAGGATGAGGATGGCTGACAAGCCCCGCATGGGCGTCGAGGAAAAGCGGCTGGCGGTGTTCGCCGCGGTGGTGATCGTTGCGCTGCTGGCGGTCGCCGGCGTCAATCTCTATCAGGCGCAGTCGGTGCCGGGGGCGCCGGTTCTCGCCTATTCGCAGATGCTCGACCGGCTCGAAACCGGCGAGGTCCGCAGCGTGCTCCTTACCGGCAACGAGATTACCGGCACGCTTGCCGATGGCAGCCGTTTCCGCTCCTATGCGGCGGACGATCCGGGGCTGGTGGAGAAGCTGCGCGAGGCCGATGTCGCCATCACCGCCCTGCCCCCGCCGCCGCCCGCGCAATCGCTGGGCAGCACGCTTTTGTCGCTGCTGCCGATGCTGCTGCTCGTGGGCCTGTTCATCTATTTCATGCGCCGGCAATCGGGCGGGCGCGGCAACAGCCTCGGCAAATCGCGGGCGCGGCTGAACCCGGTCGGCGGCTCGGTGAGCTTTGCCGATGTCGCCGGCGTCGACGAAGCCAAGGGCAATCTCTCCGAAATCGTCGATTTCCTGCGCGATCCGGACAAGTTCCACCGGCTCGGCGGACGCATTCCGCGCGGCGTGCTGCTGGTCGGCCCGCCGGGCAGCGGCAAGACCCTGCTGGCCCGCGCCGTGGCCGGGGAAGCGGGCGTGCCCTTCTATTCCATTTCCGGCTCGGATTTCGTCGAGATGTTCGTCGGCATCGGCGCCAGCCGCGTGCGCGACATGTTTGCCGAAGCCAAGGCCAATGCGCCATGCATCATCTTCATGGACGAGATCGACGCGGTGGGCCGGCATCGCGGCGCCGGGCTCGGCCAGGGCAATGACGAGCGGGAACAGACGCTCAACCAGCTCCTCGTCGAGATGGACGGCTTCGAAGGCCATGAGGGCATTATCCTCATCGCGGCCACCAATCGCCCGGACGTGCTCGATCCGGCGCTGGTGCGCTCGGGCCGCTTCGACCGCGAAGTGGTGGTGGACAATCCCGATATTGCCGGGCGCGAGCAGATTCTTGCCGTCCACGCCAACAGGGTGCCGCTGGCGGAAGATGTCGACCTGGCGCCGGTGGCGCGCGGCACGCCTGGCTTTTCGGGGGCCGACCTCAAGAACCTCGTCAACGAGGCGGCCTTGCTGGCCGTGCGGCGCGGCAAGGCCGAGGTCGGCATGGCCGAGTTCGAGCATGCCAAGGACAAGGTGCTGATGGGCGACGAGCGCCGCAGCCACATCATGACCGAGGCGGAGCGGCGGCTGACCGCCTATCGCGAAGGCGGGCGGGCGCTGGTGGCCTGCCACATGCCGGGCGCCGACCCGGTGCACAAGGCGAGCATCGTTCCGCGCGGCCGCGCCATGGGCGGCGTTACGCAATTGCCTGAGGTCGAGGAGCGCATGGTGACGCTGAGGCAGCTGCAGGCGCAGCTTGCCGTGCTGATGGCGGGACGCGCCGCCGAGGAGCTGGTGTTCGGGCGGCATGGGCTGACCTCGGGCGCCGCCGAGGATATCGAAAAGGCGACACAGCTCGCCCGCACCATGGTGACCCGCTATGGCCTGTCGGAAACGCTCGGCCCCATCGCCTATGCCGAGAATGAGGACGAGGTGTTCCTTGGCCATTCGGTGGCGCGGCAACAGATGCTGTCAGAGGCCGACATGCAGGCGGTGACCGCCGAAATCCGCCGCTTCGTCGAGGCGGCACTTGCCGATGCCCGCGCCTGCCTCGAGCGGCAGCGGCCGGCGCTCGACCGGCTGGCTGAAGCGCTGATCGCCTCGGAGACGCTGAGCGGGGCCGAAATCGCCGCTATCGTGCGCGCGGAGCCGATAGCGCTGCGGCCGCATTCGGTGGCCTGAGGTCCATGCGCGCCTTCCCGATCGTTGCCGCCCTCGTCCTCATGGGCGCCATCGGGGTGGTGCTTTATGTGCGCGGCACCGATCCGCGTCCGGTGGCGGCGGAAATGCGGGCGCGGCTGACGGAAGCGAGTGCCGGGCTCAAGGCCGTCGATCCCGCCGAGCACGGCTTTGCCATGCTGATCGGCGCCTATGAGGATGCAGCGGCCGGCATGGGGAGGGTGGCGCTCGATTATGTCAGCGATATCGACATCCACGATTTCGCCGAGCGGCTGGCAGAGGCGCCCGAGATCGCTGCGCGCCTGGGGGAAGGACGGGATGGTGGAGCGGAAACCTTCGATGGCTTCGGCGCCATTCACGCCGAGGCCCAGGCGGAACTGGCCGATGGCATCGCCCATATCGGCACGCCGGACGAGATCTTCGTCAGGACCATGCTGGCCCTTTATGGCGGCTCGGTCGCCATCGCGGAAACAGCACTGGCCGAAGGCACGGATGCCGCATTGCAACCCGTCGCCGAGGACATCGTGCTTCTGAATAAAAGCGCCATCGGCTCGATGAACCGCTGGCTCGCCGACAATAATCATGCGCACTGAGGAGACGCCATGTTGAAGACATTTGCCCTGCTGCTGGCGCTGGCGCCATTTGCCATCGCCGCGCCTTTCGCCGCCGAGATCGAGGCGCCCTATGTGGCGACCTCGAAGGGCGGGCTCTACAAGGCCGGTCTCACGCCGGAGAGCGAGCCGGTCGCGATCAATGCGATGCAGAGCTGGACGCTGACGCTGACCGGTGCTGATGGCGTGCCGGTCGAGGGTGCCAGCGTCACGATCGATGGCGGCATGCCCATGCATGGCCATGGCCTGCCGAGCGCGCCGCAGGTGACCGAAAGCCTCGGCGACGGGCGCTATCTGGTCGAAGGCGTCAAGTTCAACATGGCCGGCGAATGGGTGATCAATCTCGCCATTGAGGCCCCGGCGGGCGCGGATACGGTCACCTTCCAGCTGCCGCTTTAGGCCATGGGATGGGCGGCGCGCATCAGTCTTGCCGCCTTCGCGGTGGTGCTGGCCGGCGTTCTCGCCGGCTGGTGGCTGCTGCCCTCGGGGCCGAACTGGAGCGCGGCGGAGAAGGCGCAGATCGCCTCGCTGTCGCTGTCGGCCTTGCCAAAGCTGCCGCCCGATCCGTCCAACCGGGTGGCCGACGATCCGCGCGCCGTGGCCTTTGGCGAGGCTTTATTCAACGATACCCGCCTCAGCAGCAATGGCGCCGTCGCCTGCGCCTCGTGCCATCTGCCGGATCGGGGCTTCCAGGACGGTTTGCCGCAGGCGAAGGGCGTCGGCGATGCGGTGCGGCGGACCATGCCGATTGCCGGCACCGCCTATAGTCCCTGGATGTTCTGGGATGGGCGCGCCGACAGCCAATGGGCGCAGGCGCTGGGGCCGCTCGAAAACCCGCTCGAGCATGGGGGCGACCGGCTGGCTTTCGCGCATCTGGTCGAGGGCGAATATCGGGGCGACTATGAGGCGCTGTTCGGCCCCCTGCCCGATCTCACCGACCTGCCGCCGCATGGCGCACCGGCCGGCGCCGCGGAAACGGTCGCTGCCTGGGGCGGGATCGACAGCGCCGATCAGGCTGCCGTCGATCTGGTCTTCGCCAATCTCGGGAAAGCTATCGCCGCCTTCGAGCGCACGCTGATGCCAGCGCGCAATCGGCTCGACGATTATGCCGATGCGCTGGTTGCTGGCGGCAATACCGAAGGGCTGATGAGCAATGCGGAACTCGAAGGCCTCCAGCTCTTCATCGGCAAGGGCAATTGCATCCAGTGCCATAACGGGCCGCTACTGAGCGACAGCTATTTCCACAATACCGGCGTGCCGGAAGCCGAAGGGCTGCCGCGCGATCTCGGGCGTTTTCCGGCGCTGACCATGGTGCGCGAGGACGCGTTCAACTGCCTCGGTCCCTATAGCGATGCCGCCCCCGAGGATTGCGACGAATTGCGCTTCATGGCCGGGGGCGACGCCATGTTGCGGGCCTTCAAGACGCCATCGCTGCGCGGCGTCGCCGCAAGGCCGCCTTACATGCATGCCGGGCAGATGCCGAGCCTTGCGGCCGTCCTGGCCCATTACAACCGCGCCGCCTGGGCGTCGATCGGGGTCAGCGAACTCCACCGGCTCGAACTGAGCGACGAGGAGCTGCTGGCGCTCGAAGCCTTTCTCAGGACGCTATGAGGCGAGGAGCGTCCGGGCGCTGTCGGAATCGATGCCGAGAATGGTGGCATAGCCCGCCGCGAGCACGGCGCGGACGATATTGGTCTTGTGGGCGCCGCCGCCGACGATGAAGCGGTGGCGGATGCCGATGAGGTCCTGAAGGTCCGGCGCCAGCACCTGCCGGTTGATGGGATGGTCGATGGGCGTGCCGGTCACATCGAGGAAACGGCCGGCAAGATCGCCGACGGCGCCGCCGGCGATCAGCTCCTTGATCGAGGTGCCTTCGGGCAGGCCATAGCGCACCTGCAGCGAGCGGTTGGAGACGTCGCCGACGCTGAGATAGGCAAGATCCGCATTGCAGATGGTTTCGAAGGTGCGGCGGAACACGGTCTGCGAAATGATGGCGTCGCGCGAATCCGGGGATTCGGCATAGATCGGGGCGGCGAAATAGCGGCATTCGGCGGAGAACACATTGGCGAAGCCGCGCACGATTTCGAAGGTGTTGATCTCCGAGCCTGCCGTCAGCCCGCCCATCATCGAATGCACCTCCATGCCCGGCCGTGCCGAGGGCGTCATGAAATGCATGGTTTCGCGCAGGGTCGAGCCCCAGCCGACGCCGAATGAATTGATGGCCCGCGCCGGAATGAAACGGTCGAGATAGCTGGCGGCGGCCCGTCCGAGCACCTGATGCAGCTGATCGGGATCGGCCGGGGTCGGCACCACCACCGCATCCTCGAGCCCGAACCGTTCGCGCAACTGCGTTTCGAGCGCGGCGCAATCGGCGAGCTTGCCGTTGAACGACACGGTGACCAGCCCTTCGCGCAAGGCGGCGGCCAGCATTTCGTTGACCCGTCGCCTCGTGACGTTGAGCCGTTCGGCGATCTGGGCCTGGGTCAGGCCTTCCATGTGATAGAGCCACGCCGCGCGCGCCATCAGGTCCGTCTGGTCCATCTGATCTCGTCTCGTTACATTTGTCACACCAGCGTAACATATGTCCGTTAGGTCCGATATGTCGCTGGCAAGGCGGCATGCTGCTGCGCCGTCCGATGCTTGGGGTCGGGCGGCGCGCGCGTGTCACCGGCGGCTCATAGCGTCCCGCTTCTTAAGGATCAAACATGTCGTCGCTTTCGAAAATCATCCTCTCCGGAACTGCGCTGGGCAGTCTGTTGCTGTCCATGGCCAATCCCGTCATCGCGCAGGAACGCGTCAAGATCGAATGGTGGTATGCCATTGGCGGCGCCCTGGGCGAGACTGTCCAGGAACTGATCGCCGATTTCAACGCCTCGCAGGACCAGTATGAGGTCGTGGGCGTGAACAAGGGCAATTACGAAGAGACCATGGCCGCCATGGTCGCCGCCTATCGCGTCGGCCAGCACCCGACCATTCTGCAGGCCGCCGAGCGCGGCTTCCTCACCATGCTCAATTCCGGCGCCATCATTCCGGTGAATCAGCTGATGAGCGAGCAGGGCTATGACACCGATTGGGGCGAGTTCATCGCGCCCGTCGCCAGCTTCTACGTCGTCGACGGCGAACCGGCCGCCCTGCCCTTCAACTCCTCGACCCCGATCTTCTGGTACAATGCCGATCAGTTCAAGGCTGCCGGCTTCGACGGCCCGGGCGAGACCTGGCAGGAAGTCGACGAGCGCCTCTATGCGCTCAAGGAACAGGGCATCACCGAGTGCCCGATGGCGCTGGCCGGGGACTATCACTGGAGCCTGTTCGAGAATTATTCGGCCATCAACAACCAGCCCTTCGGCACCAAGGCCAATGGCTTTGACGGCCTCGACACCGGATTCGTCTACAACACCACTTCCGTGGTGCAGCAGACCGAGCGCCTGAAGCGCTGGATCGACGACGGCATCCTGCACCTCGCCGGCGAAGGCCTCAGCCCGACCCAGATGTACACCTCGGGCACCTGCGCCACCTTCATCGCCTCGACCGCCACGCACTCGGCCGTCGAATCCGGCGCCGAATTCGACTGGAGCGCCACCTATCTTCCGCATGAAGAAGGCGTCGAGCCGATGAACAGCACCATTGGCGGCGCCGCCCTTTGGGTTCTCGCCAACAAGTCGCCGGAAGAACAGGCCGGCGCCGCCGCCTTCCTCGACTTCGTCTCGCAGACCGACACCCAGGTGTGGTGGAGCGAGCAGACCGGCTATGTGCCGGTGACCACCGCCGCCTACGAAGCCATGAAGGCCCAGGGCTATTTCGAAGAGCACCCGACCCGCGAAATCGCCATCCTGCAGCTGTCGCGCGGTACGCCGAACGAAAATTCGCGCGGCTTCCGCTTCGGCAACCACAACCAGACCGGCGCCATCATGCTCGAAGAGCTGCAGGCGGTGTGGACCGGCCAGAAGTCGGTTCAGGACGCCCTCGACTCCGCCGTTGCCCGCGGCAACGAGATCCTGCGCCAGTATGAGCGGATCAATGGCGGCAAGTAACGACACCTTCGCGGTGGCTGGGGGCGCGTCCGCGCGCCCCTTCTTTCCGGCCAATCTGCTAAGACGGCTGACCACGCCCTCCTCGGACGGGCTGAAGGCGGCGCATTTCACGCGCATCGGCACCGCCCTCACCCTGGTGCTGCCGCAACTGCTCATCTTGCTGTTTTTCTTCTACATCCCCGCCTATAAGGCGCTGTCGCTGGCCTTTGTCGAAACCGACCCGTTCGGGCTCAGCGTCATCTTTGTCGGCTTCAACAATTTCACGCGGCTGTTCGCGAGCCCGGAATATCGCGCCAGCGCCTTCCTGACGCTCGTGCTGACCGTGGTGCAGAGCATTTTCACCCTCGGGCTGGCGGCGCTTCTCGCCTTTGCCACCGACCGGGTGATCCGGGGCCGGGCCGTCTATCGGCGCATCATCCTGCTGCCATACGCCATCGCCCCTGTCGCCTCGGGCACGATCTTCGCCTTCATGTTCAACGCCAATGTGGGGCCGGTGGCGCTGCTGCTGCATGATCTCGGGCTGCCGTGGAACCCGGCCCTCAGGCCGATGGACGCGCAGATTCTCGTCGTCATCGCCGCGGTGTGGAACCACATCTGCTACGACTACATCTTCCTCGTCGCCGCCATATTGGCGGTGCCCGGCTCGCTGATCGAAGCCGCCGCGCTCGATGGCGCCCGCCCCGTGCGGCGGTTCTTCACCGTCATCCTGCCGCTGATCATGCCGACCTTCTTCTTCCTCATGATCATGAACCTGATCTACGGCCTGTTCGAAACCTTCTCGCTGATCGACACCATGACCAATGGCGGGCCGGCGGCGGCGACGAGCACGCTGGTCTACAAGGTCTATCAGGACGGCTTCGTGCAGCTCGATCTCGGTTCGTCCGCCGCGCAATCGGTGGTGCTGATGGGCATCGCCATCCTCTTCACCGTCCTCCAGTTCCGCTCCGTCGAGCGCCGCGTCAATTACGGGGTCTGAGATGATCGAACGCAGTCCCTGGCTGACCCTGTTCTGCCACGCAATCCTGCTTGCCGGCGCGGCGCTGGTCTGCGTGCCGCTCTACCTCGCCTTCGTTGCCGGCTCGCTCGATCTCATGCGCCTGCAACAGGTGCCGTTTCCTCTGCTGCCGGGCGGGCATTTCTGGGAGAATATCGTTACGGCATGGACTTCGGTGGATTTCTCGCGGCTCTACTTCAACTCGATCCTCGTCACCCTCGGCATCGTCATCGGCAAGGTGATCATCTCGCTGATGGCGGCCTTCGCCATCACCTATTTCCGCTTTCCCTTCCGCATGACGCTGTTCTGGCTCATCTTCATTTCACTGATGCTGCCAATCGAGGCGCGCATCATCCCGACCTATGAGGCCATCGCCGATGTGGGTGGGCCGCTGCGCGATCTCTTCCGGGTGACGGGCATCAGCGCGCTGGTCGAGATGGTAACCAGCTACCGGCTGGAAATGGCGCTGCAATGGAACTTCATCAACACCTATAGCGGCCTCATCCTGCCGCTGATCGCTTCGGCCTCGGCGACCTTCCTGTTCCGCCAGTTCTTCCTCACCGTTCCCGACGAATTGCTGGAAGCGGCCAAGCTCGACAATTCCGGCCCGTTCCGCTTCTTCCGGGATATTCTCCTGCCGCTCTCCATCCCCAATATGGCGGCGTTGGCGGTGATCCTCTTCATCGGCAACTGGAACCAGTATCTGTGGCCGCTGCTGTTCACCACCACCCCGGACATGGCGACCGTGGTGCTGGGCCTGAGGCGGCTCGTGCCGGGACCTGATCAGGCGCCGGCCTGGAATATCGCCATGGCCGCCTCCTTCTTCGTCATGCTGCCGCCCACTCTGGTCGTGCTGTTTTTACAGCGCTGGCTGACCAAGGGCATGGTGGATGCCGGCAAATAACCTTTCTTTCTTCAGGACCAAATAGATGACGCTTATCATCGGCCATCGCGGCGCCCGCAATCTCTGGGCGGAAAACTCGCTTACCGGCTTTCGCAATCTTCTCGAGCTCGATGTCGAGGGCGTCGAATTCGACGTGCATCTGACCAAGGGCGGTGAATTGCTGGTCATGCATGACGCAACGCTCGACCGCACCAGCCTCGGCGCCGGCCCCATCGCCGATCTGGCGCCGGGCGAACATCGCGGCATCGTGCTGAAGAACAGCTCGGACACCATTCCGACGCTCGACGAAGTGCTGGAAATCTTCGCCGGCAGCGGGCTGGAACTGCATGTCGAGTTGAAGGCCGATGCCGAGGGCAAGCCCTATAAAGGGCTCGAAGCCAAGGCTGCCGAAGCCATCGAGCGCCACGGCCTCACCGACAAAAGCCTGTTGACCAGCTTTTCCCTCGACGTGCTGAAAACCCTGCGCGATGTCGCCCCGCAGATTCGCACGCTCAATTCCTATCATGGTCCGGCCGCCGAGATCGACGGCGTCCTCGAAGGGCTGAAGGCCAGGCTGGCGCTGGCCGATATCATCGCCATCGAAAAATCGCTGCTGTCGGCGCATTGGGATCTCATCACCGCCAATATGCCGCTCGACCGGCTCGGGGCCTGGGTGCCCAATGAGATGGCCGATCTCGAAAACTGGATGGGCCGGGGGCTGCGTCAGGTAACCACCGACAATCCCGATGTGGCTCTCGAAGTCCGTCGCAACGGCAAGGATAGTTCCATTGGCTCTTGATCGCCGCCATTTCCTGCAATCCGGGCTCGCCGCAGCGGCGGTGTGGCCGCTGCTCGGCAGTGTGCGGGCGGCAAGTTTCGACACCGACCCTTTTGCGCTCGGGGTGGCCTCCGGCTGCCCCAAGCCGGATGGGATCGTATTGTGGACGCGGCTCATCTTTCCGAGCGCCGATCCGATGCTGTCGGCCAATCCCTTCGCGCCGGTCGAATTGCCGGAGCATCCGGCCATGGATGTCGCCTGGGAGATTGCCGATGACGAGGGCTTCACGCGGCCGGTGCAGTCAGGCCTTGCCGTGGCCTCGCCGGATTTCGCCCATTCGGTGCATGTCGCCGTCAAGGGGCTGATGCCGGACCGCTGGTATTTCTATCGCTTCCGCTGCGGCGATGCGGTGAGCCCCGTCGGGCGCACAAGGACGGCCCCGGCGCTCGATGCGGCCAATGGCGCCTTCCGCCTCGCCTTCGCCGCCTGCCAGCAATATGAGCAGGGCTGGTACACCGCCTATCGCGACATGGCCGAGCGAGACCTCGATCTCGTCGTTCATCTCGGCGATTATATCTATGAGTTGAGCTATGGCGCCCAGCATGTGCGCAAGCACGGCACCGGCTCGCCCTCGCTGCTCTACGAATATCGCGACCGCTACACGCTCTACAAATCCGATCCGGACCTAATGCGCGCCCATGCCATGTTCCCGTGGCTGTTCATCTGGGACGACCATGAGGTGGTCGACAATTATGGCGGCGAGTTGTCGCCGACCGATCGGCACGCGCCGGCCTTTCTGCGCCGCCGGGCCGCTGCCTATCAGGCCTGGTATGAGAACATGCCGGTGCCGCCGCTGACCGAAGTGCCGGATTTCACCAATTTCCGCATCTATGGCCAGTCGCGCTTCGGGAGCCTGCTCGATGTGACGCTGCTCGATGCGCGGCAATATCGCGCCCCTGCCCCCGAGGTGGAGCCGCCCGCCGATCCGGACCTTTTCACCATGCTCGGCACCGAGCAGGAACGCTGGTTCGACGAGCGCATGTCTGACGCGACGGCCCGTTGGTCTGTGATCGCCCAGCCGACGCTGTTGTCGGAGCGCGATCTCGAACCCGGCCCCGAACAGCGCTTCAGCGCCGATGGGTGGGATTATTACCGGTCCGGCCGCGACCGGCTGCTGAACAGTCTTCGCAAGGGCGACGTGCGTAATCCGCTGGTGATCGGCGGCGATCTTCACGCCTTCTATGCCGCAGACGTGCATGCGGCGGATGACGGCAAGGTGGTGGCGAGCGAATTCGTCACCGGCTCCATCACCTCCAATCCGCCGTCGGAAGCCTCGATGCAAACGGCGCTGGCGGAGAACCCGCATATCAAGTTCGGCGATGCCAGCCGGCATGGCTACAGCGTCATGCATCTGGCGCCCGATCAGGCGCGGGTGGAACTCGTCGCCATTTCGGACCGCAAGGACCCGGACGCCACCGCCGCCACCTTCCAGCAATTCGCCGTGCTCGACGGCATGCCGGGCATCAACCGGCTCTAGCGCCTTTGCGCGCAACCATAAGAAAAACAACAAGAATGCAACAACCCCAACTTGTCATTTTCGACTGCGACGGCGTGCTGATCGACAGCGAACCCCTGGCCAGCCGCACGCTGGCCGAGACCCTCAATACCGCCGGCATCGCCATCACCGCCGCCGAGGCGCATCGCGAATTCACCGGCAAGGCCGAAGCGGATATCCGGCGGCTCTGCGTCGAACGCTATGGCCTCGATGATGACGAGGCGGTCTTCGCCGCCTGGCACCGGACGCTCTATGCCGCCTTCGCCCGCGAACTCAAACCCATGGCCGGCATGCTCGATCTGGTCACGGGGCTGCAAACGGCCCGATGCGTCGCCTCGAACAGCCGTAACGAGCGTCTGCGCGCCAGCCTCGGCACCACGGCGCTCTGGCGCTGCTTCGTGCCGCATATCTATGGCGCTGACAGTGTCGCGCGGCCGAAACCGGCCCCCGATCTGCTGCTGCACTGCGCCAATGCGGTGGGCGCGCAGCCGGCGGGCAGCATAATGATCGACGACAGCCCGCACGGCATTGCCGCAGCCTTGGCGGCGGGGATGACATCCATCGGCTTCGTCGATCCGAACGATCCGCGCCCGGACCGTCCGAACGTGCTCTCAAGCGCGGGGGCCGGGCATATCGCCATCGGCGCGGGACAATTGGGCAGCATCCTGCGTGCGCTCGGCTGCGTCATTGCCAGCGATGCAGCGCCGGCGGGAGAGCGCGTCCCGGTGGGTCGCTAGCGGCGTTCGCGCGAAATTGTCCTGTGCTGACACGGCTCTAGGGGTGGCCGGAGCGGGCGAAGCCCGATAATCTCATGGCTCTGAAAGGCGCCGCTCGCGGCGCCGCTTCGCGTCTACTCCGAGAGCCCTGCCATGTCCTTTTTGAACGATCTGACCGTAGGGGAGATCGTGGCGCGCATCGGCGCCTTCCTGATCTATTCGCTGGTGCAATCCGGCCTGCTGATCGGTCTCGCGCGCCTGTTCGGCGACAGGCGGCCCGGCCGCGAAGGGCGGGGTTCGATCAGCCCGCTGGTGCATCTGTCGCTGTCGGGGCTCGCCATGGCGACCCTGTTCCGCATGGGCTGGATCCGGCCGCTGCGCTTCGATGTCGAAGCAAACAAAGGCGGCCGGATCGGGCTGGTGCTCGTCGCGGTTCTCGGCCTTGCCGGCATGATCGTCTTCGTGGCGCTGCTCGATTACCTGCGGCCCGTCATCCAGACGAACCTGCCGCAGACCGGCGGCTATGTGGTGCTGAACGTGGTGGTGCAATTGCAGCAGATCACCATCGGCACCGTGGTTCTCAATATCCTGCCGGTGCCGGGGCTGATCGGGGCCGCTTTCCTGCAGGCGGCATGGCCCAAGGCGGAACCGCGCATGCGGCGGCTCGAGCCCTATTTCACCGCCGCCCTCGTCGTGCTGCTGATCCTCGGCTGGATTCCCAATCCGATGCCGACGCTCCTGCCCTATATTTCGCGGCTCTAGGCGAGCGAAAGCCGGCTATTCGCCGGCATTGCCCACATAGCCGTGCTTTTCGAGCAGGGCCGCAATGGTGCCGTCGGCGACCAGCGCGTCGATAGCCTGATCGACCTGATTCTTGAGGAAGCTGTCGCGACTCGACAGCAGCGCGCCTATCCGCACGCTGGCCTGCGGGACGGGATCGGAAGCGATGATATGCATATTGGCGATTGCCTCGGGGGCGTTGCGTTGCAGTCCCGCCAGCGTCGGCTGCCAGAGCAGCATGGCGCCAAGGGTGCCGTCTTCGACGCGCCGCGCCATCAGGCTGGGATCGGCATAGGGCAGACGCACCCAGCGCTGGGCTTCCGGCTGCTGCTGCTGCCAGGTGATGAACACCATTTCCCCAAGGCTCTGGAGCGCCGTGCCGAGCTTGCGGTCCTTGGGAATGTCGCCGAGCTTCTGCCAATCGGGATTGGTGGCGGCGACGACGAAGGGAATGGTCGCATAGGGCCGCGAGACGCTGGCCCAATCGGGAAACTGGGTATTGGACTGGACGGAAATGCCCATGAACATATCGCAGGTATTGGTGAGCGCCAGCAGCATGGCGCCCATGAAGCCGCCGCCGTCAATGGGGTATTGGCCGAAGCCTTCCTCGAAATTCACTTTGAGAAACAGCGCATCGCCAATGGCCTGGGCCACGTCCCGATCGAACAGGCGCGACTGGCCGGAGCTGTCGAAGCACACGGTGATCTCCTCCCCCTGCAGGCGCCGCGTATTGTTCAGCAGCTCGGGCGGAATATCCTCGACCTGCGCAACAGCCTGTCCGGCGATGAGCATCGAGAGGGCGACGAGGACGGGACGGATCATCTGAAAACCTTCTGAAAAAAAGAAAGGGGCCGAAGCCCCTTTCCGGTATGCCGCAGTTTATTATTCCGCAGGCAGCTTGAACACGAAGATCGAGTTACCGTTACCGGTCGGCAGCGGGATCTCCGGGAAGGCCGAAGAGATCGAGCTGGCAGCATTGCTGTAGCCGGTCGGAACGGCGAGGTACTGCTCGCCATCGACTTCATAGGTCATCGGGAAGCCGCCGATCGGAGCGTTGAGGCGCTGTTCCCACAGCACGTCACCGGTTTCCTGATCCCAGGCCTTGATGTAGCGGCCGGCGTCGCCGCCGAACACCAGGCCACCGCCGGTGGTCAGGACCGAGCTGGTCATCGACGGACGGCTGCGATACTGCCACTTCGACTCGCCCTGGGTCGGGTTGACGTCGAGAGCCTGGAGCAGGCCGGCCTCGGTGATGCCTTCGGGCAGGACGCGCGGGCCGAACTGAACCGCACCCACCGCGTTACCGGCGGTGAATTCGGAGACGGTCGGGGCAACGGTGTTGCAGGCCTCGGTCAGCGGCACGTAGAAGCCGTTGGTCAGCGGGCTATAGGCGCCAGCCATCCACAGCTTGCCACCCGAAACCGAGGTACAGGCCAGGTGCTGTTCGCCGACGGCGGACGAGATCAGGTCTTCGTTGATGTGGACGGTACCGTCATCATCGATGCCGGTGACGACGTTCTGAACGACGGTGTCCTTGGACCAGAGATATTCGCCGGTGTCGCGGTCGAGACCGAAGGCGATGCCGTTCTTGCCGGGGACGGAAACCAGCAGGTGATGGGTTTCGCCGTCGATTTCCTGGTCAACCAGGACGCGCTCGAACGGGCTGTCAAGGTCCCAGTTATCGCGCGGGAAGTGCTGGTAGTACCACTTCAGCTCGCCCGTATCGGCATCGAGAGCCAGGGTCGAGTTGGTGTAGAGCACGTCGCCGTCGCCCGAACCGCGGATGAGTTCGGCATAAGGACCAGGCATGCCGACACCCCAGAAGGTGGTGTTGGTGCGTGCGTCATAGGCGCCGGTCGCCCACGGGGTACCGCCCCAGCGGTTTTCCGCCGGCACTTCACCCCAGCTGGCCTGCTGTTCCGGATTGTTGGGATCGTCGATGGTGTTGAAGCGCCACAGCTCGTCACCGGTATTCAGGTCGTGAGCCATGATGTAGCAGCCGCCGGCGGTGCCCGAGATCGAGCAGCCCGAAATGGCCGAGATGATCTTGTCCTTAACGATCAGCGGGCCAACGGTGTAGCTGTAGCCCTTCTGATAATCGAGAACCTGCTTTTCCCACACGACCTTGCCGTCGGCGGCGTTGAGAACGACGATCTTGGCGTCGGCGGTGGTCAGGATGACCTTGTCACCAGCCAGCGCGATCGAGTTCTTCTGGCGGCGGGCCTGGTTGGCCTGATAGCTCCAGCTCTGCGGAATCTCGGCCAGAACGTGGCGGTACTGCCAGATCAGGTCGCCGGTCTTGGCGTCGAGGGCTTCGATGATGTTGTTGTTGGTCTGCAGGAACATCACGCCGTCATGGACGAGCGGAGCGGTTTCCTGAATGCCGACTTCAGGCATCGGCCAGGCCCAGGCCAGTTCCAGATCGCCGACAGTTTCCTTGTTGATCTTGTCGAGCGGGCTGTAGCCCTGGTTGAAGCGGTTGCCGCGCGACATCAGCCAGTCTTCGGCCGGCGGGTTTTCCAGCATTTCGTCGGTGACGGGGGTGTAGCCGTCAATTGCGGTCTGCGCGAAAGCGGGACCGGACAGGGCCATAAGGGCCGTACCAGCCAGCAATACCGAAACCTTGAGATCGATTTTCATCGAAAGTTCTCCCAATAGAACAGCGTCCTTTGGACGCGGGATGTTAGTAGCCTTTTAATTGGCCCTGGGCAGGTCCTGGCCCCAGGTGAAAGCCTGCGGCACCGAGGGTGCGGCTTCCGCCGGAGCGGGACCACCCGGAAGCTGCTTGCCCCAGGTGAAGGCCTGCGGAACGGCAGTATCGCCACCGGCGGCACCGCCACCAGCATCGAGGGCGGCCGCGGCCATGCTGGCCTGGTCTGCAGCGGATACCCTGGGCAGCTCGACGGCACTCAAAACGTCCGGTTCAGCCGTCAAAGGCTCGTCCCCCGGCTCAGCGCCGTTGAACGACATGATATAGGCAATGATGTTCACGTAAGCGTCGTCGCCCAACTGGCCGGGAGCCGAGGGGGGCATAGCGACGGAAATAAAGTCATAAAGACCGCCTGCCGTCGCCCAGTTCGCCATCACGTCGATGCCGGACAGGGCCGGGGCATCCGGACCTTCCAACTGAAAGCCGTGACATTGAGCACAGTTCGATTCGTAAAGACCTTTACCCGCGGTCGCCTGCTCTGCCGTGAAGCCTTGAGCCGACGCCGAACTGACCTGCAGAGCACCGCAGACCAGCCCGAACAATACCGCGGAGGCTTTGATCCGACCGGATCTCATAAGCACGATAACCTCCTTCGAGTTTAAAGCACGGTGAGGCGGAGGAGCCGTTAAGCTTCAGGGAGTTAGCGCGGTCACCGTGTGCGACGAAAGTACACCCGGGGACCGCCCGGCACAACCGATTCCACCGTCATTTTTGCCATCAAAACTGTCATAAATCCTTTTGGACGCTAACCAAATTCTTACACTTGGCAGCAGCATCCAACGCTTCGGGCGGCACCCCGTCCAAAGTATGTTTTATGGCCTCCCGGAGCAGCAAAGACGCCGGGGCTTTCGGAGGATCGAACCGGCAGAAACACCGTTCGCGGTTCTCACCAAATTCTAACCTTCGGGCGATCCGTCCGCGGCCTCGGGCAGAGTACCGCCCAGACCATATTTCTCCTGTAATGCAGCGAGGGCGCCGGAGGTTGCGAGCCTGTCCATTTCGGCGGCGATGGCCCGCCTCAAAGTGTCGTCGCCCTTCCACATGCCGAGGGCCATCTGATAGTGCATGAGCTTGTCCTGAGGCGGCCAGAACAGGACCGAATCGGGAAGCATTTGATGCAATTGGTCAGCGACGAAGCGCTCGAGGATCGCGGCCTGCGCCCCGCCCGAGGCGAGCATTTCGGCCAGCGCCGGCAGGTCATAGACGGGCCTTGCCACATAGCCGTCGGCACGCAGCCAGCCGGACAGGGCCAAACGGTCGAGCCCGCTCGAACCGGGCATGACGGCAATGGTGGCGCCCTGTTCGGGCAGGCGTCCATCGGCGGAGACGGCGACCCAGCCGGTTTCGACACCGGTCGGCAGCGTCTGGAGGAAGCCGCGGGTCTGGAGCGTATCGGCGACGCCGCCGGCGATCAGGTCGCATTGGGCGCGGGTCAGCAGCCAGTTGCGCGGGTTGAAGTCCTGCCCGATGGTCGGCAGCGTGTTGACGGCGAGCCGCAAGCCGAGCCCTTCGGCGATCCGGGTCATGAGTTCGACATCGAAGCCCGGCTGGGCCGCATCGCCGGTGACGAAGGGCGGATAGCTGACCGGCACGCACAGCTTGATGAAGCCCGCCTTCTGCCGCTCGGCCAAGGAGGTATCGGGCGGCAGGAAGCTGACGGCGCTCAGCAGCAGCACGATGACGCCGAGATTGATCAGCGCCGGCCGCCAGCGACTGGGCCGCTTCCGGCTCATGAGCGGCGAAAGCCCAAAAGGGCAAGCACAAAGAACACCAGCGCCATGGCCGCGATGATGGCCGGCCCGTAATAAGGCGGGAACTGGTTGAAGCCGATGAGGACGCCGCGCAAAGCATCGACGCAATAGGTCAGCGGGTTCACCTGCACCAGAAACACCAGCCATTCTGGATAGGTCGCGGCGGTCTGCGTGCGGGTCAACGCCGGATCGAGCGGGAACACCGAGGAGGAGGCGAAATAAAGCGGCAGGATGATCATGTTGGAAAAGACGCCGAAACCCTCGAAGCTGCGTACGCGCCCGGCAAGGATCACCCCAAAACAGGTGAGCCCGAAGGACAGCGAGAACATCAGCACCAGCGCAAGGGCCACCTGCCCCGGCGATAGCGTCACATCGGCAAAACGCGCGAGGATCAGCACCAGCGTGCCGTGAACGGTCGCAACCGTGCTGCCCCCCAGCACCTTGCCGAGCAGGATCAGCCAGCGCGGCATGGGCGAGACCAGCACTTCGCGCAGAAAGCCGAATTCGCGATCCCAGATCACCGACACCGCGAACTGGATCGAGGTGTACATGATGTTGAGGACGATCACCGCCGGGAACAGGAACTGGAGATAGGTATAGGGGATGACGTAGCGGACCTCCCCATAGACCTCGCCGCGGAAATAGGGATTGAGCCCGACACCGAGCAGCAGCAGCCAGATCAGGGGCCGGCTGACGCCGCCGATCAACTGGCCGCGATCGCGGGTGGCGCGCAGGATTTCGCGCAGCCATACCCCATAGACACCCCGCAGAAGCGGCAGGATCGACGTCATGCCGCCCCTCCAATGAGAATTTCGGTAATCGCGACAGGGCTCATCGGCGCCCTCCCCGCCGGCCGGCCGCCTGCTCGGCGGCGCGCTGCCCGTCGGCACGGTCGCGCAATTCGCGCCCGGTCAAGGCCAGGAAGACGCTTTCGAGGGTGGGCATTTCGAAGCGGATTTCGGTGAGGCGGCTGCCGAATTCGGCCAGGAACTCGTCGGCAAAACGCGGCCCCGCCGCCTCGATGGCAAGACGCCCTCCCCCGAGCGCATGAAGATCGGGATAGCGGGCGGACAGTGCGGCGCTCGTCGCTTCGTCGCGCGGCACGACATGGAGCCAGGTCTTGCCATGAGCCGCCTTCAGCGCCTCGGGGGTGCCTTCGGCCAGGATTTTTCCCTGGTGGATGATGCAGACCTGATCGCTGGTTTCGACCTCTTCGATATAATGGGTCGTCGTCAGCACCGTCAGGCCGCGCCGCTCGCGCAGGCGGTCGAGATATTCCCAGATGCGCTGACGGGTCTGCGCGTCGAGGCCGACGGTCGGCTCGTCGAGAAACAGGATTTTCGGATCGTGCAGCAGCGCGCGGGCGATTTCGAGCCGGCGCCGCATGCCGCCCGAAAAGCTGCGCACGATGGCCTCGCGCCAATCCTCGAGCTCGACCAGAGCCAGCGCCTCGTCGATGCGCTGGCGGCGCATGCGCGGGGCCATGCCATAGACAAGGCCATGAAATTCGAGATTTTCCCAGGCGCTCAGCCGGTCGTCGAGGCTCGAATCCTGGAACACCACGCCGATATTGTTGCGGGCGGCGGTGGGCTGGCGCACGACATCGGCACCGCTGACCATGGCGCGCCCGCTATCGGGCAATTGCAACGTGCACAGAATATTCAGGAGCGTGGTCTTACCGGCGCCGTTCGGTCCGAGCAGCGCAAAGCTGGTGCCGCGCGGAATGGACAGGCTCACATTGTCGAGCGCGACCTTACCGTCATAGCTGCAGGTGACCCCTTCGACGACGATGGCAAGGTCGTCGCCGGCAGCCGAAGGAGAGGCTGAAACATTGGTCGCGGCGGTCATGATGGCCTAATCACTGCTGGGCGTTCCATCCCGCCACCTCGACGCGGCAGACGATCATGCATGACAATGTCGTGGAGGAAGGGGTGCCGTTGTCGTTGCCCCAGCATATCGCCGGTGGCAAGGCCATTTCAAGCCGCCAGTACCCAACTCATTCACATTGAATTGTTTTTTCCACTTGCCGTATTTCCGCCTGGGCGATGTAGCGGCCACGCCGGATGAGGTGGTAGAGAACTCGGACTCCACCAATTCCGGATATTGCCATGAAAACCTACCAGCTTCCCGGCACCGACCGCCCCGTTTCCAGCGTCATCCTGGGGCTGATGCGGATTGCCAAGATGACGGATGCCGAGATCCAGCAGCTCGTCGGCGCGGCGCGCGAGGCCGGCATCGACGTCTTCGATCACGCCGATATCTATGGCGGCGAGCGGCACAAGTGCGAGGCGCGTTTCGGCGAGGCGATCCGCTTCAGCCCGACCGAGCGCGAGGCGGTGTTCATTCAGAGCAAGGTCGGCATCCGCAAGGGCTATTTCGATTTCTCCGCCGATCACATTCTTGCAACGGTGGACGAATCGCTTTCGGCGCTGCGCACCGACTATCTCGACCTGCTTTTGCTGCATCGTCCCGATACGCTGGTCGAGCCGGATGAGGTCGCCTCGGCTTTCGACACGCTCGCAGCCGCGGGCAAGGTCCGGCATTTCGGCGTGTCCAACCATACGCCGGGGCAGATCGAACTGCTGAAAACGTCGGTAAAACAACCGCTCGTGGTCAATCAGGTTCAGCTCAGCATCACCCATGCCCCACTGATCGCCGCCGGCGTCGCCGCCAACATGGCGGGGCTCGGCCAGTCGGTCGACCGCGACAATGGCCTGCTCGACTATTCCCGCCTCAAGGGCATGATGCTGCAGGCCTGGTCGCCCTTCCAGAAGGGCTTTTTCGATGGCGTCTTTCTCGGTGACCGCGAGAATTATGCCGAGCTCAACGACGCCATCGACGAACTGGCCGACCAGTATGGCGTGACGCCGACCGGCATCGCCGTGGCCTGGATCACGCGGCATCCGGCCAATATCCAGGTCGTGCTGGGCACGACCAAGCCCCAGCGCGTGACGGAAGCGGCGGCCGGCGCCGATGTGCCGCTGACGCGTCAGGAATGGTATCGGCTGTTCACGGCGGCGGGCCACACCCTGCCGTAACCGGTCTGTCACGTCCCGCGCTGGCCCTGGCGCGGGACGTGTCACGAATTGGTGACAGATTATCCGGCTTCATGCCGCCAGAGCCCCCTAAATCCCTGAATCCGGCTTGGCACGCCGTTTGCAGGAAGAAAGCGATCCGGATTTACCGGACGTTCAATGACCAGGGAGGCTCATTTTGAACAAACGCAACCTTCTCCGTTTCGGTGCGACGCTGCTCGCCGGCACCGTCCTGATGGCAAGCGGCGCTTTCGCCCAGGATTACCCGACCAAGCCCATCACCGTCATCGTCCCCTTCGCCGCCGGCGGCCCGACCGATACCGTGTCGCGCCTCATCGCCGAAGCCCTGAGTGAAGATCTCGGCCAGCAGGTGCTGGTGCAGAATGTTGGCGGCGCCGGCGGTACCCTCGGCGCCGGTCAGGCGGCGGCGGCCCCGAATGACGGCTATACGCTGCTGATCCACCATATCGGCATGGCCACGGCCCCGGCGCTTTACCGCGACCTGCCGTTCGATCCCATCGCCGACCTTGCGCCCATCGGCCTCATCACCGACGTGCCGATGACCGTCATTGCGCGCAAGGATCTCGAGCCGGCGACGCTGCCGGAACTGGTCGAGTACATCAAGGCCAATGGCGAGAACCTCACCTATGGCCATGCCGGCATCGGCGCGGCCAGCCAGCTGTGCGGCATGCTGCTGATGGAAGCCGTCGGCACGCAGATGACCACCGTGCCCTATACCGGGACCGGCCCTGCCATGACCGACCTGCTCGGTGGCCAGATCGACATGATGTGCGACCAGACCACCAATACCACCAACCAGATCCTGAGTGGTGAAGTGAAGGCCTATGCCGTCACCACGCCCGAGCGTCTCGAGGCGCTGCCGGACGTCCCGACCGCCAAGGAAGGCGGGCTCGATCTCGAGGTCGGCGTGTGGCACGGCCTTTATGCCCCCGCCGGCACCGACCAGGCGATCATCGACCGCCTCGAGGCCTCGCTGAAGAAGGCCCTCACCAACGAGACCGTCATCAGCCGCTTCGCCGATCTCGGCACCGCGCCGGTGACGCAGGAAGAAGCCACGCCCGCCGCCCTCGCCGAGACGCTCAAGAGCCAGATCGAACTCTGGAGCGGCGTTGTCGAGGCTGCCGGCATCTTCGCGCAGTAAGCGCCACCGACCGCATGACCTGCCCCGGCCCCTCGCGGCCGGGGAAATTTTTCACAGGGGAAACGGATGGCGACGAGCATATCCAGAAAAGACCTCGCCTCTGGGGCGATATTCGTAGTTTTTGGCGCATATTTCGTGATCGAGGCGTTGCGCTATGAGGTTGGAACGGCCTTGAGAATGGGCCCTGGCTTCATGCCGATCCTGCTCGGCAGCGTGCTGGTGCTGTTCGGGCTCGCCATCGCCATAACGGGCCTGCGCAAAAGCCATCCGGACGAGCCGAGCCTGATGCCGCCCTGGCGGGCCGTGGTGCTCATCACCGCCGTCGTCATCTTCTTCGGCGCCACTCTCAGGGGGCTCGGCTTCATTCCCGTGGTGGTCATCTCGACCTTCTTCACCGCCATGGCCAGCCGCCTCAACTCGCCTGTCTTCTCGGCCATTCTCGCCGTCGGCATGGCGGTGCTGTGCACCCTGATCTTCATCTTCGGGCTCGGCCTGCAGGTGCCGCTTATCGGCCCCTGGCTCGGGCAGTAGGAGAACCAACCCATGGACCTGATTTCCTCGCTTGGGCTCGGCTTCTCCGTCGCCCTCGATCCGTTCAATATCCTTTATTGCTTCGTCGGCGTGCTGCTCGGCACGCTGGTCGGCGTGCTGCCCGGCATCGGGCCGACCGCCACCATCGCCATGCTGCTGCCGATCACCTTTTCGCTCAGCCCGGCCGCCTCGCTGATCATGCTCGCCGGCATCTATTACGGCGCCCAGTATGGTGGCTCCACCACCGCCATTCTCATCAACCTGCCGGGTGAAAGCTCCTCGGCGGTGACGGCCATCGACGGCTACCAGATGGCCCGCCAGGGCCGCGCGGGTCCGGCTCTCGCCACCGCCGCGCTTGGCTCCTTCTTTGCCGGCACCGTCGCGACCGTGCTCGTCGCCTTCTTTGCTCCGCCACTCGCGCGCGCCGCGCTCAATTTCGGGGCGGCGGAATATTTCGCGCTGATCGTGCTTGGCCTTCTGGTCTCCATCACCCTCGCCCATGGCTCCATTCTCAAGGCACTGGCGATGATCGTGCTCGGGCTGCTGCTCGGCATGGTGGGCCAGGACATCTATACCGGCCAGCCGCGCTTCACCTTCGGCATTCGTGAACTCTATTCCGGCCTCAACTTCGTCTCGGTGGCGGTGGGCATTTTCGGCGTCGCCGAAATCCTCAGGAATCTCGAAAACGAGAAGGGCCGCGAGGTCATGGTCAAGGCGGTCAAGAACCTCTGGCTGACCAAGGACGACTTCAAGCGCATCGCCGCTCCGGTGGTGCGTGGTACCGTGCTCGGCTCGGTCCTCGGCATCCTGCCGGGTGGCGGACATATCCTGTCGTCCTTCGCTTCCTATTCGGCGGAAAAGAAGCTGTCGAAGAACCCGAAGGAATTCGGCCATGGCGCCATCGAGGGCGTTGCGGGGCCAGAATCGGCCAATAACGCCGCCGCCCAGACCAGCTTTATCCCTCTGCTGACCCTCGGCATTCCGGCGCACCCGGTGATGGCGCTGATGGTGGGGGCCTTCATCCTCCAGGGCATCACCCCCGGCCCCAATGTCATCAACGACCAGCCGGCGCTGTTCTGGGGCATCATCGCCTCGATGTGGATCGGCAATATCATGCTGGTGCTGCTGAACCTGCCGATGATCGGGCTGTGGGTGAAGATGCTCTCCATCCCCTATCGGGCGCTGTTCGCGGCCATCGTGCTGTTCGCCTGCATCGGCTGCTATTCGATCAACCAGAACATCTACGACGTCTATGCCATCGCCTTTTTCGGCATTGTCGGCTATGTGCTGATCCGGCTCGAATGCGAGCCGGCGCCGCTGTTGCTGGGCTTCGTTCTCGGCCCGCTCCTCGAAGAGCATTTGCGACGCGCCATGATCATTTCGCGCGGCGATCCGATGACCTTCGTCACCCGCCCGATCTCGGCCACCCTCCTCGCCCTGGCGCTGATCGCCGTCATCATCGCCGTGCTCCCCTCCATCCGCCAGAAACGCCAGGAAGTGTTTGTGGAAGAGGAATGAGGCCAGGACTACAGGCTATGAATCGTCACCCTCGGGCTCGACCCGAGGGTGTTTTGTTTTAGGGTGCGGATTTGAGCATCCTCTAAGCCATCATCGCTTCCCGCGGGCTTGACCCGCGGGTCTATCTGGACGGCACGATGATGCTGTGGATGGGGAGAACGGCCCGCGGGTCAAGCCCGCGGGAAGCAACGATGGGGGGCGATGTAGCCCTCAGCGAACCGCGGCGGCGGCTCCTGCAGGATCCCGGGGATTGATGCCGTAACGGTGCATCTTGTCGTAGAGGGTCTTGCGGGTGAGGCCCAGCGTCGCTGCCGCGGAGGTGACGTTGCTGCCGGCGTCGATCAGGGCGCGCACGATCATGGATCGTTCGAAATCGGCCGTCGACTGCGGCAGGGGACGCGCGCCCATATCGGTCGGCGGCGCTTCCACCGACGGCGCCGGCGCATCGCTTTCGAATTCGGGGCCGAGCGGTACGTTCAACACCCATCGGTCGACCACATTGCGCAATTCGCGGACATTGCCGGGCCAGTCATAGGCCACGAGCCGGTCCATCAGCCGGTGCGGTATTTCCGGAATGTCGCGGCCATAGCGGACGCGGGCCTCGCGGGCGAGGAAATGGAAAAGATAGGGAATGTCCTCCTTGCGCTCGCGCAGAGACGGGATGGCGAGCGAGACGACATTGAGCCGATAATAGAGATCCTGCCGGAACTTGCCGGCTTCGCTCGCCGTCTTGAGGTCGATCTTGGTGGCCGCGAGGAAACGGATGTCGAGACCGATGGTCTTGTTGGAGCCGAGCCGCTCGATGGAACGGGTCTCGATGACGCGCAGGAGCTTGACCTGCAGGCCGATGGGCATGGATTCGATCTCGTCGAGCAGCACCGTGCCGCCACGGGCGCTTTCGAGCTTGCCAACGCGCTGGCGCACCGCGCCGGTGAAGGCGCCCTGCTCATGGCCGAACAATTCGGATTCGATCATCTCGGCCGGCAGCGCTCCGCAATTGAGCGCGATGAACGGCCCTGCCCGGCGCTGGCTTTCCATGTGGATGGCGCGGGAGATGACCTCCTTGCCCGAGCCGGTTTCGCCGTGGATGAGCACGTCGGCATCGGTCGCGGCAATCGCCTGGGTGGCATTGCGCAGCGCCACCATTTGCGGCGAGCGGCCGACGACCTGGGTCTCGAGGCCGGTGCGGGAGCGCAGTTCCTTTCTGAGCGCGCGGTTCTCGAGCACCAGCCGGCGGCGCTCGATGGCGCGTGCCAGGGTCGAAGCGAGATCGTTGGCGCTGAAGGGTTTTTCGATGAAGTCATAGGCGCCGAGGCGCATGGCGTTGACCGCCAGGGGAATATCGCCATGGCCGGTGATGAGGATAACCGGCAGTTCCGGATCGATCTCCATGACCGCAGCCAGCAGCGAAATGCCATCCTGTCCCGGCAGGCGGACGTCGCTGACCACGGCGCCGTAGAAATCGCGGCCGAGCAGGTCGAGGACGGGCGCGACATGATCGAAGGTCTTGATGTCGTGGGCGCCGGCCAGCTCGATGCTTTCGGCGATGGATTCGCGCAGCTGATCGTCATCGTCGACGAGATAGACGGTGGCCCGTTCGTTGAGACTGATCTCCATGGCGCCCCCACCTCCTCCGGCCGATTGGTTGGTCCTGCAACTTCCATACTTGCAAGTCCCGTACCAAGCCGAACCGCCCGTATCCGCCGCCCGGCCGATATGCCGGGCGATCGGAAGTGTCACCTTGAGGTTACACCTGTCACCTTTGAAGCACCAGCCTCCTCTAGCCGACGATGGGCTGGGCCATGATCCAGAAGCTGAGCATGGTGTAGCCGATCATCAGCAGCACCATGGGTATCTGGCTGACCAGGGCGCCGGTGCGGGTGACGAAGAGGCGCATGGCCACGACATGGGCGATATAGACCGACAGAACATGGCCGATGACGATGGCGGCGGTGGCGCTGTACCAGACGAAGTAAGGGCTGAGGATGCCGATATTGACCTGGTAGCCGGCGGTGCCGAAGAGATTCCAGCCATTCCCCAGGGGATTGGAAGCGAGCGGGATGATGAACTGGCCCGAGGTCAGGAGGAACTGCAGGTAATGCGCCAGGTGGTAGGCGATGGCAATCGGCACCAGGGTCAGCACGAAGGCGGCGGCGGTTTCGCCAAGGCTCGGCCGCGCTTCGGTATAGGGGCGCGAAAACAGGTTCATCAGCCATGAGGCCAATAGGTAGATGATGACGAAGCCGAGCGGGAAGATGACGATCCAGATCGACATGAGGGCGACATTGTCGCTGATGCCGTATTCGGAGAGTTCGAAGAGCAGCCGCGTCGACCAGGAAAAGGAATAGGCTTCGTTGAGCGTGGCGCGGAAGCTTTCGGTTTCGACGAAGCCGTCGAAGGTGACGGTCGCCAGCATCATCAGCACGAAGACGACGAAGGACCAGCCGAAATCGGGCTTCTGCAACAGCCCGAGAGAGGGCGGGCGCAGGATGAATTCGCCGGTTTCAGCGCGATAATAGGTGGGCGAGAAGCGGGCGAAGAGGCCGAAGGCCAGGCTGAACGCCTCACCATGGCGCAGCCAGACGGCGCGCCCGAACAGCAGCATGCCGACCCAGGTGATGGCGGCATAGGTCAGCGTCGCCTTGGCGAGCTCGCGCGGAATGTCGTTGGTCGGCCAGACCAGTTCCGACCAGGCGAAGACCAGGAACAGGAGTACGGCGGGCCAGACGCCCAGCCAGCGCGGATAAGGCAGGTCGAAGCTCATGCGGGGACGTCCCGTGACCTGTTCGAACAGCCATTCGACGCCGGCATAGATGGTGTTGAGCGGATTGATGAGGCGCCAGAAATCGCCGATCAGCGCGCAGATGAAGGCAACGCCGACCCACCAGACGATCCAGATCATGGTGACGATGATATTGTTATAGGGGTCCTGCACCCCGACAAAGCCGGCAAAAATGGTGAAGGCAAAAATCAGGGCGGCAAGGACGCGCAGCGCGATGACGACGGCGGGCTGGGCGAGCCAGCGAATGAAGCCGAGGCGCATCAGGTCGTATTGCGGATAGGCTTCCTCGTCGTGTCGTTCGCGAATGAAGATGGCGGCGATGACGAAGGACAGCGCAATGGTCGCCCCTGCCCCCGCGATCCAGAACCAGAGCGGCAGCGGCAGGTCGAAGCGCTGGCCGAAACCATGGGCGGAAGCGGGGCCGGCACCCAGCAGATAGGCGAGCACCAATATCGCCGGCGCGACCGTTTTCCTGTCGAACATAGAAGGTCCCCTCCCTCCGAAAAATACGAGCAGGCCGGCGCCGTAGCGTCAGCCTGCGGAGCGATCAGATCATCGACCGGGAATTACCGGGTCGGGTAGGTCTGCGAACCCATATAGACCATGCCGTCATGCGGCAGCTCATCGGCATAGGGGCCGATATAGCGTGCGACATGGATACCGGTCTTGTTGTCGCTCCAATAGACGAGACCGTCCTGGACAACCGGGAAGGAACGGGCAACGCCGGCCGGGGCCGTGACCACATGGCCCACTTCACGCATGTCGAACGGGTTGGAGATGTCGATGGCCCTGAGGCCATGGGCATACCAAGTCACGAACATGATGTTCTTGAAGACGGTGGGGTTGTGGTTCATCAGCGCCAGCGAGCCGCGCGGCGTCGTGCCATCGGGCTCGAGTTCGGGGTCGTTGGCGAGACAGTTCTGCAGCTCGTTCTGGTTGAGGCCGAAACCGGAGATCGGATAGGGGAAGGCTTCCACCTCGATATCGACCATCCACATGAACGAACCCGGGCAGGCGGGCCGCTCGGAGGTCATGATGGCATAGGCCGGACGATCTTCGAAACCCTTGTCGAGCGAGAAGCGGCCGGGGACGATATTGAAGCTATGCGTGCCGGTGGCGTTGAGGTTGGCAGGGAACGGGTCGAAACGCGCCCGCTGGGCCAGCGCCAGATAGGATACGAGATCGCCCTGGTCGATGACCGACTGCACGCCCGGTTCGTTCAGGAATACCGGATAGATACAGTCATTGGCGACGTCCTTGACCTTGGCGAGATCGACCTGGGTGCCCTGGACGCCATCCACCCACACATTGGTGGATTCCCAATTACAGCCCGCGGTCTGCGCGGCGAGGGCTTCGTTGGTGTTATTGGCGATGGCCGAGGTGTCGAGGATGATCGCGCCGGCAGTGCCATAGGCGACGTAGAGACGGTCGCCGGCCGGGCCGAACTGGGCCTGGTGCGAGGCATTGTTCTGATCCTGCTCGGGGCTGATCGGATCGCCCCTGCGGTTCTTCAGGTTGGAATAGTCGGGATAGCGGCCTTCACGCAGGAAGATGCCGTCTTCGTTGGGGCGTTCACCGAGCAGCGGGCCGCCAATATCCTGGAGCGTGAAATGCGCCAGTTCCACGGGACGGTCGAGCAGGTCGCCCGAGGTCTCGTCGGTGATGGCGAAGACGCGCAGGTCCGGGTTCACCGCACCTTCACGCACGGCGTCGGGCAGGCCCGAGCTGTCCCAGGCGGTCGAAACGACGAGATGGCGCATCGGGTTCTTCGGGTCGACCCAGAGGCTGGCCTCGTGGATGGAGCGGATATCGCCCACCGAGAACACAACCGATTCGGCGCTCTTGGTCACCGAGCAGTCCTCGGGGTTGACCTCATAGGTCCACAGGCCGCCCTGCTTGGTGGAGATGGCGCGCGCCACGACGATGGTATCGGTGCCATCGGCCTTGGTGAAGAGATTGGCGAGGATAATGGTATCGTCCTGCTCGCCCTGCGGCTGGCCATCCGTGCCGGGGGGCTGCGGGATTTCGCCCACGAGGGTCGGAGCGTCCTTCACCGGATCGTCGGCGATGCGCCAGATCAGGGCCGGGCGGTCGCCACGGCCATTGTTGAAGCCGCCGAACAGGCACTTGCCCGAAATCATCAGCGCGCGCATTTCGCCGTCGCCGTCGAGGCCGCCGCCGCTGAATTCGCCGGTGGCATCGTCCTTGACGGAATCCGGCCATGCCGGAATCCAGTGCAGCACCTCGAAATTGCGGACAAGCCCGAGATCGTCCATCAGCTTCTTGGCGCCGGCCTGCACGTCTTCGGGCGACGCGGTCAGATCGACCTCGCCCTCGGCGTTGATGCGGCTCGTCGGGATCTTGGTCAGCGGCACGTCGAAGGCCGGCGGCTGCGGCTGGTCGTGCGGCGCGAATTCCTGGGCCGTGGCGACACCCACGAGCATGGTGGCCGCAGCCGCCATCGCCGGCAAGCCGACACCCAGTTTGAACCCTGCGCTCCTCAATGAGGAGAACGTCGCGATCATGGTAGTTCCTCCCTTTCGCGTCGATAAGTTATGAGCCGATGCACTTGGCTGATCGGCTCCTGCCCCGCATCCCCGGCCATTGGCGTGTTCCCTCGCCGTCAAGGTCGATGAATGCAGCCCCGGTTGCGGGTCGCGCCCTTCAATGCACGAAACGTGCCAGCCGGCCAAAGCCCAGCAAGAGCCTGAATTGCCGGGGTTTCGGGGAGCCCGGCTTCGTCACGGGTTTGTGACTATGCCTGTTCCGGCCGGTTACACGGGGTAACGATGCCGCACGCGCAATCCTGCGAGATGAAGGCGCGGCCCGGATGAGGATGCCCGATCAGCCTAAAGGATGAGACGGCAGCAGCCCCACAGAAGAAGCGAGCAACGGCGGAGCACGGGCGAGGCGATTTCAGTGTCACCGATCGCGCACATTGTTGAAACCAAAGCGTAACAGTGCGACGCATCGTCACTTGCGACCAAGGCGCATTGCCCGCACAAAGGGGTGGTGGCACGGATATTGCTGGGTTGACAGCCGGATGCGGCCAGAGGGACGAACACGTCCGATAGACAAGAGCCGCCGAGGGAAGAGGAACGCCGTGGCCAGGCTTGGTCGAAGCATTCAATACGATCTGTGGATCGTATTTGCCGTGATGTGCAGCATGCTCCTGCATGCGCCGTCCATGCTCGTGCACGATGTCGCCCCCAATGCGCCCCGCATCGCTTCAGAGTTCCATGCCGGGCACAGTCATTCGTCCGGCCAGCCGGGAACGCTCGTCGTCAACGATTTCTGCTGCGGCGTCTGCAATCCGGCCGGATGCGGGCTTGCGCCCTTGCCGGAAATTGTTCTGGCGCAATTGCAGCCGGCGGCCGAGCGCGCGCCCCGCATTGTGCCCAGGCAGATCGCCTTCGCCACATTCGATGGCCATTGGTATGAACCGCGCGGTCCACCGCTCCTCGGCTGAACGCCGGCTACTGCCGGCTCCAGACGAAACCATAACTGTCACCGCTTCAAAACGGTGATTCAGGAGCTAAACCTATGCGTTTGAAAACACTTGTTCTTTTCACCAGCCTGTCCGCCGTCGGCATCGTGCCGGCCTATGCCCACATGGCCGTCGTGCCGTCGGAAGTGCCGGCCGGCTCGTCCTTTACTGCCGGCTTTGCCGTGGGACATGGCTGCGAAGGCTCGCCGACCACCGTGGTCAAGATGAGCATTCCCGCCGGCGTCCTGTCGGTAAAGCCGGTCGCAAAGCCCGGCTGGGAGATCGAGATCGTCACCGGCGACTACGCGACGCCGCAGACCCTCAATGACGGCCCGGTGACCTCGGGCGTCACCCAGATCAATTGGACCGGGGGCAGCCTGCCCGACGCCTGGTATGACGAGTTCTCCATTCATGCGAGCCTCAGCGACGACATCGCCGAGGGTAGCGTGATCCCCTTCCCCATCGTGCAGGAATGCGAGAATGGCGGGGTCTATCGCTGGATCAGCGTCGCGGGTGAAGGCGAGGAAGAGGCCGACGAGCCGGCGCCGCAGCTTCATATCGGCGAAGCCAAGGGCGGCCACGGACACTGATGCAGATGACGACGCTCAGAAGCCTCATTCTGGCAGTCGCGATGCTGGCGGGCCTCGCCGCGCCGGCATTCGCCCACGCCGTGCTGGTGTCCACCGACCCGGCGAACAACGCCGTTCTGGATCAGGCGCCGGGCGTCGTCACGGTCCGGTTTTCCGAGCCGACCAATCCGATCGTGCTGCGGGTGACCGACCCCAACGGACAGACCAGCGATCTCGACGATTATCGCGTCGAGGGCAGCGACGTCATCATCACCATGCCTGAACTGGCACAGGGCACGCATGTCGTGAGCTGGCGCGTGGTTTCCGCCGACGGTCATCCCGTCGGCGGGGCCGCAGTCTTTTCGGTCGGCGCCGTCACCGGCGACGGCTCGGCGGTCGAAGTCGTCGATCCGCTGCTGAGGACCCTGATCTGGGTCTTCAGGGTCGCGCTTTACGTGGCGCTGTTCGTCGGCACTGCCGGGACCTTCTTTGCCGCCTGGATCGCGGCGCCAACGCCTTTGCCGCAAGGAACGACGACAGCGCTCAAGCGATTGTCGATCCTCGGCCTCGTGGCCGTGCCGTTCGCCTTCGTCTTGCAGGGGCTCGATCTGCGTGGGGAGCCTGTCAGCGCCTTTTTCGACCCGGCGGTGTGGCAGATATCGTTCGTCTCGCCCTATACGGCCACGCTCCTTGCCGCCGCAATCAGCCTGGTGCTGGGTCTTGTCAGCCTTTATCGCCCGTCGCAGGCAAAGGTGCTTTCGGCCGTGGCGCTGCTCGGAATCGGCGGCTCGCTGGCCTTGAGCGGGCATGCAAGCAACGCGCCGCCACAGGCGCTGACCTGGTTCGTGGTGCTGCTGCATGGCGTTGCCGTCGCCTTCTGGGTCGGCTCGCTCTTGCCGCTGATCGCCATCATGCGCCAGCCCGACCGCACCAGCCTTGCCGCATTGACGCGGTTCTCCCGCGCCATTCCAAATGCCATCGCCGTCATGGTGATCGCCGGCGCCCTCCTGATCTGGGTGCAGATCCGCGAACCCAGCGACCTCTGGACCAGCCCCTATGGCCTGATCCTGCTGGGCAAGTTGGCGCTTGTCGTCATCCTCCTCATCATTGCGCTCGCCAACCGCATCCGCCTGACGCCGCTGGTCAAGGCCAGGCCGCAGGAAGGCGGGCCGATGCTGCGGCGCAACACCATTGTCGAACTGGTGCTGATATTCTGCGTCTTCGCGCTGGTTGCCGGATGGCGGTTCACGCCGCCGCCGCGCTCCATCGTCGAAGCCGAGCCGCCGAGCCTCGCGGTTTCGGCGGAATCGCCGCAGCTTTCCACCGAAATCGCCATCCAGCCGGCGCAGATCGGGCCACTGACGCTATCGGCCGAACTCTACAATACCGACCGCACGCCGCTCGATGCAGAGGAGTTGACGCTCGAAATCGCCAATCCCGAAGCGGGCATCGAAGCGCTGACCCAAAAGGCGGAACTGGTCGACGGCGTCTGGACTGCGGATTTCGTCGTTCCGGTCGCCGGCACCTGGACCATCGAGGTCACCGCGCTGATCTCGGATTTCGACCGGCGCACCGCCGATGGCAGCTTTACCATTGTCGATCCGTCCGCCCCTGCCCCCGCCGGCCCCGCGCCCGTCGTCGCGGCGGATGGACATGTCCATGCGCTGACGCCCGAAATCGACGTCTCCGACCCGGTTCTGGCCGTCACGGTCGATCCGGCGGACGCGCCGGTGATCGATCTGCTGCTCCACGATGCAGGCGAGGACAGGATGAACCTCACCTTCGATCTCCAGAACTTCCGCTTCGGCACGGAGGCCGATGGCTATGAGCATAAGCCCGGCCTCGGCCATGGCCACATCTATATCAACGGCAATTACGAGGCCGATGCGAATGGCGATGGCACGGAGCTCGAAGTCGGTCAGGGCGTCACCGAGATCTTCGTCAATCTCAGCGCTCTCGATCACCGCGCCTATGCGACGGAAGGCCGGGCCATCGGCGCCCGCGCCGTGGTGCTGCGCGGGCGCAATCCCATCGCCGACGAACGGCATGTCATCGAGGTGCCGATCGCCCTCGGCGAGACGCCGCCCACCTATGCCGTCAAGCTCGGCGAGACGGTGGAGCTGCATCTGACGAGCCCTGACGAGCAGATCATCCATCTGCACGGCTATGACATCGAGACCACGGTGGCGCCCGCTTCACCAGTCAAGATCATCTTCAACGCCGATTTCGCCGGCCGTTTCGCCGCCGAAGCGCATGACGACAATCAGACGGTCGCATTTTTCCTGGAGGTCCAGCCTTGATGCCAAATGTCTCTTCCTACCGAAAACGGCGGTTCTTCGGGCTCGCATCGCTCAGCCTGATGGCTGTTCTGGCCGCGCCCGTTCACGCCGAGGCGCCGATGCTATGGCTCGATGGTCCGCCAGCCAGCCTGATCGAGGCCGGGCATGGCGACTTTTCGGTGCAGATGGTGCCGCGCTACGGGATCATGGTGACCGATGTCGGAGAGCCCGATGCCGATGGCAACGTCTATTCCTTCAATTTCTCGGTCTCGATGAGCTCGTTCAACAGCACGGTCGTCGCCATCAACGGCATGCGCGCCTGGCGCATTTCGGTGGTGAGCGGCGAGTTGATCGGCTCGACGTTCCAGGTCCGCTCCAACGACACCGAAGAGATGTCGATCACCTCGGCCTTCGGCCCCCTGACCGGGCTGGTGCCGGGCGATCTGATGCTGGTCGAGCGCATCCCGGTGGTCCAGCCGGTGCAACCGATCCAGCAGCCGACCGTGCTTCGGGATTTCGACTCCACGCCCTCCTTCCAGCAGGTGAAGCTATGACCAATCGTCGCTCGCTCCTTCTCGCACTCCCGGCGCTGGCGGCGCTGCCCGCCGTCGCCCAGGCGCAGGAGGACCTTCCCACCGACGTCGTGGATGCCTTCCACCTGGCGCTGCAGAACAACGACACCGCCAAGGCGCTGGCGCTGCTGTCGCGCGAACTGGTGGTGTTCGAATTCGGCCTCGTCGACCCCTCGATCGAAGCCTATGCCTTCGCCCACCTGCCCTTCGACATGGACTACAAGAAGCAGACCACGTGGGAGCAGACCTCGCGCCGCATGGGCGGCACGGGTGACATACGCTGGGTGCTGACGACGTTCCGCATTCGCGGCAACCAGCCGGACGGCACGGTGATCGACGAAATCCATCTCGAAACCATGATCCTCCAGCGTGTGGCCGAGGCCTGGCGCATCGCGCATATCCACTGGTCCTCGGTTCCGGCCGATGTCGACACGCTTCAGGGCAACCGCCCGATGCCGGGCGTGGTTTCCCCCGGCATGCAGCAGCCATAAGACCTAGAGCGCCGCTGGCCGCTTCGTGCTAGCATGTCCTGGAGGAGCGAGGGGTGGCGGCAAGCCATCTCCCGTCAGGGCCGTGAGGAGAAAAACGTGTATTGGATGAGCGGAGCGCCTCGGGCCGCCGCTGGCGGACCGGCATGAGCCTGTGGGACCTGCCCCGGCCGCTCGGTTTCGAGCGCCGCCGGACGGCACGCAAGGCATTTGCGACGACACAGCCGACGCGGCAGACGACTGACCGGCAGCGCCTGCCCCGGCTCACGGGGCGCGATCGCTGGCTTTTGGGGCCATCGGCCACCAGGCTCTTCTGGCTCGTCGCGCTGGTCGTGACGCTGGTGGCCGGCGTCATCGTCGCCAGCGTCACCTATACCTATCAGAAGAACCTCATCCGGGCGCAGGCGCAGACCACCTCCGACCAGTTCTCCTCGAGCCTGATGGGCTTTCTCGACAAGTTCAGGCTGATGCCGCCGATATTGGCGCGCAGCGCCGAAGTGCTGGATTTCTACAATGGCCGGCTCGACAGCGAGAGCGCCCGGCGCCTGCTCAATGCGACGCGCGGCATGTCCGGCGCCCGCCAGATCCGCTTTCTCGATCTCGACGGCGAACCCATCGCCGCCAGCGACGGCTATGGCGGGGTCGAGGAACTGCCCAACGAGGCGGGCAAGGTCTATTTCCGCATGGCGATGACCGGGCGGCTGGGGCGCGGCCACAGCACGGTCGGCACCGAGCGTCTCTATCATTTCGCCGCGCCCGTTCATCAGGATAGCCGCGTCATCGGCGTCATCGTGCTCGATGCCAGCCTCGCGCTGGTGGAGCAGGCCTGGGCGCTGTCGCGCGACCCGGTGTTCACCACCGACCAGAACGGCATCGTGTTCATGGGCAATCGCCAGCTCTGGCTGCTGGAGCCTTTCAATGTCGACGGCGTCCAGCAGGGTGGGCTGCATGTCGAGCCTTCGTCCTGGGAAGCGGACATCCTCACCCTGACCGCCCCGGAAGCCGGCGCGCGGACGTACCTCCATCAGAGCAACGCCATCAATGTGCTGGAGTGGCAGCTTCATGTCTTGGCCGACATGTCGGCGACACGCAGCATGGCCATCAATGTCGGGGTGATGACCGGGCTCGGCGTCATCGTGCTGGTGGCGATTCTGTGGTCGCTGCTGTCCTCGCGCCGCACCGCGATAAGGGCGCATCGGCGCGATTACGCCACCGCGCTAAGGCTTGAACGCAAGGTGCGCGACCGTACGCGCGTCATCCTTGCCACCAATGATGCCCTGCAACGCGAGATCGTCGAGCGCCGCCATACCGAGGCCGAGCTTTACCGCACGCAGGAAGAATTGCTGCATTCGGCCAAGCTTGCCGCCATCGGCCAGACCTCGGCGGCGCTGAGCCATGAGTTCAACCAGCCGCTTTCGGCCATCCGCTTCAATGCGGAAAACGCCAAGATGCTGCTGGCGCTCGGGCAGAATGAGCGGGTCGATACCAAGCTCGACGGCATCGTCTCGCTGGTCGACCGCATGGGCAATATGTCTCGCATGCTGCGTGTCTTTGCCAGCCGCCGCGGCGGCTCCAAGCAGACCGTGGTGCTGAGCGCGGTACTCGAGGACGTGGCGCTGCTGATGGCCTCGCAGCTCGAACAGTTCCAGACCGTGCTCGATGTGCGCGTGCCGCGCACCGTCACCGTTCTGGCCGACCCGGTGGGCCTCAGCCATGTGTTCACCAATCTCATCGCCAATGCCTGCGAGGCGATGCGCACATCTGCCTCCAAAACCATAACCATTACCGCAAGCGTGCGCGGCGATATCGTGCATGTGCGGGTGAAGGATACCGGGCCGGGCATTGCCCGCGAGCACATCGATTCCGTGTTCGAACCCTTCTTCACCACCCGCAAGATCGGCCAGGGACTCGGTCTCGGGCTCGCCATCGTCAAGGCCATCGTCGAAAGCTATGACGGCCGGATCGAAGTCGCCAATGACCGCTCGACGGGCGGGGCGGCCTTCTCCATCCGGCTCGGGCGGGCCCAGCCCGGCCATTCCCCTGCCCCGCATCCCGATACGGCCCTGGAGGCGACACTTTGATCCTGCGGCATATCCTTGCCTCCATTTGCCTTTCGCTTTGCCTCACCGGCGCCGCCCAGGCTCAGGAAACCGGGCCGGAGGGATGCGACCGGGGCGAAACCGTCATCACCTTCAGCCATGTGACGGCCTATACCAACAATCCCAAGGGCGATGCCGCCGAGGAATTGAGCGATCGCGTCAACCGCGAGATGAACGGGCGGCTGTGCATGCAGGTCTATGCCAATTCCGCCCTTTTCGACGATGAGCGGGTCATCGAGGCGCTGCTGCTCGGCGACGTGCAGCTCGCCGCGCCCTCGCTGTCGCGGCTCGAAGCCTATACCGGCACGTTCCGGCTGTTCGACCTGTTCTTCCTCTTCGAGGATATCGACGCCGTCGACCGCTTCCAGAAATCGCCCATCGGGCAGGACATGCTGGCCTCGCTCGACCAATATGGCATGATCGGGCTTGCCTTCTGGCATTCGGGCATGAAGCAGATGTCGGCCAACCGGCCGCTGATCCTGCCGGCTGATATGCGCGGGCTGCGGATGCGCGTCCAGCCCTCGGATATCCTCGAGGAGAGCTTCATCGCCTTCGGCGCCTCACCACAGAAGCTGGCTTTCAGCGAGGTGCTGGGGGCGCTCGAGACCAATGCCGTGCATGGGCAGGAAAACACCTGGTCCAACATCTATACTCAGGATTTCTACACCACGCAGGACAGCATCACCGAGACCAATCACGGCGTGCTCGACTATATCCTGCTGATGTCGGTGGATTTCTGGAACATGCTGTCGCCGCGCGACCAGACCCAGTTCCGCCAGATCCTCGGCGAGGTGACGGACAAGTACAATAACCTCGTCGACAAGATCAACGAAGCGGCACGCGATGCGCTGATCGCCCGCGGCGTCACCATTCACACGCTGACGCCGGAGCAGCGCGAAGCCTGGATCAGCGTGATCCGGCCGCATTGGGAATCGTTCCTGCCGGCCAATGGAAGGGAACTGATCGCGGCGGCATTGGCCATGCAGGGCAAGCCGACGACCGGTTTCGAGCCGGGCGACAGCACGGCCGTCAGCGCCAATACGCACTGAACGACGGTCAGAGGCGCTTGGCGGCAGTGATGGGGACGGGATGCTCCATCATGTCCCGAGCCTCGGCGCGGGCAAAAATCTGCTCGACCACGTCCCAGCCGGCGGCGATCCGGCCAAAGGCGGCAAAGCCTTCTCCATCGGGATGGCGGCGGCCGCCATGGTCGAGTTCAGGCTCGTCGCGCATGCAGATGAAGAAGGCATAGCCGCCATTGTCGCGCTCGAACCGTGCGGTCGAAACGCTGCCTTTCTTGTGGCTGAGGCCGGTCTGCACCGTCGTTTCGAGGCCTATCGGTGGAATCGGCGTGCCCTTGCCGCCTTCGAGCCATTTCCAGCCGAACTGGATGACTTCGATGGGGTGGGGCTTATCGGGCTCGTTGCGCGCGGTGGCGATGCGGTAGACACTGCCCTCGCCGAGAAAGCCGCCATCGACATAAGCGAGGAAATTGCCGGCCGAAAGCGGGGCCTTGTCCGGATAGACCTCGACGACAAAGCTGCCGAGAGAGGTGGTGATCTCCACGGCAACGCCGTTTCCGGCAGGAACCTGGTCCGTCATCGATATGCTCCGCACTGATAGTCGCGGGCACGTTCTGGCCCCGTTCACGCAAAAAGGAAAGCCGGAAGGCGGGGCTGTCCCCCAAATGTCCGTCAGGATTTCAGGGCCGCCCCGGTTGATCGACGGATTGTGACCAGCCTCACCTCCGATGACCCTGCCGCCAGCCCTGAAAAGGTCTAATTTCCTCCGGCACCATGACTTTTGTGACCTCGTAATCGTTGAATAAAGGGAGATATTCATGACGAAAAGCTTGAAAACGGGCGGTTTCACCTCGGTGGCAATCGCGGCAATGCTGATGGCAGCACCGGTCCTGGCGCAGGAAAATGCGGGCGAAAACGAGGCCAGCACCGATCTGCCCTTCACGGTGACGGAAGTGGCGAGCTTCACGGTGCCCTGGGCGCTGACCTTCATGCCGGATGGCCGCATGCTGGTGACGCAAAAGCCCGGCGGGCTCTATATCGTCACCGAGGAAGGCGAGAAGCAGGAAGTGGCCGGCGCGCCAGAAGTGCTGTTCGAAGGGCAGAACGGCATGCTGGACGTGGCGCTGGCGCCGAGCTTTGCCGAGGATCAGGGCGTTTATCTCACCTATGTCGAGCCCGGCGGCGAAGGCGGCGGCCTCGCTCTGGCGCGTGCGACGCTGACCGAGGGCGAGGGCAGCGCCGAACTGACCGACTTCAACGTCATCTGGCGGCAGGAGCCGATCGGCGGCGGCGGCCAGCCCGGCGGCATCATCGCCTTTTCGCCCGACGGGCAATATCTGTTCCTGACTTCGGGCGACCGCATGCGGCCGGAACGCGTGCAGGACCCCGACCAGACCCCCGGCAAGGTGCTGCGGCTCAATCTCGACGGCTCGGTGCCCGAGGACAATCCGATGGCCGCCGAGGGCGGCGTGCCGGCCCAGACCTGGACCATCGGCCACCGCAACCCCTATGGCCTCGCCTTCGATTCCGAAGGGCGGCTTTGGGAACATGAAATGGGCCCGGCCGGCGGCGACGAGTTGAACCTGATCGAATCCGGCAAGAATTACGGCTGGCCGGACGTGTCCTTCGGCGACAATTATGACGGCACGCCGATCCCCAAGCCGGAAACCGAGCCGGACTTCGCCTTGCCCGCGCTCTATTGGGCGCCGGTGATCGCCCCGGCCGGGCTGGTCTTTTACGATGGCGAGATGTTCCCCGACTGGAACGGTTCGGCCCTGATCGGCGGGCTGCGGGCGCAATCGCTGGTGCGGGTGGCGTTCGACGAGGACGGCACGCCGACCGAAGCGGATCGCTGGGCCATGGATCGGCGCATTCGCGATGTCGCCGTAGCGCCGGATGGTGCTATCTGGGTCATCGAGGATGCCGATAACGGCGCCCTGCTGCGGCTGAGCCCGACCGAGTAATATTCCGGCCCGGGGCGGCTTGGCTGCTCCGGGCCTTATCGTATCTGCCTACATGGCCGGATAGCTCGGGCCATCACCGCCCTGCGGCACGGTCCAGCGGATATTCTGGTTGGGATCCTTGATGTCGCAGGTTTTGCAATGGACGCAATTCTGCGCATTGATGACGAAACGCGGCCCCTCAATGTCTTCGACCCATTCATAGACGCCGGCCGGGCAATAGCGGGCTGAAGGGCCGGCATAGATTTCGAGTTCGCTCGATTTCTGCAGGCCCGGATCGAGCAGCTTCAGATGCGACGGCTGATCGACATGGTTGGTGCCCGACAGGAACACCGATGACAGCCGGTCGAAGGTGAGTTGCCCATCCGGCCGGGGATAGGCGATGGGGCTGTGCTGCGCCGCCGGATCGAGCGCTTCGTGGTCGGGCTTGCCGTGGCGCAGCGTGCCGAAGAGCGAAACGCCGAAAAGCTGGTTGCACCACATGTCGAAGCCGCCAAGGCCGATGCCGAAAAGCGTGCCGAAGCGCGACCAGAACGGCTTCACATTGCGCACGCGCTTGAGATCGCGGCCGATGGCACTATCCCGCCAAGCGGCATCATAGCCGGTCAGCGTGTCGTTGCCCCGGCCTTCGGCGAGCGCCTTGAGCATGTGGTCGGCGGCGAGGACGCCCGAGAGCACCGCGTTATGGCTGCCCTTGATGCGCGGCACGTTGACGAAACCGGCACTATCCCCGACTAGAATGCCGCCAGGAAAAGCCAGCTTGGGCACCGATTGCCAGCCGCCCTCGGAAATGGCGCGGCTGCCATAGGCAATACGCTCGGCCCCGGCGAAAACGTCCCGCACCAGAGGATGGGTCTTGAAGCGCTGGAATTCCTCGAAGGGCGAGAGATAGGGGTTCTTGTAATTGAGGTGGATGACGTAGCCGACCGCCACCTGATTGTCTTCGAGGTGATAGACAAAGGCGCCGCCGCCGGTGCCGTTGTCGAGCGGCCAGCCGAAACTGTGGACCACCCTGCCCGGATGGTGCTGCTCGGGCTTCACCCGCCACAGCTCCTTGAAACCGATGCCGTATTTCTGGTGGTCGGCAGTCTCGGCCAGTTCGAAGCCATCGATGGCCTCGCGGGCGAGCGAGCCGCGCACGCCTTCGGCGATGACGACATATCGGGCCATGATGGCCATGCCGCGCTGGAAATTCGGCCCCGGCTCCCCGGATTTTTCGAAGCCCATATCGCCGGTCGCGACACCGATGACCGCACCTGCCTCGTTGCGCAGCAATTCGCTGCCGGCAAAGCCGGGATAGATTTCGACGCCCAGCGCCTCGGCCTTGCCGGCAAGCCAACGGCAGACGCGCCCCAGTGAGACGATGTAATTGCCGTGATTGCTCATCAGCGGCGGCATGAGAAAATTCGGCAGGCGGAAGCCGCCGGTACGGGTGAAGATATAGAAGCGGTCGTCGGTAACGGGCGTTTCGATGGGCGCTTCCTCATCGTCCCGCCAGCCGGGCAGCAGCGTATCGAGGCCGACAGGATCGATGACCGCGCCCGACAGGATATGGGCGCCGACTTCCGCGCCTTTTTCGAGAACGACGACCGACAGGTCCGGATTGCCCTGTTTGAGGCGGATCGCGGCGGCAAGACCGGCGGGGCCGGCCCCGACGATCGCCACATCGAAATCCATCGCCTCGCGTTCGGGCAGTTCAAAATCGCTCATCACTGCCTTTCCGGTAGTGCTTGAAGGCCGGGCTCGCGGCATTCACTAGCTTGCGCAGGGGCTCGATGTCGATAGCGGGGGGCTTGTTCGGGAGGCACTGACAGGCATCGCAAAGAGAAGAGCCCTCGGGTCAAGCCCGAGGGTGACGATACGGGGTGGGGGAAAGAGTTCGGGGCATTCATTGGGAAGACGAGGCAGGTTCGCTTTTGTGCCTAATCCACCGCGCGTCACCCTCGGGCTCGACCCGAGGGCTCTTAGCGATGCTTCGGGCTCCTCACGCAATCCGGCCGAGCCAGAGCATAGAGAGCGCGGCGGAGAGCATGGCGAGGAGAGCGCCGATGCCGGCGAAGACGAAGGCGATTTCGGTCAGCTTCTTTTCGGTGATGAGCCGGGTCGAAAGCGCATTGTAGACCTCGGTCAGCGCCGTCGAGGATTCGGCGTGGAAATATTCGGCGGCGGTGAGGTCGGCGATGGTTTGCAAGGTCGGCTCGTCGAGCATGGCGCGCATGAAGCGGCCGCCAAAATCGACGACATCGCCGCTGCGCGAGCCGAACCCCACCGTATAGACGCGCACGCCATAATCGGCGGCAAGGCGGCCGGCCTCGATGGGGTCGGGACCGGTGGTGGTGGCCCCGTCGGTCAGCAGGATCACCACGGCGTTCTCATAGGAGCCGGGCTCGACCGGGATATGTTCGGCCGCCTCCTGCGCGGGCTCGTCGAGCGAGCGGGCGCCGAAACCGGGGCCGCCGAAATCGCTGCGCATGCCCAATTGATCGCGCGGATCGCCGGAGCCGCCGACCTCGAAAGTCTGGTCGGGGAAGATGGTGGCGAGCGCCATCAGCACGCCCGAGCCGACGGCGGTGCCGCGCCGCAGATAGAAGCTGTTGATGGCGGCATTCAGCTGCTCGCGGTCCAGCGTCGGCTCCTGCACGGTGACCGCGGCGGCGGCGAAGGCGACGATGCCGACTTCGACGTCGATGGGCTGCTGGTCGATAAAGGTCTTGGCCGCCTCCTGCGCCGCGGCCAGCCGGTTGGGCTCGACATCGACGGCGCGCATGGAGCCGGAGACATCCATGGCGAGGATGACGGTGGCGCGCGAGGACGGCAGGGTCAGCACCGCCGCCGGCCGGGCGACAGCCAGGATCAGGACGATTATGGCGAGCAGCAGCAGCAAGGGCGGCACATGGCGGCGCCAGCCGAGGCCCCGGCCCAGTGCCTGCTTGACCAATGGCAGATTGGCATAGCGCAGCGCATTGCGCTTCTTGCGCCGCTGCAGCCACAGATAGGCCAGCACCAGGAGCGGCACCAGAAGCAGCAGCCACAGCATCTCCCACCACAAAAAGGTCATGCAACGGCTCCTGTGCTGGCTCCGGCCTGGGCGCCCGCCCTGCGCATGCCGGCGAAACGCAGAATGGCATCGAGGAGGTCTTCGGCGGTCGACAATTCCAGCGCATCGACGCCAGCCTGGGCGAAGGCGCCGACAATGGCTTCCTCCCATTGCCCGGCAAGCGACTGGAAGCGCTGGCGGAAAGCGTGATTGGTGGTATCGACGAAAATCTGCTCGCCGGATTCGGCGTCCTCGAAAGCCAACAGCCCAAGATCGGGCAGGCTGAGTTCGAGCGGATCGAACAGGCGCACCGCCAGCGTTTCATGCCGCTGGCTGAGGGCCGAAAGCGGCCGTTCCCAGCCGGGGCGGGAGATGAAATCGGACACGACGAAGACCACCGAGCGGCGTTTCAGCGCCCCGCCCGAGCGCTGCAGAAAGGCGCCGAGATCGGTCTGCGGGGCGCGCAGGCGATGGGGGTGGGACATGATCTTGTCGATCATGTGCAAAAGGTGCCGCCGCCCGGCGCGGGCCGGCACCACATGCTCGGAAGCGCCATCGAAGAGAATGGCGCCGACCTTGTTGCCGTGATGGATGAAGAGACGGGCGAGCACGCCGACAAATTCGGTCAGCACCTCGCGCTTGCCGCGCTCGCCCGAGCCGAAATCGACCGAGGGGCTGAGATCGAGCAGGAACCAGGCGGTGACGTCGCGGTCCTCGTTGAAGACGCGCACATGGGTGACCTGGGTGCGCGCCGTGACGTTCCAGTCGATATGGCGGATATCGTCATGGAGCTGATATTCGCGCAGATCGGCGAAATCGAGCCCGAGCCCACGAAACAGGGTGCGATAGTCGCCCTGAAGGATGCCGTCGAGCCGACGGACAACCGTCCATTCAAGGCGCTTCAGGAGCGCTTCAGCCTGCCGTGGCGACCTGGACATGAGCTTTGAGGGGTTGGTCCGGGGCCGGGACGGCGCGGAGAATCTGGCTGACGATCTGATCGGGAGAAACCGATTCGGACAGGGCTTCATAAGAGAGCGACAGGCGGTGGCGCATGACGTCCGGGGCGACGTCGATGACATCCTCCGGTAGCACGTAATCGCGCCCCCGCAGGAAGGCGAGCGCCCTGCCCGCCTCGATCATGTTGATGCTGGCGCGCGGACTGGCGCCGAAAACGATGAAGCGCGACAGATCCTTGAGGCCCACCAGTTCCGGATTGCGGGTGGCGGCGACGACGCGGACGGCGAACTGGATGAGCGTCGGATCGACATAAAGCTCGCGGGTGCGCGCCTGCAGCTTGGCCAATTGCTCGGTGGTGGCGATGCGGGCGGCGGCCTGCATGGCGCCGGTGACGCGCTCGACGATGACGAATTCCTCCTCCTCGGAAGGGTAGCCGACCAGCACCTTCATCATGAAGCGGTCGACCTGGGCTTCGGGCAGCGGATAGGTGCCTTCTGTCTCGATCGGGTTCTGGGTCGCCATGACGACGAAGGGATTGGGCACCGGATGGCTTTCGCCGGCAATGGTGACCTGGCGTTCCTGCATCACTTCGAGCAAGGCGCTCTGCACCTTGGCGGGGGCGCGGTTGATTTCGTCGGCGAGCAGCAGATTGCAGAAGACAGGACCGAGCGAGGTGGTGAATTCGCCGGTCTTCTGGTTGAAGATGCGGGTGCCGACGAGATCGGACGGCACCAGATCGGGCGTGAACTGGATGCGCTTGAAGCTGCCTTGAACGACATTGGCGAGGGTATTGACCGTCAGTGTCTTGGCGAGCCCCGGCACCCCCTCGACCAGCAGATGCCCCCTCGCGAGCAGTGCGATCAGCACGCGCTCGAGGAAATGATCCTGGCCGACCACGACCTTTTTCACCTCGTAAAGCACCTGCTCCATGAGCGTGGCGACGGCGGGGGCAGAGCTGTCTGGTTCGGCCATGATCCGGTTCCGGGACTGGTGGGACTTAAAGCGGTGACTCTTCGACTGCGCCGCCGGCATCCTCGATCGTGGCGGCAAAGGCGATGCCGGCGAAGGTGCGGATTCCGGAGGGATTGAGGATAGCGGTGACGATGCCGACGACTTCGCCATCGGCATTGATGAGCGGCCCGCCGGAATTGCCGGGATTGGCCGCCGCATCGAACTGGATGAGATTGCGCATGGTGGCTTCGCCCTCGCGTTCGAGCACGCGCAACAGGCCCGAAACCACGCCCGAAGAGGCGGAAGGGCCGATGCCGAAGGGAAAGCCGATCGCCACCACCTCGTCGCCGGGCCTCAGATTGGCGCTGGAGCCGAGCACGGCCGGCTGCAGATCGTCGGGCAGGACATCGGGCTGGATGATGGCGAGATCGAGTTCGGGACGGGCGCCGACGATCATGGCATCGGCCTCGGTGCCGTCGAAGAAGACGACGCGCAGCTTTCGGGCGGCGCGGGCGACATGGAGATTGGTGAGGATCGTGCCCTGATCGTCGATGACGACGCCGGTGCCGACGGCGGTATATTGCTCGTGGAAATCTTCCTCGATCTCGCCTTCGGCCGGCATTTCGACCGGCGGGGTTTCCTCGCCTTCGCGCTCGGCCGCTTCCGGCGGGTCCTCGGCCTCGGGATCGTAGCCGTTGACCTGCACCACGGAGGGAATGACGGCGGCATAGGCCATGGAGGCGACGGAAGGCGGCCGGCCGCGCTCTTCGATGGCGTAGTTGACGGCGTCATTGATATCGCGCTGCGACAGGTTCTGCCCCGGTGGCCGCATCAGTTCATAGGCGCCGACGAACAGCAGCGCCGTGAGAACGGAAACGCCGATGAGAACCTTGCCCTGATGGCGGCGGTAAAGCGCGCCCCAGCCGCTCGCGATTCGCTGGCGCAGCGTCGGGCCTTCCGGCTCGTCGATATAGAGAGGCAGGGGCGGCGGTGTTGCGCCCGAGGCGGTCCATCGCGCCGCATCCGCCGTGCGCGCCTTTGTCGATCCGCTATAAACCGGCCGTCGCTTCAAGTCTGCACGCTCCCGTGCTGGACGGCGCGTATCCCCTCCTGGCGCCGTATTTCAAACCGAACTAACGATCCTCAAAGACTATTCCTTTGCCGGAGCAAGGGAACCCGCTCGCAAAAATGTGCTTGAGGAATATTCACCACACAAAAGCGGCTGAATTTTAGGCGCGCAAAATTTTCGTCATAAGCGGGTCGCGGTGGCGGCGCGGGCCCGGATAGCATGCCTTCGGCAATGCAGGAGCACAGACATGACCTATTCCTACAAGACGATCGCAACACCCGTCGGCGAGCTGACGCTTGTGGCGAGCGAAAAGGGGCTGGCGGCGGTTCTGTGGGAGAATGACGATCCGAAGCGGGTGCGGCTGGGCGCGCGCGAAGCGGCGCCAGAGCATCCGATACTGATCGAAACGGAGCGGCAGTTGCGGGCCTATTTTGCCGGCGAGCTGCGAGCCTTCACATTGCCGCTCGATTTCCAGGGGACGCCCTTCCAAAAAAGCGTGTGGGCGGCGCTGCTGACCATTCCGTTCGGCGAGACGCGCAGCTATGCGCAGATCGCCCAACAGATCGGCAAGCCGACCGCGTTCAGGGCGGTGGGAGCGGCCAATGGGCGCAATCCGATCTCGATCATTGCGCCCTGCCACCGCGTCGTCGGCTCCTCCGGCGCCCTGACCGGCTTTGCCGGCGGGCTCGAAGTGAAGGAAGCGCTGTTGAGCATGGAGGGTGGCAACGCTCCTATGCTGTCGCCAACGCCCGCCTGAGCGTCACGCCTTGAGGCGGTAGCCGGTGCGGAAGATCCAGGTGATGATGGCGAGTTCGACGGCGAGAAAGGCCAGGGTCGCCAGCAGGCTGATGCCGATATTGACGTCGGAAATGCCGTAGAAACTCCAGCGGAAACCCGAAATCAGATAGACGATGGGGTTGAACAGCGACACGGTCTGCCAGATCGAAGGCAGCACGCTCAGCGAATAGAAGGTGCCGCCGAGAAAGGTGAGCGGCGTGATGATCAGCAGCGGCACGGTCTGCAACTGGTCCATGCCCTTGACGACGATGCCGATGATGAAGCCGAGGAGGCTGAAGGTCACGGCAGTCAGCACCAGGAACAGCAGCATTTCGACCGGATGATCGACGCGGATCGGCACGAAGAAGCCGGCCGTCAGCAGCACGATCACGCCGAGGATCAGCGATTTGGTCGCCGCCGCCCCGACATAGCCGACAACGATCTCGAAAGAGGAGATCGGGGCCGAGAGCAGTTCGTAGATGGTGCCGGTAAACTTCTGGAAGAAGATGCCGAAGGAGCCGTTCGACACCGACTGCGTGACGATCATCAGCATGATCAGTCCCGGCACGATGAAAGCGCCATAGCTGACGCCATCGATCTCGGTGATGCGCGAGCCGATGGCCGAACCGAAGACGATGAAATAGAGCGAGGTGGAAATGACCGGCGCCAGGATGGATTGAATCCAGGTGCGGAAGGCGCGCGCCATTTCGAATGTATAGATGGCCTTGACGGCTTCCATGTTCATTTGCCGTCCCTCGTGAGGCTGACGAAGATATCTTCGAGCGAGCTTTCGTGCGTCTGCAAATCCTTGAAGCGGATGCCGCGGCGGCCGAGATCGGCCAGAAGCGGAGCGATGCCGCTGCGCTCGTCCTGTGAATCGTAGGTATAGGTGAGCACGGTGCCGTCATCCGACAGCGCCAGCTGGCCGGAGGCCTCTCCCTCGGGCACGGCGTCGAGCGGGTCCTGAAGCTCGAGCGTCAATTGCTTGCGCCCGAGCTTGCGCATCAATTCGTGCTTGTCCTCGACGAGGATCAGTTCGCCCCGGCGAATGACGCCGATACGGTCGGCCATTTCCTCGGCTTCGGCGATGTAATGGGTGGTGAGGATGATGGTGGTGCCCGCCTCGCGCAGCTGCCGCACCAGCGCCCACATTTCCTTGCGCAATTCGACATCGACGCCGGCGGTGGGCTCGTCGAGGAACAATATTTCCGGTTCGTGGCTCAGAGCCTTGGCGATCATCACCCGCCGCTTCATGCCACCCGAAAGCTGGATGATCTTGTTGTCCTTCTTGTCCCACAGGGCGAGATCGCGCAGGACCTTTTCGATATGGGCGGGATTGGGCTTCTTGCCGAAAAGGCCGCGCGAATGGCTGACCGTATCCCAGACCGTCTCGAAGGCGTCGGTGGTCAGTTCCTGCGGCACCAGCCCGATCAGCGACCGCGCGGCGCGATAGTCGCGCGTAATGTCGTGGCCGCCGACCATGACAGTGCCCAGGGTGGGATTGACGATGCCGCAGATGATGGAGATCAGCGTGGTCTTGCCGGCCCCGTTCGGCCCGAGCAGCGCCAGGATTTCACCGCGTTCTATATCGAGATCGATGGTCTTGAGAGCGGTAAAACCGGTGTCATAGGTCTTGGCGAGACCTTTGATGGAGATGATCGGGGGCATTGGAAGTTCCGTTGGGACGACGTGCGCAGGCCGTTCACCGCGCCGTGATGATATGGGTCGGTGTCGGGCGAATGACAAGGCGCGAAAACGAGCGCTTTCCCTCAACCGGCCTTGAGGAAAGCACAGCCCGGCGACACATCCTGTCAGGATGGTTCACTGGTGTACGTCTGCCATGGGGAGAATGGCCCGCGGTCCTCAGGTCAAGCCGGAGGGGAAGCGATTATTGTGATGACACCGATCACACCACCCGCTCGTTGTCACCCCGGCGAAAGCCGGGGTCCAGTTTCCAAAGTGGCTTCATTGAAACTGGTTCCCGGCTTCGCCGGGATGACGCGCGGTGGGTGACACAACGCAAACAGCCCCCACCGTCTAACGTAACCCCTCTCCCCAATGGGGAGAGGGACTTGAACGTCTGGATCACTCGGCCATGGGCACGAAATTACGGCCGGAAATATGCGAGATGACCATGTAGCTCAGGACGCCGAGCCCATAATAGGACGAGGCGGAGGTTTCCTCGCGGGGGATGACGATCATCTGGTTTTCCCGGCAGGCATGGAGGAAGTCGCAGAAATTGGGCAACACTTCCTCGAGGAACTTGATGGCGTCGGCCGGCGTCTCGTCGGTATCGGTGCGATAGGTGGCGAAGAGGAAATCGGCATCGAGCTCGGGGAAGGCTTCGGCGCTCATGCGCTCCATGCCGTCCTCGGGCATAGCATCGACGCGGGCGGGGAATTTGAAGCCGGCATCGCGCAGCACCTTGCCCAGGGCGCTATAGGTGTGCCAGCTCAGCACCTGCCCATCGACGCCCTGGATGACGTTGACGGTGATCGATTCCGTATCGATCAGGCGCTTGATCTGGGCGATCTGCCCCTCATAGCGGTCCTTGAGCATGTCGAGGCGCGCCTGGGTGCCGGTCAGGTCGGCGAGAACATCGTAGATCTCGAAATCGCCGCGCGCTTCGTCGTCGAGCACCACGACGGGGGCGATGGCGGCAAGCTGGTCCACCGGAGCGCTCTGCCAGGGCGTCGTCAGGATCAGGTCGGGCTCCAGCGCCGCGACGGCCTCGACATCGGCCGGCAGATTGCCGAGGAATTTGATGTCGGAATTGTCGAAATCCACCCCGGTCAGCACCTTGCTGGCGCGGATGAAGGGCGTGCCGTCGGCGGTGGTGCGGCCATGGCTGCCGACCGGCATGACGCCGAGTTCGAGAAGCGGCACGGTGATGGCGAGGTCCTGCAGCGAGACGATGCGCTGCGGATGGACGGGGATTTCGACCTCGCGGCCGGCATCGTCGGTATAGCTGCGCATCTCCTGGGCGGAGACGGAGAGGGTGGCGGCGAAGACCAGCGCCGCGGCAAACAGGGATTTCAGCATCGGTGTTCTCCTGATGAGAGGCTTACTCGGCGGCCATGGGCTCGAAGGGGCGGCCGGCAATGGTGGCGAGCACGGCTTCGGCCATCATGCCGGCGGCGGTGTAGGAGCGGGCGACGGCATCTTCGCGCGGCAGCCAGACCAGCTGGTTGGCGCGGCAGGCATGGAGGAACTGGCAGAAGCCCGGCGCCACCGCTTCGAGATCGGCGACAGCATCCTTCGGCGTCTGGCCGCGCGGCGAGTCATAGGTGGCGAAGATGAAATCCGCATCGAACGCCTGCAATTCCTCGCCCGAGAACAGGGTGCGGTCGCTGCCTTCGAGCCCGTCGATGATGGCAGGCGCCTTGACGCCGGCATCGCGCAGCACCTTGCCGAGAACGCCATAGGTGTGCCAGGCGGCGATCTGGCCGTTCTGGGTGAGAATGATCGAGGCGGAGACCTCGATGTCGCCGAGTGCGGCCCGGATCTGATCGACCTGCGCCTGGTAGCGCTCCTTGAGAACGGCCAGGCGATCCTCGGTGCCGGTCAGAACGGCGATGTCCTCATGGGTCGCGAGTTCCCCACGCACATTGTCCTCGACATAGACGGTCGGGGCGATCTTTTCGAGCTGTTCGACCGGCGTTTCGTTGAAGCTGGTGGTGATGATGAGATCGGGTTCGAGCGCGGCGATGGCTTCGAGGTCGGCCGGCGAGCCGCCGACATAGGCAATGGGCGAATTCTCGAAGGTGGCGCCGGTCAGCGTCGAGGCGCCGCGCATATAGAAGCTGCCATCGGCATTGGGGCGGCCGAAGCTGCCGACCGGGGTCACGCCCAGTTCGAGCAGGGGCACGGTGAGCGAGCTGTCGTGCAGGGTCACGACGCGCTGCGCGGCGACCGGCACTTCGACGGTGCGGCCGGCATCGTCGGTGTAGGAACGGGTTTCCTGCGCCAGCGCCGGCAGGGCAATGGCGAGAGTGGCGGCTGAAACGATAATTCCGAGAATATGCATTGGTGATGATCCCTAGACGTGAGTATGGGCTGCCGTGACCTCGACCAGACGCCAGCGCGGCGTCGGATCGGGTTCGGCCTCGCCGATGGCGGTGCATCGGCCGTAAACGGGCATGATTTCGGCGCGCAGGCGCACCGAGACCGGCTGGGAGCCGGCGTGAGCGGTCGCGGTGAGTTCCTCGCCGCCCGTGACCTCTTCGGGCCAGTCGCGATCATCGAGGCTCACCGCATCGGGGGAGAGGCCATGCTGCTGGGCCCAGACCATGGCGGCGTGCTCGGCCACCTGCGCCGGCTGCGGCAGGCCGGCGCGGCCGCGATAGGCGGAGAGATAGAGATCGCCCCGACCGATTGTTTCGAGAAAGCGTTCCGCCTCCTCGGGCGCGACGCGGCCATAGCGGCGCCGATCGGGCAGCACGACCAGAGAGGCGGCAAAGCGGCAGCCGCCGACATGGGTGGCCTGCAATATCTGGACTTTCGCCGGATCGGCGGCAGCGGCCAGCGCCTTGTAGGTGGCGAAGCCGAAACGGGCGCAGCAGGCATCGCGGCGGCTATCGGTGCAGCACAGAACCACCAGACGCGGATCGGGGCGACCGGACAGCGGCTCGCCGGCCGTCACGCGGCGGATGGCAGCGGCCAGTTCAGCCTCGGTCTCGAAATCGGCGGCGATGCCGTCGGCCTGCAATTGCGGAATGGAATCGCTGTCACCGACGCGGTCCACCAGCGCCACATGGATCACCGCCTTCATGGCGAGGCGGATGGCCTCGGACAATTCCGGGCCCATATCGACGGAGTCGAAACGCGGCACGCGCCATTTGCCGCGCGGCCAACGCACCAGAATGGTGCGCGGCGCCATATCGCCGGTGCCGGCAAGCGGCTCGTCCTGCTCGAGGCTGAGTTCGCGGCAAAAAACGTGGGCCATTTACTCTGCTTCTGCGAAGGGCGTGAAGGGGCGGCCGGCAATGTGGCTTTCGACCAGATCGAGCGCGAGTTCGAGCCCGGTCATGGTGCTGCCGAAGGTCGGCGCCGGCAGCAGCACCATCTGGCCGTTGCGGCAGGCCGACAGCGCCTGGCAGAAGCCGGGCGCGAATTTCTCATAGGCGGCGCGGATGGTGTCGGGCGTCGCATCGTCCTGCTGGCGGTAAAAGCCGAAGACGAAATCGGCGTCTAGCTGCTGGATCAGTTCGCGGCTCCAGGAAGCCTGGGTTTCGGGGAGCGCGGCGACGGCTTCGGGCTGGGCGAAGCCGAGATCGTCGAGCAGCCGCGTCATGACGCCGAGATTGGCGCGGTAGACCCACAATTCCTCGCCGGCGGGGAACATGAAGGTCAGCGTGGCGGAAATCTCGGAGGTGTCTCCGAGATAAGATCTGGTGCGCTCGACATTGGCGAGATAGCGCTCGAAGCGGGTCGCGAAGCGGCCGGATTGACCACTGATATCGGCCAGCGTTTCGAGCGTGCCGACCATGCCGAGGCTGACATTGTCGATGACGAGGGTCGGCGCCACGGCCTGAAGCTGCTCGATCACGGCCGGATCGGTATAGGCGCCGCCGAGAATGAGATCGGGCTGCAATGCCGCGATAGCTTCCACGTCCAGAGCGTTGAATTCGCCGACATATTGAATTTCGGTATTGGCGAAGTCGATGCCGAGCGTGTCCATGCCGCCGCGCAGGTAGAAGCTGCCATCGGCGGCGATGCGGCCGGCGCTGCCGACGACCGCACCGCCCAGCTCGTAAAGCGGCAGGGTCAGTATCTGGTCGTTGAGGGCGACGATGCGTTGCGGCGCCGCCGGAATGTCGAACGTGCCGTTGGCGGCGGTGAAGGCGCGGGTCTCCTGTGCCGCGGCCGGCAGGATCAGGCTGACCAGAACCGCGAGAGCGGCAAGGATTTTGCTGGAACGCATCGGATCGGGTCTCCGGGTTTCACTGGGACGATGCCGCGCGGGCACGGCCGAGCAGCACGATGAAGACGGGCACGCCGATCAGCGAAGTAACGAGACCAGCAGGAATCTGGATCGGCGCGAAGAGAGCCCTGCCCAGCAGGTCGGCGGCGGACACGAGGAAGGCCCCGGTCAGCGCCGTCAGGATCAAATGCAGCGCCATGCCGGCATGGGCCATGCGGCGGGCGGCATGGGGAGCTATGAGACCGACAAAACCGAGCGGGCCGACGACCGAAGTGGCGATGGCGGCAAAGCCGACAGCCACGGCGACGAGGCCGTAGCGCACCAGCCGCACCGGCGCGCCGAGGCCGACAGCGGCGGCCTCGCCCATGGACATGACGGCCATGGTGCGGCTCATGACCAGCAGCAGCGGCAGGAGCACGATGCTCCAGCCGGCCAGCACCCAGACATCGTTCCAGCTTGCGGCATTGATCGAGCCCGACAGCCAGGCCAGCGCCGCCATGGCGCGGTCGATTTCGCCATAGGTCATCAGCGCCGAGGTGATGGAGGAGATGAAGGCGGCAACCCCGATGCCCATGAGGATGAAGCGGATGGCGCTGCCGCCCTGGCGGGTATGGGACAGGGTCTGGATCAGGACCGCCACCAATATGGAGCCGGCAAAGGCCGCCCAGGGCCGGAGGCCGGGTCCCAATCCCGGAAAGGCCACGGTCAGCGCCACCACGGCGAGCGCGGCGCCCTGGCTGACGCCGACCAGCGAGGGATCGGCGAGGCCGTTGCGGGTGACGTTCTGCAAGGCCGCGCCCGACAGCGCCATCATGGCGCCGACCAGAATGGAGGCCAAGGTGCGCGGGAAGCGGAATTCCCAGACGACATTATCGATGGCCCGGCTGACGGACATGCCGCGCAGGGTTTCGAACAACTGGTCGAAGGTGACGCCGTAGCTGCCGGTGGCAAGGCTGGTGGCGGCGACGGCCAGCACCAGCACGACCAGCAGCAGCGCCACCAGCAAAGCGCGCACCGGCAGGCGCAGCGCGACGGTTTCGCCCGGCGTCCGCAATAGCCAATGACGTGGCGCGGTGGTGGCGCTCATCGGGCGCGCCTCCGGACCAGATGCACGAAGAGCGGCGCTCCGACCATGGCGGTAATGATGCCGGTCGAGATTTCCTGCGGTGGAATGGCGATGCGCGCGACAATATCGATGGCGAGCAGATAAACCGCTCCGGCCAGCGCCGAATAAGGCACGATCCAGCGGTAATCCGAGCCGACATAGAGCCGGACGACATGCGGAATGACGAGGCCGATAAAGCCGAGGGGACCCGCCAAGGCCACCGAACAGGCCGTCAGCACCACGACCACGGCCAGCAATTGCAGCTTGAGCGGGCCGGTGCGGACGCCGAGGCCCTGCGCCACCTCGTCGCCCATGGCAAGGACGGTGACGCGCGGGGCGAGCAAGAGGCCGGCCAGCATGGCGAGGCCCAGCCATGGCCCGGTGAACCAGAGGACATTGATATCGCGCCCCGCCAGCGAGCCGCTGAGCCAGACGCGCAGATTCTGGAACGTGTCCTCGTTGAGCAGATGCGCAATGGAGATCATCGCGGCGAGGAAAGCGCTGATGGCGGCGCCGGCCAGGGTGAGGCTGAGCGGCGTCGCCCCGCCCGGCACCCAGCGGGCGATGAGATAGACGACAAGCGCCGCCCCCAGCGCACCGGCCATGGCGATCCAGGGGATTACCGCCATATCGGTGAGGCCGAGCAGCGCCGTGGTCATGACCACGGCGAAGGACGCGCCGGCCGTGAGGCCGAGAAGCCCCGGATCGGCGAGCGGATTGCGCGTCACGCCCTGCATCAGCGCCCCCGAAACGGCGAGACAGGCGCCGATGACGACGGCGATCAGCGCCCGCGGCAGGCGGAGATTGCGCACGATGACATGGTCGAAAACGGTTTCATCGAAATGCGCCAGCGCATCGAAGACGGTGCCGATGGCCAAGGGTTTCGCGCCGACGGCGATATGCAGCAGAAAAGCAAAGACCAGCGCCGCCGCGAGAACCGGCACGCCCGACCAGGCGCGGACGCGATGCACCTCGGCCATGGGCGCTGCGAGGTCTGTCATTGCGCGGCGACCCGGCTGGCAGTACGCGCGCCGAAGGGCACGCAGACCAGCCGGTTGGTGACGGGATCGCGCAGGACATTGGCATCGAGATCGAACACGGATTTCAGGCGTTCGGCGGTGAACACCTCCTCCGGCGCGCCGGCGCAGACGATGCGGCCCTCGCGCATCATCACCAGATGGTCGGCATAGGCGGCAGCAAGGCTGAGTTCGTGCAAAACGACGACCAGCGTATTGCCATCGTCATGGGCAAGGCCGGTCAGCAATTCCATCAGGTCGACCTGCACCTTGAGGTCGAGGAAAGTGGTCGGCTCATCGAGGAGGATCAGCTCGGTTTCCTGCGCCAGCACCATGGCGACCCAGCAGCGCTGGCGCTGCCCGCCCGAGAGCGTATCGACCGGGCGTTCGGCGAAATCGGTGACGCCGGCGATGCGCATGGCGCGGTTGACCGCATCCTCGTCGGCACGGCTCCACTGGCGCAACAGGCTCTGATGCGGATAGCGCCCCTGCCCCACCAGTTCGCGCACGGTCAGCCCCTCGGGCGCGATCGGCCCCTGCGGCAAAAGGCCGAGCTTGGCGGCGACGGCCCTGGTGCTGGCGCGGTGAATATCCTCGCCGTCGAGCAGCACCTGTCCGGACCGGGCCGGCAAGATGCGGGCGAGCGTTTTCAGCAGGGTCGATTTGCCGCTGCCATTGGGGCCGACAAGGATGGTCACCTTGCCGGTCGGGATGGCAAGATCGATGTCCTGAAGAATATCGAGGCCGGAATAGCCCGCGCGCAGCTTTTCAGCCCTGAGCCGCGACGCTGCCTGCTCGTTGCCCGCCTCTTGTGTCAATGGCGCTACCCCCGCCTTTGCTGATGAGCGCGGAGGTATCAAAGTTGATGCGTCCGATCAACTTAATTCCTTATGCCGCCTCGTCCTCGCCCGGCAGCGTCGCTCGGGCCCGCCGTATCGTGCAAAATGGCCGCCAACACGCCATCATGCTCAATTGGTAGCATTCCACAGGCCGAGAAAACCGGTTGCCCTGCGCGAAATGGTCTCATATTGGTATGGGAGTGGTTTGTTAAGAGGACATTGTTTTGGCCCAGCTCTCCCTGCGCGGCGTCAAGAAGCGGTTCAAGGACCTCGAGGTCCTGCACGGCATCGATCTGGACATCGGCGACAAGGAATTCGTCGTTTTCGTGGGCCCCTCCGGCTGCGGTAAATCCACCCTGCTGCGCCTGATCGCCGGGCTCGATCCGATGAGCGACGGCGACATGGTGCTCAATGGCCGCTCGCTCAAGGGCGTGGCGCCTTCGAAGCGCGACATGGCCATGGTCTTCCAGTCCTATGCACTTTATCCGCATATGGATGTCTATGAGAATATGGCCTTCGGCGCCCGGCTGATGGGGCTCAGGCCCGAAGAGGTCGAGGCGCGTATCAATGAATCCGCGCGCATGCTCAAGCTCGAAGCCCTGCTCAAGCGCAAGCCACGCGAGCTTTCCGGCGGCCAGCGCCAGCGCGTCGCCATCGGCCGCGCCCTGGTGCGCAAGCCCGAGCTGTTCCTGCTCGACGAGCCGCTATCCAATCTCGATGCGGCGCTGCGTTCGGATGTGCGGCTCGAAATCGCCAAGCTCCACCGCGATATCGGCGCCACCATGATCTATGTCACCCACGATCAGGTCGAGGCGATGACGCTGGCCGATCGCATCGTGGTGATGAACCAGGGTCGGATCGAACAGGTCGGCTCGCCGCGCGAGCTCTACGAGACGCCGGCCAACACTTTCGTCGCCACCTTTATCGGCTCGCCCAAGATGACGCTGATCGAGGTCGGCCGCGACGGCAACCGCCTCGCCATCCAGAATGGCGGCAGCGCCGCTTTCGCAAGCGCACCGGCAGGCGATGCCAGATTACTGCTCGGCGTGCGCCCGGATGGCCTGAAGCTCCAGCGCGGGGAGGCCCCGGAGGGGTTTGCCGCCCGCGTCGTCTATGCCGAATATCTGGGGGACAATGTCTATGTCTACGCCCAGCTCGCCAATGGCCAGCAGGTCGTGGTGCGGGCCGACCCCGGTGAAAACTACGCCGCCGATGACGTCGTGACCATCGTACCGGCGCCGCAGGCAGCGCATTTCTTTTCGGCCGAAACCGGAAAGCGGCTCGCCGCCTGAAACGACCAACAACAGAGAGGAACCCACGAATGCAGAAGACTTTGATACGGATCGGCGTCGCGCTCGGCGCCGTCGTCATCGCCCTGCCGGCAATGGCCCAGGAATTGACCTTCTGGTCCTGGCGTCAGGAGGACCGCACCCAATACGAGCAGTTCATCGACACCTTCGAGGCGGCCAATCCCGGCATCACCATCAAGCTCGAAACCTTCGAGGCGGCCAATTACAACACCGTGCTGTCGACCGCCCTCGCCGGCGGCACCGGCCCGGACCTGATGATGGTGCGCGCCTATGGCGGCATGGAAGCGCTGTCGAGCGCCGGCTATCTCGCCCCGCTCTCGGCTGAAACCGTGCCGGCCCTGGCCGATTTCAACCCGGCCGCCATCGCCGCCGAGACGCAGCGCTCGGACAACCAGATCTATGCTGTGCCCTTCGCCAGCCAGACCCAGTTCGTCATCTACAACAAGGCCATTTTCGACGCCAACGGCATTGCCGAGCCGCAGAGCTGGGACGAATTCATCGCCCTGAGCCAGAAGCTCAAGGATGCCGGCATCATCCCCTTCGCCAATGGCACCGCCACCGCCTGGCAGGCCGAAACCATCGTCGGCGCCCTCGTGCCCTCGATCATGGGCAAGAGCTTTGCCGACGAGCTGATCGCCGGCGAGACCGATTTCGCCGATCCGCGCTATGTCGAAGCGCTGACCAAGCTCAAGGAAATCTCGGCCTTCTTCCCCGATGGCTTTATCGGCCTCGATTATCCCTCGGCCCAGCAGCTGTTCGCTTCGGGCATGGCGGCGATGTTCGCCGGCGGCTCCTATGAAGTCGCCACCTTCCGCTCGATGAACCCGGATATCGAGCTCGGCGTGCTCGCCGCCCCCGGCCTCACCGCCGAGGACGAAAAGCTCGTCTCGCTCTATTTCGATGGCGGCTATGCCGTCAACGCCAAGAGCCCGAACCAGGAAGCTGCCCTCAAGTTCATGAACTATGTGGCCAGCGCCGAATTCGGCAATGCCTTCGCCAATTCGCTCAACAACATCTCGACCGTCCCCGGCGTTACCTTCGAGGACCCGCTGCTGGCCGAAGTTGCCGAATTGAACCAGAACTCGATCCCCTATCTGATGCTGACCCATTTCCGCTATGGCGAGCCTACCGGCTCGGTCATTTTGCAGGGCGAAGTGCAGAAGATGCTTTCGGATCAGGCGACGCCCGAGCAGGTCGGCCAGGCCGTGACGACCGGCCTCGCCGCCTGGTACGAGCCGTTCCAGAAGTAGGAACGAGCCCCCTCACCCGTCTCGGCCTGCGGCCGATCCACCCTCTCCCACAAGGGGAGAGGGATGATCCGGTGGCAGAACCGGCACGGTGCTTCCTTCTCCCCCCGTGGGAGAAGGTGCCCGAAGGGCGGATGAGGGGGAATATGCGCCTGTCACCCTGTCGCAAGGCGCAGCACCCCCGCCCCTAACCCCTCCCCTCAAGGGGGAGGGGAACTCGATCCAGCCTAAACCCGGAGACCACCATCGACATGCCCAGCTTGCGCCTCACCGGACGCGGACTCTGGATCACCGCACTGATCGTGCCGCCGCTAGCCTTCGTTGCCCTCTTCGTGGTCTATCCGATCATTTCCGCCTTCGCCTACGCCTTCTTCGACTGGAATGGGCTCGCGCGTGGCGAATTCATCGGCCTCGGCAATTTCCAGACCGTGCTCTTCACCGAGCCCTATGCGAGCTGGACGCGCAACGCCTTCGCCCACAATATCATCGTGTTCTTCGCCCTGATGGTGCTGCAGAACGGGATCGGCTTCCTGCTCGCCTATTGCCTGTGGCGGGAACTGCCCGGCGCGCGCTTTCACCGGGTCGCGGTTTTCCTGCCGGTGGTGCTGTCGACCATCATCGTCGGTTATCTCTTCAAGCTCTTCGCCCATCCGCTGTTCGGCGTTGTGAACATCTCGCTGCGCGGCATCGGGCTCGGCGCCCTCGCCCAGCCATGGCTCGGCCAGGGCTCGACGGCGCTGTGGACCATCATCATCGCCAATGCCTGGCACATGGTCGGCTTCCCCACCCTGGTTTTCCTCGCCGGCATGCAGCGCATTCCCGGCGAAATCCTCGATGCGGTGCGCATGGAAACCCAGAGCGAATGGGTCAAGATCTCGAAGATCGTCTGGCCGCTCGTCGCCCCCAGCACCACCATCGTCTTCGTGCTGCTGTTCGTCGGCGCCTTCAACTGGTTCGAGCTGCCCTATATCATGGCCGGGCTTGACGGCTCGCCCTATGGCTCGACCGACGTGCTGGGGCTGCTGTTCTACCGCACGGCCTTCGGCAACCAGTCGAGCTCGATCCAGAATTTCGGCCTCGGCAGCGCCCTTGCCGTACTGCTCTTCATCTTCATCGCGCTGGTTGCCAGCATCATTACCGTGCGCCTGCGCCGGCGGGAGATTCAGCTATGAGTGTCGCGGACAATTACTATGATCGCCGCGGCCTGATGCAGACGCTCGGCCGCGACGGGCTCATCCAGATCATCCTGATCCTCAACACCATCATCATGCTGGTGCCGATCATCATCATGGTCTTTTCGGCCTTCAAGACGAGCCCGCAGATCTTCCAGGGGCCGTTCGCCCTGCCCGATTTCACCCATATCGACAATCTCGCCAAGATCTGGAACGAGACGAATTTCCTGCGCTATCTGTTCAACTCGGTGCTCGTCACCGGCACCTCGATCGTCTTCATCCTGGTGCTCGGCACCATGGCGGCCTATGCCATCGCGCGCTACGAATTCTTCGGGGCGAATTTCATCCTGATGTTCTTCCTCGCCGGGCTGACGCTGCCGCTGAAGCTCGCCATCATTCCGCTGTTCATCCTCATGCGCGATCTCGGCATTCTCAACAATCAGCTGTCGCTGATCGTGGTCTATGTCGCCATGGGCCTGCCGACCACCGTCTTCATCCTCACCGGTTTCATCCGCACGCTGCCGAGCGAACTCGAGGACGCGGCGCGCATGGATGGGGCGAGCGAACTCAGGATCATGTGGTCGGTCATGCTGCCGCTGGTGCGGCCGGCCATGGTGATCGCCGCCATCCAGAACGTGGTGCCGATCTGGAACGACTTCTTCTTCCCGCTGATCTTCATCCAGAACGACGATCTCAAGACGCTGCCGCAGGGCCTCACCACCTTCATGGGCGAATATACCACCGATTGGGGCGTGCTGTTTGCCGGGCTGACCCTGTCGGCCGCGCCCATCATCCTCATCTACATCATCCTGTCGCGCCAGTTCATCAACGGCATGACCTCCGGAGCCGTCAAATGACCCTGATCGCCAAAGGCACGCTCATCGTTTCCTGCCAGGCGCGCGCCGACAATCCGCTGCACGGGCCACAATTCATGGGCGCCATGGCGCTGGCGGCCGCCGCCGGCGGCGCTTCGGCCATTCGCGCCAATGGCCCCGACGATGTGCGTGCGGTGAAGGCGGCGGGCCTGCCGGTCATCGGCATCAACAAGGTCTTCAACGACGCCTTCCCGGTCTACATCACCCCCAATTTCGCATCCGCCAAAGCCTTGGCCGAAGCCGGCGCCGATATCATCGCCGTCGATTGCACGCCGCGCCCGCGCGATGGCGGGCCGGTGGCGGAACTGGTGGCGCGGATCACCGGCGAGCTTGGCATTCCCGTCTTTGCCGATTGCTCGACGCTCGAGGAAGGCATCGCCGCCGAGGCCATGGGCGCGTCCTATATTTCGACGACGCTTTCGGGCTACACCGAATATACCGAGCCCAAGCCCGAGGAACCCGATCTAGCCCTCGTCACCGCCATGGCCAAGGCCTGCAAGGTGCCGGTGATCGCCGAGGGCCGTTTCAACACCCCTGCCCTCGCCCGCGCGGCGCTCGAAGCCGGCGCCCATGCGGTGGTGGTGGGCACGATGATCACCAATCCGCGCGAAATCACCCGCGCTTTCGCCGCCGAAGTGCGCAAGGCCCAATGAGCGACTTCTATCTGGGCCTCGATGTCGGCGGCACGGCCTCGCGCTGGGCGCTGGCCGATGCGAGCGCGGCCATTGTGCGGCGCGGTTCGTTGGGCGGGGCCACCGGACACCTTTTCGCCGAGGGACCGCGCGAGAATTTCATCCGCATGATCGAAGGCGTCGCCGTAGCACTCGATGGCGTGAAGCCAGCCGGCGTCTTTGCCGGGGTGACCGGGCTCGGCCCCGGCGCCTATGCGGAAGCCAAAACCATCATCTCGCCGCGCCTCGGCATCGCTCCTGACGCCATCTGGCTCGACGATGACATCGTTCTCGCCTATCGCGCCGCCTTCCAGCCGGGCGAAGGCCATCTGGTTTCGGCCGGCACCGGCTCCATCGGCATGCATGTCGATGCCGAAGGCAGGATGATCCGCGTCGGCGGGCGGGGCCTGTTGATCGACGATGGCGGCTCCGGCACCTGGATCGCCCTGACGGCGCTCGACCGCATGTTCCGCTTGATCGACGAACACGGCACGCCAAAAGGCGCGGAAATTCTGGCAGATGCCGTTGCCGCGGCTGTCGGCGGCGAGGGCTGGGATGCCGTCCGCGCCTATATCTATGGCAGCGACCGCGGCAGGATCGGCATGCTGGCGACCAATATCGCCGAGGCGGCCAACGCCGGTGACCCCCTGGCCCTTGCCGTATTGGCCGATGCCGGGCGGGAACTGGCGCGGCTGGCGCAGGCGCTGAGCGGGCGCGTGGGGCCACGCCCCGTCGCCTTTATCGGCGGCATCGTCTCCCTCCATCCGGTGATCGTCGAAACGTTGAGCGCATCCCTGCCCGGCACCAAACTGGTTTTTCCCCGCATCGACGCCGCCGCCAGAGCCGCGGCGCTGGCGCGGGATTTTTCGATCACGGGGTAAACGGGAGCGCGTCGGTACTTGGCGCGAATCCCTCGGCTCCATCGCCCCCTCCCCCTTGAGGGGAGGGCCGGGGTGGGGGTGCTGCGCCCTCCATCATCGCCGAGTTTGTGAAGACCGCAGAACCCCCACCCTCGATCCCTCCCCTCAAGGGGGAGGGAGGCGCAAGAACTGATCGCCCGCGAGACCTAGGTGGTCCGGGGGGCACTCGGTGTCACCCCGGCGAAAGCCGGGGTCCAGTTTCCTCGGTGGCTTCATTGAAACTGGTTCCCGGCTTTCGCCGGGATGACACGCATCGGAGGGAAGAGCCGAGGGTTTCAAGCCAAGAGCCCCGAGCCCGTCAGCGGTTCTCGAGGCCGTTCTGTTCGCGCTGCTCGCGGATGTAGTCGCGCTGTTCGATCGTGGTTGCGCGCAGTTGGACGAGACCGGCGCGAACGGTTGCCAGCGCCACGGCGTACTTGGTCTTCGAGGTATAGCCATTGGGATGGGCCTCGTCCCAGGCCAGGGCCTCCCCCATCAGGCGGACCAGTTTCTTGATGTCGCCGAAGGCATATTCGTTGATCGGGCGGCCGACGCTTTCCGACAGGGCCGAGAACAATTGCTGGTCGGTATCGGCAGGCCCCGCATCGCGGGCGACGAGATCGAAGCGGTAGCGCAATTGCCCGATATAGAACCAGCGGATAGCCTCATCATAGTCCCCGGCAGCGAAGAGTTGCGAAGCCAATTGGTAGAAGCCGGCCGGATGCATGGTCTCGGCTTCGGCGATCAGCTCGTCCGCCGACATATCACTGGTATCCTGCCCATGGACTGGAGACAGAGTGAGCGAGAACGCCACGAACATCGCCGCCCAATAGGGTTTCAAGGCCATTCTGCGCTCCCTCGTCAGGTCGCCGCCATTTCCTCACTCACCTGCGCACAGGATTGCAGGAACCGGCGGACAGTCTCGGCATCGGCCTGCTTACGATAAGCGATATTAAGCGGCACGGTGAAGCCGCCACGCGGCACCAATGGCCGATAGGTCAAAGTGCGCAATTGCAGCGATTGCAGGGAACTCGGCACCACGGCGATGCCGAAGCCCGCTGCCGCCATGTTGATGGCGGCCATGATGCGCTGGGTTTCGTCGACCACGCGCGGCGTCAGCCCCTTGCGGGCGAACTCGGTCAGCAGCATGTCGCCAATGCCCGAACCATTGGCCTGCCGGTAGACGATCAGGTTCTCGCCGGCCAATTCCTCGATGGTGATTTCGGACTGCTCCGTCAGCCGGTGCCGCGCCGGCAGGGCGACCACCATTTCCTCCTGCGTCAACGTCTGGCTCGACAGCGACGGATAGCGGTTTACCGGCGAGCGCACGAAGGCGACGTCCAGCCGCTCCTGCTCGACCTGGTAGAGCAGGTCGTGATTGGCGCCCTCCTCGATCTTGAGCGACACGAGCGGATAATCGGCACGGAATCGCTCGATGATCATCAGCGTATGGAGGTGCAGCGAGGCGGAACTGGTGAAGCCGACACGCACCGAACCTTCCTGCCCGAGATCGAATTGGCGCACCCGCGCCACCGCTTCGCCGGCCACCGCCAGCACTCGCCGCGCATCGCCCAGGAACACTTTGCCGGCCGCCGTCAGCGTGATCTTGCGCGGGCTGCGGGCGAAGAGCTGCACCCCCAATTCTTCCTCAAGCGCTTGAATCTGCTTGGAAAGCGGAGGCTGGTGAATATTGAGCCGCTGGGCGGCCCGGGTCATGTGCTCTTCCTCGGCGACGGCCACGAAGTAGCGCAGATGGCGCAATTCCATGCAAAAATTCCAGGTTGGGAGGCTCGGGGTTTCGATACCCAAAGCGTATTAATTGGCTATGAATATGGTATTTTACCGCAGCTGGAATATCAATCTAAGCTGATGGCTTATGGACGCCGCCTGCCTCCAAGAAAATTTCGACCCCATGAGGTCGGCGGGCGGGGAAAAGCTGCTTGGGAGGGCGGCGGAGGAAAAACAAACTTGTCGGCAAGCCGAAAGGTACGGATTTGATACCTTTCAGATATCAATAAAAGACTGGTCGAGCCTTTACGCGGGTGGCGAAATGCCATCCCTTCCGGAGGAGATCGCCAAGCGCCATAATGGCAAGAGAGCTTGGCGAGATTGGAAATCACAAGCCCGCATCTGCGGGAGGAGACTTGAATGAACAGACGTCACCTGATCGCTGGCGCCATGCTGGCTATCGCCACCCTCAGCACCCCCGTGCTGGCACAGGAATATCCGACCAAGCCGATCCGCGTGGTCGTACCCTATGCCGCCGGCGGCGTGTCCGACCTGGTGGCCCGCATTCTCGGTGAAAAGCTGACCCAGTATTGGGGCCAGCAGATCGTCATCGACAACCGCCCGGGCGCCGGCGGCACCGTGGGCCTGCAGACCATGGTGCGCGAAGCCGATGCCGGCTACACCGTGCTCATGGGCACCTCGAGCGAAGTGACCATCGCCCCCGTGTTCAACCCCGACAATGCGGCGACCGCAGGGGCCAAGACCGTGGCCATCGTCACCGGCAGCCCCATGGTGCTGGTCGCCAATGCCGATACGCCCTATAGCGATTGGGCCGGCTTCATCGAAGCCGCCAAGGCCGCGCCCGATCCGCTGGCCTTCTCGTCGGCCGGCAATGGCACCATCACCCACATCACCGGCGAAGCCGTGGCGCTGGCCGCCGGCGTGCCCATGCTCCACATCGCCTATAATGGCGGCTCGCCAGCGACCATGGCCGCCGTTGCGGGCGAAGTGCCGCTCAATCTCGCCACCGTCTCCACCGCCTTCCCCCATATCCAGGATGGCAGCATCAAGGCGCTGGCCGTGACCTCGGCCGAGCGTTTCCCCGATCTGCCGGACGTGCCGACCGTGGCCGAGCTGACCGGGCAGGATTTTGACTTCTCGATCTTCGTGCACCTGACCGTGCCGGCCGATACCGACCAGGCGATCATCGACAAGCTCAATGCCGGCATCCAGCAGGCCCTTGGCGAAGCCGATGTGCAGCAGCAGCTCAAGGACATCGCCAATGTCGAAGTCGGCCTTTATGGCGACGACGCCCAGGCGCGCGTCGATGCCGACCGCGAAAAGGCCCGCACCGTCATCGAAACGGCCAAGATCGTTCTCGAATAACCATCCCGACGCATGGCAGGGCCGCCGCCCGGCCATGCGTCCTGCTTTTTTTGGATCGAGATGACCAGAAACATCGATTTTCTCGCCGGCCTGCTCTTCGTCGTGCTCGGCATCGCCGCCGGCATCGGTGCCGTCGGCTATCGCTTCGGCACCCCGTCCAATATGGGCGCCGGCTTCGTGCCCCTGTGCCTTTCCGTCATCGTCGCCTTGCTCGGCGTCGGCATCATCATCAAATCGCGTAGCAGCAGCGAGGAAAAGCTCTCCGTCGGCAATCTGTGGCCGCTCGCCGTCATCGTGGTGGCGCTGATCCTGTTCGCCCTGCTGCTGCGGCCCCTGGGCTTTGCGCTGACCGCCGTGGCGACCACCTTCGTCGTGACCTTCGCCGGTCCCCGGATCACGCTGTTGCAGCGGGTTCTCCCATCGGTGATCCTCGCGGTCTTCTCGACCATCATTTTCATCACGCTGCTCGGTCTGCCCATTCCGATCTGGCCGGCATTCCTGGGCTGAGGCGACAATGGATCTCATCAATCATCTGCTGCTGGGCTTTTCGGTCGCCGTCACCTGGCAAAACCTGCTCTACTGCTTTGCCGGCGTGTTCATGGGCACGCTGATCGGCGTGCTGCCCGGCCTCGGGCCGATCACCACGGTTGCCCTGCTGCTGCCCCTGACCTTCTCGCTCGAGCCGACCTCGGCGCTGATCATGCTCGCGGGCATCTATTACGGCGCCCAGTATGGCGGCTCCACCACCGCCATCCTCGTCAACCTGCCGGGCGAGGCCACCTCGGTCATCACCGCGCTCGACGGCTACAAGATGGCCCGCATGGGCCGCGCCGGCCCGGCCCTCGGCATCGCCGCCATCGGCTCGTTCATCGCCGGCACCTTCGCCACCTTCGTCATCGCCGGCTTCGCCCCCATTCTCGGCTCGGTGGCGCTGAAATTCGGCGCGGTCGAATATTTCTCGCTGATCCTGTTCGGCCTCGTCGCCTCGATCATCCTGGCGCAAGGCTCGGTCCTGAAGGCGCTCGCCATGGTGGCGCTCGGCCTCCTGCTCGGTCTCGTCGGCACCGACGTCACCAGCGGCGTCGACCGCTACACTTTCGGCTTTTCGGAACTCGCCGACGGCATCAGCTTCGTCGTCCTCTCCATGGCCATTTTCGGCATCGCCGAAGTGGTGACCAATCTGCAGCAGGGCGAGCAGACCCATGGCCATGTCAGCGAGATCAAGAGCGTATTGCCGACCAGGGAAGATATGAAGCAGTCGGCGCCGTCCATCGTCCGCGGCACGCTTCTGGGCTCCGTGCTCGGCCTCCTGCCCGGTGGTGGTGCCCTGCTCGCCTCCTTCGCCGCCTATACGCTCGAACGGCGCGTCGCCAAGGCGCCGCGCAATTTCGGCGAAGGCGATATCCGTGGCGTCGCGGCGCCGGAGGCGGCCAACAATGCCGGGGCGCAGACCTCGTTCATCCCCATGATCACGCTCGGCCTGCCCGCCAATCCGGTGATGGCCATGATGATCGGCGCCATGATGATCCAGGGCATCCAGCCGGGCCCGCAGGTGATGACCACCCAGCCGAACCTCGTCTGGGGCCTCATCGCCAGCATGTGGATCGGCAATCTGATGCTGATCATCCTCAACCTGCCGCTGGTGCGCATCTGGATCGCACTGCTCAAGGTGCGCTATGTCTACCTCTTCCCCGGCATCATCCTGTTTTGCTGCATTGGCGCCTATTCGGTTCATAACGCCAGCTTCGATATTCTCGTAATGGCGGCATTGTCGGTTGTTGGCTTCATCTTCGTGAAGCTCAAATGCGAGCCCACGCCGCTGGTGCTGGGTTTCATCCTCGGCCCCATGCTCGAAGAGAATTTGCGCCGGGCTTTGCTCATCTCGCGCGGCGATTTTTCGGTGATGGTCACCCACCCCATCAGCCTCGGCTTCCTCATCGCCGCCGTTGCGCTGCTGGCCTCGGTCGCCATTCCGGGCGTGCTGTCGCTGCGCAAGACGGCCATGGCCGAATAGCAAAATCTTCAGGGGCGCGCGGGTTTTCCGCGCCCCTGCCGCTATATCAGTCTTCTCGACGAATCCCCCTCGGCATGCACAAGATCACGCTCCGCTGACCCGGCGGTCGGCCGGCATTTCCTGGAGGCACGCCATGTCTTTCGTCATCCCCGCCCCCGAGCAGCCTTCCGTCGCCGTTGCCGGCGAACCCGGCCGCTTTCCGGTGCGGCGCATTTTCTGCGTCGGACGCAATTATGCCGACCATGCGCGCGAAATGGGCAAGGACCCAGATCGCGAGCCGCCCTTCTTCTTCATGAAGCCGGCCGATGCCGTGGTCGAAAGCGGTGCCACCATCCCCTACCCGCCGGAAACCTGCGATCTCCATCATGAAATCGAACTGGTGGTGGCGCTCGGCAAAGGCGGCTCGGCCCTGCCGGTCGAGGAGGCCAGATCGCTGATCCTCGGCTATGGCGTCGGCATCGATCTGACCCGCCGCGACCTCCAGGCCAAGGCCAAGGAAATGGCACGGCCCTGGGACTGGGCCAAAGGCTTCGATAATTCAGCGCCTTGCGGGCCGCTCCACCGGGTCGAAAAGGTCGGCCATATGGAAACGGGGCGCATCTGGCTCGCTATCAATGGCGACGTCCGGCAAGAGGGAGACCTTGCCGAAATGATCTGGCCGGTGGCGGAGGTCATCTCCTTCATCAGCCATTCCATGCAGCTCAAGCCCGGCGATCTCATCTTTACCGGCACGCCGGCCGGCGTCGGCGCCGTGGAGCGCGGGGATGTCATGACCGGTGGAGTCGAAGGTCTTGGCGACATCCGGATAACCATCGGTCAATAGCGGCACCGGCTCCATTTCTTCCCTGTTGCAAAATCGCGCCCGGCATCCTTAAAACCTTGAGGCGCCCTATATTGGCGGCGTCCTCGTCTCGCTGGAAATCCTACGATGATCCTCAAGACCATCCTCGCCGCCCTTGCCTTCACCGCGCTCACAATGGCCGGATATGCCCAGGAGGCCGCGGCGCCTGCATCGAGCCTGCCCGGCGGCGCCAATTCCCTGCAGGAGACCTATCGGGACTGGCAGGTCGCCTGCATCCAGCAGGATGCCGGAAAGCGCTGCGCCATGCTGCAGCAACAGGCCCAGCAGAACGGGCAGCGCGTGTTGAGCATCGAACTGACCGCGCGGGCCGGCGAAACCGGCCTCAATGGCGTGCTGGTCCTGCCTTTCGGGCTTGCACTCGAAGCCGGGGTGACGGTGCAGGTCGACGAAACCGGCTCGCCGCAACCGCTGCGGTTCAGCACCTGCCTGCCGGCAGGCTGCCTCGTGCCCCTCAGCTTCAATGAAGCCATGCTGGGGGAACTGCGCGCCGGCACCAGCCTCAATATCAACGCCACGTCGATCGCCAACAACCAGGCCGTGGTGCTCAGCGTTTCGCTGGCCGGATTTTCTGCCGCGCAGGAACGAACACAGGCGCTCGCCCAGTAAAAACAACGAGATCAGCCAAGTAAAACGCCAATAGACTTCGCCGATTTGTCATGCAAATCGGCTAGGCCTTTTCGGATCATCCGGAATTGGCCATGCGTTGTGCTATATGCTTTGTCCCGCCGCCTCAGGATGCGCTGACGCTTGCGGCGGCGCATTGGCTTCGGCGCGACCCCTATTCGGGAGCAAAGGTATCGCGGCCGGTCGAGGGGCTGGTGGAGGAAGACCACGCCTATGTCACGGCGGCGCCGCGCCGCATGGGATTTCACGGTCTTTTGAAGCCACCCTTCTCGCTGGTGCCGGACAAGCGCGTCGAGGATGTGGAAGCCGCGCTCGAAAACTTCGCCCGCCGCACCGGCACGGTGCGGATCGATCGCATGCGCATTGCCCTCATCGATACCTTCTTCGCCCTGGTGCCGACCGAACGCAGCCCCGATCTCGATGAATTGGCGGCCGATATCGTCATCGGTTTCGACGGATTCCGCGATCCGCCCGGCGAGAACGATATGCGCCGCTTCGATGTCAGCCGGCTCGATGCACGCCAGTTCGCCAATCTCATCGCCTGGGGGCACCCCAATGTGCTCGACAAGTTCCGCTTCCGCATGACGCTGACCGGGCCGATCGACGCCATCGAGCGCGATCATGTAGCGACGGTCCTCACCCGCCATTTCGGCGAACTGGCGAGCGCGCCGGTCACGATTTCCCAGGTGGCCCTGTTCGTCGAGCCGGAGCCGCACGCGCCCTTTCTCGTTCACTCGGTGCATCGGCTCGGCGCCAAGAGCCAGCGCAAGATCGCGTAACCCCTCACCCGCCCTTCGGGCACCCTCTCCCGCAAGGGGAGAGGGGGTAGCACCACGCCTCTCCATGCACCGGTCTCCCTTCTCCCCCCGTGGGAGAAGGTGGCGCGTAGCGCCGGATGAGGGGGAATCAAGCCGGAAACAAGGTCCAGCGCTTGGGACGAAAGGCGATGCGGCTTTTTTCGCCGGCGGGATGGTCGAAGGGCAGATCGATTTCGACGAGATGCCCGGCCCCGCCGATCTCGAGTTCCACCCTGCGCGTGCCGCCAACCCGGCGGGAGGTTGCGACCACGCCGGCCAAGGACGGGCCTTCCTCGACCAGTTCCACATCATGGGGGCGGAAGAACAGCTTGGACACGCCGGCTGAAGCCTCGCCCGCCGGCAGGCCGATGGCGCGGCCGCCGACCCATAGTTCGCCATTTTCCACCGTGACCGGCAATTCGCTGGAATCGCCGATGAAGCCGAAAACGAAGGGCGAAGCCGGATGGTCGTAGACGGCATCGGGCGAGCCGACCTGCTCGATCCTGCCCTGGCTCATGACGCAGAGCCGGTCGGCCAGTTCGAGCGCTTCTTCCTGATCGTGGGTCACGAAGACCGTGGTGTGCCCGGTGCGGTCGTGAATCTCGCGCAGCCATTTCCTCAGTTCGCGCCGCACCTGTGCATCGAGCGCGCCGAAGGGCTCGTCGAGCAGCAGCACGCTCGGCTCCGTCGCCAGCGCCCGGGCCAGCGCCACGCGCTGGCGCTGGCCGCCTGAAAGCTGGTTGGGATAGCGTTTTTCGAGACCCGAGAGTTGGACGAGATCGAGCAGTTCCAGCGCCCGGCGACGGATTTCGGCCGCAGGCGGACGGGTGGCGCGCGGGCGGACATCGAGGCCGAAGGAGACGTTTTCGAGCACGGTCATATGCCGGAACAGCGCATAATGCTGGAAAACGAAACCGATATTGCGCTCCTGGACGCTCTTTTCCGAAGCGTCGGTATCGCCGAAGAAAATCTTGCCGGCGGTGGGCATTTCGAGCCCGGCGATGAGGCGCAACAGCGTCGTCTTGCCCGAACCGGACGGCCCGAGCAGCGCGATCAGTTCACCGGAGTGGATGTCGAGCGTAACGTCGTGGAGCGCGGGGAACCGGTCGAATTCCTTGCGCACGTTCTCAACGCGAACTTCCATATGAACAGTCTTTCCCGGGTTTAGTGGCGGCCCGTAGCCGCGAGTTCATCGCCATAGCGCCATTCGAGCACGGACTTCAGCACCAGTGTCAACAGGGCCAGGAGCGCGAGCAGCGAGGCCAGCGAGAAGGCGGCGACGGCGTTGTATTCATTGTAGAGGATTTCGACCTGGAGCGGCATGGTCGTGGTCTGGCCGCGGATCTTGCCCGAAACCACGGCGACAGCGCCGAACTCGCCCATGGCGCGCGCATTGCAGAGCAGGACGCCATAAAGCAGACCCCAGCGGATATTGGGCAGGGTCACGCGCCAGAAGGTCTGCCAGCCATTCGCCCCCAGCGACAGCGCCGCTTCCTCGTCGCCCGTGCCCTGATCCTGCATCAGCGGAATCAGCTCGCGCGCGACGAAAGGGAAGGTCACGAAAATCGTAGCGAGAACGAGGGCCGGCAGCGCGAACAGCACGTCGATGCCATAGGATTTGAGCCATGGCCCCAATAGGCTTCCCGCCCCGAACAGCAGGACATAGACGAGGCCCGAAATCACCGGCGACACCGAAAACGGCAAGTCGATCAGGGTAATGAGGAAGGCCTTGCCCTTGAACTCGAACTTGGCGATGGCCCAGGAGGCGGCAAGGCCGAAGACGACATTGAGCGGCACGGCGATGGCCGCGACCAGCAGCGTCAGCCGGATCGAGGCCTGCGCGTCTGGCTCGGTCAGAGACGCAAAGAATACGCCGACGCCCTGCCGCAAGGCTTCGGCGAAGACCGCCCCGAGCGGCAGGACCAGAAACAGCGCCATGAAGGCGAGGCAGATGACAATGAGCAGCCATTGCACCGGCCGGCTTTCATTGGTGGGACTAGCTGCCATAACCGAACCTCCTGCGGCTCCAGGCCTGGATGAGATTGATGGCAAAGAGCATGGCGAAGGAAATCAGCAGCATCACCGCCGCGATCACCGTGGCGGCGGTATAGTTGAACTCCTGCAGGCGGATATAGATGAGCAGCGGCGCGATCTCCGACACGAAGGGGATATTGCCGGCAATGAATATGATCGAGCCATATTCCCCCACCCCGCGCGCCAGCGCCAGCGCGAAACCGGTCAATATGGCCGGCACGAGGCCGGGCAGGATGATGCGGGTGACGGTCTGGAAACGGGTCGCGCCCAGCGTGGCGCTCGCCTCCTCGACCTCCCGGCTCACCTCCTCGAGCACCGGCTGGACGGTGCGCACCACGAAAGGCAGGCCGATGAAGATCATGGCAATGGTGATGCCGATGGGCGTGTAGGCGATACGAATGCCAAAGGGCGCGAACAGCCCGCCGATAATGCCGTTGGGCGCATAGATGGCGGTGAGCGCGATGCCGGCGACGGCCGTGGGCAGCGCGAAGGGCAGATCGACAATGGCATCGAAGACGCGCCGACCGGGAAAGCGGTAGCGCACCAGCACCCAGGCGATCAGCGTGCCGAAAACGACATTGACCGCCGCCGCGATGAGGGCCGTGGTGAAGCTGACGCGCAACGAGGCGAGCACGCGCGGATCGGTGGCGGCAGCCCAGAAGCCGCCAAAACCCAGCCCGGCGGACCGGATGGCCAACGCCACCAGCGGTATCAGAATGATGAGGGAGAAATAGGCGAGGGTGAAGCCGAAGGTCAGCCCGAAACCGGGGATGACGCTCGGCCGCCGGAATCGCCAGCCATCCCTTATGGGGCTGGCTGCACTCATGGTTCGCGGCCTCCTGCCGATCTTCCGGCGCCGTTTTTCATCATCTCCAGCTCCCCTGATGATGGAGGCGAAAGACTACTCGAAAGCTAGTGTATGGCAAGGGCCGGCAAAGCGCAGGATTCGCAACCGGTAAAACGCCTTACCCTTGACGGCCCTTCGGACAGAAAATGATTGCGGCGCTTTCCGGTTTCAGCGGCCTCGCGCAATTTCATTCCCCATCGGCGGCGAGGTCCCTGCACGCGAAAAGCCTCCGTGAGCTTGTCATTCTGAGCCGCTAGGGTGAGGGTGGTGAAAGTGGGCAGATCGAGGGAGCAGGTCCGTGCACACGAATTCCATTTCGGGTCAGGATAGTGTCATATCGCGCGCCGAGGGATTGATGGCGGGCGAAAAGGGCTTTGCGCGGTTTCTGAAAGCGGCGGCGCTGGCGACGGACAGGGAGGATCTGGCACATATCGCCGCCGACCGGTTCGAGGCCATATTGCGCCGCTCCTACGAGCATCTGCGCGAAAGGGACGGCTCGGCGAGCGTCACCATCATCACCCCGCCACAGGCGGGGAGCGACCCGCTGGTCATCGATATCATTTCCCCCGACATGCCGTTCATCGTCGATAGCGCCCTTGCGGCGGTGCGGTATGCCGGCGGCACGATCAGGCTCTTCAGCCATCCGGTGGTCCGGCTTGCCGATGGCGACGTCGCCGATGATGGCCGGCCGGTCAGCGTGCTTCACATCCATAGCGATCCGGTTGCCGATATCGGCGTGCTGAAAGCCGAGATCGAGGCGACGATGGAGGCCGTCGCCGAAGCCGTCAGGGACTGGCGCCCCATGCTGGAGCGGCTGCGCGAGGCCAGCGCCGAGCTTTCCGCGCTCGAAAGCGGCGTCAGCCGGCGCGACGAAGCGCTCGCCTTCATCGACTGGTTGGGCGAGAACAACTTCACCTTTCTCGGCATGCGCGAATATCGCCTCGCGGGCAATCATCTCCTGCCCATCGAAGGCAGCGGCCTCGGCATATTGCGCGACGAGACGGTCAAGGTCCTGCGCAGCGGCGCCGAATTCGTCGATTCGACGCCCCAGCATGCCGATTTCATGGCCTCGCTCGATCCCCTGATGGTGACCAAGGCCAATATCCGCGCCCTCGTGCATCGGCGCGCGCATATGGATTATGTCGGCATCAAGCTCTATGGCGCCCATGGCACGCCGGCGGGCGAATTGCGCATCGTCGGCCTCTTCACCGCCCAGGCGCAGGCCCTGCCCCATACCGAGGTGCCGCTGATCCGGCGCAAGATCACCGACGTCATGGCGCGCTCGGGCTACGACCCCACCGGCCATGACGGACGCGCCTTGATGAATGCGCTCGACACCTATCCGCGCGACGAGCTGTTCCAGATCGACGGCGAAACGCTGTTCGAATTCGCCATGGTCATCGCCGGGCTCCATGACCGGCCGCGCGTCCGGGTGCTGCCGCGTGTCGACCGCTTCGACAATTTCGTCTCCGTCCTCGTCTATGTGCCGCGCGACCGCTATGACAGCCAGGCCCGCGCCGACATCGCGCGCTACCTCGCCGAAGCCTATGACGGGCGCGTTTCGGCCTATTACCCGCATTTTCTCGAGGCCGAACTGGTGCGGGTGCATATCATCATCGGGCGCAATGGCGGGCCGACGCCGCGCCCGGCGCGCGCCGATCTCGAAGCCCGGGTCGAGGCGCTGACGCGCGGCTTTGGCGATACGCTCGCCGCAGCGGCCGCCGATCCCGCCATGGTCAGCGATTATCGCAACGCCTTTTCGGCCGCCTATCAGTCGCGCAACAGGCCGGAGGAAGCGCTGACCGATATCGGCGTGCTGCAATCGCTGGCCGATGGGCGCATCGCCATTCGCCTCCATCCGCATATGGGCAAGGATGGCGCGGTGGGGCTCAAATTCTACCACCATGCCGAGGCCATTCCGCTCAGCGACCGCGTGCCGATGATCGAGCATTTCGGCTTCCGCGTCATCGACGAGCGCACCTATACGGTGCTGCCGCGCGACGGGGTGGAACGCTATATCCATGACATGGTGATCGCGCCGGCGGAGGGAACGTTCGATCCCCTATCCATGGCCGAGCCGCTCGAAACCGGGCTCATGGCGGTTTGGGAAGGCCGCGCCGAGAGCGATGCGCTCAACACGCTGGTGGTCCGGACGGGGCTCGGCTGGGACGATGCGGCGCTGTTGCGGGCGCTGTCGCGCTATCTCAGGCAGGTCGGCATTTCCTATTCGCAGCGCTATATCGCCCAGGTGCTGGTGACCCAATCGGTGGCCGCGGCGGCGCTGGTGCGCCTGTTCCGGGCGCTGCATGATCCCGAGGCCGCCAGCGAGCCTGACGCGGAAGCCGCGCGGGCGGAGATTGCCGAAGCGCTCGAGGCCATGGCTTCGCTCGATGAAGACCGGATCGTGCGGCGCTTCTTCAACCTGGTGGAAGCATCCCTGCGCACCAATGCCTTCCAGCGCGATGCGGAAGGACAAAGGCGGCCGGCCCTCGCCATCAAGTTCGACAGTGCCAGGGTCGAGGGCATGCCGGCTCCAAAGCCCTTCCGCGAAATCTTCGTCTATTCGCCGCGCGTCGAGGGTGTGCATCTGCGTTTCGGCGCCATTGCCCGTGGCGGCATACGCTGGTCGGACCGGCCGGAGGATTTCCGCACCGAAGTGCTGGGATTGGTCAAGGCGCAGCAGGTCAAGAATGCGGTGATCGTGCCGGTCGGCGCCAAGGGCGGGTTCGTGCCCAAGCGGCTGACGATCGGCATGGCGCGCGAAGCCTTCCAGGCGGAAGGCATCGCCAGCTACACCATCTTCATCGGCGCCCTGCTCGACATCACCGACAATCTGGCGCTGAACGAAGTCACGCCGCCGGCCGATACCATGCGGCGCGATGGCGACGACCCCTATCTGGTCGTTGCCGCCGACAAGGGCACGGCCAGCTTTTCCGATACCGCCAACGGCATCGCCGTCAGCCGCGATTTCTGGCTCGGCGATGCCTTCGCCTCGGGTGGTTCCTCCGGCTATGACCACAAGAAGATGGGCATTACCGCGCGCGGCGCCTGGGAAGCGGTGAAACGCCATTTCCGCGAAATGAACCGCGATATCCAGACCGAGCCGTTCACCGTTGCCGGCGTCGGCGATATGAGCGGGGACGTGTTCGGCAATGGCATGCTGCTGTCGCCGGAAATCAGGCTGGTCGCCGCCTTCGACCACCGCGACATCTTCATCGACCCGACGCCCGACGCGGCGGCGAGCTTTGCCGAGAGGCGGCGTCTCTTCACCCTGCCCCGTTCGAGCTGGCAGGACTATGACAAGGACCTGATCTCGGAAGGCGGCGGCGTCTTCTCGCGCGGGCTCAAATCCGTGCCGCTTTCCGCGCAGATGCGGGCCATGCTCGGCATCGAGGCGGCGTCGGCGACACCGGCCGAGATCATCTCTGCCATCCTGTCTGCCGATGTGGACCTGTTATGGTTCGGCGGCATCGGCACCTATATCCGCGCCAGCGGTGAAACCGACGCGGAAGTCGGCGACCGCGCCAACGACGCCATCCGCATCACCGCGCCCCAGCTGCGCGCCAAGGTGATCGGCGAAGGCGCCAATCTCGGCGTCACCCAGCGGGCCCGCGTCGAATATGGACTCGCCGGCGGGCGCATCAATTCTGACGCCATCGACAATTCGGCCGGCGTCAATTCTTCCGACCTCGAGGTCAATATCAAGATCGCGCTGGCGCCGCTGGTCGCGGCCGGCACGCTGACCGAGGAAGAGCGCAACGCCTTTCTGATGACGCTGACCGAGGAAGTGGCGGCGCTATGCCTGCGCAACAACTATCTGCAGACGCTGGCGCTGTCGCTGGCCGAACGGGCGGGCCTCGCCGAGCTGCCCGAGCATCGCCAGTTGATGGAGGCGCTGGAAAGCCGTGGGCTACTCGACCGCGCCGTGGAATTCCTGCCGGAGAATGCCGCGCTCGACGCGCGGGCTGCGTCAGGCAAGGCGCTCACCCGGCCGGAGCTGGCGGTGCTGCTCGCCTATGCCAAGCTCTCGCTCTATGCGGACTTGCTCGAAGCACCGGCGATCGATAGCGATTATCTCGCCGGCGAACTGTTCCACTATTTCCCGGAAACGCTGCACACCGCCTATCCCGAGGCGGTGACGCAGCATCGGCTGAAGCGCGAAATCGTCGCCACCGTCATCAGCAACGCCCTCATCAACCAGGGCGGGCCGGCATTCATCAACGAGATGCGCGCGGCGACGAGCGCCAGCCCCGGCGAAATCGCCCTCGCCTATGTGGCGACGCGCGATATCTATAGCCTCGCCGCGCTCCATGCCGAAATCGACACGCTCGACGGCAGAATCGACGGCGAAGTGCAGCTTGAGCTTTATGCCGAGGCCGAGGCGCTGGTGCGGCGCGAGACCCTGTGGTTCCTGCGTAATGCCGATGTGACGCAGGGCCTGGCCGATCTCGTGGCGCGGCACAAAGCGGGTGTCGCGGCGCTGGGGGACGTGCTCGGCACCGCCCTGCCGGAACAGCTTGCCGCCAATGTCGCGGCTTCAGCGCAGGCGCTCGGCGAAAAGGGCGTGCCGACCAGCCTCGCGCGGCGGGTCGCCGAACTCTCCGTGCTCTCCTATGCCAGCGACATCGTGCTGGTCAGCGAGCGCTGCGGCGTTGCCCTCAGCGAGGGCGCAGCCGCCTTTTTCGGCGTCTTCGCACTGTTCGATCTCTGGCCGGTCATCGAACAGGGGCGGGATATCGTCCTTGCCGATCGCTTCGACCGCATGGCGCTCGACCGGGCCCAGGCCAATCTGATGCGGGCGCTGCGCGATCTCACCACGGATGTGCTCAATACCGACGCAGGACCGGCGTCGAGCCGGCTGAACACCTGGCACGAACAGCGTCGGGCGGGCATCGAGCGGGCGGTGGCCGCCGTCGCAGAAATGACTCAAGGCACGGTCAGCGTATCGCGGCTTTCCGTAGCCGCCGGCCTTCTCGCCGACCTTGCCCGCGAAATCTGAGACCGCAAAGGACAGGATAATAATGATACAATTCGCCAGGCCGTTTCTTGCCGCGGTGCTTCTCAGCCTCTCCGCCACGAGTGCCGTATTGGCGCAGGATGACGCCGGCATGATGGATTGTCGGCAATTGGCCGAGAAGCTGGTCTCGGTCACGCCGGGCGGCGTAGAGGCCGTCGAAAATGGCTGTCAGTTCACCGATCTTGTCGCCGATTTCGACACCTATAATCGCTGGCATATCGGCAAGGCCGTGGTGGCCGGAACCGATATCCTCGCCGCATTCGAGGCCAAGGCTCTGCCACCGATGCTCGAAGTGAGCCTCGAGGACGTCGTGTTCTCGCCCGAGTTGGGCGATGGCGTCAGCCAATATATTATCGAGGCGCAGCAGGTCGGATTCTCCGCTCATCTCGCCTATCACTGGGATGAAGCCGCCGGCCTCGTTTCTGTGGACGATCTGAGCCTGACGGGGCCGCATATCGGCCATGGCGCCCTGTCGATGAGGATGCATCTCGAACAATTGCCGGCTTTGTCGGAAGAAGGCCCGCCCGCCGGAAGCATCGAGACCTTGTCCATCACGCTCGACAATGAAGGCCTGTTCGAAACGATGATGGTTCCGTTTCTTGTGGGCTCCCTGCCCTATGGCGACGATCCGCGCCCGGCGATCGCCAAATATCAGGCCGCCATCGTCAAGGCGATCGCGGCACTGCCGGATGAGACGCTCGACGAGGACGGAAAGAGCGCGGCGGTGCATTTCGTCGAATCCTTTCCCCACCCGACCGGTCGCTATGAATTCGGTTTCTCTGCGGATGAACCGATCGGCGTCGCGGCGCTGGCGAGCATCAACACCATCCCCGGCCTGTTGCGCCTGCTGCCCGATCTCACCATGACGGCGAGCCACGTCCCGGCGGAGTGATGCCAAAGTCGCCCTTGTCACCCCGGCGCCGGTAACGACACTGGCGCCATCGTTCCCACAGAGTTCTTCCCCATGCCCCAGACCCTCGCCCAATGGCTCACAGCCCAGACCGACACAGCGCACGATCTTGCCGGTGTGGTCGAGACCATCGCCGCCGCCTGTGCTGAAATCGCCGGCGTGCTGCGGCTGGCGCCGCTGATGGGCCAGACCGGGCTCGCAGGCGCCACCAATGTGCAGGGGGAAGCGCAAAAACAGCTCGACGTCATCTCGAACGATATTTTTATCAAGCACTTACGCCAGAATGCACAGGTCTCGATTCTGGTCTCGGAAGAGCTGGATGAAGCGCTTCACATGGAGAATCGGGGGCCCTATCTGGTCGCCTGCGATCCCTTGGACGGTTCTTCGAATCTCGACGTAAACGTGACTGTGGGCTCGATTTTTTCCATTCTGGCGGTCGATGCCGAAAAGCCCGAATTGCTGCAGAAGGGCACACGGCAGCTTGCCGCGGGCTATGCCGCTTACGGGCCGTCGACCAGCCTCGTGCTGACCTTCGGGCGCTCGGTGGCCTGCTTTACGCTCGACGACAAGGGCATGTTCATGCTCTCGGCGGATGCGATTTCTGTGCCCGGGGAAACCGGCGAATATGCCATCAATTCGGCCCGCGAACGCTTCTGGGATGACGCCACCAGGGCCTATGTCGCCGAGAATGTCGCCGGGGAAACCGGCGCTGCCGGCAAGCGCTACAATATGCGCTGGATCGGCTCGATGGTCGCCGATATTCACCGCATCCTGATGCGCGGCGGCATCTTCATGTATCCGCTCGACAGCGAGACCGTCAGCAAGGGCGGCCGGCTGCGCCTGCTCTACGAAGCCAATCCCATGTCGATGCTGATCGAGGCGGCGGGCGGTGCGGCGACCACCGGTCGCGGCCGTATCCTCGAGGTCGAGCCGACCGGCATTCACCAGCGCATTCCGGTAATCCTCGGCTCTGCCGCGGAAGTGGCGCGGGTCGAGGCGCATTACCGCAAGGTCGGCTGATCCCGGCACGCTGAAATTGCCAGCCCGGCAGCAGCCAAGTATAGACTGGCTCACAAGGCGCCGGCGGACTGAACCGCCGGCCGGGGAGCCATTATGTCCGACGACCATCCGACCCTCGCCCCAACCAATTGGAGCCAGTGGAGCGCCCGCCCCTTCCATCGCCAATGGCTGATGCGGCAGGCCAATAATCTGTTCGATTTCTTCCAGCGTGCCTCGATCAATCCCAGGGGCGGCTTTTACGAACTCGACGATGACGGGCATCCTCTAGCCACCGATAATACCGTGCGTGCCATTCATGGCACCACGCGCATGGTGCACTGCTTCGCCATCGGCAGCCTGATCGGCCGGCCCGGCTCCGACGAGATGGTCGATCACGGCATGCGCTATATCTGGGACAAGCACCGCGACACCAGGCATGGCGGCTATATGTGGTCGCTCGACGACGACCAGCCCAAGGACACCACCAAGCAGGCCTATGGCCACGCCTTCGTGATGCTCGCCGCCTCCAGCGCCAAACTTGCCGGCCATCCCCTCGCCGACCGGATGCTGGCGGACGTGACCGAAGTGCTGGAGCGCCATTTCTGGGACGAGGCACGCGGCGCCGTGCGCGAGGAATTCGGCAATGACTGGTCGGTGATCAGCCCCTATCGCGGCCAGAATTCCAACATGCATTTCACCGAAGCGCTGATGGCCGCCTATGAGGCGACCGGCGACAGGAGCTATCTCGCCAAGGCCGAACGCATCGTCCATCTCATCATCGGCGAACACGCGGCCAATCTCGATTTCCGCGTGGCCGAGCATTTCGACGAGAACTGGCAGCTCGACAGGGACTATCTTGGTTCCGAAATGTTCCGCCCTTCCGGCACTACACCGGGGCATTGGCTGGAATGGTCGAGGCTATTGGTTCAGCTCTGGATTCTCGGCGACAAGCGGATTTCCTGGCTGACCGACGCCGCGCGCCACCTCTTCCGCCAGGCCATCGATCTCGGCTGGGACAAGGCCAATGGCGGCTTTTTCTATACGCTCGACTGGGATAACCAGCCGCTGATGCGCGAAAAGCTCTGGTGGCCGGTCAGCGAAGCCATTGGCGCGGCAGCGTTCCTCTGCGCCTATGACCGCGACCCGTATTTCCAGATATGGTATCGGCGGCTGTGGGATTTTGCGGCCAACCACGTCATCGACCATGAGCGCGGCGGCTGGCGGGCCGAACTCAAGGAAGACCTGACCCCGACCTCGCGCCTGTTCGTGGGCAAGCCGGATATCTATCACGCGCTTCAGGCCTGCCTCATCCCGCTCTATCCGGCGACCGGCAGCCTCACCCATGCGATCATCGAAGCCGATCATCTGAAACGCTGAGGGCACCCGATCCGGCCTCATGCGTTACTGCCCCTGACAACAGGAGGCGCGCATGACGGATCTTTCAGGCAAGGTCGCACTGGTCACGGGGGCTGGCTCGGGCATCGGCAAGGCAACGGCTCTGGCGCTCGCCAAGGCGGGCGCGGCCGTCGCCGCCATGAGCCGGACGGCCGAGGAAGTTGAGAAAACCGCCGGTGAAATTCAGGACGCCGGCGGCACGGCCATGGCGCTGACGGCCGATGTTTCCGACGATGTCGAGATGCGGGCGCTGATGAACCGCATCATCGCCGAGCACAAACGGCTCGATATCGTCGTCGCCAATGCTGGCATCAACGGCGTCTGGGCACCGATCGAGGACCTAGCCCCCGAGGAATGGGACAAGACCATCGCCGTCAATCTGCGCGGCACCTATCTGACCTTGCATTATGCCGTGCCGCATCTCGTGGCTTCGGGCGGCGGCTCGGTCGTTCTCGTCTCCTCGATCAATGGCACGCGCAGCTTCTCGACGCCGGGGGCCAGCGCCTATTCCGTCACCAAGGCCGGCCTCGTCGCCCTGGCGCAGCAGCTCGCGCTGGAACTCGGAAGCCGCAAGATCCGCGTCAATGTCGTCTGCCCCGGCGCCATCGAGACGTCCATCGATGACAGCACCGAGGCGCGCGGCACGGAAAAGGCCGAAGTGCCGATCGAATTCCCCGAAGGGGACATTCCGCTGACGGGCGGAAAGCCGGGCAAGGCCGAAGACGTGGCCGACGCCATATTGTTCCTCGCCTCGGATGGTGCGCGCCACATCACCGGCACCCCCGTCTGGATCGACGGGGGCCAGGGCCTGCTGCGCTAGCAGTTGCAAGCCCGGGCGGGGCCACGTAGATGAGGGGCAATCTTATGAGTGTCCGTCATGTCCCGCCCCACCACCGCACCTGCGGATATTGCCGCAAGAGAGCTGACTGAACTGGCGCTCAACGCGGCAATCGCCGCAGCCGAGGTGATCCGCGATATCTATGCCCACCCGTTCGATGCCGAAGAGAAGGCCGACGGCTCGCCGGTGACGGCGGCGGATTCGGCGGCCGAGGCGGTCATCCTCCAGCATCTTGCAGGAACTGGCATTCCGGTTCTGGCCGAGGAGAGCGTTGCCGCCGGGCGTATTCCGGAACTGGGACGGCGCTATTTCGTCGTTGACCCGCTCGACGGCACCAAGGAATTCATCAAGCGCAATGGCGAGTTCACCGTGAATATTGCGCTGGTGGAAGATGGTGCGCCGGTCATGGGGGCCGTTCTCGTCCCGGTCACCGGCGAGGCCTTTGTCGGCGACCGCTTTGGCGCCTATGTCTGCGATACAGCGAGCGGCACGCCCGGCGGGACGCGCCCGATCCATGTGGCGGAGGCGCAGCCGCCCCGTATCGTTGCAAGCCGTTCACATGGCCACGCCGCCCTCGCAGCGCTCCGCAAGGCGCTCGATATCGACACCGATCTGTCGGTGGGCTCGTCGCTCAAATTCTGCCTGCTGGCGCGCGGCGATGCACAGCTCTATCCGCGCTTCACGCCCACTTCCGAGTGGGACACGGCAGCCGGACAGGCGGTGCTGGAGGCGGCCGGCGGCACCGTCATCACGCTTGACGGAGAGCCGCTCCGCTATGGCAAGCGGCAGGAAAACTTCCTCAACCCGTTTTTCGTCGCCGCCTCCGATGCCGGGCTCGCAGGACGGGCAGTGGCGGAAATCCTTACGATCCTTCAATAATCTACCACCATTGCAACACAGTCTTAACTGCGCTGATCTAAGCGCATGGCCATCGTGCTTGCGCGATGTCGGATCCGACTATATAGCGCCGTCATATATCAGCCCGGTATATGATGGAGTGTCGGGACATGAACATCAGAACGCTGTGTCTGTCGATCCTGTATGAGTGCGAGGCGACGGGCTATGAAATCCGCCGGCTCTGTGTCGAAGGCGAAGGCGCGTATTTCGTCGAAGCTAGCTTCGGCTCGATTTATCCCGCCTTGGCCCGGCTTGAAAATGAGGGCCTGGTCAAGAGCCGCACCGAACAGCAGGACGGCAAGCCGGCCAAGAAAATCTATTCGATTACCGAGGCCGGGCGCGGCGCTTTTACGCAGGCCCTGTTTGAACCGCTGGCTGCGGATGTGTTTCGCAGCTCGTTTTTGTTGTTCGCCCGCTTTGCGCATCTTCTGCCCGCAGAACTGGTGAAAGCACGGCTCGACCAGTATCTGCAACGCACTGTCGAGGACCGAAAAAAACTCGAAAGCATTCTGTCACGGTGCACCAGCAATGCATCCGACACCTGGGTCATCAACTATGGACGTGCGATAATGGACGTTGCGGAGAAGCATCTGCGCACCCATATGCACGAACTGATTACGCTGGCGCGAGCCGAGCCGGCCGAAAAAGACGCGGCTGAATAAGGGGCGAATTCATATGCGTGCATTGTTTTCCTATGGTCTGGCTTTGCTGATCCTCATCGGCGCGGGGCTATGGCTTGCGACCGGAACCCTGGTGATCGGCGGCAATGGCCCCGGCCTGGGTGAACGGCCGATCGTTTCCGTGCTCGAGGGCGAGGAGCATGGTCCCGTGGCGACGACCCTGGCCGATGCCGGAGTGCTGGCCCACCACGAAAGTTCGACCACGGTCGATCCACACCTGACCATCGCCCAGCGCGCCGAAGAGCAGATCGGCGCTGCGGCGCCCGCTCAATCCGTCCGCGTCGTCACATATACCGCCCAGCCCATGCCGGTCGAAGTGCCGCTCAGGGGGCGCACCAAGGCGCTGGCCGCTGTCGCCGCCGTCGCCGAAACCGCCGGCATCATCCAGACCGTGCATGTGAGCAAGGGCCAGCATGTCGCCGTTGGCGATGCGTTGTGCACGCTCGACCGGGGCACGCGGGAAGCCGCCGTGGCGCAGGCTGAAGCCAGCCTCGCCCAGGCCAACGCCGGACTGACCCAGGCTCAGCTCGATTTCGACACCAATGCCTCGCTGCGGGAACGCGGCGTCGCCGCCGCCAATACCAGCCGTTCGGTGGAAGTGGCGCTGACCGCGGCGCAGGCTTCGGTGACCGCCGCCCAGACGGCTCTCGACAATGCCAAGGCCGAACTCGACCGCACCGAAATCGTCGCCAAGGTGGACGGCGTGGTGCAGGACCCGCTCGCCAATGAGGGCTCGATGCTGCAGATGGGCGGCGCCTGCGCCACCATCGTCCGGCTCGACCCGATGCTGTTCGTCAGCCAGGTGCCGGAAGCGCGCAGCGGCCTCGCGAAGCTCGACCTGCCGGCCACCATCCAGACCGTTACCGGCCAGACCGCAGAAGGCAAGGTGAGCTTCGTCGCCTCGACCGCCGATCCGGCGACACGGGCCTTCCCGATCGAAATCGAAATCCCCAATGCCGACGGCGCCATACTCGATGGCATCACCGCCTCGGCAACCATCAATGTCGGCACCGCGCCGGCGCATCTGGTGCCGCAATCGGTGCTGACCCTCAATGATGAGGGCGTGATGGGCGTGCGGGCGGTCGAAGACGACGTGGTGCATTTCTACCCCGTCGAAATCGCCAGCGACACGCGCGAAGGCGTGTGGCTGCTGGGGCTGCCTGAAACCGTCGACATCATCACCGTCGGCCAGGAATTCGTGAATGACGGCCAGACCGTCGCCGCTACCAGGGTTCAGGAGGGCACGCCGTCATGATGAATTTCCTCGAAACCATCCTCCGGATGCCCCGAGTGGTGCTGACCATCATGGTCCTGCTGCTCGGTGCGGGCGCCGCGGCCTATGTCTCCCTGCCCAAGGAGAGCTTTCCGGCCATCGACATCCCGTATTTCTACGTCTCGGTGACCCAGACCGGCGTGTCGCCGCGCGATGCCGAGAACCTGCTCGCCAAGCCGATCGAAGACCGGGTCAAGGATATTGACGGGCTCGAGAACTACACCTCGACTTCGACCACCGGGCACGCCTCGGTGTTCCTCGAATTCAACGTCAATGCCGACAAGGACCAGGCCCTGGCCGATATCCGGGCCGAGCTCGACGGCATTGCCGGCGAGTTGCCGGACGATGCGGACGAGCCGACCGTGACCGAGATTTCCTTCTCGGACATGCCCTCCATCTCCGTGGCCGTCTATGGCAATGTGCCGGAGCGCGCCCTGGTGCAGCGCGCCAAGGACCTGCAGGATGAGCTGGAAGGCATTCCCACCGTCCAGAGCGTGAGCATTTCCGGTTCGCGCGATGAAGTGCTGGCCATCACCATCGATCTTGCCCGTCTCGAGGCCTATGACCTGACGGCGGCGCAACTGCTGGATTCGCTGGCGCGCAACAATATCGTCGTGCCGGCCGGCACGCTCGATACCGGCAGGGGCGCCTTCAATGTGGAAGTGCCCGGCCTCATCAAGAATGCCGAAGACGTCCTGTCGCTGCCGATCAAGACCAGCGGCGACACCGTCGTCACCTTCCGGGACGTGGCCACCATCGCGCGCACCTTCGAGGATGCGACCGAATATGCGCATGTGAACGGCCAGCCGGCCATTACGCTCGGCGTCGTCAAGAAGCTCGGCACCAATGTGATCGACGTTTCCGACCAGGTTCGCCAGGTCACCGAAACATTCACCGCCGATTGGCCGCAGGGCGTCGTCACCAGCTTCCTCGTCGACCAGGCGGATTCGACCAAGAGCCTTTTCCGCTCGCTTGAAGCCGCGGTGCTGACGGCTGTGGCGCTGGTGCTCATCACCTGCGTCGCCACGCTCGGCGTGCGCCCCGCCATCATGATCGGCATGTCGATCCCCATCTCGTTCATGATGGCGTTCCTCGTCGTCCAGATGCTGGGCATGACCATCAACATGATGATCATGTTCGGGCTGGTGCTCGCCGTGGGCGTGCTCGTCGACGACCCCATCGTGGTGGTGGAATATGCTGAACGAAAGCTGCAGGAGGGCGTCTCCAAGCGGGAAGCCTTCATTCTCGCGGCCAAGAAGATGTTCGTGCCGGTGGTTTCGGCCACCTTCACTACGCTCGGCGCCTTCGTGCCGCTGCTGTTCTGGCCGGGCATTATCGGCAAGTTCATGAGCTATCTGCCGATCATCGTGATCGTGGTGATGTGTGCCTCGCTCATCTCCGCGCTTATCTTCATGCCCATTATCGGCGCCTTCATCGCTTCTACCCATGTGGATGAGAAGCACAAGGAAGAAGCCGATATCGTCATGTATGCCGACAAGTTCGATACCCGCCGCGTCAAGGGCCTGACCGGCGCCTATGTGCGGCTGCTTTCGAGCCTGCTGCATCATCCGGTGATTACGCTGGCGGTCGGGTTCTCGCTCGTCGGCGCGATGTTCTACGCCTATATCTCGAACCCCACCGGCGTCGAAGCCTTCCCGGCCTCGGAGCCGGAATTCGGCACCGTCAACGTCATCGCCCGCGGCAATCTCTCGCCCGGCGAGAAGCGTGACCTCCTGGTCGAGGTGGAAGACGAAATCCTCCAGGTCCAGGGCATTCAGGATTCGATCATGACCTTCGCCGGGGGCAATAATGCCCTCTCGACGGCAGCGCCTGCCGACACGATCGGCTCGTTCAGCCTTCAGCTCATTCCCTATAATGAGCGCGTCAAGGCCGATGTGATCTTCCAGGATATCCGTGACCGCGTGGCCGACATTTCGGGCATCGAGGTGCAGATCGCGCCCTTGGAGAACGGTCCGCCGGCGGGCAAGGACATCAATCTGCGTGTCGAAAGCTCGTCTTATGAGGATGTGGCGCCTGCCGTTGGCAGGCTGCGCGATTATATCGAGCACGATCTCGGCGACACCATCGACGTCGAGGATGGACGCCCCTCCCCCGGCATCGACTGGGAAGTGACCATAGACCGCGTCGAGGCCGCCCAATATGGCATCGGTGCGCGCGATCTCAGCCCCTATGTGCAGCTGGTCACCGGCGGGGTGAAGCTCGGCAGCTATCGGCCGGACGATGGCGGCGACGAACTCGATATCCGCGTTCGCCTGCCGGTCGAGGAACGCACTTTCGATGCGCTCGATTCGCTGCGCGTCGTCACCAATCAGGGCCTGGTGCCGGTCTCGAACTTCATCGAGCGCCGCGCCGTGCCGAAGGTTGCCAATATCGAACGGCGCAACGGCGTCTATGCGATGAGTGTGATGGCCAATCTCGAGCCGGGCGTTGCCACCGACCAGAAGATCGCCCAGCTACGCGAATGGCAGGCGACGCAGGAATGGCCGGATTCTGTCGAGATCGTCTATGGCGGTGCCGAAGAACAGATCGGCGATACCAATGCCTTCATCGTACAGGCGTTCGGTGCAGCCATGTTCCTGATCTTCCTGGTGCTGCTGCTCGAATATAACAGCTTCTGGCAGGTGCTGGTGACGCTGACGACCGTCATCATGTCGCTGGCGGGCGTGCTCGTGGGCATGCTGGTCACCGGCATGAGCTTTTCGGCGATCATGACCGGCCTCGGCATCGTGGCTCTGGCCGGTATCGTGGTGAAGAACGGCATCGTGCTGATCGACACCTATAACCACTACCACCGCGACGAGCATGTCGAGCCTATCAAGGCCATGCTGATCACCGTCAGCCAGCGTGTGCGCCCGGTGCTGCTGACTGCGACGGTGACGGCGCTGGGCGTCATCCCGATGGCGCTCAATGTCGAGTTCGACTTCCTCCGCCGCGAAATCGTGGTCGGCGGCATTGCCGGCTCGTGGTTCATCCATCTCAGCGCGGCGCTGGTGTCGGGCCTGTTCGTATCGACCGCCCTCACCCTCGTCATGGTGCCGGTGATGGTGGTGGCCCCCAACGTGATGTATCAGCAGATCAAATGGGCGCGCGAGAAGCTCGTCGGCATGGTCGGTGGCTTCTTCCGCCGCCCTGCCGCCGTGGCAACGCCAGCGGGCTTCGACGGCATGGCCGTGGAAATCCCGGCCGAGGCCGATGGGGCAAAGCGCTATATCGTCAGCCCCGATGCCGGGCTCAGCGACAAGGATAAGGACAAGGATCGTCCGGAAGCTGCCGAATAGGCTCCTTCACTCCTTCTGAAAGGCCCGCAGCGATGCGGGCCTTTTTTATTGGCTGAATTGGCTATTGCAGCTAGAGAGGGGAATAGCTATTTTAGCTGACATACCCGGAGAACAATCATGTCCACCATCACCGCGACCGATGCCAAGAACAAGTTCGGGCAAGTGCTGGAAATGGCGCAGTCCGAACCCGTGCGCGTCCAGAAGAACGGGCGCGACGTGGCCGTGGTCCTGTCGGCGGAGCAGTATGGGCAATTGGTGGCCAATACCAATGCCCCGCGCGTCAACCCGCTCTTCGTGAAGCTTCATGGTGAAAGCGTGAAGCGCTGGGGAAAGGTCTATGAAGCCCTGGCTAAATAGCCATGGCCGAACGCATCTATCTTACACTCGATGACGTCCTGTGGATTCATCAGGAGCAACTGCGCCTTTATGGCGGGGCATCAGGCTTACGCGACGAAGGCCTCGTCCTTTCCGCGCTCCTGCGCCCACAGACCGGCTATTATAGCGATCTGATCGAGGAAGCCGCCGCTCTATGGGAGAGCCTCGCGATGAATCACGGTTTCATCGACGGCAATAAGCGCGTAGCCTTTGCCAGCGCCATCCTGTTTCTGGAAGCGAACGGCACACGGCCGACCGGCTCGGAAGAAGACTGGATCGACTTCATCTATTCCAATCTCGAGGCCGGCACCTTCCGCAAGGATGTGATCGACGGCTGGTTGCGGGCGCATAGCGAGCCGTTCGATCCTTCGGCTTAGATCGCCATGCCTGGCCTTTACGCCCAATCGCTATTCAACGCGTATTAACGCGCCTCCCGACCCCTCATCCGCCCTTCGGGCACCTTCTCCCTCAAGGGGAGAAGGGGGCTCCACCCTTTGGAAGGCATTGAGCTTCCCCTCTCCCCTTGAGGGAGAGGGTGGATGGCGCGAAGCGCCAGACGGACGGGTGAGGGGTTCTCACCACAAACGCCGATATTCGACCCACCGTCAGATGTTGCGGCCAATCTCACTCCGCCGCCGGCACGCCGCGCTTGACGAAACCATCGGGGTCGTTGGCGGTGCGCAGCAGTTGTTCTTCGGCCTCGGTCGCCTCGCGCTGGCGGTTCCACATCTGGGCGTAAAGTCCATCCTGGCGCAGCAGATCGAGATGGTGGCCCCGTTCGGCGATGCGCCCGTCGCGCAGCACCAGGATCTCGTCGGCATTGATGACGGTCGACAGGCGATGAGCGATGACCACCGAGGTGCGGTTGGCCGAGACGATATCGAGCGCCGACTGGATATCGCGTTCGGTCTTGGTATCGAGTGCCGAAGTCGCCTCGTCGAGGATCAGGATGGGCGGCGCCTTGAGGATGGTGCGGGCGATGGCCACACGCTGCTTTTCGCCACCCGAGAGCTTGAGGCCGCGTTCACCCACCTGCGTGTCATAACCATGCGGCAGCGCATCAATGAAGGCGCCAACCTGCGCCATATTGGCGGCATCGTGGATTTCGGCCTGGGTCGCGCCCGGACGGCCATATTCGATATTGTAGCCGATGGTATCGTTGAACAGCACCGTATCCTGCGGGACCATGCCGATGGCGGCGCGCAGGCTTTCCTGCGTGATGTCGCGCAGATCCTGTCCGTCAATGGTGATGGTCCCGCCGGTCACGTCATAGAAACGGTAGAGCAACCGCGAAATCGTGGATTTTCCGGCCCCGGTCGGGCCGACAATGGCGACGGTCTTGCCGGCCGGCACTTCGAAGCTGACGCCCTTGAGAATGGGGCGCTCGGGATCGTAGTGGAAGCTGACATTGTCGAAACGGATCACCGGCCCCGTCACCGTCAGCGGTCTGGCATCGGGCTTGTCGACGATTTCCGGCTCCTGATCGAGCAGCTTGAACATCTCCTCGATATCGGTCAGGCCCTGGCGCAGTTCGCGATAGACGAAACCGATGAAATTGAGCGGCCGGTAGATCTGCATCAGGAAGGTATTGAGCAGCACGAAATCGCCCAGCGTCAGCTGGCCGGAAAGGATGCCGTTGATCGACATGACGGCGATGACCAGAAAGCCGGCATAGAAGATGACCGCCTGGCCGAAATTGAGAAAGCCGAGCGAGGTCCAGATGCGAATGGCAGAGCGCTCATAGCCGGCCATGGCCCGGTCGTAGCGCGCCGCTTCCATCTTCTCATTGGTGAAATATTTGACCGTTTCGTAGTTGAGCAGGCTGTCTATGGCCTTGCCATTGGCGTCGGTATCGGCCTCGTTCATGTCGCGGCGGATGGCGATCCGCATGTTCGAGGCCTTGATGGTGAAATAGAGATAGGCCCACACCGTCACGACGAGAATGCCGAGATAGCTCCAGCCGAACAGCCAGACGAAGATCACCGCGGTGATGGCGAATTCGAGAATGGTCGGCGCGATGTTGAGCATGGCGAAGCGCACAATGGCTTCGATGCCCTTGACGCCGCGCTCGATGACACGGCTCAGCCCGCCGGTGCGGCGCGCCAGATGAAAGCGCAGCGACAGGCGGTGAACATGGTTGAAGGTCTCGAAAGCGAGCTTGCGCACGGCATTCTGGCCGACACTGGCGAACCAGACATCGCGCAATTGCTGGAAACCGGAATCGATGACATTGCCGAGCACATAGGCGATGACCAGCACGATGGGCATGGCAATGCCCATGATGACGGCATCATTGGGAGTGACGCCGCTCAGCCCGTCGATCACGCCCTTATAGGCGAAGGGGATGAGGGTGGTGGCGACCTTGGACAGCACCAGCGCGCCAAGAGCCATCACCACGCGCATCTTGAGGTCGGGGCGTTCGGCCGGCCACATATAGGGCCACAGGTTTTTTACGGTCGTGAGCACCGAGCCTTCGTCCGCATTGACCGAAGGCTGCTTCCGTCCGCTCTTTTCATTCGTCATCAGGCCGGTTCCGGCTGCAGGTTCCTTGGAGAGGCGAGACCGTCGACCAGGCCCGAATAGGCGGTGCCCAGCGCGGCAAGCCGATCATGCCGGACCGTGTAGCAATTGCGCGTGCCGCGCGATTGCCGTTCGATCAGCCCGGCATCGAGCAGCACCTTGATGTGCTGCGAGACGGTCGACTGGGCCAGCGGCAGCGATTCCGTAACGTCCGAGCAGCAGCACGGCGTCTGCTGCTGTCGCGCCAGAATGCGCAGAATGCTCAGCCGGACCGGATGGCCCAGCGCGCGCATGATGGTGGCGATATCGTCGTCGTGCATGGCACACTCATTGATCGGCGATTTACGATAGAAGATGGTGTCGCCGCGCGCAAGGTCAACGGCGGCGAACAATCTGTCCGCCGCCTTCTGTTAATTGGCCGAATTGGGCAGATCGAAGACCTGACCGGGATAGATCAGGTCCGGATCACGGATCTGTTCGGTATTGGCTTCGTAGATGGTGGTGTAGCGCATGCCGGCACCATAGACGCGGCGGGCGATGGTCCACAGATTATCGCCACGCCGGATGATGGCCTTGCCCGAGGCATAACGCTGCGCTTCCGGATCGCCGACGGGGACGGCGACCATTGTGGGCACGTCGTCTTCGGCCGTTGCCGAAGGTGCTGCGGGTTCAGGAACGGGCGCGATGGCAGCAGGGGTCTCGGCGATCGGAACGGCCGGCGCTGCGGGGGCAGCAACAGGCGTTTCGGGCTGCGTGGCCGGCTCAGGAGCCAGCGGTTGCAGTGCTTCGACAGGTTCCGGCGCCGGTTCGGGCGTGGCGGCCGGTTCAGCCGGTGCCGGCTGTTCGTCCGCCGGCTGCGCAGTGGGCAGCTCAAGAATGGGCTGTGACGAAGCCGGTTCGGCAACAGGGATCGGCGCTGCCGGCTCCTCGGCTTCAGCGACGGCGACGGGCGGCTCTACAGCCGGTACGTCGATGACGAAATCGACCTCGGCGCGACCGGCAACTTCTGCGGTACCCGGACGCAGCAGGTCGACGCGGATGCGCTGGCTCGGCTTGGTCAGCACATTGCCGGCTTCGACCAGCCAGCGGCCGTCGGCAACGATCGCATCGGCAATGTAATTGCCATCGACATAGAGGCGGATCGTCGCGCCTTCCGGACCGCTGCCGGCAAAGAAAGTCCGATCGCCTTCGACTTCGATAGCATCGATAGTCGGGGGCGAGGCTGCGAAAACCGGCGCAGCCTCCACCGCCGCCTCGGGCTCCACGGCGGCAACGGCTATGTCGGCCTCGGCAGGTGCGGTCGATTCTTCGGCAATCGGCGGCTGCGGCGCGGGTTGTGCAGGCGCCTCGGCCACCGCTGCAGGCTCTGCTTCCGGCGCGGCTGGAACGGACGGCGGCGCTGCAGGTTGGGCCACGGCGGCAGGCTCGGGTTCCGGCTCAGGTACAGGTTGCGCCTGCGGCGCGGCGGCGGTCTGCGGTTCCGGAGGCGTCACCGGCTCGGCACGCTCCGGCTCCGGAGCGGGGGGCGTAGCCTCCACTTCCAGCGTCGCCGTCGGTTGGGCCGGCGCACTCGGCTCGGGTTCAGCTTCGGCCGGCGTCTCGACAGGTTCCGGGGCCGCCACCGGGGCGGGTACGTCCGCCGGCGAAGGCTCGGCAATATCCGGCGCGGATGCCGGTTCCGGCTTCGCCTCGGGCGCCGGCGGGGGCGGCTCGGCAGCAGCAATGTCTATCGAGGTGCCGGCCGCTGAACGCTCCAGGCCCTGGAGAATTTCGCTCGCAGCGCCCGGCGTGCTGGCGACGACCAGCGGCTCGTCCTCGCGATCCGCGTCGATCATCACGGCGAAGGACTGGTCGGCCCGCCCCTCCTTGCCGGTTTCGGCAAGGGTGATCTCGTTGCCGCCGGTCGGCAGCGGTTGATCGGGCACGAAGACCCAATCGCCACTCGGTTCAACCTCGGCGCGGCCGATCAGAACGTCATTGGAATAGATTTCGACCTCGGTGCCGGGCTTGCCGCTACCTGCGATAACCACGGAACCATCGGGTTCGGCGCGCAGCAGGCCAAAGCTTGCCGAAACCAGGCTATCGGGAACGGCGGGCGCGGTTTCCGGCTCCGGCGTCACGTCGAGCGCAGGCTCGGCCAGGGCTGTGGTGGCTACGGGGGCCTCCGCCTCGGCGACGACGGCGGGCGCCGCGCCCGGCATCAGGCCAGATTCGACCAGCTTTCCCCGCAGGCACATCCCCAGCCCATCGGCGCTGCCGAGACAGTTGATGACCGTCGGACCACCCAGCACACCGACTATGACGACAAGAGTGACCGCCGCCGCTCCGATGGTGAGCGCAAGAGGTTGTTTCGGAGCGGTGTCGGCCAGTTTGTCCTCCTGGACGTTGGAAGAAAGATCTCTCTATCGAGACATCAGGCTATGCTGTCGTCGCCAGTGCCGCTTCAGTCTTCAACAGCTTGTATGTAATCGACTCATACAGCGCCTCAAACGAGGCATCAATGATGTTGGGCGAAACGCCGATGGTAAACCACCGCTCTCCACTGCCATCGCGGCTTTCAACCAGTACACGGGTGACCGCGCCCGTGCCGCCGTCAAGGATACGCACCTTGAAGTCGACAAGTTCGAGGTCTTCGATTCGGCGCGAATATTTGCCGAGATCTTTGCGCATTGCGAGATCGAGTGCATTGACCGGGCCATTGCCTTCGGCCACGGACATCAGCAATTCGCCTTCGACCCGGATCTTGACCACCGCCTCGGTGACAGTGACCTCTTCGCCCAGCGCATTGTGACGGCGTTCGACGCTGGTGCGGTAGTTCTCGACATCGAAGAAATCCGGCAGCGTGCCGAGAACACGGCGCGCCAGCACAGCGAAGGACGCATCGGCGCCATCATAGGAATAGCCGCGCGCCTCGCGTTCCTTGACCGTGGCGAGAAGCCGTTCGAGCCGCGGATCGTCCTTGGCGAGCATGATATCGTGGCGAGCCAAGGCCGTCAGCAGGTTGGACTTGCCCGCCTGCTGGCTGACCATGATCGAGCGTTCATTGCCGACGCTTTCGGGCGCCACATGCTCATAGCTCGAAAATTCCTTGAGCAGCGCCGAAGCATGGATGCCGGCCTTAGTGGCGAAGGCCGAGGCGCCGACATAGGGTGCCTGGCGCGTGGGAGCGCGATTGAGCCGATCATCGAAGGCGCGCGAAATTTGCGTCAACCGTTCGAGCCGGTCGGGCGCGATGCCGAGTTCGAACCGCTCGGCGAAATAGGGCTTCAGCGCCAGTGTCGGGATGATGGTGATGAGATTGGCATTGCCGCAGCGTTCGCCGATGCCATTGAGCGTCCCCTGGATCTGGCGAACCCCCGCTTCGACTGCAGCCAGCGTATTGGCGACGGCCTGGCCGGTATCGTCATGAGCGTGGATGCCGAGCCTGTCGCCCGGCACCACGGACAGCACATCGGCAACGATCCGCGCCACTTCCGAAGGCATGGTGCCGCCATTGGTGTCGCAGAGCACAACCCAGCGGGCGCCGGCATCGAGCGCGGTCTTGACGCAGGAAAGCGCATAATCGCGATTGGCCTTGTAGCCATCGAAGAAATGCTCGCAATCGATCATCGCTTCCTTGCCGGCAGCGACGGCGGCTTCTACCGTCTCGCGCAGATTGGCGAGATTGTCCTCGGGCGTGATTTCGAGCGCCACCTTGACCTGATGATCCCAGGCCTTGGCGACGAAACAGGTGGCATCGGCCGCCGAATTGATGAGGCCCTGCACGCCCGGATCGTTCGCGGCGGAGCGCCCTGCCCGCTTGGTCATGCCGAAAGCGGTGAAGCGGGCATTTCTGGTGCGCTTTTGCGCGAAGAACTCGGTATCGACCGGGTTCGCGCCGGGATAGCCGCCCTCAATATAGTCGATACCAAGCTGTTCGAGCAGCGCCGCAATGGCGATCTTGTCTTCAAGCGAAAACTCGATGCCGGCGGTCTGGGCCCCGTCGCGCAGGGTGGTGTCGAAGATATAGAGGCGGTCTTTGGACATGGCTGAGTACTCTAATGCAGCGGCCAGGTGGCCGTATCATGGTCTGGATGCTGGTGATTGCTGGCGGCAATCGCCGCAGCGGTTTCCGCATCCTCGGTTTCGGTGGGTGGACAATCGGGCAGATCGCCCAGCGCCCTAGCGTAAGGCAGCCGGCTTTCCACCCCGTGCTGATCGATCGGCGGGAAGTCCTCGGGATGATCGAGCGAGCCGATGGAGACGTAAATATTGGGGCTCACGAGATAGCGGAAAGTCAGCGGTGTGCCACACGCCGCGCAAAAGCCCCGCTCGACGGGGTCGGAGGACTTGAACGTCGCAAGGACACCCCGCGTGATGGCAAAGGTCTCGTTGGGCCCGCCCACCAGCGGCGCATAGAAGGCGCCGAAGGCCTTCTGGCACATGCGGCAGTGGCAGATATGGGCGTTGCCCGGTTTCCGGCTAAATTGGTACCGCACGGCGCCGCATTGGCAGCCGCCGAAATAGGTCTCGCTCATTTCGCCTCTCCCCTTGGCGGCCAGTCCTCGGTGTCATGATCGGGATGCTGGTTGGAGTGGATGCCGGCCATGAAATCGCGCCACTCATCGCTGAGGGCGTCGCGCACCGGCAGGCTGGTCAGCGTGTCGAAAAAAGCCAGCTTGTCCCTGGGATTGACCTGGATTTCCGGAGCGGCAACCGTTGGGTCGTCGAAGGCGCCGATGGCGAGCTCCAGCCCGAAGCGGGTTTCATAGGCGAGCGGCGTGCCGCAATCGCCGCAGAAGGCGCGACGGGCAGCATTGGAGCTCTGGAACCATTTGGGCTCGCCCCGGGTCCATTTGACGTCATGGGCGGTGACGAGCGGGCCGAAAAAGCCGCCAAAGGCCTTCTGGCACATGCGGCAATGACAGATGGAACCACGGCCGAGCAGCCGGGCGTGGAAACGAACGGCGCCGCATTGGCAGCCGCCACTCAGCTTGCTGGACTTACTCCGGGGCATGGCAGACCGCCTCTATATTGTGTCCATCGGGATCGAAGACGAAGGCGCCGTAATAATCGGGATGATAGTGGGCGCGCAGACCCGGCGCGCCATTGTCGCGGCCACCCATGGAAATGGCGACCGAATAGAAGGCATTGACCTCGGCACGGCTCGCAGCGGTAAAGGCGACATGCATTGAGCCGCGCTGCGCCTTGCCATCACCGATCCAGAAGGTCGGCCTATCCTTGCCGAAGCCGGCATGACGATCCCGGCCGATGGCGAAATCGGCAAGCATCTTGATGCCGAGCGTCCTCAGTACCGCGACATAGAACCGCTTCGACTGGTCGAAATCGGAAACGGCAAGGCCGACATGGTCGATGATATTGGTCATGAGCGCACCTCGGTGAGAACAGTCCAGACGGATTCGGCGACGGCCTCGGGGCGGGCGAGGATATCGTTGTTCCAGAAGCGGAGAATGCGGAAGCCTTGGGCTTTGAGCGCTGCATCACGAACGGCGTCAGCTGGACTTTCAGCATGCTGGCCGCCATCGGCCTCAACAATGAGCCTGGCCGAAAAGCAGACGAAATCCGCGATATAGGCGCCTATCGGTACCTGGCGGCGAAACTTATAGGACGCCAGACGCCGATCCCGCAGGAGCAGCCAGAGGGCACGTTCGGCATCGGTGGGCTCCCGACGCATGTTTCGCGCCAGTCTTTTCAGGCGCGGAGCATATACCCCCTCACCCGCCCTTCGGGCACCCTCTCCCACAAGGGGAGAGGGGGACACCGCGTTCCCGACGGATACAGTGCTACCCTTCTCCCCTTGTGGGAGAAGGTGGTCCGAAGGACCGGATGAGGGGGCGTGCGGTGTCACGGCTTGACCTCCCATTTCGTCCGGCGTTCGCCGGTTTCGGGGTCTTTGGAGTCCATGAGGGCGATGCCCTGTTCGGCGAGTTCGGTGCGGATGCGGTCGGCGGTAGCGAAGTCCTTGGCATTGAGGGCGGCGAGGCGGGCGGCGACGGCGGCGTCGATGGCAGCGTTATCGACATCCGGTGCAACCTCGACCGAAGGCGTGGGCGAGAAGCCGAGAAAACTCAGCGTTGCGGCGAGGCGTGATCGGGCTTCCCCGCCATCACGATTGGCCTGACGGGCGAGCGCATCGAGCGCCACGGCGGCGCGGTGGAAATTGAGGTCATCGGCCAGTTCCGCGATAACCGAAGCCTCCGGCCCGCCGGAAGCAGCGGCGCCATCGGTGGCGCGCTGCCAATCGCGCAGCTTGGCTTCGGCCTCTTCCAGCCGCTTGACGGAAAAGTCGATGGGCTCGCGATACTGGGTCATCAGCATGGCGAGACGCAGCACTTCGCCGGGCCATTTGCGGCCGCCGAACCTGTCGGTTTCCAGCAGCTCGTTGATGGTGATGAAATTGCCGAGACTTTTGCTCATCTTCTGGCCTTCGACCTGAAGAAAGCCGTTATGCATCCAGATATTGGCCATGGCGTGGGTGCCATGGGCGCAACGCGACTGGGCGATTTCGTTCTCGTGGTGGGGGAAGATGAGATCGAGCCCGCCGCCATGGATGTCGAATGTGGTGCCGAGATAGCGCTCGCTCATGGCCGAGCATTCGATATGCCAGCCGGGCCGGCCGCGGCCCCAGGGGCTCTCCCAGCCGGGCTCTTCGGCGCTCGACTGCTTCCACAATACGAAATCGGCAGGATTGCGCTTATGCGCATCGACGGCGATGCGTGCGCCGGCGAGATTGTCTTCGATTTTGCGGCCGGAAAGCTGTCCGTAATCGGGCATGGATTTGACGTCGAACAGCACTTCGCCGCCGGCCGCATAGGCATGGCCGCGCTGAACCAGCGAACCGATCAGCGCCTGCATGCCCTCGATATTGTCCGTTGCGCGCGGCTGATGGGTCGGCTCCAGCGTCGCCAATCGGGCGACATCGGCCTCGAACTGGGCCGCGGTCTTTTCGGTAACGCGACGGATCGCCTCGTTGAGCGGCAGATCGGGATAATCGCGGGCGGCGCGGGCGTTGATCTTGTCGTCGACATCGGTGATGTTGCGCACATAGGTGACGTGTTCGGCGCCATAGGCATGCCGCAGCAGGCGAAACAGCAGATCGAAGACGATTACCGGTCTTGCATTGCCGATATGGGCGAAATCATAGACCGTCGGGCCGCACACATAGAGCCGCACATTGCCCGCATCGATGGGGGTGAAAACCTCCTTCTTGCGGGTCAGCGTGTTGTAGAGATGCAGCGGCAGTCCTGTGGTCATGAAAAGCATCCTGGCCAGACGTGAAGGCGCTGGCGGCGGGCTCTTCGATATCAGAGTTCAGGGATGAAGAAGACCGTGCCGCCAACGCGTGGTTAGCAGGTAATAATGCCGCCGATAATGCAAATTGCGCGGTTGGTCTTCATGGCCGGGACATTGGCGGCAAAGCCGGACAAAAGCAAGCCTAAAACTCAGGCGGACAACAGGCTGATGGTCTGATCCATATCCCCGAAGACCGATTGCCCATCCGCGCCCACCGCACCGATGCGCAGCCGGTCGCCGGGCTTGAGGAAGGGCGTGCGGGCGCGGCCATATTTGATCTTCTCGACTGTCCGCGCCTCGGCGATGCAACCGAAGCCGATGCCATCGCGCTTGATCGGCAAGGTTTCGTCATGGCGGTTGGATATGGTGCCGCCCCCGATAATGGTGCCGGCCGAAAGCGCGCGCGTCCGCGCGGCCTCCGCGATCAGGTCGGCAAAGTCGAAATGCATGTCGGTGCCGGCATTGGGCTGGCCGTAGAGAATATCGTTGACGGTGATGCGCACCGGCAGATGCAGGCGATTGTCGCGCCAGAGATCGCCGAGTTCATCCGGGGTGATGACGAGCGGGGCAAAAGCCGTCGAGGGCTTGGCGTGGAAGAAGCCGAAGCCGTTTTCGAGATCATCGACGACAAGACGGCGCAAAGACACGTCGTTGCATACGGTGAGGAGCCGCACCGATTGGCCGGCCTCATCCTTGCGGGTGCCCATGGGAACGGGGCCGATAATGGCGGCGATTTCCGCCTCATAGTCGAGCGCGAGACCATCTTCGGGGATAATGATCGGCTCGGTCGGCGCGAGAAAGGTGTCGGAGCCGCCCTGATAGAGCAGCGGGCGGGTCGATTGCAGCTCGGCATCCTTGCTCCCCTTGAGGCTGCGGACGCGTTCGAGATGGCTCATATAGCCGGAACCATCGATCCACTGGTAAGCGCGCGGCAGCGGCGCGAGGCAGGCGGCAGGATCGAATGGCTGGCCGGCAATTTCGCCGGCATCGAGCTGCGTAGCCAGCGCCCTGAGCGCCGGCAGCGCCGCGTCCCAATCGTCGAGCGCCGCTTGCAGGGTCGCAGCGATGCGCCCGGCCGAAACCGCGCGGCGACCATCGCGCGAGACGACCACAAGCTGGCCATCGGGACGGCCATTGCGCAGCGTTGCAAGTTTCATGGGGCTATCTCATCGGTCGGTGTGGCCGTCCAGCGCTACCATGCCGGCGTGTCGGACACTATAGTCTTGCATCGGAGCGCCGCATCGGTTCCAACGCTCCATGGTTTCGGCACAATTGCGGCGAGAGTCGAGCCCACAGACAAGGGGAAAGCGTGTTTTCGAACAAGATCGGTTTGCGTGTGCTGTTGGCCCTGGCGATTGCGATGGTCGGGCTGTGTCTCGACATCCAGGACGCCTATGCCCAGGCGGCAAGCTGCTCGCGGCTGCAATCGGCGCTGCGCCAGCTCGATCGCAACGCCGATTTCCGCGGCATGCAGGGCAACTCCCAGGCCGCCCAGCAATTGCAACAGCGCCTGCAGAACGCCGAGAGCACCTATGTGCGCAATGGCTGCAATGACGATGCCCGCGCCGGCCGGACGCTGACCCGCGAATGTCAGGGCGTTGCCCGCGAAGTGTTGCGGCTGCGCCAGGACCTCGCCAATGTATCGGGCGCGGTCGATACCGCCAACGCCGTCGCCCAGCAGCGCGAAAGCATCCTTCAGGAGCTGGCGCGCTTCGGTTGCGGCACCGACGGGTCGAGCGCCACCTTCACCAATGACCGCCAGAGCATTTTCGACCGCGTGTTCGGCACCAGCAATGAAGCCGATTTCAGCAATGGCCAGATGGTCGGCGGCGAGGGGTATTGGGATGGCCGGGGCTATTCGACGGTACGGACGCTGTGCGTACGCCTCAGCGACGGCTATTTCTGGCCGATCAGCTATGCGACGCTCACCGATTACCTGGTCAATGACGCCAATCAATGCCACCAAGCCTGTCCCAATACGCCGGTCGACCTTTATTATTACGACAATCCCGGCCAGGAGCCGGAGCAGATGCGCAATCTTTATGGCGAGCCCTATACGGCCCTGCCCAATGCCTTTCGCTATCGTGAAAAGATCGACTCCATCGGCGCCTGCCGGGCAACGGAGCCGGCGCCCGGCGGCTCGATCGAAACGGTGACCATGGCTGACGGGCAGGCGCGATCCATTGTCGAATTGACCGACGCCGAGTTCCCCCTGCCCCTGCGCGATCCGCGCGGCTACAGGCCCATCGCCGTTGCGGTAGCGCCGGCTCCGGCTGCAACCTTCCTCGATATCCCCCTGCCCCGCCGGCGTCCGGCCGGCCCCGGCGAAACGGCGCCGCCGCGTCCGGTGGAAAGCGCCAGCGCGACCGATCTGAGGCTCGTGCAATTCGGCAACCGCACCGTGCGGGTAGTGGGGCCGGATACGCCCTATGCCGAAGCGGTGGCGGCAGCGCCCACTCAGGCGCCGGAGCCGTCGCGGTAGCCGTTGACGATGGGATAGCGGCGTCCGAGGCCGAAAGCCCTTGGTGTCAGCTTCGGACCGGGGGCAGATTGGCGCCGCTTATATTCGGCGATGTTGAGCAGCCGTTCGATGCGCTGCACCAGAGCGAGGTCGTGACCCCTGGCGACAATCTGGGCGATGGACAGCTCTTCCTCGACCATGGCCGCAAGGATCGCATCGAGCACCGGATAAGGCGGCAGGCTGTCCTGATCGGTCTGGTTGGGCCGTAATTCCGCGCTCGGCGCCTTGTCGATGATGTTCTGCGGGATCACCTCGCCCAATGGACCGAGGCAGTCGTCGGGCATATTGGCGTTGCGCCATGCGGCGAGGTGGTAGACCTGCATCTTCAACAGGTCCTTGAGCGGGTTATAGCCGCCATTCATGTCGCCATAGATGGTGGCGTAACCAACCGCCATTTCGGACTTGTTGCCGGTGGTCAGCAGCATGGAGCCGAGCTTGTTGGAGACGGCCATGAGCACCACGCCGCGCATGCGCGACTGGATGTTTTCCTCGGCGAGATCGAAGGGCCGATCCCCGAAGATCGGCGCGAGTTCGGCCAGAGCCGCCTCGACCGGGGAGCCGATGGAAACAATATCATAGCGTATGCCGAGACGGTCGGCGCAATCATGCGCATCGGCAAGGCTCTGCGGCGAGGTATAGGCATAGGGCAGCATGATGGCGTGGACGTTTTCGGCGCCCAGCGCATCCACCGCCATGGCCGCAACCACGGCACTGTCTATGCCGCCGGAGAGGCCGAGCACCACCTGCTTGAAGCCGTTCTTGTGAACATAGTCGCGCAGGCCCAGCACGCAGGCGCGCCACGGCGCCTCGTCGACCGAAGTGAGGGGCGTCACGACGCCGTTCTCGCAGCGCCAGCCATTTTCGCCCCGCACCCAGTCGGAGACGATGAAATCGGTCATGAAGGACTTGCCCTGGAAGGCGAGCCTGTTGCCGGGCTCGATGGCGAAGGAAGCGCCGTCGAAAACCAGTTCGTCCTGGCCGCCGACCTGGTTGAGATAGAGCATGGGCACGCCGTCCTCGGCGACACGGGCGCGCACCAGTTCCTTGCGGATATGCTGCTTGTTGGTCCAATAGGGCGAACCATTGGGGCATAGAAGGATCTCGGCGCCTTCGCGCACCAGATATTCGCAGACCCAGGGATGCCAGATGTCCTCGCAGATCGGAATGCCGATGGACACACCCTTGATCGTCACCGGCTCGGGCAGCGGGCCGGGCGAGAAATAGCGCTTTTCGTAGAAGACGTCGTCATTGGGCAATTCGCGCTTCAGACGCGTCTCGATGATTTCGCCATTGCCGGCGACGATGACGGCGTTGTGCAGATGCGTCTGCCCGCGCCAGATGGTGGGCAGGATGACGGTGACGCCGGTGTCAGCGGTTTCGGCGGCAAGGGTTTCGGCGGCGACAATGGCGTCGGCGACGAATTGCGGCTTGAGCAGCAGATCGTCCGGGGTATAGCCGGTGAGGAACAGCTCGCTGAACATCAGCACATCGGCCTCGGCGGCTACGGCATCGGCAAGCGCCTTGCGGGCGAGATCGAGATTGGCCGAGAGCGCCCCCACCTTGGGATTGAGCTGGGCAAGCGCAATGCGAAGGCGGTCTGTCACGATAATGGCCCGTTTGGCTGAGGGAGTGTTACGCCGAGACGGCGAATATGCGCAAAGACTTATCCGCTCACCCCTGGCAGGGCAAGCGGACAGGGCGCATGACAGACCCGATCAGAAACGGCCGCTGACTTCGGCGAGCAGGCCATAGCGGATGAGATTGAGCCCGCCGACCTCGACGCTGTCGTAAAGATAGCTGTCCGGAGTAGCACTGTTCCACTGGCGCTCGGTAGCGCTGGTCGAGCCGGTCAGGAGCCAGGCACGGCCGCCAAGGCGCAGCGTCAGGTTCTCCGTAGGATGGAAGCCTACCATGGCCTGGCCGCTGACGCCGCGCAGGGCGCCGGTGAGATCGAGACGGGAGCGGTTCACCGTGACGCCGCCGACTTCCATGTCGTCGAACGGCATTTCGGCGGTCGAGCCGGACGCATAGGCATAGGGGATGATCGCACCTTCCACTTCGACATCGACCCATTGGCTCAGATCGGCATGGCCGGTGAGGCCGAGGCGCAGGGCATGAATGTTGAGGCCGTCGATATGGGCGACATCGAGACGATTGCGATCCGGAGATTCACGCAGGAACTGGTAGCCGATGAGGCCGCCGAAGCGGAAATTCTCGTTGCCGAAGGGCGTCCAGCCGAAATCGGCGCCGGCATAGCCGATCTGGCCGCCGGTGAAGCTGGTTTCGCCACTGAGCAGGTCGCCGGAATATTCGCCGTTGGTCGCAGCGGCATAGCCCGCCTGCGCCTTGAGGAAGGAGCTGGTGTAATCGTCGTCTATGCGCAGATGGCCTTCGATGATGTGGCTGCGATCATTGGCCGAGAAAGTCGCCTGATCGACATCGATGCTCTGTTCGCCCCAGGCGTACCAATACCGCAGGCCCGCCTCGAAGCGGAGCGGATTGGCCTCGTCGGTTTCCCAACTGGTCGGATAGGTGGGGCGGAGGGGGCCGAAGCTCTCATAGCTGTCGGCTGCGAGAGCCGGGAGGGCGGTTGCGGCAATCGCCAAGGCACCGAACAGGGAACGCAGCATCGTATCCTCCGAAACGAGGCCCCTCCTGGGGCTGCTGCATTTATGGATCTTTAGGGTTAATGTTCCCCTAAACATTGGCAACAAACGATTCTTCGTATTTTCGTAAGCATAACGGCTCAAATTGTGTGGATATTGCCGCATTGTGCAGAAGCGGACCGCAACCGACAGGCGCCTGCGGAGTTGCGGGTAGGCCGATGGCATATTGGACGACTGGAAAACGAAATGACATGTAGGGTTCTGGTGGTCGAAGACGAGATTTTCGTCGCGGCTGAAATCGAACTGGTGATTGCGGAAATGGGGCATATTCCCGTGGGCATCGCTGCCGATCAGCGTAGCGCCCTCGCATATGCATCCGAAGCCGAGATTGCGCTTGTCGATCTCAATCTGCGCGATGGGCCGACCGGCATCACCATCGGGCGGATTTTGGCGCAGACGCATGGGGTGACGGTGGTGTTCATGACCGCCAATCCGTCTCAACTGGGTCGCGGGGTTCCGGGCACGCTGGGGGTGCTGGCGAAGCCGGCGACGGATGCGGAGCTACGCGATACCGTGGCGTTTGCGGTAGCGTCTCGCTTCAATCAAGAGGCGAAGCCGCCGCGGCGGCTGCAACTCTTTGGCGATGAAGGCTTTTCTATGCACCAAGGCTTAGCCGCATCGAACGGTTGAGCGCCGCACGCGGCACCGACACCTCGACTCTCAGCCCGTCTTTTTCCCAGAAACGCTCGATTTTTCCGCGCAACTGCCCCTCGGCGCTGAGGGTGATGAGGCGCGAGCCAAACCCTTCGGACTTGGTGGCGGAAGGGTCGAGAACGGGGCCGCCGATCTCCTTCCAGGATAGCCGATAATTGTCGCCATCGGCCTCGCCCTTCACAACCACTTTGCCGCCAGCAACCGAAAGCGCACCATATTTGGCGGCATTGGTTGCCAGCTCATGGGTGAGCAGCGCGAGGGGCGTCGCGGCGCCATCGTCGATGGTCGCATCCTCCCCGACAAAGGTGATGCGCTCCCGCTCCGCCTCCCGATAGGGGGTGACGAGACGCTCGACCAGAGCACGCAACGTGCCTTGCGCCTGAAAGCCGGCATTGCCATGTGGGCGGACGAAATCATGCGCCTCGCCCATGGCATGGATGCGCTCGCGCAGCTGGTCGGCAAAGGGCTTGATCTCGGGCTGGCTGCGCGCGGACAGGCTGATAATGCCGATGAGGACGGCGAAGATGTTCTTGATGCGGTGGCTCAACTCCTGCGCCACCAGTTCGCGCTCCTCGGCGACGAGCTTGCTTTCGTGAATATCGGTATAGGTTCCGAACCAGCGCACGATATGGCCCTGCGCATCGGACACCGGCAGGGCCAGGCCCAGCGCCCAGCGATATTCGCCCGAATTGTGCTGGAGGCGATGTTCGATCTGGTAGGGCTCGCCGCTTTGGAGGCAATTGCGCCAGAGCGTATCGGCGCGCTCGCGGTCATCGGGGTGAACGATATCGAGCCAGTGGGCGTTTTCTTCGGCCTCGGTGCCGATGAACTCATACCAGCGGGCATTGTAATAATCGTGAGTGCCATCGGGCAGCGCCGTCCAGACCATTTGCGGCATGGTATCGGCAAGGGTGCGGAAGCGCATTTCGCTTTCGGCAAGGGCTTCGCTGGCGCGATGCTGCTCGGTGATGTCGACGACGACCCCGGGGAAGCGAACCGCCCTTCCCGACGCGTCGAGCCGGGGCCGGCCGGAGCCGACCACCCAGCGCAGGCGCCCATCCTTGTCGAAAACCCGATGCTCGGCGCTGAATTTCGAGCCATCAGCCAGCGAGACGTCGAGATCGGCCTTGACCCGGTCGCGATCGTCCGGGTGATGGGCGGCAAGGATGTCGGCAATGCCGACGCCGAGCCCCGCGCGCAGGGGATCGATGCCGTACATTTCAGCCATGCGGTCGTCGCACATGACCACGTCGTTGACCACGTCCCAATCCCAGGTGCCGACGAGATTGGCCGCCGATAGCGCGAGGGTCATGCGCTCCTCGCTGCGCGCCAGCGCCTTTTCGGCGAGAACCTGATCGGTGGTCTCATGGACGATGCACAGCGTGCCGAGAGCGGTGCCATCGTCGCCGAGGATGGGGCTGAAATGCAGGTCCATCCAGCCGGATTCGAGGTGGCCATGACGGTCGAGGATCAATTCCTGGCCGCGCAAAACCTCGGATTCCCCGCGCAGGCCCAGTTCCAGCTTGTCCTGGTAGAAATCGGCGACTTCCGGCCAGGCCTCGGCCACCGGCATGCCGAAAATGTCGGGGTGACGATTGCCGGCGAAATCGGCATAGGCGTCGTTGTAGATGAGAACGCCTTCCCGCCCCACCATCATCACCATGGGGGTGGACGACGCCATGATGACGCGCAGCCCGCCCCTGAGGCTTTCCGGCCAGAAAGGAATGGGGCCCAGCGGGTTATGGGACCAGTCGAACGCATTGGCGAGACGCAGCGTGGCGCTGCGCTCGAGCCGGGCTCGGGTTTCTGGCAAGGCCGCTGGAAACAAGGATGTCGGCATGTGGCTCTCGTTGGGGAAACCGGTCTATAAGGCCATGCCATTCCGGTAAAGGAAAGGCCATGCGCGCTCTTCCGGATGAACGCACATAGCCCTATCTGGTTCGCGGAGCCGGCCTATTCGCCGGCCAGTGCCTGAGAGGCGGGCCGCAGGTTCTGAACCTCCTCGGCAACGAGGAAGGCCAGTTCGAGCGCCTGGCTGGCATTGAGGCGCGGGTCGCAATAGGTGTGATAGCGGTCCGACAGCGAAGCCTCGGTCACGGCCGACATGCCGCCGACGCATTCGGTGACGTCGTCGCCGGTCATTTCGATATGAACACCGCCGGCATAAGTGCCCATGTCGCGGTGAATTTCGAAGAAGCTGCGCACTTCCGACAGGACGCGGTCGAAGGGGCGCGTCTTGTAGCCTGTCGAGGCCTTGATGGTATTGCCATGCATCGGGTCCGAACACCAGACGACGGTGCGGCCGGCGCGCTGCACGGTCTCGATGAGGCGCGGCAGATGCTCGTGGATCTTGTCGGAACCGAAACGGCTGATGAGGGTGATACGGCCGGCCTCGTCGGTCGGGTTCAGCCGATCGAGCAGGCGCAGCAGGTCATCGGTGGTGAGGCTCGGCCCGCATTTGATGCCGATGGGATTGTTGATGCCGGCGAAATATTCGACATGGGCGGCATCAGGCTGGCGGGTGCGGTCGCCGATCCACAGCATGTGTCCGGAGGTGGCGTACCAGTCATTGGTGATGGAATCGCGGCGGGTCAGCGCTTCTTCATAACCGAGCAGCAGCGCTTCATGGCTGGTGAAGAAACTCGTCTGCCGCAGCGCTGGGGTATTGTCGGGATTGATGCCGAGCGCGCCCATGAAGGTGATGGCGTCGTCGATCTTGCGGGCGACTTCCTCATAGCGCGGATACCAGTTGGACCCCTTCATGAAGCCCATGGTCCACTCATGGATGCGGGTCAGCTCGGCATAACCGCCCGAGGCGAAGGCGCGCAGCAGGTTGAGGGTTGCGGCCGACTGGCGATAGGCCATCAGCATGCGGGCCGGATCGGGCTCGCGCGCGCTTTCGGAAAACTCGATGGCGTTGATGATATCGCCGCGATAGGAGGGCAGCTCGACGCCATCGATGGTTTCGGTATCGGACGAGCGGGGCTTGGCGAACTGGCCGGCGACGCGGCCGACCTTGACCACGGGCTTGCTGGCGCCATGGGTCAGCACCACCGCCATCTGCAGGAAGGCGCGGAAGAAATCGCGGATATGGTCGGCGCCGTGCTCGGCAAAGCTTTCGGCGCAGTCGCCGCCCTGCAACAGAAAGGCTTCGCCGCGAGCAACCGCGGCAAGGCGCGTCTTGAGATCACGGGCTTCGCCGGCAAAGACCAGAGGCGGAAAGGTTGCGAGTTGCCGCTCCGCCTCGCGCAGAGCCGCGGGATCGGCATAGACAGGCACCTGGAAAATCGGCTTGTCGCGCCAGCTCGCAGGGGTCCAATCGGTCATTTTCGCCTCGCCTGATAGGTATCAGGGCGATCTACCAAGCGCGGGGGGTGATGCCAAGCGGCAATTGCGGGGATGGGGGTGTGGGGGTTTTCTCAATTTCTGAGGTTGAGGGAGTTGCAGAACCCCCACCCCGGCCCTCCCCTCAAGGGGGAGGGGGCGATGGAGCCGAAAGTTTCGTGAGGGGTGAGATGGCTTTCGCGGGTGACGACCTTTCAAGTTTCATACTGAGTGCGCGGGTCTGGGGCCTCCCTCCCCCTTGAGGGGAGGGATAGAGGGTGGGGGTTCTGTCGCTTCCACAAGCGCGGCATTGGTTGGAGCAGATGAACCCCCTCCCCGGCCCTCCCCTCAAGGGGGAGGGAGCGATGGAGCCGAGGATTTCGCGTAGCGCAGGCGGACCTATCCCTCGCGGGCAACAACCTCTTCGAGCTGGCCGAGGAACATCTTCCAGCCGGCATGGGCGCCGCCATAAGCCTGCTTCTGGTTGGGGCGGAAGCCCGTCTGCTCGACGCGCAGCAGCGTTCCCGCCTCGGTCGGCGTCAGCGTCATCGTGACGATGCTCTCGAGGCTGTAGAGCGGATCGTCATTGGCGACATTCCAGCTATAGGACAGTTTCCGGTTCGGCTCGATCGCGACGACCTCGCAATCGATCACGCCGCCCCAATCACCGTTGAGGTTGAACTTGTGGCCGATGACGGGCTGGAAATCGTTCTTCATCAGCCATTCCGAGATCAGATGCGGCTGGGTCAGCGCGCGCCACAGCTTTTCCGCCGGATGGGGGAATTGCCGTTCGACAATGACGGTGCGCGTTTCGGCTTGGGCTTCGGTCATCGATCTTTCCTATTTCGAGGTGTTCAGCGCCACGGCGGCGCGGATGAGCGCGATGAAGGCTCCCTCGTCGATCGCAGCGCCTTTGCGGAAATCGATGGCCCGGCGGGTATTGCCCTCGAGGCTCGAATTGAAGAGGCCCTTGGGATCGGGCAGCGAAGCGCCTTTGGCAAAAGTGGTCTTGACCGCGGCCTTGTAGCTTTCGCCGGTGCAGATGATGCCATCATGCGACCAGACCGGATTGGACCATTTCCATTCCTCGACGACATCCGGATCGGCCTGTTTGATAAGGGCGCGAATGCGCGCCAGCGTTTCGCCGCGCCAGCCGCCGAGATCGGCAATGCGGGCATCGATATGCTGGGCCGCAGTCGTGGCGGCGGGATTCGTTGTGGCCATTATGGCTTCTCCTTACATGCGTTCGCCGGGCAGCAGGCTCGCCTGCTTCACCCAATCGGCGAACTGCTCCTCGTCGAGCGGCTTGTCTTCGTAGATATCGAGATAGCGCACCGCCGGATATTTGGATTCTCCGGGCGGGGGCGGCTCAAGCGAACCGCCATTGAAAAAGGTCACCTTCACATATCGGGTGAAGCAGTGATAGCTGAGGAACCAGACACCTTGCTCGACGCCGTAAAGAGGCGAGTTCCATTTGACCGCCTTGCTCACATCGGGCACCACGCGCTCGACGATGGTGTCGATGCGGCGCCCGATATCGCTTTTCCAGCCGGGCATGGCGGCGATATAGGCCTCGACCGGCGCATTGCCGAAGCCTTTCGGAATCTGCGGATTGCCGCCCGAAAGCAGCACCACGCCATCCTTGCCGGAAGTCTTTTCGGCCATGATCTCCCCTCCCTATCCGTTGATGCGCCGCGCCTGCCGGCGCCCGATATAGGGGAGCACGAAGAGATAGAGCCCCGTCAACAGCAGCAGGGCCAGCGGCAGCAGCGGCACATAGGATACCCAGACGAGCGGCTCTTTCTGGGCAAGGGCGATGGTGGTGACGATGATCGTCAGCACGAAGAAAATCGAGAGCCAGCGATGGATCTGCCTGATCCATTTGTTCCAGTTCATTGGTCCATCCTCTTCAGCAAATCCTCGAGATCGTCGAACCGGCTCTGCCAGAAGCCGGCCATTTCCCTGGCCCAATCGACCAGCGGCGCCAGCGCCGCGAGCTGGGCGCTGTAATGGGTCTGGCGGCCCTGATGGCGGTCGCGCACCAGCCCCGCCTCCTTGAGCACGCCGAGATGCTTGGACACGGTGGGCTGCGAGACGCCGGCCCAGCTGGTCAGCGACCCGACGGTCTGCTCGCCCTCGCGGCACAGGCGCTCGAAGATCGCCCGGCGGGTGGGGTCGGCGAGCGAGCGAAAAAGATTGTCCTGCGGTTCGATGTTCAATCCATTCACCATTAGCTATGGATTTAATCCATAGCTGAACGACTATGAATGTCAACAATGAAAGGCCCCTGCCCGCCTGTGGCGGTCAGGAGCGATGCATGTTTCGAGGGAATTAGCGCATGGAGCGCAGGCTACGCGTCAGGCCTTTACGCCATCGCGATAGACATAGGTGGGCGCCTTGAAGGTCACCAGTTCCTCAGCGGCGGAGGGGTGAAGGGCGATGGCGCGGTCGAAATCGGCCTTGGTCGCCCTCATCCCCATGGGCACGGCGACGAGCTGGATCATCTCGGCGGCGCTGGGCCCGAGGATATGGCAGCCCAGCACCTTGCCGCCATCGGCCTCGGTGATGAGCTTCAGGATCATGCGCTCGGTGCGGGTCGAGAGCGTGTTGATCATCGGGCGGAAGCGGGCGACATAGACGTCGATATCGCCATGGGTCGCCGCCTCTTCCTCGGTGAGCCCGATGGTGCCGATTTCCGGCTCGGCGAAAACGGCGGTGGGGATCAGCGAATGATCAACCGCCATGGGATTGTCGTTGAATACCGTCTCGGCGAAATACCAGCCCTCGCGGATGGCAACGGGCGTCAGCGCGGCGCGGCCGGTGACGTCGCCCACGGCATAGATGGAGGGGCATGAGGTCTGCGAATAGGCATCGACCGAAATGCCCTCCGCATTGAGCTTGACGCCGGCGGTTTCGAGCCCGAGGCCGCGCACATTGGGGTGGCGGCCGGTGGCGAACATCACGGCACCGAAGGGCGCGGTGACGCCATCGCTGAAGGTCGCGGCGATATCGTCGCCATGCCTGGCCAGCGATTTGATGGTGGTCTGGTAGATGATGCGAATGCCGCGATCCTGAAGCCCGGCATCGAGCCCGCGACGCATATCCTCGTCGAAGCCGCGCAACACGCAATCGCCGCGATAGATGATGGTAGTATCGACGCCGAGACCGGCGAAGATGGTGGCGAATTCGACCGCGATATAGCCGCCGCCCTCGATGAGGATGGAATGGGGCAGCGCCGGCAGGTCGAAAGCCTCATTGGAGGTGATGGCGAGTTCGGCGCCGGGAATGGCGGGGATGAAGGGATGCGCGCCGGTGGCGACGAGGATGTATTTCGCCGTCAGCTCGCGCTCGCCTTTGACGAGGCGGACGGAATTGGGGCCGGTCACCACGGCACGGTCGCGGATGATCTCGACGCCGGGCTTTTCGAGCGTGGTCACATAAGCCTGCTCCAGCCGGGAGATTTCCTTCTCCTTGTTGGCAACGAGCGTCGGCCAATCGAAGCTGGCATCGACCTGCCAGCCGAAGCTCTGGGCGACGTCGAAACTGTCGGTGAAGCGGCTGGCATAGACATAGAGCTTCTTGGGCACGCAACCGCGGATGACGCAGGTGCCGCCGACGCGGAATTCCTCGACGATGGCGACGCGGGCGCCATAGGTGGCGGCCATGCGGGCGGCGCGGACACCCCCCGACCCGGCGCCAATCACGACCAGATCATAGGCATTGCTCATTGGGAAAACTCCATGACGGGCGTGAGATATCGGTTGGCGCATCGCATAAAAAAAGACCCCGCACAAGGCGGGGCCGGTATGCGATTGGCGCTTGGCGCGGCTTAGAGCTCGACGCCCTGTTCGCGCAGCTTGGCGCGGACCTTGGCGAAGAACTCGCGCTGGATATTGGCGGTGAAGACCTGGAGCACGCGCTGGAGATCCTGGTTCGCCTCGACATTGGCCTGGGAAAGCTTCATGCCGACGGGCGATTCATAAAAGGCGACGATCTGCTGCAATTCCTCGGCGGTGAAGCGCACGGCATAGACGCGGGCGAACTGATCGAGCAATTCGCCCTTCTGGCCGCGATAGTCTTCAAGCGTCTGCTCGATGGCGGTGTTGGTCTGTTCGACCAGCTCGGGATTCTGCTGCACGATCTGCTGCATGACCCGGACGCCGGTTTCGACGAGGGTGACCTCGTAGATCGAGGAGCGATCGGTGAGATCGACATATTTGCGGGCGAGGGCGAGCTGTTCAGGCGCCACTTCCTGGGCGGCGGCCGGAAGGGCCAGCGTCATCATGCCCGCGCTCAGAACGATGGCGGCAAGCGCCCGCGCATGGCCGGTCAGGGAAGTCATCGTCGAAAAACCCATCTTGTCCAGTTTCCAATCAGTTGGTCTCGCCAATGGTTCTTACGCCATCCGGCGTCGCCACATAAGCCTTTTTGCACATTCCGAGGAACAAGCCGTGTTGAACGACGCCCGGAATGTCCAGCAAATCCCGCGACAGGGCTTCTGGCTGCGAAATGCGGCCAAAAGAAGCATCGAGGATGAGATGGCCGCCATCGGTGATGAAGCTGTCGCCGGTCGGCGTGCGGCGCAGTTCGAGCCCGCCTTCGGCGCCATGAGTAGCCAGAACGGCTTCGAGCGCCCGGCGGGTCGCGCCGAAGCCGAAATGGTTGACCTCGATCGGGAGCGGGAAGCGGCCGAGGGTTTCGACCAGCTTGCTGGCATCGGCGATGACGATCATTGCGCCGGAAGCGGCCGCCACGATCTTTTCGCGCAGCAACGCCCCGCCGCCGCCCTTGATGAGACCGAGACCGGGGCCGATTTCGTCGGCGCCATCGACGGTGATGTCGAGGCTGTCGACGGTATCGAGATCGGTCAGCGGGATATCGAGGCTTTTCGCCTGGGCGGCGGTGACTTCGGAGGTCGGCACGCACAGGCATTCGAAGCCGTCGGCGACCATGGCGCCGAGCAGATCGACGAAATGTTTGGCGGTCGAGCCGGTGCCGAGCCCGATGCGCATGCCGGGGCGGATGTCCCTGATGGCCATGGCGGCGGCTTCACGTTTCAATGCATCGCTCACGCGGCGGCTCCCCTCGAAATCTGATGGGGTCTCATGAGTTGCGGACGCAGCGCTGTCAAGGCGGCGGCTCGGCCTTGTGAAAACGCATTAGTAACCTTGCCGCAACACAGTTGCGGCAAGGTGTCGGCAATGTGGCGAAAAATGGGCGCGCCCACCCGGCGGGGGATCGCCAAATTGCGCGGGCGGAAGCAATACTTCACCGGGGCGAATCGAGGCGCCCGTTCCTGTCAGAGGCACAGTCAGAAGATGCTCAACTTGAAAGCTGCGGCGGCCATTGCGCTGTCCATCGTGGTCACGCTCACGGCGGCCCAGCCGTCCATGGCGGAACGCAGATACAACCCGGATACCAATACCTGGGAAGAATTGTCGGAAGTGGCGATCCGCAATCGCGGCGGCAGCCCGGTCCGGCGCCAGGAGATCGATTACGCGACCAATTACAAGCCCGGCACCATCGTCGTCGAAACCGGGGAACGGCGGCTCTATTTCGTGCTGCCCGGCGGCAGGGCCATCCGTTATGGTGTCGGCGTCGGCCGCGAGGGCTTCGCGTGGGCCGGCACCAACCGCATCACCCGCAAGGCGGAATGGCCCGGCTGGACGCCGCCGCCGGCCATGCGCAAGCGCGTTCCGGACCTGCCGGCCTATATGCCCGGCGGTCCCGACAATCCGCTCGGCGCGCGCGCCCTCTATATCGGCTCGACGCTTTATCGCCTGCATGGCACGTCCGAACCCTGGACCATCGGCCAGGCCGTCTCCTCGGGCTGCATCCGACTCACCAATGAGGACGTGATGGACCTCTACGAGCGCGCCCAGGTCGGGGCGCTGGTGATCGTGAACCGCTAAGGCACACGCATTCGTGTAAAAGGGGCCGCCTGGGAGCGGTCCCTTTTTTGTTTAGAATGACTTTGAAAAAGCGCAGCCCGGCACTAGACTTGCAGCCATGATGCTCGATGCCCCCACTGCCCGCCCCCTGATCGACCGGTTCGGGCGGCAGATCACCTACCTCCGCATCTCGGTAACGGATCGCTGCGATTTCCGCTGCGTCTATTGCATGGCCGAGAACATGACCTTCCTGCCCAAGAAGGATGTGCTCTCCTTCGAGGAGATCGAGGCCATCGCCGATGCCTTCATCATGCGCGGCGTCACCAAGCTCAGACTGACAGGCGGCGAACCGCTGGTGCGGCGCGACATCATGGAACTGGTCGAGACGCTTGGACGCCATATCGGCGATGGGCTCGACGAGTTGACCATCACCACCAATGGCAGCCAGTTGGCCAAGCATGCCGAGGGTCTTTATCGAGCGGGCGTGCGCCGGCTCAACGTCTCGCTCGATACGCTCGACGCCACCCGCTTTGCCGAAATCACCCGCCGCGGACGGCTCGAAGACGTGATGGCTGGGATCGACGCGGCCCAGAAGGCCGGTCTCAAGGTCAAGATCAACATGGTGGCGATGCGCGGCGTCAATGACGAAGAAATCAACCCCATGATGGAATGGGCGCATGGGCGCGGCATGGGCCTGACGCTGATCGAAGGCATGCCGCTCGGCGAAGTCGGCATCGACCGCGTCGACAGCTATTTGCCGCTGAGGGAATTGCGCGACCGGCTGGCGGAACGTTATACGCTCGAAAAGCTCGACGACCGCACCGGCGGCCCTGCCCGCTATGCGCGCGTGGCCGAAACCGGCGGCATTCTCGGCTTCATCACCCCCATGAGCCACAATTTCTGCGAAAGCTGCAACCGGGTGCGCCTGACGGCGACGGGCCAGCTTTATCTGTGCCTCGGGCAGAACGACATGATCGACCTACGCGCGCCCTTGCGCGAGGGCGGCCCCCAGGCGCTCGACGAAGCGCTGGACCGCGCCATGATCATCAAGCCCAAGGGGCACGATTTCGTGCTCGACCGCGACCACACCGGGCCGGCCGTGATGCGGCACATGTCGGTGACGGGCGGCTGACGGCCTATTTGTCGTCGTCATCGATCAGGGCAAAATCGAGCGGCAATGCCGTCGTATATTTGATCTGCTCCATGGCGAAGGACGAACTGACATCGGTCAGCGCGATCTTGCTGATGAGCTTCTTGTAGAAGACGTCATAGGCGCCGATATCGGGCACGACGATGCGCAGCAGGTAATCGACATCGCCGCTCATGCGGTAGAACTCCACCACTTCGGCAAAATCATCGACGATAGCGGCGAATTTGCGCAGCCAGGCTTCGTTATGCTCATTGGTCTTGACCGAGACGAAGACGGTAACGCCCGCATTGACCTTGGCCGGATCGAGAACCGCCACGCGCCGCCTGATGACGCCATCTTCTTCCATCTTCTGGATACGGCGCCAGCACGGCGTCGTCGACAGCCCCACCTTTCGGCCAATTTCCGCAACCGGCATGGTCGCGTCCTTCTGCAGGAGCGTCAGAATTTTGCGGTCGATCTTATCCAAGGCCACTTTGTCCCCAAGAAATCAGTTTTTATCTATTGTTCTATTTGAATGGCAATTTACCAAGCTACCTGCCACATAGCCGCCTTCAGCGCAATAATGTTGCGCAAAACAACGCAAGTCAAATTTTTTACCATTTGTTAAACTATTGCAGCACTTGAAATATCCAATCCCAGAACGGGGCTGATTCGCGCTGCTCGCGATAGGCCCGCGGACTATCGAAGCTGCCAGCCCAAAGGCCGCGCCCGGCGGACCGGGCTGCCCGCTCCTCCAGCCAGTAGCGGCCGGAGGCAATCGCCAGCCCCTCCTCCACCATGGTCCGGCCGAGATCGGTGCCGGCGACCGTACAACTGGCCAGAAGACGTCCATAGCGGTCATGCCCCTCCGGGGCGCATTCGACCGGTCCCTGCGCCAGAAGGGCCGCCATGCGCCGGCTGGCTTCGCGGCCACAGGCCCAGTCCCGGCCATTCGCATCGGAACAGGTCTGGTCAAGTTCGGGCGCATCGAGACCGATGAGGCGGATGCGATCGTCACCGAGGCGGAAGCTGTCTCCATCGCTGACCCTCGCCCGCCCGCCGACCGCTGCCGGGGTCGCATCGAGACGGGCGGCGACGAAAGCGGCGCCCAGCAGAAGCAATATGATCAGAATGGCGCCGAAACGCGCGCGCAACCGGCGGTTCAGGGAACGATATCGGGACAGGATTTCACCAGCCATTAACCACGCAATCGCTACTGTTCGGCCACAGCCTAGCGAATGCGTTTTATGTTCGCATCATAGTAACGAGTAAGAGTTCCATGTCTGCCCAGCCGGCGAGCCCAGGCGGCAATGTCCGCTCCCTTTTGGGGCGGGACAGCAAGAGAAGCGCCCAGAAGACCGTGCTCGATGCGCGCCAGCGCCTGACATCGAGTTCGGGCACCCGCGCCTCCTTCGACTATGAGCTCATGCACGATTATGCCGGCTCGCGCCTCGGCACGACTTTGCCCATGGCCGTCATCATCGTCATCCTCGCCGCGGTCGCGAGTTTATGGGTGCCGGTGCTGTTCACCTCGCTCTGGGCCGGCACGGTGCTGGTCAGCATGCTGGTGCTGGTGGTGATGACCCAGCGCTTCAAGGCCGAAGAACCGGCTAAATTCAACGCCGGCCAATGGACGGCGAATTTCGTCATCGGCGAAACCATTTATGGCCTCGCCTGGTCATTGCTGGCGCTGTTCACGCTGGTTGCGAGCCATCCGAGCCTGACGCCGCTGCTGTTCGCCATGGTGCTGGTGAGCGTCGCCGCCAATGCCGTGGCAACCCAATCGCTGCCGCCGGCGACGCTGATGAGCACGCTGCCGGTGACGCTGACCGTCTCGGTCAATCTCTTCATCATGGGCAGCATGCTCAACTACATGCTGGCCGTGGTCGCCATTTGCGGCGAAATCTTCTTCGTCTATCTCGCCCGGCGCCTCCACGCCTCGCGGCTCGAAACCATCGAGCATCAGGCGGAAAAGGACGCGCTGATCGGCGAACTGGAAGAAGCGCGGCAAATGTCGGAAGAAGCCCGCCGCCATGCCGAGCACGCCAATATCGCCAAATCGCGCTTTCTTGCCACCATGAGCCATGAGCTGAGGACGCCGCTCAACGCCATTATCGGCTTTTCGGAAGTGCTGAAATCGGAACTGCTGGGCACTCATCAGGTGCCGCAATACAAGGAATATGCCGGCGACATTCATGCCAGCGGCCAGCATTTGCTGAACCTCATCAATGAATTGCTCGATCTCAGCCGCATCGAGGCGGGCAAGTATGAACTCAACGAGGAAGTCATTTCGCTCGCCGATATCGCCGAGGACTGCCGGCGGATGATGGAGCTGCGCGCCAAGGCCAAGGGCATCGAGCTCGTCTACGATATCGGGGACAACCTGCCCCGGCTCTGGGGCGATGAGCGTGCCGTCCGCCAGGTGCTGCTCAACCTTCTCAGCAATGCCATCAAGTTCACCCCGCAAAACGGCAAGGTGGTGCTGATGGTGGCGCGCAGCGCCGATGGCGGGCAAATGATCTCGGTCAAGGACAATGGGCCGGGCATCCCCGAGGAGGAAATCGCGACGGTGCTTTCGTCCTTCGGACAGGGTTCGCTGGCGCAAAAGACCGCCGAACAGGGGGCCGGCCTCGGCCTGCCCATCGTGCAGCAGATCATGGAGCTGCATCAGGGCCGGTTCGACCTGTTCTCGAAGCTGCGTTTCGGCACCGAGGTCATCGCCACCTTCCCCCGCGCCCGGGTGATGGATGCGCTGGCGCCGGTGGTCGAGCGCAGGAACCGCTTGAAGATCTATTCGGAAGCCGGTTGAGGCCTATCGAGACGCAGGAATCTCGTTTATCCCTGAGGCATCAATGGATCAGGACGCGCCCGTGAACGAAGACAATACCGCCAAAACCACCACCCACGCACAGCCGAGCCCTGCATTGCGCGTCATCGGATGGGCGGCCCGCTTCATCATGATCGTTCCGGTGGTGGCGACATTCGCCGCGGCGGTCGGCCTCTTCATCTATGGCGCTTTCGAAACCGTCCATTTCGTGCAGGCGCTTTTCGACACGGGCCATCCGATCATACGCGACGAGGCGCTGCTGCTCGCCATCGAGATCGTCGATCTCTTCCTGCTGGCAACGGTGGTGCAGGTGGTGTCGCTGGGGCTCTATCAGCTCTATTTCAACCAGGATTTGCAGCTGCCGAAATGGCTGAAGATCGAGAATCTCGACGATCTCAAGTCGAAGCTGGTGGGCGTCACCATCACCGTGGTCGCGGTCTATTTCCTCGGGCAAGCCGTGGTGTGGCAGGGCGGCGCCGACATCGCCTATCTCGGCATCGGCATCAGCCTCGTCATCGCCGCGCTCACCTTCTTTCTCGGCAAGATCGGGAAGGAATAGGGACAAGAAAGCCCCTATTCGCTTCACGCGGCATTGACCAGCGGGTGAGCCCGTTCGATGCGCTGAAGCTCGTCGGGATCATGCATGGCATTCCATAGATCCATGCGGCGCTGAACATTCAGCCAGAAATCAGGGCTGTTGCCGAAGACGCGGGCCAGAATAAGCGCCGTGGGCGCGGTGACCGAGCGACGATCATTGCAGAGCTCGTTTACGTGCTTGCGGGGCACGCCCATGGCCTCGGCCAGAGCGGTCTGCGTCAGCCCCAGTGGTTCAAGAAACTCTTCGGTCAGGATTTCGCCGACCGAGGCCGGCTTGCGTGTCGTGGTCAGCATGGCTACCTCACTGATAGCTGTGATCGTCCAGATAGATATTGCCCGCTTCGCCGCGACTGGAATTCCATTCAAAAACCAGTCGCCACTGTCTGTTGACGCGAATGGAATGCAGGCCCTCGAGCCTGCCGCGGAGCTTTTCGAAATGATTGCTCGGCGGCACGCGCAAATCCTGGTCCGTCGCCGCATCGTCAATCATTTGCAGCTTACGGAAAAGACGCCGTTCGATATCGGGCGGAACATTGGGCGAGCGCATGTCGCGCACGAAGAACTCACGCAGCCAGTTATCGCGAAAGCTTACGATCATTCCTACCCCTGACCCTATGTACCACTCCATGGGTCAAAATGCAAGGGTGGATCATCACCCTCGTGTCTATCAATCCGATTTGCCGCTCACCGCGGCGCTTTCGAAGGTCGCCATGTTGTAGTGGAGATGGAGCGCGGTCTTGGCGAGAACGGCAGCCAGGGCGGCGCCGCTGCCTTCGCCGAGCCTGAGACCGAGATCGAGCAGGCCCTTATGGCCCATGGCATCGAGCACGGTCGCATGGCGGCCTTCAGCCGAGACATGGGCGAAGATGCAATGATCGATGGCGGCGGGATTGAGGGCATGGGCGATGGCGGCGGCGGCGGTCGCCACATAGCCGTCGATGATAACCGGCACTTTCTGGTGGCGGGCGGCAAGGAGCGCGCCGAGCATGGCGGCGATTTCGCGGCCGCCGAGGCGGGCGAGGATCGAGAGCGGATGATCGAGCGCGTCGCGATGGAGCGCGAGGGCACGATCGACCGCATCGGCCTTGCGGGCAAGGCCGGCATCGTCGAGGCCGGTGCCGCGGCCGACCCAATCGATGCCCGAGCCGCCATAAAGGGCGGCATAGATGGCGGCGGCGATGGTGGTGTTGCCAATACCCATTTCACCGAGGCAGATGAGATCGGGCTTGCCGGCAACGGCTTCCATGCCATAGGCGATGGTTGCGGCGCACATCTTGTCGTCGAGCGCCGGCTCCCTGGTGATGTCGCCGGTCGGCAGTTCCAGCGCCAGTTCGAAGACGCGCAGATTGATCTCGTGCATGGCGCATATCTGCGAAATGGCGGCGCCGCCATTGGTGAAATTGGCGACCATCTGCGCCGTCACCTCACGCGGGAAGGCCGACACGCCCTGATCGGTGACGCCGTGATTGCCGGCGAAGATGGTGACCATGGGATTGTCGAGCCGAGGCTTGGCCCTGCCCTGCCAGCGCGCCAGGAATTCGACCAGATATTCGAGCTGGCCGAGGGAGCCGGGGGGCTTGGTGAGCTGCGCATCGCGGGCGCGTATGGCCGCCACGGCAGCCTCGTCGCCATCGGGCACGATGGTCAGGAGTTCGAGGACATCGGCATAGGCGGGATGGAGCGGCATGGCAGGTCCGGCATGATGGTGCTAGGAAGGTCGGGTCTTGTTACGCAATCGGCCGGGAAAAGCAATTGAACCAGGAAGAGCCCCTGATTCCCGGGCAGGAACGCATGGGAACGCCGCGCCAGCAGGCGGCGGGCGGCGGGCTCGCGGCCGATTTCGTCATGGCGCTGCGATTCTTTTCCCGCCTACCGACCGGCTCGTCGCCGCATGAAAAGCCCGAGCTCGATCGCATCGCCATGGCCCTGCCCTTTGCGAGCCTTGCCATCGGCATCGGCCCGGCGCTGGTGCTGGTCGGGGCGGGGTTTCTCGGGCTGCCCGCCTATTTCGCCGCCGCGCTTGCGGTTGCGGTCGCGGTGATCGCCGGGGGGGCGATGGCGGAGGATGCCATTGCCGATGCGGCGGATGGCCTGTTCGGCGGGCAGACGCGGGAAAGACGGCTCGAAATCATGAAGGACAGCCGGCATGGCACCTATGGCGTGGCTGCCTTGTGCCTGTTCCTGCTATTGCGGATCACGGCGCTTGGCAGTGTCGTTGCGGCACAGCCCCTCGCCGCGGCTGCCATATGGCTGGCGGCGGGTGTTGGGGCGCGCTCGGGGGCCTTGTGGCTGCCGCTGGCCTTGCCGGCGGCACGGGCCGAGGGGGCTTCGGCCACGGCCGGGCTGGTGTCGCGGCGCGGCTTTGCCGTCGGGGCCGTGCTGGCCCTGGTGTTGTTCTTCATCCTTGCGGGACCGGCGACAAGCATCGTCGCCATGGTCGTGGCGGTGGTGCTCGCGCTTGCCGTCATCGCCGGCTGGGCGGCGCTGTGCCGCAGGCTCGTCGGCGGGCAGACGGGCGACCTCATCGGCGCCCTGATCGCGCTGCTCGAAATCGCCCTACTCGGCGCGCTGGTGGCTTTTGTCTGAAGGCTGTGTCTTGAAAATGCCGCAGGCCATGCCTTTATGCTTAGGGCGCGCGAGAGAGGGGCGGACATGATTTTCATCGGCATTGCCCTTCTGATCTCGGTTGGCCTGGCGCTGCTCATCAGCGCCGATGTGGGCAGCCTTGTGGGGCTGACGCAGATGCAGACCGCACAGCTGATCCCGCTGCTTCTCCTCCTCATCATCTTTGCCGGCGGCGTCTTTTCACGCCGTCGTCCGGCTTCGGAACTGCTGGGGAGCGTCGCGATGTGGGCCGGCATCGTCGCCCTTGCCGGGCTCGGCTATGCCTATCGCGATGAGCTGAACAATGTTGCCGGGCGGGTAATGGGCGAATTACAGCCGGGCGTGGCGCTGGTCGACGAAGCCGGCGGCACCGCCACCTTCCGCCGCGGCCTTGGCGGACATTTCGAGATCACCGCGACCGTCAACGGGCATACGACGCCAATGGTGTTCGACACCGGCGCGACCGCCGTGGTGCTGACCAAGGAAGATGCGGACGCCGCCGGGATCGATACCGCCTCGCTCCGCTTCACCATTCCCGTCTCCACCGCCAATGGCACGGGGCGCGCTGCAACCGTGCATCTCAAGCGCATCGAAGTGGGCGGCATCATGCGCAGCAATATCCGCGCCTTCGTGGCTGAGGAAGGCGCGCTCGACACCAGTCTGTTGGGCATGACCTTCCTCGAAACCCTCAGCCGTTATTCGGTGACCAGCAATTCGCTGGAACTGACCAACTAGCTCGCTTCGGCGAGACGCGGACGGCTGACAGCCTCGAGCGCCTTGAGGATCACCCCGGCATCGGCGCCCGGCCGGCAGGCTTCGACGCTGAGAATCTGGCGGAACTGGCGGGCGCCGGGCAGACCATTGGCGAGCCCCAGCATATGCCGCGTGATCTGGTTGATGCGGACACCGTCTTCCGCCTCGCGGCGGGCGTAATCGGCCATGGCGAGCATGACGCTTTCAAGGCTCGCCGGCGCATGATCGTCGCCAAAGACACGGGCATCCACCTCGGCCAGCAGCATCGGATTGTGATAGGCGGCGCGGCCGACCATCACGCCATCCATATGGCGCAGCTCGATTTCGACGCTGTCTATGGTCTCGATGCCGCCATTGATCATCACCGGCAGCGGCGACAGGCGCTGCTTCAGCCGATGCACGCGCGGATAATCGAGCGGCGGAATGGTGCGGTTTTCCTTGGGGGAGAGCCCCTTGAGCCAGGCCTTGCGCGCATGAACGTACAGCGCATCCACACCGGCCCCGACCATGGCGTCGGCGAAGCGATCGAGGCTTTCCTCGGTGTCCTGATCGTCGATGCCGATGCGGCATTTGACGGTGACCGGCCGATCAGTCGCGTCCTTCATCGCCCGCACGCATTCGGCCACCAGAAGCGGCTCGGCCATGAGGCAGGCGCCGAACCGGCCCGATTGCACCCGGTCCGAGGGGCAGCCGACATTGAGATTGATTTCGACATAGCCGAATTGATCCGCAAGGCGCGTTGCCTCAGCAAGTTCGGCCGGATCGGAGCCACCGAGCTGCAGCGCCACCGGTTGCTCATCGGCGCCGAATCGCAGATGCCGAACCGGATCGCCATGCACGATGGCAGCGCTCGTCACCATCTCGGTGAACAGCAGCGCATGGCGCGTGAGCTGGCGATGGAGGAACCGGCAATGGCGGTCCGTCCATTCCATCATCGGGGCCACGGAAAAGCGGCGCGCGCTGGCGAGGGTTTCAACGGTCATGGGCCGGGACATACAGGATTTGAGCCGTGAGAACCAGCCTTGCGGCGGGCACGGCATTCTACTGTGAATGCATTCGAGCAATGCGGATTGAATGATTGAGAGTCCGGATTGTGTCTATATTTTAGGCGCGGGCAATAAGGAGCGGAAATGACCGCGGAACAGAAACACAAGGTCGTCATCGTCGGCGGCGGGTTTGGCGGCCTCGCGGCGGCGCTGGCATTGCGCGGGACCGAGGTCGACATCACCATGATCGACAGGCGCAATCACCACCTCTTTCAGCCGCTGCTCTATCAAGTGGCGACGGCCTCGCTGAGCACGTCGGAAATCGCCTGGCCGATCCGCCATATCCTGAAGCGCGACAATAATGTCGAAACGCTGCTGGCGACGGTGACGGGCGTCGACACCGAGGGCAAGGCAGTGCTTCTCGAAGACGGCACGCGCGTGCCCTATGACAGCCTGATCCTCGCGACCGGGGCGCGGCACGCCTATTTCGGCCATAACGAATGGGAAAGCTTCGCGCCGGGCCTGAAGACGCTCGAAGACGCGACCACCATTCGCCGCAAGCTGCTGCTCGCCTTCGAAGCGGCGGAGCGCGAGACCGATCCGGACAAACGCAAGGCGCTGCTGACCTTCGTCATCATCGGCGCCGGCCCGACCGGCGTGGAACTGGCCGGCGCCATCACCGAACTCGCGCATGTGAGCCTGCGGGGCGAATTCCGCAATATCGCCTCCGACGAAGCGCGCGTGGTGCTGATCGAAGGCGGCCCGCGCGTCCTGCCCAATTTCGTGCCCGAATTGTCAGACTATGCGCAAAAGGCCCTGACACGGCTCGGCGTCGAAGTGGTGCTCGGCAATGTGGTGACGCTGATCGATGCCGATGGCGTGACCTATGGCGGCCAGCGTCTCGATGCCGGCACCATCCTGTGGGCGGCGGGTGTCCAGGCCTCGCCGGCGGCCGAATGGCTGAAGGTTGCCGGGGACCGCGCCGGTCGCGTGCCGGTGCTGCCGGACCTGACCGCGCCCGGCCTGCCGGATGTCTTCGTCATCGGCGACACCGCCTCGATCGCGCGGCCGGATGGCCGGCCGGTGCCGGGGGTGGGCGATGCGGCGAAGCAAGGCGGCAAGCATGCCGCGCGCGTCATCAAGGCCCGCATCAGGGGCGAAGCTCCGCCGCCGCCCTTCGCCTATAAGCATGCAGGCGATCTCGCCACCATCGGCAAGAGCGCCGCCGTGCTCGATTTCGGCTGGATGAAGCTCAAGGGGCTGCCGGCCTGGTGGATGTGGAGCCTCGCCCATATCTACTTCCTGATCGACACCAAGAACCGGCTCTTCGTGGCCCTGAGCTGGCTGTGGATCCTGCTCAGCGGCCAGCGCAGCGCCCGCCTCATCACCCAGGGCGGCGATTATGTCCGCGCGCCGCGGACGGCCAAGGCGGAAACCGCCCCGGCACCGCAAGGGCCGCTTTCCTGATCAGAAGGTCTCTGCGAGGTTTCGCACTCGCAGAGACCCCGCCAATTCGGCTGCGGTCGCGCGTGCACCAAGGCGCGGGGTGAAGGTGAGCACCGTCTTGCGGCCCGGCAGCAGCGTTAGCGCATTCTCCGAGAAATAGCCGGGCATATCGACCGTCGCGGTGACGAAGAAGGCCGGCTTGTCGGTTTCGAGCGTCAGCACCGGCGTATCGCCGATCTCCGACCATTCGGCCTTGATGGCTGGTTCGACCAGCTCATAGGCCTTGTAGGGCTGCGGGAAATAATCATTCTCGCCGAGCACGTTTCCCTCTTCATCGGTCCAGAAAAAGTAGAGAAATTCGTCGGCTTCGAGTTTCTTCATCTTGATGGACGCGATTTCCCTGGCCGCATCGGGGCCCACCTTGGCCTTGCCCTCGAACAAAGTGCGGGCACCGCCGGAGATGCGGACAGCCTGAACCTCGAGATGGATGTCCTGCTTTTCGGCGGTGTCGTTGACGGCCTTGAAGGCGATTGCGCCGGGGACCGTTTCGATGGCCGCTCCGCGTGAATTGGTGCGCGTATCGAGGTCCTGGGGCACGGCAACCACACTAAGGGGCTGGTAGAAGCGCTTCGCCATATACTGCAAGAGCTTCCACTGGCCGCCATAATCGAGGCTCGACCAGCTCGCCACCGGCCAGATGTCGTTGATCTGCCAATAGAGCGTGCCCATGCAGCGCGGCTTGGTGGAGCGCCAATATTCGATGGCGGTCTTCATGGCGAGGCCCTGCTGCACCTGCGACAGGAACACCATCTGCTCGAAATCGCGCGGGAAGCGGAAATAGCGCGTCATGGTTTCGAGGATGCGGGCATTGCCGCCGGCATTGCGCTGGTGATTTTCCATGACCGGGGATGACGGATTGCGGTCTTTCGGCGCGGCGAAGGTGTCGATGACGTTCATCGAGGTGAAGGACTGGAAGCCGAATTCAGAGGCGAAGCGCGGATTGACGCTGCGATAGGCCTCGAAGGATTTAGCCGAGTGCCAGACATCCCAATAATGGGTGTCGCCGCGCGTGTCGGCATGCCAGCCATCGGAGAAATCGAGATAGCCCATGGAGGGCGAGGACGGCCAGAAGCGGCGAGCCGGGTCTTCATCCTCGACGATGTTGCCGAGCATGGAATTGAGGCGATCGTAATTGGCGACATAGCGTTCGGGCGCGGCGCGGGTTTCCTCATACCAGCCGAGTGAGCCGATGACCTCGTTGTCGCCGCACCAGAGGGCAATCGAGGCATGATGCGAGAGGCGCCGGACCTGCTGGGTGATCTCGGTGCGCACATCGGCGAGGAAGGCCCGGTCGGATGGATAGCTCATGCAGGCGAACATGAAATCGTGCCAGATGAGGATGCCGAGTTCGTCGCACAGGTCATAGAACCAGTCCGGCTCATATTGGCCGCCGCCCCAGATGCGCAGCATGTTCATGTTGGCGGCCTTGGCGCTTTCAAGGAGGTCGCGAACGACGGAAGGGGTGATGCGCGAGGGGATGGCGTCGGCGGGAATCCAGTTGGCGCCCATCATGGTGATGTCGCGGCCATTGATCCGGCATTTGAAGCTGTGGTCGATCTCGTCCTTCTCGATCACCCAATCGAGCTGGCGGAGGCCGATCTTGCGGGTGGTCACCTCGCCGTCGAGACTGGTCACCAGCTCATAGAGCGGTTGGGCGCCCTGCCCCGATGGCCACCACAGGCGCGGGTTCCTGATGGTGATGGTGTGGGCGACGACGTTCTCGCCCTTCTGCACGGCGATTTTGTCGGTGATGGTCTGGCCGTCGATGCTGTGCTGAAGTTCCACCTCACCATGAGCAAAGGCGAAAAGCCGAGTCTTTACCGTCAGTTCGACCGAATGCCTGCCATGGGCCTGTGCGACCTCGACGCTGTCCTGCCGGGCGAGGCGCGAGCGGCGGAGGCTCATCGTGCCATAAATGCCGGTCGGCATCAGGCAGATGCCCCAATCCCAGCCGGCATGGCAGGCGGGCTTGCGCACGAAATTCATGTGCACGCCTTCAAGACCGTTGGTCTGGTAGTTCTTGGTGAAGGGAATGGGAAAGGGATGCGCTTCGGCGCGAGCCCTGGCAACGTCGCGGGTCACGGCGAATTCGACGCGCAGCGTGTTTTCGCCGGCATGGACCTTGCCGGAGACGTCGATATCGTAGCGGATGAAGGTGTTCTGCGTCTCGGCGACCACCTCGCCATTGAGGATGATTTTTGCGATGCAATCGACGCCGGAAAGGGTGAGGGTCAGATAATCCTCGATATCCTCGGGCGTGGCGGTGAAGCGGCGTTCGACCGTCCAGGGCGTGTGACTCACCCACATCACCGCCTTTTCATTTTCGCCGAAATAGGGATCGGAGATTTCGCCCGCCGCGAGCAGCGCCGTATGCACGTCACCCGGCAGGGTGATGGGCAGGCTCAGGTCGCGGCTGGGCGAGGTCAGGGTGAATTCACCGCCAAGATCGAGGGCGGAATAGGACATGAAGGCCTCCCATGGCGCCCTTCAAAGGCGCTCGGTTTCCTGCATTACGCTCAATGCAATCGATTTCGATGCACTCTTAGCGTGAGTCAGCGGCTGGGGCCAATGGGATTATTTAGGTCGCATCCGGCTTTGGCGGACGGGCACTGGGCTCAACACATGCTGGCGCTTCCCGCGGACTTGATCCGCGGGGCGCTTTCCGCACGCACTGAAGCCGGTGCTAACCGTAGAGGCCCGCGGATCAAGTCCGCGGGAGGCGATTGTGGGTAGGCAAGAAGGGGGTGTTCAGGCCTCTTCAGTGTGAAGATCGAGGAAGCCGCCGGACTGGCGCTGCCACAGCCGGGCATAATGGCCGTTGAGGGCCAGCAGCTCGGCATGGGTGCCTTCTTCGACGATGACACCGTGATCGAGTACGATCAGCCGGTCCATGGAGGCGATGGTGGACAGGCGATGGGCGATGGCGATGACCGTCTTGCCTTCCATGAGGTTTTCGAGCTGGCCCTGGATGGCGGCTTCCACCTCGCTGTCAAGCGCCGAGGTCGCTTCGTCGAGAATGAGGATCGGCGCGTCCTTGAGCAGCACGCGGGCAATGGCGACCCGCTGGCGCTGGCCACCGGACAGCTTGACCCCGCGCTCGCCGACATGGGCGGCATAGCCGGTGCGGCCATTATAATCGGTCAGGGATTCGATGAATTCGTCGGCCTCCGCCATGCGGGCGGCGCTCATCATCTCCTCGTCGGAGGCATCGGGACGACCGAAGACGATATTGGCCTTGAGCGAGCGGTGCAGCAGCGCCGTCTCCTGCGTCACGACGCCGATATTGGCGCGGAGCGACGCTTGCGTGACCTTGGAGATATCCTGCCCATCGATGAGGATGCGGCCGCTGTCGATGTCGTAAAAGCGCAGCAGCAGATTGACCAGGGTCGACTTGCCGGCCCCGGAGCGGCCGATCAGCCCGACGCGCTCGCCACCCTTGATATCGAGCGACAGCTTTTCGATGACCGGGTTCTGCTTGCCATAGGTGAAGCTCACCTGATCGAACTGGATGCGCCCATCGGTCACCGCCAGCGGCTTGGCATCCGGGGCATCGACAAGGCCGAGCGGACGGGCGATGAGCTGGGCGGAGTTCTGCGCGGTGCCGGCATTACGCATCAGCCCATTGAGTTGGTTCATGAAACGGCCGAGCAGGTTGTAGAGCCGCAGCACCAGACCCATGGTGAAGGCGACGGCGCCGACCGAGACCAGGTTTTCCGTCCACAGATGCAGGGACAGCGCGGCGATGCCGGCGATCATGATGCCGGAGAGCATGCCCATGGCGCTGCGCACCGAAACAAGAGTGCGCGCCAGCTCGGTCATGGCGACGATGAATTTGTCGAAGCCGCGCCGCACGAAGCGGTCGTCCTCATCGGCGGTGCCGAAAAGCTTGAGCGTCTGGATATTGCTGAAGCTGTCGACGATGCGGCCGGTCAGCGCGGCGGCGGCCTCGGCGCCGGCGGTGGAGCGCTTGCGCATGCGCGGCACGTAATAGCGCGCCATGAGGGCGAAGATGGCGATCCAGACCAGCACGGCCAGCGACAGCCGCCAATCGAGCTGGCCGACCAGAATGATGGTGGTGATGACATAGACGATGATGAACCACACCACCTGCAACAGGCTGACCATGACGTCGCCCACGGCACCGCCGCTCTGCCAGACCTTGCTGGCGATGGAGCCGGCGAAATCGTTCTGGAAGAAGGAGAGGTTCTGGCGGATGACATGGGCATAGGCCTGCCAGCGCACGAGATTGTAAAAGCCGAGATTGACCGTCTGTTCTTCGACCACGGCCGAGAACCAGGTGACGAGATAGCGCACCACCAGCACGACGACGAGCATCATTAGGAGTTCCGGCCCATAGCCGGAAATGAGCCCGGCCCAGCCATCGGCCTGGTTGGCGCCATCGAGAATATCGACGAGACGGCCGACATAATAGAACAGCGCCGCCTCGACCAGCGCCACGAGACCACCCAATACCAGCAGCGTCAGGAAGGGTAGTTTGGCCTGGCTGATATAGTGCCAGAAGAAGCCCGGAAGCTCGGCCGGCGGCTGGAGATCGTCCCTTGAGCGGAATGGATCGACCCAATGTTCGAAGGTGGCATTGAGGCGATCGATGAAAGTCATGGCGCGGTTCCGATTCCCTGGAAGCCGAGTGTCGCTTTCGCGCGGGAATAGGTCCAGCTTGTTTGGAAAAAAGCTTGAGGTTTGCCGGGCGTTGCGCCCCATGCGTCACTCCCGCTCGGTCGTCACCCTCGGGCTTGACCCGAGGGCGTTACACTTACCGATAGAACCCTCGGGTCAAGCCCGAGGGTGACGATCCGGGGGAGGTGAGAGCGGAACCACCTCCTTACGAGGTGGCTTACTGCGCCGCCGATTCCACGTCCTCGGCGTCGATGAAGCCGCCGGATTGACGGTGCCAGAGGCTAGCATAGTGGCCGCCGAGGTCGAGGAGCTGAGCGTGCGTGCCCTGTTCGACGATCCGGCCTTTATCCAGCACCACCAGCCGGTCCATCATGGCGATGGTCGACAGGCGATGAGCAATGGCGATGACGGTCTTGCCGGCCATCAGCATCTGCAACTGGCTCTGGATGGCCGCCTCGACTTCGGAATCGAGAGCGGAGGTGGCTTCGTCGAGCACCAGAATGGGCGCATTCTTCAGCAGCACGCGGGCGATGGCGATACGCTGGCGCTGGCCGCCCGAAAGCTTGACGCCACGTTCGCCGACATGCGCGTCATAGCCCCTGCGCCCATTGGGGTCGCTCAGCGTTTCGATGAAATCGGCAGCTTCTGCGAGTTCCGCCGCGCGGCGGATTTCGGCTTCGCTGGCATCGGGACGACCATAGGCGATGTTGTCGCGCACGGAACGATGCAGCAGCGACGTGTCCTGGGTGACGACACCGATATTGGCGCGCAGGGAATCCTGCGTGACCGTGGCGATGTCGCGGCCATCGATGAGAATCCGGCCATCCTGCCGGTCGTAGAAGCGCAGCAGCAGGTTGACGATGGTCGATTTGCCGGCGCCGGAGCGGCCGACAAGGCCGATCTTCTCGCCGGGCCGGATATGCAGGTTAAGCCCCTCGATGACGCCGCTGTCCTTGCCGTAGTGGAAGGAGACGTTGTCGAAATTGATGTCGCCCTTGACCGTGCCGATCGGGAGGGCTTCGGGCGCGTCGGTGACGACGCGGGGCAGCGAGATCGACGAGATGCCGTCCTTGACGGTGCCGATATTCTCGAACAGCGCCGACATTTCCCACATGACCCACTGGCTCATGCCCTGGAAGCGCATGACGAGGCCCAGCGACACAGCCAGGGCGCCGGGGCTCATCAGCCCCTGCATCCACAGCCAGATGCCGGTGGCGCCCACCGAAAACAGCAGCAGGGCATTGGACCACAGCACCAGCATGTTGAGCACGGTGAACAGCCGCATCTGCCGATAGACGGTGTCGAGGAATTCATCCATCGACTCGCGGGCATAGCTTTCCTCGCGATTGGAGTGGGAGAAGAGCTTGACCGTGGCGATATTGGTGTAGCTGTCGACGATGCGGCCGGTCATGGTCGAGCGGGCATCGGCCTGGGCCTGGGAAATCTTGCCCATGCGCGGGATGAAATAGACCATCATCGACACATAGGCGGCGAGCCAGAGCAGGAACGGAATGGCCAGCCGCCAATCGGCCGCAGCCGCCAGGATCACCGCGCCGGTGAAATAGACGACGACATAGACCAGCATGTCCAAGAGCTTCATCACCACTTCGCGCACGGCGAGCGCCGTCTGCATCAGCTTGGCGCCGATGCGGCCGGCGAACTCATCCTGGAAGTAGCTCATCGACTGGCGGATGAGGTAGCGATGGCTCATCCAGCGGATGCGCTGCGGGAAATTGCCCAGCAGCGTCTGGTGCATGGTGAGCGTCGAGATCAGCGCGAAGCCGGGCAGGACGATGACAATCATCGCCCCCATCAGGGCCAGTTTCCAGCCGTCGGTCTGGAGGAACGTCTCCCGATCCGCGCCGGCGAGCCAGTTCACCACGTCGCCGATGAAGCCGAAGACGATGATTTCGCCAATGGCTACGGCCGCGGCGGCAAAGGCCATCAGCGCCAGCCATTTCTTGGCGCCCTGGCTGTAATGCAGGCAGAAAGCCAAAAGACCCTTGGGGGGCTCGGCCGGATCGCCGCCGGGATAAGGATCGAGCCGCCGTTCGAACCAGCGCATCATGGTCGTCACCTAAATTTTTCAGAACCGTTTCGTCTTTGCGGATCACGGCCTACAACCTCAACCATGGTTGAGGTCAAGAGCGCCGCAGGCAAAGCCGCCGGATCTCATATCGGAATGAAACGCTCGATACGCCAGATGCGTAGAGGAGCGATGCCGCAACCGGCTTATGGCCTCTCCCCAATCCCGTCTCATTTGACGTAAAAAAGAGAAGGCTGGGCAGTTCTTACCGGCCTAAGATACACGCAATGTGACCGATCCGCCGTTGCGGGCCGGTCACAGACGATTTTCAATTCATGCTTTCAAGCGGACCTCGCATGCGTACCGAAGCCGAACACACCATCTATCTCAAGGATTACGCGCCGGCCCCCTACCGGATCGTGGCGGTCGATCTCGATGTGCGGATCGAAGCCAATGCGAGCCGGGTGCGCGCGCAACTGACGGTGGAGCCGCGGCCCGAGACGGCGCCCGGCACGCCGCTGGTGCTCGATGGCGATGGGCTGACGCTGTCCTCCATCGCCATTGACGGCTTGCCGCTGGTGCTGTCGGCCTATGCGGCGGACAATAACGGGCTGACCGTGGTGGAGCCGCCGCTGCGGCGTTTCGTGCTCGAAACCGAGGTGGTGCTGCAGCCTGAGGGCAATACCAAGCTGATGGGGCTCTACCGCTCCAATGGCGTGTGGTGCACGCAATGCGAGCCCGAGGGCTTCCGGCGCATCACCTATTATCTCGACCGGCCGGACAATCTTGCCACCTTCAAGGTGACGATGACGGCACCGCGCGATCTCGCCCCGGTGCTGCTTGCCAATGGCAATCTCACCGGCAAGGGCGATGCCGGCGACGGTTTCCACTATGCCGTCTGGGAGGACCCGCATCCGAAGCCGTCCTATCTCTTTGCCATGGTCGCGGGCGATCTCGGCTCCATCACCGACAGCTTCACCACCGCCTCGGGCCGCAAGGTCGATCTCGCCATCTATTGCGAGCACGGCAAAGAAGATCAGTGCTTGTGGGCCATGGACAGCCTCAAGCGCTCCATGGCCTGGGACGAGAAGCGCTTCGGGCGCGAATATGATCTCGACATCTTCAACATCGTCGCCGTCAGCGATTTCAATTTCGGCGCAATGGAGAACAAGGGCCTCAATATTTTCAACGACAAGCTGGTGTTCGCGCGGCCGGAAGCTGCGACCGATGCCGATTACGAAAGCATCGAGCGGGTCATCGCTCATGAATATTTCCACAACTGGACGGGCAACCGCATCACCTGCCGCGACTGGTTCCAGCTCTGCCTCAAGGAAGGGCTAACGGTCTATCGCGACCAGGAATTCACCAGCGACGAGCGTTCGCGGGCCGTGAAACGCATCTCCGACGTGCAGACTCTGCGCGCCGCCCAGTTCCCCGAAGATGGCGGCCCCCTCGCCCATCCGGCGCGGCCCGACAATTATCGCGAGATCAACAATTTCTACACGGCGACCGTCTATGAGAAGGGTGCCGAGATCGTGCGCATGCTGGCAACGCTTCTGGGCGAAGCCGGCTTCCGCCGTGGCATGGACCTCTATTTTGAGCGCCATGACGGCGAGGCCACGACCATCGAGGCCTTCCTTGAGGTCTTTGCCGATGCCAATGAGATCGATCTCGAACAGTTCAAGACCTGGTATCTGCAAGCCGGCACGCCGCGCCTGACCTTTTCGGACAGCTATGATGCCGAAAGCCAGACCTACAGGCTGACACTCAGCCAGGAGACGCTGCCGACGCCCGGCCAGCCGACCAAGCTGCCGCTGGTCATGCCGATCAAATTCGGTCTCATCGGCCCCAATGGCAGCCCGATGGGCTGGACCGAAGTGAGCGGCGGCACGGTGAAGGACGATCTGATCGTCCTCGATGGCGCCAGCAGCGAAATCACCTTCAAGGGCGTGCCCAACAGGCCGGTGCCGTCGCTGCTGCGCGGCTTTTCGGCCCCGGTCAATGTCACGAGTTCGCTGACCGAGGATGACCGGCTGTTCCTCGCGCGGCATGACAGCGACCCGTTCAACCGCTGGCAGGCGCTACAGGATGTGGGCATGGCGCTGGCGGTGAGCGCCGCCAAGGGTGAGCCGCGCAATGACGCTGCCATTGCCGCGCTCGGCGCTGCCATGGCCGATACGCTGGCAAGCGAAACGCTGGACGATGCCTTCAAGGCGCTGGCCCTGTCGCTGCCGGGCGAGGCGCTGATCGGGCGCACCATCGGCAAGGATATCGACCCGGCGCAAATCCACGCCGTCCGCGACGATCTCTCCAAGGCCGTGTTCGGCCCCCTTGCTGGCCAGATCGAAGCGGCTTACCACAAGCTCGCCAGCGACCTGCCCTATAGCCCCGATGCCGCCAGCGCCGGCCAGCGGGCCCTTCGCAACCGGCTTCTCGGCCTTCTCGTTTCCGGCGGGGCGGAAAGCGGCCCGAAGCTGGCCGCGAAGCAATATGCCGAGGCCAGCAACATGACCGACCGCTATGCGGCCCTGTCGGTTTCCGGTGTCGCCTGGACGGATGAAGCGCCGACCATGCTCGCCGATTTCCGCAGCCGTTTCACCGCCGATCCGCTGGTCTTCGACAAATGGCTCGGCGTTTCGGCGCTGGCGCCCGACGATGGCGTGATTGAGCGCATTCGCGCCATCCTCGCCGAACCGAGCTTCCCGCTCAACAATCCGAACCGGCTGCGGGCGCTGGTGGGCAGTTTCGCCATGAACAATCCCACCCAGTTCACCCGCGCCGATGGCGAAGGCTTCCGCTTCGTCGCCGATTTCGTCGCCGATGCCGATGCGCGCAATCCGCAGGTTGCCGCCCGCGTGCTGACCGGGTTCCGCATCTGGCCGATGCTCGAACCGGTGCGGCGCGAGGCGGCGCGGACCGCGCTCACGGGTCTGCAAGCCCGTGCCGGCCTCAGCCGCAACACCGCCGACATCCTGACCCGCATGCTCGCCGACTGATTAGAAGAATTTTTCTTCACCTCTAAGTGATTCAGCGGACTCACGAATTTCCGGCACCCGAACCAAGGGTACCGGAGAGGGTCTGGACAAGATTCAGCGCCTGATTCATTGTCCGTTAAGGGACACAAATCAGGGCGCAAACCCCTCGCGATTCAGGAGATTTTTATGCGGTCGGCGGATTTATCCGGCGCCGGCGCCATGGGATTCGGCGCGGGCAACGGGATGACGAACGATTACCGCAGGGACGGCCGGGGCAAGGGGTTCGACCTCTTCAGCACCCTGCGGTTGAAACTCTCTCCCATCACCACGGCGGTGGCGCTGACGGCAGTTCTCGCCGCCACGCTGTTCGTGGTTTCCGACACGATCCGAACGCTTGAGGACGAACGCCGCCAGACGGCTCTGGCCGATCATCTCGTATCCTCGAGCGAGGCGCCTATCACCGCGGCGGATCAGGCGGCGATCTCGGGCATCGTGCAGCGCGGCATGGGCGCCTTCGGCCTCGCCGCACTCGCCATCGCGCTCACCTGGCGCCGCCGCCGGGCCGATATGAGCGCTCTTTTCCAGCGCGACAATTATCAAGCGCTTGCCGCCGCCCTGCCCATGGGCATTGCCTGCTGGACGCAGGCCGGCAAGCTCATCGTCTGCAACGAACGCTATAGCGAACGCATCAGCCGCTTCGACGCGGACCTGACCTATCACGACGCGGTCAAGCAAATGATCGTCGGCGGCTCCATGCAGCTCATCGAGGAAGACGAGCAGCATAGGCTGATCGAGCTGCACCGGGCCGATGGCGCCTGCCTTCTCATCGATGAACGCCCGCTCGCCGAAGGCGGCTTCATGACGCTGGTCTCCGACATTACCGAGCGCAAGCGCGTCGACACCATGCTGACCACCATTCGCGAGGAGCAGCGGCTTCTCGCCCGGCGCTATCACGAGGAAAAGCTGCGCGCCGAGGCGGCGAGCCGTGCCAAGACCAATTTCCTGGCGCATCTGAGCCACGACATCCGCACGCCGCTCAACCACATTATCGGCTTTGCCGAACTGATGCGGCACCAGACCTATGGCCCGCTCGGCGATGCGCGCTATGGCGAATATGTGCTCTCGATCAAGGAATCGGGCGAACATCTTCTGTCCTCCTTCGCCACCATTCTCGATCTGGCGGAGCTGGAAGGCGGGCAGAAGGTGCTGCGGAGCGATCCGGTGCCTGTCGATGATCTCATCGACAGCGTCGCCATGCGCTTCAAGGCGCAGGCGCACCGCGCCGGGCTCCGCCTCACGGTCGGCGGCAGGACCGGTGCCGTGCTCAATGGCGACAAGCTCGGGCTGCAGCGCATGCTTGGCAATATCGTCGAGAATGCGGTGCGCTTCACTCCGGCCGGCGGCAAGGTGACCATCGCCGCTTTCGCCGCCCGCGACGGCGCCGTGATCGAGGTGACCGATACCGGCCTCGGCATGAGCGAAGAACGGCTCGGCAGCCTCAGCCAGCCCTTCGCGCTCGGCGATGCAAGCCTTGCCGGCGACGGCATCGGCGCCGGGCTCGGCATTCCGATCGCCCGCGCCATAGCCGAACTGAGCGGCGGCAATCTCGCCATCGATTCCAGCCCCGCCCTGGGTACGACCGTGGCTATCTCATTGCCGCTCGCTGCCGAGATCAAGCTGGCTGTAGCGGCTTAGAATAACCCCTCACCCGTCTCGGCCTTCGGCCGATCCACCCTCTCCCACAAGGGGAGAGGGGAGGCTCCGCGTTTCAGGCGGCACAATGCCCCCTTCTCCCCTCGTGGGAGAAGGTGCCCGAAGGGCGGATGAGGGGGCTAACCCAGCGTCCGCGCCTTCCCATACCACTCATCCGCCGCCGCTTTCACCTCGGCCTGCATGGCCTGGAGATCGAGTTCCAGCCGGCCGAAATCGGGATAGTGGGTCAGCCCGGCGAGCAGTTCCTTGAACGCGGCGGTCCAGGCTTCGTCCTTGAGCGGATTGACCAGCGCCGAGCTCATCACCTGCAACACCGTCGAATAGACTTCGTGGATTTCGGCCAGCCGCGTCCCCGCCGGCACGAGGCCGGTTTCGCCGAGGCGCGCCAGCACGCGGGCCGTCAGCGCCTGCGGCAGGCCGATACTGCGGCCGGCGACGAGCTGGGCGGATTGGGCGATGAATTCGAGATCGACCAGCCCGCCATTCGTCAGTTTCAGATCGAAGGCGTGGCGGGGCGGGCGTTCCCTGGCCATCAGGGCGCGCATGGAGACGACATCGTCTATGGTCTTGGCGACATCGCGCGGCCGCCCCATCACCTCGGCAATGGCGGCATCGACCTCGTGACCGAGTTCGCCATCGGCGGCAATGACGCGGGCGCGGCTCAGGGCCAGATGCTCCCAGGTCCAGGCGTTGTCGCGGTGATAGGCGCGGAAACCGGAGAGGCTCGTCGCCAGCGGCCCGGCATTGCCGGAAGGCCGCAAGCGCATATCCGCCTCGTAGAGCACCCCTTCACCGGTCGGCGCAGTGATGGCGGCAACGAGCCGCTGCGTGAGGCGGGTATAATAGTGATTGGTGGCAAGCGGCTTGTCGCCGTCCGATTCCGTATCCGGCGCGTCGTAGAGCAGGATGAAATCGAGGTCGGAAGTAGCCGTCATCTCCCGGCTCGCCATCTTGCCGAAAGCGAGGAGCGCCGCGCGGCCACCGGCAATGGTGCCGTGACGGCGTTCGAATTCGACGCGAACAGCAGAAAAGAGCCTGTTGAGCAGGGTTTCAGCCAAAGCGGTGAATTGCTCGCCTGCGCCCGTGGCGCTGACGGTGCCAGAGAGCAGACCCGCCGCGACGAGGAATTTCTGCTCCTGCCCGATGATGCGGGCGCGGTCGATGAGATCTTCGTAGGACAAGGCTTCGGAGAGGAAATGATCGACCTTGCCCACCAGCACGTCGCGATGGGTGACGTCATTGGCGAAGGCCGGATCGATCAGCCCGTCCATCACATGGGCGCGATGAATGACCGCCTCGGCCATGCGCGGCGCCGAGGCCAGAAGCTGCACCAGCAGCGTGCGCAGATGCGGGTGGCTTCGAAGCAGCGCAAAGAGCTGCACCCCGGAAGGCAGGCGCGACAGGAAATTGTCGAAGCGCGCCATGGCCTCGTCGGCATTGCCGGCGGCGCCGAAAGTCGCCAGCAGCGAGGGCAGCAATTCGGTCAATTGCGCGCGCGAGGCGGCAGCGCGGGTAGCGGGATAGCTGCCATAGTGCCATTTGCGCACGGTGGCGCTGGCCTTGGACGGATCGGCAAAGCCCATGCCCGAGAGCGTTTCGAGCGTTTCCGGATCGTCCTCGGCGCCGGTGAAGACGAGGCTGCCCTGCCCCGTGCCCAGCGTTTCGCCTTCGATGAACAATTCGGAATAATAGCCGACGACGCGTTCGAGCGCCGCGCGGTAATCCGCTTCGAACCGGGCGAGATCCGGCTCGCCCATCAGCCGGCCGATGACGGCGACCTCCTCGGCCGTCGCGGGCATCACATGCGTCTGCTCGTCGCGCAGCATTTGCAGGCGATTTTCGATGGCGCGCAGATACCAATAGGTTTCCGTGAGCTCGCGCGCAGTCGTCTCGGAAATCCAGTTGGCCTTGGCGAGCGCCGCCAGCGCCAGCGCCGTCGGCTTGACGCGCAAATCCGGATCGCGCCCGCCGGCGATCAATTGCTGGGTCTGGGTGAAGAATTCGATCTCGCGGATGCCGCCGCGGCCAAGTTTGACATTGTGGCCTTCGACGCGGATATCGCCGACATTCTTGGCAATATTGATCTGGCGCTTCATCGCCTGGATATCGGCGATGGTGGCGAAGTCGAGATGCTTGCGCCAGACATAGGGCGCCAATTCCTTGAGGAAGGCGGCGCCGACCGCCTTGTCGCCGGCGCAGGGACGCGCCTTGATCCAGGCGGCCCGTTCCCAGTTCTGCCCGCGGCTTTCGTAATAGGCGAGCGCCGCGTCGAACGAGATGGCAACCGGGGTCGAGCCGGGATCGGGCCTGAGGCGCAGATCGGTGCGGAAGACATAGCCATAAGCGGCCCGGTCTTCCATCAGCGTCACCAGCTTCTGCACCATGCGCGAATAGAGCTTGGTCGCCTCGTAGGGATCGGCGAGTACGCCCTTTTGCGGATCGTAGAAGGCGACAATGTCGATATCGGAGGAATAGTTGAGCTCGCGCCCGCCATGCTTGCCGAGGGCGAAGATGGCGAGGCCGGAATTGGCGGCATTCGCCTGTTCCGGCGGGATAGCCAGTTGCCCTTTCTCCGAAGCCTGCCGCATCAGCAGGTTCAGCGCCGCATCGAGCGCCGCATCGGCAAGATCGGAAAGGGCCGAAGTCGATTGCGCCGTAGTCCACGCGCGTCCCGTCTCGGCCATGGCGGCAAGCAGGGCCGTCCGCCCCTTGGCGATGCGCAGGATGGGGGACAATGCCGCCTCATCGTGGGAGACGAGGCCGGCTTCGGCGACCGTCGCGAGGATTGCTGCAAGAGCCGTATCCGCGTCGCCCGCCAGCGTCTCGACCAGCCAGTCCGCATTCTCCTCGGCCAGCGCGAAGAGATAGGGCGCGGCTTCCAGCAATGGGCCGAGCGCTTCGGCGGCGGCACCGATGGGCGCTCGCTGCTCCGGCGGCAAAGCAGCAAGCCAGGCGTCGAAACGCGGATGATCGGCGGGCGGCAGCGGATTGAGGGCGAGCGTCATGCTTGAGGGATAGCGGGCAGCAGAAGCCAGGGCAAGATGCCCTCATTCCCTCCCCTCAAAGGGGGAAGTGTTCACGTTGGACTGTTGAGTCTGTCTGTGTCGGTCACCCACCGCATGTCATCCCGGCGAAAGCCGGGAACCAGTTTCAATGACGCCACCGAGGAAACTGGACCCCGGCTTTCGCCGGGGTGACATCGAGTGGTTGATACGACCGGTGTTCTACAACCGCAATCCAATGGAAACACTCCCCCTCAAGGGGAGGGAGGCAAAAGAACCGAGTCAATGTGCCGGCAAATCGACCCCTCATCCGCCCTTCGGGCACCTTCTCCCTCAAGGGGAGAAGGAGCGCACCGTGCCTCTCCAACCGCAGAGCTTCCCCTCGCCCCTTGAGGGAGAGGGACAGACCTTTCTGCGTTCAGCAGAAAGGTCAGGGTGAGGGGTGGCCTCCGCAAACGCCGAACATCGATGGTCTTACTAACCCGGCAGATCGATCACCGCCCGCACGCCCGGCGCATTGTCCTCGAGGACAAAACTTCCGCCATGTAGCCGCGCTACGGCATCGACCAGCGAGAGCCCAAGCCCGGAACCCGGTTCGGACCGGCTTTTTTCCAACCGTACAAACCGCTCCACCGCCCGCTTGCGGTCTTCGGCCGGAATACCGGGGCCATTGTCAGCCACCGTCACCAGCACGCGGCCAGCTTCCTCCTTGAGGCCGATATCGATGCGCCCGCCCTCTCCTGCCTCGGGCCGCGCATATTTGACGGCGTTTTCGAGCAGGTTGACCATGGCCTGGCCGATAAGCTCGCGATTGCCCCTTATGCGGATATCGGGGGCGATATGGGTTTCGATGACCGTGCCTTCATCCTCGGCCACGGGGCCATAAAGCTCGGCCACATCGCTCACCACGGCGCTGATATCGACTTCGGTGAAGGCGCCGGAGGGCGCACCGGCTTCGGCACGGGCGATCATCAGCAAGGCGTTGAAGGTGCGGATGAGCCGGTCGCTTTCCGCAATGGTGGTTTCGAGCGCCTTCTCGCGCACTTCGTCGCTGGCGCCCTCGCGCAAGGCGGACTCCGCCTGGTTGCGCAGCCGGGTCAGCGGCGTCTTGAGGTCGTGCGCGACATTGTCGGTGACCTCCTTCAGCCCCTGCATCAACTGCTCGATGCGGTCGAGCATGGCATTGAGATTAGTGGCAAGGCCGTCGAACTCGTCATTGCGCCGCGTCACCGGCACGCGTTCGGACAGATTGCCCGACATGATCTTGGTCGAGGTATCGCGGATGGTGTCGATGCGCTTGAGCACGCGCCGCGCCGTCAGCCCCCCGGCAAAGATCGAAAACACGATGATGCCAAGCACGCCGACCAGAAAGCTCTGCACGATAATGGCCGAATAGCCGCGCCGCTCGACCACGTCGCGCCCGACGACCAGCCGCATGCCATTGTCGAGGAACACCGAGCGCACCACCGCATAGCCCTGCCCCTCATCCCCCGGCTCGCCGTCGGCCGAGAAGGGATTGAGGCGCTGATAGTCGAAGCCGTAAACGCCCGGACCGAGCAGAATCTCCACCGGTACATCCGTCATATTGCCGAGCAGATACTGCCCATTGGCGTCGCCGAGATAATAGACACCCTGCCCCGGCGCCCGCGACAGCCGTTCGACGGCAAAGGCCAAGGCGCGGATGCCCTGCGCCGATTCGAGGCGCACCAGCGCCGAAACCTCGCGGTCGATGGCGCGGGTCTGCTGCTGCTGGATTTGCAGGCTCGATTGCCAGGTGATGAAGCCGAGCAGCAGAATGGCGAACAGGACGAAGATCAGAATGAACGTCGCCGTCAGCCTGACCGTCGAGGTCCGCCAGAGCTGGATAAGCCTGTGCACGTCTAGTTCCGGATCATGTAGCCGGCCCCGCGCACCGTATGCAGCAGCGGATTGGCGTGGCCCTTGTCGATCTTCGAGCGCAGACGCGACATATGCACATCGATGACATTGGTCTGCGGATCGAAGTGATAGTCCCAGACATTTTCGAGCAGCATGGTGCGGGTGACCACCTTGCCGGCATTCTTCATCAGATATTCGAGCAGGCGGAATTCGCGCGGCTGCAGCAGAATGGCTTCGCCATCGCGTTCGACCTTGCGCGAGAGCCGGTCGAGCGTCAGCCCGCCGACCTCATAATTGGTGGCGGCCTCCGAGGGGCTGGAGCGGCGGGCGAGCACTTCGACGCGCGCCAGCAATTCGGTGAAGGCATAGGGCTTGACGAGATAATCGTCGCCCCCGGCGCGCAGGCCCGTCACGCGGTCATCGACTTCGCCAAGGGCGGAGAGGATCAGAACCGGGGTCTTGTCGCCTTCGGCGCGCAGCGATTCGATGATGGAAAGCCCGTCGCGGCGGGGCAGCATGCGGTCGACGATGAGAACGTCGTAATCCATGCCCGAGGCCATGGCATAGCCGGTTTCGCCATCGGCGGCGTGGTGGGTCACATGCCCGGCTTCGTCGAGCGCCTGGATGAGATAGCTCGCGGCTTCCCGATCATCTTCGATCAGCAATATCTTCACCGCGAATGCCTCCGGAATGTTTCCGGGAAAGTGGACATCACTTTCCGATTCGAAAACACGACAGAACGAAAAAAGGGGGAAGCCCCAGCCCTGCGGCCGGGGCTCAGTCGGTTATTCCTGCGCGAGCGGCAGGCCGATGAAGCGGGATTCGCCGCCACGGCTGGCCTTGACCAGCGCGGTGTTGAGACCCTTGTCCTTGACCGCGGCAATGGCGTCCTCGAATTCGTCGACCGAGGCCACGGCCTTGTTGTCGACTTCGAGAATGGCGTCACCCACGGCAAAGCCCCTCTGGGCGGCCGCGCTGTCCGGATTGATATTCTGGATCAGCAGGCCCTCGCCATCGGCATTGGGCACCAGCGTCAGGCCAACGCTCGATTCCGTCGGACGGATGTCTTCCGGCGGGGTCGGGGCGTTGTTTTCTTCGGCCTGAGCGACTTCCTCGTTCAGGGTTTCGAGCGTCACCGTCACGGTCTGCTCAGCGCCGTCACGCCAGATGGTCAGCTCGACTTCGCTGTTCGGGGCCTTGCCGGCAATGGTGCGGCTGAGATCGAGCGCGTCGTCGATTTCCTCGCCATCGACCTGGGTGATGATATCGCCCGAGCGCACCCCGGCCTTGGCGGCCGGCGAATCCCCGGTCGGCTCCTGCACGATGGCGCCACGGGCATTGGCAAGGCCGACGCCGTCGGCGATGTCGCGGGTCACGTCCTGGATGGTGACGCCGAGATAGCCGCGGGTCACGGTGCCGCTATCCATCAGCTGGGTCACGATCTGCTTGACGATCGAGGCCGGGATGGCGAAGGCGATACCGACATTGCCGCCATTGGGCGAATAGATGGCGGTGTTGACGCCCACGACTTCACCCTTGGTGTTGAAGGTCGGGCCGCCCGAATTGCCGGTGTTCACGGCCGCGTCGATCTGCAGGAAGTCGCCATAGCTCGAGCCGCCGATATTGCGGCCCTGGCCGGAGATGACGCCCACGGTCACGGTGCCGCCGAGGCCGAACGGATTACCCACGGCCACCACCCAATCGCCGACGCGGCTGGGGGTATCTTCGAGCTTCACGAAGGGCAGGTCCTCGCCCTCGATCTTGATGACGGCAAGGTCGGTGCGCTCGTCGGTGCCGACGATCTCGGCCTGCTTTTCGTCGCCATTGTCGAAGACGACGGTGACCTTGGTGGCGTCCTGAACGACGTGATTGTTGGTGACGATATAGCCGTCAGCCGAAATCACGAAACCGGAGCCGGCAGCCATGAAGCGGCGAGGCTCGGGGTTGCGGCCGGGTCCGCCGGGGCCGCCACGGCCGAACTGGTCACCGAACTGATCGAAGAAGTCACGGAACGGATGATCTTCCGGCAGATCGGGGAAATTGAACTCGAACTCGCGGCCGCCGCGCTGCACATTGCGGGGGCTCTCTTCAGCCTCGACCAGGATCGAGACCACGGCGGGCTTCACGGCATCCACGAGATCGGCGAAGCCGGGATGGGCCTGGGTGGCGTCAGGTACTGTGATCTGGGCTGCATTCTGCACCGCAACCTGGGCGGTAGCGGTCTGGCTGGTCATGACCAGCGCAGTGGAAACGCCGCCAATCGCGGCGATCAGCGCAATCGCCGAGGCGCCGAGCCAACGGCGAGTATTCGAAAGGAAAGACGGGCGCATGAGATTTGGTCTCCTTCGGAAAGCTCTCAACAGCTTATGGCTGTACTTATGAAAGAGCCGGGCTTTCGAGGAGGTTGCGCCCACATTAAACTTTTGTAACGCGAGGCGGGACGCCCCGGAGGTTTAGCCGATGTTGAAAGCCCTCATCCCACCCGCCCCTGGGGCATGAAATAGCGGACTTGGGCATTCCGCACCCACCATCGCTTCCCGCGGGCTTGACCCGCGGGCCACTCTCCACACTCGCTGCATCATCGTGCCCGCTGCCACAGACCCGCGGGTCAAGCCCGCGGGAAGCGGCGGTGAAGACGGAGCTATCTGGGGTGCGCCCTATTCCCTGAGCGCGTCGAGCGCCGCCTGTTCTTCCTTGGTGAGTTCCGTCACCGGAACGGGCCTCCGCCGCCGGATAGCGATGATCGCCGCGCCAATGCCGATCAGCAGGAACAGCGGCGCCGCGATCCACAGGATCAGCGTACGGGTCGAGAAGCGCGGATTGAGCAGCACATATTCGCCATAGCGATCGACGAGATACTGGCGCACCTCCTCGTCGCTGTCGCCCGCCACCAGCCGTTCGCGCACGAGGATACGCAGATCCTTGGCGAGATCGGCCTCGCTGTCGTCGATGGATTCGTTCTGGCAGACGAGGCAGCGCAGGCCCGCCGAAATATCGCGCGCCCGCGCCTCGAGCACGGGATCGGCCAGCACCTCGTCGGGACTGACGGCGAAAGACGGCGCCGCAATCGCGAGTGCAAGGCAGACCAGAAGCGTGCGCAGCCAGCTCATTCGGCCGGCTCCGGCACGGCTTTCACGGCTCGACGCGGCGCGCCGACACGCAGCTTGCGGTCGGTCAGCGACAGGAAGCCGGCCAGCGCCATCACCACGGCGCCGAGCCAGATCAGGGTGATATAGGGCTTGTGCCAGATGCGCACGACATGGGTGTTCTCGAGCGGTTCGCCGAGCTGCAGATAAAGCTGCGAGAAGCCATAGGTCTCGATGGCCGCCTCGGTGGTCGGCATGCCGCTCGCCACATAGGTGCGGCGCTGGGCGATCATGGTGCGCGAGCCGCCGCCGGGCGCGGACACCGTGAACCGGCCTTCATCGGCGATATAATTGTCGCCCTGGGTCTGGCCGAAATCATCGAAAGAGATGGTGTAGCCGGAAAGCGTCGCGGTTTCACCCGGATTGAGCGAGGTGACGAGTTCGGTTTCCCAGGCGGAAGTCGCAACGATGCCGAGCACCGTCACACCGATACCGAAATGGGCGATGGCCGTCGACCAGGCCGAGCGCGGCAGGCCGACAAGGCGGCGGAAACTTTCGCTCAACGGAATCCGGCCGAGCTTGCTGCGGTCGACCAGTTCGGCAATCGCCCCGAACGCCACCCAGAAGCCGAGCAGCAACCCGAGCGGGGCGAGTGAAATCGACACCCCGCCCAACGCGGAAATCAATATGGTGAGGAAAATGGCAAGCGCCCCCGCCCCGACCAGACGCTGCGCGGCGGCGAGCACGTCGGCCCGCTTCCAGGCGAGGAACGGCCCGAAGGGCAGGACCAGCAGCAGCGGCGTCATCAGCACGCCGAAAGTCAGGTTGAAGAATGGCGCACCGACCGAAATGGTGGTGCCGGCAAGCGCATCGAGAAGCAGCGGATAGAGCGTGCCGACCAGCACGGCGCCGGTCGCCGTCGCAAGAAAGAGATTGTTGAGGATCAGCGCGCCTTCCCGGCTGATGGGCGCGAACAGCCCGCCGGTACGCAGCACCGAGGCCCGCATGGCGAACAGCAGGAAAGCCCCGCCGATCAGGATGGCGAGCAATGTCAGGATGACGAGGCCGCGCGTCGGATCGCTTGCGAAGGTATGCACCGAGGTGAGGATACCCGAACGCACTAGGAAGGTGCCGAGCAGCGACAGCGAGAAGGTGATGATGGACAGAAAGATCGTCCAGATCTTCAGCGCATTGCGCTTTTCCATCACCAGCGCCGAATGCAGCAGCGCCGTGCCGGCGAGCCAGGGCATGAAGCTCGCATTCTCGACCGGGTCCCAGAACCACCAGCCGCCCCAGCCGAGTTCATAATAGGCCCAGTAGGAGCCCATGGCGATGCCGAGGGTCAGGAAGGTCCAGGAGAGCATGGTCCAGGGCCGCACCCAGCGCGCCCAGGCCTGGTCGATCCGCCCCGAAATCAGCGCTGCGATGGCGAAGCTGAAGCAGATCGAAAAGCCGACATAGCCGGTGTAGAGCAGCGGCGGGTGAATGGCGAGGCCGATATCCTGCAGGATCGGATTGAGATCATTGCCCTCGAGCGGGGGCGGCGACATGCGCAGGAACGGGTTCGAGGTGAAGATGGTGAAGCCGGTAAAGGCCGCGGTCAACAGGCTCTGCGTCGCCAGCACCAGCGCCAGCAGATCCCCCGGCAGCCGGCGCCCGAAGGCACCCACCATGGCCCCGAAGGTGACGAGGATCAGGATCCACAGCACCATTGAGCCTTCGTGATTGCCCCAGACGCCCGAAATCTTGAAGATCAGCGGCTTCAGCGAATGCGAATTGTTGACGGCCAGCGCCAGCGAGAAATCGGAGGTGACGAAGGCCTGGATCAGCGCCGCGAAGGCCGCCGCGATCAACAGGAACTGGAGCACCGCACCCTGGGCGAGGAACTGGGCGATCCGCGTATCGCTGCGCCAGAAGGTATAGCCGGCGACCGCCGAGACGGCGGAAATGGCAAAAGCCAGGATAAGCGCGAAATGCCCCAGTTCGATCGACATTAATTCACCTCTCCGGCCATGTCCGGCCGCCATTCGCCGCTGGCCTTGAGCGCGTCCACCACTTCCTTGGGAATGTAGTTTTCATCGTGCTTGGCCAGCACATTGGTGGCGGTGAAGCCGCCTTCCGGCGTTACGCTGCCCTCGGCCACCACGCCCTGCCCCTCGCGGAACAGGTCGGGCAGTATGCCGGTATAATGGGCGGTCATGTCGGTCTGGCCATCGGTGACGATGAAGGTGTTTTCCTGCCCGTCACGCACCCAGCTGCCTTCCTTGATCAGCCCGCCAAGACGGATGGCCCGGCCGGGTTCGACCTCGCGCGCCACGACATCCGAAGGCGAATAGAAAAAGACGATCTGGTCGCGCAGCGCCACCAGAACCAGCGCCACCGCCAGCGCCACCACCACGGCGAGGCCGGCGATGATGGCGAGGCGCTTCTGCTTGCGCGTCCAACCCCTTCTGCGGGCAGCAGCGGGCATGGTCATGGATTTGCTCCCTTCAATTCGAGCCCGGCATCGAGCGCGATCGTATCGAGTTCGCCGCGATCGACGGCGCGCGGATAGGCGGCGACCGCCTTGTCATAACTCTGCTGGGCACGATTGGTGTCACCCAGCACGGTATAGGCGCGCACGAGCTGGGCCCATTCTTCAACGGTTCCGCCCTCGCGATCAAGCCGTTCGGCCAGTCCCGACACCATCTGGTTGATCATCTGCGCTTCATCGGGGCTCGGGCCGGCCGGCGCGGCGCCGCCATTCTGGGCGACTTCCAGCCCCTGCCGGGCCGCCGTCAGCCATGGCTCGTCGCCGCTCGACATGCCGATGATTTCCTGCCAGGCCGTGACCGCCTCGTCATATTGGCCTGCACGGGTCAGTTCGGCCGCAATATAGAGGCGCGACAGCACATGGGCTGGATCGCTCGCCGCCGCGGCCCGCAGCAAATCCATGGCCTCGGCATCGGCCTCGCCGTTCGATTGCAGAATCAGCGTCTCCGCGAGGCTGGTCTGGAGGTCGGCCGTCGGGCCGGACAATTCGATGATGCGGCGATAGGCCCGTTCGGCGTCGGCAAACCGGCCCGCCTGCATATAAACCGGCGCCACCACCGTCCAGCCACGCACATCGTCCGGAGTTTCGGACAGCCTGGCTTCGATCTGCGCCAGGGCCGATTCGATATCCATATTGGCGGCCGCTACGTCGCTGCGGCCGGCCAGCGGCATGCTCGGCATATCGGGCCGCCCCATCAGCCCATAGGCGCCGAGCGACAGCACCGCCATGACGCCGAGCGCCGCGAACAGCGCCCCGCGCCCAAGCTGCGGCCCGCCGGCTTTTGCCGGCGCCGTCTCGGCTTTCTGGCGGAGAATCTCGCGCGCCAGTTCCGCTTTGGCGGCCTGGGCCTCGTTTTCGGCCAGTCGCCCCTGGGCCACATCGGCGTCGATGCCGGCGAGCACCAGACGGAACTGGTCATTCGAATCCATCGACAGAGGTTCGGTCACGTTGACCCTGAGACCGCCTGCTGCGAAAAAAAGTGCCGCGCAGGCAATGGCGGTGACGGCGATGGCTATGAACCAGAAAAGCATGGACCTAGAACGTCTGGAACCGGCTCGCGGCAAGAGATCGCCACATATAGACCGAATGGGGCGAAAAACCATAGAGACACGTACACTTGAGGGGGACGAAACGCCACAGGGCTGTGCATTACCGGCTGCGAGCCAACGCAGATGAGCGCAATTTCCGCCGATTTTGCCGTATTTGGAACCAGTCTCACCGCCCTGCTGGTCGCCGGGCTTCTCTCCCGCCAGCATCGCAAAACAGTGCTTCTCGTCGAGGGTGACGGCCCCCTCCCCGGCCTCGCGCGCAATATCGACATCTCGATCGGCCCGATCACCCGCCCCGAAAGCTGGGCGCTGCTCGGCGAAGCCGTCCCCGAGACGCGCCGGCTGCTCTCCCGCATCGTCCGCAGAACCGGCATCGAGCGGTTCGACCCGATTCTTTTTGCCGAATCCCCCGCCGGGCGGGACGCGCTCGCCCATATCCGCCACATCGCGACCGGCTTCGGACACAGCGCCGAGCGGCTTCCCCCCACCGCACTCGGGCGCGATCTCGATGGCTTTGCGCTGCGCGATGCGGTTCAGCTCCAGGCCGGCCGCATCGAACCGGCGCTGCGGCGCTGGCTCGAACACGGCAAGGTTCAGCGGGTCAAGGCCGGCGATATCGGCGAGGCAACCCATGTTCTCGCCGATGACGCGGCAATCCTCGCTCACGCCGGTCCCCTCGCCCCGATCCTCAACCGCGCCGGACGCACCGGGATTCTCACCGAACCCGCGCCCCTGCTTGCCGCCCCGGTCATGCTGCAGGTCGATGCCGGCCTCTGCCTCAGCCAATTGCCCTCGCGCAGCATCGTCGCCACGGGCCCCGGCGATCTCGAAGCCGTGGCGCCGCAGATCGATGCGCTCCTTGGCGCGACCCCGCGCCCACGCTGGATCGGCCAATCGCATTACATCGTGCTGGAAAGCCTCGACCATGCGCCGGTGGTGGGACGCCTCCCGGAAAACGGCCCCATCGTCCTTGCCGGTCTTGCCCCTTTCGGCGCGTTCCTCGCTCCCGCCATCGCCCGCTGGCTTGCCGGCATGGCCTACCCCGCTGAAGCCGCCTGGTTCGCGGCACATGCACCCGACCGCGCGCTCACGTCTTCGAGCGTTGCCGAATACGGCCCCCGCACCGCCGGGATCGCCGCATGAAGCACCAGCCCTATCGGCTTCAGGTGGAAACACGGCACCAGTTTGCCGGGGCCGGCATCGATCGCGCCGCGCCCCTCAGGTTCCGCCTCAACGGCCGGACCATCCACGGCTATGCCGGCGACACCATCCTCAGTGCCGTCCTCGCCTCCGGCGTTCTCAGTGCCGGCCGGCATCGGGGCCAGCCAATCGCCCTCGGCAACCGCTTCGCTCCCGCCATTACCCTGGCTGGCAGCAATGTCCCGCTTCCCATGGAGCGGGTCCCCGCGCTGGACGGTGCCGAGTTTCAAACCCTTTCCGGTCCCGCCGCCAGCCGCTTCTCGGATGTCATGGCCGCATTGGGCTTCGGCGGCCCCAGCCTTGAACTCGATCTCGACCGCCCCGGCGCCATGGCCCGGCCCTGGCTCCATGCTTCGGCGGAAAAAACCGAGACCACCGGTCTTGTCGTGATCGGCGCCGGTCTTGCGGGCCTTTCCGCCGCACTCGCCGCGGCCAGATCCGGCCATGGCGTGGTGCTGGTCGAATCCAGCCCCACTCTGGGCGGGCATGCCCGCCTCTTCGGCACGCTCGAAGGCGAGGCGGCGCCCGATCAGAGCATTGCCCAGCTCGGTAGCGATGTGCTCGCCCATGCGGACATCACGGTCCTGCGCCGCGCCCGCGCCATCGCCGTCCGCCCTGGGGTCGTCCGTGTCCACGCCGTCACCATCGAGAACAAGCGCCCGACCGTGCGCGTCACCGATTATCGCGCTCCGGCCATTATCATCGCCACCGGCACCATAGAGCGCCTGCCATTCTTTGCCGGCAACCGCCAGCCGGGCGTGGTCGGCGCCATGGAGGCCTTCGACGATGCCTATCGCTACGGGCTCTGGCGCGGTCGTTCGGCGCTGGTTTCAACCGTCAGCAGCCCCGCTTATCGCCTCGCCATGCTGGCGAGCGACGCCTCCATCACCATCAGCCGCATCATCGACGGGCGCCCGCATCCGCAATCCCGCTTCATCGAATTCGCCAAGGCCTATGGCATCACCCAGTCACCCGGCAACATCATTGCCCGCGCCCGCTGGCAGGCCCGCAAGGGGCTTGCCGTCACCCCGCAAGCGGTCTTCGGTGGCATGACGCGGATGGACGAGCCGATCCTGACGGATTGCCTCGTCGCCTGCGGCGGCTGGCAACCGGATCTGTCGCTCTGGCACATGGCCGGGGGCAAAAGCATCTGGAATGCCGAACGCGGGCGGATCGAACCGCTCGAGGACCCACCCGGCATTGCGCTGGCCGGCAGCGCCGCCGGTTATCTCAGCTCCCCCGCCTGCTTCCAGAGCGGGGAAGATACAGTTCGCCTGCTTCTCGGTGGTCCCCGCGTCGCCGTCACCGAACATCTCATCGACCCGATCTACGAAACGCCCGACGATCCCGCCCCCCTCTCGGACGTCGCGGACCCGGCAGATGCGCCTGCCTATCTCGATGCCGGTACCTCGCTTCTCGCCCGCAACACCACGAAGCCCCGGCGCCACTGGTCGCCGCTCCATCGCTCTCCGCCCCCCTGGTCGCTTGCCGATCATCCCCAGGCGCTCGATATCGGCGATGTCGCCGCCGGCGCCCAGCTCGGGCTTATCCCCGCCGCCATGGCCGGCACCGTCGCCGCCGAGCACGCGCCCATTCATGCCGGACTCATCGCCGCCGGCGCGCTTCCGCCCGCCGACACCGCACCGCCGTCGCTCCGTCCCGCCTTCCTCGAAGGCCGCTTCGGTCCCGAACCGGCGCTCTGGACGATCATTCCGGTCGAGCCGCGCCGTCTCGAAACCGGCACCTTGATTTTCATCAGCTCCGACCAGACCGATCCGCGTCACGCCATCGGCGTGGTCCTGAGGGCAGAACCCGACAAGGCCATCGCGCTCATCGCCCGCCACGGCATCCGCGCCGGCGAAACCGTCACCCTGCGGGATCAGAACCAGCCGATCGCCATCCGTCTCGCCGAACCCTATTCCGGCGATTAGCCGCGCTTCTCGATGGCGGCGCGGGCGCGCTGCAACGTCAGGGCATATTCGGCATTGAAACGCAGTTCCGAAAGCTTGATCGCCATATCGAGGCGCTTGTTGACGATTGCATCGTCGGGATTTTGCCGCAGCAGATCGAGATTGCGGGCGAAATGCATGTCGAGCGCCTCGCCGGACTGGCTCCAGGCCATGTCGAAGCTGGCGTTGAGCGCCAGCGATTCCCGGCAATCGCGGACCGTCGCCAGCAGATACATGCCGTTGAGCGCCGCCAGCAGCCGGTCGTCATCGAGCCTGTCCACCCCCTCGCGCGGCCTGCGCAGCCCCTGGTGAATGTCGGGCACCAGTTCGTTGAGCCGCGGCTCGACATGCTCGGAAACCTGCTTGGTGATGGCGGAGAGCACCAAGGCCCAGCGGCTGTTGCGGCCGAATTCGATATAGCCCGTCAGCGCCCGCACCAGCCGATGGAACCGCTCGATGGCGCTGCATGTCAGGTCGATATCGACAAAGGCGCCCGAGGGTTGCAAGCGATGCAGCTGGTTCTGCGCATGCGCCAGCATGGCATCGACCAGCGGCCCATAGCCCGAGCGCAGGATCGTCTCTTCCCGCGCATTGCCGGCCAGCATCAGCGCGGCGCTGGTGAATTTGGTGGGATTGGTGACCTCGCCGATCATGGCATGAAAAAGGAACGCGACCAGCGCCCCATCCTGCAACGGCATGGTTTCGAGCGTCGTCGCCAGCGCCGCCTCGTCGCCGAAATTATTGGCGGCCTTGCCCAAAGCCTGCGCCTTGCCCAGCAGCGAGCGGGCGCGCAGCGCATTGATGACCACCGGCAGCCGGTCGATCTTGTCTTCGTCGCCGAGCTGGGCGACCAGCCGCCGGCGCGCTTCATGATCGTCCTTGATCCGCCCCAGCGCCTCGCGCATGCGCGTCAGCATTTCAGGCAGGACCGGCTCGATATCGCTCGCCACCACGCCCCTTTCGGCGGCGTCGGACGGCATCAAGTCGGGGCAGACGTCGCGGATCGCCCAGATCCAGGCAGCCTCGGCATCTTCGCGCAGGATGGAGCCGCCGAATTCATACAGAACCGGCGCCTCGACCAGCAGCGCATCGATCAGCCCGGCAAAGGGCTTGCCTGCCATATGGCGGCCCCGGTCCCATTGGGAAACAGGTGCCTCGACGATAGTCAGGGGTGCTGGGCTGGACATGGTGCGCTGGCGATCATGGGGGACTGGTCAGTCCCCCGATCCTATGAGGCGGATCGTAAATAATCCTTCTCCGCCAGCGACAAGCCCTGATTTTATGCGGCGTCCTGCACAACGGTCCAGTTGCCGGTCTGCTCGCGGCAGGCCGTGCCCCTGCGGACATAGTCCTGGCCGCCGATCTTGACCGTATGCGTAAAGTCGCGGCAGTCGAGATTGTTGACGCGGACATAGGGGCCGACGGTCACCGAGCCGGTCGCGCCCTGGTCGCCTGCCCATTGGCGCGGCGCGCCGGGGCGGCCGAATTGCAAGGCATAGAACTGGGCGCTGTTGGCCTCGGCCGTGTCCTTGGCGGTCATCCGCGTCAGGGCGGCGGGATCGACGAAGCCGCTGGTGATGCTGGTGGTCGAAAGCGCCGCCTGCGTGGTCTGGGCGGGGCTCGGCATGGTGGGGGCGGCCACGACGGGCCGCGTCGCCACCGGCGCCTGAACCACAGGGGGCGGGGTGGTGCTGGTGCAGGCGGCCAAGGTCAGGGCGAGCAGCGGCGTGGCGAAACGAACGAAAATGTTCATGGTCTGAGACTCAACTCATGCTTCTTGTATGATGATGGGTGAAAATACGTCAGCCCTTCGTCATGCCCCCAAGACGTGCGGTGGGCAGACGCAGTTCCACCAGCAGCCCACCCAGCGCCGAACGCTTCAAGGCCAGACTGCCGCCGTAAACATCGACCAGTTCCTTCACGATATCGAGTCCCAGTCCGCTCCCCGGCGTTTTCTCGTCGAGCCTGACACCGCGGCGCAACACTTTTTGCGCATCCGCCTCGGAAAGTCCCGGACCATTATCCTCGATACGGATCAACAACATGACACCGGACTCGCCGCGCTCGCTCGAAACGCGCACCTCGACCTGACCTTTAGACCACTTGCAGGCATTGTCTAGCAGATTTCCGGCCATTTCCTCGAGATCGGCCTCGTCGCCGCGGAACCATGGCAGGGACGCCGCCGGCGGGTCGAAGCCGACCGTCACATCGGGGTGAATCTTGCGCATCACCCGGGTCAGCCGCAAAAGGATCATGGCCGCATCGGCCTTCTTGCCCACCACCGAGGTGCGCGCTGCCAGCCGCGCCCTCTCGAGATAGGTCGCGACCATCGAACTCATCTTGTCGCTTTCGGCCAGCACCACATCCGCCAGCGCGCCCTCCTGCGTTCCGGCCTCGTTGCGCAGCACGGCAATCGGGGTTTTGAGGCCATGGGCGAGATTGCCCACCTGATTGCGCGCCCTTTCGATGATCTGCGCATTGGAGCGCAACAGCTCGTTGACCTCATCGGCGAGCGGTGCGATCTCGCGCGGATAGCTGCCGGTCAGCGCCACGCTCTCGCCTTCGCGCACGCTTTCGATGGCGGCGCTGAGCCGCGCAATGGGCCGCATGGCAAAACGCGCGACGATGAAGCTCATGATCGCGAGCATCGCCCCCACCGCCCCCAGCACGATGAAGGCCTGCCCGCGGAAATCCTGCACCAGCGTCAGGATTTCGCTGAGATTGCCGGTCACGACGATCTCATAGCTCATCGGCGCCACGGTCACCGTGCGCTCGACGATGCGCATGCTGGTGCCGAACACATCGTCGGCCACCGCCGTACGGATGCCCTCGGCATTGGCCGGCTGCTCGACCGCCGGCAGGCTGATGCCCACCAGCGACGGCGACAGATTGTAAAGCTGCCCATCCTGCCCGCGAATGGCCCAATACCAGCCCGAACGGGGCCGCCCGAAGCGCGGATCGGCCAATGCGATCTCGTCGCTGAGCGGATCGCCGGTTTCGAGCAACGCGCCGGTCAGGCTTTCGACATGAAATTTCAGCGTTTCGGAGAGGCTGGTATCGAGCGCGCGCGAATAGAGATCGGTCAGCAGAAAGCCGGTCGCCACCAGCGCCAGCACCAGCCAGCCCGCCGACAACCAGAACAAGGACGCCGCAATCGACCCCCTACGCACGAACCCCTCCAAAGGAAGCGTTCCGCAGCGCGTCTTTCCCCTCCCCCTTGAGGGGAGGGGTCAGGGGTGGGGGTTCCACCCCCCCAACCACCACCGAGCTTGTGGAAGCCACCCAACCCCCACCCTCAATCCCTCCCCTCAAGGGGGAGGGAGGCGAAAGGCCCCGCATCACCCACCGCCCGTCATCCCGGCGCAAGCCGGGACCCGGTTTCATCGATTTCCGCCTTTGAAAAACGAGGCCATGAACCTCAATCCTCGGCGATCTGATAACCCATGCCGCGCACGGTCTGGATGCAGTCTTCCGGCAGCTTCTTCCTGAGGCGCCCTACGAACACCTCGATCGTATTACTGTCGCGGTCGAAATCCTGATCGTAAAGATGCTCGGTCAGTTCGGTGCGCGAAATCACCTTGCCCTTGTGATGCATCAGATAGCTCAACAGCCGCAATTCATGGCTGGTGAGCTTCACCGATTGCCCGTCCACCGTCACCTTGCCGGACCGCGCATCGAGCCGCACGGAACCTGCGACGATCTCGTTGGACGCCAGCCCCGCCGCGCGCCGCACCAGCGCCCTGATGCGCGCCAGCACTTCCTCCATATGGAAGGGCTTGGCGACATAGTCGTCGGCGCCGGCATCGATTCCCTGCACCTTGTCGCTCCAGCGGTCGCGCGCCGTCAGCAGCAGCACCGGCGTGGTCTTGCCGTCGCGGCGCCATTGCTCCAGCACCGAAAGTCCGTCCATTTGCGGCAGGCCGATATCGAGCACCACGGCGTCATAAGGCTCGGTATCGCCGAGGAAATGGCCTTCCTCGCCATCGAACGCCACATCGACCGCATAGCCCGCCTCGGTCAGCGCATCCTTGAGCTGCCGGTTCAGGTTTTTGTCGTCTTCCACAACCAGGATACGCATGATCGCCCTCTGACCCCTACGCGCATGGGCCGGAATATTGTCCGTGCCGCAATGCCTGCATACGCCGCAATCGAAACACCGTCTATTGGGCGGCGAGCACCAGGTTCTGCGCCTCGCCCGAAGGGCTCAGCACGCCGATGATATAGACCAGCCGCCCACCCTGGTCGCAGACCTGCACATTGAGAATCTCCGCGCTGGCGCCGATGCCGGCCGCGGCCAGCACCGCATCGAGCGACTTGATCTGGCCGGACGACACCGCTTCCTGGATCTGGCGGCGATCGAGGCAGGCCTGCGCGCTGGCCGTCCCGGTGGAGACCAGGGCCATCGCCAGCGCCAGGGCGATCGAGACAGAAAATTTGTGGGTCAGGTTTGTCATGGGGGCAATCTAGGGCGAAGTTGCTGAATGGGACATGAATATGGCCGCGATGTCAAAAATCGCGGCCATTTCCATGCTCACATCTTCGTCGCCGCGCTCTTCAAACCCTTGCGCAGAAAGATAATCGCCAGCGCCTCCATCAGCAATTGCCCGGAGGACGCCCCCTCCAGCGCCGGCACCTCGATGCCCAGCAATTGCATGATCCCCGCCAGCAGCATGAACGCGCCGACGATATAGGTCCTGTAGCCTTCGAGAATGGACATGGAATCGCTCCTTTGGTCCTGAGTTGAAGTCACCGCGGCCAGTGCCGCGGCACGAACCGCCGCCACGCGCGCGGTCCAGCCCCGCCCGAAAGTGGCGAAGGTCGAAAGCGCATGGAGAAAGACAAGCCGCCGGTCGCACAGTGCCTCGATCAGCCCGGCCGGTTTCCGGCTGGCGATAGCGCCCAGCGTCACCGGCCCGACAATGCCGTCCGCCACGACGCCGAGTTCCGTCTGCAGCATCCGCACGGCACGGTCCGGCCCTGAGTTGACGGCGAAATCGAAGACGGCGAGATCGAGCCCCGCCGGCAACGCCTCGCCACCTTGGCCCGCAGTGCGGTAATATCCTTCCGCTCGGCGCTGTTGCCGCCGGCCCTGTCGATCTCCAGCAGCTTTTCCGCCGTCTTACTCAATGTGCCGAGCAAAAGCGCGTTCTTGTCATCAAGCTCGTTACCCATCTGCTTCTCCAGAAGATGCACCTGCTTGTCCAGCAGGCGGAACATGCGGTCGATCAGGTCGGCCCGGGACACCTGCTTGTTGCCGCGCAGCATCCATTTCTGCCCTTTGCGCCTCAGGCGCAGCTGCGTCAGCGTGATGCCGTAGCGCTCGCAGATCTGTTTTTCGGTGCCCTCGAAATTTTCATAGTCCTGCCGCACCAGAACCCAGTCAGGCTCGGGCGATGCCAGGGCCTGGCTCATCGCGTCCTCGTTTCTTCAAAGTCTGGAACATGCGGCCGGGCGACGAATTGTGTCCCTGTCGCCGAGGAGGCACGGCCATGCCCTCAACCGCCATCCGCCGCTACAGCTACGACCGGCAGAGCCGCCAGCTCACCCTCTGGTTCAAGCCCCGCGGCCGGCAATATGTCTATTTCGACGTGCCCGAGGCGATCTACGAGCGCCTGCGCACCGCTTCATCGCGCGGCCGCTTCTTCAACGCCGCTATAAGAGACCGCTTCGCTTTCCAGCCCGTCGGCCCCAATTCGTCGACCATGCCTGAACTATAGCATCCCCCCGTGACGCGGGGATAAGATGGATAAGTTTCCGGAAGTCTTTGTTTTTAGATGGATAAAAGGCGGCCGCGCTGGCAGGGACGAAAATTTCCCGAAAGAAAATTCTGCTGCGTTTACCTCGATCGTCACCCTCGGGCTTGACCCGAGGGCTCTTCACTGCGCCCGGTAAGTGCAACCCCCTCGGGTCAAGCCCGAGGGTGACGACCTGTGGGGACGGCAACAACAAGCCATTTCCCCGGACTTGAGAGCTCTTCACCCCCACAAAACCCCTCAAGTTCCACGGAAAATCGTTCCGTCGCCTCCCTCCCCCTTGAGGGGCTTCGAAGCGACCCGAAGGGACAAATCGCTCCAGTGGAGCGATTTGAGCGAAGAAGGCCATGAGGGCTACGCCCGAATGGCGAGGGACCGAGGGTGGGGGTTCCGTGGTTTCCACAAGCCGAGTGGTTGTGGAGGCGACTGAACCCCCGCCCCTAACCTCCCCTCAGGGGAGGGTTCACGTTGGACCGTTGAGCCTGTGTACCACCCACGGCGCGTCATCCCGGCGAAAGCCGGGACCCAGTTTCAATGAAGCCACCCATAAAACTGGACCCCCTGAGTTCTCAAACGAAGTGCAACACCAGATTAAGGTGTTGGGATGGGGACGAGATATCGACAGTTCAGTCTTGAGGATCGGATCGCGATTGCCCGTCTATCGGGCGAAGGGGCCTCGATCCGGCAGATCGCTGCAGCTCTGGATCGCGCGCCATCCTCGGTTGCGCGGGAGCTGAAGCGCAATAGCGGGGTGCAGGTCGGCTACAAGCCGGTCTATGCCCAGCATCAGGCCGCGGCGCGGCGCTGGAGC